>OOCS01000055.1_pt1 | contig 123872 bp, 112 predicted proteins | sample 1671411 | NCBI WGS metagenome assembly OOCS01 (sample SAMN06348154, study PRJEB24527) | human gut metagenome | biome: human gut; feature: ankylosing spondylitis patient; material: feces | host: Homo sapiens | place: China | collected 2015-10 | reverse complement strand
GGATGCCCGCCATGCGGAGGCGAACGAGGTATCCTTTTTGCTGCGGGACAGGCTTGGAATGTACAACAGGGAGGATTTTGTATGCAGCGAAAAGATTTAGCTTTGCGGGTGCTGTCTACGGCAGCAATTATGTCTATTGTTACTTCTATTGCAGCCCCGGCCTTTGCGGATATTTACTATATCGGCAACGGCAGCATCGACGTGGTGACCAAAGAGGATGCGGACGGCAAGAAGTATGTGGAGGTGAAACAGGGCGATAAGACCTACACCGACACCAGCGACGAGATCGTGATCAAGGACGGCACCAGCGAAGATAATGCCACCCTGACGGAAAATACTCGAATTGAAGGAAAAAGAGCAGAGGTAGCAGTCCCGGACAAGGAGCGCACTGATACGCAGGAGCTGGAAGCAGCCGGGTCTGCGGACGCTGCCGGGGAGAGCCAGCCTGACCCGGACGCGGCCTTTACCCTGAGCGAGGCAGAGGAGGACTCTGCCCAGACCCAGGAGGGCAAGGACACCACCGAGGAGAAGAAAGAGCCCGCCGAGGACTCCCCCAAGAAGGATGTGGTGTACGAGTACGCCCCGGCAGACCCGAATCCGGAGCAGCAGGCCACGAAACTCGCCCCCACCTCTGCCACCCCTGCGGCAAAGACCCAGGAGGCCACTCAGGCCGACCCCCCCACCACTCTTGCCTCGCCAGTGGGCAGCGCCGATAACCCCACCACGAATGTCATCAAGGTCGTCAATAACTGGGTGGGCAAAGCGGCCAAGGAGCTCAAGATCCGGCTCAGCAATGTGAATATTAAGGCGGAGGATGCAGGTCGGAAAGCTGCAATGGATGTCTCCGGCGGCGGAAAGACAAAAGTTGAGCTGGACGGCCAGAATGTTTTGGACAGTTATAGCGTCCGGTATCAGGCAGGACTGCGCAAGCAGGGAGAGGGAACGCTGACCATCACAGACGAGACCGATGACAGGGGAAATAAGATCACCGCCACCAAATCAGGTACCTCCGGCAGCCTGACTGCAAAAGGTGCAGGTGGGAACGGAGCGGCAGGCATCGGGGGAAGCGTTGCCGAAGGCACAAAAAACATCACCATCGAGGGCTATGCAACGGTTCACGCAGCAGGCGGCGACTGGGGTGCAGGCATTGGCGGCGGCGGCTACTATGGAGAGGAAAAACCTGGAGATGCAGAAAACATCATCATCCAGGGCTATGCAACTGTTGACGCAACAGGCGGCGGGGGTGGCGCAGGCATTGGCGGCGGCTATGCAGGAAATGCAAAAAACATCATCATCCGGGGGCATTCCAAGGTGAAGGCAACCGCCCGCGATGGCGCTGCCATCGGCGGCGGCAGTGCTGGGTGGAGCAGCTATTACGGTGGCTCGGCAAAGGGCATCGTGATCTGTGACCATGCAACGGTCGCTGCAAGGAGTGACATGGGCCATGGGGCCGCCATCGGCGCTGCCGGAAATAATGGCAAGGACACCGAAGCAGAGGTGACCATTGGTACGGCCGGGGCTACCGCAGAGCAGGAAGATGTCCATGTCACGGCAACCGGGTTCTGCGGCTCTGCCATTGGCAATGGCGCAAAAGATACCAAGGTCACCATTCAGGGCCATTCGACCATCCGGACGGCGAACATAAGAAATTCCACTGCGATCGGAAGTAAGGATGGAAATGTGGAGGTCAACATAAAGGACAATGTTACCATTGATACAGACAATGTTTCTGCAACTGCAGAGCTGTACAATTCAGGCTCCAGCATCGGCGGCGGGGATATTCGCGGAGATTCGAACAGAAAAGTTGTAGTGAACATTGACGGCGGAACAAACGGAAAAGTTAAGATCGGCGATGGGGGTCAAATATTTGGAAAATATGGTGCGATTTCCGCCACCGAGGTCAACATCGGTGACAATGTGCTGCTTAAAATGAGACTATGGAAATCGCTGGATGATGATAAGTATATCAATGTGAAAGGTGCTGAGGCTGCGGTAGGCACAAGAAATAACCCCGCAGCCGGCGGCCTTGTAAACACCATTGGCGATAATACGGAGCTGTGGTACTACAGTAAAGGCTGGCAGCAAAAGATCGTCCATGGCAAAAATGTTTGCACCAAAAAAGAGATCGGCCGCAAGGATGCCACCTGCACGGAAGATGGCTGGGTGAAGTACGGATGCACCTATGAGAGCGATAGGTATGCCACTGCCCCGGAGCATAACTACCAGTGGACGGAGACTATCCCCGCCACCGGCCACCACTGGAAGGACAACGGCGACGGCACCCACACCTGCCCCGACTGCGGTGCCACCGAAGCCCTGCCCTCCGACACCAACAGTGCCCTTGAGCTGCGGGTGGTGGACGCTGAGGGCATGAATCAGCCCTTTACCGTGAGCCAGAACGGCACCCTGCGCACCTACACCGGTGCCTACGACACTGCCACCCTTACCGGCGACCTGGATACCCTGCGCTACCTGCAGGACCACGGCGCACAGACCATCCAGTTCGTCACCAATGGCCAGACCAGCAGCTTTGCCATCAACGACCTGCTGGCACAGGGCAGCGGCAGCGAGGTGTTCTACCTCACCCACCGTGGGGCCGAAGAACCCACCCTGCTGCTGGTGGAGGCAGACCACAGCGATCTGGTGAAAGACTAACCATCCCCGGAGGCGGAGTTTACCGCAAAGCTCCGCTTGCCTCCTTATTGCAAAAGCCCCCGGCACGTTCCGCATCGTGCCGGGGGCTTTTTCATGCATTTTGAGTTTCTGAACAGGGGAGCAGCTTACTCCACGCTGATCATATAGTAGTAGACCGGCTGACCGCCGCGGATGTGGCTGACCTCAACGTGGTTGGGGCATTTTGCCTTGACGATCTCGGTCACCTTCTCGGCATCCTCGTCGGAGACGTCGCAGCCGGAGATGATGGTGACGAAGCTGGAATCCTTCTTGCACATACCCCGGGCCAGACGATAGGTGGCCTTGGTGATGTCGCTGGAGGTGGAGACGATCTTGCCGTTCTCCAGAGCCATGATCTCGCCCTTCCGGATCCGCTTGCCGTCGTACTCGCTGTCGCGGGCGGCGTAGGTGATGAGGCCGGTGGAGACCTTATCGGCGGCAGACATCATGTTGATGGTGTTGGCCTCGACGGTAGCAGAGGGGTCGAAGTTCAGCAGAGCGGTGATGCCCATGGGGACGGTGCGGGTGGGCAGAACGACCACCTGACGGTCAGCCAGCTTCTGGGCCTGCTCAGCAGCCATGATGATGTTCTTGTTGTTGGGCAGGACGAAGACGGTCTTGGCCGGGACGCTCTGGATGGCGGCAAGGATGTCCTCGGTGGCGGGATTCATGGTCTGACCGCCGGAGACGACAGCGTCAGCGGCCAGGTCGGTGAAGACAGCCTTCAGGCCCTCACCGGCGGCGACAGCAACGAAGCCATAGTCGCGGCTGGGGTCAACGGCAGCGTAGACGAACTCGCTGGCGGGGTCGGGCTTCTTCTCGGCGGAAGCCTGCTTCTCGAGGCTCTTGCCCTGCTTCTGGCGGGCCAGGAACTGCTCGTGCATATTCTCGATCTTGAAGTTGGTGAGGTAGCCGTACTTGATGGCCTCGCTCAGGATCTTGCCGGGGTCGGCGGTGTGGACATGGAGGTTGATGACGTCATCGTCCTCGATGCAGACGACGCTGTCGCCGTTGGACTCGGCGAAGGCGCGCATCTTTGCGGCGCTTGCGCCCTCGTTCTTGTTGATGAGGAACTGGGTGCAGTAGCCGTTCTTGATGTCCTCGACCTTCATCAGGTCGTCGGTGAAGACGCCCTTGCCGGCGTTTTCGGTGGAGAGCTTGGCCTTGTTGGGGACAGCCTCGCCGCCGGCCACGATGTCCTCACCGTGGAAGACCTTGCCCATGCCCTCGAAGATGATCATGATGCCCTGGCCGCCGGCGTCCACGACGCCGGCCTTCTTCAGGACGGGCAGCAGGTTGGGGGTGTCCTCCAGAGCCTTCTGACCGGCGGTCATCACGACGTCCCACAGCTCGGCCACATCCTCTTTGCCGCAGGCAGCAGCTTCCTCGGAGGCGACGCGGGCGACGGTCAGGATGGTGCCTTCGGTGGGCTTCATGACAGCCTTGTAAGCGCCCTCGACGCCCTTCTTCAGCGCAGCCACGATGTCGGCGGCGTCAGCCTCCTTTTTGCCCTCCAGAGCTTTGGAGAAACCGCGGAACAGCAGGCTGGTGATGACGCCGGAGTTGCCGCGGGCGCCGCGCAGCATAGCGGAGGCGGCGGTCTTTGCGGCCTCGCCCACGGTGCAGCTGTCGTCCATGGCCTGCAGCTCACGGACGGCTGAGCCGACGGTCATGCCCATGTTGGTGCCGGTATCGCCGTCGGGGACGGGGAACACGTTCAGCTCGTCCACGCGGGAACGCTGGTTGTTGATGTTGTTTGCGCCGGAAATAATGGCGTCGCGCAGGATCTTACCAGAAATCATTGCTTTTTACTCCTTATATCTTCCCGGTACCCCCGGGCGGGCTTTGTCTCATCAGGCAACCACGTCATCGACCGATACGACCACGCGGGCGACTTTCAGGCCGGTGGCCTGCTCCACCTCGTCCTTCACGCGGTGCGAGATGGAACGCGCGGCGGTGGAGATGTTCAGCCCGTAGCTGACGGCAATGTGCAGCTCGATCACGAGACGGCCCTCTTCCTGTGTGACACGGACGCCCTTGGCCGAATCGTCCACGCCGCGCACGGCGCTGCGGACACGGTCGGTCAGATCACGGGGGGCCATTGCGGCCACGCCGTAGCATTGTTTGGTTGCCTCGCCCACGAGCGTGGAAAAATACTCGGCTGAGAAGCTGACATCTCCCAGCGGGAAACGGGAAGTGATCATAGTCGCTCTGCTCCTTTTATTCATTATGATACCCCGGTCCGCACGGCGGCGGGGCGGTGCGCGGGCCAAAGAAGGCGGCGTACCACTTTTATTATACAACTTTATGAGGAAGCTGTACAGCATATAATTGCTGACAGAAAGAAAAAAGTCAGGCGCGGCTTACCCGTCTCGGTCTGTTTCGACACCGCAAAGCCGGTATACTGAAAGACAGAGCCGCAAAGGGCCGCGTTCCTGTTGTTAGTATAGCACAAAATCCTTCGCAGTGCATCCATTTCGTGAATATTTATCCGACAAAACAAAAGATGATTGTGAATAAAATATAAAAGATGACGCAGGCATCTTTATCTTACTATGAAAAAGTGCTAAAATCTAAGGTGGCAAGAGTAAGACTGTATCCGGCACAGGATGCCGGGGCATTCGGCTGCCAAGGTGCTGAAGACAGGAATTTGCTGCGGCTGCACAGGAGCTGCGGCCCGGCGGCGGAAAAGTTCACAATAGGAGTTGTTTTCATGAATATTCTGTTTTTCCTTTCCCCCAAGCAGGACCTGATGTATGTGTACGATGACTTCACCCTCCGCCAGACGCTGGAAAAATGGGAGAACAACCGCTACGCATCCATCCCGGTGCTCAACCGCAAGGGAGAGTATGTGGGGACCCTGACGGAGGGGGACATCCTCTGGGGGCTGAAAAAGTTCCACGGCCTCGACCTTGAGGCGGCAGAGGACATCCCCATCCGGGAGTTTGACCACAAGCGGGACTACAAGGCCGTCACGGTCACCACGAGCATGGACCAGCTCATCGAGGCGGCCATGAACCAGAACTTCGTCCCCGTCGTGGATGACCGGGGAATGTTCATCGGCATCGTCCGCCGTCAGGCCATCATCCGCTACTGCTACGACCGCTCCCGCGCTGCCGCCTCAGAGCAGCGCAGAAAGCCCGAAAAGCAGGAAAAACGAGTCCCGGTTTCTGCCGGGGTGCAGTAAAACAGGAAAAGGCCCCGCCGCTCTGCATGAAATGTGCAGGGCAGCGGGGCCTTTCTATGCCTGTGGGAAGGGGAGAGTGGTGCTTCAGCCCACGGTGAGGCTGGAATCGGTGAACCGGTGGGTCAGGACAGCTTCGGCATCCTCGCCGCCCATGGCCAGCAGCTCGTCCAGCGAGAGGGTGGTGGAGCAGAGGACGGTCTGGAAGGTGATGGTCTCGATGCCCTCAGCCCGCAGCTGACGCAGCGCGGCCAGCGAGATGCGGAAGGAGGCTGTGAACCGTCCGACGCAGACGGTGAGGGCATTGCCGCTCTGGGTGCTGGTGTAGGAGATGCGCTGGCCGTCCTTGTCGGTGACAGTCAGGCCGGGGAGGAAAGAGGCGGGTGCGGACGGGGTGGCAGAGCCGCCGTCAGAAGAGGAAGAAGACTCCTCGGGGATAACAGGCTCTTCCGGCTCCACAGGGCGGGGGATGGGGACCTGAGCGATGACCTTGCCGTCGGCATCGGTGGCGGTGACTTTTGCGCCCGGACCCAGCTTGTCCTTGATGGCGTTGAGGTCGAGCTCACTGCCTTTCTGCGAGAGGGCCTTGCCGTTGGGACTGCCGGCCTTGGCGGTCAGCTCAAGGCTGCCCGACAGATCGATGTCGTTGCTGTAGATGCCGCTGCCGCCGTTGCTGGAGCCGCTGCTGCCGCCAGCAGCTTCGACCGTACCGCCGGAGATGGCGACACGGTCGAAGCTGCAGATGCCGTAGCCGCCGACTTTGCCGCCGTTGCCGCCAGCGGCGTTGACCGTATTGCCGGAGATGGTGACGCCGCCGCCGCTGCGGATGCCGTCGCCGCCGTAGCCGTCTTTGCTGTCGCCGCCAGCGGCTTTGACCGTACCGCCGGAAATGGTGACGCCGCCGTCGCTGCGGATGCCGTCGCCGCTCACATTGCCGCCGTTGCCGCCGTTGGCAGTGACGGTACCGTCGGAGACGGTGACGCCGGAGCTGTAGATGCCGTTGCCGCCGTGGCTGCCGTTGCCACCATTGGCAGTGACCGTACTACCGCCGGAAATGGTGACGCCGCCGCCGCTGCGGATGCCGCGGCCGCCGAGGCCATTACTGCCCGTGCTACCGCCTCCGGTGGCAGTGACCGTACCGCCGGAGATGGTGAGGCTGCCGCTGTGGATGCCGTCGCCGCCGGAGCCATAACTGCCCGTGCTATTGCCTCCGGTGGCAGTGACTGTACCGCCGGAGATGGTGACGTCGCCGCTGACGCTGTAGATGCCGTTGCGGCTGTCGCCACCTTGAGCCGTCAGGCTGTCATTTTCGTCGCCGGAGATGGTGAGGCTGCCGCTGCTGTTGCTGTAGATGCCGTTACCACCGGTGAGATGGTTGTCGCCATCCAGCTTAATCGTGGTATTGCCGCTGCCGGTCACGCTTACGGCGGCTTTGTTCCGGCTGCTGGTGTCGATGTTCACATCCTTGAGTGTGACCTCGACCTTATCGTTCTTACCGTTGGCGTCGATGGTCACGGTGTTGGAAGAAGCGGTGTCCTCACGATTTTTGATGATGGTGTCGGTGTCTTCCACCTCCTGATTCGCCCCCTGTGAGACTTTGTTTGTCCCTTCGGTCTCGCCTGCTTTCACGGTGATGTCACCATCCTCGATGTAACATGTCCCTGCAAAGGCCGGGGCGGCAAGGGTGGTGAGCATTGCGGCAGTCAGGATAAACGCCGCTGCCCGCTGAGAGGCCGGACGGGGTGAATCGATACCCAACCCCCGTATGGAGGGGGCGACCCAGAACACACATCGCAAGCTTACGATAAGACAGCATACAAACACCTCCTCGTATTATAAAAGAGTAGTATTTATAGACCGCTCTCCAGCGGTATGCTACACTGTATAGGATGCTGTGGATTGGTGAACACCTCCTACCGCAAAGACGGTTTGACAAAGGCTCCAACCACAGCTTCTTTGTTGAAATGTTAATCAGTTAGATACCGCCAGACGGTTTATTTAGAACGAGGTTACAACTGCAAAGAAGTCTGTGGTCCTAAGCAGCATTAAATACTATAGCGGAGGTATCAAAAGTGATCTGTGTTGGAATTGACGTTGCCAAAGATAAGCATGACTGCTGCATCCTTGATTCAGAAGGAACAACCCTCGCTGACTGCTTTACCATCCCCAACAACCTAGATGGGTTTAAAAGGCTGCTGCAAACGATTAAAGACTGTACTCAAAAATCAGACAAAATAAAAGTAGGGCTTGAGGCTACCGGACATTACAGCTGCAATATCCTTGGGTTTCTTCTTGACAACGACCTGCCCGTCTATGTCATGAATCCCTTGCATACCAACCTGTATCGAAAGAGCCTCAGTCTTCGCAAAACTAAAACCGATCGTGTGGATGCAAAAACGATTGCAACTATGCTATTGTCCGATGTAGACCTCAAGTCCTACACAGATACAGCATATCACAACGAAGAACTAAAGTCACTCACGAGATACCGATTTGATAAAGTTCAGGAACGCGCCAAACTAAAGCAGTCGGTGTCCAGATTGGTTACGATCCTGTTTCCAGAATTAGAACAGCTTGTTTCGTCTATCCACGGCACTTCAATCTATGCTCTTCTCAGTGAATATCCCGGTGCAAAGCAGATTTCAGAAGCTCATCTGACCAGATTGGCTAACATCCTCGTGACAACATCCAGAGGCCATTACCGAAAAGACCGAGCTACTCATATCCGAGATGCAGCCAGAACATCCATTGGTTCTGTTATGCCTGCTAAGTCTTTGGAATTAAAGCACACCATTAAGCTCATTCAAGAACTCACCTCCGAAATCAACGAAATAGAAGATGCCATTCGGAAAATCATGGATGAATTGAAACCGCCAATCCTTTCGATTCCCGGAATGGGATTTTATTCTGCTGCGATGATTCTTGCAGAGGTGGGGGATTTTTCAAATTTCAACTCTCCTGATAAAGTTTTGGCTTATGCCGGATGTTCTCCGTCCACATACCAGTCAGGAAAACTCACAAACTGCTATGCACACATGGAAAAGCGTGGCTCTCGTTATCTTCGATACGCTCTTTACACTGCAACCAAATACGTCTGTTACTGGAATCCTGTTTTTACTGAATACCTTACCAAAAAGCAAGCTGAAGGCAAGCACTACAATGTTGCCCTATCTCATGCCACAAAGAAACTCGTACGACTTATTTACGCTTTGCAGAAGTCCGGTAAAGCATATCTTGCCATCACTTGATTTTCTCCAGAGCTTGAGTTAAACCTAAGAACAACTTAGCTGGCGCAGCGAACCCTTGACAAACCGAAGCATTCAAATGCTATTCTGTTTTTGCGAGGGTTGGCTGGGCTTGCTTTGCTGTTCTCTCCGTCACCCTCGCTACTCCAAGGCCAGCATTTGAATGATGTTTGTCATGGGCAGCGGATGGTTGGCGGATTTTTTTATTTTAGGGCTTGACTTTTAATAGTTAGTCTTTGAATAGTGAAAAGAAATGGTGAGACCATAGAATATCGGATTACTTTAAATATACCGGATCTGCGGAAAAAAATCAACAAAACCTGCGCGAATCGCCCTGTTTCCTGCGTGAATGGAGAAAAACCGTCAGATTTTGGCTCTGACAAAGAGACAGCTTATCGCTGCATGGCGGCTCTCGGGAGACGGGCTTGCCCTCTCCGTCATCGCTTGCGCGATGCCACCTCTCCCAAAGGGAGAGGCACTGGCGTGTCGGTCAGATTTCGCCTGGACGAGCAAAGCTTACTCTATCCGAAAACGGTAGTGCTCCGCTGTCTAGATTCACGACAGCTTGACAAGGTGCGTTGTCCAGAAGCTGCTGCCCTCTGTAGCAAGGCCCGCCCTTTTGCGTCATATCGGGCCTCGGGCGTCCAGTAGGAGGTGGCCCGGCCTGCCAATGGCTCCCCCTTTGGGGGAGCTGTCACCGAAGGTGACTGAGAGGGCAAGGACGCCGACAGAGAGCTTTTCTGTGCCTTTTTGCTCAAAAAACTGCCTGAAGATACATTTTATTGGACTTTTATTCTGCTATACTCCTGTCAGAACAAAAAGACACAGGAGGGAAGAGGAATGAAAGACATTGAGCTTCGGTATGTGGGCGGTCATGTGGAGGTGTATACGGGGGCGGGCGCGTTCCTGTTCTCGGCAGACACCCTGCGGGAGGCGATGGAAGAGCTGGATGCCGCCTGATGCATTCCCGGAAATACCGGGAAGCACCGGGCGGGAGTTAGAAAATACTAATGTAAAATGAATGTAAAATTCAAGAAAAGAACCGTCTAAGAAGGCCCGGAAATCTTAAAATTCCGGTCAAAAAAGTGATTTTCCTGTAAAATAATGCTTGTTGAGCCGGGGGGTTCGATGTTATAATAAAAAGGACGGCATTTTGCGTATGGAGAGCGAAGCACAGCCGTCTTGTGCAATGGAGCAATAGGAAGATTTTAGGAGCATTGTTTTATGGACATTACACACATCACCTCTCTGCTGGGCGGTATTGCGCTGTTCCTGTATGGTATGTCGATCATGGGTGCCGGCCTCGAAAAGCTGGCCGGCGGCAAGATGCAGGGCGTATTGCAGAAACTGACTTCGTCCACCATCAAGGGCGTCATTTTCGGCACCCTCATCACCGGCGTCATCCAGTCGTCGGCCGGCACGGTCGTCATTTGCGTCGGCCTCGTCAACTCCGGCATCATGACCCTTAAGCAGTCGGTAGGCGTTATCATGGGTGCAAACATTGGTACTACGGTCACCGGTCAGCTCATCCGCATGGCGGATATTTCGGGCGACAGCCTCATCCTGACCCTCATCCAGCCCAAGACGTTTGCGCCGGTGGTGGCGTTCATCGGCTGCATTTTTTATGTGTTCATCCGCAGCGCGAAGAAAAAGAACATCGGCCAGATCATGCTGGGCTTCGGCATCCTGTTCACCGGCATGAGCCTGATGGACACCGGTGTGTCTCCCCTGCGTGAGAGCGCAGCGTTCCAGGAGCTGTTCGTCACCATGACCAACCCCATCCTCGGCGTTCTCGTGGGCGTGGTGGTCACGGTCATCATCCAGTCCTCTTCGGCCTCTGTGGGCATCCTGCAGGCGCTTTCCAGCACCGGCCTCGTCACCTTCAGTTCGGCCATCCCCATCGTGCTGGGCGCCCACATCGGCACGGCCTTCACCCCGCTGCTGACCATCGGCGGCTCCTCCAAGGACGGCAAGCGCGCCGCCCTCATCCACCTGTACTTCAACATCATCGGCAGCGTCATCCTGCTGGCGCTGGTCTATGCAGTCCAGTTCACCATCGGCATCCCCATGTGGGGCGATGTGATGAACAAGAGCAGCATTGCAAACATCCACACCATGACCAGCGTCATTGCGATGCTGTTCTTCCTGCCCTGCAGCGGCGTGCTGTCCAGGCTGGCCATGATGACCGTGCCGAACAGCGCGGAGGAGGCGCAGGAGCTGAGTATGCCTGTGCTGGATGAGCGTCTGTTCAAGAGCCCGGCTGTGGCTCTGCAGCAGGCGAAGAACGCGGTGGTCAAGATGTCCCGCCGCGCAGCCCGCAACGTCGGCCTCGCCACCCCGCTGCTGCTCAAGATGGACGAGGACGTCGTGAGTGCCATCGATGTCCGCGAGAACCTCATCGACCGGATGGAGGTGGACATCTCCAACTACCTCATCAAGCTGGCAGACCAGGAGCTGGGTGACGCGGAGAGCCATGAGGTGACTGAGCTGCTCAACTTTGTCACCGAGTGCGAGCGCATCGGCGACTATGCAGTCAACATCAAAGAAAAAGCGCAGGAGCTGACCGACAAGGAAGTCACCTTCAGCGAGAAGGCACAGCAGGAGCTGAAGCTTCTCGACAATGCGCTGGAAAAGATCCTGACCCTCACCGCGGACGCCTTCGAGTTCGACGACGCCCGGACCGCCAGCCAGGTGGAGCCGCTGGAACAGGTCATCGACATCCTCGTGGAGCGGCTTCGTGCGCAGCACATCAAGCGTCTGAAGGAGGGTGCCTGCTCCATTGATACCGGTGTCGTCTATCTCGATGTGCTGAACAATGTAGAGCGTATCTCGGACCACTGCTCCAACATCGCCGCCCGTCTGGTGGGCATGGAGGCAGGCGAGGACTACGACTCCCATACCCTCAAGAACATGATGCACCACAACCCCACCAAGGAATATATGCTCAACTACGAGCAGTGCCGCAAGGACTACCTCGTCCCGCTGGAGCAGCTCGAAGCCTGATTCTGATAAAGGATAAAAACAGTGCAGACCTCCCCGGGGTGGTCTGCACTGTTTTTGTTTATTCACCCAGGTCTTCCAGCAGCGCCCGGAGGGCCGTTTCGCCGGTGACGTAGAGGCCCTGCTTGAGTCGGAGGGCATCGGCCTCAGGGAGGAGATTGACATAGATGCCGGTGCGCAGGAGCCGCTTGTCGGGCAGTCCGTTGTCGGAGCAGGTGTAGACGACCACCCGCCCGCCCTCGTCGCAGAGGTAGAAGTCGGTGCCGCTCTGCCCGGCGGAGCCCTGCGCGGCCAGACCCGGCTCGGAGGCCGGCGTCTCTTCGCCGGAGTCGGCAGGGAAGGGGAGACTGGGCAGGGCCATCCAGAACAGGCTGAACACGATGGTAAAAATGCACAGCGCATAAAAAATGCAGAGCCAGACCTTGCGCATGGCAGTGGACTCCTTTCGGCTGAAATGGTGTTTCAGACGGTAGTATGTGCAAAAGAAAACTGCCTCAGACAGGAATGCAGAATTTTCACACCCGGATGCTGTACTTTGGCGGGGCAGATGTGCTATACTAGCATCGTATCCGGTCGATTCCCCCTTGCGGAAGCGGGCGGTGCGGACTATAATGTATTATTATGGCTGCGGGCAGTCTGGCTGCAGCAGGAACAGCGAATGGCATCGTCAGAGGATGCTTTGAGATGCAGAACAGTGAAAATTGCGATAGGAGGCGATCCTTATCTCAAACAATGAAAGACGGAGACTCCACAGTGATGGTGCGCTCCGGGAGCAGAACCGGCGGGTCCGTGAGCCCCGCGAACCGCAGGAGCAGGGAGAAAAGCACGGCCATCCCGTTCTCGGATTCCTGGGCCGGACCATCGTCACCCTCGTCTGTCTGGGCATTATGGCGGGCAGTCTGGTGGCAGTGGGCGCTGTGTACTATGTGGTGCAGGCTACGGCCAGTGACGGCGACCTGCTGGACCTCGACAACATCGAACTGAGCCAGTCGAGCCTTGTGGTGGCCACCGACCCCGACACCGGCGCACAGGTGGAGTACGCCACCCTGCGCTCTTCCAACAGCCACCGCGTCTGGGCGGACCTCGAGCAGATCCCCACCAACCTACAGTATGCATTCATCTGCACCGAGGACAAAGACTTTTACAACGAGCCGGGCGTCAACTTCAAGCGCACCATCGGCGCGATGATCAATGAATACCTGCTGCCCATCTACAGCTCCAAGCAGGGTGCCTCCACGCTGGAACAGCAGCTCATCAAGAACCTGACCAGCGACAAGAGCGCCAGCGGCATCGAGGGCGCACTGCGCAAGCTGCGCGAGATCTACCGCGCCCTCATCCTGAGCCGCAGCTACTCCAAGGAGACCATTCTGGAAGCCTACCTGAACACCATCAGCTTTACCGGTACCATCCAGGGCGTCCAGACGGCGGCAAACGAGTACTTCGACAAGGATGTCAGCGAGCTGACCCTCTGGGAGTGCGCGTCCATCGCGTCCATCACCAAGAATCCCACCAACTATAACCCCTACACCAACCCCGAGAACCTCATCAACCGCCGGAATTTCCTGCTCTACAATATGTGGCAGCAGGGGGTCATCTCGGAGGATGATTACCGCAGCGCCGCTGCCCAGCCGCTGGTGCTGGCAGAGACGGACAACACGAAGAAGAGCAGCTCCACCACCTCTTACTTCACCGATGCCCTCTTCAACGAGGTGGTGAAGGACATCATGGCCAAGGAGGGCGTGGACGAGTCCACCGCCCAGAGTATGCTCTACACCGGCGGCTACACCATCGAGGCAACGGTCAACCCCAAGATCCAGACCGCGATGGAGAACCTGATGCTCAACACCGACGACGCCTACTTCCCGGCCGGCTGGCATGAGGAAGAGGTGACCAGCATCTCCGACGACGATGTGCAGGTCTACAACGAGGACGGCACCCCCAAGACCCGCACCGGCGAGGACGGTACGGTCTACTATTACCGCAACGTCCGCACCCAGGCGGCGATGGTCACGCTGGACTATGACGGCAATGTCATCGCCATGGTGGGCGGTCTGGGCGAAAAGACCAAGAGCCTTTCCCTGAACCGCGCCTACGGCGTCACCCGTCAGACCGGCTCTACCATCAAGCCCATCGGCGCCTATGCGCTGGGCATCGAGTATGGTCTGGTCAACTGGTCCACCATGCTCAACAACTCGCCCCTCTACCTCAAGCAGGACATGGTCATCCGTGACGAGGACTACTGCCGCCGGAACGGCCTCATGGGCCTGACGGACAAGCAGCTGAAAGCCTACCCCAACGCATGGCGCAGCTGGCCCCGCAACTACGGCGGAAACTACGGCGACGGCTCCGACCTGCCGCTCTGGAACGGCCTCGCACGCTCCCTGAACACCATCGCCATCCGCGTTGGCGACCTCGTGGGCGCGAACAACATCTTCAACTTCGTCTACAATACCCTGCAGCTCAGCACACTGGACCCCGTCAACGATGTGGGCCTTGCACAGATGGTCATGGGCAGCCAGACCCACGGCGTCACCCCGATGGCGCTGGCGGCGGCGTTCCAGATCTTCTACGACGGCGAGTACACCACGCCTCACCTCTACACCCGTGTGCTCGACCGGGACGGCAACATCTATATGGAGAGCAACGACACCAGCTATCAGGCTCTGACGCCCCAGACGGCCTACGTCATGAACCGCCTGCTGAAGAACGTCCTGTTCTCCAGCGTCGGTACGGCCAGCGGCCGCTACCCCAACTCCAACGGCATGGAGGCCTTCGGTAAGACCGGTACGGCCAGCGATGAGAAGGACCTGTGGTTCGTGGGCGGCACGCCCTATTACGTCACCGCTGTGTGGTGGGGCTACGATGCGCCCTTCGATATGACCAAGACCCTCGGCAAGCAGCAGGCCAAGACCCGCACCTGCGTCATGGCATGGAAGGCCCTGATGGAGCAGATCCAGGCAGACCTGCCCTATAAGGCATTCCCGGCGGCTGACGGCGTCGTGGAGCGCAGCTACTGCACCCAGAGCGGCCTGCTGGCCAGCGGCTCCTGCCCGAGCACGGCAGTGGGCTACTACCGTGCCGACGACCTGCCAGACGTCTGCAATTATTCCCACGGTCAGGCAGCTGTCGCCAGCCAGCCTCTCGCGCCTGAGCCGGACACCACTGGCCTCGACACCGACTGAGGCAAAAATCATACTTTTCGGCACATCGGGTTGCAGATTCGGTGCGCTGAAGGGGTACTTCACGGCTCAAAACTGGATAATCTGACAAAATAGCATCCGACCTCTTGCAATGCAGGGAGTCGGATGCTATTATATTTTCTGCAAGAACACTTGTGTTTGAGAGGTGAACAAGTTGGAACGCCGTTTTTATCTGGTGGATGCACAGGTCCTGCCGGAAGTTTTCCTCAAGGTCGTCCGGGCCAAGGAGCTTCTGGCCAGCGGAGAGGCACGCAGCATTTCGGCTGCGACCCGCAGCGTAGACCTGTCGCGCAGTGCATTTTATAAATATAAGGACTGCATTTTCGACTCGGAGAATGGCCGCGAGGTCATCACCGTCATGGCGACCCTGCGGGACGAGACGGGTGCATTACAGAGCCTTCTGGCCGGCATCAGTGCCGCCGGTGCCAGCATCGTGACCATCAATCAGTCTACTCCGGAGAACGGAGCCGCGCTGGTGGCTGTCACCATCCGCACCGACACCATGCAGATGACCCCCGAGGAGCTGACGGAAAAGCTTTCACGCCAGCGGATGGTCGTGGGCGTACACTGCGGATACAATCTGTGACAGTACATTCATCGAAAAAAGGAACGAGGGCAGTATCATGGCAAAAATCGCGATTCTGGGCTTTGGTACGGTGGGCAGCGGTGTGTACGAGGTGCTCTGCCGCAACGCCGCAGGCGTCTCCCGCCGCGCGGGCGAACCGGTGGAGGTCAAGTACATCCTTGACCCCAAAGACTTCTCGGATCATCCGGCCGCAAAGCTGTTTATAAAGAATTTTGACGCCATTCTGGAAGACCCCGAAGTGAAGGTCGTCGTCGAGACCATCGGCGGCACCCGCTTCGCTTACCCTTACGTCAAGGCCTGCCTCGAGAGCGGCCGGAGCGTCTGCACCTCCAACAAGGAGATGGTGGCCACCTACGGCGCAGAGCTGCTGGCTCTGGCCAGGGCACACAACTGCGCCTTCCTGTTCGAGGCTTCCGTGGGCGGCGGCACGCCCATCATCACCCCGATGCACCAGTGCCTCGCGGCCAACGTCATCACCGAGGTGGAAGGCATCGTCAACGGCACCACCAACTTCATGCTCACCAAGATGGTGCGGGAGAATCTGGGCTTTGACGAGGCTCTGAAGATCGCTCAGGAGCTGGGCTACGCCGAGACGAAGGACCCCGGCGACGATGTGGACGGCCGCGACGCCTGCCGCAAGATCGCCATCCTGTCCTCGCTGGTCTGCGGCCACCAGATCTACCCCCAGAACATCCCCACCCGCGGCATCCGCGACATCACGGTGGATGATGTGGCTGCGGCAGAGAAGCTGGGCTGCGTCATCAAGCTCATCGCCTGGATGAAGCGGGGCGAGGACGGCAGCGTTGCCGCCGGTGTCGAGCCCTGCCTCGTGCCGAAGGCAAACCAGCTGGCCGGTGTCGATGACGTCTTCAACGCCGTCCTCGTCAAGGGCGATATGCTGGGCGACGTGGTCTTCTACGGCAAGGGCGCGGGCAAGCTGCCCACCGCCAGTGCTGTCGTGGCCGACGTGGTGGACGCCCTCAAGAACGGCGTCAAGGTCCACGACAGCCTGTTCTGGCAGCCCGCCGATCCGGTGGAAGGAATGCTCACCGACCCCGCTCCCGCCGCATACTATGTGCGTGTGGAAGGCATCGCCCCGGCGGTGGCCGAGGCTATCTACGGCAAGGGCCATGTGGTGGAAGAGCACTTCGACGGCTGCTCCTACTTTGTGGACAGCGCCGACGGCAAGGCTCTGGCCGAAGCAGCCCGCAAGGTAGAGGCCATGGGCGGCAGCGTGAAGCTGGTGCTCCGCCGCCTGCCTGAGGACGCCTGAGCGTGAGAAAAGAGGGAACTGCGATGAAGATAAAAGTTTCCGTCCCGGCCACCAGTGCCAACATCGGCTCCGGCTTCGATGCGCTGGGTCTGGCTGTGACCTTGTACAATACCGTGACCTTTGAAGAGAGCGACCATCTGGACATCTCGGCGGCAGACGGCACCCGCATCCCCCGCGGCGAGACCAATCTGGTCTACCGCTCGGCCAAGGGTCTGTTCGATAAGGTCGGCAAGACCATGCCGCCCCTCAAGCTCGTCCAGACCAACGCCATCCCGATGGCCCGGGGCCTCGGCTCGTCCTCGGCCTGCATCATAGCGGGCCTGCTGGGTGCGAACCGGATGCTGGGCGATGTGCTCAACACCCAGGAGCTGCTGACGCTGGCCACCTCCATCGAGGGTCACCCGGACAACGTGGCACCGGCCCTTCTGGGCGGTCTGGCCAGCAGCGTCTTCGAGGACGGCGTCGTCTACTCCGTCAAGCGGGATGTGGACGAGAGCCTCTGCTTCGCGGCCATCGTGCCGGACTACAAGCTGCTGACCGAAGCTGCCCGTGCGGCCCTGCCCAAAGAGGTCACCCACAAGGATGCGGTGTATAACCTGTCCCGTGCGGCCCTCATCCCGGCGGCGTTCTGCGAGGGCCGTCACGACCTGCTGGCCATCGCCACCGAGGATAAGCTCCACCAGCCCTACCGGATGCCCCTGATGCCCGGCTCGAAGGAAGTCTTCGATATGGCGCGGCTCTGCGGTGCCAAGGCGGTGTACGTCTCGGGCGCCGGCAGCACCGTGATGGCTGTGGCTGAAAAGGCCAACGCCGAGAAATTCTACTCCAAACTGGAAAAGGGCCTCGAGCTGCTGGAAGGTTTGGACGGATGTGAAGCATTTACACTGCTGCGGCTGGATGCCGACAACACCGGTGCGACAGTGGAATGATAAACAGGAACGGAAGTGCAAGACCGCTTCCGCCCGGTGTACCCCTCACACACTGAGGGAGCAAAAAGAGGAGAGTGACAAGATATGGCGTTGATCGTACAGAAGTTCGGCGGTTCTTCGGTGAAGGACCGGGACCGTATCTTCAACGTGGCCCGCATCGTGGCCAACACCCACAACGCGGGAAATGACGTGGTCGTGGTAGTGTCCGCACAGGGCGACACCACCGACGACCTCATCGCAAAGGCAGCAGAGATCACCCACAACCCTTCTGCCCGTGAGATGGATATGCTGCTGGCAGCAGGCGAGGAGATCAGTATCGCCCTGCTGGCTATGGCTCTGAACGAGCTGGGCTGCCATGCCACCAGTCTGACCGGCTGGCAGGCAGGCTTCCGCACCGACCGTGCCTACACCAAGGCCCGCATCACCAAACTGGAGACCGAGCGCATCTCTTCGGAGCTGGAGCGCAACCGCGTCGTCGTCGTGGCAGGCTTCCAGGGCCTGAACAAGCTGGACGACATCACCACGCTGGGCCGCGGCGGTTCCGACACCAGCGCTGTCGCCATCGCAGCAGCGCTCCACGCCGACCGCTGCCAGATCTTTACCGACGTGGAGGGCGTCTACACCGCCGACCCGCGCAAGGTGCGCAACACCCGCAAGCTGGATGAGATCACCTTCGACGAGATGCTGGAACTGGCATCCCTCGGCGCACAGGTGCTCAACAACCGCAGCGTAGAGCTGGCTAAAAAGTATAATGTGGAGCTGGAGGTCCTCTCCAGCCTGAACCCCGTGCCCGGCACGGTCGTCAAGGAGGTTGTAAAAGACGTGGAAGGTATGCTGATCAAGGGTGTCGCAAAGGACACCGACGTTGCTGTTATTACGATCCTGAATGTTCCCGATGAGCCGGGTACCAGCTTCAAGATCTTCGGCCTGCTGGCCCAGAAGAATATCAACGTGGACATCATCCTGCAGTCCACCGGCCGCGACGGCAAGAAGGACATCAGCTTCACCTGCGCGGAGAGCGAAGCTGAGACTGCTCTGCGCGTCCTGCGCGAGAGCGCAAAGTTCGACCAGGTCACCTGCGACGAGACCTGCGCCAAGGTGTCCATCGTGGGTGCCGGTATGCAGAGCCACAGCGGCGTGGCCTCCAAGATGTTCGAGGCTCTGTCCAACAACAACATCAACATCAAGATGATCTCCACCAGTGAGATCAAGATCTCCTGCATCATCGACCGTGAGGACGCCGACAAGGCTGTCAGCGCCATCCACGATATGCTGTTCGAGTAAGATGTGGCTTCAAAGCCGCCGTGCCGTGCGTCCTGCGCCGGTGCGGCGGCTTTTTGCGTACACAATTTTTTTACAGCCCCTGCCGTTTACACCCAGATAAAAGGGGTGTATAATATTATTATGTGCCTGTATCCAGGGCGAACGTCAAAAACAGGAAGGAAGCTGCATCATGGAGCAAAATCGACCCGCACCCCGCCGCGCTCTGTCGCCGAAAGAACGCCGCCGGAGACACCGTATCCGCCTCGTGCGCAACTGGACGGTCTTTCTGCTCAGCTGCGGCGCGGTCATGGCTGTGATGACCGGCGGCATCCTCTGGCTGCTGCCCAGGGCCTATGCCCTCATCGCACCGCCGACGGCCTTCGAGGCCCGGGAGTATGAGGGCGGCGCGGAGACGGACCTTTCGGATAAGCGCCTCATGCTGGTGAATGCAAACCTTCCCCTGACGGAAGAGCCGACGCCGGAGCTGGCCGTGGCCGATGATGCCACCGGTGCTTCGCTGGAAGCCGAGGCCGCCGCAGCCTACCGCGAAATGGCCGAGGCCGCAAAACAGGATGAAGTAGAGCTGGTGCTGACGGCAGGGTATCAGGATGCCGCCGCCCGCCAGAGCAGCTATGAGGCCGCGGTCCAGAGCTACCGGGAGTCCGGCTGCTCGGAGGAAGAGGCCGCTGCCAGGGCTGCGACCGTTCAGCCTGCGCCGGAGGCCAGCGAATATGCCACCGGCTACGGTGCCGACATCCTCGCGGCAGACAGCATGGAGAAGGACACCGGCTTCGCCGACACCCGTGCCTATGAGTGGCTGGAAGCCTATGCCGCAGAGCACGGCTTCATCCTGCGCTGGCCGCAGGAGCGTCAGGCCGCCACCGGCATGGTGTTTGAGCCGTGGCACTGGCGGTATGTGGGCAGGGACAACGCCCTCGCCATCCGCGCCTCCGGCCTCTCGCTGGAAGAGTATCTGGCGCTGGAACAAACGAAATAATACAAAAGGACGATAGAACATTGAGACGATCCCAAATCGCGCCCGGCGTCCACCTCTCGTATGACGCCGCGCAGAAATTCAACCGCTGCCGCATCAGCATCCACTTCGCGTTCCCGGCCCGCCGCGAGACGGCCACGGCCCACGCGCTGCTGCCGCTGGTGATGGAGCGGGGCTATGCCGACTGCCCCGACATGACTCAGATGACCAAAAAGCTGGCCCGCCTCTACGGCGCCGACCTGACCGTGGACGCCCGCCCCATGGGCTGCAGCCACAACCTCTGCGTCAGCATCACCGGCATCAAAGACCAGTTCGCACTGGAAGGGGAGAAGCTGACGCAGGAGTACGCCGCACTGGCCCTCGGCACGGCGTTCCACCCCTATTTTGTGGGCAGCACCTTCGACCCCGAGGCCGTAGGCATCGAGAAGCAGATGCTGAAGAAGGCGCTGGAAGACGAAGTGAACGACAAGCGCCTTTACTGCCAGCGGCAGGCCAACCGGGAATTCTTCGGCGACAGCCCCGCCGGTGTCCGGCAGGAGGGCTACTTAGAAGAAGTGGACGGCCTGACGCCCGAAGCGCTGACCGAGGCATACTACGAGATGCTGCGGACGGCGAACATCGAGCTTATCGTGCTGGGCTGCGACGAGGCCAGCACCACCGCCGTGAAGGACGCCCTTCTGGCGGAGCTTTCGGCCATCGACCGCGCCCCGCTGCCCCGGGCCGAGAACATCGCCATGCCCCGGCGGGAGCCGGTGCGGAAGGTGGAGCATTTCGACACCACGCAGGCCAAGCTCTGTATGCTGTTCACGCTGGGCCGGCCCATGCAGCCTGAACAGCTGGCCGCTGTCCGGCTGGCGATGGCCCTCTACGGCGGCAGCGTGACCAGCCGCCTTTTCCTGAACGTCCGGGAGCGCGACCATCTGTGCTACTACTGCTCGTCGTCCTTCCAGAGCTTCACGGGCAGCATGGCCGTCAACAGCGGCGTCGAGCACACCGACGCGGCCCGCGCTGAGCAGGCAGTGCTCAAAGAGCTGGCGGACCTCTGCGACGGCCCGATCACCGACGAAGAGCTGGAAGACTGCCGCCGGGGCCTGCTGGCCGGGATGAACGGCCTGGAGGACACACTGGGCGGCATCGAGACATGGTACTATATGGAAGTGCTGCGGGGCGGCCCGGTGCAGACGCCGGACGACGCCCGCCGCGCCCTGCTGGCGGTGACCAGGGAGGATGTGCGGGATATTCTGAAGCAGTTCACCCTGTCGGTGAGCTGTCTGCTGACGCGGGAGGAGGGGGACGAGAATGGCTGAGAACACCCAGAGCGTGCTGGAACGCACCGCCGCTGACCAGTGGAAAGTTCTGCCCTCGGGGCTGACCGTACTCGTCCGCCCCATGCCGGGCTACTCCGGTACCCATGTCATCTACGCCACCCGCTTCGGCTCCATCGACCGGGATTTCCGGCTGGGGGAGCGGGAAGTGCATCTGCCCGCCGGTGTGGCCCATTTCCTCGAGCACAAGATGTTCGAGGATGAGGACGGCGACGCCTTTGCAAAGTTCGCCAAGACCGGCGCGAATGCCAATGCCTTCACGGCCTTCGACCGCACCTGCTACCTCTTTACGGCCACGGAACAGCTGGATGAGAGCCTTGACGTGCTGCTGGGCATGGTGGGGCATCCCTACTTTACCGAGCAGACCATCGCCAAAGAGCAGGGCATCATCGGGCAGGAGATAAAGATGTACGATGACAGCCCCGACTGGCGGCTCATCACCGGCCTGTGCGAGTGCCTGTATCACAGCCACCCCATCCGCAGCGATATTGCGGGAACGGTGGAGAGCATCGCGGAGATAACGCCGGAAATGCTCTACGACTGCTGCAAAGCGTTCTATGCGCCGGGCAATATGGTGCTGGCCGCAGCAGGCAACACCAGCATGGAGCAGATCCTGGCTGCCTGCGCCCGCCATGGCCTGATGGACGAGCGCCCGGCGGAAAAGGTCGAGCGCCTGCTCCGCCCGGAGCCGATGACGCTGGCGGCGGCCGAAAAGACCATCGCCATGCCCATCGCAAAGCCCTGCTTCGGTCTGGGCTTCAAAGAAGAGCCGCTGCCTTTCGGCGACCTGCGCAGCGAGATGCTGTACGAGCTCATCCTCTGCTGCATCTGCGGCGGGATGTCGCCGCTCTACCGCCGGCTCTACGACGAGGGCCTGACCAACCCGGGCTTTGGCGGTGAGGTGCTGCGGGTGGACGGATGCTGCTGCATCCTCTTCACCGGCGAGAGCGACCAGCCCGACACCGTCCGGCAGCTTCTGCTGGACGAGATCGAGCGGGTGCGCAAAGAGGGCGTAGACCGGGAGATCTTCACCCTCTGCAAGAACGAAAAATACGGCCAGCTCATCGAAAATCTGGAAAACGTCGAGGATTCGGCCAGCCAGATGGCAGATTTCGCGCTGGCAGGTCAGACTGTGGCCCAGCAGATCACCATGCTGGCGGGCCTGACGGCAGAGGACGCCGATGCGGCATTGCAGCACATCCTGCGGCCTGAGCGGATGGCCGTGATGTACATTGAGCCGGACGGCACTGCCGTTGAAGAGGACGAAGAAGAGGAGACGGAAGAATGACGAATCTGGTACAGTTCCCGGGCCTCGGCCTCAGCTTTGAGCTGAGCCGGGTAGCCTTCAGCATTGGCGACATGGATATTTATTGGTACGGTGTCTGCATCGCCTTTGGCCTCTGCCTCGCATTGGTCTTTGCGTTCCGCCGCTGCACGGAGTTCGGCATCGACGCCGATTCGATGGTGGATGTCATCCTCGTCGGCGTGGTGCTGGGCATCGCCAGCGCCCGCCTGTATTATGTGGCGATGGCGCCCTATAATTACGATACCATCTGGGATGTGCTGGCCGTCCGCGACGGCGGTCTGGCCATCTACGGCGGCATCATCGGTGCCTTTGTGTTCGGCGGCCTGGCCTGCAAATGGCGGGGCGTGCCGGTGCTGCCCATGTTCGACCTGGCCGGCATGGGCTTCCTCATCGGACAGGGCTGCGGCCGCTGGGGCAACTTCTTCAATCAGGAGGCTTTCGGCTGCAACACCACCCTGCCCTGGGGTATGTTCAGCGAAGCAACGGAAGAATACCTGATGGGCAGCACCGTCACGGTGCCGAAGGGCGTCACCATCGACCCCACCATGCCCGTCCATCCCACCTTCCTCTACGAGAGCATCTGGTGCTTCGTGGGTCTGGCCCTGCTGGCAGCGTACATCAAAAAGCGGAAGTTCAACGGCGACATTGCCCTGCGCTACCTTGTCTGGTACGGCGCAGGCCGCTTCTGGATCGAAGCTCTCCGCACCGACAGCCTGCTGCTGGTGCCGTCGCTCGGCCTGCGCGCTTCCCAGCTGGTGGCGGCTGCGGCCGTCGTGGGCGGTGTGGCACTGGAAATTTTCCTGACCCGAAAATATAAGTCCAGGCCTCTCATGGTGACGCTGGCCCTGACGGCAGAGAACCGCAGTCTGCTGGCGAAGGTGCGCAAGGCAGAGCCGGAATTTACGGTGGAGAGGGAAGAGCTGGTGGCTTCCAGCCCCCGCAAGCTCTTCCTCGAGCGCACGAATGCCTATAACGAGCGGGTGAAGCAGCAGCTCAAAGAGAAACTGGCGGAGAAAAAAGACGCCTGATCAGAATATTTCGAAAGAGCCGCAGCGCAGAGAACCTTGCGCTGTGGCTCTTTTTGGTGTATAATATAGCCACAGAATATAAAGGGGGCATTACGATGCAGATCATTCCGATGAGAGAACTGAAGAATACCGTGGAGATCGAGCGCCGGTGCGCCGAGGAGAACGGCCCGGTCTTTGTGACGAAGAACGGCTATGGCCGCCTCGTGGTGATGGATATTGAATACTATGAGCGCACCATGCAGGAGATGGAAGAGGCAAAGCTTATTCTGGAGGGACTGGATGATGTGGAGGCAGGACGCACAGTCGATGGCCCGACGGCGATGGCAGAATTGAGGGAAAAGTATGGACTGTGAATATCACTATCGCCTGACCCGGAGAGCGGAAAAAGAGCTTGACGACATCCTTGATTATATCGGAAACGAGCTGGATAACGCAAAGGCGGCAGCAAAACTGATGGAGGACATCGGCCGCTGCATGGAGACGATGTGCGTTTTCCCGGAGGGCGGGGCACTGGTCACCAATGCATTCCTGCCAAGAAAGATCATTCGGAAAAAGGTCGTGGGCAATTATCTGCTGTACTACCGTGCGGATAAAGAACGAAAGACGGTCTGGCTTCTCCGCATCGTCTATGGCCGCCGGGATATGGATGAGGTGCTGAAGCACATTAACAGCTGAAAGAGGAGAAAAACTGAAAATATTTCCGCAAAAGCGGGATTTTCCTCTTGAAATCCGCACATTTTTTTGCTATACTATTCTAGCCGCTTGGTGTGGGCGCCTCAAATGGCCCCTGTGAGGGCCTGCCTTTACGACCAGCGAGTACAACGAAAAGGAATGAACAAAATGTACGCAATCATTGTTACCGGCGGTAAGCAGTACCGCGTGGAGCAGGGCGACATCGTCTACATCGAAAAGCTGGACGTTGAGGCCGACTCCGAAGTGAAGTTTGATCAGGTTCTCGCTATTGGCGAGGAGGGTTCGGTCAAGGTTGGCGCTCCCGTTGTTGAGGGCGCTTCCGTTTCTGCCAAGGTCATCAAGAATGGCAAGGGCAAGAAGCTGAACATCATCACCTATCGCGCAAAGAAGCACAGTGCTCGCCGCATGGGCCATCGTCAGCCCTTCACCAAGGTTGAGATCACTGCGATCAACGGCTAAGGAGGTAAATTACAATGGCACATAAAAAGGGCGTAGGCAGCACCAAGAACGGCCGCGATTCCGCAGCACAGCGTCTGGGCACCAAGCGTGCAGATGGTCAGTTCGTTCTGGCCGGCAACATCCTCGTTCGTCAGCGCGGCACTCACATCCAGCCGGGTGAGAATGTCGGCAAGGGCAGCGATGATACCCTGTTTGCTCTGGTCGATGGCACCGTTCGTTTCGAGCGCGTGGGCAAGAGCGGCAAGAAGTGCAGCGTCAAGCAGTAACTTCTTTCTAAAATCTGCAACACAGAGAGCCGGACCCTCGTGGCCCGGCTCTTTTTGATGAAAAAACAGGAGGGCCTGTATGGCAGCACAAACCAATTTTATCGACATCGCCACCATCTGGCTCCATGCCGGCAAGGGCGGCGACGGCGCAGTGAGCTTCCATCGTGAGAAGTTCGTGGCCGCCGGCGGCCCGGACGGCGGCGACGGCGGCCGGGGCGGCGACATCATCTTCGTCGTGGACGACCACCTCACCACTCTGATGGACTTCCGTTATAAGCGCAAGTACACCGCCGACGAGGGCGGCAAGGGCGGCGCAAGCCTCTGCCACGGCAAGAACGCCGAGGATCTCGTCATCAAGGTGCCTCTGGGTACGGTCATCAAGGACGCCGAGAGCGGCCTTGTCATCGCCGACCTGTCCGACCACACCCCCGTCACCATCGCCAGGGGCGGCCGCGGCGGCTACGGCAATGCACACTTTGCCACCCCCACCCGCCAGATCCCCAAGTTTGCAAAGCCCGGTATGCCCGGCGAGGACATTCAGGTGACCCTCGAGCTGAAGCTCATCGCGGATGTGGGCCTCATCGGCTTCCCCAACGTGGGCAAGTCCACCCTCATCTCCACCATCAGCGCCGCAAAGCCGAAAATTGCAAACTACCACTTCACCACGCTGGTGCCGACGCTGGGCGTCGTGTCGGTGGGTGAGGGCGCAAGCTTCGTCTGCGCCGACATCCCCGGCCTCATCGAGGGTGCCAGCGAGGGCGTCGGCCTGGGCCACGACTTCCTCCGCCATGTGGAGCGCTGCCGTCTGCTGCTGCACGTCGTGGACGTCTCCGGCAGCGAGTGCCGCGACCCCATCGAGGACTTCGAGCAGATCAACGAGGAGCTGGCAAAGTTCAGCCCGGCTCTGGCCGAGCGTCCCCAGATCGTGGTGGGCAACAAGTGTGACCTCGCCACCGAGGAGCAGATCGACACCTTCCGCAAGTATGTGGAGGAGAAGGGCCTGACGTTCGTCCCCATCTCTGCCGCCACCATGCAGGGCGTCAGGGAGCTTCCGGGTCTGGTCTACAACCGCCTGAAGGACATTCCCGCCGTCCCCGTGTTTGCCCCCGAGTACAAGAAGCCCGAGGCAAAGGCCGGCGGCCGCGAGTTCACCATCAAGCGGGTGGAGGCTCATGTCTGGAGCGTGGATGCACCCTGGCTGGAGTATATCCTGGCCGGCAGCAACGTGGACGACTACGAGAGCCTGCAGTATTTCCAGCGCCAGCTGGGTGAGAGCGGCATTCTGGACGCTCTGGTGCAGAAGGGCGTGCAGGAGAACGATACCATCCTCATCGGCGAGTATCAGTTCGATTATATTTTCTAAGCAAGAGCTTTTGCGGGATAAACCTCTCCGTCATTGCTTCGCAATGCCACTGCCCGGGTTGCGGCACCCAGCATCCGCAGCGCTTTGCTTGCGTCTTGCTGGCCGCGGCCCCAACAGCGACTCCCTGTTTCCGCCACTGGCGGCGGTCGTCGTTGTTGCTCCTAACGAGGGGAGGCCTTGGCATTCCGTAAAGCCTCGCCTCTTCGCCAGAGGCTCCCCTCGGTAGGGGAGCTGTCGAGCGAATGCGAGACTGAGAGGTTGAGCAAAGAAGAAGCTTTAAGAGGTATCCTATGAACGAACCCGAAAAGATCGACCCCCGGGAGCTGAGCCCGCTGGCACTGGCCTTCGTGGGCGACAGTGTGCTGGAACTTCTGGTGCGGCAGCGGCTGGTGGAGCACCACCGTCTGTCGGCGGGAAAGCTCAACGCCGAAAAGGTCAAATACGTCTCGGCCCGGGCACAGTTCCGGGAAGAGCAGCTGTTGGAGCCGCTTTTCACCGAGGACGAGCTGGCTGTCTTCAAGCGGGGCCGCAACGCCAGCAAGGCCAGTGTGGCCAAACACGCCTCCCCGGAGGAGTACCGCGCGTCCACCGGCTTCGAGTGCCTGCTGGGCTGGCTGTATCTGAACGGCCGGCTGAGCCGGGTGCATGAGCTGTTCGAGACGCTGTGGCAGTCGTTCGACCCCAACGAAAAATAACCGGAACACGCGAAAGCCCACTGCTTTCCGCACTGGGAAACAGTGCAAAGAGAGCAGCGGGCTTTTTGTTGTCCCGCCGGATGGTCCGTTCAGGCGGGGCGGCGCTCAGCGCAGAGGCTCAGCGGCTGTTGCGGGCGGAGTTGCGAGCCGAGTTCTTGCCGCCCTCGTCGTCGGCACCCTTGGTGTACTGGTTGGGGTGCTTGTGCTCGTTGGCAGCAGAGTTCTGGCTGGAATTGGTGGTGCGGTTGGTGCTCTGATCGCTGGTGCGGTCCTGAGTCTGGTTCTTGCAGTTGGTGCTGCGTTTCTCACTGCGATTTTCCATCGTATCGTCGCTCCTTTCGATTTCGGGAGACGCTCTGCGCTCCCTGCCCATAGTTTGACCGGCTGCGGCGGCTTTATGCACCGCAGCTCGAAGGAGGTCTCATAAAAATGCCTGCCGAATATTTTGAAGCCCGGGAACGCGCCCTTCTGGGGGAGCGGTACGACACGCTCTACGCCGCCCCGCAGGAGACAGCGGCCCGCGGCGTGACCGTGTCCGCTCTCCGCACCACGCCGGAAGGATTTGCGGCCCGGGCAGACTTCCCGCTGCGGCCCTCGCCCTTCTGCAAGGCGGCGTTCGTGGTGGAACAGCCCGACTTCAAACCGGGACGCCACCCCTACCATCACGCAGGTGTCTTCTACTCACAGGAGCCGTCGGCCTCGTCGGCAGCGCCGCTGCTGGGCGTCAGGCCCGGGATGCGGGTGCTGGATCTGTGTGCTGCCCCCGGCGGCAAGAGCAGCCAGCTCGCCGCCGCTCTGCAGGGGCAGGGCCTGCTGGTGAGCAACGAATATGTCGCGGCCCGTGCAGAGATCCTGAAGAGCAACCTCGAGCGGATGGGTGTGTCCAACGCCGTCGTGCTCAACGAAACCCCTGCCCGCATCGCGGCGGCCCTGCCGGAGTTCTTCGACCGGGTTCTGGTGGACGCGCCCTGCTCCGGTGAGGGGATGTTCCGCAAAGAGCCTGCCGCGCTGGCCCAGCACTGCGAAGCGCTGGTGAAGCAGTGCGCAGAGCTGGGGGCGGACATCCTCGACAGCGCCGCTGCGGCCCTCGCGCCGGGCGGCGAACTGGTCTACTCCACCTGCACCTTCGCGCCGGAAGAAGACGAGGGACAGGTGGCCGCATTCCTGCAGCGCCACCCGGAGTTCACGCTGGCCGATGTGCTGGGCAATGTAGATTATACCTTCGGCAGCGAGGGCGAGGCCAACCGCACCGGCGGTCTGCCGCTGGACGTGAGCAAGGTGCGCCGCATCTGGCCCTGTCAGGGCGGGGAGGGACACTTCATGGCCCGGCTCGTCAAAGCCGGTACGCCCCGGGCTCTGCCGGCTCCCGGCGAGTACACCCCCGAAGAACAGCTCTGGCTGGCCGCTGCCGCCGAAGCAGGCAAAAAGGCCAAGGGCAGCAAACCCCAGAAAGCTGCAAAGCCTGCGGATGCCCGCAGCGCCCGGCGGGAGAACAGCCGGGCTTGCCGGGAGGCCGTACAGGGCCGCAGTTCCCGCAGCCGGGAGGCTGGGGCAGGGGATGCATCGCCCGCCCAGAGCCTCGCTGCATGGCGGGAATTTGCGGAGGAATGTTTCCCGGAGCTGGCAAAGCGCCCTGCCGTGGTGCATGGGGGCGGCGTTCTGCTGCCGGCGGCTTTCCCGCAGACGAATCTTCACGTTTTGCGTGCAGGCGTCTTCGTGGGCAGTGTGCAGAAGGGGCGCTTTGTGCCGGAACATCATCTGTTCACGGCTTTCGGCGCGCTCTGCCGGAACCGTGAGGAACTGACCCTCGCCGACTCCCGAACCGTGGAATATCTCTCCGGCCGGGAGATAGAAGCTCACACCGCTGCCGACGGCTGGTGCTGCGTGACGGTGGACGGCTGGCCGCTGGGAGGCGGCAAAGTGTCCGGCAGCAGGGTCAAAAACCATTATCCCAAGGCACTTCGTCTGCTGTAAAACGTAGGTTTTGGCAGAATAAACCGGAAAACCATCGGTACAAGGCTTGAACGCCGGTGGCTGTTGTGATAAAATAATAGAGTTAGATTTTGTGTGCTGCCACAATGCGGGCGACCACAGCCCGTCTGCCCGCAGGCGGAGATCACTGATAAAATACAGGAGGCTCTTTCCCATGTCTGGACATAGCAAATGGAACAATATCAAGCGCAAGAAGGAGAAGACTGACGGCGCAAAGGCAAAGGTCTTTACCAAGATCGGCCGCGAGATCAGCGTTGCCGTCCGTACCGGCGGCCCCAACCCCGCTTCCAACAGCAAGCTGGCTGACCTGATCGCCAAGGCAAAGCGTATGAGCGTGCCGAACGATAACATCCAGCGTATCATCAAGAAGGCCGAGGGCGGCGATAAGACCGAGTACGAGGCGATCACCTACGAGGGTTACGGCCCCGGCGGCGTGGCAGTCATGGTCGAGACTCTGACCGACAACCGCAACCGTACCGCTGCTGACCTGCGCCACTACTTCGATAAGAACGGCGGCAATCTGGGCGCTATGGGCTGCGTGGGCTTCCTGTTCAGCCAGAAGGGCGTCATCGACATCTCTCTGGAAGACAAGGATGCCGACGAGGCCATGATGGACGCTCTGGATGCCGGTGCTGAGGACTTCGATGCAGGCGAAGAGGCCGCTGAGATCACCACCGACCCCGAGAACTACTCCGCTGTCGTCAAGGCAATGGAGGAGAAGGGCTACGAGATCCTCTCCGACGACCTGGCCATGGTCCCCATGACTACCACCCGTCTGACCGACCCCGATCAGCTCAAGCTGATGGGCAAGCTGCTGGATGCCCTCGAGGATAACGATGACGTCCAGAACGTCTGGCACAGCCTCGAGAATGAAGAGGACCTGCCGGAATAAGCTTCCGCAAATCTTAAGAATGACGTAAACAAAGCCGCTTTTTGTGCTGCAAGGCACGAAAGGCGGCTTTGTTGTTTTATGGCGGCCTGCGATAAAGGTGTGCCTGCTGGGGCATGGAAAATAAAAAGAACGGTACCATTCTCCCGTCGGCTATGTTATAATAGACAGAACAAAACATCACGGGGAGGGGCCGACATGGAGCAACGACGCATTTGTCCATATTGTATGCAGGAGCTGGAAGCAGGGGAGGAGCAGTGTCCCCACTGCGGCCGGGAGCTTGCAGGGCGCAACCCGTCGGGCAGTCTTCCGGCAGGCACTGTGCTGGCAGGCCGGTATACCGTGGGCGACATCCAGAGCGTGGACGGCGAGGGCATCCTCTACCGGGGCGTGGAGAACAACGGCCCCTTCCGGGTGACCATCAAGGAGTATATGCCCCTGACGCTGGCGGCAGAGCGGGGGAGGGACTGCATCCTCCGCCCGAAGCCGGGCAGCGAAGTGCTGTTCAAGACCACCCGGATGGACTTTGCCGACCTCTACCGCTTCATCCAGCGCATCACCCCGGCCAACGGCCTGGAGGCCGTGCTGGACGTCTTTGAAGAGAACAACACGGTCTACGCCGTCATGGAGAACCCCGGCGGCTGTCCGCTCCAGAAGTGGCTGGAGGAGCACGGCACCGTGACGCCCCAGCAAGCCTGTGCCATGCTGGAACCGGTGTTCAACGGGGTGGAGGCCATGCATCAGGTGGGCCTCGTACACCGGGGCATCTGCCCGGCCAACATCCGCATCATGGACAATGGCCGCGCCCGGCTCACCAGCTACGCGACGGTGGGTCTGCGCACGGCGGGCAGCGGCCTCCACGAGCAGCTGTACGAGGGCTATTCCGCCCCGGAGCAGTATTCCACCGCCGAGTTCGAGGGCCGCTACACCGACGAATACAGCCTCGCGGCGGTGTTCTACCGGATGGTCTGCGGGCTGAGCCCCGTCCCGGCGGCACAGCGCCTCGTCTCCGACTCCAACCCCAAGGCCCGCACGGTGACGCCGTCGGTGCCGGCTTACGTCTCCGAGACGCTGTATCTGGGCCTCCGGCTCAAGCCGGTGGAGCGCATCCAGACGGTGCAGCAGCTTTTCCGCGCCCTCTCGGAGCGGGAGTATGCGGAGGAATTGTCCCGCAGCATGGAAGCGCTGGACCCGCCCGCCCCCGCGCCGCAGGAGCCGAAAGCGCCCGCGAAGGCTGAGCTGCTGAGCGTCCGAAATCTTCTGGCGGGCATCGTCATTCTGCTCAGCGTCCTCATCCTGCTGACCCTCTGGGGTCTGCTGAGCCATCAGAGCGAGAAGCCGCCGGAAGTGACCGCTCCGGAGTCCGTCAGCGAGGCGGCAAGTGAGGCGGTAAGTGAGCCGGTGAACGAAAACGTCACCCTGACGCCGAATCTCGTGGGCCGCGACTATGACGCCGAGGTGCGCAACAACCGCAGCTATATCGACGAGTACCTCTTCTACGTCACGCTGGAATACAGCGACACAGTGGAGAAGGGCCGCATCATCCGGCAGTCGCCGGAGGCGGGCGAGGTCATCCAGAAGGGGGACACCGTCAGCCTCGTGGTCAGCCGTGGCCCCCAGATGATGGAGATGCCCGACATCATCGGCCAGACGCAGGACAGCGCCGTGCAGGAGCTGGCCACCAAGGGTCTGAACGCCACCTGCTTCACCGTGGTCAACGACGGCTCCGAGGCGGCGGGCTGCGTCGTCTCGGCCAGCGAGGACGCCGGGAGCATGGTGGAGGTAGGAACCACCATCGTGCTCTATATCGCAGGCGATGTCCCCGCCGATGCCCCGGCGGAATCGGAAGCGCCTTCGGATACCGGGACGCCCGCCGGCGGGGATGCCGCGCAGGGCAGCGTGGAATACGATACGGATTAAACAAAAAGAGGCTGCGTTTAGCAGCCTCTTATCTTTTTATTGAAAACTCAGAAAAAGCTCTTCATGAACGCAAGATCGCTGGCGGCGCGGGCCGGGACAGCCTCTTCCCGCAGGACGGGGAGAACAGGCTGGGGCAGGGTGCGCAGCATCTCGAAGCCGCCCTTGTAGTCCACACAGGAGTCCTCGAGGCTGGTGGAGTAGAGGGTGCCGTCGGGCTTGAAGTTCTGGCCCTTGAAGTGGATGGCCACGATCTTGTCGCCGTACCAGCTGCCAACTTTGTCCCAGAGGCGGCGCTGTGCGTCCACTGAGGCGTTCTCGGGGCCGACGTAGTTCGCCAGATCGCAGATGACCCGCAGGTTGGGGCTGGCGATGGTGTCCAGCACCATCTTGACGGCCTCGGGGGTGTTCATGGCGTGGTAGTAGACGCACTCCACCGCGAAGAGCACACCCTGCTCCTCGCAGACGGGCAGGATCTCGCCCAGGCTGCGAAGCAGTGCTTCCTGCGCTTCCCTGCGGCTGACGGTGGGCTGCTTTGCCATGTTGGTGGTCTCGCTGCCCATGCAGCCGGCCCGGAGAGCTTTTGCCACCGGCACCTGGCTCAGGGCTTTCGCCACCTCGGCGCGGCGCTTGTCCTCGTCCGCATAGCTCAGCTCAACGTAGGTGCCGTCCACGGCGATGGACACGCCGCTCTTCTGGACGGCGGCATTGGTGGCGGCCACCAGCTCAGGGGTCACGTCTGCATAGCTTTTGACGCCCTCCACGGCCTTGGTGTAGGCCAGCTGGGTGCAGCAAAACCCTGCGTCCCCGATGGAGCTGAGCAGCTCCTCCACGCTGTGACGGCCAAAATCGTGGCCGCGTGCGCCGACGATGAATTCAGACATCCCGCATCCTCCTTACGCTCAGCCGAACAGACGCTCGGCAAACATCCCGAACTCCTTGCCCCACCAGTACCAGTCGTGGGAGACGTCGCCGCCCCAGACTTCGAGGTGGCAGGGGAAGCCGACTTCGCTCAGGGTGTCGGCCAGAGCCTGGGTGTCGGCGAGGGCATCGCCCTCATAGCCGCCCTGACCCACGCAGAGCAGCAGGCTGTTCTCCTCGGCCTTGGACAGAACATTCTTGTCGCAGATGCCGTTCTTGCGCAGAGCGGCGAGGGGGCTGCTGCGGAGGACGAGGTCATCCTCTGCGCTGCCGAGGAAGCGGCCCATATCGTAGAGGCCGGAGAGGCCCATTGCACCCGCAAAGGTCCGGGGACGGCGCAGGCGGCACTGGACGGCCTGATAGGCGCCGGTGTCCACGCCCACGCACCAGATGAGGGGCTTCTCTTTGCTCTCGGGGGCATTCAGCTCCGCGATGCGCGCGGCCAGCTCGCTGGTGAGGTAGACGAAATACTTCTCCTGCATCTCGGCCCGGCGGCGGGGCATCTCATTGCCGGCCAGCAGGCTCTCGCCGTCGATGCTGTCGGCGCAGAAGAGCTGAATTTTGCCCTCGTGCAGCAGACGGGCCGCTGCGTCGGGCATCCCGTTGTTCTCCCAGTCGTAGAAGCGGCCGCCCCGGGCGGGCAGTGCCAGCACCGGCACACCGCCGTGGCCGTAGACCTTGAACTCCATCTCGCGGTCGAGCACCGCGCTCCACTCCTTATAATAAGTGCCTTCCATCATGAAAATGCTCCTCCTGTCAGATGAATTGATTGCGTGCCGCGTCGTAGGCATAGCCCACGGCGGAAAGTGCCTTGCACAGGGCGTCCTTGTCGGCGTCCATGTCGTCGCAGAGGGCGTCGAGGCTGGGGTAAAAATCGCGCAGTTTCAGGTTGACCACGCTCAAAAGCATGATCGGGTCGCTCGGCAGAGCCATCGTTTGTTTCCTCCCATGTTCCGAGATAAAATAAAAAGCCGGCCACTCGACAAAGTGACCGGCAATACGCATCAGCTTAGACAGCGCGGGTGACTTTGCCAGCGCGCAGGCAACGGGAGCATGCGTAGATATACTTGGGAGAACCCTCCACGACCGCCTTGACACGACGGACATTCGGCTTCCAGGTACGGTTGGAACGGCGATGAGAGTGGGAGACCTTGATACCGAAGGTAACACCCTTGCCGCAGCATTCACACTTAGCCATGGTACTTGCACCTCCTACAGTGAAGTATGGAATCAAAATAATCAGCTTGACTATTTTACCAGAACTGCCGCCAAAAAGCAAGTCCCTTTTCGATTTTTTTGCGGCTTTTTTTCGTCTGCAGCCCAAACGCTTGTCTAAAGGCGAAAAAAATAGTACAATAAACGCGTATATCTTATAGAAAACAGGAGAACACCATGACCCCAAGAATGTTTTATACCCTCGCACGGGTGCTGGCCGCCCTGACCGTCATCCCTTTCCACGAGGCGGGCCACGCGCTGGCCGCATGGCTGCTGGGCGACCCCACGGCCAAGCAGCAGGGGAGACTGTCGCTGAACCCCTTCCGCCACTTCGATCTGCTGGGAACGCTCTGCATGGTGTTCGCGGGCGTGGGCTGGGCAAAGCCTGTCTCCACCGACCCCCGCAACTTCAAAAACCCGAAGCAGGGCATGGCCCTCACGGCGCTGGCCGGCCCGGCGGCGAACCTCATCCTGGCCTACCTTGCGATGGTGGTCTGGAAGCTGCTCTATTATTGGGCGCCCGTCAACGATGCGACGATTTTTCTGGCGCTCTTCCTGCAATACTTGGTGTATCTGGATGTGAGCCTCGCCGTGTTCAACCTCATCCCGGTGCCACCGCTGGACGGCAGCCGCGTCCTGCTGGCTGTGCTGCCCGAGCGCATCTACTTCGGCATGATGAAGTATGAGCGGGTCATCCTCATCGTCCTGCTGGCGGCGGTCTGGGGCGGCTTTCTGGACGGCCCCCTCAGCGTGATGAACAATGTGGTGTGGGACCTGCTGGACAATGGCACCCAGTACATCGACACCATCGCCTACTCGGCCTACTATGCGTCTGCAGGGGCGGTGATCTGATGACGGAGGAGCTTACCTTCCATCTGGAAGAGTTCGAAGGCCCGCTGGAACTGCTGCTGGCGCTGGTGTCAAAGCACAAGATGGACCTGCACAACATCCCCATCCTCGAGCTCATCGACCAGTACACCCGCACCGTGGAGGCCGCGCAGGCCGCAGACCCTGACATTTCCAGCTCCTTCATCGAGATGGCAGCCCACCTCGTGGAGATGAAGAGCTATCTGCTGCTGCCCCGGAGCACCGAGGGCGAGCGGATGAAGCAGGAGCTCACCGGCCAGCTCATCGAGTACGACCAGTGCCGCCGGATGGCCTCTGCCCTCCGCGCCGCTGCGGAGGCGACGCCTACCTTCGTCCGACAGCCGATGCAGCTGGAACGGGACGAGACTTACGCCCTCAACCATCTGCCTCAGGTGCTGGCCGACTGCTGGGAGAGCCTGATGGGCCGTGCGCCTGTCCGGCGGACGCCGACCCAGGCCGTCTTTGAGCCGCTGGTGACAGCCCCGCAGGTGTCGGTGAGCAGCCGGGTGGTGTACATCCTGCGCCGCCTCATCGCGGGCGGTGCGGCCCGGATGAGCCAGCTTTTCGCCCGCAGCCAGAGCCGCAGCACCAACGTGGCTACCTTTCTGGCCCTGCTGGAACTGGTGCGCGGTGGACGTGTCACCCTCGGCCCCAAGGGGGAGCTGACCATGCAGCGCGGACGCCTGCCCCGTGAAAAGGCAAAGGAGGAAGAATGAACCAGAAACAGATAAAAGCCGCCGTAGAGGCGATGCTTTTTGCGGCGGGCGACCCGGTGAGCGCCGATAAGCTTGCCGCCGCCGTCCAGCTGCCCCAGACCACGGTGGAGACCGCGCTGGAAGACCTGCGCGTCCGTTACGCCCGGGAGGACTCCGGCCTCTGCCTGCTCCATCTGGACACCCGCTGGCAGCTGGCGACCAAGACTGAGTGGGCCGACTGCATCCGCCGTCTGCTGGACGCCCGGCGCTCGGTGCCTCTCGGCCCGGCGGCCATGGAGACGCTGACGGTCATCGCCTACAACCAGCCCGTCTCCCGCGCCTTCATCGAACAGGTGCGCGGCGTGGACTCCTCGTCCAGCGTCAGCGGCCTGCTGCAGAAGGGCCTCATCGAGGAGGCGGGCCGTCTCGACCTGCCCGGCCACCCGGTGAGCTTCCGCACCACGGACGTTTTCCTGCGGTGCTTCGGCCTTTCCTCGCTGGCGGACCTGCCGCCGGTGCGCGGAGATCAGGAAGGGGAGGCGGCGACATGATGGGAGTCCTGATGGCTCTGGGCTGGCTGCTGCTGACCCTGCTGAAGATCGCAGGCGTCCTGCTCCTGATCCTGTTGGTGCTGCTGGCCCTCGTCCTGCTCTGCCCGCTGTGCGCGGATGTCTGCTGGGAGGGCGGCGTCCTGACCGTCCGGGCCGGTGCGCTTGGGCTCACCCTGCCGGTGTTCCAGTGGCCTGCGCCGGAAAAGCCCGCCGAACCCGAAGAACCGAAAGGCTTCTGGGGAAAGCTGAAAGCGAAGCTCCGCGCCCGCCGCGAAGAGCGCAAGCGGAAGAAAGCCGCCGCAAAAGAGGCGAAGAGACCGAAAAAGGAGACCGCTCCGCGCAGGAAGGCAAAGCTGACGCTGAACATCCTCGTGACCATCCTGCGGGGTGCCGGGCGGCTGACGAAAGCCGTCTTCGGCTCGCTGCGCGTCACCAAGATCCGGGTCTGCCTCGGCGTCCGGGGCGAAGACCCCGCCGAAGCTGCCCGCGCCTACGGCAGGCTGAACGCATGGCTCTACCCGTCCCTCGGCGTCATCGACCGCTTCGTCTACCTCGATTTCGACGAGCTGCGCATCCTGCCGGACTTCGGCAGTGCCGAGCCGACGGTGGCCGACCGGGTGTCGTTCCGCCTCAGCGCAAGGCTGCTCTTCATCGTCGCAGCCGCTCTGCGCGTTTTGTATGAGTTCTGGCGCGAAAAAGTGCTGGACGTCTTCCTATAAAGTGTGTTACAATAATATCGTATGGTGTATACTCCTATCCAGAGGGAGTTTTCCCGGAAAATAATAGTAGGAGGCCGATTTTATGGCTGAGCATCCGATTCAAGGTTTAATGAACGTCACGATGGACAAGATCCGCCAGATGGCAGATTCCAACACCATCATCGGCAAGCCCATCAAGACCGACGACGGCATCACCATCCTGCCGGTGTCCCGCATCTCGTTCGGCTTTGCTTCCGCAGGCACCGACTTCGACGGCAAGAACGCCGCCAACAAGGACCTGTTCGGCGGCGGCTCCGGCGCGGGCGTCAACATCCAGCCGGTGGCCTTTCTGGTGGTGAAGGACGGCTGCGTGCGCACCATCCAGCTGTCCGACGGCTCCAACACCGTTGACCGCGCCCTGACCATGCTGCCCGAGCTGGTGGACAAGGTCAGCGCTCTGCTGAAGAAAGAGGAAAAGAAGGACGCCGCTGCGCCTGCGGAGCAGTAACGACTCCTTCCGTCACGGCTCACGCCGTGCCACCTCCCTCAAAGAGGGAGGCCCTGGCATTCCGCAAAGCTCTCCCTCTTCGCCAGAGGCTCCCTCGCCGAGGGAGCTGTCATCGCGCAGCGATGACTGAGGGAGTGAACCTACGCCGCAACTGCGGACTTCCGACCCGCAGTTTTGATACTGAGGCTGCTGTAATCAACCTCTCCGTCATTGCTTCGCAATGCCACCTCCCCTAACGAGGGGAGGCTTTGGCAGTCCTCGCAAAGTGAATGGTTTCGCCAGAGGCTCCCCTCGGTAGGGGAGCTGTCGAGCGTGAGCGAGACTGAGAGGTTGAGTTCATCAGCAGCCCTATTTGAGCGCCGGGAGGCGCACAAGGAGATTTTATCATGGCAGAAGAACGCATTCAGAAAATCATGAGCGAGCAGGGCCTGTGCTCCCGCCGCGCCGCCGAGCAGATCATCGCCGAGGGCCGCGTGAAGGTCAACGGCCACCCCGTGAAGGTGGGCGACAAGATGGACCCCAACCGCGACGTCCTCCATGTGGACGACGAGCGCATCTATATCCAGAAGAACCAGCAGATGTACTATCTGGCTCTGTACAAGCCCCGCGGCTATGTCACCACCGCCAGCGACGAGCTGGGCCGCAAGACGGTCATGGAGCTGGTGGCCGACATCCCGGCCCGCCTGTACCCCGTGGGCCGTCTCGACAAGGACAGCGAGGGCCTGCTGCTGATGACCAACGACGGCGCTTTCGCACAGGCTGTCACCCATCCGTCCGGCGGCATCTCCAAGCTCTACCGCGTCACCGTCCAGCCCCGGGCCGATGAGGCACAGATCCTGAAGCTCAGCTCCGGCGTCGTGCTGGACGACGGCACCAGGACCATGCCCTGCGCCATCAACGTCGTCACCGACGAGCCGGGCCGCACCGTTATGGAGATGACCCTGAAAGAGGGCAAGAACCGCGAGATCCGCCGGATGTGCGAGGCCGTGGGCCTCGAGGTCATCCGTCTGAAGCGGAATGCCGAGGGCGTCGTCAAGCTGGGAATGCTCCAGCCCGGCAAGTACCGCGAGCTGACCAAGGCAGAGGTGAACGGCCTGCGCGCCGCAGCCGCCAAGGGCCGCGCCCAGACCCGCTCGGCCGCTTTGCAGTCCAAGGCTGCTGCCCGCCGTCCCCGGGGCCCTGTGGGCGGGAACAAAGCCGCTGCGGGGAAGAAACGCAAGTGAAGTTGCTTTCATAGCCAGGGTGCGCCGAATGAGCGAGGATTTTTGTCGGCAGACAAGGCGATTTTCCGCAGCAATCCTGACGGATTGCAAGGAAAAGCAACGCGGTATGCTGGCAAAAAGACCACTCAGGTGGTGTGCAATGGTTATGAAAGTGACTTCAAGGCAATGTGTCCGAAATTTCCGCTCTTTTTGCCAAATTTGTAACATTCTCTGAAAAAAAGGAATGGAACAAGGCTTGAGAATCTTGGAAAAATCGGGTATAATATACCTAATTTTGAAACTCACACAGATAAGCAGGAGGTCTTACCATGGCTTCAAAGAGTACCAAAGGAGAAATCCTCGCCAAGTTTTTTGATGACGGGGAATACACCGCTCTGTTTGCGGACGGTGCGGTGAGCGCTGCCAGCGGCTATGCTGCCGGTCAGCAGGCTTACGCCGTCTTCCAGAACGGCGAGGCTGTTTCCGTCAAGGACGTTGAGAAGAACATCAAGGTCCTCGAGCTGGCTGCCCAGACGGGCTGCCCGGTCGTTACCTTCTACGATTCCGTCGGCGCAAAGCTGGCTGAGGGTCTGGACGTGCTGAATGCAGCTGCAAAGCTCAACGCCACCATCGCAAAGGTGTCCGGCGTCGTGCCTCAGGTAGCTGTCGTTCTGGGCGTCTGCGGCGGCACCAGCGCTCTGAGCGCTGCCAACGCAGATGTCTGCATCATGGCTGAGGGCGCAGAGCTGTTCTTCACCGCTCCCTTCACCGCTGCCGCGAAGGGCGACAAGGTCGCTGACGCCGGTTCTGCCGCTGCTGCCGCAAAGGCAGGCGTGGCTGCCATCGTGGCCGCTGACGCTGCCGAGGCTGCTGAGAAGGCTGCCCACATCGTGGGTCTGCTGCCTGCCAACAACCTGACCGGCCCGGCCATCTTCGAGTTCGAGCAGCCCACCGCTGTCCTGAGCGCCAACGCCGAGCCTGCAAAGGCTGCTGCTGCCCTCATCGATAAGGACAGCGCCGTGGAGATGTACGCCGGTTTCGGCAAGAACGTCTACACCGCCTTCGCTACCATCGGCGGCAACGCCGTGGGCGTCGTGGCCACCGGCAAGGAGCTGTGCCACAACTGCGTGGCCAAGGCTTCCCGCTTCGTCCGCCTGTGCGACGCATTCAGCGTCCCCGTGCTGACCATCGTGAACACCGAGGGCTTCGTTCCCAGCACTTCCGATGACATCGCCGGCGGCATCCGCGAGGCTGCCCGTCTGGCAGCTACCTATGCCGACGCAACCACCGCCAAGGTGGCTCTCATCGCCGGTAAGGCTGTCGGCCCCGTCTACACCGCACTGGCCGCTGCTGACCTGAAGATCGCTGTCAAGGGCTGCACCATCAGCGCTCTTGAGCCTTCCGCCGCCGTCTCCGTGCTGTACAAGGACGAGATCGACGCTTCCGACAACATCGTCGCCGCCACCAAGGCCAAGGCTGCTGCCTACGTCGCCGAGGTGTGCAGCGCAGACGCTGCTGTGGCCGCCGGTTCTGCCGACATGACCTGCGAGGCTGCCAACGCCCGCGTAAGCGTCGTGGCCGCGTTCGAGCTGCTGAGCACCAAGCGTGCTGCCCGTCTGCCCAAGAAGCACGGCAACATGGCTCTGTAAGAAAACGTACATCTAACGATCTAGATTGATTCAGGAGGACTCTTCCATGAAGTACTACAATATTTCCGTCAATGGCGTTGCTTACAGCGTCTCTGTCGAGGAGACCGCTGCCGGCGCTGCACCCGTGGCTCCTGCTGTTGCACCCGCACCCAAGGCCGCTCCGGCTCCCGCTGCCGCTGCTGCTCCTGCCGCACCCGCCGCTCCTGCTTCCGCAGGCGCTGTTGAGGTCAAGGCTCCGATGCCCGGCAACATCCTGGACGTGAAGGTCGCCGCCGGTGCTTCCGTCAAGGCTGGCGACGTGCTGGTCATCCTCGAGGCCATGAAGATGGAGAACGAGATCGTTGCTCCTCAGGACGGCACCGTTGCTTCCATCAATGTCCATAAGGGCGACACCGTCAACTCCGGTGACACTCTGGTTTCCATGAACTAAGAGAGAGGTGACAACAATGGCTAAAAAGCCCATCAAGATCACGGAAGTCGTCCTGCGCGATGCCCACCAGTCCCTGCTGGCCACCCGTATGACGATGGACGATATGCGTCCCATCCTGCCCGAGATGGACAAGATCCCTTACTTCTCCGTCGAGTGCTGGGGCGGTGCGACCTTCGACAGCTGCATCCGCTTCCTCGATGAGGACCCCTGGGAGCGTCTGCGCATCCTGCGCAAGGAGCTGCCCCACCAGAAGCTGCAGATGCTGTTCCGCGGCCAGAACATGCTGGGCTACCGCCCCTACGCGGACGACGCCGTCGAGTACTTCGTGAAGAAGTCCGTTGCAAACGGCATCGACGTCATCCGCATCTTCGACGCACTGAACGACCCCCGCAACCTGCAGACCGCCATCAAGTCTGCCAACAAGGAAGGCGCACACGTTCAGGGCTGCATCAGCTACACCCTGAGCCCTGTCCACAACAACGAGTACTACGTCAAGTACGCAAAGACTCTGGAAGAGATGGGTGCAAACTCCATCTGCATCAAGGACATGGCCGGTCTGCTGACTCCCTACACCTGCTACGAGCTGGTCAAGGAGCTGAAGAACACCCTGTCCATCCCTGTGGACATCCACAGCCACTACACGGCCGGTCTGGCTTCCATGTCCCTGCTGAAGGGCATCGAGGCCGGTGCTGACATCGTCGATACCGCCATGAGCCCCCTGAGCGGCGGCACCAGCCACATGGCTACCGAGAGCCTCGTGGCCGCCCTGCAGGGCACCGATTACGACACCGGCCTCGACCTCAAGCAGCTGAACGTCGTGCGCGCATACTTTGCAAAGCTGCGCGAGAAGTACATCGCCAACGGCCAGATCAGCCCCAAGTCTCTGGGCGTGGACGCCAACACCCTGCTGTATCAGGTGCCGGGCGGCATGTTCTCCAACATGCTCAAGCAGCTGAAGGATGCCGGCAAGGAGGACAAGCTGGACGAAGTGCTGGCCGAGATCCCCCGCGTCCGCGAGGATGCAGGCTATCCGCCGCTGGTCACCCCCACCAGCCAGATCGTTGGCACGCAGGCCGTGTTCAACGTCATCCTGGGCGAGCGCTACAAGATGGTCACCAAGGAGTTCAAGGGCCTCGTCCACGGCGACTACGGCAAGACTCCCGCTCCCATCAGCGCCGAGTTCACCAAGAAGATCCTGGGCGACGAGCAGCCCATCACCTGCCGCTTTGCCGACACCCTCGCTCCCGAGATGGACAAGCTGAAGGCTGAGGCTGCAAAGTGGGCTACTCAGGAAGAGGACGTCCTGACCTACGCCATGTTCCCGCAGGTCGCGCCCAAGTTCTTTGAGAAGCGCAACGCCAAGGCTCAGGGCGTGGATGCAGACCATGCAGATTTTGCAAACAAGTCTCACCCCGTCTGATAAAACAGCATAAGGCTTTTCAGGCCCCCCGCAGAGATGCGGGGGGCTTTTTGCGCTCTTTCCACCGCGTGAAAGCCTCTCCCTTTGGGAGAGGTGGCATTGCGAAGCAATGACGGAGAGGGCAAGGATGCTGACGGAGATGTAAAAGCACAGCGATAGTATCGCTCTAACAAAGAATCTGCTTATCGCCGCGCAGAAGCTCTTTTGTCCCGGGCTTGCCCTCTCAGTCTCACTTCGTTCGCCAGCTCTCCCAGAGGGAGAGCCTTTGGCATATCGGTCAGGTCTATGCTGGACGAGCAAAGCACGATGTCTCGGGAACAGTAGTGCGCTGCTGCCAAGATTCACGGCAGCTTGACAAGGTGCGTTGTCCAGAAGCCGCTGGCCCCGTAAGCGAGGCCCGCGCTTTTGCGCCATATCGGGCCTCCGGCGTCCAGCTCAGAGTGGCCCGACTCGCCAGTGGCTCCCCCTTTGGGGGAGCTGTCATTGCTTTGCAATGACTGAGAGGGCTTCCTCACTTTTTTGTCTGCTTTACTTGCAAAAAAGCGGCCATCAGAGTAGAATAATAACATATGTATCGTAACATGGGCCTGTATACCCAAACGCGGATACATATACCGTAATTTGTCCGCATATCCACCCATCAACAGAGAGGAAACGTGGAGTATATGATCCTGAGCATGACCGGTTTTGGCCGGGGGACTGCTGTATTGAATGGCCGCGAGATCACGGTCGAGCTGCGCAGCGTCAACTCCCGGTATTTCGAGTATTCGTCCCGCATCCCCCGCAGCTGCAGCTACATGGACAGCCGCCTGAAAAAGCAGCTCAACGAGCGGGTCACCCGCGGCAAGGTCGAGCTGAGCATGACCATCCAGAACGTGGAGGCCGCCGACGCAGAAGTGACCGTCAACATGGAGCTGGCCCGCAGCTACCAGAAGGCCCTGCGGAACCTTTCGGAGAAGCTCTGCATCAAGAACGACGTCACCGTCTCGACGCTGACCCGCTTCCCGGACGTGCTGGCCACCCGCCACGCCGACGTGGATGAGGAACAGCTCTGGGCTGACGTCTCCGCCGTGACGGCTCAGGCGCTGGACAACTTCATCGCCATGCGCGCCGCCGAGGGCGCCAAGATGAAGGCCGACGTGGAGAGCCGCCTGTGCTTCCTCGAGGAGCGGGTGGGCAGGGTGGAGACCCTGAGCGCAGGCCGCGTCGAAGCCTACACCGCCCGCCTCTACGAGAAGCTCAAGACCATCCTCGAGGACCGCAGCATCGACGACGCCCGCGTCCTGACGGAAGCCGCCATCTTCGGCGACAAGACCGCCGTGGACGAGGAGACCGTCCGTCTGCGCAGCCACATCGCCCAGTACCGCTCCATTCTGGAGCTGGACGAGCCGGTGGGCCGGAAGCTGGACTTCCTGACCCAGGAGCTGAACCGTGAGACCAACACCATCGGCTCCAAGTGTCAGGACCTGGACATCACCCGGACGGTGGTGGACATGAAGGCGGAGATCGAGAAGATCCGCGAACAGATCCAGAACCTCGAATAAAAACAGTACGGAGGAGTTCAGATGAAGCTCATCAACATCGGCTTTGGCAATCTGGTCAGCGCAGGGCGGGTGGTGGCCGTCGTCAGCCCCGACTCTGCGCCGGTCAAGCGTCTGGTGAAGGAGGCGCGGGAGCGGGGGATGCTCATTGATGCGTCCTATGGCCGCAGCACCCGGGCCGTGCTCATCATGGACTCCGACCATGTAGTCCTTTCGGCCCTGACGCCTGAGACGGTGGCAAGCCGCGCTGCGGGCCAGCCGGAAGGAAAACCGACAGAGGAGCAGTAAAAAATGGAAAACGAAAAGTACCTGTTTGTCGTCTCCGGTGCCGCCGGTACCGGCAAGGATAGTGTGGTCAAGGCCCTGCGCGAGGCCCACCCCGAGATCGAAAAGACCGTCTCCGCCACCACCCGCGCGCCCCGCCCCGGCGAGCAGGAGGGGGTGGACTACTACTACCGCACCCGGGAGCAGTTCCGGCACCTCATCGACACCGATCAGGTGGTGGAGCACAACTTCTACAACGGCAACTACTACGGCACCCTCCGCGAAGAGGTGGATAAGCGCCTCGAGGCGGGCAAGCTGGTGGTGCTGGTCATCGACGTCCACGGCGCGGCCAATATCCGCCGGATGTTCCCGGGGGCTACCACCATCTTCCTGCTGCCGCCCTCCGTGGAGGAGCTGGAACGCCGCCTCCGGGGCCGCGGCACCGAGACGGAGGCCAGCATCCTCGAGCGCCTCGACACCGCAAAGAAGGAGCTGGCCGAGCAGGAGAAGTTCACCCTCACCCTCGTGAACGACGAGGTGGACGCCTGCGCTGAGAAGCTCTACGGCATCATCCGCCAGCGGGCCGGCCTCGACAGATAACAAGGAGCCGCGAATGCCAAAAACGGTAGGCGTTGCCGTGAGCAACGCGACCTTCCACTTCGACAAACTCTATACCTACGCCGTCATGCCCGACCAGCAGGAGGCCGTCCGCCTCGGCAGCATGGTGCTGGTGCCCTTCGGGCGGGGGAGCAAGGCCCGGATGGGCGTGGTGCTGGCCTGCGACGAAGAGCCGGAACACGCAAAGCTCAAGTACCTCTTCGACGTGGCCCCCGCCTCGGCCTGCCTGACGCCGGAGCTGCTGCGGCTGGTGCATTTCCTCAAGGAGCGCACCTTCTGCACCTACTACGAGGCCGTCAAGGCGGTCATCCCCTATGGGGCGCAGTATAAGCCCGCCCTCGCGGCGGACGGCGTGACGCCGGTGCTCCAAAAGCAGCTCACCCGCCACACCGAGAACAGCTATAAGCTGGTGGGGTCTTTGCAGCAAAAGCCCAGGCCCACGGCCAAGCAGCTGGCGGCAGTGGCCCTGCTGAGCGGGGGAGAGCGCACCCAGAACGAGATGGAGGCCCACGGCATCACCAAAGCCGTGCTGGACAACCTCTGCGCCAAGGGCGTCGTCGAATGCAGCAAGGTGAACAAATCCATCGACCTGTATTCGTCTATCCCGCTGAAAAACGAGCCCATCACCCTGACGGAAGAGCAGCAGGCGGCCTATGACGCCCTGCTGCCCGGCCTCGAAGACACCGCCCCCCACTCGGCGCTGCTCTACGGCGTCACCGGCAGCGGCAAGACGCTGGTGTTCTTAAAGCTCATCGAGCGGTGTCTGGCGCTGGGCCGCCGCGCCCTCGTGCTGGTGCCGGAAATCAGCCTGACGCCTCAGATGATCCTCCGCCTCAAGAGCCGGTTCGGGCGGCGGGTGGCCGTCCAGCACTCGGCCCTCAACCACACCGAACGCCTGCTCCAATGGCAGATGATACAGGACGGCGGTGCCGACATCGTGGTGGGGACCCGGAGCGCCGTCTTTGCCCCGCTGGAAAACATCGGCCTCGTCATCATCGACGAGGAGCAGGAGCACACCTACCGCTCCGAGTCTGCGCCCCGGTACGCCGCCCACGAGGTGGCCCGGCAGCGGGCGGCGGAGAACGGCTCCCTGCTCCTTCTGGCCAGCGCCACCCCCAGCACCGAGAGCTTTTACGCCGCCCAGAATGGCCGCACCCAGCTCGTCCGGCTCACCCAGCGCTACGGCGGCAACCCGCTGCCCAGCGTCCAGATCGTGGATATGCGGGCAGAGCTGGCCTCGGGCAACCCGAGGGAGATCAGCCTTGCCATGGAGGACGCCATCCGGCGCAACCTCGACGCGGGGAAGCAGACGATTTTGCTGCTCAACCGCCGGGGCTACCAGACCATGGCCCAGTGCGACGACTGCCGCGAGGTGCTGAAATGCCCCAAGTGCAGCGTTCCCATGGTCTACCACAAGGCGGGCCACAAGCTGCTCTGCCACTACTGCGGCACCCAGCTCGACCCGCCTCCCAAGACCTGCCCCGCCTGCGGCGGGAAGCTGCTCTACCGGGGCTTCGGCACCCAGAAGGCCGAGGAGGAGCTGGCCCAGCTTTTCCCGGAGGCAAGAGTGCTGCGGATGGACCAGGACTCCACCGCCGCCAAAGACGCCCACGAAAAGCTGCTGGCGAAGTTCGCCCGGCATGAGTACAACATCATGGTGGGGACGCAGATGGTGGCCAAGGGCCTCGATTTCGAGGACGTGACCCTCGTGGGCGTCCTCGGCATCGACTCGCTGCTCTTTGCGCAGGGGTTTCGGGCCTACGAGACGGTGTTCAGCCTCATCACCCAGGTGGTGGGGCGCTCCGGCCGGGCGAAAGACCCGGGCTTCGCCATCATCCAGACCACCGACCCCGACAACCCCGTCCTCAACCTCGCCGCCGCCCAGGACTACGACGCCTTCTTCGAGCAGGAGATCGCCTATCGCAAGCTGGGCCTCTACCCGCCCTTCTGCGGGCTCTGCGTCGTGGGCTTCTCCGGCCCGAAGGAAGTTGAGGTGGCCCGGGCCGCCGCCCGGTTCTCGGCCCTCTTAGGCCGTCAGGCCGCGCAGCAGCCGGACCTGCCCCTCCGGGTGCTTGGCCCCACCCCCGGCAACATCGAAAAGATCAACGAGAATTACCGCTACAAGCTCACCATCAAGTGCCGCGCCGACAAACGCTTCCGCGACCTTGTCCGCCAGACCCTTGGTCTCTACGAGCAGGAAAAGCTGCCCAGCAAGGCCACCGTGGTGGTGGATATGCATTCTGACGGTGATATTTGATAAGATTATTTGGAGGTATACTTCATGGCTATCCGCAACATTGTAAAAGAGGGCGACCCCATCCTGAACAAGGTCTGCCGCCCGGTGACCAACTTCGATGACCGTCTGGCCACCCTGCTGGACGATATGCGCGAGACGATGATCGCCGCCGACGGCGTGGGCCTCGCAGGCCCGCAGGTGGGGATGCTGCGCCGCCTCTTCGTGGTGTGGGACACCACCGACGCCCCGGAGGAGATCCCCGAGAACTACGAGTACAAGTTCATCGACTTCGTCAACCCGGAAATTCTCGCCGTGTCTGAGGACGAGGAGACCGCCTACGAGGGCTGCCTGTCCTTCCCGGGCCACAACGGCGCCGTGACCCGCCCCGTGGCCGTCAAGGTCCGCGCACAGGACCGCCATGGCGAGTGGTTCGAGCTGGAAGCCGAGGACCTGCTGGCCCGCTGCATCCAGCACGAGAACGACCATCTGGACGGCATCACCATCATGGAGTCCAGCGAGTTCTTCTATGAGGACACCGAGGAGGGCCGCGCCGCTGCCGCCAAGAAGAAGGAGAACGACTGATGCGCATTCTGTTCATGGGGACGCCGGATATTGCGGCGGACTGCCTGAAAGCCCTGTATGAGGCGGGCCACGACATCTGTGCGGTCTACACCCGGCGCGATAAGCCCGTGGGCCGCAAGCAGGTGCTCACCGCACCCCCGGTGAAGGAAGTGGCGCTGGCCCACGGCACCCCCGTCTTTCAGCCCCGCACCCTGCGGGACGGCGGCGAGGACGAGAACATCCGCGCGCTGGCTCCTGAGCTCATCGTGGTGGTGGCCTACGGCTGCATCCTGCCCAGATCGGTGCTGGAAGCGCCGAAATACGGCTGCATCAACCTCCACGTCTCCCTGCTGCCGAAATACCGGGGCAGCGCCCCCGTGCAGTGGGCGGTGCTGAACGGCGATGCCGAGACGGGCGTCTCCATCATGCAGATGGACGAGGGCCTCGACACCGGCGATGTGCTGGTCTGCGAGAAGATCGCCATCGACCCCGAGGAGACCAGCGGCCAGCTGTTCGACCGGGTCACTGCCGTAGGCGCACGGGTGCTCTGTGAGACCCTGCCTGCCATCGAAGCTGGTACGCTCAAGGCAGAGCCTCAGGCCCACGAGAACGCCTCCGTCGCTCCCATGCTGAGCAAGGAGATGGCCCAGTTCCATCTGACCGACAGCGCCGACCACATCCACAACTGGGTGCGGGGCATGAACCCCTGGCCCGGGGCATGGTTCGTGACGGCGGGCGGCAGGAAGCTCAAGGTGACGGAGAGCCGGGTGGCGGAAAGCCACGGCGAAGCTCCCGGCACTGTCCTCGCCACCAAGCCCCTGACCGTGGCCTGCGGTGAGGGCGCTGTCCAGCTTTTGCACGTGGTGCCGGAGGGCAAGAAGCCCATGGACGGCACCTCCTTCGCCGCCGGACTCCGCCTCAAGGCGGGGGACAGCCTGTGAGCGGCCCGAACCCCCGCGCGGCGGCGGTGGCGGCGCTGGTGCGGCAGGAGCAGGACGGTTTTTCGAACCTCATCCTCGACGCAGAGCTGCGCCGCCAGAAGCTGGAAGGCCGCGAGAAAGCATTTGCCAGCGCGATTTTTTATACCGTGCTGGAACATCAGGGGACGCTGGACTATATCCTGAGCCAGTTTTTGCCCAAAGGGCTTGCAAAGCTCGACCCGCAGGTGCGGGAGATCCTCCGCGCCGCGCTGGCGCAGGCCCGCTATATGCAGGTGCCTGCTTCGGCGGCGGTCAATGAGGCCGTCAAGCTGACCCGCACCTTCAAAAAAGCCAGCGCCTCCGGCCTCGTGAACGCCGTGCTGCGCCGGGCCATCGGCTATGACCTCGGCTCTGCCGTCTTCGCCGACGAGGTGGAGCGGCTGATGGTGCTGGGCTCGGCGGGCCGGGACGTGGCAGCGTTCCTCCACGAACACTACCCCGACGAGGCGCTGGACATCCTGACCCACACCGCCGACGGCGGCCTGACCAGCCTCCGGGCCAACCCCCTGAAAGGGACGCCGGAAGCCCTCTGCGAAAAGCTGCTGGCCTCGGGCGCGAAGACCGCCGCCCCGGGCCTCGTGCCGGGCAGTGTCTTAGCCCGCTTCGAGGGGAGCCCGGCGGAGAGCGGGCTTTTCCGGGACGGCTTCTTCCACGTGGAGGGGCAGGCCAGCCAGCTTGCCGCCCTCTGTGTGGAGGCAAAGCCCGGCGATACCGTCCTCGACCTCTGCGCCGCCCCCGGCGGCAAGAGCCTGCTCCTCATCGAGGAGATGGGGGACGAAGGGCGGCTGGTGAGCTGCGACGTCAGCGAGAACCGCGTCCAGCTCATCCGCAAGGCCGTGGAGCGGATGGGGTTTGCCCACGTGGAGCCCCGGGTCTCCGACGGCACAAAGGCAGATGCCGACCTGCCCATGGCGGACGCTATTTTGGTAGACGCCCCCTGCAGCGGCCTTGGCATCCTCGCCAAGAAGCCGGACATCCGGTACAAGACCCTCGAAAAAGCGCGTCACGATGAATTATTGGCCACCCAGTCGGCCATTCTGGATACAGCCGCCGCCCACCTGAAGGAGGGCGGGCGTCTGGTCTACTCCACCTGCACCATCGACCCCGCCGAGAACGAAGAGCAGGTGCGGGCCTTCGTGGGCCGACACCCGGAGTTCCGGGTGGTGACGCCGGACGTCCGCTTCCCGGCCGGGATGACGGTGGGGGACTGGGGTGCGCTTTCCGTCCCCACCCGCACCGGCATGGACGGCTTTTTCCTCTGCGCGATGCAGAAACGTGATTCCTGACAAAAGGAGATTTTCATGGAGACTAAACGCTGTATATCCTCCCTGACGCTGGAACAGCTGACGGCGGAGCTGAAAGCGATGGGCCAGCCCGGCTTCCGGGCCAAGCAGATTTTCCACTGGGTCCACCAGAAGCTCGTGACCGACTTTTCGGCCATGACCGACCAGCCCAAAGCCCTGCTGGCAAAGCTCGAGGAGGCATTTTACATCGCCGCGCCCATCATCGAGCGGCGGCAGGAGGCCAAGGACGGCACCGTGAAGTACCTGCTGCGGATGGCCGACGGCAACTGCATCGAGACCGTCGTCATGCGCTACCACTACGGCAACACGGTCTGCGTGTCCACCCAGGTGGGCTGCCGGATGGGCTGCCGCTTCTGCGCCTCCACCCAGGCGGGCCGGGTGCGCAACCTCGAGGCGGGCGAGATCTGCTCCGAAATTTACACCGCCCAGAAGGACATCGGGGAGCGCATCTCCCACATCGTGCTGATGGGCATTGGGGAGCCGCTGGATAATTTCGACGAAGTCATGCGCTTTCTCGAGAACATCTCGTCCCCCGAGGGCGTGAACATCGGGATGCGGAACATCAGCCTCTCCACCTGCGGCCTCGTGCCGAAGATCGACCAGCTGGCCGAGAAGAAGCTCCAGCTCACCCTCTCCGTCTCTCTCCACGCCCCCAACAACGACATCCGCAGCGGCATGATGCCGGTGAACGACGCCTACCCCGTGGAGGTGCTGATGCAGGCCGTGCGCCGGTATCAGGAGACGACGGGCCGGAGAGTGAGCTTCGAGTACTCCATGGTGCGGGGGGTCAACGACTCCGACGCCTGCGCCAGGCAGCTGGCCGACCTCATCCGGGGGATGGGCGCTCACGTCAACCTCATCCCCATCAACCCGGTGGACGGCAGCCCTTATTCGGCCACCGACGCTGCCAACGTCCGGCGCTTCCAGCAGAAGCTGGAAAGCCTCGGCGTCAACGCCACCGTCCGCCGCCGTCTGGGCAGCGAGATCAGCGCCGCCTGCGGCCAGCTCCGCCGCGACGAGATGAACGGCAAAGTTTGAGAAGGAGAATCCTATGAAACTTGCAGGAAAAACAGACGTCGGCAGCGTCCGCTCCGAGAATCAGGACGACTACCGGGCAGGCGAGCTGAACAGCGACGCGGCCTGGGGCCTCGTGTGCGACGGCATGGGCGGTGCGCGGGGAGGCCGTGAGGCTTCCGTGAGCGCCTGCGACGTCATCGAGCACATCTTCCACGAGCAGTACGCCCAGTGCCTGCCCGGCGACGAGGAAAGGTTTTTGAAGCGGGCGCTCATCAACGCCAACCGCTTCGTCTTCCAGAAGGCCTCCCGGGAGGAGGAGCTGGCGGGCATGGGCACCACGGCGGTCTGCGCCCTCGTGCGGGGCGGCAGCGCCTTTATCTGCCACGCAGGCGACTCCCGGGCCTACCTCGTCCGGGACGGCAGGCTCACCCAGCTCACCCACGACCACTCCTATGTGCAGGAGCTGGTGGACTGCGGCACCATCACCGCCGAGGAAGCCGAGCATCACCCCCAGAAGAACATCATCACCCGGGCGCTGGGCGTGGACTACCGCCTCGACCCCGAGTTCACCAGCCTGCCGGTGCAGAAGGGCGATATGCTCCTGCTCTGCACCGACGGCCTCACCAACGTCCTGCCCAAGGAAAAGATCGAAGAGATCTTCACCAAGGGCGGGTTCTATGACATCCCCGACCGGCTGGTGGACGCCGCCAACGCGGGCGGCGGCCCCGACAACATCACCGCGCTGCTGCTGGGCGTGGAGCCGCTGGAGGTGAAGCATGGATAATCTCATCGGCAAGACGCTGGACGGGCTCTATACCATTCAGGAGCTCATCGGCGCAGGCGGCATGGCCAACGTCTACAAGGCCGTGGTCTCTGCCCCCGGCGGGCCTGTGCCGGAAGGCACGGTGGTGGCCGTCAAGGTGCTGCGTCAGGAGCTGATGCATGACGCCGACCTCGTCCGCCGCTTCAAGAACGAGTCCAAGGCCATCTCCCTGCTCAACCACCCCAACATCGTCAAGGTCTACGACGTCTCCGTGGGCGAAAACTTACAGTATATCGTGATGGAGTGCGTGGAGGGCATGACCCTCCGGGAGTACCTCAACGAGCGGGGCGGCAAGATCACCAGCCGGGAGACCGTCCACTTCATCGCCCAGATCCTCCGCGCCCTCGACCACGCCCACCGCAACGGCGTCGTCCACCGGGACATCAAGCCCCAGAACATCATGCTGCTGGACAACGGCCAGCTGCGGATGATGGACTTTGGCATCGCCCGCATCTCCCGGGCCGAGAACCAGATCCAGAACGGCAAAAAGACCATGGGCAGCGTCCACTACATCAGCCCCGAACAGGCGAAGGGGGAGGAGACCGACCCCAAGAGCGACATCTACTCCGTGGGCGTCATGATGTACGAGATGCTCTCGGGCAGGCTGCCCTTCGACGCCGACGACATGGTGGAGGTGGCCCGCAAGCAGATCCGGGACACCCCGAAGCCGCTGGCCGAGCTTGCCCCGGAGGTGCCGCTGGGCCTCGTGCAGATCACGGAGCGCGCCATGGCAAAGCTGCCGGTCAACCGGTATTCCAGCGCCGCAGAGATGCTGGAAGCGCTGGACGCCTACGTGCAGGACCCCTCTGTCACGTTCCAGTATCAATATGTAAAGGAAGAACCTGAAAAGGTGGTGAATGATACTATGCCGCAGAAACGCAGCATCCGCAGACCCCCGGAGAGACCGGCGGCAGAGCCCGCCCGCCCCAAGGCTAAGGCGAAAAAGAAGAAGCGCAGCGGCTTTATGCCGGTGCTGCTGGGCATCACGACGGCCTTTGCGCTGGCCTGTGCGGCCCTGTGCTGGACCATCCTGAACGATTCCAGCAACATCATGACCGACCGCGCCGACATCGTGCTGGGCGATTTCAGCGGCATGACCCAGGACGAGGTGAACGCCTCTGAGCAGGTGGCCTCCGGTCAGGTGGTCGTCAACTGGGAAGAGGAGTACAACAACGACTACGCCGCAGGCCATGTCTACAAGCAGTCGCCGGTGGCGGGCCGCACCGTCCGCGAGGGCCAGAGCGTGACCCTCACCGTCAGCCTCGGCATCCACTACGTCACCGTCCCCGACCTGACCAACTACGTGCAGGCCGACGGCGAACAGCAGCTGAAGGACCTGGGCGTGTCGGTGCTGGTCACCCAGGCCGTGGATGAGTCGGTGGCCGCAGGCTCCATCATCCGCACCGACCCCGCCGCAGGCAGTCAGGTGGCCGCAGGCACCACGGTGGTGATCTACGTCAGCCGCCCGCAGGTGGCCACCACCACTAAAGTCCCCAGCCTCATCGGCATGAACGTGAACGACGCCCGCACCCTGCTGGTGCAGCGGAAACTGGGTCTGGGCAGCCAGACGGAGCAGTACAGCGACCAGCCCGTGGGCAGCATCATCAGCCAGAACCCCGGCGAGGGCGCATCGGCCAAGCTGAACACCCGGGTCAGCGTCGTGGTCAGCGCAGGCCCCGAGCCTGCACCGGAACCCGAAGCACCCAGCGAGAGCACCGGGAGCAGCGACGGCTCCGGCGGCTGGTTGGGCGGCCTCTTCGGGGGCGGCAGCTCTTCCAGCGAGAGCACCGGCGCCAGCTCGTCTTCTTCCACCGGCGGCGGTCTCAGCGACTGGTGGACGTCCTGGCTGGGCTGAAGGAGAAGGTATGACAGGTTATATCACAAAAGGCATCGGCGGATTTTATTACGTTAAGACGTCGGAAGGCATCGTGGAGTGCAAGCCCCGGGGCATCTTCCGCAAGCAGAAGATCACCCCCGTGGCGGGCGACGTGGTGACGCTGGAGACCGAGAACGGCGGGGCGGTCATCGCGGACATCGCGCCCCGGCGGAACATCTTCGTCCGCCCGCCCATGGCGAACCTCGATGTGCTGTTCCTCGTGGCAAGCACCACCCAGCCCACCCCCAGCACCCTCGTGCTGGATAAGCTCTCGGCCATCGCGGTGGACAAGGGCGTCCAGCCCGTTATCGTCTGCACCAAAGGCGACCTCGCCGAGGCGGAGTTCCTGCGCAGCGCCTATGAAAAATCGACCCTGCCCTTCATCCGCATCGACTACGCCACCGGCGAGGGTCTGGACGACATCAAACACTGGATCAATGGCCGTCTCTGCGCCTTCTGCGGCAACTCCGGCGTGGGCAAATCCACCCTGCTGAACGCCCTCCTGCCCGACGTGGAGCGCCAGACCGCCGCCATCAGCCAGAAGCTGGGCCGTGGCCGTCACACCACCCGCGAGGTGACCATCTTTGAAGCCTTCGGGGGCCGCATCGCCGACACCCCGGGCTTCGCCAGCCTCGAGGCCAGCCGGGCGGGCTTCATCCCGAAAGAAAATCTGGAACACGCCTTCCCGGAGTTCGGGCCTTACCTCGGCGCGTGCCAGTTCACCGGCTGCTCCCACCGCTCCGAGAAGGGCTGCGCCGTCCGCGCCGCCCTCGCGGAAGGCAAGCTCTCCCAGACCCGCTACGACAGCTACTGCGCCATGTACGATGAGGTCAAGGATGTGAAGGAGTGGCAGAGGAGGGGGTTGTAATGTCCCGCTGTGTTATCATTTCCGCCTGCCCGGTCAGCGCCTCGCTGGCGTCGGCCCTGCGGCCCGGCGACACCATCATTGCCTGCGACGCGGGCTACCGCAACTGTGCGCCGCTCCACTGCCGCCCCGACATCATCGTGGGCGACTTCGACACCGCGCCCTGCCCGGCGCAGGAGGGCGACGACACCATCATCCTGCCCCACGTCAAGGACGACACCGACACCGAGTACGCGGCAAAGCTGGCCTCCGAGAAGGGCTTCGACGAGGCGCTGCTGCTGGGTGTGCTGGGCGGCAGACGCCTCGAGCATACGCTGGCCAACCTCTGCACCGGCCTCGGCCTCGAACAGCGGGGCGTCCGCGCCACGCTTCTGGACGAGCGCAGCCGCATCACCTTCGTGATGCCCGGCGAGACCCGCCGCTACCCTAGGAATGAGTATTTCTACCTCTCGGTCTTCCCGATGGAGGGCAGGGCAGAGGGGGTCTCGGAGCGGGGCTCCTTCTACGAGCTGACCGACGCCGTCCTCACCGCAGGCTACCCCCTCGGCGTCAGCAACGAGTATGCCGAGGGCTCCGACTGCATCACCATCTCCACCCAAAAGGGCGCGCTGGTGGTGGTGGAGACGGTGCCGGACGGGCCGATCCTGAGCTGAACCGGAACATTCCGGGCGCAGACCGCCTATAATGGCGTATCAAGCGACGAAAGGTGGTCGGCTCTATGCAGGTGGTCGTTCTCAAAAGCCCCAAGTGCCTGAGAGGCTTGCTCCGGAGGCTGTTCGGCATCCGGAAAGAAACGCAGGATTGAAAGAAATGGAAAGCCGCCGCGCGGCGGTTTCTGTAAACTTTCTGTGCAGCGCTTGACTTTTGCGGGGAATGGCATATAATAAAAGCATAAGAGATAAGAGTACTCATGGTGCTCGCCAAAGCAAAAGAAACCCCCCTCACGGAGTTGCCGCTCCGAAAGGGGGTTTCCTTATTTAGTGCTTACGGCCCGTAGACAATCCGTCAAGCCACTTGCAAACACAATGTGAGATTATGTTTACTGCGACGGACTGGATAAGAGATAAAAATGGACTCATGGTGCTCACCCCCTTCCCAATAAAATGGGCGGGCAAGGCCGCATCCCCAGTATATCATAAACTTCGGCAAAAAGATACAGGAAACGATGCGGCCTGCCAAAGCCTCTCCCTTTGGGAGAGGTGTCATTGCGAAGCAATGACGGAGAGGGCAAGCCCGTCTCCCGGGAGCCGCCATGCAGCGATGGGCAGGCTCTTTGTCAGAGCGATACTATCGCAGTGTCAGAGCTGTTTGGCAGCATCCTTGCCCTCTCAGTCGGGCTTGCGCCCGCCAGCTCCCCCAAAGGGGGAGCCACTGGCGTGTCGGTCAGGCTTCCACTGGACGAGCAAAGCACGATGTCCCGGAAACGGTAGTGCTCCGCTGTCTAGGCCAGCGACAGCTTGACAAGGTGCGCTTGTCCAGAAGCTGCTGCCCTCTGTAGCAAGGCCCGCCCTTTTGCGCCATATTGAGCTTTCAGCGTCCAGTAGGAAGTTGCCCGGCCTGCCAAGGCCTCTCCCTCTGGGAGAGGTGGCATTGCGAAGCAATGACGGAGAGGGCAACCCGGGCAGTGTCACCGAAGGTGACTGAGAGGGCACTTGTAAACTTTCTGTGCAGCGCTTGACTTTTGCGGGGAATGGCATATACTAAAGATGGAATTGCGAGTATGTTCCACTGAATTCACCAAACGAAAAGCCCCCAAGGAGTTGCGACCTCCCCGGGGGCTTTCCATTTAGTCGGGCTTGCGGTCCTTGTCGAATCTGTCAAGCCACTTGCAGATGTAATGCGACATTACATTTGCTGCGACAGACTCCAAAATTGCGAGTAAATGCACCATAGAATCCACCTCCCTTCCCATAAAATGGGCGGGGTGAACCGCAGAACCATTATAACATACAATTCGCCAAAAAGATACAATAAATGCAAAGCCCCCAAGGAGTTGCGACCTCCCCGGGGGCTTTTTTCTGCGCGAAAGGCCCCAAAACCTGCGTGAATGGCACTTGCATAGGGGGGGGGGGGGGGTGCTATAATGGAAGTATCAAAAACACCCAAGAAAAAGGAGGATACGACCATGAAACGAAAAAAATTCCTTGCCCTCGCCCTTGCGGGCGTGATGACCGCAGTGACCCTCACCGCCTGCGCACCGCTGGAGGACCTCTACGACTGGTTCTTTGGGGGCGGCAGCGCCTCCCGGGGCAACGGCGTGAATCTGGAGGAGCTCAATGACAAGGATTACAATAATCTGAAAAGCCAGATCATGGACCGCTTAGGGCTCAAAAAAGCAGATGTCTTCACCGACAGGAGCCGGAAGGCCCTCGAGGAGGTGGTGGGCAAGCTGGATGCTGCCATGCTGGATGCCGACAATAAACTGAACACCGCAGGGCAGAAGGCCCTGAACGATGTGGCAAAAAGCCAGTTGCAGTGGAATAACGGGATGTGTATCGATGTGATGAAGCTGTCTCCGGCCAGAGCAGCTGCGGCAGATGCAGACTCGGCGATCTCGGAGGACAGAACGCTCTACTGGGCTGAGTATACTAATGGCAATGGCGGCATCTTCGGTGAGGGAGCTACGGAAACAAAGCCGGGCCAGGCCCCGGAAACGGGCCTCGAGACCTATACGAGCGATTTGGAGGCCTATTGGAGTGTGAATGCTAATATAGGTAGCAGAAAAGATGACAGTAAAGTAGATCTCTTTGTCGGCACCTTTACCAAGAACGGCGAGACCTATCTGGCCGTGGCGGCGCTCTGGGAGCTCGGATGGTGATGCCCCGGCGTCGGAACGGATAAGCTCTCCCCAAAGCCCCCTCAGAGGCCCCTCTGAGGGGGCCTTTTTGCGCCTGTGGGCTGGCGCAGGGCATAGCCCGGCTTTGCTCCGCATACACTCTCATCAGAGCAAGGACAGGAAAGGAGCATCACCATGGAGCTGAAAGTGTTCCGGGACGTTCTGCCTGCGGCGGGTGCGGACTGCACCGCCAAGGCGGAGCTGCCCCTCGAGACCGAACTACTGATCTCGGACTATCTGCCGCCGGTGCAGCGCATCGTCAAGTGCTTCGCAAAGCCGGTGGTGCTGCAAAAGCAGCTGGCCCCCGGGCGGCTGACGCTGGAAGGATATTTGCGCTGTACCGTGTATTATCAGGGCGAAGAGGGGGCGGGGCTGTGCCAGACCGAGCAGAAGCTGCCCTTTACCAAGGCCCTCGAGCTGCCCTCTTTCGCGGCCACGGCGTGGACAGCCTGCGTCGAGGGCCAGACCGAATACCTCAACTGCCGGGCCGTCAACCCCCGCCGCATCGAGGTGCGGGGGGCCTACGGGCTGGTGGTGAGCGTCCACGCCCAGCTGTCCACCGAGGTCATCACGGCCCTCAGCGAGGGCGGCATCGAGCAGAAGCCGGTCACGCTGGCAGGGGTGCGGCGGGCCGCCACCCTCGAAAAGCTCGTGACCATCGAGGGGGCGCTGACCTTCCCGAAGCCCCCCGCCGCCATCCTCGACATCACCGGCACCGCCGAGGTGAGGGAGCTGAAGCGGATGCAGGGCAAGGCCGTGGCGAAGGGGGTCTTGCACGTCCTCTGCGGATGGCGGGCCGAAGGGGACGCCGCCCTCCGCAGCCAGACCGCCGACCTGCCCTTCAACCAGATATTGGATGCCGACGGCCTCAGCGAGGACTGCCGCTGCCTCTGCGTGCTGGAGCCGGTGGGCTTTGCGGCGGCGGAAGGGGAGACCGGCGAGAACGGCGCGGCTTCCACCACCCTCACGGCCACGGCGATGCTGCGGCTGAGCGGCTGGCGTCCCTACCAGCTCCAATGCGTGGCCGACGCCTTCTCCACCCGCTTCGAGACGACCCTCACGCCTCAGACTCTCGCCACCGAATCGCTGCTCTGCGCGCTGGACGAGACGACGGTGCTGCGGGGCTCCGGGCCTCTGCCCGACGCCGGAGCGCATATTTTAGCCTGCTTCGCGTCCTTCGGGCCGGTGAGCCTGACGCGGCAGGAGGGGAGAGCCGTCCTGACGGCCCGGGCCGTGGTGTCGGCCTTTGCGGAAAACACCCTCGGGGAGATGGAGTGCTACGAAAAGGCGCTGGACTACGCCCTGCCTCTCCCCGCCGACCTCCCGCCCGACACCGACGCCTACCCCGAGTGCTGGCTGAGCGTTCAGGACCTGCAATGCGCCAGCGCAGGCGGCGCGCTGGATGTGTCCCTCACCGTCCGGGCCGAGGGCGCGGTGCTGGCGCGGCAGACGGCCTCTCTCGTGGGGGCGGTGGAGCTGGGCGACCCCTTGGCCCCCGCCGACCCGGAGGTGTCGCTCCGCATCTGCTACGCCCAGCCGGGGGAGGAGCTGTTCGCCATCGCCCGGCGCTACCACGTCTCGCCCGGCCAGATGCTGGCCGCCAACGACCTCCCCGACACCACCGCCCGCCTCGACGAGGCGCGCAGACTGCTGGTGCCGGGGGGGTAGCCCTCTCCGTCGCGGTGGAGCTGTCTGTAGTACAACCTCTCCGTCATCGCTGACGCGATGCCACCTCCCCTAGCGAGGGGAGGCCTTGGCATTCCGTAAAGCTTCGCCTCTTCGCCAGAGGCTCCCCTACTAGGGGCAACGGCGACGACCGCGGCCAGTGGCCGAAACAGGGAGGAGCTGTTGGGGCAGCGGCCAGCGGGATGCAAGCGGCAGCACAGCAGACGCTGGGAGCCGCAACCCGGCCTTGTCGAACGGAGTGAGACTGAGAGGTTGTACTAAGACGGGCCTGCCCTCTGCAGCAAGTCCAGCTCTGTAAACTTTCTGCACATCGCTTGACTTTTGCGGGGAATGGCATATACTATAGATAGTGAAAGTAGAAATTGAACTAGTCATTTGACTCACCAAGAAGAAAACCCCCTTCTGGAGTGCCAGCTCCAAAAGGGGGTCCTTTTTAGTGCTTACGGCCCTTCAGCCATCCGTCAAGCCACTTGCAACGGCGACGACCGCCGCCAGCGGCGGAAACAGGGAGGAGCTGTTGGGGCCGCGGCCAGCAGGATGCGAGCGGCAGCGAAGCAGACGCTGGGAGCCGCAACCCGGGCTCCTTTTAGTTACACAGTGCTTTTTCACGCACTTCCGGTGTAACTGCTTTCAGAAGATTATAGAGGTCAATAATATCGGTGATTGCCTGCCGGTCCTGCTCCGTCCATCTGTAATCAAACTTGCTATAATCCGTTCCCTCGAAACGCATGATAACGGTATCGGCACTCAAAAGGTTTCGCAACCATTCGACTTCACTGTCTTCCATTTCAAAGGTGGCCCATGCAAACCATTTACCAAGCTCTTTGTCGTATCCATAATCGGAGTTATCATAATCGCAAATGTAAGTGTACTTATAATCTCCACCGCGCAGAATGATGTCATAGATATCCAGCTCGGAAGAGCCCATGTAAGTAAAATCTTCCCAGAAAACAATCGTGTTCCCCTTGTCCCAGATATAAAGGTTGGGGCCAATGCCACACGTCTTGCGCTTATCGATGCTGTCATCATGCGGGGTTGTAATCGCCCAGCAGTCTTCTACTGCATCGTAGTTGACATTGCACTTTGCAAGTGCATCCTGAATACCAAGAATCTGCTGTGCTTCTGCCAGCACACCAAAATTGGTGACAGCAGCTTTTCCTGCATCATCCAACTGGTTATAGGCATCCAGAGCGGCCACGATTGCCGCGCGTCTGCTGCGCGTGACAGTACCGATCTGGCTGATCAGCGCTTCTACCTGCTCCGGCGTTACAGCACTATTCTGCTGCGCAAGCACCGCAAAAGGAACGTCCCCGGCGGGGCTGGCGGCCAGCGCGGGCAATGCAGTACCTGTCATCAGAGCGGCCACAAGGCTGCTCGCCACAATAACTTTGCATTTTTCTGTAATTTTCATTCGATGTTCCTCTTTCCTCTGGATTTCAGCTTATAGCTGTTGTAACACAAAATTATAGATACAACAAAAAGCAACTCCACAATTTCCTGCATCTGTTTGTCGAGCTCGCCCATCCCGGCGGGCTCTTTTTTTGTACCCATAAGCTCTTCAACGGTAATGCCAAAGTAGTCCGCAATTTTTTTGCGGCTGGACATTCTGGGTAAAGCGCCGTTTTTCCAGCTTGTCGGCATAGAGTTTGAAAAAACAAGTTCTTCTGCAACAGCAGCAGGTTTTTCCCCCCATACCGTCCTGTTGATCAGGTGTCAATGCGCAGGCACCGGGTGCAAAATAAGTATACCATAAACTTCGGCAAAAAGATACAGGGAGCGATGCCACGAGCTGGCCTTTCCTACAAAGGAAAGGCTCTGTCTTCGTACAACCTCTCCGTCATCGCTGCGCGATGCCACTGCCCGGGTTGCGGCTCCCAGCGTCTGCTTCGCTGCCGCTCGCATCCTGCTGGCCGCGGCCCCAACAGCTCCTCCCTGTTTCCGCCGCTGGCGGCGGTCGTCGCCGTTGCTCCTAGTAGGAGAGGCTTTGGCAGTCCCCGCAAAGTGAACGGTTTCGCCAGAGGCTCCCCTACTAGGGGAGCTGTCGAACGGAGTGAGACTGAGAGGTTGTATGAAGGACAGCCTGACCGTGAGCCGCAGCGGGGAAAACCTCTCCGTCAATGCTTCGCATTGCCACCTCCCCTATCGAGGGGAGGCCTTGGCATTCCGCAAAGCCTCGCCTTTTCGCCAGAGGCTCCCCTCGGTAGGGGAGCTGTCACCGAAGGTGACTGAGAGGGCAAGGACGCTGCCCTCTGTGCGTCCGGCTCGCGAAGGAGGAAGAAGTACGACTTATTACGAAAATATGAATAAAAACTCGAAAAAGCCCTACCGTTCCCGGTTCCGGTCTGCTATAATTTTCTATGCTTGTTACAAAAACCTGAAGTGAAGTAAAGGAGCCAGGAATATGATAAAAAGCGCTGAACTGGAAAATTCGGCATACGAGTTTGAGGCGAAAATGCCGCTGCGCCACGCTGTCCCGCTGGGCTTGCAGCACGTGTTCGCCATGTTCGTGGGCAACCTCACCCCGCTGCTCATCATCACCAGCGCCTGCGGCCTCGCGGGCGGTGAGTTCGCAGACCTGCAGGTGAGCCTGCTGCAGAACGCCATGTTCGTGGCGGGCATCGTCACGCTGGTGCAGCTGTACGGCCTCGGCCCTGTGGGCGGCAAGGTGCCGATCATCATGGGCACCAGCTCGGGCTTTCTGGGCGTGTTCAACAGCGTGGCTGCCACCATGGGCGGCGGCGTCACGGCCTACGGCGCCATGATGGGCGCATCCATTCTGGGCGGCCTGTTCGAGAGCGTACTGGGCGTCTTTCTGAAGCCCCTGCGCAAGCTGTTCCCGCCGGTGGTCACCGGCACGGTCGTGCTGTCCATCGGCCTGTCCCTCATCTCCGTGGGCGTCAACTCCTTCGGCGGCGGCAACGCAGCCAAGGACTTCGGCTCGGTGGAGAACCTGCTGCTGGCCGTCTTCGTGCTGGTGGTCATCCTCTTCTTCAAGCACTGGACCAATGGCTTCCTCAGCTCTTCCTCCATCCTCGTGGGCATCATCGCGGGCTATCTGGCAGCCATCGTCATGGGCTTCGTCCTGCCCACCACCGGCGTCACCGCCGACGGCGTGGAGTTCACCAAAGCATGGGTGCTGAACTGGAACAAGGTCGCTGAGGCCAGCTGGTTCGCCATCCCGAAGCTGGTGCCGGTCAAGATCGTCTTCGACCTCCGCGCCATCCTGCCCGTCATGATCATGTTCATCGTCACCGCCGTGGAGACGGTGGGCGACATCTCCGGCGTCATGGAGGGCGGCATGGGCCGCGAGGCCACCGATAAGGAGCTGAGCGGCGGCATCATCTGCGACGGCCTCGGCTCTACCGTCGCCGCCTGCTTCGGCGTCCTGCCCAACACCTCCTTCAGCCAGAACGTGGGCCTCGTGGCCATGACCAAGGTGGTCAACCGGGGCGCACTGGCCACCGGCGCCATCTTCCTGATGCTCTGCGGCCTCATCCCCAAGCTGGGCGCACTCATCTCCATCATGCCCCAGGCCGTTCTGGGCGGCGCTGCCGTCATGATGTTCTCCTCCATCGTGGTGTCGGGCATCCAGCTCATCACCAAGGAGAAGATGACTCCCCGCACCCTGACCATCGTCTCTGTGGCGCTGGGCGTGGGCTACGGCATGGGTGCAAACGCCAAGATCCTTGCCAACACCCCCCAGTTCGTCCAGCTTATCTGCGGTGAGAGCGGCATCGTGCCTGCTGCCTTCGTGGCCATCCTGCTCAACTGCCTGCTGCCCCGCGATGAGAAGTAAGCGTTGAACCACTGCGGCCTCCCTGTCTTTGCAGGGAGGCCTTTTTGTGCTATAATTTCCCCAGTCTTATCAGGAAGAGGGAAGGAGGACTCTATGGAACCGCAAACTGCCGCCCGCTATCGTCTTCTGGACGAGCTGCGGGGACTCGACCTCATCAGCATGATGCTCTACCACGGGATGTGGGACGTGGTGTTCCTCTTCGGCGTGGCCCAGAAGTGGTACACCGGACGCCCGGGCTTTGTGTGGCAGCAGAGCATCTGCTGGGTCTTTATCCTGCTTTCGGGCTTCTGCCTGCCGCTGGGGCATCATCCGTTCCGGCGGGGAGCCGTCGTCTTCGGGGCAGGGGCGCTGGTCACAGCCGTCACCCTGCTCTTCCTGCCCGAGGACGTGGTGTGGTTCGGGGTGCTGACCCTGCTGGGCTCGTCCATGCTCCTCACCGCCGCGCTGGACCCGCTGTTTCGCCGCGTCCCGCCCGCCGTGGGCGTGGCCGTCAGCGCCCTGCTGTTCTGGGTGACCTACCCCACGATGAACGGCTTCTGGAACCTGCCGGGCGGGCGTCTGGCCCTGCCGCAGGCCCTCTACGCCAGCTGGCCCACGGCCTATCTGGGCTTCATGCCCAAGAGCTTTTTCTCCACCGACTATTTCCCGCTGCTGCCCTGGCTGTTTCTGTTCTGGGCGGGGTACTTCCTCCACCACCTCGTGGGCCGGGGACGCCTCGCGCCGCTGCGCCGGTCGGTCTGCCCGCCGCTGGGCTGGATGGGCCGTCACTCGCTGGTGTTCTATCTGCTCCATCAGCCGGTCATCCTGGGGGTGCTGACGGCGGTGTTCCGGCTGGTGAGAGCGGGGTAAAGCTTCTGGAAAAGTTAGCCTCTGCGACCGCTTGACAAAGCAGCGGCGCTGTGGTATCCTATGGACGGTTAGAGAAATCTAACTGAGAGATGCGTCTGAGCCTGCTTCCGACGCATTTTTATGGAGCAAAAAGTTAGAAGCAGCTAACCCAATAAATCAAAAGTGAGGCTGAACATTATGAGCAAAGTAGCAATCGTATTCTGGAGCGCCACCGGCAACACCGAGACCATGGCAAACTGCATCGCGGAGGGTGCAGGCGCTGCCGCCGCCATCGTCCCCTGCGCCGAGATGGACGCAGCAAAGCTGGGCGAGTATGACGTGGTGGCCTTCGGCTGCCCGGCCATGGGCGCGGAGCAGCTGGAGGAGAGCGAGTTCGAGCCGATGTTCGCGGGCCTCGAAGGCTCTCTGAACGGCAAGAAGGTGGCTCTGTTCGGCTCCTACGGCTGGGGCGACGGCCAGTGGATGCGCGACTGGTGCGAGCGCGTCAAAGAGGACGGCGCACAGCTGTTCAGCGACGAGGGCCTCGTCTGCAACGAGACGCCCGACGACGACGTTCAGGCTGCCTGCCGCAAGCTGGGCGCCGATCTGGCCAACTGGTAAAAAATAACACCGGCCCATCCTGCATCATCCCGCGTCTTTGGGGCAACCTAGGGACAAAGAGGTGATGAATGAATGGAAAACACAGGTGTCCGCTGTGATGTCTGCGAGTGCCGCCACAACGTGGGGAGCAGCAAGTGTGACTTGCCCGAGATCACGGTGACGGAGCGCTGCACCTGCTCTTCTCAGCAGGTGGACATCCCGCACTACTGCCAGAGCTACGAGAAGAAGTAAGCCCTGCAAAAAAGACCTCTGCCCGACGGCCTTGCCGGGCAGGGGTCTTTTATTTCAGTGGAGGCTGACGCCGAAAGTGGGCAGGCTGCGCAGCAGGGTGCCGACGTTGTGCATCTCGTAGGTGCCAAAGCCCAGAGCGCTGGCAGCTACGAGGTTGTCGGCCCGGTCGTCGATGAAGATGCACTCATCGGCCCGGAGATGGTACTTGTCCAGCAGGGCCTGATAGATGCGGGGGTCGGGCTTGTTGATCTTCACTTCGCAGGAGGCCACGCCGCCGTCGAAGAGGCCCTCGAAGTCCCGGTGCATCAGCAGGTCCAGCACGTCCTCGGGGATGTTGCTCAGGTAGTAGACGCAGTAGCCGCGCTGCTTGAGCTGCTCCACCAGCATCTGCATCCGGCGGCGGGGACGGAGCATACTCATCCAGTCGTCCAGCACGCCCTCCACCTCGAAGCCCCGGCCCACGGCTCTGGCCCGCTGGAGCATCCGCTCGTTGGCCTCCCGGCGGGTGATGCGGCCTGCGTCCAGCAGCCGCCATTCTCTGCTGCCGAAGGTCAGGTCGTAGACCTCCTCTTCCAGCCCCCGGTTCCCGAACAGGTCGATGAGGTACTTGTGGGGGTCGAAATCCACCATGACGCCGCCGAAGTCGAACACGATATTTTTATACATCGATGATACCTCTTAAAAAAAGTTGGGATGTCCCTGCGCCCAGTATAGCACATCCGGGGCAGGTTTTTCCAGCCCTTTTGCATGGTCCGGCCCGCCCCAGCATAGGATGGGACTGTAAGGGGGCGGGGGAGATGACCTTTCGGGAGCTGTGCAGCAAGGAAGTCGTCCAGCTGAAGGACGGAGCCTGCCTTGGCCGGGTGGACGATCTGGAGCTGGACGCCGACACGGCCCGCATCGGGAGTTTGCTTCTGCTGGGGCGGCCCCGGCTCTTCGGGCTGCTGGGCCGGGACGAGACCCTGACCATCCCCTGGGCCGACATCGAGCGCATCGGTCTGGACGCCATCCTCGTGCGGACGGACATCCCCGCCCCGCCGCCCTCCCACGGGGGACTGCTGGATAAATTGCATCAGTGGCTGAACGGATGAAAGATTTTCACCCGTTTTTTGCCCGTCAGGGCTGGATTTTGGAGGCGGGATGATTATAATAGAGGACTGGGGCGGAGTCTGCCGCCTCAAATAATAAGAAAAACGCAGAAGTGAAAGGAACTTCTTTATGACACACCATCCGAGTGCTGCGTCCCTCCGGCTGCACGGGGCGCGGCTGCTGTTTCCGCCTGTGGCCACCCTTCTGTTTCTGGTGCTTACCGAGTACATCGCCCGCGGCACCCTGAGCGGAGATACCTTTGTACAGTACATCGTTCCCCACCCAGAAGCCTACCTGCTGGCGTGGGGGCTGCTCTTCCTCGTCTGGATGGCGGTGGACTGGCTCACCCGCTTCGCCCCGCTGGCCACCCTCCTGTCGGCCCTGCTGGGCTGTCTGCCCGCCACGGTGGACTTTTACATCCTGCAGCTCCGGGGCGAGCCCTTCCTCCCGTGGGACCTGATGCAGGTGTCCGAGGCCGCCGGCGTGGCCTCCGCGGCGGGCATCCACGTCCAGAAGAGCATGGTCGTCTCCGGCGTCGTGGTGCTGGCTCTGACCGTCGGCGCCTTCTTCCTCTACCGGGGGCGTCAGAAGCTGCCCTGGGTGCAGCGTCTGGCGGGCTTCGCGGCCAGCACAGCGGCCACCTGCGCCCTCATCTTCGGGGTGTTTTTGCAGCCTGCCGTCACCCAGTCGCTTGGCATCCTGCCCGACGCATGGATGCAGGACCGCTACTACCGCTACTACGGCGTCATCACCAGCTTCCTCACCAACCTGACCAATCTGGAGATCGACAAGCCCGAGGATTACTCCGAGGAGGCCGTCAACGCCATCCTCGACAACGTGGAGGCAGGGGAGAAGTACACCACCAGCCCGGCCTGGCCCGGCTCCTACGCCGCCCAGACCCCGGCAGACGAACAGGTGAAGCAGCCCACCATCCTCTATGTGATGGACGAGTCCTACTGGGACGTCTCGGAGCTGGAACAGTACGGCTTCCAGTTCGACACCGACGTCTCGGCCAACCTCCACGCTCTGCAGCAGACCAGCGCCTATGGCCGGGTCTACAGCCCCAGCTTCGGCGGCGGCACCTGTGACGTGGAGTTCGAGGCCCTGACGGGCTACTCGGTGTCCTATCTGCCCAGCGGCAGCAAGCCCTACCAGCAGCACGTGACCAAGCCCATGTTCGCCCTGCCCAGCTACCTCAAGACCGAAGGGTATCAGACGGCAGCGGTCCACTGCTTCTGGGCCAGATATTGGAGCCGCGACACGGCCTACCCCAACCTCGGCCTCGACGACTTCATCAGCCTCGAGAAGATGCACGGCGTCCAGAAGGTGCGCCGCCACTACTGGACCACCGGCCTCGTCACCGACGACTCCATGGCCGACCAGATCATCGGCCAGTACGAGACCATGAAGGCCCGGTCCGACGCCCCCGTCTTCCTCCACGCCGTCACCATGCAGAACCATACCAATTATAATAAGGATAACTACCCCGACGACCAGCGGGTGAAAGTCACCGAAGCCCCGGCGGGCCTCAAGGCCAGCACCGTGGGTGCGCTGGAAGACTTTGCCACCGGCATCCGGGACGCCGACGCCATGCTGGGCAGGCTGACGGACTACTTCTCGCAGGTGGACGAGCCGGTCATCCTCGTGTTCTGGGGCGACCACTACAACCCCATCGATTCCAATTACGACATCTACACCCGCAGCGGCTATGCCAGCGGCTCCAGCGCCGACCCCCGCCTCCATCAGACCACCCTGCTCATGTGGTCGAACTACTCCGACCGGGCGGTAGACCTCGGCACCATCGCCGCCTACGACATCTCGCCGGTGATGATGGAGCTGTTCGGCCTGCGTCAGCCCGCCTACTTCCAGTTCCTTGGCCGTCAGCTCCGGGCTGCCTACCGGGCCAACACCCGCGGCACCATTCTGGAGAAGGACGGCACCGCCTCGAACGAGCTGACCCCTTTGCAGCAGAAGTGGAGCGATGAGCACTGGCTGCTCCAGTACGACCTCATGTTCGGCAAAGGCTATGCCCTGAGCCGGATGGGCCTCAAGGAGCTGGCCGAGGCCGCAGATTGACGAAAAAGTGCGTTCCATTTTAGAAAAAAGCAGGAAAACCCCTTGCAACAGCCAGAGGTTTGTGCTATTATTACTTAGCATTACACACGCATCACTATGCCCTTTTGTGCCCGAGAGGGTTGAGGGCAGTCTGCAGACATCCGATATGTCAGTGGATCACGGTGTGCGGAGGCAAAACAAATTTTGGAGGTAATTTTACTATGGCAGTCGTTTCTATGAAGCAGCTTCTCGAGGCAGGCGTTCACTTTGGTCACCAGACCCGCCGCTGGAACCCCAAGATGGCGAAGTATATCTTCACCGAGCGCAACGGCATCTATATCATCGACCTGCAGAAGACCGTCAAGAAGCTGGACGAGGCTTACAACTACGTGAAGGAAGTTGCAGCTGAGGGCGGCGACATCCTGTTCGTCGGCACCAAGAAGCAGGCTCAGGAGTCCATCCGTGACGAGGCTCTGCGCTGCGGCATGCACTACGTCAACGCTCGCTGGCTGGGCGGTATGCTGACCAACTTCCGCACCATCCGCAAGCGCATCGACCGTATGGCTCAGCTGCAGAACATGAAGGACAACGGCACCTTCGAGCTGCTGCCCAAGAAGGAAGTCGCCAAGCTGGAGCTGGAGATGGAGAAGCTGGACAAGTACCTCGGCGGCGTCAAGAACATGAAGACCCTGCCCAAGGCCATGTTCATCGTTGACCCCCACAAGGAGCGCATCGCTGTTGCTGAGGCCCGCAAGCTGAACATCCCCATCGTGGCTATCGTTGATACCAACTGCAACCCCGACGAGATCGACTACGTCATCCCCGGCAACGACGACGCGATCCGCGCTGTCAAGCTGATCGCTGGCGCTATGGCTGACGCTGTGCTGGAAGGCAAGCAGGGCAACCAGGAGGCCGCTCCCGCTGAGGACGCAGCAAACGCCTGATTTCCCGAAATTCTCACAAACCAACAAATACTGTGTAAGGGAGAATACCAAAATGGCTATTACTGCAAAGGACGTTATGGAACTGCGCAAGCAGACCGACTGCGGCATGATGGAGTGCAAGAAGGCTCTGACCGAGGCTGACGGCAACTTCGAGAAGGCAATCGAGATCCTGCGTGAGCGTGGTCTGGCTACCGCCGCCAAGAAGGCAAGCCGCGTGGCTGCCGAGGGCATGGTCTACGCTGATTACTGCCCCGAGTGCAAGGTGGGCGTCGTCATCGAGGTCAACGCCGAGACCGACTTCGTCGCCAAGAACGACAAGTTCGTCGCCTTCGTCAAGGAGGCCACCAAGGTCATCATGAAGCAGAACCCCGCTGATGTCGAGGCTCTGATGGCATGCAAGACCGAGAGCGGCGAGACCGTCGATGAGGCTCTGAAGAACCTCATCCTGGTCATCAAGGAGAACATCAAGGTCCGCCGTTTCGTCCGTTACGAGGGCGTCTGCTCTGCATACGTCCACGGCGGCGGCACCCACGGCATCCTGGTCAACTTCGAGACCTCCAACGGCATCGAGGCGAAGGACGAGTTCGCTGCATACGGCAAGGATGTTGCCATGCAGGTCGCAGCTGCCAACCCCAGCTACGTCGATGAGGCTGCTGTCCCCGCTGAGGTCGTCGCCAAGGAGAAGGAGATCCTCCTCGCTCAGATGGCCAACGACCCGAAGAACGCCAACAAGCCCGACGCTGTCAAGCAGAAGATGATCGAGGGCAAGATCAAGAAGTACTTCAAGGAGAACTGCCTGGTCGATCAGGAGTTCGTCAAGGACGGCGACATGACCGTTGGTCAGTACACTGCCAAGGTCGCAAAGGACCTGGGCGGCGACATCAAGGTCATCAAGTTCACCCACTTCGTCAAGGGCGAGGGCCTGGAGAAGCGTTCTGACGACTTCGCTGCTGAAGTCGCAAGCATGGTGAAGTAAGCCAGCTTCTACTGCTTAAAGCATACGAGAGCCGCAGTGCCTGTAACAGGGCGCTGTGGCTCTTTTTGTTGGTGCTTGTAAGGGAAACTGAGGATGGAAGCCTGACCGTGAGCCGCTGCTGGACTCAACCTCTCCGTCAGCGCTGACGCGCTGCCACCTCCCCTACCGAGGGGAGGCTTTGGCAGTCCTCGCAAAGTGAACGGTTTCGCCAGAGGCTCCCCTACTAGGGGCAACGGCCAGCGGGATGCGAGCGGCAGCGAAGCAGACGCTGGGAGCCGCAACCCGGCCTTGTCGAACGAAGTGAGACTGAGAGGTTGTATGAAGGCAAGGCTGCCCTCACGGTGCAGCCGTGACGGAGAGGCCATTCCATCGCCCGCCCTATTGCCTTCGGCAACAGGGTCCCGCCCCAGCGCACAGCACAATAAACAAACAAAAACGCCGCCGACGGCTTTCGAACCGTCAGCGGCGCTTTGCTTATTCAGTCAACAGCGGTCAATAGATCAGACGTTGGCCTCGCTGTTGTGCTCTGCCTTCTTGTAGGCGGAGAAGGAGTGGAACACGATGTTCAGGCCCAGAACGATCAGCAGGACAGCCAGGATGAGCTGCAGGCCGTTGGCGATGAACACAGCGCCCCAGGTGGTCTCACCGGCAGGGATGGTGACAGCAGCGGCATTGCTGATGGCCTTGACCATCGCCATGAGGCGCTGCACCAGAGCGGTGAAGGTGACGCAGAGCATAATGACCAGCGGGGGGAAGAGCATCTTGTTGCTGCGGCCGGTGACCTTCAGGAAGACGCACAGGGTAGACAGGACCAGAGCGCTCAGCAGCTGGTTTGCAGAACCGAACAGGGGCCAGATGTTGGCGTAGCCGATCTTGGTCAGGATGAAGCCGAACACCAGAGTGATGAAGGTGGAGAAGTAGACGTTGCAGAGCAGCTTGCGCCAACCCTCAGCGTGCTCCATGTCATCCACGCTGAACAGCTCCTGGAAGCTCATGCGGCCGATACGGGCCACGGCATCCAGACTGGTCAGAGCCAGTGCGGAAACGCACATGGTCATAAAGACGGTAGCGGCATAAGCGGGGACACCGAACATCTCAAAGAAACCGGCAACGCCGCGGCTGAAGATCTGGAAGGGAGTACCGGCGGCGGGGGTGCCGTCAGCAGCGGCAGCAGCACCGGCGACGCACAGAGCCAGAACAGCCAGCAGGCTCTCGAGGATCATGGCGCCATAGCCGACCTTCAGCATATCCTTCTCGTTCTCGACGGTCTTGGAGGAAGTGCCGGAAGAGACGAGGCTGTGGAAGCCGGAGACAGCACCGCAGGCCACGGTGACGAACAGGATGGGGAACATGGTACCCAGCTTCTCGTTGGTGAAACCGGTGAAGACGGGCAGGTTCATGGTGGGATGAGCGACCAGCAGGCCGACCACAGCGCCGATGATCATGGCCACGAACATGAAGGTGGTCATGTGGTCACGGGGCTGCTTCAGCAGCCACATGGGCAGAACTGCGGCAAAGAAGATGTAGACGAAGGTGATGTAGCTCCATGCAGCCTTGCCCAGAATGAGGGGCAGGTTTGCGCCGATGACGAAGGAAAGCACGATGAAGACGATGCTGATGACGCTCTCTTTCCAGCCGGAGAAGTTGAACTTCTTCTGGATGAGGCCGAAGACGACAGCGAAGACCATGAACATGATGGAGACCATACCGGCAGCGCCGTTGGTCTGAGCAGTCTCCGCCAGAGCACCGTCGGCGCCGAAGGCGTTGAAGGTTCCGGCGACCATGTCAGCAAACGCTGCAATGACGATGCCGCAGAACAGCCAGCAGAACAGCAGGAACAGCTTGCGGCCGGTCTTGCCGATGTACTTCTCGATCAGCATGCCCATGCTCTTGCCGTCGTTCTTGACGGAAGCGTACAGAGCGCCGAAGTCGGTGACAGCGCCGAAGAAGATGCCGCCCAGCAGCACCCACAGCAGGACAGGCAGCCAGCCGAAAGCAGCAGCCTGGATGGCACCGGTGACAGGGCCTGCACCGGCGATGGAGCTGAACTGGTGTGCAAACACGGTCCAGCCGTTGGTGGGGACATAGTCACGGCCATCCTCGTGGACGACTGCGGGGGTCTTGGCGGTGGGGTCGATGCCCCATTTGTTGGCCAGCCAACGGCCATACAGCGTATAAGCGCCGAACAGACACACGGCTGCGATCAAAACGATGACCAGCGTATTCATTTCTTTATACCTCTTTCCTTTCTTTCACACCGGCAACCGGCAATGTGCCAGACAGAGCGGCTGTGCCCAAAAGCAGGGCAGGCGAAACGGCCCGGAGGGTGAAAAAAGCCTCCGTCCTCACGAAAGATAGAGACACAAAGATGCATCCTATCTTCCTCGAAGACGAAGGCCAAACGGTGCATCTGCACCGGTCGTTCTCCGCGGTACCACTTCGTTTGCTGCTTTCGGGAGCAGCCGCTTGCGCGTACAGGCGTTTGGCCGCCGATACGCCGCCCTGTAACGTGGGCTGAACGGCCATGCACTACTGCCGCAAGCGGGTTCGCACAGGCTGCTCGCAGGTGAGGGCTGATCGCACTGTGCTGCCGTCTTGCACCGGAATGGCGGCTCTCTGAGCGCAGGGAATGCGAAAAGTCATGTCCTGTTCATTGCATTTGCCGAATGATTGTGTATACTTTAGTCCTGATTTCATAACTTGTCAATATATTTTGGGCAAGTTAGGAGACTGTGCCATTTTTGCGGGGGAGAAACTAAGAAAATTTAGGCGATTTTTGTTCAGATGTGAGATGAATAAAACTTAACGCCTCCACAGGTGAAATCTGCTAAACCCCCGGAAAGAAAGACCGAACACTTGACTTTTACACTTTCAAGTGCTAAAGTAACAGAGTAATAGAAAGAACCCTGCCGCACCCTGCGGCACTTTGCCCTAAAGGAGGCAGCTATGGCGGACAAGAACCCCAGAAGAAACCCCACCACCGACGCACTGTTCGACGCGATCCTGAGTCTTGAGACGAGGGAGGAGTGCTACAACTTCTTCGAAGACCTCTGCACGGTCAAGGAGATCTCCGATATGGCCCAGCGTCTGGAAGCGGCCAAACTCCTGCTCGGCGGCAGCACCTACGACCAGATCGTAAAGGCGGTGGAGATCAGCACCGCCACCATCAGCCGCATCAACCGCTGCATCCAGTACGGCTCCGGCGGCTACCGCGACACCATCGAGAAGGTACAGAAGAGCGCAAAGCCGGAGTGACATCCGGGCGGCGAGGCACATAGGATGGACTGCGCCCGATTCCTATTATAGAAAGGAAGGTCCTTCTTATGGCTGATACCACCAACTGCACCCCCTGCGTTTCCTGCGGCTGCCCCGCGCTGCCGAGAGTTTCCCTCGACCAGGCCGTCGTCGACCTGATGGAGAGCATCGCTTTGCAGGAGTCGGCCCTGAGCCACATCCTCTGCGCCGAGAGCCAGAAGATGAAAGCCGCCCTCAGCATGGAGGAGCTGGACCTGTGCAAGCTGCTGGAAGTCAACGACTCCGCCACCAACATGGTCCACGCCGTGGCGAACCTTGAGCTGATTCTGAAAGAGAAGCTGGAATTCATCGCCAACAACCTCTACTACCCCTCGACGGGGAACTGCACCACCACCGAGAGCTGATGTCAAAATGCGACTGCCCGCCCGCAATGGGTGGGCAGTTTTTGTTTTCCGGGGCGGGGCTGCCTAAAAATATGTATAAAAGTCGGAAAAGTGTTTTGTTGGAATTGCTGAATATCGAAATCTGTGCTATACTATATAATGTTTATCCAAAGAGAAAGGGGAACCTGACCTTGCTGCACTACGATGCGATCCTGTTTGACGTGGACGGTACGCTCATCGATTCCGCCCCCGGCATTCTCAATACACTGGAAGAAGTTTTCAGCTCCATGGGCGTTGACGTCGCCCGGAGCGACCTTGGCCGCTACATCGGCCCGCCCCTCCGCAAGAGCTTCGGCGAGCATTTCTCCGACCCTGCAAAGATCGAGGAGGCCACGAAGCGCTACCGCGTGAGCTACGCCGCCAGGGGCTGCCACGAGGGCGATGTCTACCCCGGCGTGGTGGAGATGCTGGGCCGTCTCAAGGCTGCGGGCCTGACCCTCTGCACGGCCACCTGCAAGCCCACCGACGTTGTGAGGCCCATCCTCGAAGAGCAGGGCCTTGCGCCTTACTTCTCCTTCGTGGGCGGTGCGTCCATGGATGAGAGCCGCGACAATAAGACCGACGTCATCCGCCACGTCCTCGCCCAGCCCGTCATGCAGGGCAAGCGGGTGCTGATGGTGGGCGACCGCCGGGACGATATGCAGGGCGCTGTGAACTGCGGGCTGGACGCCGCCGCTGTGCTCTACGGCTACGGCAGCAGGGAAGAGGTCGCCCCCTTTGCGCCGGTCTTCCTGGCCGCTGACTGCAAAGAGCTGACGGACTGGGCTCTCCGCCCGGCGGACGAGCCTTCCCATTCCTGAAACGAGAGGGACTGAATCTATGAGTCAAAAAAGACAACAACAAAACGAAACCATGACTCCCATGCAGCATCGGGCCGTTCTGGTCTGCATCCTCTGCGTGCTGGCGGTGCTGCTGACCTTCGGCATCACCACCACCCTCCTCAAAAAGGAGGAGCCTGCTCCCTCCGTCTCGGAGCCTGCAGAGGGACCCGCTGCCCCCGGCGAAGACCTGTCGGGCCACTACCAGATCGACAACGCATCCACCGCTCTGCTGACGGAGACCGCCGACGCCGGCACGGACTATCTGAACGACACCCTCTTTCTGGGCGATTCCAACACCGTCCGCCTCTATAACAACGGCCTCATCTCCCTGCAGCAGTTCTGCGCCAAAGAGGGCATCGGCACCCAGGTCGCGCTCAACGAGGGCATCGTTACCTTTAAGAAGGATTCCAACCACTACACCATCCCTCAGGCGGTGGCCATGATGAAGCCCCGCCGTGTGGTCATGACCTTCGGCACCAACGACACCGGGATGGAAGTCTCGGACTTCATCGCCCACTACACGGCCCTCATCCAGGCCATCCAGCAGAGCTATCCCTATACCGACATCATCGTCAACACGGTGCCGCCGGTGCCGGTCGACCACTCCAACTACCCCCACATGGACCAGGCCAGGATCGACGACTTCAACATGGCCCTTCTGGATCTCTGCGAGCAGCTGGGCGTCCGCTTCCTCAACTCTGCCGAGGCCCTCAAGGGCAGCGACGGCTACGGCATCGCGGACTACTACACCAGCGGCGACATCCACCTCAAGAGCGCCGGCCTCAAGGCAGTGCTGAACTATCTCCGCACCCACGCCCTGCAGACCGAGGACCGCCGCCCCGACACCAACAACATCCCCACCCGCACCATGGAGTATGTCTCCAACCCCAGCTCCGCCGTGGCCGCTCCCAGCTCGGAGGCTGTCAGCTCCAGCGAGAGTCAGGCCGAGAGCGCCAGCAGCTCGGAGAGCTCTTCCAGCGAGAGCGCCAGCGAGGAGAAAAAGTTCGAGGCCCGCTACCGTGTGGACAAGAACGGCGGCGGCACCCTGAGCGTCGGCAATGACACCGGCAACAACTCTGTGACCTACACCGTCACCGACCCCGATAAATCCATCACCGTGACCGCTGTCCCGGCGGAGGGCCACGTCTTCGTCAAGTGGAGCGACGGCCTCACCAGCAAGACCCGCACCGACACCGACTTCAAGCAGAATCTGGACGTCACGGCAGTCTTCGGCACGGCCTCCGTCCACATCACCAGCGAGGGCAAGGGCGCTGTGGGCAGCTCCTACACCTTCAAGGCTGCCTTGAGCGGCAAGTACGCCAAGACCGAGAACCTGCGCTGGTACGCCAACGGTCAGGAGGTCGCGCAGGCCGCCGGCAAGTCCAGCATCACTGTGGTGGTGGACAGCTCCATGGCCAACGCTTCTTATAAGATCCACGCCGTCGTCACCTACAACGACTGCAAGGTGAGCAGCAACACCCTGACCATCACCATCGGCAGCGGTGTGACCAGCGAGTCCGGCTCCACCAGCAGCTCGTCCTCGTCCCATGCCGGTCCTTCCGGCAGTACATCCTCTTCCTCTGCAAGTTCGGGCAGCTCTTCCCACAGCACCAGCAGTTCGTCGTCGGCATCGTCCGGTACGGCGTCCGGCAGCTCCAAGGCAGAGTCGGAGTCCGAAAGCAAGGCCGAGTCTAAGGCAGAGTCCAAGGCCGAGAGCGAAGCAGAGCCCAAGGCCGAAACCAAGCCGGAAGCCTCCGCCGGCAAGGAAGCCGAAAGCAAGGCAGAATGACGCTCCGCACCTTCCTCTGCAAAGCCGCATAGGCTGAGCCGAGAGGAGGCGAGCGGATGTTCCGTGAAGAAATGCAAGTCCTCGGCCTGCCCGGCGCAGAAGATGTGACCGACGGCAGCGTGGACTACTACGACATGGATTGGGAAAACGTCGAGAACGGCGTGACGGAGGAGCAGATGGCAAAGTGCATCGCAAAAGAGTGCGCCTGCACGCCGCGCTGCAAGTGCAGCGGGAACCTGCCGGACCAGTCCGACGACGAAGCCTATGAAATGACGTTGGAATGATAAAAAATACGAGAAGCCAGCTCTGCCGGGCGGGGCTGGCTTCTCGCTGTTCTTAAACCGCAGACCGCAGCCGCGCCCGCTCAAGGCGGCAGGCGGCTCGAAACATGATAGAGAAGGGAAAGAAACATGGCAAAATATTATTGCATCCTCTTCGATGCAGACAATACGCTCCTGGACTTTGACGCCGCCGAGAACAAGGCGCTGGCTGAGACGCTGGTGGAATACGGCATCGAGCCGGACGCCGGGACGGTGCAGACCTACCGGGACATCAACTCGGAGCTCTGGCGTCAGCTGGAAAAGGGCCAGATACGCCGCGACAAGCTGATGGGGGAGCGCTTCACCCGCTTCCTCAAGGCCATCAACGCAGCCGGTGACGGCGTGGAGATGAACCGCTGCTACCTCGACCACCTGTCCTCCCACCCCGACCTGATGACCCCCAATGTGCCGGACGTCCTCGGGGAGCTTTCCGAGGTGGCGACGCTGGCCATCGTGACCAACGGCTTCGAGAAGGTGCAGAGCCGCCGGGTGGCAGAATCCGGCATCGGGGCCTACCTCGAGGACGTCTTCGTCTCCGAGAAGCTGGACAGCGAGAAGCCCAGCCGCCGCATCTTCGACTCCGCCCTCCGCGCTCTGGGCGTGGAGAACCGGGAGCACGTCCTGGTGGTGGGCGACAGCCTCACCAGCGACATTCAGGGCGGCGTGAACGCGGGCCTCGACACCTGCTGGTTCAACCCCGGCCACGCCGAGAACCCGGGCAAGGTGAGCCCCACCTACGAGATCGCCTCGCTGGAAGAGCTCTACCCGCTGGTGATGGAGCCGGAAGAGCTGGCGAACCTCGGCCTCAAGCACCGCCGTCATCAGCTGTAACGGCGGGAATGTCCCCATCCACCCTACTGGAAAAGAACACGGAAGAACGATATGCTGATTCATTTGGAAAAACTCGGAAAGAGCTTTGGCGAGAAAGTCGTCCTGCACGACGTGAGCGCCAGCGTGGAAAAAGAAGACCGCATCGGCATCGTGGGCCAGAACGGCGCAGGCAAGACGACCCTGCTCAAAATTCTGACCGGCGTCTACACCGACTATGACGGCGAGTTCAGCGTGACTCACGGCGTGACGCTGGGCTATCTGGAGCAGAACGCAAAGCTCGATGTCACGCTGGATATTTACGGGGAGATGCGCTCTTCCTTCGCCCCTGTGCTGGACGCCATGGCCCAGATGCAGATCCTGGAAAAGAAGATGGCGGCTTCTCCCGACGACGCCGCCCTTCTCGAAAAGCACGACGAACTGCAGAACATCATCGACGCCGCCGACGGCTACAACATGGACGTCAACATCAAGAAGGTGCTGTCCGGCATGGGCTTTGCGCAGGATACCTGGAGCAAGAACGTGGGCGTCCTCTCCGGCGGTGAGCTGACCCGTCTCCGTCTGGCCAAGCTCCTCCTCGAGAAGCCGGACGTCCTCATTCTGGACGAGCCCACGAACCATCTGGACTTCGCCACCATGGAGTGGCTGGAAAACTACCTCAAGGGCTACTCCGGTGCCGTTCTGGTGGTCAGCCACGACCGCTATTTCCTCGACAACGTCTGTACCAAGATCTGGGAAGTCTCCTTCCAGACCATGACCACCTATAAGGGCAACTTCTCGGCTTATCTGCCCCAGAAGGAAGCCGCCGACGCCCTGCGCCAGAAGCAGCACGACGCCGACGTGGCGCTGGCCGAAAAATTACAGGACTACATCGACCGCAACCTCGTCCGCGCCTCCACCACCAAGATGGCCCAGAGCCGCCGCAAACAGCTGGAAAAGCTGGAGATCACCGAGGCCCCTCAGGACGAGACCAACCAGCTCAAGTTTCGCTTCGAATACGACGTGGAGCCGTGGAATGAGCTGGTGCTGCTCAAGAACCTGACCATTCAGATCGGAGGCCGCACCCTGCTGGAGCCCTTCACCTATACGGTCTGCCGCGGCCAGCGGCTCATCATCGCCGGCCCCAACGGTGCAGGCAAATCCACCCTGATGCAGGTGCTGGACGGAAAGCGCCGCCCCTCCGGCGGCATGGTGCGCCTTGGCACCGGCGCACGGCCCAGCATCTTTGCCCAGCAGCAGAATCGCATCGGCGCGGGCCGCGTCATCGACGTCATCTGGAACAAGTACCCCCGGATGACCGAGCTGGAAGTCCGCAGCCATCTGGCAAAGCTGGGCTTCCGGGGCGAGACGGTCTTCAAGCCCTGCGAGGCCCTGTCCGGCGGCGAGCTGGCCCGACTGCGCTTTGCAGAGATCGTGCTGGAACGCCCGAACCTGCTGTTCCTGGACGAGCCTACCAACCATCTGGACATCTACACCCGCGAGAACCTGACCGAGGCGCTGATGGCCTACACCGGCACGCTGCTCCTCGTCACCCATGACCGCCACCTGATGAACAGTCTGGCCTGCCCCATCCTCTATCTCGAGGACGGCAAGGCGGTCATCTACCCCAGCTATGACGCCCTGATGGGCCGCGCCGCTCCCGCCCCCGTGGCCGAGAAGAGCAGCGAACCCGCCAAGGCGGGCTACGGCAAAGAGCAGCGCCGCCGCCGGGCCGAGCTGCGCGCAAAGATCAAAGCCTGCGAGGACGAGATGGAAGCCTGCGGCGCCCGCGAAGTGGAGCTGGAAAACGAGATAAACTCGCCGGAGGTCTACAACGACCCCCAGCTTTTGCGGGAAAAGAGCGACGAGCTCAGCGACCTGCGCTTCCATCAGGACGAGCTTTTTGCCGCATGGGAGGCCGCTGTGGAAGAGCAGGAGCAGTACGAGCAGACCGCCGGCGGCGAAGAATGACCGATGCAGCAAAGGGGGAGAGCCGATGGCAAACCGAAACCATGACCCGAAGAAAACACACGAGATCGCACTTTCCGGCCTGCTGTTCGCGCTGGCGATGGCGCTTTCCTTCATCGAAGGCACACTGGTCATCCCGGGCCTTGCGCCGGGCATGAAGCTGGGCCTTGCGAATATCGTGGTGATGTATGCACTGTTCTTCATGGGGGCGCGGCAGGCGCTCTATCTCGACCTGCTCAAGGCGCTGTTCGTCTTTCTCGTCTCCGGCTGGACGGCAGGCTTCCTCTCGCTCTGCGGCGGACTGCTGTCCCTGCTGGTGATGTGGGTGCTCTACTATAAGCTCCCGTTCCGGCCCACATGGTTCATCCTGTCGGTCTGCGGCGCACTGTCCCACAACATCGGCCAGCTGCTTGGCGCGGGGCTCATTCTGTCCTCGGCCATGTCGCTGTACTATGCGCCGGTGATGCTGGTGCTGGGCCTTGTCATGGGCGCCCTCACGTCCCTGACCCTCCGGGCCATCCTGCCCGCACTGGGCAGACTGGGCTACAACACCCGGGAAAAGCGCTGAACAGTTGCATCTGCAAACATTTTTCGCTATAATAAAATGATAGATTTGATATGACCCTACAAAAAAGCCGCCCTTATGGATGACTCGCATCCGAGGGACGGCTGGGAGGTTTTGTACTATGTCTGAAAAAGTTACGGTCAAGGTGGAGCGGAGCGTCCTCCACCTTCCGGCCATCGCCCTGCGCGGGCTGGTGGTCTTCCCCAACAATCTGCTCCACTTCGAGGTGGGCCGCGAGAAGAGCATCGCCGCCGTGGAGTGGGCCGTCAGCAACAACTCTGACGTCTTCCTCGTGGCACAGAAAGAGATGAAGGTCGAAGACCCCAAGGCCGCCGACCTCTATACTTACGGCGTCGTGGCCGAGGTCAAGCAGGTGATGCGGGTGTCGGACGACCTCGTCCGCATCCTGGTCGAAGGCAAATACCGCGCCAGACTCTCCGAGATGGAGGACGACGGCAGCTTCCTGCTGGCCACCGTCCGCCCGGCCCCGGTCAAGATGGCGAAGCCCGAGGAGCTGCCGGAGGCGGACGTCCTCGTCCGCAACGTCAAAAAGAGCTTTGACGACCTGCTGGCTCTGAACCCCCACATCGGCAAGGACGTGGTGTTTGCCATCACCACCAGCACCGACGCCGCCTTCCTGTCCGAGTACATCCCGGCCAACCTCCTGTTCCGCTTCGAGGATAAACAGGCCATTCTGGACGAAGGCACCCTGATGGGCCGTCTGCATCTGCTCATCGAGAAGATGCACCGGGAGCGCCGGATGCTCGAGATCGATAAGGAAATCGCCCAGAAGGTAGACGAGGCGATGGACAAGAACCAGCGCGACTACTACCTCCACGAGCAGCTCCACATGATCAGCGAGGAGCTGGGCGAGGACGACGATACCACCGCCGAGGCCGAGGAGTACCGCCGGAAGATCACGGCCCTCCATCTGGACGAGGACCGGGAAAAGAAGCTTCTCAAAGAGGTGGACCGCCTCTCCAAAATGCAGAGCAGCAATCAGGAAGGCACGGTCATCCGCACCTATCTGGACACCTGCCTCGACCTGCCCTGGAACACCTTCACCGAGGACGATCTGGACATCGCCAAGGCCCAGCGGGTGCTGGACCGGGACCATTACGGCCTGAAGAAGGTCAAGGACCGCATCCTCGAGGTGCTGGCCGTCCGCAAGCTGGCCCCCGATGTGAAGGGCCAGATCATCTGCCTCGTCGGCCCTCCGGGTGTCGGCAAGACCAGCATCGCCCGCTCCATCGCCGAGAGCCTGAACCGCAAGTATGTCCGCATCAGCCTCGGCGGCGTGCGGGATGAGGCCGAAATCCGCGGCCACCGCCGCACCTACATCGGCGCAATGCCCGGCAAGATCATCAACGCCATGATCTCTGCCAAAAGCTCGAACCCCCTGATGCTTCTGGACGAGATCGACAAGCTGGCAGGCGACTTCCGGGGCGACCCGGCGGCCGCTCTGCTGGAAGCCCTCGACCCCGAGCAGAACAGCACCTTCAACGACCATTTCATCGATATGCCGTTTGATTTGAGCCATGTGCTCTTCATCACCACGGCCAACGACCTCAGCGCCATCCCCGGCCCGCTGCGCGACCGCATGGACGTCATCGAGTTGCCCAGCTACACCCGGGTGGAAAAGTACAACATCGCCCGGAAGCATCTGGTCCCCAAACAGCTGGGCTCCTGCGGCCTGACCGGCAAAGTCACCTTCTCCCAGAGCGCCCTCTACGGCATCATCGACGGCTACACCCGCGAGGCCGGCGTCCGCAATCTGGAGCGCACCATCACCAGCGTCCTGCGCAAGTGCGCCCGGAAAATTGCTTCCGGCGAGGCGGAGAATGTCTCCGTCACCGGCACCGGCCTCGAAAAGCTGCTGGGACCCCGCATGGTCAAGCCCGAGTTCCTCAACCGCACCAACGCCATCGGCATCGCCAACGGTCTGGCATGGACCAGCATCGGCGGCGAGACCCTGCCCATCGAAGTGCAGGTCATCGACAACGGCAGCGGCAAGATCACCGTCACCGGTTCTCTGGGCGACGTGATGAAGGAGAGCGCCCAGCTGGCCATCACCTATGCCCGCGTCCATGCCGCAGAGTACGGCATCGACTCCGAGCGCCTCAAGAAGTGCGACCTGCACATCCACGCCCCGGAGGGTGCAGTCCCCAAAGACGGCCCCTCTGCCGGCGTCACCCTGACCACGGCCCTCATCTCCTGCCTGTCCGGCATCCCGGTGCGGGGCGATGTGGCCATGACCGGCGAGATCACCCTCCACGGCAATGTGCTGCCCATCGGCGGCCTCCGCGAGAAGAGCATGGCCGCTTACCGCGAGGGGATGAAGACCGTCCTCATCCCAAAGGACAACCTGTCCGATCTGTATGAGGTGGACGACGAGGTCAAGAAGAACATCGAGTTCCTGCCCATGTCCAACCTGTCGCAGGTCCTCGCCGCAGCCCTCCTCAAGCCCAAGACGGTGTCTGCGGGCCACCCCCGCACCAGGAAGGTAAAGCCCGCCGAGGCTGCGGCCCTGCCGCAGACGGCTGAAAAGCCGCAGCCGGGCGCGGTCTGCTGAGGGAAAAGAACTCCTTCCACCGCTGACGCGGTCCCCCTCCCTCAAGGAGGGAGGCTTTGGCATACCGGAAAGCTTTTCCTCTTCGCTAGAGGCTCCCTCACTGAGGGAGCTGGCATCGCGTAAGCGATGACTGAAGGAGTTGGGATAGATGGCATTTATCAAAGAAAGGAAAGCTCCATGAACTATAACAAAGCGGATTTCATTGCAAGCTACGGCATTTCCAGCCAGCTGCCCGAGAGCGACCGCCCGGAGCTGAGCTTCTCCGGCCGCTCCAACGTGGGCAAATCCAGCCTCATCAATAAGCTCTGCAACCGCAAGAATCTCGCCCGCGTGTCCAGCACGCCGGGCAAGACGGCTACCATCAACTTCTACGCGGTGGATGACTGCTACTTCGTGGACCTGCCCGGCTACGGCTATGCCAAGGTGAGCAACGCCGACCGTGAGCGCTGGGACGACCTCATCAACAGCTACTTCGAGGCTCAGCGCCACCACACCCTGCTGGTCCAGCTCATCGACTGCCGTCACGCCCCCAGCGCCGACGACATCCAGATGCTGCAGTATCTCCACTACCACAACATCCCCTTCGTCGTGGCCCTGACCAAGGCCGACAAGCTCAAGAAGAGCCAGCTGGCCCAGACGCAGGAGGAGTTCGAAAAGCTCTGCCTGCCCTACGGCTGCCAGAAGGTGGTGCTGACCAGCGGCGAGAGCGGCTACGGCATCCCGGAGCTGCAGGCTGTGCTGAACGCAGCCGTCGCCGCCGAGTACGAGGCAAACGCAGAGGACGCGGAGTAACGCAATGGCTTACAACGAATTTGCTTATTTTTACGATGAGTTCAACGGCGAGGCCGACTACGAGGCCCTGTATGCCCACATCAAAAAAGAGCTGGAAGCCCACGGCATCCATGACGGCATCCTCGCAGACCTGGGCTGTGGGACAGGAGAGCTGACCCTGATGCTCACGCAGGCGGGCTACGATATGATCGGCATCGACCAGTCGGAGGAGATGCTCTGCGTCGTCCGGGACAAGGCTGAGCAGCTTGGCCTTTCCGGCGGCCTGCTTCTTTTGCGGCAGGACCTGCTCAAGCTCGACCTCTACGGCACCATCCGGGGTGCGGTGTCCACCTTCGACACCTTCAACCACATCCCGGACCTGGACAAAGCCATCGCCAACGCCGGTTTCTTTATGGAAAAAGGCGGCGTGCTCCTGTTCGATATGAACACGCCCTATAAGCACCAGAACGTGCTGGGCGAAAACGTCTTTACGTTTGAAGAAGAGGACGCCTCCTGCGTCTGGCGCAACCATTACAGCGCCGCCGACCGCCGGGTGGAGATCAGCGTGGACATCGACTACCGCGAGACGGGAGAGCACTTCCACGAGCAGTTCTACGAGTACACCTACGACCTCGACACCATCCGCGCCGCCCTGGAAAAGCACGGCTTTGCGCTGGAAAGTGTCTGCGACGGCGAGAGCTTTGGCCCTCTGACCGACGAGAGCGAGCGCTATTTCTTCTGCGCAGTCAAACAGTATACCCAACTGGAGGAACAATAATATGTCGAATCTTATCCGCGGCATTTCTGAAAACGGCGGTGTCGTGTTCTGCGGCGTGGACTCCACCGAGATCGTCCGCACGGTAGAAAAGCTGCATACCACCAGTGCCACCTGCAGCGCGGCCCTTGGCCGTCTGCTCACCGGTGTCTCCCTGATGGGCGCGATGCTCAAGGATGATGGCGACTCCATCACCCTGCGCGTGTCCGGCGGCGGCCCGGCTGGCGTCGTCATCGCCTGCACCGACGCACACGGCAACGTCAAGGGCTGCATCGACCACCCGCTGGTCGAGCTTCCCGCAAAGGAGAACGGCCATCTGGACGTGGGCGGCGCAGTCGGCAAAGACGGCGTTCTGACCGTCATCCGGGACAACAAGCTCCAGAAGGAGCCGACGGTGGGTCAGGTGCCGCTGGTGTCCGGTGAGATTGCCGAGGACATCACCAGCTACTACGCCTACAGCGAGCAGATCCCCACGGTCTGTGCGCTGGGCGTTCTGGTGGACAAGGATCTGTCCATCGCCTGCGCCGGCGGCTATCTGCTGCAGCTCCTGCCGGGCGCGACCGATGCCGAGATCACCCGTCTGGAGCAGAACATCGCCGCCATGCCTTCCGTCACCGAGATGCTCCGGGCAGGGAAGACTCCGCAGGATATGATGGAGCTGGCAATGGCGGGCTTCGACCCGCAGGTCCTCGATACCCGCGAGGTGAAGTATCAGTGCGACTGCAGCAAGGAGCGCACGAAGGATATGCTCCTCAGCCTTGGCCGCAAAGAGCTGGTAAAGCTCCGGGACGAAGACCCGAAGTGTGAGGTGGTCTGCCACTTCTGTCACACGAAGTATGAGTTCGACCTGAACCAGCTTCTGGCCGAGACGACTCCGGAAGAGAAGTAACAAAAATCCATAATCATAAATCGCCGCATGGCCGGAGCAGATGTGCTCAGGGCTGTGCGGCGTTTTCATTTGCAGATGTCGGCGGTGATGGTGTAGACGACCCGGTAGTGGAGGGTGTTTTCTTCGACAGAGACGTCCTCTTTGCGGGCCAGAAGCTCAAAATCAGGCCAATTCTGCTGTAAAGCTTGTTTACTTTGCAGCCTTGCAAGGGCCAGAGCCTGCTCTTCGGTCCGCTCCAAATCGGTGGAAACTTTATAATAATATGTCGTTTCTTCGATAAAAACAGGGACGGGAAGCCCGAAGACTTCTGGCTGATAGTGTCGGACGACGGCTGCGGCCTCTGCCGAGTTTGGGACGGGATGCAGGGAGGGCAGAGTGACAGCATGACCGTCCCAGAACAGCGTCCGATGCACGGTCTGCTGCCCTGTGAGCTGCTCGATGGGCAGCATCAGGGCAATATCCTGCTCGTTTTCCCACTCGAACTGCGCCCGGACGCTGCCCGCCGCAGGCTGAAAGATAAGCGTTCCGTCCCGTTCGGCGCGGGCTGTCCCGATGAGGCCCTGACCGGCTTCTACGGCCTGGCCGGGGACGACGAGCATCGTCCCGCTGACGAGGTTGGTGCGAACGACCGTGCCGGACACCCTGGCCCGGAGGCCGTGGAGCGTCCTGGCAGCGATGTCCGGCACCGGTTTCGCCGCAGCCGCTTCCGCCACCAGCTTTCCCTTCATAAAGTTGAGGCTGGCCCAGGAAAACTCACCGCTCTGGAGCAGGGCGTATTCTCCGGCGGCGAGCTTTTCCTGTGTGACGGCATTTCCCGGGAAAAGCCCTGCCTCCCACAGGACGACGGCGGCCCGCGCCTGCTGGCCGGGCGTCAGGCCCACCGGTTCGACGAACCAGACAAAGCCCTGCAGCCAGAGCAGCAGAGGGAGAAAGACAAGGCATCCGGCCCAGAGCCCCCGCCGCCGGAGAAGGGGACGGATGCAAAAGAAAAGACCCTGCCGTTTTTGGATGCGCAGCCGCACCCGCCGTCTGCGGGCCAGAGCGGCCAGTTTCCGATAATGCCATGCGGCGCACCGGGCCGAGAACCCGCCGGGCCGGGGAACGATGTCGGAGAGGTGCAGCCCGCCTGCGGCCGCAGCAGTCAGCAGACCTTCGGCATCGCCGTTCTGCGCCGCAAAGGTGATGCCCGCCCAGAGCTGAATCCATTCCATGGTAGAAAGCTCCTATTCCTTTGAAAAATCGGTCCGCAAGATCTGCCCCCGCAGGGTGAGCCTCCGGGCGGAGAGTGTCTCTATCTTCAAATCGTCGCCGTAGACCGTCAGAGTGCCGCGCCCCAGCTCGAGGCAGAGCTTGCCTTCTTCGTAGGAGCGGATGCGCCGGAACTGCTCGATCTCCATCCTTCTGCCGCTCAGGTAGACCGAAGCCCGTCCGTAGAAGTCCCCGGGCGGCTGACGGAACATCCGCCGGAACCAGCCGCGCAGGGAATGCGTTTGCTTTCGTTTCCTTCCCACGCTGCTCCCTCCCGCCATGCAAACCGCTGCCAATTACCACATATATATGGAAATGGAGGGTGCGCGTATGATTCAGAAAGAGAAAATCCGGGGCGTGGGGTATTTTTTGATGGTGCTGGCCGCGGGTCTGCTGCCGTTTGCCGCGCCGGATGCCTGTGCGCAAGCCCTGCGGGAGGGGCTGGCGCTCTGCGGCGGCCCGCTGCTGCTTTCGCTGTTCCCGTTCCTCATCGTGTCCACGCTGCTCATCCAATGCCCGGCGGCGGATGTGCTGGGGCTGCCGTTCTGCCCAGTTGCAAGGCTCATCGGGGTCCGCGCTCCGGCGGCTGGGCGGGTGCTGCTCATCGGCTCTCTGGGCGGCTTTGCCCCCGCAGCAAGTGCCGCCGCCGGGGCCGTCCGCTCCGGGCAGCTCACCGCGCGGGAGGCCGATGCGCTCCTCCCGGCCTGTGTCTGTTCCGGCCCGTCCTTTGTGATACTGGCTGTCGGGCAGTCCATGCTGGGCAGTGCAGAGCTGGGCGTCCTGCTGTTCCTTGCACAGGTGGCGGCGGGCTATCTGTCCGCCGCGCTTCTGGCGCGGCTGGGAGGAACGCTTGGGTCAATGGCGCACCCCGCTGTCCCGACCGCTTTGCAGCCTCTCCGGCTGGACGGCATCATCGCACAGGCGGCCCAGACCTACCTCAAGCTCTGCGGCTTCGTCCTGTTTTTCCGGATGCTGGCCGCAGGAGCGGGGGAAGTGCTGCCCTCCGGTGCAGGCGTTTTCTGCGCGATGCTTTTGGAGGTCTGCTCCGGCTGTGACCTGGCTGCAAAAAGCGGCCGGTTCGCCAGTATGCTGTGCTGCGCGGCGCTGAGCGTGCAGGGGCTTTCTGTCCTGATGCAGGTGCGGACCATCTGCCCGCCCGAGATGACCCTCCGCCCGCTCTACCGCGCCCGGCTGCTCCATCTGCCGCTTTCGCTGCTGATATTCTATCTTCTCCTTCCTCAGCGGGCGCAGGAGACGTTCAGCACCCTGTGCGGCCGCGTGACCATGATGCGCCGCCTCCCGCCCGACTGTGCGCTGCTGGTGTTTCTCGGCTGCTGCTTTGTGGTCTGTGAGCTGAGCCGCGTCCTTGCAAAGGAGCCGAATCAAACACAGGGGGACAAAGTTGCGAATCAATCTTGACAGCTCCCGGCTTTTATGGTAAAATATCACACGTTGCAGAGATCGCAATGTGCTACTGTGGCTCAGCCGGTAGAGCAGCTCACTCGTAATGAGCAGGTCGTCCGTTCGAATCGGATCAGTAGCTCCAAAGAAAGATCCCCGAAAAGTGGCTTCGCGCCTGACTTTTCGGGGATTTTTGTTTGTCTGCGAAAATGCCTTTCGAGGGGGATGTGGGCGCTGATTGCCCTAATTTCCCGGAAAGTTTTTCAAAAAGGTGGCTCAAGAGGTGGCGCAAAAAGGGGAGAGAAACAAGAGAATCAGCCCGAGTTAGCACAGGATTTTTTGAGGTAGGTATCCAGACGATTGATTTTCTTTTTCTTAAATTTTTTATCGAGGGCGGTGTAGATGCCCAGCGTGACCGAGATGTCCTTGTGGCCCATCTGGTCGCGGGCGGTCATGACGTCCACACCGGCGAAGTACATCAGGGTGCAGAAGGTGTGACGGAGCTGGTGCGGGGTAAAGGTGTCGATGAGCATGGGCAGGCCGCCCGGGCGGTTTTTATTTTGCTGGCCGTCGTAGCCGTACTTGACGTTCAGGTCGCGCATATAGCTCTCCCACAGGCGCTTCCAGCCCTGCTCGGTCATCTGCTGGCCTTTGGGGTTGTGGAGCACATAGAGGCAGCCGTCCTGCTGGGTGCGGAGATAATCGACAAGGACCTTGGGGATACTGACGACGCGGACGCCGGCAGGCGTCTTGGGGATCTTGACCTTTTTGGCGCGGAAGTCGTAGCCCTTGCTGACCGTGATGGTGGCGTCGTCGAGGTCGATGTCGGCCCAAGTGAGGGCAGTGGCCTCGCTGCGGCGGAGGCCGGAGTAGAGCAGGAGCATGGCGGCTCGCTGGGCGGCGTGGGGCGTCTCCCGGATCCAGAGCTGCTGCGCCTCGGTGAGGGGGTCGCGCGGTTCCGGCGCAGCCCCGGCGGGGGTGATGGTCTTGATCAGAGGGTTGTACATCACGATCTCCGGGATGGCGAGGTCATACGCTGCCTTGGCGCTGCCGCGCAGATTGGTGAGGGTAAAGTGGGAGAGGGGCGGCTTGCCGTCGTGCCAGCCGGCCAGCGTGTTGAGCACCTGCTGGAAGTCGGACGCCCGCAGCTCAGAGGCGGGAACGTCCACCAGCTCGCCCCAGTGGGCTTTATTGGTGGCCAGCCGGTCAATGCTTTTTTGGCTGATGCCCTTTGCCTTTTTGGACGCGATGAGATTATCGTACAGGGTACCTAAGGTGGCTTCGGCCTGCTGGGGGTCCATACCTTTGGCGATGGCGGTGCGGTAAGCTTCGGCAGCTGCACGGGCCTCACGCTCCGTGGAGCCGTAAAAGGACTTAAACTTTTTGCTGCCATCGTCCGCTTTGCCCAGATAGATACGGTAGCGGTAGCGGCCGTCAGAACCTTTTTTATTTTTGGCCATAAAAACTCCTTTCCGACTCCGCTTGCCGATGCACATGAGGTATGGTATACTGGATGTGTCAGCAGGCAGAGAGTCATTGACTGCGTTGTTTTTCTCCGACATGCACCCCATGCGCGCCCCGGCAGCTTTTATCGTACAAGGCTGCCGGGATTTTTTGTACAAACGCCCCCGCTGGTGGAAACACTGGCGGGGGCGTTAGGTTATGTATCGGCACTCAGGAGGTCGGCGGGTCTGATGTGCAGGATGTCGCAGAGTGCAAAGAGATTATCGATTTTGGGCTGGCCTGCGCCTCGCTCATAATAGCTGATCGTGCCGATGGTGACACCAAGCTTCTCCGCAAGCTCCAGCTGCGTCAGCCCGGCGGCGTGCCGTGCCTCCCGGATGATGCGGGCAGATTCGGGGTGGCTGCGGGTAGACATAAGATTCACCTCGATTCAAAATTATTTAATCTCCGAAAAAGGCAATGAGAAGATAAATTACAAGAAGCACCGAAAGGCAACCGCAACCTTTGGCGGTTTCGTTAGAAACATGTTTTTTCTTTACAGTAGACAAAAATGATTTTGGAGAATTCAGGGAAGAAATTGAACATGAAAAAGTATGCGGCGTACTAAGGTAATCCGCTTGTGATGACGGAAGTATACCGTTTAGAATCTGCTTATACCTTGAGGAGTCTTCGCATGAAAGATCTCTAAGATATTGTTGAAAACAAGAAAATAAAGCTGATTGCGAGATGACTAAAAGCGAGGCGAGGTCACTAGAAACTACAGAACACAAAATGGGGACATCTTCACAGCGAGGGGAAAGAATATCATCCGGAAGGGAGTTCATCCACAAAGAGACATACTGACTTTCTTTTTTTATGATTTTCGAGAAATTATCTTCATCAGAAATTGACTTGGAAAGACGAAGAAAAATTTGAGTGTTTTCATCATCAGAAAAATGTAGAATTTCTTCGTTGCAAGCAATAAAGAACGAGTACAGATCAATAAGAACTTGGCTTTTTAACTCTTCATTGGGGAAAGAAATTCCCAAAAGGAGTTCATTAACATTAAATTTGATTGTTTCGGCGTGAATAATTGCCGAGCGCTCATAAAGTGGACGAGCGTAAAAATCATCAATCATAAAAAACCACCATACTGATCAGCCGCTTTGGTTTAGCCAGAGCGGTTATTTTTTATGCTTCCTTTGCGTCCAGACCAGACGCAGGACATTTTTTATAACGTCCGGTGAGGACGAGGTCTTCGACATACTCCACCGCCTTGACCTGGCCTTCCTCGTTGAGCTGGCCGAAGGCTGCTAAAAGAGTGGACTGCTGGGGAGTGAGCTGCATATTGGCCTGCTGCTCAGAATCTTCCATGCCCATCAAATAAGTGGGAGTGGTATCCAAAACGATGGCGAGTTTTTCCAAAATAGAGCGTTTGAGATTGACGACAAGGCCGTTTTCATATTTGTAGATGGCTGCCTTTTGCACGCCAACTCGCGCACCCAGTTCTTCCTGCGTCATCTGGTGCTCGATGCGAAGCTGGCGTATCCGTTCGCCAGTGGTCATGAAGCATCACCTCTTTTGTTTATTGTGTCTTAATAATACCACATAAAATCTAAAAAGCAAGAAAAAATATCTTGACAGGATTCGAGAAAGATGCTAATATCTAAGTATCCTAAAAAGATACGGAGGTGATAGAGATGAATAAACGAAAACTGAATGCGGTGATGCAGTTACATGGCGAGTCACAACAGAACTTAGCAGACTATCTGAAGATGAGTCTTTCTCGCCTGAATGCTAAAATCAATGAGTACCGTGGGGCGCAATTTCGACAGAATGAAATTGCAGCGATTCAGGAGCACTATGGTTTGTCGGCGCAAGAGGTCAATGAAATATTTTTTGCCTCGACAGTATCCCAAAAAGACACAATGAACACATAAAATTTCCCCTCTTGAAAGTTCAAGAGGGGGAGAGATGGACGAAATTGAGATTTACAAAGCAATGCCGCCAATCAAAAGTACCACACCGCTAATCATCATTAAACTGCCGTAGGGTTTTTCCATATAGGCGTTATATGCATCACGTGTGAGTGCGACATTATCTTTGTCGGGATTTTTTTCGCGAAGGTCACGTTTGATATTAACGACATTTATTGCGTTAATGACTGAGAACACGGCACCAACTAAGGAAAAAACTGCACCGGTATCACTAGAGCCACCAGAAATATATTCGATTTCATCCGCAGAAAGAATCGAAGAAGACGCAGGATAGCAAATCATAAAAATTTCCTTTCTTAAAATCCATCTCTTAATTTTAAGATAACACAGAAAGATAGCAAATTCAAGACTGTTCGTGCTGACCCGCCGAAGAGTGCGTGAGGGAGGAGAAAAAGATGGACAACGAAAGCAAAAAGCCCTGCGCTCCTGTGGAAGAGGAGGGCAGGGACACGACCACCGTATTTCGGGAAGAAGACCCGCTTTGTGCTGCACTGGACGAGTTTTGCTACGCACTGAATTTCTGGTACGGCTCCATGAACAACCCGTGGCAGCGGGAAGACAGGACGTACCGGAAGAAACTGGCTCAGGCAGTCAAGGCAGGTCTGAAACGGGTCCTGCGGGACGAGGACAAATTATCTGATTGAGCTTTACATGATATGTTCCATAAACGGAACGAGGGTCGCAATAAAAGCTGATCTCGCCACGAGTGAACATTTCTTGAACAGTCCGCAGGCACCATCTGCACTCATAACAATCCCGGTAGCCGCCACAACCTCCCGGGTACGTGAAAAATGGTTCGGGAGTATCGGGCGTTTCGACCCATGCAATAGACACATGATAGGGTGGTTGTTCAAAGGAAAAGTGCTGAGGGCAGCGAATATGGAAATCGATTACACAAGACGTGACAATCACCTCCTTTCTGGGGGTATTGTATCATAGTTTAAAAAGTTTGGCCACGAAACGGGCCGCTGACCCGCCGAAGAGTGCGGGAGGAAGGAGAAAGACATGGAAGAAATGCTGAAGGATCTGAACGGGCCGTGGAGCAATGCGGCCTGCATGGGCTACTGCCTGATCGCAATGCGGCGGGCGGGGCTGAGGCCCACGGCACAGAGCCGGGTGCTGCGGGTGCTGGAAGGTGTGTTTGACGATGTGAGCATCGAGGACGCTGAAAAGGCTGGATATGACAATAGGGAGGCGTAAAAAATGAACCGTTACATGATCGTGATCCCGGCGAAGAACCGGAGTTTTGTGCTCAAGTGCGACGAGGGGGACGGCGCGAAGCTGGAGACCCTGCAGAAGCTGGTGAGCGGATATGTGGAGACCGTGCCGTCGGCGCTGGACGCCACCTGGGCGCGGGAGGAAGCCGACCGGCTGGTGCTGCTGGTGGACGAGGACGGCCGTCTGAAGTGCAAGGCGGCGAACCAGAAGGCCACGCAACTTGCCCCGGCGGACTTTACGGCGAACGGCAAGCAGCCCATCGTGGGCGCTGCCGTGCTGATGTTCCAGCGGGGAGACGAGCTGCTGGGGTTTACAAAGTACGTGGCCGACACCATTTGCAGCGAGTGGCTGTGAGGAGGGGATGACCATGCGGAAGGCGAAGGTCTGGGACGCGAGGCAGCTGCCCGCGTATCTGACCGTGGCGCAGTACGGCGAGCTGATGGGTATCTGCCCGAAGACGGTGCGGCGGATGTGCCAGAGGGGAGAGCTGCCCGCCCACAAGGAGGGGCCGAAGCTGTGGCGCATCGACAAGAACGCCGCGCTGGAGCAGCGGCAGGAGGCCATGGAGATCTGCCAGCGGAACGCCAGGAAGGCCCCAAAAAACAAAAAGCCCGCCGGTGCTGGAACACCGACGAGCTTCCGAGTGACAGGTTGAAAGGGCCTATCACCAGAACGATTTTACCACAGCGAGAGGAGAATTGCAATGAAAATGAAGATACAGGCGCTTTACCTGACCGGCACTGCGCTGCTGATCGGCGCGGCGGGGGTGGGCGACAGCGTCATCTTTGACACCGTGGGCAGCTGGACGGGCGCGGCCATCCTGGCCGTGCTGATGGCCGCCGGCGGCATCGTCTGCTGGGGCTATGGCCGGGGTCTGGAGATCGAGCAGGCGGAGAAGGCGCAGCTGCGCCGGTACTGCCGGAAGCTGAAGAGCTGCCAGAGGGCAGCGGAAGAGAAGAACGACAGACACAGTGCGTAAAGGAGAAGAGTGCAATGGTACGGATCGAAATGAAGAAGATAGCAGAGGGGCAGGTCATGCTTGCCACTGAGGCAAAAAAGAAACGCCGGATGAGGTGCTGACGTGCGCTGCCCGGGGCTTTGTGGGTGTGGCGAGGAATCTGCTGGGGCCGATGTCGTCCAACCCGCAGTTTGCCGAGGAAATTTCGAGGGGCATTAAGGTGATGCTGCTGGATACGGAAGGTCTCAAGGCAACGCGGGGCGTAGAGGGCAAAGAAGCAAAGTTTATGGCAACACTGTACGGAATGAATGCGGGAGAGCAGAAATGAAGCTGGAAGAATACGAGCAGATCCTGCGCACCGGTACGCCCAGCGACCGGGCGCGGGCCATCGCCGCAGCGAGCGACGACAAAGAGGTGAGCGACGAAGAGTTCCACCAGCTGGCGGCGCTCATCAAGGGCGCTGTCCGGCCCAGAGCCCGGAAGATGACGCCGGACGAGGCGAAGCTCTGGGCGGAGGTGAGCCGGGTGAACACCCGGCTGAAGCAGGAGATGGTGGCAGCCAGCTTTACGGTGCGGGCCTTGCCGGGCGACCTGCAGGAGGACGCCATCAACATCCTCTCCAAGACCGTGAGCGGGATGCTGGGCGATCTGACCCGCCTGATGGCGGAAACTGGTGAGCCGTGATGCAACGGCGACGACCGCCGCCAGTGGCGGAAGCAGGGAGGAGCTGTTGGGGCAGCGGCCAGCAGGATGCAAGCGGAGCGAAGCAGACGCTGGGAACCGCAACCCGGGCTCCTTTTACGAAACAGTGCATCCATGTTTTTGAGATAACCCGTCCGGGGTGCCTTGCTTGCGCCGGGCGGGATGAGAAGTGCAGGGAGTACGAGCAACATGAAGAAAAACAAGATGAGCCTCACGACAGAGCTTGATCTGACGCGGGAAGGGACGGCGGAGATGACGAGGTGGTGCATCCTCATCGCGCTGCATCAGAGCTTCGGCGTTGGCGCGGCGCGGCTGAACAAGATCCTGGCCCGGGCGGAAAAGCTGGGGCAGGAGAGTCTGGATGTAGCCATGACGGTAAACGAGCGGGGGATGCCCTCGACGGACAGGAGCCTTGCTTTGCGATGCAGCTGGATGCCGGAGGGCGTGGACCCGGATTTCCGGGTGCCGGTGCTGCACAGCCCCCGCACCCGGCGGCAAGAGCAGCTGCGGATGGCGGGCAACGTGGCGGCCAGCATGGTCTGGACGCTGTGCGCCAAGGCCTGCATGGACGAGCTGGGCTTCGGCGCCGGGCGGCTGAACCGGCTGAAAGAAGAGGCGCTGGCCAACTACCGGCAGGTGAACGAAGAAGGACACGCGGACGGGCTGGACGTGGCGATGGAGCATCTGCGCCGGTGTGCGCAGGACGCGCTGAAGGAAGACATCATGGTGGAGAATCAGCCGGACGAAGACCGGGTCCGACAGAGCGAGCGGGACTACGAAGAGCAGAAGCGGACTTTTTTGAAGCGGGCCGTGATGCAGGAGCTGGGACGCCGGGCCGGGAAGGGCGGGCTGCGGGTGCTGAGCGAAAAAAAGCTGGAAGAAAAGGCTACGGCTGCGATGGCGCAGCTGAAGGAGAGTACATGGGCAAAGCGAATCTCTACACCGTAAAGGACTACCGGACCGGGGAAGTCCTCGCAAAAGGCAGGGCCGGAGAGCTGGAGGCCAGCGGCATCGTGCCGAAGGGCTACCACACCAGCGAGTGGGCCAAGCGCGAGAACAACCGGACGATGGGCCGGAAGTACAACATCAGCAGCGAGCTGCTGCATCCGGAGGACAGCCCCCGGCGGGGAGAAAAAGGCCGGACGATGAATGTCTACACCTGCTACGATGCAGCCGGAAACGTAATGGGCGAGGGTACGTCCCGGGAGCTGTGGGAGACGGGCGTCTTTGGCGACGACAACGGGGCCTACTACGCCTACAACCAGCAGGGCGGGCGCTGCATAAAGCGCGGCATCGCAAAAATGACCCGCCGAAAAGAGGTGCGGCAGGTCAGTATGCACAATGCCCGGAGCGACAAGCCGCCCAAGCCGAAGAGCAAAAAGCCGAAGCTGCCGGTGCTGCGGCGGATCAAGGACCCGACGCCGCTGGACTACGACGTCCACGACCTGATGACCTACAACGCCATCGCCCAAAAAGAGGGCCGACCGGAGCTGACCTACGGCTACTGGGCGGCGGCTGGAAAGCCGGCAAGGCCATAAAAATACAGACAGGTAAGCCCCCGATGGGAAACCATCGGGGGCGTCTTCGACAAAAAATATAAGGCGAGATGGGTGCTGCCGAGGAGGCTCGGCGGCAGGCATATCGGTTTATATAAAAGTGAACCTCTCAGCGTTCCCGTCGGCCTTTGGCCGCGCGAGAACGCAGCTCCCCTCGGTAGGGGAGCCTTTCTTAAATGAAGCGTCCGGGCGGGCGCTTTGGGGAGCTCGTATACCCGTTATTTCTGTGACGGTGATGACCACGGAAGAGAAAACTACACTACCAGCTCAAGGCAGCAGGAGGGTACAGGATGAAGAAGAGCTATACCCGGGAGAAGAAAACACTCTGCGGAGAGGGGTACATGGAGGTGGACCTCTACCGCATCACACCGGAGGAGCACGCAGCCAAGCGCCGGAAGAAGGGCAGACCCAGCAGTGAACGGCAGAAAAAACGGAACGCCCAGCACGCACACCGGTGGAGGGTACAGAAAGCCAACGCAAACTTTACCGTGCTGGGATTTTATCTGACCCTGACCTACATAGACGCCTTTTTGCCGGAGAGCATGGAACAGGCCCAGCGAGATCTGCGCAACTACATCCGGCGGGTGAAGGCTGCCATCGCAAAGCTGTACGGCCCGGGCGCCGAGCTGCGGGTGATGGGCCTGACCGGCTGCGGGCGAAAGAGCGGGCGGTACCACCATCACCTGCTGATAGAGTGCAAAGGACTGACCATACGGCAGAATGCGGAGTTCCGGCAGCTGCTGGAGGACAAATGGGCCGTGCGCTGGCCGGACGGCAGCGTGGAGAGCCTCGGCACAGCCAACGCCGACCGGTTAAATCTGCAAAACAGGCTGGACGACCTGATCACCTACTTCGAGAAGCACGGACGGATGCGGTGGTATGAGACGAGAAACCTTCAGCTGCCGGTGGAGCACACCCCCAACGACACCCGATGGAGCCGCAAGCAGCTGCGCAAGGGCTGCACCGACTGCAAGGACAACGCCTACTGGTGGGAGCAGAGATACCCGGGCTGGAAGTTTGTGCGGTGCGTCGTGCCGGAGCCGGACGCGCCGGGCGACGAAAAAGAGGGTTGGGACGCAGACGAGCTGCGCTGCTATGTGGTGATGGTAAAGCGGGAGGGTGCGAAAGTTCGCACCTGACAGACAAAGTACCGGTATTTTGCGTTTTAACGCGCGCGGAAGAAAGGCGGCGAGGGATTGACCAGAGAGCAGAAGCGACGGGTGCGGGCGGAGCTGCGGGCTTGTGGACAGGGAAAAAGCGACTGGGCGGGTGTGATCGCGCTGGCGATGGACTACTACGAGGCCGAAGACCCGGTATGCAGGCGGCTTTTGGAGCTGAGGTATCTGGACGGGATGCCGGAGGAGCGGGTGGTGGCGAAGCTGCACATCGGGCGGACGACCTACTACCACAAGGAGCTGGAGGCGCTGAGCACCGTGGCAGTGTATGCGGCGGCGGCAGGGCTGATGTGAGAGGAAAACCTCTCAGCCTTGCAGTCCGCCTGACGGCGGCGCTGCAAAGCAGCTCCCCTGGCGAGGGGAGCCTTTCTCGAAGGATGGCTGGGGAGACCCGGCTTTTTCGCCGTGCTCAAATGTCTGCAGCGGAGGCGACCGCCGCCAGTGGCGGAAACAGGGAGCCGAGGCTGGGGCAGCGGCCAGCAGGATGCAAGCGGGAGCGCAGCAGACGCTGGGAGCCGCAACCCGTGCTCGCCTGCGGCGAGACCTTGCAAAACTACTGCGGGCAAAATGTCCGCAGTAGTTTTGCCCCGTGAGGCGTGGTAGGCTGAGAAGGAAGAACCTCTCAGTCTCGCTTCGCTCGCCAGCTCCCCTACCGAGGGGAGCCCTTGGCAGACCGGGCAGGCCTGAGCGGGACGAAACAGGCCCGACGAAGCGCAAAAACGTGGGCCTTGCGGCAGAGGGGAGGCAGAGCGGTGGCCAAGCGGGCATATTGCAAAAACACGGTAAAGGGCTCCCAGCGGGGGCGGAAGTACCCGCCGAAGGTGCGGGCCGAGGTGCTGATGGCCATGCTGTCGTCTGGATCCATCTGTGCGGTAGCCCGGCGGTACGGCATACCGGAGAGCACCATCCGCAGCTGGATGGCCGAGGAAGCCAGCCGGGGCGATGCCTTTGCGAAAGAGCGGCAGGCCGTGGCGAGGGAGATCGCCATCCGGGCCAGCCTCGGGGCGAGGGCGCAGGTGAGCTATTTGCAGAGCCGTGTGGACGAGAGCCAGCGGGCCGCGCAGATACAGGCCAAGCTCCGCCAGAAACTGGACGAGGACACCCGCGCCCGCTGCTTTGTGGTAGGCACACTGCTCAAGAGCGACGCCGAGGAGCTGGCGGACGCCACGGAGACCGGGCTTGTGGTATACAGCAGCCCGGGCAGCTATGACCGGCAGATGGACGGGGAGATCCGGAAGCTGCTGGACGCTCAGCTCGAGCGGTACGGTGAGCGCGTGATGAGCGACAAAAATGCAGCCGCCATGGCCACCGTGCTGATGACCGTGGCCGAAAAGGCTGCGGCAATGGTACCCGGCCAGAGCCAGAGCGAGGGCGATGCCCCGCCGCTGGTGGAGATCGGGGCCGAGGACCGGGAAGAAAAAGGGCCGGAGGTGATGGTAGATGGAACGTAAGAGCCACAACGGACGGCCCGTGATCTGGTCGCCGCAGCCGAGACAGGCAGCGTTTATGGCGCGCACCGAGGACGAGGCTCTGTATGGGGGCGCTGCTGGCGGCGGGAAGAGCGATGCGCTGGTGATCGAGGCGCTGCGGCAGGTACACATCCCGCACTACCGGGCGCTCATCCTGCGAAAGACTTACCCGCAGCTTTCGGAGCTCATCGACAAGACCATGCGGTATTACAAGCCGGTGTTTCCCAAAGCGAGGTACAACGGCTCGAGCCACTGCTGGACCTTCCCCAGCGGGGCGAAGATCTACTTCGGCAGCCTGAACCACACACAGGACAAGTACAACTATCAGGGCAAAGCCTTCGACTTTATCGGCGTGGACGAGCTGACTCACTTTACCTGGGACGAATACAGCTATGTCATGAGCCGTAACCGCCCTTCCGGCCCCGGCACCCGGGTGTACATCCGGGCCACGGCCAACCCCGGTGGCGTAGGGCATGGCTGGGTGAAGGCACGGTTTATCAGTCCGGCACCTGCCGGGACGCGGATGGTACAGCTGGTGAAGGTAAAAACGCCGGACGGGGATGAGATCACCCGGCGGCGAACCCGCATTTTTATCCCGTCCACCGTCTTTGACAACCCGGCGCTGCTGAAAAATGACCCGGGCTACATCGGCACACTGGCCTCGCTGCCGGAAGCCGAAAAGCAGGCGCTGCTCTACGGCAGCTGGGACAGCTTTTCGGGACAGGTGTTCACCGAATGGCGGAACGACCCGAACCATTACAAGGACCAGCGCTGGACCCACGTCATCGAACCATTCCCCATCCCGGAGCACTGGAAGATCTGGCGGGGATACGACTTCGGTTTCTCGAAGCCGTTTTCGGTGGGGTGGTATGCAGCGGACGAGCGCGGGCGGCTCTACCGCATCAAGGAGCTTTACGGCTGCACCGGCACACCCAACGAGGGCCTGAGAAAGGACCCGATGGAGCAGGCACGGATGATCCGGGAAGCAGAGCAGAACGACCCGCTGCTGAAAGGCCGGGTCATCCTGGGCGTGGCCGACCCGGCCATCTTCGACGAGAGCCGAGGCGAGAGCATCGCCGCCATGATGGAGCGGGGGCCGAACTTTCTGCACTGGATGCCCGGCGACCACACCCGCCTGGCGGGAAAGATGCAGTTTCACTACCGGCTGGCTTTCGGCGAAGACGGAAGGCCGATGCTGCAGGTCTTCAACACCTGCAAGCACTTCATCCGCACCATCCCGAACCTCGTATACGACGAGAGTAACGTGGAGGACATCGACACCACGCAGGAGGATCACATCTACGACGAGTGCCGGTATGTGCTGATGGAGAACCCCATCAGCGCCGCAAAGCACACCCAGCCGCCGCCCATGCTGGACGACCCGCTGGATATGGATCCGAGGAAGGACAAGACGAGGTTTATGAGGATATGAACGAAATGGAGAGAAAGCTGCTGGAGGCGATGTCCCGGGAAGAACCTCTCAGTCTGCCTGCGGCAGACAGCTCCCCTACCGAGGGGAGCCTTTGGCAGGCCGGACAGGCAAATCTGGACGAGGAAGGTCTGATGGGGCGTCAAATGCCGGGCTCCGCTACAGAGGACGGCGAGAGCTTGGCCGGTGTACTGGATAGTGAACCGGCGATCGGCGAGAAGGAGATCAGCGAGGCGATGGCCGTGCTGGAGAAGTACAAATCGGCCAAGGCCAGCCTCGACAAGCGGATCATCGACAACGAGGAATGGTACAAGCTGGGCCACTGGAAGCAGTACGGCAACCGGGTGATGGAGGGCAAGCGCGCCCCCAGCACGGGGTGGCTGTTCAACTCCATCGCCAACAAACACGCCGACGCCATGGACAACTACCCGGAGCCCAACGTGCTGCCGAGGGCGCAGGACGACGAGGAGACGGCAAAGCTCCTCTCCGAGATCCTGCCGGTGCTGCTGGAGCAGGCCGACTACGAGAGCGTATACAGCGACACCTGGTGGCGCAAGCTCAAGCAGGGTACCGGCGTGAAGGGCATTTTTTGGGACCCGGCGCTGCGGGACGGACTCGGGGACATCGCCATCCGGAGCATGGATCTGCTGATGCTGTACTGGGAGCCGGGGGTGGAGGACATCCAGGACTCGGCCAACTTTTTCTCGCTGGCACTGGCCGACAATGACCGTCTGACGGCCCGGTGGCCTCAGCTGGAGGGCAAGGCGGGCAGCAGCGGCATCACCGTGGGGCAGTACGTCAGCGACCAGAACATCGACACCAGCGAAAAGAGCGTGGTAGTGGACTGGTACTACAAGAGGGAGAAGCCCGGCGGCCAGACCGTGGTGCATTACTGCAAGTTCTGCAACGGCGTGGTGCTCTACGCCAGTGAGAACGACCCGGCGATGGCCGAGACGGGCTTCTACGACCACGGAAAATATCCCTTTGTGTTCGACCCGCTCTTTGTGGAAGAGAACAGCCCGGCGGGCTTTGGGTACATCGACGTGATGAAGGACACGCAGGACACCATCGACCGGATGACACAGGCCATGGACGAGAACACGCTGGCAGCGGCCAAGAAACGCTACCTTATCTCGGACACGGCGGGCGTGAACGAGGACGAGCTGCTGGACACGGCGAAAGATGTGGTGCATATCACGGGACGGCTGGACGAGCGGGGCTTTATGGAGCTGGAGACGGCTCCGCTGCCCTCCAACACCATCGCCTACCAGCAGAACCGTGTAGCCGAGCTGAAGGAGATCAGCGGCAACCGGGACGTGAACCAGGGCGGCGCCACCAGCGGCCTGACCGCTGCTTCGGCCATCGCAGCGCTGCAGGAAGCAGGCTCGAAGCTCAGCCGGGATATGCTGAAGAGCTCTTACCGCTCCTTTGCAAAAGAATGCTACTTCATCATCGACCTGATGCGGCAGTTCTACGACGAGAGCCGCGTCTACCGGATCACCGGCCAGCAGGGCGGCACGGAGTACCGGGAGTTTTCCGGTCAGATGCTGCGGCCGCAGCCGGTGGAGAGCGTGGGCGGCGTGGAGCTGGGCGCCCATGAGCCGGTGTTCGACATCACGGTGAGCGCGGCCAAGAAGAGCACCTTCAGCCGCCTCTCCCAGAACGAGACGGCGAAGGAGTGCTACCAGCTGGGATTCTTTGCTCCGGCCAACGCCGACGCTGCACTGGCGTGTCTGGACATGATGGACTTCGAGGGCATCGAGAAGGTGCGTCAGCGGGTGGCCCAGAACGGCACCCTGTACCAGCAGCTGCAGCAGGCCATGGCGCAGATCCAGCAGATGGCGGCGGTCATCGACCAGCAGAACGGCTCGAACCTGAGCGAGCAGGCCGGGGCCGCTGCCGCTGCCATGACCGGCGGAGGCGGCGGCGGAGAGGCCGGCGCAAAAACGGTAACGAACTCTCTGGGCGGACAGGTGGGCGGCGGGACCAACCCGCTGGCCACGAAGGCAGCCGAGAGGGCGATGAATGTGAATGACCCGAATAAATAACGCTTTGCTGGGGCTATGCGCGCCGGTGGCGCGGGGTTAGAGCACTTTTGCATTGGGGCTAAGTTCTCTTTTGCATGCCAAAAGAGAACCAGAAAAGCACCCGCTACTTCCGAGGCGCGGGAGGCACGGGAAAGGGGCTGCTCGCCCCTTTCAGACCCCAAAGAAGATGTCGAAACGGAAAAAAGCTAGCCGCTTCGCTAAACGCTTTTTTCTCGTTTCTCCGATTTGAAAACGAGTGGAGGGTAACATGATCAAAATTGAGATGATGGATACGGACAAAGGCTACAGTCTGGCTGCAAGCGGTCATGCAGGCTACGCCCCGGCGGGGCAGGACATCGTGTGTGCGGCGGTTTCTGTGCTGGCGCAGACGCTGGCAAACAAGGTAGAAGCTGCTGCAAGGAGTGGAAGACTCCTGACGAGCTGTGTGCAGCATGGCGAGACTTTTGTGGTGCAGGCTCTGCCGAAATCCGGCCCGAACGCTTTGATGGTCGCAAGCTGGTTTGACTTTGTGGAAGAGGGCCTGCGTGCGCTGGCGGAAGCGTATCCGGACAATGTTGAGTTGATGGTCACAGACGGCGGCGCAGATGATATGGACGAACCTGCCATGAAATTGCAGCTGTTTGCGGAGGGTGGCGGTGACGGCGCCGGTGCCGGTGCAGCAGATGGTGCCGCCCCTGCGGCGGCAGAAAAGGCGGCGTCTGCCCCCGCCCAGGGCAAAGGCCGGGAGGCTGCTGCCGCCCAGGTGGATGAGATGCTGAGCCCGGCGGAAGAGCCGGACGCGGAGGAAGATGCTGCTGAAGGCGAGGAACAGGACGGTGCCGCAGACAAGAGCAGCGCCGACCCGGAGGCGCACCGGAAAGCGTTTGGCGAGCTGATGCGGGGCGAGTACAACCGGGAGTTTGGCGAGATGATCGTGCAGGCCACCCAGAAAGCCTACGACAGCATCCTGAACGAGCAGGGGCCGGTGGGGCGTATCCTGAACGCTCTGGGCCAGAAGTACGGCACTGCTCCCGGCGACTACGAGGCATTGGCCGCTGCGGTGGAGGGCGGCGTCGTGAAGGACGACGCCTACTACGAAGACATGGCCATGAAGAAGGGCATCAGCGTCCAGCTGGCCAAGGAGATGGACGCGCTGGAAAGCGAGAACGCCAAGCACCGTGCCGCCGAGCAGCAGCGGGCGGAGGCCGCCAAGATGGAAGCCATCCAGCAGGAGTGGGACGCCGCTGCGGAGCGCATCCGGGCCGAGGACCCGGGCTTTGACATCAAGACGGCGCTGGCCGACCCGGATTTTGCCCAGATGCTCAAGCTGGGCGTGAAGATGGAGGACGCCTACAAGGCCCGCTATTTCGACGACATCATGGCCCGGCGCACCACCCAGACGGCAAAGACCGTAGAGAAGGGCGTGGAAGCCCGGATCCGCCAGCGGGGCGCACGGCCCAGCGAGAACGGCACCAACCCCGGCGGTGCGGCGGTGCTGAAGACCGACGTCTCCAAGCTGACGCCCCAGCAGTGCGAAGAGCTGGAGCGCCGGGCCATGCGGGGACAGATCATCACTTTTTAACCGAAAGGCGCTGCTGACCGAAAGAACCTCTCACCGTTCCCGTCGGCTGACGCCGCGCGAGAACGGAGCTCCCCTGTTAGGGGAGCCTTTCTTAAAGGAAAATCCGGGAAGCAGAAGTCTCTCAATAAAGCACATGAGTAAACGAAGGGAGTAAGAAACATGAAGAACCACATGAATCTGCAGCTGTTTGCGCAGCCTGCAAACCACACCGGCGCGACTGGCATGAGCGCCGAAATGAAGACCTACTACGAGAAGCGTCTGCTGGACCAGGCGGAGCCGCTGCTGGTGCATGACCAGTTCGGCGACAAGTACCCCATCCCGGCCAACAACGGCAAGACCATCGAGTTCCGCAAGTACGAGAGCCTGCCCAAGGCCACCGAGCCGCTGACCGAGGGCGTGACTCCCAATGCTCAGGCCCTGACCGTCACCCCCCTGACCGCCACCGTGAAGCAGTACGGCGGCTGGGCAGCCATCACCGACGTGCTGCAGCTGACCGCCATCGACAACAACATCACCCAGGCGACCAAGGTGCTGGCATCTCAGGCGGGCCGTACGCTGGACACTGTGACCCGCGAGGTGCTGGCAGGCGGCACCAACGTCATCTACGCGCCGGCGGGCGACACCGCGGTGACCAGCCGCGCCAATCTGACCACCGCCAGTGTGCTGACGCCGGATCTCATCGACCAGGCGGCCACTGCCCTGAAGGCCCAGAATGCCGACGCCATCGGCGAGAGCTATGTGGCCATCGTCCACCCCTATGTGGCCTATGACCTGCGCCGCAACCCGGAGTGGATCGATGTCCACAAGTACGCTTCCCCCGAGAACATCTACAACGGCGAGATCGGCAAGCTGGCCGGTGTGCGCTTCATCGAGACCAGCGAGGCGAAGATCTGGACCGGCGACGGCTGCCCCACCAGTCTGGCCGTGTTCGGCACTCTGGTGCTGGCGGCTCACGCCTACGCCGTGACCGAGGTGGAGGGCGGCGGCCTGCAGCACATCGTCAAGCAGCTGGGCGCAGGCGAAGACCCGCTGAACCAGCGCGCGTCCGTGGGCTGGAAGGCCATCAAGACCGCAGAGCGCCTGTGCGAGCAGTACATGGTACGCATCGAGAGCGTCAGCCCGAAGTACAGCGCGAAGGCGAAGGCGAACTGACGCACCTCTGATGGCTCTCCCTTTGGGAGAGCTGGACACGAAGTGGCCTGAGAGGGCAAGGATGCTGACAGATAGGCATGGACGCGGCGGATAGTATAGCTCTGACAAAGAGCCTGCTTATCGACGCATGATAGCGCTATCGCAACGGGCTTGCCCTCTCCGTCACCTACGGTGACACCTCTCCCAAAGGGAGAGGCTATAGCGCAAAAGGAATAGCCCTGCGACAGAGGGCAGAAAGAAGGATACTATGGCGACTAAGAAAGAGACTGCTGCGGCCCAGGCCGTGGAAAACGCGGTGGAGACTGTGGAGAAGACCGAGGCGATGGCCGAAGCAAAGGCCGAAGCAAAGGCCGAAGCAAAGGCCGAAGCAAAGGACGACGGCATGGTGACCATCCACCTGTTTAAGGACGACGACCGCTACGCGGCGCCGGTGTTCGTGGGCGTCAACGGCGACAGCTACCTCATCCAGCGCGGCATCGACGTGAAGGTGCCGAAGGCTGTGGCCGAGGTGCTGGAGCACAGCATCAAGCAGGACGCCGAGGCGGCTCGGAAGAGTCAGGCCATGCAGGCGGCGGCCGGAACGCAGATGATGACCATTTGATAAGAGACCCACCATAGAGCACTCGCCCGGCAAGACCTCTCAGGCGCTTCGCGCCAGCTCCCCTTGAAAGGGGAGCCATTGGCAGGCCGGGAAAGTAAAGCTGGACGCTCAAGGCCCGATGGGGCGTAAAATAGAGTGCTCCGCTACAGAGGGCAGAGAGATATTCCCCGGTACAGCTTGCAGGCGCTTGCTGCGCCGGGGGATTTTGTTTTGGAGGTTTTATGACAGCAGGCGAAGCGATAAAGATGGCCGACGAGCTGAGGCCGAACAACAGCTTTTCGGACGAGATGAAGCAGCTGTGGCTGCGGCAGGCAGACAGCGGATTGCGGCGGAACGTGGTGGAGCGCAGCGACACCGGCGGCGGCTTTGAGGGCCGCGGCGCGGACATTTTGTGGGAGGAGGGACTGGAATACGACACGCCGCTGCTGGCAGACGGCGCGGCGGAAGCACTCTACCCCCACTGGCTGGCGGCGCAGATGGACCTCGCCCTCGGCGAGACGGCCCGGGCGGCGAATGAGCTGCAGCTCTACACGAGCTATGTGCAGGAGTTTGCAGCGTGGGTGAGGCGGAATTATATGCCGGTAGGCGGCGGGAAACTTTTAACGTGAGATATGTTCTCTTTTGCTGCCAAAAGAGAACCAGAAAACCACCAGCGATTTCGACGCGCTGGATCCACGAGAAAGGGGCTGCTTGCCCCTTTCAGACCCCAAAGGAGAAGTCGAAACGGAAAAAAGCTAGCCGCTTCGCTAAACGCTTTTTTCTCGTTTCTCCGATTGGAATAAGAACGAGAACTCGGAAGGAGGATGAAATGATAAGCACAAGTCTGAATCAAATCAACAGCCAGCGGCAGCTGCTGCGGGTATTTGGCGGGCTGAACGAGGGGTATGCCTGCAGCGAGGCAGAGCTGAGCAAGGAGAAAAACTTTTCTTCGCGGGGATACCCGGCCCTCGAGACCCGCAAGCCCCGGCGGAAGGTGCGTCAAGCGACCGGGATGAACGGGATGTACCACCTGAACGGCCTTTTGACCGTGGAAGGAACGACCCTGCGGTATGCCCCGGACGACGGCGGCGACGCCGTGGAGCTGAAGGACGCCCTGACGGACGGCGAGAAGAAGATGGTGGGCATGGGGACCAAGGTGCTCATCTGGCCGGACAAGATGTCCTTTGACACCGCAGCGGGGACACTGAGCGCGCTGGGCTCCAGCTGGCAGCAGGGCGGCAGAAGCCTGACCGTGACCCCCTGCGACGCTGCGGGCGTGGTGTACACGCCGAACAAATTCGGCGCGACCGAGCCGGAAAGCCCCAAGAACGGCGACGTCTGGCTCAAGCAGGCCGAGGATGCCCCGTGGAGCTACCGCGACGCCCTGAAGCTCTACAGCACGGCGGGCGGGTGGCAGAACATCCTGCTGAACTACTGCCGCGTGACCTGCGAGGGGCTGGGCAAAGCGTTCAAGGCCGGGGATACTGTGACCCTGACGGGCATCCCCGGCGTGGTGAAGAACGCCTATTCCGCCGATTTCGGCGGGGATGTGGTGGTGGACGACGTGGCCGGGGACTCAGTGATCCTCTCCATTGCGCCGGACATCGAGAGCGTTTTGTACTACGGCACCTGTGCGGTGACGGGCCAGAGCGTGGTGTGGACGGCCATGGACGGCAAGACCACCCAGACCTTCGACGGGCCTTTCCCGGACGTGACGGCCCAGCGGCGGGTGCCGGATCTGGACTGGCTGACGGAGCACAACAACCGTGTCTGGGGCTGCTCGAGCACCGAGAACGTCATCTATGCCTGCAAGCTGGGTGACGCCACCAACTGGTTCTCCTACCGCGGCACGGCGGCGGACAGCTATGCCGTAACCGTGGGCAGCGACGGGGCCTTTACCGGCGCAGCTACCTGCATGGGATACGTGCTTTTCTTCAAGGAGAACGGCTTACACAAGCTCTACGGCACCAAGCCCAGCGACTACCAGATGAGCAGCATCCAGTGCTCAGGTGTGGCCAAGGGCGCCCACCAGAGCCTCTGCGTCATCAACGAGACACTGTACTACCTCTCGATGGACGGCGTCATGGCGTGGGACGGCAGCCTGCCCACCAAGGTGTCGGCCTCGCTGGACGAGACGGCCATGAGCCGGGTGACAAGGGCGGCCGCCGGCGGGCTGGTGGGGCGGTACTACCTGCACACCGAGAGCCCCGGCGGGCAGAGGCTGCTGGTGTACGACACCGAGAAAGGACTCTGGCACGAGGAGGACGCCACCGGCTGGGCCATGTGCAGCACCGGGCGGCAGCTCTACCTCTGGGACAAAGAGGCAATCTGGGCCGCAGACGGGAGCCGGGAAGCCGGCGGCGAAGAGGACACGGTGGAATATGAGGCTGTGACCGGAGACATCGGACTCGGAGACCCGGACGACAAGTATTGCAGCCGGGTGACGGTGCGGCTGGACGCCATGGAGCGGACCGTGGTGACGCTGTGGGCCAGCTTCGACGGCGGCGAGTGGCAAGAGATGGGCCGGGTGGACACCCGGGACAGGCGGGTGCAGGTGAACCTGCCCTTTGTCCCGACCCGGCACGACACCATGCGGCTGCGTCTGACCGGACAAGGACAGATCGCGGTGCGGAGCATCGCCATGACGCTGAGCAGCAGCGAGGGCGGAAGAGTGAGTGGAGGTGTGCCGAGACGTGGCTAGTATCGTGGGACTTTCGAAGATCTCCATGCCGAGGCTGGATGGGCTGGATGCGGACAGCGCCCGGGAGCTGAGGAATTATCTGTACCAGATGCAGGAGCAGCTGGAATACATTTTGAGCAACATTGACACCGAGAATCTCTCGGGGGATTTACAGGAGAAGCTGAAATAAGGCGGGAGAGGGCCTTTAGAAACGGCAGCAGCCGGGAAGAAAACCTCTCAGCTTTGCAGTCCGCCTGACGGCGGCGCTGCAAAGCAGCTCCCCTAGCGAGGGGAGCCTTTCTTAAAGGAAGGAGTGTAATTATGAGCAGTTTGAGCAATGCGAGAGCGCAGCTGGATGCGTGGGAGGCGAAGAAGCCGGAAAGCTACACCAGCAAATACAAGGACAAGATCGACGGCGTGATGGGCAAGCTGGACGGGATGAAGGATTTTAGCTACGACCCCACCCGGGATGCGGCCTACGAGCAGTATAAGAACAGCTACACCCGGCAGGCGAAGCTGGCCAACGAGAACGCCCAGGCCAACGCCAGCGCCATCTCGGGCGGGTACGGCTCCAGCTACGGCACCCAGGCGGGCCAGAGCGCCTACCAGAACGCCATGGCGGGCCTGAGCAGTGCCACCAACAGCCTGTACAGCCAGGCGCTGAACCAGTACACCCAGAAAAAAAGCGACCTGCAGAGCCAGCTGAGCGGCTACCAGCAGGCCGAGGCACAGGACTACGAGAAGTACCAGACCAATTACCAGAACTGGGAGAACCAGCGCAACTACTATCAGAGCGCGTACAATCAGGCGGCCAGCGAAAGCCAGGCGAAGAAGAGCCGGGGGAGCGGACTTCTGAACACGATCCTGAGCGTAGGTGCAAGCATACTGATGGGCTTGTTGTAAAGAAAAAGCGCCCGGCCCGGAAGGGGCTGAGCGCTTGGGGATTTATGCAAGATGGAGCTTTTCCTTCAAGGCGTCCTGAAGAACGCCGGAGAAGTTGATGTGTGCGGCCTCGGCTGCATCATTGAGCCAAGCGGGGACGGAGAGGGTCTTTTTAACAGGGCGGAACTGCTTTTGGTAAGCAGCCATATCAAAGGGGACCATGACCACAAAGTCTCCGGCCTCCACCGGAAGAGAGGAAGGAACGGAAGGAGTGGGGCAGACAGCGCACTCTTCCAGCATCAGGCCGATGGCATCCTGTGCCATCCGCAGGGCTTCGTCCATGGTATCGCCCTGGGTAAAGCAGCCCTCAATATCGGGGACGGTGACAGAGTAACCTGTGGCCTCGGGGTGGAACACGGCGGGATAGAAAACAGCGTTCATAGAAATGCCTCCTTATTTCTTCAGCCCGGCCAGTTTGAGGATATTTTTCTCTGTGCCGGGTTTGAGGTCTTTGGCGTGGAAAGGGACGATAGTGGTCTTGCCGGTGGCGGGGTTGTGGTATTTGCGATGAGAACCGTTGGAGCCAACGAGGACAAAGCCGTTTTGTTCGAGAAGGCGAACGATCTCTTTGGGGGTCATTGGCATGAAGATGCACCTCCGAATCTGTAATTATAATATATACGTATTTTACGTATTTGTCAAGAGAGGAGTTAAAGATGGGCGTATTCAAGAGATACAGGGATGCGCAGGCGGCGCAGAAGGACGCGGAGAACGCGATGCCGGGGGCGTACCAGAGCAACTACACCGACCGGATCAACGAGGCACTGGACAGCATGGGCGCGGCCAGCAATGCGGGCTATGACGTAGGCACGGACAGCGAACTCTACCGGCAGTACCGCGCGGGCGCGCAGGCGAATGCCAGGGCGGCGGCCGAGAACGCCGCTGCGGGCGCTGCCGCGCTGAGCGGCGGGTACGGCTCCAGCTACGCAAACAGTGTGGCCCAGCAGGGCTACCAGCAGGCCATGGCGAACGTGGACAGCGGGCTTTCGGGCCTGCGGGACAAGGCCCTGACCATGTACCAGCTGAAGCAGAACGGCCTCTCGGGGCTGCTGAGTGCGCTGCAGAATCAGGACAGCCTCGAGGCGGCAGAGCATCAGGGGGCTGTGGCCAACGCGCAGGACTGGCGGGACTACAAGAAGAGCCGGGCAGACCAGGCGGCGCAGGAGAAGAGCGATTTCCTCTCGAACCTGTGGGAGATGGCGAAGAGTGTGGGCAAAGCCGGTCTGACGGCCTACGACACCTACAAGGGCTACACCCAGCAGCAGTGGGAGAACGAGTTTGCCCGGGAACAGTGGGAGTACAACAAAGAGCGCACCGGCCAGAGCGATGCGCTGAATGCCTACGAGCAGGCGTTTAATCTGTACCAGCAGGGAGCGGACGATGCCGCGAACGCCGTGCTGGGCCGGTATGGTCTGGATACCGGAAGCTTCGACAATTACAGCGGCGCACCCATCACCCGCGCAGACAAGGCGGGTGCGCTCACGACCGCAGCCGGGCTGGCAGGCGGCGGCAGCGACGAGGCTGCACGGGCGGTGCTGGAACTGTACGGCCTGGATCCGAACTCTGTGGGAAATTACAGGACGATCGCAGGACGGCAGCTTGCAACGACGCTGGCAACAAAGAGCGCAGGCGGCTCGGGCGGATCTTCGGGCAGAAGGAGCGGAGGAACGAAAGGCAGCGGGAGCAACTGGACAAACAGTCAGCTCCTGACGGCACTGGGCAAGTATCAGGCACTGAAGGACGGCGACCCGACGAAGGACATCTACGCCGGCATTTTGCAGGAGGGCGGACTGCTGGACGCATTGGCGGGCGGGAGTGCCGGAAGAACGGCAAGCCAGTCGAGTGTCCCGCAGCGGGCGCAGGTGGCGGCGAACGCCATCAAGGGCCAGAGGAACCACGGCTCGGATGACCAGACTATTTTTGACAGCCTGAAGTATCAGGGATACACGGACGACGAGATCTGGAAAGCCTTTGAGCTGGCAGGGTAACAGAAAAGCCTCCTGCACGACCGTGTGCAGGAGGCTTTGGGATAAAGTCAGGCGAGGTGGAGCTGGTGCTTGAGCGCGTCCTGAAGGACCTGACTGAAGTTTACATTGCGTTCAAGGGCGGCGGCATTGAGCCACGCCGGGAGAGTGACGGTGCGGTTTACCGAACGATTGACGCTGGCGAGCCGGACGGACGGCATATAGGCATCGACCAGCACGACCCGCTCGTTTTCTTTAGGCTGGATGGCGGACAGGGCCGAGGGGACGGGGATAGGCTCGCCGTCCTCTTCCAGCCCGCACATCACGCAGCCAAGCAGCTCGCGGGCGGAAAGCAGGGCGTCGTCCTCGGACGTACCGCTGGTGGCGACACCGAGGTCGGGAAAATCGACAGCGATCTCCTGCCCGTCCTCGTAGATAAACACGGCAGGATAGAAGTAACGGTCGGGAAGATTCTTTTTCATCAGAAAAGCCTCCTATCATTCAGCGGAATTTAAGGCCGGACTGCTGCTCAATGCGGTTAAGCGTAGCCCGGGGAATATCTTTATCGGGGTCTTTTACGGTGACGCGACCGGGCTTGGCGGGGTGTTTATACTGGTGGTGGCTGCCCACGCAGTTGACCTCATACCAGCCGTCGGCCTTGAGCGCCTTTATGACCTCGCGGGACGAATAACTTTTCACGACATCATCTCCTCAATAACAGAATAACAAATACAATACTATTTGTCAAGACAAAAAGAAGGGAAGAAGACGGAATGGCAGTAACCAAACAGCAGCTCGCACAATGGAGCAGGGAATTTGCCGCAAAGAACCCGGACAAGGTGAGTGGGGCGGGCAGCACTGCGCAGAGCACCACCACAAAGAAGAGCAGTGTCACCAAGGAGCAGTTGAGCCAGTGGAGCCGGGAGTTTGACAAAAAGGAAGCACAACGTCAGGCAGAACAGGAGCAGAACACCCGGGACAAAGCCTTACAGCAGTACACCGAGCGGCACATAAGCGACATGGGGGAGGTGGATGCGAGGAACGAGCCCTCTCAGGCGAGCAGCGGGCGGAAAGAAAACCTCTCACCGTTCCCGTCGGCTGACGCCGCGCGAGAACGGAGCTCCCCTGATAGGGGCAACGGTGACGACCGCGGCCAGTGGCCGAAACAGGGAGGAGCTGTTGGGGCAGCGGCCAGCGGGATGCAAGCGGCAGCGCAGCAGACGCTGGGAGCCGCAACCCGGGCGCAAAGCGCCCTTCTTAAAGGAAGCCCCACTGAAAGGGCGCTGGACATGGGGCAGAAATGGGGCGTACCTGCGAAGGGCGGGAACGTGCTGGAGAACGTGGACGGCGGGGCCATGGCCTACGGCAGCGGCCGGGCGCAGGAGCTGAGAGCCAGCTTTGCCAAGGACAGCGTACCGGACGAGTTCGACCGGATCAACCAGTGGCTGGACACCGGGGACAACAAGAATCTGGCCGACGCGGTGCGCCGGGTGGACAACACCCACGGCGCGTACACGGACGCCGACCTGATCCGGAAGGGCGGCTGGACACAGGCGCAGATCGACGAGGCCCGGAAGATGAACGCTGCGCTGGACGCCATCCCCGCATGGCAGCGGGGCGTGCGCCGGGCGGCGAACGCCATCGGCGGCATCGGAGACACGGTGGCTGCTGCCCCGTTGCTGGGCGCGGAGTACGGCGTACAGGCGGGAAAGAACATCGACGCCACCCTGAAGAACTGGAAACAGGTGGAGCAGGAGGTAAAGGGCGACGAACACGCCCAGAGTCTTTTCGACCTTTTGACCGATGTGGACATGGACTATAACCCCACCTGGCCGGAGAGCCGGAACCGGGAGCTGATCTCGATGGGGTACAACTCCAAGGAGATCCGGGAGATGCGCCAGCGGCTGGCCGGGCTGGAGGTGAGCGACGGCATCGACAAGAACCAGAGCGTGGGCTACCAGCTCTACGACCGCGGGCAGCGGCTGACGGCTGCGGCCCAGAGCGGCCTGAGCCCGACCCAGCGGGCCGTGGCGGGGGCTGTGACCAGCGCAGCGGAGAACCTGGCCGTGGCGGGTGTGAACCCGGCGGCAGTGCTGCCCGTCCTGAGCGCACAGGGAGCGGCAGAGGCCATGGGCCAGAGCGCGGAGAAGGGTGAGAGTGCCGGTAAGGCATTGGGCGGCGGCCTCGCCAAGTTTGGCGCAGGGTGGGCCATCAACTCGGTGGGCGCGGCTGACCTTGCAAAGACCATGGGCTCGGACTACGCGAAGGACACACTGGCAGGACAGATCGCGGACTGGGTGCAGGGGCTGGCGGGCAGCTCGGAGCTGGCGCAGCGCTACCCGGCGGTGGCTGCGGCCATCTCGGGCGGCATCGACAACTCGATGCAGGCCTTTGCGGAGACCTATGCGGACATGGCCATTGACGCTGCGCTGGGGGACAGCGAGGCGGCGAAGAACCTCTTCAGCAAAGACACCTTCCTCACCGCGCTGGAAAGCGGACTTTCCGGCGGCGCGTCCGGCGCGTTGGGCGGCGCTGTGGGCTCGGGGCTGGCAAAGCTGAACGGAGGAGACGCAAGCCTGCTGGGACAGACAGAGCATTATGACCAGATGGACCGGATGAAGCGGGCCGCTGCCCGGCAGAAGGAGTGGGAGGCCCGGGCGGCGGAGCCATCTCAGCCGGCTGCGGATAGATCTGCTGATAGAGCGCTGGCAGGGGGAGAACCTCTCAGCCAGGCTGCACCTGCGGCCACTGAAAACATCAGCGGGCGGGAAGAAAACCTCTCACTGTTCCCGTCGGCTGACGCCGCGCGAGAGCGGAGCTCCACTGAAAGTATGCAGCGGGCGGATGCGCCGCGGGCGCAGACGGAAGGAGTAAACAGCAGCGTAAACGAGGCTGCTGTGCAGTCGGAAAACCCGGCGGTGCGGCAGTTTGCCGAAGTGGCGGCGAGCGACAGCCTGACGGGCAAGACCATCGGACTGTTTACACCGAACGCCGAGAACCGGGAAAACCGTGCGGCTTTTGAGCAGGCTTACGGCGTGACGCTGCCTGACACTGCGGGCACGACCCGCCGAATGCTGCGGGATATTGCAGCGCAGCAGAACGTGAAAAGCGAAGCTGCGCCTGCTGTACAGAGTGCAGAGCTGCCCAGCGAAGCTGCGAGTGTGCCGCAGACAGTACAGGACACTTCCGCAGAAACCGGCGATGCCATGCCGGAAACGGCTGCGCCGGACAACGTGCGTGAAGCGGCTGCCGCCGCAGCTGAAACCGACGGCTACGAGAACGCCCCGCTGCGGGAGACTCTGGGTCTCCGGCCGGAAGCGCCGAAGACTCAGCGAGAGGCCGAGGTGCAGCGGGCGCTGGAAGGCTGGCGGGTGACGGACAAGGCAGCCGAGACCATCAGCAAAAATATGCCGGACAGGGTGGACGCCGACCGGTATGCGGCCGCAGCGTCGCCGCTGTACCGGCTGGGCCGGAGCGGCGCAGACACCTTTGCTCAGGCGCTGGAGCTGGCGGGCAGCATGAGCGGCACGGCGGCGGACATCAATTATATCCTGAGCACCGACGCCGGCCGGACGGCCCTTGAGATCGCCTACACCCAGGGCAAGGGCGAACGGATGCTGTATGCCGAAAAGATGGCCGGGCTGGGCGGCGCGCTTGGCAGCGAGAGCACCAGCGGCAGGGGCGAGGTGTACGCCAAGGGTACGATGCGGCAGGAGAGCGACCCGGCCAGCCAGATCATCAGCCTGAATGCTGCGGCCACCGGCACGGATGCGGTGCTGAAGAACGTGCTGCAGAACGACCCGGGAGTCAGGGCCTATGTGGACACCGAGACGGCCCGGATCTTCTTCGGAGACAACGCGCAGGACATCTTCGGCACGGTGCTGCACGAGGACTACCACTGGTACAACGCGCTGGACACCGAGGGCGCACGGACTTTGCAGGAGCACGCGCTGGAATATCTGGCGAAGAGCAGCGGCTACGAAAGCCTGGACGAGATGATCCGGGCGAAACTGCAGGATTACAGCGCCCAGAGCCTGACCTATGAGCAGGCAGCGGAGGAGCTGGTGGCCGACGCATGGCGGGGCATCTTTGACAGCGAGGAGAGCTTCAAGCGCTGGGTGACGTTCCAGCGCGGGCAGGCAGAGAAGAATGCAGGCAAGAGCGGCACCATCCACAAGGTGATGGAGCAGGTGCGGCAGATGCTGGATGGACTCATCAGCCGGGCGAAGGAAGTGCTGACCATCGACCCGGACAACCGCGCCGCCCTGAAAGCGAAGCGGCTGGCCGAGGCCGAAAAGCGCGCTTTGCAGGACGAGTATTTCGCCCATGCAGAAAAGGCCATGGACAACCTGCGGGCGGCAAAAGAAAACGCCGCAACTCTCAAGACCGAGAGCGCGGCGGAAAAGCAGGGGGTTCGGCTTTCGATTTTGAAGGATAAGGCCGGAGAGACTTATATCAAAATCGACGAAGATATTCTGAAGGATGTCCCGCAGGAAGAGTGGAAGTCTACGGTCAAGCAGGCTATCAAGGAGCGTTTTCCGAACGGCTTTAAGCGGAACGGCTGGACGATTGAAAATACGAAAGAAAGCCGCAAAGAATTTGTCTGGTCAAAGTATACGAAAGCATTGCAGTGGGAGAGCGCAAATGCCTATGCAGATAAAATGCGGATAGCAGCCAATCTGGACGAGATCATCCGGACGGCAGACGAAGTATACCGTGAGCCTGCGAACCACAAGAATGCGGAAGCATTCAACCGGGGAAAAATCAAGATCCAAGTCGGGCAGAACGCCTATGAGGCGGATGTGCTGACGGCCATCAAAACGGACCAGCGGGAGATATTCTATGATATTGTGGACATTAAGTCCATAAAAATAGAGACCTCCGGCAAAGCCCACATAGAATCCGAAGATTCGAGGAGCAGCGGGCCGGAGGTCTCGGTAGAAGCCTCCGGTGGAACCGTCACCAAAACACAAAGTCATGATGCCAGCAGATTGCCGGAGGCTTCTAAGCAAAGTATAGCACGAACCTCCGACGAAAGCAAGAGAACCGACGAGGCTGTGAAGAAAACGGTGAGGTTCCAGCTAAGCGCTCCGGTGGAAGTAGGCAAAACCAAGGAACTGGTGGCTGTACATAATCTAACAGAAGAGAATCTGAAGGAGGCACTGGAACTGGGAGGTATGCCGTCGCCTTCTATCGCGGTGGTGAAGGCACAGGACGGCCACAGTAAGTATGGTCCCATCTCGCTGGTGTTTGGCCCGGATGCCATTGACCCGCAGGCCAACCGTGCAAACCGGGTGTATGGCTCGGATGCCTGGACGCCGACCAGGCCGAACGTGGAGTACGAGGTAAACAGCAAAGCGGCAGCTGATTTTGAAGATACTGTATATGAAGCCAGCCAGAGCGATTTTGAGGGAAAGTTTGCAAACAGCTCGTCGCTGCAGCGTATTGGTGTAGATGAGGTGAGCAGCGAAAATCGTGAGGAGTTAGCGCAGAAGCTCCAGCGGGATACTGCGGTGCAGCTGGCATATTTGAAAGCTCAGGGCGAGAAGGTAGAACCCGTATACAGGACGGAGAAGGAACAGTTCGATAGCCTCGGAAATGATTCACTGGAAAAAATCATCGAATATGCCGGGGCGGACGAACTCAAGAAAGTCTTCGAGGGAGGAGACTTTGACCTGATGGACAAGCTGGCCGACAAAGCAGCGGATGCGCTGGAAGAAAAGTATACACACGGCTCGCTGGAAGGTCAGAATCGGCGATGGCAGATGCGCATCAATAAACTGCGCAATGAGAACCGTGGACGGCTGTATGGCCTGCTCGAACACGCGTATAAGATGATGACTGATACCAGCAATGGAAAAGTAGAGCTGGATGTGGAAGCTACTAGAGAAGCCATCCGGCAGGCGGCTCCCGAAGCAGCGGTGAAAAACTGGGTAAAGGAACAGCTTGGAAGTGTGCTGGAACAGAAAGGCATCCGAAACAGCAAAGACCGTTTCACACCCGGCGGAAAGAGACGAAGTTTTACGGAACTGCATAATCCCTATACACTGGAAAACCTTGTGGCGGCCATGAACGACCAGAACGCGCGGGGACAGGATGTGTGGGGGTTATCGACCTCGACCCTGATGTCCACCACGACTGCCGAATACAAAAACCTCGACGAAGTGCGGGCGGACAAAGGCCGCCTGCAGCAGATGCCGGAGGAAGAGTATAAGGCGCTGCTGAAAAAGGCAGACCACCAGATCGAGGTTGTGATTGACAAGCTGCGCAGCGAGACCGAAGCCCACACGGACAACAGCTTTGAAGAGCGGGAGATCCTTGGCGATATTTTGCTGCGGGCCGCGCAGGGCAGCCAGACAGCCGCAGCGATCGGCAAGGCATTTGCAAAAGAAGGCTACATCATTGGTAAGGACACAGCCCAGATGATACGGCAGCTGTACAAAGATGTGGCCGCTATCCCTACCGGGTATTTTGAGGCTAAACCTCAACGTGCGGTGGGCTTTGATGAGGTAAAGGCAGCTGTCCTGCCGGACAACGCCAGCGAGACGCTGGTGAACAGTCTGAAGGAGCAGGGTGTGCCGGTATATCAGTACAAAGCCGGAGACGATGCCAAGCGCAACGAGATTTTGAACAAGCTGCCGAATGTACGTTTCCAGAAGGCCGAACAGGCCGACCGGGACGCCAAGCAGAACCAGCAGCGGCAGGCCAGCCGGGTACTGGCGGAGAAGGCTGCGGCCTTTGACACCCTGAACCAGTTCTTCGGCCTGACGAAGAACACCCGGCTCTCGGACGCTGCCCTCGAGAGCCTCGCCATCCGGTGGACCAAGACCAACGGCAGCCGGGCCGACCGGACGAAGCTGGCAAACGAGACCCGGGCGCTGGTGGAGTATCTGCGCTCGGAGGGCGCGGACATGGCCAAGGCGCAGGGACTGGCCGAGACGCTGGCAGGCGAAGTGCTGGATGAGGCGACCTACCGGAACACGGAGCTGTGGGACGAATACCCCGACCTGCACGACCTGACCTACACGGTGGACAAGAACGGCAAGGCCAAGGCAGAGCTTGTAAAGCGGTACGGAAGCTGGACGGAGGCGGTGGCCGAGGCCCGGCGCCACGGCGTGAAGCTGCGGCAGGCGGAGGGATACCGGGACGGCAACCCGGCGGAACAGTACGAGGCCATCGTGAACGACACCCGGGCCGTGGGCGGCGTGAAGGAGAGCGCTGCGGCACTCTTCCGCTCAGCGGCACAGGAAGCGGGCGTGGCGGGCGCAGCCGGCATGGAGAGCACGGAATGGCTCGACGTGCTGATGAACGTACACGACACCATCAAGCCCAAGATGATGAGCCGGTTCGCGGACGCTGCCGAATACGAGGACGCAAAGGTGGAACTGGCGGGCCGGATGATCGGCGACATCATGAGCCACCCGGAGATGACCGACGCCGAGGCGGTCTTCGAGGGCATCTTAAAGCACAACCGTGAAGTGGCCGCCATGGCCGCCGGAAGCGAGGAGCGGGCGGCTGAGGTTACGAAGGGGCTGAAGAGTGTGCAGCAGGCCCAGCGGAAAGCCTTTGCCGACCGGATGCGGGAAAACAGCCGCAGCCAGAGCGACGAGGTCAAGAGCGTGAGCCGGGCAGAACGACAGCTTAACGAGAATCTGGAAACGCTGGGCGCACAGGTGAGCACAGCAGCGGGTCTCGACGAGAAGATGACCGCTCTGCGGGAAGCCTACGAGCGGGAATGGAAGGCCGAAAAGAACCGGATGAAGCAGGCCCGGCAGGAGATGCTGGACGAGATAAAGCTGGAGCGCCGACAGCTGCGCTCCCAGATCAACGACCTTTCCCGGCAGGTGGCCGGAGAGCGGCGGCGGGCCGACCGGGCGGAGCGTCAGCTGCTGATACAGGAAAACGAGATCATGGAGTGGGAGGCCGAGAACCAGCGCAAGGCGGAAGCGTGGCAGGAAAAGCAGGCCCAGCGGAATGCCATTGCCATTGAAACGGCCCGGCAGCAGCGGGACGAGGACGTAGCCGTGGCCAAGGCACTGGCCGAAAAGCGGGTGCAGAAGGCCAGGGAAGGACGGAAGGCGGACGAACTGAAACGGAGCATCCGGAACAATGCCGCCCAGCTCAACCAGATGGTGCTGCGGCCGAAGCCCGGGAAATATGTACAGAAGAGCCTCATCGTGCAGGCCGCCGAGGTGGCGAAGCTGGCAGACATGGCAGTGCTGAACAACAACGCCCTGACCAAGCTGACCGCCCTGCAGGACAGCATCCGGCGCAGCGGAGAGATGGACGCCGGCATCCACGCCGACTGGGAGAACAGCGGCGTGGAAAAGCTGATCCAGACGCTGCGGGACGACATGAACGCCAGCAAGCAGGCAAAGCTGGACCGGCTGAACAAGCAGCTGGAAGAAGCCAAGGCCCTGCCGGACGGCGACAAGGCCGAACAGCTGCGGGACCGGCTGCGCCAGCGCATCCGGGAGACGGAGAACCGCACCTATCTGCCCATGACGGTGGACCAGCTGCGGATGCTGAAGGCCATCACGGCCAGCACCCTGCACATGATCCGGACCGAGAACAAGACCCTGAGCCTTGCGAGGGCCGAAGAAGTGGACGGCATGGCCATGAAGGCCGCCCGCGAGGTGCTGAACTCGGAGGGCAACGGCTTCGGAGAGAAATTTGAAAAGGCGAAGGGCGCGATGAACCGCTACCAGCTGGACATGCTGGGCGGCACAAGAATGTTCCGGCGCCTGGGCGGCTACACCAAAAACGGCCAGATGGAGAAGCTGGGGCAGATGCTGAACGACGGCCAGCGGCGGCAGACGGAGATCCTGGTAGAAGGCGAAAGCCTGTTTGCCAACGTGACCGGCAAGGAACACCTGAAAGAGGTGGAAGCGTTTGCAGGCCCCGGCGCAGAGCTGGTGGACATCGGCCTGAAGGACAGCAAGGGCAATGCCGTGCCGCTGAACCACGCACAGCTGTGCAGTCTGTATATGCTGCTGCGCAACGAGGACAGCCGCCACCACTTGATGACCGGCGGCCTGACCCTGCCGGACGCCGCCCAGTACGCCAAGGGCAACATCGAGAGAGCCTACCAGCGCAGCCAGACCGTGATGCTGGGGACGCTGGTGGGCGCCGACGGCGTCCCCATGGCCGACACCATTTTGCAGACGGTACAGGACGCCATGACGGACTACGATCGGGCGTGGTGCGAGGACATGAAGGACTTTTTCGGGCGGTACACCACGAACCTCATCAACGAGACCAGCATGAAGCTGCTGGGCTATGACCGGGCCACCGTGAAGAACTACTACCCCATCGCGGTAGACCGGAGCACGCTGGCGACGGAGATCGAGGGCGTGAAGATGGATGCCACTATCGAGGGCAGGGGCTTTTTGAAGGAGCGCGTGAAGAGCGACAAGCCCATTTTGCTGGAAGAGTGTCAGAACGTGGTGAAGCGGAGCCTGCGGGACACGGCGGCCTATGCGGGCCTTGCGGCCCCCATCCGGGACGTGCAGCGGGTGCTGAACAGCACCGTGGAGACGGCGGAGGGCGTCGGTGTGCTGAAGGACAAGATCATCGGCGAGAAGTGGGGCAGGGAGACGGTAAGCTACATCAATGACCTGCTGACCGACCTGCAGACCAGGCAGCGGCACCGCAGCAGCACTATGAGCCGGGCGCTGGACCGGATGCGGGGCAACTACGCCGGGGCCATCCTGACCGTGAACCCGGGCGTGGCCATCGCGCAGGCGGCCAGTCTGCCCACGGCGGGCGCTGTGCTGGGAGCGGACACCATGGCGGCGGTGCTGCCCTTCGTGAAGAACTTCTCGGGCAAGCAGCGGGCCGCGGTGGAAGCAGAGATCCGCCGGCACGGAGACGCCCTGCTACAATACCGGCTGCGGGGAACGAAGCGGGGCGAGATGAGCTCCATCGGCGCGCACAAAAACCTTGTGGCCAAAGCCTCGGAGGCCATGCCTGCCGTGACCGGCTGGATCACCGGCATGGACGAGATCACGGTGGCGGCGCTGTGGGAGGGCGCGAAGCGGTATGTGGAGCACCACGCAGCGGAATTCGGCGAGGGTGCCGCGGAGAAGGGCAGCGAAGCCTACTGGGAAGCCGTGAACAAGATGTACCAGCGGGTCATCGAGGAGACCCAGCCCAACTACACCACCATGCAGCGGGCGGGCATCCAGCGCAGTGACAATGAGTTTGTAAAGACGCTGACCATGTTTACCACCCAGCGCTTCCAGAACTACGGCATCCTGGCCGACGCCGTGGGCGACTACAAGGCTCAGAAGGCGCGGTACGCTGCCGACCAGAGCGCCGAGAACAAGGCCGAGGTACAGCGGGCCGGGCAGGGCCTGCGCCGGGCGGCGGCAAGCCAGGTGGTGCAGACGGCGGTGTTTGCCCTGATGAAGATCGGCGCAGACTTCTTGCTCCACCGGTGGGACAAGGAGCGGGACGAGAACGGCGACATCACGGCGGCCAGCGTGGGCAAGCGGTTCTTCGACCTGTACACCGAAAGCGCAGCCGGAAACTTTTTGTACGGAGCGGAGATCTACAGTGTTATCTCGAACGCCGCAAGCGGCGCGGACTACGACGTGGTGAGCACCACCAATATCAGTGCGGTGAACGATCTGTTTGCCGCCTTTGCCAAGACCGCCAAGCTGCTGCGGACGGACACCGGCGAGATGAGCGAGGAAGAGCTGGCGGCGCACCACCAGAAGCTGAACAAGGCGGTGCTGAAGGACATCCAGTGCGGCCTTGAGCTGTACGGCGTACCGGCGGCCAACATCCGAAAGGTGATGCAGGCGTTTGAAGGCTACTGGGAGGATGCACAGGCCATCGGCAGAGGCAAAGGGTTTAGCTTTAACTCTGCACCCTCTTCGGCCACCGGGCAGTACGACCGGCTGTACAACGCCATCCAGAGCGGGGACCGGGAGGAAGCTGCGGCGGCGATGAAGAAGCTGGAGCAGATGCGGAAGGAAGGCAAGGTGAAGGAGCTGAAGGTGGACAGCCAGCTCAAGACCCGGCTGAAAAAGTACGACACGGATATTCTGGAAGCGGCCAAGGCCCAGAACGCAGGCAAGGAGAAAGCGGCAGAGACGGCCCGGAAAGCGGCCTTCAGGAAGCTGCTGGACGGACTGGACGTGAGGGGCAAAGACTCTGCCCGGCGGACGGAGCTGGTCAACGTAGTGACCGGCGCTGTGAACGAGAAGGCCAACGAGCTGCTGGCGGGCAGCAAGGACGGCAGCGTATACGACGCGCTCCTGGACGAAGGGAAAAATGGCCGGGCGGAGGACGCGCAGGAGGAGCTTGACCGTCTGATGACCGCAGGCAAGGACAAGGGCAGAATCAAGAGCAAGATCACCGAGGCCGTGAAGGAAGAGTATCTGGCCGGAAGCGACCGGGACCGGGAGAAGCTGGAGAAGAAGCTGCTGGCCCTCGAGGACGCAGACGGAAACCCGCTGTACGAGGAAAAGAACTTTGCGCAGTGGGTGAGCGCTGCGGACAAGAAGGCCGAGAAGGCGAAGGACGAGAAGAACTGGTGGGAGGGGGTGAAATAAGATAAGGGCAGGCGCTCTGGTGATGGACCGGGGCGTCTGCCCTTTTTGTATATCTGGATAAGTCTGCAACGGCGACGACCGCGGCCAGTGGCCGAAACAGGGAGGAGCTGTTGGGGCAGCGGCCAGCAAGATGCAAGCGGCAGCGCAGCAGATGCTGGGAGCCGCAACCCGCGCTCGCCTGCGGCGAGACCTTACAAAACTACTGCGGGCTTGCATAAGTCCGCAGTAGTTTTGAAGCAGGGGACGTGGTAGGCTGGAGAAGAAGAGGCCTTTAGAAACGGCAGCGGACCGGAAGGAAACCTCTCAGCTTTGCAGTCCGCCTGACGGCGGCGCTGCAAAGCAGCTCCCCTGGCGAGGGGAGCCTTTCTCAAAGGAAGGAGCCTCAGAGTGAAAGTAAGGATCATCAAAGACCGATTCGGCGGGATGGGCTGGCGGGCCGAGCCGGGCGTGCTGCATCTGGGCGGCGTAGGAACGGCGGGCGTGGAGAGCCTGAGCTTCGCGCTGCCGGAGGAGTGGAGCGGGATGGCCGTGACCCTGCACATCGAGCAGGAGGGCGGCACGCTGCCCCAGCCGGTGCTGCTGGACGAGAGCCGGACGGTGACGGTAGACCACCGCTTTACCACTGCCCGGCAGGGGCTGTGGATGCTGCTGGCCCAGAGCGCGGACGGCTACACGGCCATGAGCTGCCCGGCGAAATACGACTGCTATGACACCATCGGGCTGTCGGGTACGGTGGAGGACATCGACCCCAGCGTATACGCCCAGTTTGTGGCGCTGGTACAGCAGGCCGTGAACACGGCCATGAACGAGGGTGCAGCCGCAAAGGACGCGGCCAAGACGGCAAAGGCTGCGGCAGATGCCGCCCAGAAAGGCGCAGCTGCCACCCAGAAGGAGCGGATGGATGCCGAGGACGCCGAAAACGCTGCTGCCCTTGCGGCGGCAAGGACGCAGGCAGACATCACAGCTGCGGCAGCGAGTGCTGCCAGCGCACTGGGCGCGGCAAATGAGACACTGGATGCCTGCACCGCTGCCACCCAGGCGGCGAACCGGGCGGCGAACCTTGCCCCGAAAAAGGAGGAGCGCCGCCTGCTGATGCGTCTGCTGCGGGAAGCTGCCTACCAGACCAGGACCGCCGACACCCTGCTGGACCAGCTGAGCGGGGTATGGGCCGAGGTGCCGGTGGAGGCCGTGCGGCTGACCCGGGACAGCCTGACCCTGTATGCGGGAGAGCGGACGGCGCTGGGAGTCCGGATCAGCCCCGAGAATGCAACGGAGCAGACCGTGCTGTGGGAGAGCGGACGGCGCTGGGAGTCCGGATCAGCCCCGAGAATGCAACGGAGCAGACCGTGCTGTGGGAGAGCAGCGACGAGGCTGTGGCCGCTGTGGAGGACGGCGTCATTACGGCAAAGACCCCCGGCGGGACACGGATTACGGCCCGGGCAGACGGGTGCAGCGCAGAGTGCGCCGTGCTGGTGAAGCCGGCAGTGGAGCGGGTGAGCCTGAGCGCCGACGCCCTGACCCTGACGGCGGGTGAGACGGCGGTGCTGGACGCAGCCGCCGACCCGGAGGGCGACGTGGCGTGGCTGAGCAGCGACGAGACCGTGGCCGAGGTGAGCGACGGCACCGTGACGGCCAAGAAGTCGGGCGCTGCGGCCATCCTCGCCGCCAGCGGCGGGAAATACGCCTGCTGTGCCGTGCGGGTGCGGGAGGCAGAGGTGCCGGTAGAGGCTGTGACCCTGAGCCAGACCGCCCTGACACTGAAGCCGGGGGAGACTGCGGCCCTGACAGCCGCAGTCAGCCCGGAGAACGCTGATCAGGCTGTGGTGTGGTACAGCGCCGACCCGGAGACCGCCAGCGTGACCGGGGGCGAGGTGGTGGCCATCTGCGCCGGTACTGCTGAGATCGCAGCCATTGCGGGCGGCGTGAAGGCGGCGTGCAGCGTAACGGTGGCCGAGGACGGCCTGAAAGCCGCCAGCCTGATGCTGAGCGCCGAGACGCTGGAGCTGACGGAGGGCAGGACTGCCACCCTGACGGCCACGGTGCTGCCCACCAGCATCCCCCAGAGCAGCATCGTATGGACCAGCTCCAACGAAGAGGCCGCCGTGGTGGACAGCGGCGTGGTGACGGCCCGCGCCGCCGGCGCGGCCATCATCCGGGCCGGCGTGGGCGGCAAGACGGCCAGCTGCACCGTGACCGTAAAGGCGGCGAGGGTGCCGGTGAGCAGCGTGAC
>OOCS01000041.1_pt1 | contig 135982 bp, 136 predicted proteins | sample 1671411 | NCBI WGS metagenome assembly OOCS01 (sample SAMN06348154, study PRJEB24527) | human gut metagenome | biome: human gut; feature: ankylosing spondylitis patient; material: feces | host: Homo sapiens | place: China | collected 2015-10 | reverse complement strand
CCGGCGGCGCCCGAGGCGCCGATCGGATTCTTCGTCCCGGCGCCTTCAGACCGCAAACTGACGCCTCAGAAGCGTCCCCCCCGCCGCACGCAGCGAGATCCTGATATTCAGGAGGGCTGATCCATGGCGCACGAAACGGAGGCCGTGATCGGCCTGGGGGCGAATCTCGGGAACCCCGAAGAGGCGCTCGGAGAGGCGCTGAGGCGGCTCGACAAGGTGCCGGGGGTTCGTGTCGAGCGGGTAAGCAGTCTCTACCGTACGGCTCCGATCGACGCGACGGGTCCTGACTACACGAATGCCGCGGCGGTGCTCGCGGTGACGATTCCGGCGAAGGACCTGCTTCACGCGATGCAGAAAATTGAGCTTGATCTCGGACGCGTCCGCCCCGCGGGCGTTCATAACGCCCCCCGGACGATCGATCTCGATATCGAGCTTTTCGGTGACAGCCCGATTGATGAGCCGCCGGAACTCGTGGTGCCGCACCCGAGAATGCATGAGCGGCGCTTTGTCCTTGAGCCGCTTCATGAAATCCGGCCTGATGCCGTCATTCCGGGACTTGGACCTGCGGTCAGATTTCTGACGCTTGTGCAGGATCAAAGGCTTGATAAAATAAGCGACTTTCATTGGAAAGGGGCCTGACCCCGATCCCCGGATGCCGGCGCCTGACGCGCCGGCTTTCGGCATTCAAAGGAGAAAAGAGATGAGGCTCGAAGACCTGTTCTTTGCCGGACTTTTGGTCCTTCTCGTTCTTATTGCGGCAGGGTTCGTGAAGCTCTGCCAGAAATACCGGGAGCATTAATCATGTATGGCGATCCGAGCTGGGTGTACTGGATGGCAGGCATTGCGGCGGGACTGGCTCTCGTCTACCTGATCGTCGTGCTTTTCAACGCGGAACTTCTGGATTAACCGGAGAGAAGAATGAATACCACGTCCGCGGTTTTGCTTCTCGTCGGGCTCTTTGCTGTGATTTTCACGCTGAGCGTGCCGATCGGGATCTACATGAGCGCGGTTTTCGACGGAACGCTCTCGCAGAAATTCCCCTGGATGTACCGGGTGGAGTCCATTTTTCTCTGGCCTCTCGGGAAATCCGGCCGTGAGCCGATGGACTGGAAGGAGTACTGCGTTTCGCTCATCGCGCTCACCGTAGTGGGCACGGTGATTGGGTACTTGATCTTCCGGTTTCAGGGCTATCTTCCCTATAACCCGCTGAATTTCAAGGGGCTGGCCCCCGATCTCGCCTTCAATACGGCGGTCTCCTTCTCCACAAGCACCACGTGGCAGGGATACGACTGCGAGAACGTGATGAGTCTTTTCTCGCAGGCGTTCGGCCTCTGTACGCTCACCTTTCTCAGTTCCTCAACCGGTGTTGTGGCGGCCTTTGCTTTCGCCCGCGGCCTGATCCAGAGCCGCGATCCATCGCTCGGGAACGCCTGGGAAGACATGGTGCGCTGCGTGCTGTGGCTCTTCCTGCCGCTCGCCGTAATCTGCTCAATCATTGCCGTGTGGCAGGGCTGCACGCAGACGTTTGACGCGATGACCGTCGTGAAGACGATCGAAGGCCCGATTCAGAAGATTGCCGTGGGTCCGGTGGCAAGCCAGGAAGCGATCCGGGTGCTCGCGGTCACGGGAGGCGGCTTTTTCAGCGCGAATTCGGCTCATCCCTTTGCCGCACCGACCGCGGTGGTCTGCATGATCCAGATCATCCTGATGCTGCTCATGGCGGCAAGCCTTGTCTTTGCCTATGGCCGGATGACGGGAAACGTGAAATCCGGCTTCTCAATTCTCTTTGGCATGATGGTGCTTTTTATCGGGGCCTTCATGCTGATCGCCTGGTCAGAAAGCACGGCGAATCCTCTGGTGACAGAGCTTGGCGTATCGCACGGGCTCGGGAACATGGAGGGGAAGGAAGTCCGCTTCGGCACGCTTCTCACGTCGCTTTTCGCGACAGGGTCGTCCGCAAGCGCTGCCGGATCCTCTGCCGGGTCATTTGACTCGATGATGCCGATCGGCGGCGGTGTATCGCTCTGGCTGATCCAGGTGGGTGACGTGATTTTCGGCGGCTCCCGCTCCGGTCTCTACACGATGCTCGGGCTTGCGATCGTCGCGGTCTTCATTCTCGGTATGCTGGTCGGCAAAACGCCCCGGTATCTCGGGAAGCGGATTGATGCCTATGACATGAAGATGGTTTGTGTCTCGCTTCTGATGCCTTCCATCTGCACGCTGATCGGTACGGCCATTGCCTGCCTCACGCCTCAGGGCGTTGACGCGGTTTCCGCACCGGGTCCGCACGGTTTCACGCAGATCCTTTTCGCCTTCTCCTCAGTTTCGAACTTCAATGGGTCTTCCTTCGGAGGACTCGCGGCGAACGATTTCTTCTACAACACTGCGCTCGCGATCTGCATGTGGATCTGCCGAATGGTGACGCTCACCGCGCTCCTCGCGATCGCGGGCAATATGGCGTCCAAACCCCGTCAGATGAATTCCGTTCAGGCGATCCAGACGGATGGCCCGGTCTTCTCCTTCATGTTCATCATGGTGGCTGTGCTGCTCTCCATGATCACTTTCTTCCCCGCGCAGTCGCTCGGTCCGATTGTTGAATCGATCCAGCTCTTCTGGGGCTATCACTCGTAAGGGAGAGAAACGAAATGGATCGGGAAAACCAGTCGCTTACGCGCCACCTCTTCACGCCGCGCCACATCCTGCACGCGATGTGGCTCGCGCTCTATCGTCTGAACCCCGTGGCACTCATGATGAACCCGGTGATGTTCATCGTGTGGATGGGCGCCGTGATTGTTACGGTGCTCACGGTTTACGAACTTATCTTTCCGCACTCGTATCCGAGGCACGCCCACGACATCTTTTTCTCGATGTCACTCATGATCTGGCTCTGGATCACGCTCTGGTTCGCGAACTTCTCGGAAGCGCTTGCGGAGGAGCGGGGCCGGGCGCAGGCGATCGCGCTCCGCGGCACAAGGCGTGAGATTCTCGCGAAGCGCATCAAGTCAGTGGACGATGTGACGTCGCCTGAACTTGTGCTCGCCGAGAACTTGAAGAAGGGTGACCTCATTCTGATTGAGCCGGGGGACGTGATCGCGGCGGACGCTGAGGTGATTGACGGGGTCGCGTCTGTCGATGAGTCCGCGGTGACAGGCGAATCGGCTCCGGTGATCCGTGAGCCGGGCGGCCCGAATTCCGCGATTGTCGGCGGCACTCGTGTGCTCTCTGACCGGCTGATTGCGAGGATCAATGTGGAACCGGGGGACTCCTTCCTCGACAAGATGATTTCGATGGTGGACGGCGCGCGGCGGCGCCGGACGCCGAACGAAGTGGCCCTCACGATCATGCTGATCGCTATGACCGTGATCCTCCTTCTCTCCTGCGCGACACTCGTGCCGTTCTCGCTCTATGCCTCTGAAATGGCGTCCCGCGGGGCGCCGGTCCGCGTGATCACGGTGGTCGCGTTCCTTGTCTGCGTGGTGCCGACCACGATCGCAGGTCTGCTGTCCACGATTGGCGTTGCCGGCATGAGCCGCATGCTGAAAGCGAACGTGATCGCGATGTCGGGACGCGCGATTGAGGCAGCGGGTGACGTTGACGTGCTGCTGCTTGATAAGACCGGCACGATCACGGTCGGTAACCGCGAAGCCATTGCTTTCGTGCCGCTTCAGGGCGTGACGGTCGCGGAGCTCGCGGCGGCCGCGGCCGCCGCGTCGATCGCGGACGAAACGCCTGAAGGCTACTCGATCACGCGGCTTGCGAAAGAGCGCTACAACGTGCAGATCGATATCAATTCCTTCAAGGGCGCGAAGTTTGTCGCGTTCAGCGCCCAGACCCGCATGTCCGGGCTCGATCTCGGAGACCGTAGCATCCGTAAGGGTGCCATGTCCGCGATCAGCGCCTGGCTACGGCAGAAAGGGATGGCGCTTCCGAAAGAGGCTGAGCAGAAAGCGATCAGCATGGGCCGCCGCGGCGCGACCCCGCTTATCGTCGCTGAAAACGGCCGGGTTCTCGGTATCGTGGAACTGAAGGACGTGATCAAGACCGGTATCCGGCAGCGGTTCAATCAGCTGCGGAGCATGGGTATCCGGACTGTGATGCTGACAGGCGATAACCGCTATACGGCAGCCGCGATGGCAGCCGAGGCGGGGCTTGATGACTACGTGGGTGAAGCGACCCCGGAGGATAAGCTTCGGATCATCCGCCGCTATCAGGCCGAGGGGAAACTCGTTGCCATGACGGGTGACGGAACGAATGACGCTCCGGCGCTCGCGAAGGCGGACGTCGCGGTCGCGATGGGGAACGGCACGCAGGCCGCGAAGGAAGCCGGGAACATGATTGATCTCGACTCAAGCCCCACGAAGCTTCTCGACATTATCGATATCGGCAAGCAGATGCTTCTCACGCGCGGCGCGCTCACCACGTTCTCCGTGAGCAACGATATCGCGAAATACTTTTCCATTATTCCGGCCGCCTTTGCGACGACTTATCCTGAGCTTTCCGTGCTGAACGTGATGCATCTTTCGTCACCGGAAAGCGCGGTGCTGTCGACCGTGATCTTCAACGCGCTCATCATTCTGCTGCTGATCCCGGTCGCGATCCGAGGCGTCCACTACAAGGCTTCTTCCCCGATCAGGCTTCTGCGGCGAAATGTCGTGGTGTACGGTTTCGGCGGCCTGATTGTGCCGTTTGTGCTGATCAAGGCGATTGATATGGCGCTGGCCTATCTCGGGATCTTCTAGGAGCAAAGGCCATGGTTCTGAAAGCAGCGAAAAACGCGATCATCATCTTTCTCCTTCTCGGGATTGTCTGCGGTGTCGGTTACCCCGCGCTGGTCACCGTGATCGCTCAGAAAGCTTTCCCGGAGCAGGCGAACGGGTCGATCGTCTATAAGGACGGGAAACCGGTCGGAAGCCGCCTGATCGGGCAGGAGTGGACTCAGCCGAAGTACTTCTGGGGGCGCCCGAGCGCGATCCCGGGGGGCGCGAATAACGCCATGACGTCGACGAGCTCGAATGACGGTCCGACGAGCCCCTGGCTCATCAATAAGGTGCGCGACCGGGTTGCGGCGCAGCGTAAGGCGAACCCCGACGCGAAGGGACCGGTGCCGCAGGATCTCGCGACAACCTCCGCCTCCGGGCTTGACCCGGATATCACGCCCGAAGACGCGCTCTGGCAGGTGGAGCGCGTGGCGAAAGCGAGAAAAATGAAGAAGCAGGATCTCGAGAAGCTCGTGCACGATATGACTGAGGAGCCGTTCCTCGGTTTCCTTGGGGAAGAGCGCATCAATGTTCTCGCGCTCAACATGGAGCTTGACAGGCGAGCGGAGCAGATCCGGCAGAGCGAGAAGAGCGGCAAGAGCGGAAAGCGCGGAAAGCGCCGCTAGACCGACTAAAAGACTGACAGAGAGGAGGCATGCACCATGAGAGACGATACCGAAGAGAGACCCGATCCGGACGCGCTTCTGGCCTCCATACAGAAGTCTGAGGATGAGAGCGGCCGAGGGAAGCTGAAGATCTTCTTCGGCGCCTGCGCCGGGGTTGGCAAGACCTACACGATGCTCACTGAGGCGAAGGCGCAGCTGAAGGCTGGGGTCGACGTTGTGGTGGGACTCGCGGAAACCCATGGCCGCGAGGAAACGAGTGAGCTGCTGGACGGCTTTGAGATTCTTCCGAAGCGGACCGTTCAGGGCCGCAGCAACCTTCACGAATTTGATATTGAGGCGGCACTGAAGCGCCACCCGCAGCTCCTCGTGGTGGATGAGCTCGCGCACTCCAATCTCCCCGGGAGCCGCCACGCGAAGCGCTGGCAGGATGTGGAGGAGCTGCTCGAAGCCGGGATCGATGTATACACCGCGCTTAATGTCCAGCATCTCGAGAGCCTGAATGACGTGGTGGCCGGCATCACCGGGATCACGGTCCGCGAGACCGTGCCGGACCGGATTTTTGATGAAGCCTGGGAAGTGCGGCTTGTCGATATTCCGGCGGACGAACTCCTGAAGCGGCTGGACGAAGGGAAGATCTATCTCCCGAATATCGCGGCACGCGCCGCGCATAACTTCTTCCGGAAGGGGAACATCATCGCGCTCCGCGAACTCGCGCTCCGCCGCACGGCGGACCGCGTGGACGCTCAGATGCGGGCGTATCGCCAGGAGAGCGCCATCGCGACCGTGTGGGAAGCGCAAGACCGGCTGCTCGTCGCGATCGGCACGAGCACCGACAGCGCGCGTCTCGTGCGTGAAACGGCGCGTCTCGCGAACCGCATGAAGGCTGAGTGGATCGCGGTCCACGTGGAGGATCCTTCGAGACCAGACAGTGAAGAGAAGAAGCGGGTATTCGATGTGCTGAATCTCGCCGGTCAGCTCGGAGCCGAAACCACGGTGCTTTCAGGGAGCGATCCGGTCGCGGTGATCGCGGAGTACGCGCGGCGCCGCAATGTGACGAAGATCGTGCTCGGCGCGAAGCCCCGCTCGAAATTCGCGATTTTCCGCGCGGGGGTCGCCGATAAGCTTCTTACCCGATACCCGGATCTCGACGTGGTGCAGATCGCGCTCGAGGATTCCAAGACCCGCGAGCGCTCGAAGTGGCTGAATGGTGAAGGGAACGCCCCGGCGATCAATTACCTCTGGGCAACGATCGCCTGCGTGGCGACGCTTGTCGCCACCGCGTTCCTGCTCTCCATCTTCGAGCCCGCGAACGTCATCATTCTGATTCTTCTGATGGCGGTCGCGGTGGGCGCCGTCTGGGGCTGCGGGCCGGCCGCCTGGGCGGTGTTCCTCGCGGCGCTCGCGTTTGACTTCTTCTACGTGCCGCCGATTCTGAAGTTCACGACGAATAACACGCAGTACATCTTCACTTTCTTCCTTGTCCTCATCACGGCGGTCTATGTCGGTCTGATGTCAGGGAAGCTGCGCCGCGAGGCGGATCTCGCCTGCGTGCGTGACTTCCGGAGTTCCGCGGTGGCGGAGCTCGCGAAGGAACTCACGAAGTCGATCACGGTGGAACAGGTGGCGGAAGTGGTGCAGCGTCATCTTTCGCCGCTCCTTCAGGCCGATATCTCGCTTGGGTTCCCGGATCACGATGACCGGCTGAGCTTCAAGTCGAAGAAACTCCCCGATATTGAAGTGGCGCAGTGGTCTTACGACCACTCGCAGGAAGCGGGGCTTGGAACGATGACACTCTCAGCCGCGAAGGAACGGATGATTCCGCTCCTCACGAGGCGGCGCTGCTGGGGTGTGATGGCGCTCAGTCCGACCGGTGCCCTGACGTTGGAGAACCCCGATACAAAGCGGCTGCTTGACGCCTGCGCGGTGCAGGTCGCTCAGACCATAGAGCGAATCGAGTACTCAAATATCGCGAAAGACGCGATGATCCGCGGAGAAGCCGAGAGGATGCGCGCGACGCTGCTTGGCGCCGTGTCCCGCGATATCAGCCTTCCGGTGAACTCGATTCTGAAGACCACGGAGAAACTCCTCCCTGAGCTGCTCGGGAGCCCGTACTCCGCCGCGGTCTCTTCTATTCAGGGGCAGGCCGCGCTGCTTCGCCGTCTCACCGGGAACCTGAAGGAGATGGCGCGGCTGCAGGCCGGGAACGCGGAACTCGATCTCGCGCAGACCGATATCTCGCAGCTCATCACGGAAGCCGCGGGACAGTTCTGGAGCATTGATTCCGGGAAGACGATTCAGACGGATGTGTCCTCTGATCTCCCGAAGGTCCGGATCGACCGGTCGCTTATCATGCGGGCGCTCGAGAACCTGATCGATAACGCGGAAAAGTATTCCCCGAAGGGAACGCCGGTTGAGATTTCGGCTCAGGGGAAGAATCATGGGGTCGAGATCGTGGTGCGGGATCACGGAAAGGGCATTCCGCAGGGCATCAAAGCCTTCGCGGCTGAAGTGGCGGCAGGGGAGGCCACCTCTGCGCCTCCCGCGGAAAGCGGGGAGCGGAAGGCGGGGCTTGGGCTCGCCCTGGTACGCGTGATCGCAGAGGCGCATCACGGGAAGGTGTCCGCCGCGAATATGCCGGACGGAGGCGCGGCGGTGAAACTCTGGCTTCCGGAGCAGGGGCCTGAGAAGGCGGCCTGAGAAAGCCAAAAATAAGGGCGATCCGACGGATCGCCCTTTTTTTTACCTCTGGGGCAGCGGTGCCCTGGGTGTCAGATGTCAGTCTTTGCGCCCGCAGACCGCGGTGGCAATGTTCGTGAAGACTTCAAAGCCCGGCTTCAGGTTCACCGTGTCCTGGATATCGAAATCCGGACGGTGGTGCCCCTTGTTCTCGCAGCCAAAGAGGAAGAAGCCCGGGTTCCCGCCATGCTCCGCGACCCGGCGCATGAAGAGCGTGCAGTCTTCGGATCCTCCGCAGTGGTGGATATCCTCCACGGTGACACCGGGAACCGCCTCAGCCGCTTTCCGCATCGTCTCCATGGCCTCCGGCGTTGTGACGAGCGTCGTTGCCTGACCGGTCTTGATGAGGTCATACTTCACGCCGAGCATGTCGGCCGCGCCTTTCACCACTTCCTGAGCGCGGGAGAACATGAATTCGTTTGCTTCATGCGTGGAGCCGCGGACCTCGCACTCCATGTGAGCGTGAGCCGGCGTGATGTTGCGGCCTTCACCGGCGTCAAGACGGCCGACGGACACCCGGGTGTCGCCTTCTGATGTGCGGGAAATGGCGTTCAGCATGATCGCGGCGTTCGCGGCGGCAAGGAGCGCGCTGCGGCCGGCCTCAGGCTTTGCGCCGGCGTGAGACTGAATACCGGTGAAATTCACATCGAACTTCGTGGTCGCGAGGTAGCCGTCCGCGCAGAGCTGGATATGGCCGGTCTTCGCGGTGACACCGACGTGAGCACCGAAGAACCAGTCGACATCATCAACGACGCCGGCTGCCACCATGGCGCCCGCGCCTCGCGTCCCTTCTTCAGAAGGCTGGAAGATCAGCTTGATGCGGCCGCAGAGCCGATCCTTGTTATCCGCGAGCCAGTGCGCAACACCGAGGCCGACCGCGGTGTGGGAGTCGTGGCCGCAGGCGTGCATCTTGCCTTTGAAGGTCGAGGCGAAGCCTTCACGCGCGGGCAGATGGTCAGAAGCGGGATCCGTGATCTCCTGAATCGGGAGCGCGTCCATATCGTGACGGAAGGCGAGCGTCGGACCGGGGCGGCCGGTGTCGAGAATACCGACGCAGCCTGTGTAGCCATCCATGCGGCTGAGGAGCTCCTCCGGAACACCGGCCTCACGGGCACGGGTGATGGCTGCTTCAACCGCTTTCGGATCACGCCCGAGAACCGCGTCAGGATTCACCACTTCGCGTCCGAGATGAATTTCAAAACCGAGTTCGGTGAGTTTCTTCGCGACGATCGCGGTGGTTTCGAATTCTGTCCAGCCAAGCTCCGGACGCTTATGAATACGGCGCCGGGTTTCGATCATTTCGGGTACGTAGCGGTCAAATGCATCTGCCATCTTCGAGTCTCCTTCCAGTTGAAATTCCGGTGAAACCGCCGGACTGAAGCGGATCTAGTGTCCGCGTATCAGTCTGTATTGTGACGTCTGCTGTTTAAAATAACGGGTAAAACCGAAGTCATGTATATCTTTTGCAGCGGAAGTCCGGACGATATCCGTATACTTCGGGCGAAAGGAGAGGAGGGAAGATGGGTAACGGCGTACCGCTTTACGAAGCAGCGAAACGGAAGATCCTGAAGCGTCTGGAGACACGCGAGTGGCTTCCCGGGGCGAAGCTGCCGCCTGAAGGCGAGCTCTCGCGCGAACTCGGAGTCAGTGTCGGAACGCTTCGTCACGCGGTGGGGGAACTCTGCGACGAAGGCATTCTCTGGCGGCGCCAGGGCTCTGGCACCTATGTCCGGTCCTATCGGGACGGAGGCGCGGGCTTCTGGAACCGTTTTCAGCCTTTCCAGACCCGGGATGGGATGCCGATGATCATGGTGGACCGAAAGGTTCTGTTTCTGGAAACCATTCCCGCGGGAGACGAGTTCTCTGTCCGTCTTCGTCTGAAGAAAGATGACCCCGTGATTCATGTGCTCCGTCACCAGATCGATAAAAACGGCGAATTTCAGGGGATCGATGAGCTTTATCTGCGGGGAGACTATTTCAAGGGGCTGACATTCGAGCGGTTTGATAAGAATCTGGAGCCGGATGAATCGCTCTACAGCTTCTACGAGCGGGAGTTCGGGGTTGAGATTGTGGAGACCTCGAACTTTATTGCCTGGGATATCGGGACAGAGGAACTCGCGAAGCGCCTTCTCGCTCCGAATATCGCCAATATGCCGCTGATTTTCTATAAACGGGTCTCGAAGACCTATGGACATATTCCGGTGGAGTGCCGTGTTATCCGGGGAAAAGCGTCTGATGTCCAGCTCTCGTTTGATATCACGAGATAAATGTCTGAAGGGTACGGGAAGCCTGGCCGCGGAATGCGGCAGAGCGGAAGAGAATGGGAAAAATCAGATGGTGCCCGGGGAGGGACTCGAACCCTCACGATGTTTAGTCGGCGGATTTTGAGTCCGCTGCGTCTACCATTCCGCCACCCGGGCAATGTGACAATGCATGATGCAAAGACGTCATATTATGCCAAAAAAGGTTTCTCTTTGGTCCAAACCGCAAAAAAAAGGGGGCGGCCGTCTGTCCACGCCGCCCCTAAAAGAGATACCTGAAAACCAGCAGAGAGGAGAAGCTCTGCCGATCCAACTGCTTAACCAGTCCCGACCCCGTGGAACTGATGAGCCAAATACTATCACCAATTGAAAATAATTCTCATTTAACGTTTGAGAAGATTTGACATCTGTCAAATTTACGTCTCTCTCTGCCGAAATCTGCCCACTGCGTATAATTCCACGTTTCCTTTCTTTATCTGGCCAGTCAAGCCATGACAGAACAATATCTATCTGATTTTGATTTCGATCTTCCCGAAGAACTTATTGCCCAGTTTCCGCTGGAACAGCGCGACAACTGCCGGCTGCTGCATGTAGTGCCTGAGGGCGGATACGAAGATCTCCTTTTCCACGACATCAAGAAGCTCCTCCGCCCGGGCGATCTCCTCGTCATGAACAACACGTTCGTGATCAAGGCTCGTCTCCGCGGTCACAAGGCCACGGGCGGCGCAGTTGAGGCTCTGATTGAGCGCGTGACCGGAGAGAAGAGCGCGATCGCGATGATGCGCGCGAGCAAGTCCCCGAAGGCGGGGACGGAAGTGATTTTCGAGAACCACGAGGGTGAGAAGCTCCCGGTGAAGGTGGGTGAGCGCGAGGGCGAGTTCTTTGAGCTCGAGTTCCCGGATGCTGTGCTGCCGCTTCTTGATAAGTTCGGCAGCACGCCGCTGCCTCCTTATATTGAGCGCGACGCGAACGCGAAGGACGAGTCGACCTATCAGACGGTTTACGCGAAGATCCCGGGCGCGGTGGCCGCGCCGACCGCGGGTCTGCACTTTACGCGCGAGCTCCTCGATGAACTGAAGGCAGAGGGGATCGACGAAGCGTATGTGACGCTGCACGTCGGCGCCGGCACCTTCCAGCCGGTCCGTGAGGAGAAGCTTTCTGAGCACAAGATGCACTCCGAGTGGTACTCGGTGTCGCCTGAAGTGGCGGCAAAGGTGAATGAGACGAAGGCGAAGGGCGGCCGCATTGTGGCGGTCGGCACCACGTCGCTCCGCACGCTTGAAGCCGCGGCAGTGGCTCCGGGCCGGATTCAGTCCGGTGCCCGCGATACGACGCTCTTTGTGACCCCGGGTTACAAGTTCAATACGATCGACGCTCTGATCACGAACTTCCATCTCCCGAAGTCGACTCTCGTGATGCTCGTTTCCGCCATCGCGGGCCGCGAGCGGATCCTTGACGCGTACCGTCACGCGATTGAAAACAAATATCGGTTTTTCTCTTACGGGGACGCCATGTTCCTCGAAAATGCCCCCCAGGCCAAATAACGGAGGACACGCCCGTGGCGCTATCTTTTAAAGTTCTGAAAACGTCGGGCAAAGCCCGCCGCGGTGAACTGCACCTGAATCACGGCGTCGTGCAGACGCCGATCTTCATGCCGGTCGGCACCTGCGGCACCGTGAAGTCGATGACGCCGGAGGAGCTGAAGGACAACGGTGCCCAGATCATTCTGGGCAACACCTTCCACCTCTGGCTCCGTCCGGGGCTTGAAGTGGTTGGGCTCCATAAGGGGCTGCATGACTTCATGCACTGGGATCGTCCGATCCTGACCGATTCGGGCGGATTCCAGGTCTTCTCGCTTCGCGGTATCCGGAAGATCACCGAGGAGGGCGTGAAGTTCGCCTCCCCGATCGACGGCCGGCGTCTTTTCCTGTCGCCTGAAGAGTCGATGCGGATCCAGACTGTGCTGAATTCCGACATCGTGATGCAGCTTGACGAATGTACGCCGTACGAAATCGACGGCAAGCCCGCGACTGAGAAGCAGGCGGCGGATTCGATGCGCATGTCGCTTCGCTGGGCGAAGCGCTGCAAGGACGAATTCAACCGCCTCGGGAACCCGAACGCGCTTTTCGGCATCGTTCAGGGCGGCATGTATAAGCACCTGCGCGAAGAGTCGCTTCACGGACTCGTCGATATCGGTTTTGACGGCTACGCGGTGGGCGGCCTCTCGGTCGGAGAACCGAAGGCTGAGATGAACCGGATCGAAGAGGAGATCGTGAGCCAGCTCCCGGACGACAAGCCCCGCTACCTGATGGGTGTCGGTACGCCTGAGGATCTGGTTGAAGGCGTCTCCCAGGGCATCGACATGTTCGACTGCGTGATGCCGACCCGGAACGCGAGAAACGGCTGGCTCTTCACCCGCTACGGCGACGTGAAGATCAAGAACGCGAAGTACATCAAGGACCTCGCGCCGCTCGATGAAAGCTGCGACTGCTACACCTGCCGCAACTACGATCGGTCGTACCTCCACCACCTGCACAAGGTGGGTGAGATTCTCGGAGCCCGTCTGAATACGATCCACAACATTCACTTCTATCTCACGCTGATGGCTGAGATGCGCGACGCGCTCGAGAAGGGAACGTTTGAGGAGTGGAAAGAGCAGTTCTACCGCGACCGCGCCCGCGGCGTCGGCTGACGCTCCGCACTCTGAAGGGCCTCCCCGGCTGGCACAGCGGGGAGGCCTATTCCTTTATAATCAGCTGATTGATTTCCGGCCGGGGGACTGTACCCTTTTCGGCTAATGAATAAACAAGGACTTGAGACCTCATGTTTCTGATTTCTGATGCTCTCGCGGCGGACGCCGCAGCCGGCGGTGCTTCCGCCGCTCTTATGCAGTTCCTGCCCCTCATTCTCATCATCGTCGTTTTCTGGCTCTTCCTGATCCGCCCGCAGCAGAAGCGCGCGAAGGAACACCAGAAGATGGTCGAAGGTCTCAACAAGGGCGATGAAGTGATGACCGCCGGCGGCATCATGGGCAAGGTCGCTGATCTCGACGAACAGAACGTCAAGATCCAGATCTCGACCGTCGAAGGCACCCCGGTGACGATCGTCATGGCCCGTCAGACCATCGCGAACGTGCTCCCGAAGGGAACCGTCAAGTTCTGAGAAGCCGGTTTCGCGCAGGACAGATTTATTGAGGAAGCCTTTCCGGGCTTCCTGAGGCAGGCCCTGCTCACGCTGGATACAGCGCCCGAGCGGGTCTGCATTATTCTTTATGCCCGGCTTATCAGGCCGGGTTTTGGGTAGTCAAGATGAATCGTTATCCCATTTGGAAATACCTCATCATCCTGTTTGCCCTCGTCATCAGTATTCTCTACACGATCCCGAACTTCTTCGGCGAGTCGCCTGCTATTCAGGTCTCTCCCGGAAAGGCGACGGTGAAGGTAACGGATGCCACCATGGCGAAGGTTGAGGACGCGCTGCGATCCGCAGGAATCAAGCCTCAGGCCGTCCACCTGGATGCCGGCAGCCAGCAGTCGAGCGCCAGCGTCCGCGTGCGTTTCGGCGTGACGGACTCCGAGCTCCAGCTTCAGGGCCGTGAGGTGCTGGAACGGGCTCTGAACCCGGATCCGACGAACCCGGATTATGTGATCGCGCTGAACCTCGTGCCGAACACTCCGGAATGGCTCTCGGCGATCGGCGGCAAGCCGATGTACCTCGGTCTTGACCTTCGCGGCGGCGTGCATTTCCGTCTCGAAGTCGATATGAAGGCCGCCATTCAGAAGCGTATTGACTCGAACGCGGCCGATATCCGCACGCAGCTCCGCGATAAGGACATCCGCAATAACGGCGTTGACCGCTCCGGCGACACGATCGTGATGCAGTTCCCGGATGAGAACTCCCGCGATAAGGCCTTCGATCTGATCCGCGGCACCGATCCGGATCTCGCGCTTGAAGACCGTCAGGACGGCGGCAACTATCAGATTGTTGCCCGCATGACCGATAAGGCGATCCGCGACGTTCAGGACTACGCGATCAAGCAGAATATCTCCACGCTGCATAACCGAATCAATGAACTCGGCGTTGCGGAGCCTGTGATTGCCCAGCAGGGCGCGACCGGCATTGTGGTTGAGCTGCCGGGCGTGCAGGATACGGCGAAGGCTAAGGACATTCTCGGCCGTACGGCAACGCTCGAAATCCGCATGGTGGATGACACGCCTGAGGCTTATACCCAGATGGCATCCGGCACGGTTCCGTTCGGTGACGAGGTCTTCACTGACCGCGAGAACCACCAGGTGCTCGTCCGCCGCCGCGTGCTGCTGACCGGTGAAAACCTTCAGGACGCACAGCCGGGCTTCGACTCCCAGACGCAGGAACCGACCGTGAATCTGACGCTCGACAACAAGGGCGCCCGGATCTTCAAGGAAGTGACCCGCGATAACGTCGGCAAGCGCATGGCGATCATCCTCTTCGAGAAGGGACACGGCCAGGTGGTGACGGCCCCAGTGATCCGTCAGGAAATCGGCGGCGGTCACGTGCAGATTTCCGGCGCGATGACGACGATCGAAGCGACGGATACGGCTCTGCTGCTGAGAGCCGGTTCACTCGCGGCTCCGATGGAAATCGTGGAAGAACGACTTGTCGGCCCGAGCCTCGGCCAGGCAAACATTGCCGCGGGCTTCAAGGCGTCGATCTACGGCTTCATCGTGGTGTCGATCTTCATGATGATGTACTACGAGGTGTTCGGCATCATTTCAGCGATCACGCTGCTTTTCAACGTGATCCTGATTGTTGCCATCCTCTCGATGCTGCAGGCAACGCTCACGCTGCCGGGTATCGGCGCTCTCGCGCTTTCAATCGGTATGTCCGTCGACTCGAACGTGCTGATCAACGAACGTATCCGAGAGGAACTGAGAGCCTGGAGGACGCCTCAGGTGGCTATCAAGGAAGGTTATGACAGAGCCTTCGCGACGATTGTGGACTCGAACGTGACGTCTCTCATCGCCGGTATCGCTCTGCTGATCTTCGGCTCCGGTCCGATCCGCGGTTTCGCTGTGGTGCACTGTCTCGGTATTCTGACCTCGCTCTTCACGGCGGTGTTTGTCTCCCGCGGTCTTGTGAATCTGGTCTATGGCCGTCAGAAGCACCTGAAGAAGATTCACATCGGCAAGATCTGGCGCCCCGACCCTCCCAAGAAGGTTGCCGGCACCGGGTCCGCGGGTAAATAACCGAACGGATCAAGGAGATAAATAATGGAATTTTTCCGCATTCGCCGAACGATCCCGTTCATGCACTATTCGCTGTACCTGAATATTGCATCGGTCATCATGTTCTGCCTCGCTGTGTTCTTCCTTGCGACGAAGGGGCTTGCCTTCTCGATTGAGTTCACGGGCGGCACGAACATTGAAGTGACGTATCCGAGCGCTGCTGACACGGATCAGATCCGAAAGGTTCTGGCTGAGAAGATCTCGCCTGAGGTCTCCGTGCAGAACTACGGTACGGCCAAAGACATCCTGATCCGCGTGCCGCTGAAGGGAAATGAAACCTCCGGCCAGCAGGCGAAGCAGGTGATGGATATTCTTTCCGCCCAGACTCCGGGCGTGAAGCAGCACTCCGTCGAGTTTGTCGGTCCTCAGGTGGGCAAGCAGCTCGCCACTGACGGCGCCACCGCTCTCGCGCTTGTCTGCTTGGGCATCATGATCTACCTCGCGTTCCGGTTCGAGTGGAAGTTCTCAGTCGCCGCCGTGATCGCGAATATGCATGACTTGGTGATTGTTGCCGGTCTGTTCGCGTTCTTCCAGTGGGAGTTCTCACTGCAGGTGCTGACCAGTCTGCTCGCCGTGCTCGGTTACTCGGTGAACGAGTCCGTGATTATTTTCGACCGAGTGCGTGAGCACTTCCGGACGATGAGAAAGGCGAGCACGGTTGAGGTGATTAACTCAGCTATTACCGCGACGATTTCCCGTACGGTGATCACCCATTCCTCAACGCTGTGCATGACGCTGTCGATGTATTTCTTCGGCGGCCCGGCGCTGCACTACTTCGCTCTGGCTCTGACGGTCGGTATCTGCTGCTCGGTTTACTCTTCCGTGTTCGTTGCGGCCGCTATCGCCATGTACCTGAAGGTGAAGCGTGAAGACCTCGTGCACAAGGTGAAGAAGGCTGAGATTTCCGAAATGGTTCCGTAAGGAATCCGCTTTCTGAAAGACTCTGATCTTCAGATTCCCGGTCTGGTTTTTCCAGCCCGGGAATTTTTTACCCGTAAGGCGGCAGGAAGCGGACCCCGGAGACGGATATCCGCCGAACCCGGGATTGGCGCGGCGGAGAGCCCCCTTTGAGGGCGGAAAGAGCGCGGAGCAGGGGAGGATTAAGGTTTGGTCAGGCAGGAGGTCCCCTGAAGCCGTCTGAACCCGATTGCTTCACGTTTTGAAGGAAGGGGGCGAGGCGGTGCTCCTGATGGAGGCATCAAAAAAGCCGCTTTCCGGATTGGAAAGCGGCTAAAAGGAAAGAAGACTTCGTAAGGAATCAGGACTGCTTTCCGGATTCCTCATCAGGCTTCACTTCGACCGCGTCCTTCACATCCGACGCGGCGGCTTCGTGCACGGTTTCGGCGGCGGCCGCTGTGGCAGCGGCAGCACCTGCGACAGCCGCTTCAGCGGTGCGGAGGATATCCGCGAAATACCCATCCATCTCAAACGGGAGGCGTTCGGAGCGGATCCGGATCCCGATCGTATCCCAGAGGATCAGAAGGAGACGCGGGATCAGCACGACAACGCCGTAGAGAATGAAGAGACGCGGGAGCCAGGAGGCAGCGGGCGCGAAAGCGGCAGCCGCGGCGGCTGAGGTTGTAGCGGCGTCCTGCAGACGGTCGAGACGCATCGCGGCCACCGTGTTCACGTCCGGCAGCGGGCCGAGATTCAGTGCCGCGGGGATCCAGCCAAAGAGGGTATTGAAGATATCGCAGACGTTATCCGGCGAATTATGCAGCCCGACGATATCCCAGCCGATCAGATAGTTGTGGCCGAGACCCCGGACGATGATGCTGGAAATCACGCCGGCCGTGAAGGCGAGGAACGCCCAGTGCAGAATGCGGGCGATGCGGAACTGGGAGAGTCTCAGAACGGTCGGAGTCCAGATTTTCAGGAACGCCTGACGGATACCGGAGGTGATGATCTTCGGGGCGAAGAGTCCATCGGAAAGTTTTGCGAGTGTCGTGCGGAGCGGGAATTCGATATGACGGCGCCGGACAATGCTTACGAGCCCCAGGATGATGAGCGCCGCGTAGAGGAAGAGGCTCCACCCGAAGATAAAGAGATAGATCGGTGAAAAGAGATTGATCTCCGCGCCGGTTGAGAGGAACCGTTCACCGAAAGCGCCGAGCAGGTAGGAACCGAGAATGAGGCAGAGCGCGACAAGCGATCGGGAGCCGTAGTTCAGCTTCATCGTGAGAAGCGTCGGGGAACGTTTCGACATCCGGGAGAAGGCGAGCGCGGCGCGCTTCTGGATGAAATCCGACGCCTTGGAGCCCGGAGTGGTTTCCCGGCTCAGCTCCGCGGTGATCTCTTCAGCCTCGGTTTTGGACCAGTACTTGCCGCCCGCATCCGAGGTTTCGATTGCCTTCACGAGACTCACCATCCTTGCTGTGTTGTAGGGATAGCGGAGTTTTTTCAGTTTGCTTTCAGAGAACAAAGCCATTCTTCGGTTGCCTCAAAAGAAATAAGGTTCCGTACGGTCCGGGCGTGAGCCTCAGACCGTATGGTCAGCAGCTCGATTTTATCAGGATTGCCCCGCGGTTCTGCCTTCTTTTAGCGGCGGAATCAATCCAGGGAAACGGGGCTCTTCCTGGCACCTCAGGTTATTTTTTCAATCCTGAACGGAAAGCCGCGAGAAGCGCTTCTGATGCGGCGCGGGGGTCCGCGGTGCCGCAGATTGCCGAAACGACCGCGATGCCGTCCGCTCCGGCCGCGGCGAGAGCCGCGGCGTTATGGATCTTCACGGAGCCGATCGCGACAACCGGGCAGGGTTTCACGGCAGCGAGAGCGGCAAACCCCGGGAGCCCGAGAGGCGCGGCTGCGTCGGGTTTCGTGGAGGTGCTTTCGATCGGACCGATACCGAGATAGTCGACCACGCCGGCCGCGGCGAGGCTGCGGCTTGCCTCAAGCTCCGCCGCGTTTGAGACCGAGAGCCCGATGATCGCTTCCGGCCCCATGAGGCGCCGAGCGTCTTCTGCCGGGAGGTCCTTCTGTCCGACATGAGCGCCGGCCGCGCCGATTGCCATCGCCACATCCACCTGATCATCTACGACGAGCGGCACGCCATAGGGCGCAAGTGCGCGGATCAGAGCTCGTCCGCAGGCCGCGAGCTCCCGCTTCTTCCAGTCCGGAGCCCGGAGCTGGATAATGCCGGCCCCTCCCTGGGCAGCAGCGACCGCGGTGGACACCATGCCGTCCGCGCCTCCGCAGAGTACGGGGTCCAGCACCAGGTAAAGCGACAGATCAGGGAGCGCCATCAGACGGCCTCTTCAAGAAAGTTTTCGGGCTGCAGCGTATAGAGCGCGTCGAGGTAAGCGTCGTGGAAGGAACCCGGGCCCCGGGAGGCGTTCCCGGCGATTTCCGCGGCCCGTTTCACGAACTGACAGCAGGCGATGGTGGCGACCAGCGGATCCTCCGCTTTCGCGGCGAAACCCGCGGTCAGCGCGGAGAGCGAGCATCCGGTGCCCACCACGAGCGTCGCCATGACGTTGCCGCCCACCGCCGCGAGCACGCGGGTACCGTCAGTCGCGTAGTCCGTTTCGCCTGACACGCAGACGATGCCGCCTGATCTTTGGGCGAGCGCCTTGGCGGCGTCGAGCGCCGAGCGGCTGGAGTCGAGTGAGTCGACGCCCTTGTACTGATGGGCAAACCCGGCGCAGGCGAGAATTTCAGAACCATTTCCCCGGATCACGGTGGGCCTGAGGTCAATCAGATCGGAAATCAGATCATCTCTCCAGGCGGTGCCGCCCGCGCCCACGGGGTCGAGTGTCCAGGGCTTTCCGGCTTCAGACATCGTCGCCGCGGCGAGCTTCATGCCCCGGCTGTTTTCTTCGGAAGGTGTTCCGACATTGCAGAGCAGAGCGTCCGCAGCGAACTGAGCGAAGGCTGCGGCTTCTTCCGGAGCCGGCACCATGGCCGGGGACATTCCGGCTGCCAGAAGCACATTGGCCGTGATTTCCTGTACGACGTCATTTGTGATGCACTGCACGAGCGGTCTCTGGGCGCGGACCCGCGAGAGGGCCGCCGCCACTGCCTTTGGGGAAATCGCCTCAATAGATGAATCCGTCATTTCGTCTCCGAAAAAAGCTTTTGGAAAGAGCATTTACTGTGTATCGCACTTTACCCCGAAAGTGGGATAGTGTCACCGGAATAAGCCGTGCTGATTCAGTGGAGTACTGGTATTCTTTTCAGAATTACATGGATACCTTTCCTTCGGGAACGACCCCCCGCGGGAAAAACGATAAGGAAAATCAAAGAATGGCTTTTCTGGTGAAAATTTCCGGAACCGATGTGTCTTTTCCGGCTGAGAAGGGCGAGCGGATTCTGGATGCCGCCGAGCGCGCTGGCTATGACATCCCTCACGCCTGTCGCAGCGGTTTCTGCGGCTCCTGCTCCGCTAACGTTGTCTCTGGCGACTTCATCACGTATGCCCCGGGCAGCAAGGAAGGCGTGCCGTCCCACGGTCCGAAGATTCTGACCTGCAGCACGGAAGCCGCGAGTGACGTGGAAATCGCCGTGCAGATCAAGAAGCTCGTGCGCAACATCCCCGTTACGGTTGCCGCGATGGACCGTGTGGCCCCCGATGTGATCCGCCTCGTGCTGAAGGCCGATTCCGGCAAGCCGATCGAATTCATCCCCGGACAGTTTGTCGACATTCTTCTGGAAAACAAGGAACGCCGCAGCTATTCGATCGCCTGCGATACGCCGGCTGAGAATGGCCTTGAGCTTCACATCCGCCACGTCCCGGGCGGTCTCTTCACGGACCGTCTCTTTGGCGTCAAGGGTGAGCCGATCCAGGTTGGCACGAAGCTTGAAATCGCCGCTCCCGCGGGCGACTTCCGCCTGCATAAGCGCACCCCGCACGATATCCTGATCCTCGTGACGGGCACGGGCTTCGCTCCAGCGAAGGCGATGATTGAAAACTTCATCAAGCTCCCGAGCGCCAAGCCTCACCAGGTTTATCTCTACTGGGGCGGCCGCCATAAGGTCGACCTCTACATGGATGAGCTCTGCCGCAAGTGGGACGCCGAGCACGAGTGGTTCCACTACTGCCCGGTGCTCAGCCGCCCGGACGAGTCCGAAGGCTGGACTGGCCGCGTGGGTCACGTGCAGGATCAGTTCCTCGCGGATCACCCGGATGCGTCCCAGTATGACGCTTACATCTGCGGTACGCCGCGTCTCGTGACGGATGCCGTGAACGCGCTGACGGCAGCCGGTCTCGATAAGGACTGCACCTACAGCGACTCCTTCACGTCGAAGAAGGATACGCTCTGATAAAAAAGAGCGGCCCGGCACTGCTGCCGGGCCTGCAGACCGAAGAAGGATCCCCATCGCGGGGATCCTTTTTTGTTACGCCGATTACTTGATGAACTTGATCTTCACGCCGCCGAGGTTCCCCTTTTTATCCATTTCAGGGGCGGTGATGAAGATCCGCTTATCCGCAATACCCGCTTCGGCAAGCGCTTTCGAGAGGTTCCTCGAGCGCCAGTCAGCGAGGTTATGCAGGTTGCTCTCGTCAGGCTGCACAGCGGTGTAAAGCTTCGCCTCCTTCTCTTCAAGCGTATGGCTTGCCTTGTCGTTGGGGAACTGGAGGGCATAGAGCGCGTCGACCGCCTTCTCACGGCTCCGTTCAGCTTCAGGAAGCGTCGACTGAACGATCTTCAGAAGGCCGCGGTACGTGTTCTGATGGAGCGCGTTGTCGTCACCCTTCACACTGACCACCGGCGTGATTTCGACCTTCATCTTGGGGTTATCTTTCAGCGCCTTCGTGATCTGGGCGAGCGTGCTCTTCTGCTGATCGGCCGTCATGTGGCCGCTGCCGGACATGTACGGGACGAAAGCCGCGGCGCTGGAGGAAGAACCGCCGAGCGCGAGGTTTCCGATCGAGGCGAGCAGATTTACAGGCGCTGCCACGACCTTGATGATCAGGTTTTCAAGCCCTGTGAGAATGAGGCTCGAGAACGAGAACTCAGGATCCGCGAGGTTGCCCGAGATCGGCAGATCAAATTCGATATTTCCCTGACCGTCCGTGAGGAGCGCGGTGGCAAGCGTCACAGGGAGGCTGGTCGAAGTGTCATTCGGAATGTAGTCGCCCCAGGCGAGCTGCTCAATCAGGATGTGGTTGTCAACATCGAGGAACGTCTTATCCTTCAGTGTGATATCCGACTTGATCGTGAGGTTGCCCTTCTGAATCGGGTAGGACACATAGTGAACGGTGTAGGGCGAGAAGAACGGCATCGAGACCGCGGAGATTGTCCCCTTGGCGGTGAGTTTCCCCTTATCCACGAAAGGCGAGCCGCTGCCTGTGACGTTGATCTTGGAAACCCCATTCACGACGCCGGTCATCGTGAGTGAGGAAGGCGTGTTTTCGCCTCCGATCGCGACCGGTTTCACTGTGGTATTGAGATCGGCGAACCGGAACTGGCCGGCAGGCTTGATCGAATTGTCGACAAAGGAGAAGCCCCCGTCGGTCACGCGGAATTCGCCGATACGGATCGGCTGCGAGGCGGAAACACCGGCCTTCTTCTTTGCTTCCTCCACCTTCTGCTTCACCACAGCCTGTACTTTCTTCGCTTCAGTGGCAGCCTTCCGCTTTCCGAGGAGCGGATCGATATCCAGGTTCCCCTTCGCGTCACGCGAGAGCATCATGCGGGGCTTTGCGATCTCAACTGCGGAGACCCGGATGGTGCCGGTAGCCGGTGCTTCGACGCCTGTTACCGTCGTGCGGTCCACGCGGCCGAACTTCGACTTGCCGCCTGAGATTTCAAAGGCGGTGGAGTTGATATTGAGGGAGGCGAGATTGGCGTGGCCGGACGCGCCGCTCTTCCAGTCGAGATTCGACGCGGAGACGGTGTCCGAAAGCGTCGACACCTTTGCGGCGTTCACAGGCGAAATCACCTGCGCCTTGCTGAGGTTCGCGCTCGCGACCTTGAGACTCATGTCGGAGTCACGCGTGAAGCTGATGGAGTTGATGTCAGCGTGGCCCGTATTGAAGTTAAGAAGGTCGACCGTGCTTTGAATGTCCCCCGCAGAAACGCTGGATCCCGTGAAGGCAAGCGCTTTCTTGATATCCAGCGCGCTCTTCTTAACGTCAAGCGTGCCGACGGCGAGTTTCACAGGAGTGCCGCCGGCGACCTGAAGCCGGGTGCCTTTGGAATTCACGTCAGCCGCTTTCACGGAGACGCCGCCGTCCTCACGGGTGGCAACGCTGAGCGACAGTGCCTGGGCGTTCACAGCGGTGGAACCGCCTGTCACCGGATCAGCCTTGAAGTCGAGCCCGGCGAGTCCAGTGGTCTGAGATGTCACACCAAGCAGTTCTTTCTTTCCGTTCCAGTTGACCGCGAGTTTCGCAGCGTTCGAATCCGTGATGGTGCTCTTGAAGTTTCCGGCCGTGAGGTCAGTCTTTTCCGCACGGACCTTGCCGCCGTCAAATGTCACGGTATCCTGTTTGCCGTTCCAGCCGACCTTTACCGTGTTTCCGGAGAGGCGGCCCGCTTTGCCGGAGAAGCTGCCGGCGTGAATTTCCGGAGTGGCGAGCGCGAGCGTCCGGGCACCGAGGCTGAGCGCCTCATCTTTGCCCTTCCAGCCAAGCGAGAAATTCTGCGCGTCGATTCCGCCGAAACCCGCGCTGAAGGAGCTCTTCGGGAGTTCCACCGCGGGTTTCGCGAGCGCGAGCTTCCCAAGGTCAAGCGATACATCACCGTCGTAGAGTGCTTTGAAGCTTTCAGCCCGGGCGTTATCCGCCTTGACGGAGAGCGGGCTCTCCCCCTTCTTCGTCAGCGCGAAATTCTTCAGATTCAGTGTGCCGCCGGCACTCACCGAGGGCTTTTCTTCCATCAGCGAATACTCGGCATCGACCTTCGCGGTCGCTCGGCTCGCGATCGTGAGACCGGCGAGTTCCGCGTAGCCTGAGATCCGGTCGAGGTTCAGGTTCTGGGTGTCAACCGAGGCCTTTCCCTTCAGAGCGCTGATATCGAGGCTGCCGTTCGTCTTCAGGCTGCCGTCGAGAATCTTCGCAGAGAGATCAAAGTTCGTGGTCTGCCCCGGGATCATCGTGACATTTTCAGCGGTGGCATTGAGAGCTGAGGCGTCGATCCGGGCGTCATGCGCCGCGTGGTCAATGAACCGGAGCGTACCGTCAGTGATGGCGGCGTTCTTCACGGTCCAGGCGAAAGCGGGCGTGGTGTCCTCAGGCTTCTTTTCATCCGCCTTTGCGTCATCCGTCTTGGGCGGCTCCGCTTTATCTGACGTTCCCGCTACCTTCGCCCAGGCGATTGATCCGTCAGCAAGCCGCTCAAGCGCGATCGTGGGGCTTTCAAGCGTGATGCCGTTTACGGTTGCCGTGCGGCCGATCACATCGACCGATCCCTGATCGATCTTGAGGCTCTTGAAGGCAATCGCGTTCGTCTTGGCTTCAGAACCCCGCATAGCGGCTGCGAAGTCATCCGCGTTTCCCGTGAAGTCGACGAGGATCGTGTTCTTTCCTCCATCCACGCCCTGGGCAAACGTAATGTCGGCATTCAGTTTCAGAGTGCCGGAGGTGACATCCATATCCAGCGGCAGCATGGCACCGAGGTGCGGCAGATCGTAGCCGTCGAGCGCGAGATGCACCCGGGTCGCCTTCGTGTTCTTGAAGGGAAGAGATTCGCCATGCAGCTCAAACGGCGTCCCATTGTCTTTCAGCGTGAGTTCGGGCTTCACGTAGATATCGCGGTCCGTGCCGATAGACCCGATGAAGGGAAGACCGAGATTGATTTCAGTCAGTTTCTCATCCACGTGATGCGACGGAACCACGATGTGGAAGTCTGAATTCGTGAGAGAAATATTGTTGAGACTGAAGCGGAAGGGTTCCTTGCTTTTTTCTTCCGTCGGCGGGAAGCGGCGGTTGATGTTATCGATGATGTCCTGGAAATTCGTCTTTCCGTTTTCATCAATCGAGAGCAGCCCGCTCACGTGATCAACCTTCAGCTCATCGAGCACGACGCCGAAGCGCGTGAGTGAAGAGAAGCCCGCCATATTCGTGTAGAGACTTCCGATTGAGACGGGCTGATCCGAGGCGTCACGCCCCGCCATCTCCACTCCCTTAGCCGAGAGCTCCAGAGTCCACGGGTTGAACTTCACTTCCTGGATCGAAACCTTGCGCCCAAGAATGTCGGACACCGGACTAGAAGCCGCCCATTTGAGTCCCGCGGGAACACCCCAGAAACCGATCGCAGAATAAACGCCGCAGGCCGCGGCGACGCCGATTGCAACCTTGGAAAGACGGTTGAGCTTCATCATTTGATCCTTCTTTTTTCTGTCGGCGCGCAGGCTCGTGACAGCGCGTGGGTCAGAACTCTCCAACTATGACTGAGATCAGTCTAATAGATTTAAACCAAAATAACCCATTCTGAGAGCAGAAAAGAAAGAAATAGAAGGAGATAAAGAGTGAAGAGTCAGTTCGTGTGAGTAGGCAAAAAGTCTTTCCGGTGCTCTTATCCAGGTACTGGATCACACCATGAAAAAAGCCCTGCATCCTGTCAGACGAGGGCTTTTTCGAGTATTAACCGAAAATAAGAAGTACTTAAATAGCGTACGAAGTAACGATATGTGAGGAAATGATTTCCGTGTCAGATTTCGCGTTTGCCGTTCCGAAGCGCCTCGTGGAAACTGAAGAATTTATAGAGGCAGATATGGAAGGTGAAGTCCGCGGCGAGCGTGAGGAGACCGAGCGGTCCCAGCACAAGAGGGCAGGGGTTGGCGGCGGGACGGAGCGCGAGATAGATGAGAAGCACCGCGGCCAGCGCCACGTTCGCGGTCATCAGAACGAGCAGCGTGCGGATGATCAGGCGGTTTGCCTGGCGGGCGACCGCGATCACCATGTAGAGAAGATAAAGCAGCCAGACCGCGACTCCCTCAATGCCGCCGGCCGTAGCCGGGAAGCGGAAGAAGCAGGCGATCAGGGACGCGGCAAAGGCGGCCGAGAAAAGGGTAAGAATCAGTTTGTAGGAGAGTGTCATCGGGGGGTTCTGAGTTTTCATGAGTTTTCCCGCGGCGAAGGCCGCGATGGTTCGATGGCAGAAAGAAGACCGGAAGAAGGCGGCCGGGACGGGAGAGCGCCATCCGGCCCCTCTATTGGGGGGCTTCCAGAGGAACGGGCATTATATCAATGCGTTACTTTTTTTATGAGCCGGGCATAAAGCGGTCTTTCGGCCGCGCTCAGGGAAGGAGCCGGATGATGTCCTCAGGAGACGAGGCCGTAAAGTCCGGAGCCCAGAGTGACGTGTCCGCGTCCTTCGGGCGATAACCCCAGAGGGCGAGGAGAGTGGATGTGCCGGCCGCTTTGCCGGCCTCGATATCCCGTCTGTCGTCCCCGGTGTAGAGCGTCTGCTCAGGCTTCAGGGCGAGTTCCTTCAGGGCGCGGAGGATCCCGTCAGGGGCCGGTTTCAGAGGAACGCCGGGGCGGGAGCCGACGACGATCGCGCAGCGCGCCATGGCGGGGGTGGAAGCGGCAATCGCTTCGGCGAATTCCTGCGGCTTATTGGTGACAATGCCCCAGACAAGCCCTTTGCGGTCGATCGCGGCAAGGAGCTCCGTGACACCTGGAAAGAGAGTTGGCTTCCGGCAGCGTGCCTCGTAAGCCGTGAAGAATGATTCCCGGAGCGACGGGTAGCGGGGATTCTCAGGCGTCACACCGAAACCGACGCGAAGGAGAGCCGCGGATCCTTCTGATGCCGCTTCGCGGAAATCCGCGGCAGGGAGAGGAGGAAATCCGAAGGAAGCGCGGACATCATTCACGGCTCCGGCAAGCCCCGCGGCGGAATCTACCAGTGTTCCGTCCATATCAAAGAGGAAAGAGGTGAGGGATTTCTGAGACACGGCAGGCTCCACAGAAAAGACACAAAAAATAAACCTCGCCCGGAAACCGGACGAGGTTCAGCTCTTTAGTCCGAAGACTTAAGAGTCAGCTTTCAATTACTTGGCGACACGGGTACCGGTCACTTCGATGACGGCACGACGGTTCGGCTGCAGGCACTTGATCAGCTGCTTGAAGTTCTTGATCTTGCCCTTCTTGGAAGGATTCGGGCAGTTCACGACCGGGTCAGCCTTGCCCTTACCGGTGGCGGTAATGACGTTGGCGTTGACGCCCTTGTTGACCAGGTAGGTCTTGACGGCGTCAGCACGGCGCTGGGACAGCTTCATGTTGTAAGCGTCCTTACCGATGCGGTCGGTGTAGCCGGTGGAGGTGACGACCTCGAGATCAACGCCAGCCATACGGGAGACGAGATCATCCAGGGTCTTGCGGCCTTCGGCCTTCAGCGTGGCCTTGTCGAAGTCGAACAGGGTGTCAGCGGAGAGGGTCACCTTCTCCTTGGTCGGAGCAACAGCGACAGGGGCCGGAGCGGGAGCCGGGGCCGGAGCCGGGGCAGCAGCAGGAGCCGGAGCAGCCGGAGCCGTGCAGGCGGCCTTGCTCAGGATTTCCTTATCACACTGGCAGCCAGCACCGTTGTAGCCCAGGGCTTCGGCCAGAGCCGGAGTCCAGAAGCCAGTGCGCCAGCAAAGGCCGAACGGATCCATCACAACCTTGCCATCGCTGGAGGTGACATAGGGATTGACCGGTTCAGCAGCCATGGCGGAGCCAGAAGCGGCGAGCATGACGGCAGCAAGCAGGCCACCAATCTTCGCGGAAGTGTTCATTTTTTCCTCTTTCCTTTTTTTTGATCTCCCTTACGGAAGACCATTATCTAATGCAGTACGCAGGGTTTCGCCCCCTCTGCTGATAACTGCGTGCACGCTGTGCAAGTATAAGCGCCTTCTATGAAAAAAGGTGTACCGCACAGGCTACAACTTAACACTTATTCTGCCACGTGTGAGCGATGTCGAGTGCTTTCGTACGGGACATCCCCCTAAAGGACTCGGCTTTTTGTTGTTTTTTTACAACAAGCTGACCGTTGATCCAGACGTGGGTGATACTTTCCCTACCTGCACTGTAAAGCAACTGAGCCGCAGGTTCAAGTACCGGAATACTGGTAATTTCCTCGAGGAGACAGCTGAAGAGATCGGCGGATTTTCCTGCTTCCAGAGAGCCGATTTCCCGGTCCCATCCCAAGGCTTTGGCGCCTCCCATGGTCGCGGCGTACAGCATTTTGTGTACCGGGGCCGCCGTGGGGTCTTTGGCAACAGCTTTGGCGAGGAGGGCGGCGAGACGTGTCTCACCAAGCATATCGAGTTTGTCGTTGCTCGCCACTCCGTCAGTGCCGATGCCGAGATTGATTCCGGCATCCATGATTTTAGCAACAGGAGCAAAACCGCTTGCCAGTTTGAGGTTGGAGCTTGGGCAGTGGCAGACGCTCGACCCCGCTTTCGCGAGTGTATCGATATCGCTGTCAGAAAGATGCACGGAGTGAACTGAGATCAGGCGCTCATTCACGATTCCGAGTTTTTTCAGCCGCTCAATAGGACGCATCCCATACTGCTTCAGGGAGTTGCTCACTTCGCTCTCGGTTTCCTGCACATGAATATGGATCGGGAGGTTATTCCGTTCACTCAGGGCGGCGAGCTTCTTCATCGCGTCGTCAGACACGGTATAAGGCGCATGCGGACTCACCGTGACATGCACCATCGGGTCACCCCGGAAGTGCTCAATCACTTCCCCCGCCTTCTTCAGATATTCGTCGTCAGTTTTCGCCCAGGCGGAGGGGAAACCGATAAGGAACGCGGAGACCGCGCACTTCATGCCGCTCTCGCGAAGCCCCGCCGCGGCGTCCACCGGGAAGAAGTAATGGTCGTTCGTGCAGGTGACGCCGCTCTGCACCATTTCCTCTCCGGCGAGGCGGCTGCCTTCGTACACGAATTCCGGGCTCATCAGGCGGCCTTCAAGCGGCCACACCTTTTTCTGCAGCCAGTCCATCAGACTAAGGTCAGGGCCGACGCCGCGAAGCAGATTCATGGCGGCGTGCGAATGCAGGTTAACGAAACCCGGCATCACGATTTCGCCTGGCAGCTCCACGACTTCCTTCGCCTCAAACTGAGAGGCTTCGGATTCAGGAACGATTGCCGCGATCTTTCCATCCGCGATCGCGATCACGTGCTTTGTAAGCACAACGCCTTCGGGGACAATCGGGATGATCCAGGTCGGCTTCAGAAGAGTATTCACCTGCATGCTGTCATTACCTCGCAATCCATTTTTCCGGTGCTCTGAATCATAGCGGATTGAAGGGGGACAAAAAATTCCCGGGGGAGGAGAGTCCTCACCCGGGAATGTCGGCCTGAGGGATCATGCCCTCAGACACTCACCGCGATCAGGCGGCGGGAAGCTTCGCGAGCTGCTCCGTGTTGTTCTGAAGCGCTTTCTGGAAGTCGGCGAGACGCGCCTTCTCCTGATTGACGATCGCTTCCGGAGCCTTGGAGACGAAGCGCTCGTTGCCGAGCTTTGCCTCGCACTTGCGGACTTCGTTCTGAAGACGCTCGATTTCCTTCTCGAGTCGGGCGCGCTCAGCTGCCACATCGATCTTCACGACGAGCATCAGGCGCCAGTCGTCAACGATTGAGACCGGAGCGATAGCGCCCTGATTCAGCGTATCGATGTTGTCCACGAGATCCACAGACTCAAGACGGGCAAGACCCTGCAGGAACGGAGCGACAGCGGCCGCGATCTCCTTCGGGCCCTGGATCGCGAGCGGCACCTTCTGAGAGGGCGGCAGCATCATCTGGCTGCGGAGCGAACGCACGGCTTCAATCATCTTCTTCGTCACAGCCACGGCGCGGTCAGCGTCGTCGCTGCGGGCAAAGTCTTCAGCCTTCGGGTACGGAGCGACCATGATGGAAGCTTCATCCTCAGCCTTGCGGCTGCCGGTGATGAGCGACACCTTCTGCCAGAGCTCTTCCGTGATGAACGGAATGATCGGGTGGGCGAGACGCAGCGTCGCCTCAAGCACGGAGGCGAGCGTGTGGCGCGTGGCGCGCTGCTCAGCCTCGGTGCCGTTGTTCAGACGGACCTTGGCGGCCTCGAGGTACCAGTCGCAGAACTCATCCCAGATGAAGGAGTAGATCGCGTTCGCGGCGAGGTCGAGACGATAGGTCTCAAAGCCCTTCGTCACGGCTTCGATCGTGCGCGAGAGTTCGGTGATGATCCACTGATCAATATAGTTGAGCGACATTTCGCCGCCCTGGAAGCCGCAGTCCTTGCCTTCAACGTTCATCAGCACGAAGCGGGTGGCGTTCCAGAGCTTGTTGCAGAAGTTCCGGTAACCTTCGCAGCGCTTTGTGTCGAAGTTCACATTCTGGCCGAGGGTCGCGTAGGCGGCCATCGTGAAGCGGAGCGCGTCAGCGCCGTAGGCCTGCAGGCCTTCGGGGAACTGCTTGCGGAGCTTCGCCGCGATCTTCGGAGCCTTTTCAGGACGGCGCAGACCCATCGTGTTCTTCTTGATGAGGCCTTCGATATCGATACCCTGAATCAGGTCGAGCGGGTCAATCGTGTTGCCTTCGCTCTTGCTCATCTTGTGGCCTTCGGCGTCACGCACGAGACCGTGCATGTACACGTCATGGAACGGCACGCGGCCCGTGAAGTGCTTCGTCATCATCACCATGCGGGCGACCCAGAAGAAGATGATGTCGTAGCCGGTCACAAGAACGGAGGAGGGGAGGTAGAGATCGTAAGCGATCTTGTCGTCACCCTGCGGGTCAGGCCAGCCAAGGGTGGAGAACGGCACCATGGCGGACGAGAACCAGGTATCGAGCACGTCGGTGTCCTGGCGCAGCTTCACGCCTTCACCCGCCTGCTTCTGAGCCTCGGCTTCGGTCTCGGCGACGTAGCAGTTGCCCGCTTCGTCATACCAGGCCGGAATCTGATGGCCCCAGAGGAGCTGGCGCGAGAGGCACCAGTCCTGGATGTTCGTGAGCCAGTGGCGGTACACGCCCTGCCACTGTTCCGGGAAGATGTTCACATCGCCCGATTCCATCGCTTCAAGACCGATATCGGCGAGGCTCTTGCCCGGATGGGTGGAGCCTTCGCCCGCGGGCTTGCTCATCGCCATGTACCACTGCTCGGAAAGCATCGGCTCAACGATTTCACCGGTACGCGGAACGCGCGGCACCATGTGGCGGATCGCCTTCGTGCCGACGAGAAGGCCCTGCTCCTCGAGGTCCTTCAGCACGGCCTTGCGGGCTTCGTAGCGGTCCATGCCGACATACTTCGCCGGCGCGTTTTCATTGATCTTCGCGTCCTTCGTGAGAATCGAGATGCAGCGCAGATTGTGACGGCGGCCGACTTCAAAGTCGTTGAAGTCGTGGGCCGGGGTGATCTTCACGCAGCCGGAACCGAATTCGCGGTCCACGTAGGAGTCAGCGATAACCGGAATCTCACGGTCGCAGAGCGGCAGATGAACCGTGTGGCCGACGAGATCCTTGTAGCGTTCGTCTTCCGGGTTCACGGCGATCGCCTCGTCGCCGAACAGCGTCTCAGGACGGGTCGTCGCGACGATGACGTCCTTTCCGCCATCGGCTGCCGGGTAGCGAATTTCCCAGAGATGTCCGTCTTCCTCTTCAGGCTCCACTTCGACGTCGGACACCGCGGACTGCAGCTTCGGATCCCAGTTCACGAGACGCGTGCCCTTGTAGATCAGGCCTTCGCGGTAAAGCTGGACGAAAGTCTTCCGCACAACGCGCGAAAGCTTCTCATCCATCGTGAAGTAAGTGCGCTCCCAATCCACGGAGTCGCCGAGGCGGCGCATCTGCTTCAGAATCGTGCCTCCGGAGAATTCCTTCCACTCGAGCACTTTCTGCATGAACTCTTCGCGGGTGAGGGAGTGGGGATCGATTCCCTGTTTTTCAAGCTGGCGCTCGACCACGATCTGAGCCGAAATGCCGGCGTGATCGGTGCCCGGGAGCCAGAGCGTGTTGTAGCCCGCCATGCGGTGATAGCGGGTGAGCGAATCCATGACGGTCTGATTGAACGCATGCCCCATGTGCAGGATGCCCGTAATGTTGGGCGGCGGGAGCTGGATCGAGAAGCTTGGCTTGTTCTGATCGAGTCCGGCGCGGAAGTAGCCGCGCTTTTCCCATTCCGGGTACCAGTGCGCTTCAATGGAAGCGGGTTCGAAGCTCTTGGCGAGCTCTGTCATCAGAGGAGTAGTCATTTCAAAGGAGCCTTGACATACGAATACATAAAGTAACCCGCTATTTTCTCATGTTTCAGGCAGAGATAACAGAGGGACTGTGGTGTTTCGGGGCCGATCCGGAGTGAATCGGCGGAATAGTGTGAGACGGGGCTCCCGGGTGAGGATGGGGAGCCGGCCGTCATCCAGCCGGCGGAAGGCCGGCTGTTACCTTCTCATTCTCAGAAAACGGGAGGTTTCGTGCTCGACCGCGTCGCGCACGATGAGATCAATCTTCGACAGCACTTCAGCGCGGATCCGGTCCGCCGCGGCATCGGCCGCAGACCGGGCCGCGGCGTCGATCACGGTGCTGAGCCGGTCCGAAATGGCGCGTTCCAGAATCGGCTGCAGATAGGAGACCAGTTCCTGCGACGGATCACGCTGGGGCGCTGCCGGCTGAACCGGAACAGGGTCCGGCTGGTGGGGCGGCACATAGGACGGGGTCTTGAAGGACGACACGCCGAAGGGGGACGGTTCAGCGGCCGGTGCGCTCTGCGGGTTCGAAAACACAGGTTCCTCGCGGGGAGCCTGAGCCGCAGGATGCGCGGGAGCTGCCGGCTTCTGGGGCTCACGCATCAGCTCATCAAAGCCGCCGTCACCCGAAAAAACCGGTACTCCGGGCGGGAAACTGGTGCTCGGAGCGGGACTCTGAGGCTCTGTCCTGCCGAAATTCGGAGTATTGAAGGACGGGGCCGGGGAGCCGTTATTCTGCATGGTGACACCTTCTTGTCGGGGAGCTGCTGCCGGGGTTTCTGTCTGCGGGGCAGCGGCGGGAGCGATTCTCTGATAAAGCTCGGAGATTCCGGCCAGATCAATCGGAGCGGAAAGACTGCTGAGCTTTCCCCAGTTGAGGGGCAGAGGATGGGCGAGAACCGGAGTGTGGATGGGGTTTGAATTTTGAACCGTCATGGTGTTCAGCGCCTTCCCTGGTCGTAAGCCTTCAGAGGATACTTGTGATGAAGATAGATTCTATAGCGGTTGCGGGCCGCTTCGGTTTCTTCCGGGATGGAGGAGACGATATCCACCACACGGTCAAACCGCTGGAAGAGATTCTCGTAGTCAGGCGGCGTTCCCTCATCGAGAAGCAGCAGCACATCGGAATCCGGAAGAGCCGTCGGATCAGGGGAAAGAATCACGCGGGCCGACTCCGCGTCGAGCCCCCCTGCGAAGGCGTGCGGAATAAAGGACATGTCCTCAAACGCCCAGAGACGGCGGTTGAAGTCATCGAGCCGCATCCGGTCTGAACTCCATACAGCGACTGACAGTCCCATTCCCCAGACCTTATTCACGAAACGGCAGGCGTAGAAGAGTCGGTTGCCGACATTGAAGTGGAAATCTATCTGTTTCATATTCAGCCATATAGAGCGTTTGGGCCGGAATCCGGGCTTTGGAGCGGTGATAAATCTTTGCCTTGAGGGCCTCTCCTGTCCATAATGTTAACTATATGTGTTTTCCTTCAGTGGAGGCGTTACATGGATTCCGTCGTTCCGAAGATTCGTCTTTCCCGCTCAACGAACAATCTCGAAAAGCTCATCAATTTCTATTGCAATGGGCTCGGGTTCGAGGTTCTCGACCGCTATGAGGCCCAGGTTGGCTGGGACGGCGTGATCTGCGGGCACAAGGACTGGCCCTACCAGTTCGAGTTTTCGCAGAAGCGGGGCGAGGATGAAGTGCCGCGCGCTCCGACTCCCAATCACTTTATTGTGCTTTCCATTCCGGAGCACGAAGTCTGGAAGAAGACGCTCGGGCAGCTTTTCGATGCCGGCTTCCAGCAGGTGACGAATCCGCAGCTGTACGCTGACGGTGACTCAGCCGCTTTTGAGGATCCCGATGGCTATCGCGTGATCGTCCGCAACGGAACCTGGAAGAAGTAATTTGCGGAAACACGGGAATGCGGCCGTTCGCTGATGACAGGTTTGCATTTTCCGGCAATTTCTGTAAAATACTGAATCTCACGGGGAAGTAGCTCAGCTGGGAGAGCGCAGCGTTCGCATCGCTGAGGTCGGGAGTTCGATCCTCCTCTTCTCCACCAGTTTCACAAAATCCGCACTGTTTACGCAGTGCGGATTTTTTATTTCTTCAAAGCTTTACGCTGTATCGCCCCGCCTTGCGCCGAAATTTTTCCCGTCAATTGCTTACGAATTACTGAAGAATTTCTGCGGACGTTACCCCCTCAGTTGGTATCATGAAAACGCCGGTTTCGCCCAGAGCGGAACCACCTGATCGTCAACTCCTTCCGGAGCAGATCCGCCCTTCCTCATTGGCTGCAGAGTCGCAAAGCGAAGGATCCGGGGTGTTCCCATCGATTGAAGAGGGAAAATTGAAAAAACTTTCCATCGCAGCTACGCCTGAAGCGCGCAAAGCCTTCCAGGCGGAAAGAACCGTTGTCGATATCCGTTCCTCTGACCTGACGGAATCTTCCGTCATCGTCATGACGGCGACCGAGGCGGACCGCGGTCTGCTCTCCCGCGTCAAGGCTCACGCCTTCGAGATCCCGATTGTCCTCGTGAAGGACGGTACAGGGACCTTTCCCCCGGATCTGATCGGGCAGGTTTCCCAGGTGATTGATAACAATCCCACGAATCTCGCCTATAACGGCCGTCAGATCGACGCCGCGGCGCAGCGCTACGAGGACTCGCTTCTCCCGCCGTTCTTCGGCGCGCTTGAGAAGTATGTGGAGGAGGGGAAGAGCCAATTTGACTGCCCGGGTCATCAGGGCGGCGCGTTTTTCCGCCGTCATCCCGTGGGGCGGGAGTTTTATAACTTCTTCGGTGAAAACATCTTCCGCTCGGACCTCTGCAACGCGGACGTGTCGATGGGAGATCTCCTGATTCACGAGGGCTATCCGTACGAAGCCCAGAGGAACGCCGCGAAGGTGTTTAACGCCGATAACACGTACTTTGTGCTTGGCGGGACGTCCGCCTCAAACCAGGTGGTGCTCACCGCGCTTCTAGCGCCGGGCGATCTGGTGCTCTACGACAGCAATAACCACAAGTCCGTGCAGCACGGCGCCCTGATTCAGGCGGGTGCCACGGCGGTGTATCTCGAAACCGCGCGGAACGCCTATGGATTCATCGGCGGGATCGATAACCACTGCTTCGATGAGGATTACATCCGAAGAATCGCGGCGGAAGCGGATCCGGAGCGCGCCAAAGCGAAGCGCCCCTTCCGCCTCGCAGTGATCCAGCTCGGGACCTATGACGGCACGATCGGGAACGCGCGTCAGATCGTTGATCGGATCGGGCACCTCTGCGACTACATCCTCTTTGACTCCGCGTGGGTGGGGTACGAACAGTTCATTCCGATGATGAAGGACTGCTCGCCGCTCCTGCTTGAACTCGGGCCCGAGGATCCGGGGATCTTTGTCACGCAGTCCGTGCATAAGCAGCTCGCCGGCTTTTCTCAGACCTCACAGATCCATAAGAAGGACAGCCACATCAAGGGGCAGAAGCGCTACGTGTCGCATAAGCGGCTTAATTCAGCCTTCATGATGCACGCGTCGACCAGCCCTTTCTATCCGCTTTTCTCGGCGCTTGACGTCAACGCTCAGATGCATGCCGGCGCGTCCGGGCGTCTGCTCTGGGATGACTGCGTGAAGGTCGGGATCGAGGCGAGAAAGTATCTCCTGAAGACCTGCCGCTATATCCGCCCGTTTATTCCTCCCGAGGTGGACGGGAAGCCCTGGGACAGCTATCCGACTGAGCAGATCGCAAGGGATCTCCGGTTCTTCAAGTATGAGCCGGGCGCGAAGTGGCACGGCTTTGAGGATTACGGCCCCGATCAGTACTTCGTGGATCCGTGCAAGTTCCTCCTCACGACCCCCGGCATCAATATCGAGCGCGGGGAGTATGAGCCGTTCGGCGTGCCGGCCGGGATCCTCGCTGAGTACCTGCGTGAGAACGGCATCGTGCCGGAGAAGGCGGACCTGAATTCGATCCTCTTCCTCATGACCCCGGCGGAAGATCTCGCGAAGATGGAGAACCTCGTGAACCGGATCGCGCATTTCGAGCGGCTCCTGGACGCGAACGCGCCGCTCTCCGAAGTGCTCCCGGTTCTGTACCGGAATCACGCTGAGCGGTACCGCGACTACACGATCCGGGATCTCTGCCAGGAGCTTCACGACTACTACCGCGAGTACGACCTGAAGTCGATCCAGAAAGCGATGTTCAGAAAGGATGAGCTGCCGCGCCGCGCGATGCTTCCCCAGGCGGCGAATTACGAGCTGGTGCGCGGGAACTGTGAACTGATTCCGCTTTCTGAAGCCCGGGGCCGGATTGCGCTCGAAGGGGCGCTCCCGTATCCCCCCGGCGTCATCACCTGCGTTCCGGGTGAAGTCTGGGAGGGGGTGGTGCTCGACTACTTCCTCGCGCTTGAAGAGGGGGTGAACCGGCTTCCAGGATTTACGCCTGAGCTCCAGGGCGTCTATATCGAAAAGGATCCGGATGGACGCCGCAGGATTTATGGCTATGTACTCACCCGCGAGCGGGCACGCGAACTGGGTCTTCGGATGGGATTCGGACGCGGCATTCCGGATTAGTGACTTATTGATTTAATAACAGAAAAGGGCGCAGCGATGCGCCCTTTTCGTTTCCGGAAAGCCCCGGTTTTCGGAGCTGAAACAGAAAAAGCCAGAAAGCTTTCGCTTTCTGGCTTTTGGAATTCTGGCTCCCCGAGTTGGGCTCGAACCAACGACCCACGGATTAACAGTCCGTTGCTCTACCGACTGAGCTATCGGGGAATCAACGAGGATTAACTTTACAGATTTATCCTCGTAATGTCAAGAAAAAAATTTTGAAGGAATCTTTTCTGACGTATTTACGGTATGCCGCAATCAGTTCTTCTGAACCGCCGTGAAGGCCTTCGCCACGTACTGCACGTTGTGGTTATTGAGGCCGGCAATGCAGATACGGCCGTTCGCCACAGCGTAGATGCCGTATTCCTTCTTCAGGCGCTCAACCTGTTCCGGGGTGAAGCCCGTGAAGGAGAACATGCCGTCCTGAGCCGTCACGAAGCTGAAGTCGCGCGGGGAGCCTTCGGCGTCCATCGCGTTCTTCAGGGCAACACGCATCGAGCGGATACGGGCGCGCATTTCGCCGAGTTCCTCTTCCCACTGAGCACGGAGCACCGGGTCGCCGGCAACGGTGGCGACGAGGGAGGCGCCGTAGTTCGGCGGGTTGGAGTAGTTGGCGCGGGCCATCTGCTTCACTTGAGAGAGCACGCGGGCCGCTTCATCAGCGTTCTGGCAGACAACCGTCAGGCCGCCGACACGCTCGCCGTACAGGCTGAAGGACTTGGAGAAGGAGGAGGAAACGAGGAAGCTGATGCCGGATTCAGCAAAGAGCCGGATCGAGAAAGCGTCTTCCTCGAGACCGCGGTCAAAGCCCTGGTAGGCGATATCGAGGAGCGGAACGAGGCCGCGGTCGATCACGATCTGGAGGACTTCCTTCCACTGGTCAGCCGTGAAGTCGAGGCCGGTCGGGTTGTGGCAGCAGGCGTGCAGAATGACGACAGTGCCGGCTTCCTTCGCGCGGAGGTCAGCGATCAGCTGCTCAAAGGCGATCGTGCCGTCAGCCTTGTTGTAGTACTGATAGTGGGAAACGTCGAAACCAGCCTGCTTGAAGATGGCGTTATGGTTGCCCCAGGTCGGAACGGAGGTCGCGGCCTTGGTCTTGCCGACAACAAAGTGGAGGAGGTCAGCGGCGAGCTTGATAGCGCCGGTGCCGCCGAGTGACTGCACCGTGCAGGCGCGGCGGGAGCGGACGACTTCAGAGTCCTTGCCGAACAGCAGTTCCTGGACAAAAGCGCCGAGAGCCGGATTGCCGGAAATCTGACCGTAGCCGTGAGGGGCAGCGGCGTTGTAGAGGCGGGTTTCGGCTTCACGCACAGCGCGAAGAACCGGGATCTTGCCTTCTTCTGTCTGATAGACACCGACGCTCAGATTCACCTTTTCGGCGCGGGGATCGGCTTTGTACTGCTGACCGACACCCAGAATGGGGTCTTCAGGGGCACCAGCAACTTCTGCAAAGAGCTTATCTGTCATATTGATGTGATTCCAGCAATAAAAGAGAAGCATCGGCGTCCCGGCGTCACAAGCAGTCGGGAAGGAGTGCTTCGGAGTGGGTTATGGAAAAAAGCCGTGAATAAAAGTATATACAGAGTGTATGCCCCGGCCGTTCCCAAAAGAGCGTCAGGTGCTACGATTTTCTCCTTATGGCACGCCGGGTAATGCCAAACAAATGCGTTAAAAAAGTGAGGTTCCGTGGATAAAGTCATTTCATTTCCCCATTCCCCTTTCATTCTTCATGCGCCTTATGAGCCGAGCGGCGATCAGCCTGAGGCAATCAGAAAACTCTGTGAGGGGCTCGATGACGGACTGATGGGGCAGACGCTTCTTGGTGTCACGGGGTCCGGAAAGACCTTCACGATGGCGAACATCATTGCGCGCACCGGGGTGCCGACGCTCGTGATGGCGCCGAATAAAACGCTCGCGGCGCAGCTCTACTCCGAATTCCGGGATTTCTTCCCGGAAAACGCGGTGGAGTACTTCGTGTCGTACTACGACTACTACCAGCCGGAGGCGTACGTGCCGTCGCGGGATCTCTATATAGAGAAAGACTCCGCGATCAATGACCACATTGAGCAGATGCGGCTATCCGCGTCGAAATCGATCCTTGAGCGGCGTGACGTGATCATCGTGGCGACGGTGTCCGCGATCTACGGCATCGGGGAGCCGGAGAGCTACACGAAGATGCGTCTCATCATCCGGCGCGGTGACACAAAGACCCGTGAGGACTTCGTGCGGCAGCTGGTTGGCATGCAGTACAAGCGAAGCGATATGGAGTTCCGCCGCGGCACGTTCCGCGTCCGGGGCGACACGATCGATATCTTCCCCTCGGAACACTCGGAAACAGCGGTCCGGATTGAGCTCTTTGATGACGAAGTGGATGAGGTGAGTCTCTTCGATCCGCTCACCGGGCACGTGATTCAGAAGGTGCCGCGCTTCGTGGTCTACCCGGCTTCGAACTACGTGACGCCGAAGGATGACGTGATGCGGGCGATTGAGTCCATCAAGGAGGAACTGCGGGACCGCGTCGAATTTTTCCAGAAGGAGGGAAAGGTCGTCGAGGCGCAGCGCCTTCAGCAGCGGACGCTTTTTGACCTCGAGATGCTGCAGGAAGTGGGGTTCTGCAAGGGCATTGAGAACTACACGCGGCATCTCTCAGGGCTGAAGCCCGGGGAGCCGCCCGCGTGCCTGCTCGACTATTTCCCCGCGGACTCCATCATGTTTTTTGACGAGAGCCATGTGACGATGGGGCAGATCGGCGGCATGTACCGCGGGAACCTCTCACGGAAAACGACGCTCGTTGAATACGGCTTCCGCCTTCCCTCAGCACTCGATAACCGGCCGCTCCGGTTTGATGAGTTTGAGCATAAGATGCGCCGTTCGATCTTTGTCTCGGCCACTCCCGCGCAGTGGGAGCTCGAGCACTCGGCTCAGGTGGTGGAGCAGGTGGTGCGTCCGACTGGGCTTCTGGATCCGGAGGTTGAAGTGCGGCCCGCGAAGACCCAGGTGGATGATGTGCTTTCTGAAATCTATGAGCGCACCGCCAAGGGGGAGCGTGTCCTGATCACGACGCTCACGAAGAAGATGGCCGAGGACCTCACGGAGTTCCTCGCCGAGAACAAAGTGAAGGTGCGATACCTTCACTCTGAAATCGATACGGTGGAGCGTGTCGAAATCATCCGGGATCTCCGTCAGGGCGTATTTGACGTTCTGGTCGGCATCAATCTGCTTCGCGAGGGCCTCGATATTCCTGAGGTGTCACTCGTCGCCATTCTGGACGCGGATAAGGAGGGCTTCCTCCGAAGCGAGCGGAGTCTCGTGCAGACGATCGGCCGCGCGGCCCGGAATCTGGAAGGCAAGGCGATTCTCTACGCGGATCAGATGACGGACTCCATGAAGGCCGCTATCACGGAAACGAACCGCCGCCGCGCGAAGCAGATGGCGTTTAATGAAGAGCACCATATTGTCCCGAAGGGCATCAAGAAGGAAGTCCGCGACATCATTGACGGCGTCTACCGGGCGCCCGAAGTGAAGGCGGAGGAGGATACAACGGATCTCTCGGACGAAAAGGCGGTGTCTCAGCGCGTGAAGCAGCTGGAGAAGCAGATGGCGGCCTATGCCCGTGATCTCGAATTTGAGAAGGCTGCGGCAGTCCGTGATCAGCTTGATGCGCTTAAGAAAAGGCTCTTCGGCGCATCGGTTCCGGACCTGCCTGAAAAGGCCTGAAACACGGAAAAGAACGGCGTTTGCAACAATCCGTATCATTCCTACTCTTGAATTCGTAAATAAAAGCGGTACGATAGAGCGGATAATTGCCCGCCTTGGCGGCGGACAGCTACTTTTTTACTCTCGGAATATATGATCAAAGTCCTTTTTGTCTGCATGGGCAACATCTGCCGGTCCCCCACTGCCGAAGCTGTTTTTCGCAAAATGGTGACAGACGCCGGCATAGGTTCCGAAGTCGCAGTGGATTCCGCTGGCACCCATGGTTATCACGTCGGCGAAGCGCCTGACGTCCGTTCTCAGCTGGCCGGACGCAAGCGCGGCTACGATCTGTCCGCTCACCGGGCGCGCCAGATCACGCTTGATGACTATTCCAGCGCGGACTTTATTCTGGCGATGGACTGGGAGAATCTCTCAGAGCTTCAGCGCCAGTGCCCCCCGGTATTCCGCCATAAGCTGCACCTGCTGATGCGCTACGCGAGCGAGTACGATGCCGCGGTCATTCCTGACCCCTACTATGGCGGTACGAATGGCTTTAACCTTGTGCTCGACTACTGTGAGGATGCCTGCCAGGGGCTGCTTGAAATCGTGAAGCGCCGTGTATCGATGTATGCCCCGGCTCCCCAGCCTCAGAAGGGAGAAGCGGAGCACTAGTTTCAGAGGTTTTATTTTTTCCCCTTATTTAGAGGCCGTCTCCTGACGGCCTTTTTTTTCACCCATACGAATAAGGCTCACGTCGTTCTTAATCCTGAGTTAAATTGTCGGGTATTGGTGTATGATCTCTGTGTTTCATCTAGGTGGGATTGAATAGGGAACCGAAAAATAATGAGACTGACGACCAAAGGACGCTTTGCTGTAACGGCTCTTCTCGATATGGCTATCCATGCCGGCGAGAACCCCGTTTCGCTGACGGAGATCGCCGAGCGGCAATCGATTTCGGTTGCTTACCTCGAGCAGCTCTTCGGAAAGCTGCGTCGCGCCGGACTCGTTGTCAGCGTCCGGGGACCTGGCGGTGGCTACCGCCTTGCCCGCGGTGCCTGCGAGATTTCGGCTGCCGACATCATCAATGTTGTTGAGGACAATCTGGACGCGACGCAGTGCGGCGGCAAATCAAGCTGTCACCACGACGGCGCTGAATGTATGACGCACGAGCTTTGGGCGTCGCTCAATCAGAAACTCGAAGATGTGCTTTCTGAGGCGACGCTCGCGAAACTCGTCGAGCAGAACAAAGAGCGGCAGAAGCTTGCCCAGTCCGGCATTGCCTACGTGAAAATTGACCCGGCTGCTATGCGGCGGAGCCATAAGAATACGGCCCAAAAGGAAACTCAGAAGTAACTGAGCGTCCTTACAGCGAGGAGAAACTTTTAAATGCTTAAATTGCCTGTTTACCTGGATTATTCCGCGACGACTCCGGTTGATCCGCGGGTTGCAAAGAAAATGATTCCGTACCTCACGGAGATCTTCGGCAATCCGGCGAGCCGTAGCCATGCTTACGGCTGGGAAGCGGAAAAGGCGGTCGAAGAGGCCCGCGGTCAGGTCGCAGCGCTGATCAACGCCGATCCGCGTGAAATCGTCTGGACCTCAGGCGCCACGGAAGCTGACAACCTCGCTCTGAAGGGCGCTGCTCACTTCTATAAGGATAAGGGCAAGCATCTCATCACGCAGAAGACGGAACATAAGGCTGTTCTCGACTCGATGCGCCGTCTCGAATCCGAAGGCTACGAGGTGACTTACCTCGATGTCGACGGTGACGGTCTCGTGGATCCGGCCGCTGTTGAAGCCGCCATCCGCCCGGATACGACGCTCGTTTCCATCATGGGCGTGAATAACGAAATCGGCACGATTCAGCCGATTTTCGAAATCGGTGAGATCTGCCACAAGCACGGCGTGCTTTTCCACGTCGACGCTACGCAGGCTATCGGAAAGCTCCACTTCGATATGAAGAACCAACCGATCGACCTCATGAGCATGTCGAGCCACAAGGTGTACGGCCCGAAGGGCATGGGCGCTCTTTACGTCCGCCGCAAGCCCCGCGTTCGTATTGAATGCCAGATCGACGGCGGCGGACACGAACGCGGCATGCGTTCCGGCACGCTCGCGACGCAGCAGATCGTCGGCATGGGCGAAGCCTATCGCATCCTGAAGGAGGAGATGGACGAGGAGAATGAACGCATCCGCAAGCTCCGCGACCGCCTCTGGGAAGGCATCCAGAAGAACATCCCGTGCGTCGTGCTGAACGGCTCCTGGGAACACCGCGTGGGCTTCAACCTGAACGTTTCCTTCGAGTACATCGAGGGTGAATCCCTCATGATGGCCTGCAAGAATCTCGCTGTGTCGTCGGGCTCCGCCTGCACCTCCGCGTCGCTTGAGCCGTCCTTCGTGCTGAAGGCTCTCGGCCGCCCGGATGAACTCGCTCACAGCTCGATCCGCTTCACGCTCGGCCGCTTCACGACTGAGGAAGAGATCGACTACACGATCAAGGAGCTCACGGAGGCCGTGACGCGGCTTCGCGAACTCTCCCCGCTCTGGGAAATGCACCAGAAGGGCATCGATACGACGAAGGTTCAGTGGGCCAAGATGTAAGGCCGGATTTCCTTCGGAACAGATTCAGTAATTAACCGGTATCCGGGCGGAAGAAACCGCCCGGAGCGTTGAAAGGAGGACACTAAAGTGCCCTATAGCGAAAAAGTCATCGACCACTACGAACATCCCCGCAATGTCGGCACGCTCGATTCCGACGCGAATGACGTCGGCACCGGCATGGTCGGCGCCCCGGCCTGCGGCGACGTGATGCGCCTTCAGATCAAGGTGGACGACAAGACCGGCATCATTGAAGACGCGAAATTCAAGACCTACGGCTGCGGTTCCGCCATTGCCTCGAGCTCGCTTGTAACCGAGTGGGTGAAGGGCAAGACGCTCGACGAGGCGGCCGCCCTGAAGAACTCCGAAATCGCCGAAGAGCTCGCGCTCCCGCCGGTGAAGATTCACTGTTCGATTCTTGCCGAAGACGCCGTTAAGGCTGCTATCGCCGATTACCGCGCGAAGCAGGCGAAGAAGGCCTGATTACCAGGCAAAGGAGCAGAAGAATGACCGTTTCTATGACTGAAGCCGCCGCCAAGCACGTTTCCCAGTTCCTGGAGAAGCGCGGCAAGGGCATCGGCCTGCGTGTCGGCGTGAAGACCTCGGGCTGTTCCGGCATGGCCTACAAGCTCGAGTTCGCTGACGTTCTCGAACCGGATGATCAGGTGTTCGATTCCCACGGCATCAAGGTGATCGTGGATCCGAAGAGCCTCGTCTACATCGACGGCACCCAGCTCGACTACACCCGCGAGGGCATTCAGGAAGGCTTCAAGTTCAATAACCCGAACGAAAAAGACCACTGCGGCTGCGGCAAGTCCTTCAGCGTCTGAAGAAGGTCGCCCCGGTCATGGCGGATAAGCTTGATATGTTCCAGCTTCTCGGCGTGCCGAGAAAATTCCGGGTGGATCAGAAGGCGCTCGATGAAGGCTACCGCCGGGTCGAGCTCCAGGTTCACCCCGACCGCTTCGCTTCGGCCACTCCCGCGATGAAGCGCGTGGCCGAGCAGTGGTCTCAGCGCGCGAACGAAGCGCTTTCCACACTTTCAGATCCCCTGAAGCGGGCGGTCTATCTCTGTGAGTCCGCGGGCTTCCCCGTGAACGCCGAGAACAACACCCGCATGCCAGTCGACTTCCTCATGCAGCAGATGGAGTGGCGCGAAAAGTTTGAGGCGGGGAAGAATTCCCCTGAAGCTCTCGCGAAACTCGCCTCCGTTGTGCAGGAGGAGAAGACAGCGCTCGTGGACCGTCTCGCAGCCCTTCTCGATGATGAGCAGAGCCCCGAAAAAGCGGTTCCTGAAGTCCGCCGCCTGATGTTCGTCGACAAGATGGCCCGCGACATTGCCGCCGCCATCCATCAGTAAGAAAAAAGAATAAGGAAAAAATCCATGCCTTTGCTTCAGATCGCAGAACCCGGAATGTCTGAGGTTCCGCACTCCGTCCATCTGGCGGTCGGAATCGATCTTGGAACCACGAATTCTCTCGTTGCGACCGTGAAGAACGGCGAAGCGGTCGTGCTCGAGGACGAGAAGGGCTCGGCTCTTCTTCCGTCCGTTGTCCGATATCTCCCGGACGGCACGGTGCAGGTCGGACGCGAGGCGCTTCAGCGCGCGGCCGAAGACCCGCAGAATACGATTTCCAGCGCGAAGCGGCTGATCGGGCGGACCCTTTCGGAAATTGCGGATCCTTCGCATCTTCCGTTCCGTCTGCTTGATAACCCCGGCATGGTGAAGATTGAAACCGCGGCCGGCGTGAAGACGCCTGAAGAGGTTTCCTCAGAAGTCCTGAAGGTGCTCCGCGCCCGGGCTGAGGCGGATCTCGAAGGGGAACTTGTGGGCGCCGTGATTACGTGCCCGGCGTACTTTGATGACGCGCAGCGTCAGGCGACGAAGGACGCGGGGCGCCTTGCCGGCCTCAATGTTCTCCGTCTGCTGAATGAGCCGACGGCCGCTGCTCTGGCCTATGGCCTCGATAAGGCAGCGGAAGGAATTTACATCGTCTATGACCTCGGCGGCGGCACGTTTGACGTGTCGATTCTGAAGCTTGACCGGGGTGTTTTCCAGGTGCTCGCGACGGGCGGCAATTCGGCGCTTGGCGGCGACGACTTTGACCGCGCGGTTTTCTCCTGGGCTATCGCAAAGACGGGCGTTTCGGATACCAGCCTCACTCCCGCGGATAAGCGCCGGCTGCTCGCAGAAAGCCGCGCCGCGAAAGAGCGTCTGACTGATGCCGAATCGACTGAATTCCACGTGAAGCTTGAGGATGGGCGCGAGGTGTCACTTCCGCTCAGCCGCGCTGAATTTGAGGACGCCACGAAGGCGCTGCTTCAGAAGACGCTTGACGCGGTCCGCGCGACGCTCGCTGACGCAAAGCTCAATGCCGCTGATGTGAAGGGCGTTGTGCTTGTCGGCGGCGCGACCCGCATGCCGATGGTGCCGCGTCTGATCCGCGACTACTTTGGGAAAGAGCCGCTCGCCGGCATCGATCCCGATAAGGTGGTGGCGATCGGCGCCGCGATCCAGGCGAATAAGCTCGCTGGCAACGAAGTGGAAAACGATTTCCTCCTTCTCGATGTCACTCCGCTTTCTCTTGGTCTTGAGACGATGGGCGGTCTCGTTGAGAAGGTGATCCCGAAGAACACCCCGATTCCGGTGGCCCGCGCCCAGGACTTCACGACGTTCAAGGACGGTCAGACCGCGATGGCGATCCACGTACTGCAGGGCGAGCGCGAGCTCGTTGATAACTGCCGGTCGCTCGCGAGGTTTGAGCTCCGAGGCATCCCTCCGATGGTGGCGGGCGCCGCGCGTATCCGCGTGACGTTCCAGGTGGATGCGGACGGACTGCTTTCTGTCAGCGCCCGTGAGCAGACGACCGGGGTTGAGAGCTCCGTTGAAGTGAAGCCGTCCTACGGTCTCACCGATGACGACATCGTGAAGATGCTCCGCGAAGGCAACCAGAACGCTGAGGAAGACAAGGCCGCGCGTGATCTGCGTGAAGCACAGGTCGAAGCGAAGCGTATTGTTGAATCAACGGTCTCCGCGCTTGCCGCTGACCGCGATCTGCTTTCGAAGGAAGAAGAAGCGAAGATTCTTGACCTCGTGCGCCACACGCTTACGCTTTCTGAAGCAGATGACACCCAGGCGATCAAGGACGCGATGGACGCGCTCGCCAAGGGTACCGAGCATTTTGCCGAACTCCGTATGGACCGCAGCATTCAGAAGGCGCTCGCGGGCCAGAACGTGAATGACATTTAACGAATAGGAGGCATCTGATGCCGAAGATTACTGTCCTGCCGAACCCGAAATACTGTCCTGAGGGCGCGGAGTTTGAAATGGCGACGGGTGAGAACCTGATCCGCGGGCTTCTCTCGCACGGTGTGAAGATTGAGCATGCCTGCGAAATGTCCTGCGCCTGCTCCACCTGCCACGTGATCATCCGCAAGGGTTTTGATTCGCTCGAGGAGCCGTCTGATAAAGAATACGACTGCCTCGATAAGGCCTGGGGCGTCGGCGCTCTGTCCCGTCTCTCCTGCCAGGTGAAGGTGGCGGACGAGGATCTCACGATCGAAGTCCCGAAGTACACCCGTAACCAGGTTTCCGAGGACGACTGATATGGCGCTCACCTGGAAGGACACAGGGACCATTGCGGAGACCCTCTACGACAACGATCCCGATCTCGATCCGACGACGCTTCGCTTCACGGAACTGCACGATATGGTGTGCGCGCTCCCCGGCTTCTCGGATGATCCCGAGAAATCCTCTGAAGCGATTCTCGAAGCGATCCTGCAGGCGTGGCTCGATGAGCGTGAGTAACGCCTGCCGCGCTAGGCGCTGAAGCGGCCTCGGTCTGATTTCCCGACAGCCGCTCTGCGTTATTATTGAAAGCCTCGCAGCCCCTCCTGCGAGGCTTTTCTTATAAGGATCAAAAAATGCCGTTCAATCTTCGGAATCGCAGCCTGCTTAGCCTCTGTCACCACACTCCTGCTGAAATCACGTATCTCGTCGACCTCGCGGAAGACCTGAAGCGGGCGAAGCGAGGCGGCTACGAAGTGCCGCGTCTGAAGGGAAAAAATATCGCCCTGATTTTTGAGAAGACCTCAACCCGTACGCGGAGCGCCTTTGAAGTGGCAGCGGCCGATCAGGGCGCGCATACGACATTCTTTGACCCGTCGGCCTCTCAGTTCGGCCACAAGGAGAGCGTGAAGGATTCGGCCCGGGTGCTCGGGCAGATCTATGACGCGATCGAGTACCGCGGCTTTGCCCAGAAGACCGTGGAAGAGCTCGCGAAGTACGCCGGCGTTCCGGTCTTCAACGGCCTCACCGATGAATGGCATCCGACGCAGATGCTCTGTGACCTCCTTACGATGCGTGAGCACTGCCACAAGCCCTTTAACCAGATCAGCTTCGCCTACATGGGTGACGCCCGTTTCAACACCGGGAATTCGCTTCTCATGATCGGCGCGAAGATGGGCATGGATGTCCGCATCGGTGCCCCGAAGGCCTACTGGCCCGAGAAGTCGGTGCTCGATATGTGCGAGGCCTTTGCCCGCGAGAGCGGCGCGAAGATCACGCTGACGGAAAACGCGGAAGAAGCCGTGAAGGGCGTCGATTTCATCCACACCGACATCTGGGTTTCGATGGGTGAACCCGCGGACGTTTGGGATCAGCGTATTCATGACCTGATGCCCTATCAGGTGAACGCCGCGCTCCTGAAGGCTTCGGGCAACCCGCGCGTGAAATTCATGCACTGCCTCCCCGCGTACCACAACGCGGAAACAAAGGTGGGTCAGGCCGTGATCGCCGCGCATCCGGAACTCGCGACCGGTGTCGAGGTGACGGAAGAGGTGTTTGAGTCCCCGGCCTCTATCGTCTTTGACCAGGCCGGCAACCGTCTCCATACGATCAAGGCCGTGATGGTGGCAGCGCTTGCCTGCTGAGACTGACACCCGAGTGAGATAAAAGAAAATGAGCGCCGGAAAGGATTCCGGCGCTCATTTTTTTAACCGCAGATGAAGGAATTCGCTCAGACAAACGCCTGATAGAAACCTTCGGGAAGCGTTTTCCCAGTCTTCGCCGCGAGCCAGTGGAGGGCGGCGAGCGACGCTTCGCTTGTCACCTTGCCGCGGGCGATGAGTTCCGCCATGGCGTCCGCGTCGAGGAGTTCCGTCGCCTGCACTTCTCCGTCGACGTTATGAGGCGTCACGCCGTCACGGAGCCGTGCGGTGTAGCAGTAGGCGCGTTCCAGCATCCAGCCGGACTCGGTCGGGCGGCTCGTGAGGAACACGGTCTCGGGGACGAGCTCATAGTCCTCAGGCGTAAGCCCGGCCTCTTCCGCGGCTTCGCGCTTCATAGCGTCAAGCGGGGTTTCGCCTGCTGCCACCATGCCGGCCGCGAGGTTATCCCATTTGCCAGGATTGATGTCCTTCGTGTCTGAGCGCTGCGAGGTCCAGATACGGCCGTCCGGCGTGACACCGTTCATATGAACGGCGACCGTAAGAAGACCGAGAAGACGGAACGCGCTCCGCTCAAGCACCGCGATGCGGGGACCGCCTTCCGGCATCTGAACGTCCACGAGTTCGCCGCGCCAGCGGTGAATCCGGCCTTCGTCCCGGAGGAGAGCCGCGGCGAGCGCGAGGATCGCGGAGAGCGTTTCCTCGCTGTCAGACGCGGCGCCGATCGAAAGCGACGCGCCGTCGAAGGCCGCACCCTCGATCCGTTCCGCGATCAGCCGGGCGTCGTCCTCAGACACCGACCCGGCTGCTCTGCCGCCGATCACAAGGCTCTTCCGCGAAGGATCGAGTGAGGCGGAAGCCTGCTTCGAATACTTCGCGAAGGATTTCCCAATCCGCCACTTGGTATCGGTCATGGCGCTCTTACTTCAGAAGATCCGCTTCGGGACGCATCTGCGGGAAGAGGAGCACGTCACGGATGCTCGGAGCGTCCGTGAGGAGCATGGCGAGACGGTCAATACCGATGCCGCAGCCGGAGGTCGGGGCGAGGCCGTACTCCAGGGCGCGGATGTAGTCCGCGTCGTAGTACATCGCTTCATCGTCGCCCTTGCTCTTCGCGTCAGCCTGAGCCTTGAAGCGGCGGGCCTGATCGTCCGGGTCATTGAGCTCAGAGAAGCCGTTCGCGTGCTCGCGGCCGACGATATAGAGCTCGAAGCGCTCGCAGATGCTCGGATCGCTGTCTGAGGCGCGGGCGAGCGGCGACACTTCGGTCGGGAAGTTGATGAGGAAAGTCGGGCGGATCAGCTTCGCTTCGGCGACAAGGTCAAACATCGCCATGAGGAGCGTGCCGTAGCCGACGAAATCCTTCTGCGGCTCGCCGCGGCGGGCGAGTTCAGCGCGGAGGAATGCCTCATCATCAATCTGCTCGGACGTGTAGTCCGAGTACTTCATGATCGCTTCCTTCGGCGTGAGACGGTCAAAAGGCTGCGAGAGATCCACCGTGACGCCCTGATACTGGACAACGGCGGAACCGGTTGCCTTGATCGCGGCGTAGCGGATCAGTTCTTCGGTGAAGTCCATCTGGATGCGGTAATCCCAGTACGCGGCGTACCACTCGATCGTCGTGAATTCCGGGTTGTGACGGACGTCCATGCCTTCGTTACGGAAGCAGCGGTTCATGTCATAGACACGTTCCATGCCGCCCACCACGAGACGCTTCAGATAGAGTTCCGGAGCGATTCGGAGGTAGAGATCAACGTCAAGCGCGTTGTGATGCGTGATGAAGGGCTTCGCGTTCGCGCCGCCCGGGATCGGGTGCAGCATCGGGGTTTCGACTTCGAGGAAGCGGTGCTGCGTCATGAAGTCGCGGATCGCCGTGATCATCTTGGAACGCGTGATGAAGCGGTTGCGCGACACGTCATTCGTCATCAGATCGACGTAACGCTGGCGGTAGATCAGTTCCGGATCCGTGATGCCCTTATGCTTGTCGGGAAGCGGACGGATCGACTTCGTGAGGAGACGAAGCGTCTCGACGTGAACGGAGAGTTCACCCGTCTTCGTCTTGAAGAGATAGCCGGTGGAGCCGACGATATCACCCACGTCCCAGGTCTTGAAGTTCTTGTACGCCTCTTCGCCGAGCGCGTCGCGCGTGACGAAGTACTGGATCGTGCCGGTCATGTCCTTCACGGTGAGGAAGGAGACCTTGCCCATCACGCGCTTCAGCATGATGCGGCCGGCGGTCTGAACCTCAACCTTTTCGGAAGCCTCAAACGTTTCGCGGTCTTCGGCGTCGTACTTCGCGTGCAGATCGGCAAAGTAGTCCTTGCGGCGGAAATCGTTCGGGTAGGCGGCGTTCGCGTCGCGGAGCAGCTGCAGCTTGGCGCGGCGCTCAGCGATGATGTGATTCTCTTCTGCGGCGGAATCCGCTTCCGGCGCAATCTTCTGTTCTTCAGCCATTTCAGTTCCTGATTTAAAAATTATTCCGTGAGCGCCAGGCGTCAGACGCCCTGCTTCAGGCTCGCCTCGATGAACTGATCGAGGTCGCCGTTCAGCACAGCGGTGGTGTTCGTGTTTTCAACGTTCGTGCGCAGATCCTTGATGCGGCTCTGATCGAGCACGTAGCTGCGGATCTGGTGACCCCAGCCGATGTCGTCCTTAGCGTCTTCCAGCTTCTGCTGCTCGGCGCGGCGCTTATTCATCTCGAACTCATAGAGTTTCGCGCGCAGCTGCTGCATGGCGCGGTCTTTGTTCTGATGCTGCGAGCGTTCGTCCTGGCACTCCGTCACGATACCGGTCGGGATATGCGTGATTCGGACAGCGGATTCCGTCTTCTGAACGTGCTGGCCGCCGGCACCGGAGGCACGGTACACGTCGATACGGAGGTCGGCCGGATTGATTTCGATCTCAATCGAGTCATCCACTTCGGGGTACACGTAGACAGAAGCAAAGGACGTGTGACGGCGGGCGTTCGAGTCGAACGGGCTCTTACGCACGAGACGGTGAATGCCGGTCTCGGTGCGGAGCGTGCCGTAGGCCCAGTCACCCTGAATATAAATGGAGCAGTTCTTGATACCGGCGACGTCGCCCGCGGTTTCGCTCGTGAGCTTCACGCTGAAGCCCTTGCTTTCCGTGTATTTCAGATACATGCGCTCAAGCATCGAGGCCCAGTCCTGGGCTTCCGTGCCGCCTGCGCCCGCCTGAATTTCAAGGTAGCAGTTCGAAGAATCCATCGGATTATTGAACATGCGCTTGAACTCAAGCTGCTCAACCTTCTTTTCGATCGACTTCACGTCTTCACCGACGCTCGCGACCGCATCCCAGTCTTCTTCCTCGCGGCTCATCTCGAAGAGTTCGCCCGCGTCGCGGATGCCGGATTCAAGCTGGCGGTAGGTTCCGACCGTATCCTCAAGGAGCTTTTTCTCCTTGGACACCTGTTCGGCATGCTTCGGGTCATTCCAGAGATCGGGGTTCTCGATCTCGCGGTTCAGTTCTTCAAGACGTCGGGCTTTGAGGTCGATGTCAAAGATACCCCCTGAGACCGGAAAGTCGGTCTCCCAGATCGTTGATGCTGTTCCCGATCTGATTAAGCTGTTCAGCTTCCATTTATATCTCTTACTGTACAGAAACGAAAAAGGAAAATTATAAAGTAGAACGGGGCGCCGCAAAGCCGCGCGGGGGCTTTCCGGATAGGGGTGAAATACCCTGACCCCGTGTCAGTCTGAGGACGGAGGCGAGGCGCCTACTCCTCAGCGTTTTCAATCATGAGCTGGAGCGACTTCCGGCCCATCCACTCATTCACGTCCAGCCGATAGGCGAGCTTCACGCGTCCCGGAAGCGGCGTGCTGTGGCGGAAGAAAATGGCGTCGAAATGCTGACCCGCGGTCGACACGGTCGCTTTGAGATGCTCGCCGCCCCGAAGCGGGGTCTGGCGGACGATATCGAATTCGTTCGCGAAAAGCGGCGCCTCGAAGGACTGCCCCCAGACGACAGAATCAATTTCCCGGATGAGACCGAAGGAAATCTCTTCAGGCGCGAGCGCGCCGTCCACAACGATGTCTTCCGTGAGAAGCTCGGGAGAAATATTTTCCGACACCACCTTTTCAAACGCGTCGCGGAACTGCTCAAGGCCGTCCCCCCGGATCGTGAGACCCGCGGCGAGCGCGTGGCCGCCGTAGCGAAGGATCAGCCCCGGAAACATTGTGTCAATCCGCGAGAGGCAGTACCGGAGGTGAAGCCCCGGGATGGAGCGGCCGGAGCCGCGGAGAAGGCCATTTTTGGTCGGCGCGAAAGCGATCACCGGGCGGTGAGTCCGTTCCTTCACGCGGCTCGCGACGAGGCCGACAAGCCCCTGATGCCAGTCCGGGTGGCTGAGCACGAGGCTCATGCGGTGCTCGATATCGGCGTCGGAGAGCGAATCCAGCGCCTCTTCCTGCATGCTGCGTTCGAGCGCCTTCCGCTGATCATTGATGTCCTCAAGCTGTGAGGCGAGTTCAGTGGCGTTCGCCTCTCCCGCGAGGAGGCACTGGATCCCGATCTCCATATTGGCGATACGGCCGGCGGCGTTGATCCGGGGCGCGAGCGTGAAGCCGAGGTCACGGACCGAGATCTGGGAAATATCGCGCTTATTCTGATTCGCGAGCGTGTAAAGCGCGGTGAGCCCCGCGCTTCCCCTGCCGCTCCGGAGACGCTTCAGTCCCTGAGCCACAAGAATGCGGTTATTGCGGTCAAGCGGCACAACGTCCGCCACGGTTCCGAGCGCGACGAGGTCAAGGAGCTTGGAGAGCTTCGGCTGCTGCCCGGCCGCAAAGGCGCCGCGGGCCCGGAGCTCCGCGCGGAGCGCGATCAGGACGTAGAAGATCACACCGACACCGGCGAGGTTCCCCGGCGCACCGGCGCCGTCAGGACCGTTCGGATTCACGATGCAGGCCGCGGCCGGCAGGTATTCGCCCGGGAGATGGTGATCTGTCACGATCACGCGGATACCGAGCTGGTTTGCGCGCGCCACGCCTTCCACGCTTCCCATGCCGTTATCCACGGTGAGAATGATGTCAGGGCGGCCGTATTTTTCGGTGAGCGCGTCGACCACCACGGGGGAAAGGCCGTACCCCATCGACATGCGGTCCGGAATGAACCAGGACACTTGCTCAGGCCGGAACCCGAGAAGCCGCAGTCCCTGATAAGCCACCGTGCTCGCTGTTGCCCCGTCGCAGTCATAGTCGCCGACAACGGCAACCGATTCCCCTTTCTCAAGAGCGTCCGCGAGCATCGAGGCGGCTTCCGCGGCGTGCGGGAGCGCGGTGGGCGGAATCAGTCCGGCGAGCCCCGTATCCATTTCGCTTTTCCCGACAATCCGCCTCCCGGCAAGCACCTGAGCGAGAGGACGGGAGAAACCTTCCGACTGCAGCCTTGCGGCGGCGGCCGGATCGTAGTGTCGGGTAATAAAGCGGGTCTTCATAGTGTTTTCAGTCTGAATCCGTGAGCCAGGAGTAGTCGGGGGGCGTTTTTTTGGCAAACCGGCTGAGGAATCGGCTCTTCAGTCCTTCGGTTTTGGGGAGGAGCGTCGCGGTGGTGCCGAGGCCGCAGGCTACGATAGCAGTGCTTTCAGTCTTCCGCTCAATCGCGGCGGCCTTCAGTTCCGCGATTTTGGAAGCAACACCGGGGAGCGCGGCGAGCCACGCGTCCCAGTCACCCCGCAGCCACGGTTCCCAGAGGTCACTGATCACGGCGATCATGTCACCGGGGGCCGCTTCCTCAGGCCACGTTTTTCCTGTCGTGCGGCTCACGAACTGGCAGAGCATCCCGGCCTCCATCGCCCAGCTGCGGAGGACCGGCTCGTCGGACATCACGGCGCGGATCAGGGTCGGCGGATAGAAGCGGATCTGACGCCCGCCTCCCGCGATCCATACGGCGTTCGGAGCGGGGCGGCCAGCGGCCTTCCGGCCCGCGGTAATCTCGGTGCCAGCCATTGTCTCAGCACACGCCCTGAGGCACTCAAGCGCCATATCGCGGTCCCCCGCGATCGCGCCTTCATCCAGCCCCATGCCGTCCTGGCACTCCCAGGGGCGGAGCACGGCCTCCCAGTCCTTCATGCGGGTGGCGTACCAGAGCGTATCCCACTGCTGGAGGACGAAACCGAATTTCGCGAGCGTCTTCCGGAGCGGTTCCGAGCAGCGGTCGATTTCTTCCGCGGTGAGAGGATCGCTTCCGAGCGAGCGGTAAACGCCGTTCTCCTCAACGCACGGCGTCACGGACCAGATTTCCGTCGCGAGCGTCGGACCGTGATCCTCAAGCCACACGTAGGCCGCGTGAGCCGGAGTCGTTTTCCCACGCGGCACCACGCCCCAGAACCAGAGGTGATGGGTGCAGCGCGCAAAGGGCAGCGTCAGCCCCTCGGCAAGCCTCTGGCAGACAGGGGTGCCAAGACCTTCCAGGATGGGGTCGAGAAGTGACCGGTCGATTCGAGGAATGACAGCGGGGGCGACGTCCTTCGGCAGACGGGCACCGGGGAGCAGGTAATAGGCAGTGGACATAGGGATCCTATTTTAGACGGAAGACGGTCCCGGGTTAGGTCCGCTCTTGCTTAGAATGTGTGCACAGCTCCGGGATCCGCCCGGAGTCAACAGTCAACACTTCAGGATTTGAGCTCCGTGTCTCTGCCTTTTGAATTTCTGATCGGCCTCCGCTATACGCGTTCCGGCCGGCGAACCGGACGGAAGGACCGGTTTGTTTCCTTCATCTCAGCGACGTCTGTCGTGTCAATCGCGCTCGGCGTGATGGCGCTGATCATTGTGCTTTCCGTGATGAACGGGTTCCAGACCCAGGTTCGTGACCGGATGCTGTCTGTCATTCCGCATATCCAGATTTCAAGCGGCACGGGTCCCGTGTCGGACTGGAGGTCGCTTGCCGCGGTCGCGGAAAAGAACTCCGAAGTGCGGGGAGCCGCACCCTTCGTTGAAGGGCAGGGGCTGATTTCGACTGGTGACCGCGTGATCGGCACCATGGTGGAAGGGGTCGATCCGAAGGAAGAGGTGAAGGCGAGTGAAGTCGCTTCCACGATGCCCGCCGGAACGCTTGACTCACTTACGCCGGGGAGCTTCCACGCGGTGATCGGGTCGGTGCTCGCCGCACGGCTTGGCGTGGCGCCCGGAGATAAGATTGCGCTCGTCGTCCCTCAGGGCACCACGACACCCGCCGGCATGATCCCGCGGGTCCGGACGCTCACGGTGTCAGGGATCTTTACGGCTGGGCACTTCGAATACGATTCGACGATGCTCTTCATGAATATTGAGGACGCCGCGGCGCTCTTCCGCACCGGGGGCCCGATGGGCGTCCGTGTCCGCGTGGCGGATATGCAGGAAGCCCCCGCTGTCGCTGAGAGTCTCATGAAGTCGCTGCCGCCCGGGTACTTCGCCCGCGACTGGACCGTGGAAAACAAGACATGGTTCGCCGCAGTGCAGGTGGAGAAGCGGATGATGTCGATCATTCTCTTTCTCATCGTGCTCGTGGGCGCGTTCGGGCTGGTGTCGACTCTCGTGATGACCGTGACCGAGAAGCAGTCAGACATCGCGATTCTCCGGACGCTTGGCGCTTCGCCTGGCTCCATCATGAAGATCTTCATGATCCAGGGCGCGGTGATCGGCGTGATCGGTGTGGCATCCGGTGTCGCGATCGGGCTACTCATCGCGTGCAATCTCGGTTCCATCGTGTCCGCGATTGAGGCGGTTTTCCATGTGGAATTCCTCCCGCAGTCGATTTACCTGATTTCCGGCATGCCGTCCGAACCCCGGGCGTCCGACATTATTCCGATTGCCGTTTTTTCTCTTTTCCTGTCGCTTGCCGCGACCGTTTATCCGAGCTGGCGTGCGTCCCGCATCCGGCCTGCTGAGGCTCTGAGATATGAGTGAGTTTGCGATTGAGGTTGAGGGTCTCGCCAAGGCGTACCGTGAGGGAGACCGTGAAACACCGGTGCTGAAGAATGTGTCGCTCCGCGTGAAGCCTGGGGAAACCGTCGCGATTGTCGGGGCGTCAGGCGCCGGCAAGTCGACGCTCCTTCACTGTATCGGCGGGCTGGATGACGCCGACGCCGGGCGCGTGGTGGTGGATGGTGTCGATATCGGAGGGATGGATGAGAAGGCGCGCGGTGACCTGAGAAACCGGCGTCTCGGCTTTGTCTATCAGTTCCATCACCTGCTTCCGGAATTCACGGCGCTCGAAAACGTGGCGATGCCGCTCTATATCCGGAGGACACCCGAGGCGGAAGCCAACGCTGCCGCGAAGGCGGTGCTGGAGGAAATCGGGCTCGGGGAGCGGCTTGATCACCTGCCGTCCCAGCTTTCAGGGGGCGAGCGGCAGCGAACCGCGATTGCCCGCGCCGTTGTGACCTCTCCCGCCTGCATTCTCGCGGACGAACCGACGGGGAACCTCGATCAGGACACCGCGCAGGCGGTCTGGGACCGGTTCCTCAGTCTCGCGAGCGAAAAGAACACCGCGATCATCATCGTGACGCATGACCTGGGACTCGCGAAGCGCTGCGGCCGGATTCTGAGGCTGAAGGGCGGTTCGATTGAGCCCTTTGAGGAGTGACCGGGAGGAGGGTGAGCCGTGGCCTGTCTTATCGATACGCATAACCACATGCAGTCTGAGCAGTTCGATCATGACCGTCCGGATGTCTTCCGGCGGGCGAAAGAGTCGGGTGTCGGCTGCGCGCTCATCGCGGCGGGAATTTCAGGCGACTGGACGAAATGCCTCCGGGTGGGGGCAGAGTCCGGGTGGTGCGTCGGGCTTGGGGTTCATCCGCTCGCGACCGCCCGTCCCACGGTGACCCCTGAAGTGGCGGACGAGCTGCGTGACGCGCTCAGGCGCGAAATGGCGGATCCCGCGAGCCGCGTGGTGGCGGTCGCGGAGATCGGGCTGGATGGTTTTGTGCCGGATCTGGACCGCGCGAAACAGGAAGCGGTGTTTGTCGCCCAGCTGAAGGTGGCGCGGGATACCGGCATGCCGGTCTCGCTTCACGTGAGGCGGTCTGTCGACTGGGTCACCAAGTGGCTTCGTCGGATTCCGGTTTCAGGCGGTGTCGCGCACGCGTTTAATGGCTCCGAGGAGCAGGCGAGGATTCTGATTTCGCTTGGACTCAAACTCGGATTCGGCGGCGCGATGATGTATAGCGGCAGCCGCCGGATCAGGCGTCTTGCGGCTACGCTTCCTCTTGAAAGCATCGTGCTTGAAACCGACGCTCCGGATATGCCTTCAGGCGCGAGGCGCGACAGCGGCAACCTCCGGACTGAACCCGCTGATATCGCGGGGTATCTCGATGAACTCGCTCAGCTCCGGGGCATGCCCCGCGACGAGCTTCTTTCAGCCCTCCAGGCGAATTCTCTTGCGGCATTCCCGGGAATGCGTGAGTTTCTCCCGGAGCGTCAGAAGAACTGAAACGCCATATAGAGTTACACTCACGTTCTAATACTTTGACCTGCAAAGTCTTAAGGAAAATGACCCAGTATACGAAAAATAACAGCGCGCTTGTCGCCGTCATCGGTCTTGATCAGCCCGGTATTGTTGCCACCGTTTCTTCCGCCCTTACCCGTCTGGGCTGCAATATCGAAGAAATGACCCAGTCCACGCTGCACGACCAGTTTTCGGGCATTTATCTGCTGAATAAGCCTGAAGGCCTGTCCAACGAGACGCTCAACGAGGAAATCAGCAAGGCGCTCGAAGCCCGCAAATTCCACCTCTCCCTTGTGATCCGCGACTTTGAAGAACTGCCGAAGGATTCCGTGCCGGAGTCCGAATCCTACGTGGTGACGATCTGGGGCAAAGACGGCAACGACATCGTGTCGACCTTCTCCCGCATCATGAGTGAGCAGCGCGTGAACATTCACGATCTGCGCGCGAAGCCGCTCGGTGAGGGTGAGTCCGTTCAGATTTTTGAAGTTAGCGTGCCGAAGGCGGTTGACGCCCGCGCGCTGCACCGCGTGATGTCGGAACGCGCCAAGGCCATGGGCCTCTCGCTCACGATGCAGCATCACCTCATTTTTGATGCGATGCATCACATCGAAATTCATTAATTCCATTTCGGCTGCAAGAGCGGCAGAAGACTCTTTTAGGGTGAAAAACAACAATGATTTCTGAAAACGAGATCCTTTCCACCATCAACATGACCCGGGCCGAGCACCTTGACGTGCGTACGGTGACGCTCGGTGTCAGCCTGTTCGACTGCGCGAGCACCGACTACGACACGTTTGCCTATCGTCTCCGCGCGAAGATCAGCAAGTATGCGAAGCGCCTCGTTGAGACCTGCAACATGGTCGGCGACCGCTACGGCATTCCGGTTGTGAACAAGCGTATTTCGGTTTCTCCGATCGGTACGGTCTGCTCCTCCTTCACGCGCGATCAGCTTGCCGCCGTCTGCCGCGAGCTTGACGCTGCCGCGAAGGAAGTCGGTGTCGACTTTGTGGGCGGTTTCGGCGCTCTCGTTGAGAAGGGCATCACCCCCGGTGAGCGTAACCTGATCGACTCGCTGCCTGAAGCCCTCGCGACCACGGACCGCGTCTGCTCCTCGATCAACGTGGGCAGCACGAAGGCCGGTATCAACATGGACGCGGTTGCCCTGATGGGCCAGCGCGTGCTTGATGTCGCCCAGGCGACCTCGGACCGCGACGGTATCGGCGCGGCGAAGCTCGTTGTCTTCTGCAACATTCCCCAGGACGTGCCCTTCATGGCCGGCGCCTACCTCGGTATCGGTGAGCCTGACGTCGTGATCGACGTCGGTGTTTCCGGTCCGGGCGTTGTGAAGAAGGCGCTTGACCGCCTGATCGAAGAGAAGAACAACGGCCGCCATATCACGGTGGACGATGTTGCCGAAACGATCAAGTTCACGGCCTTCAAGGTGACGCGCGTCGGTGAAATCATCGGCCGCGACGTGGCGAAGGAACTCGGCATCCCGTTTGGCGTGGCCGATCTGTCGCTCGCTCCGACCCCGGCGATCGGTGACTCCGTCGGTGAAATCTTCCAGGCTCTCGGTCTCTCCTCGATCGGCGCTCCCGGCACGACCGCGATTCTCGCGATGCTGAATGACGCGGTGAAGAAGGGCGGCGTTTTCGCTTCCTCTCACGTCGGCGGCCTCTCCGGCGCCTTCATCCCAGTGTCCGAGGACGCGGCGATTGAAGCCGCTGCCCGCAGCGGCGCGCTCACGTTCGAGAAGCTCGAGGCGATGACCTCGGTCTGCTCGGTCGGTCTCGACATGATCGCGATCCCGGGTGACACCCCGGCCTCGACGATCGGCGGCATCATTGCTGACGAAGCCGCGATCGGCATGATCAACAACAAGGCGACCGCTGTCCGCGTGATTCCGGTCCCCGGCAAGACGGCGGGCGACGTGGCGGTCTTCGGCGGACTGCTCGGCGAAGCGGCCGTCATCCGCGTTCCTGGCGGTGACTCCGCAGGCTTCGTGAACCTCGGCGGCCGTATCCCGGCTCCGATTCACAGCCTGAAGAACTAACGGATAAGAGACCGGGATTCTCCCGGTTTTATCCGTGTTCCGGAATAAGGCCGGGGACTCAGTCCCTGGCCTTTTTTCTTAATTTTTTGAAATTCATCCCCGCATAGGTTCACAATACAAAAGTGGGGATGCCTCTGCCTGGAGAAGCGGGGGCGGGTTTTGGTTGACTTCGGGTTGGAGAGAAAAATGGGGTCGGAAAGTAAATCGCCGCTGGTGAGAATCGTGGATGACGACGAAGGCGTGAGGCAGTCGAGCGCCTTCCTGCTCGGGGCCGCAGGCTACGAGACCGCATGCTACGAGAGCGCTGACGACTTTCTGAAGCATGATGATCCGGCCCGTCCAGGCTGCCTCCTGCTCGACGCCCGAATGCCGGGCATGACAGGCCTTGAACTGCAGGATCTGCTCGACTCCAGGGGTTTCAGGATTCCGGTGATCTTTGTCACCGGGCACGGCGACGTCGATATGGCGGTGCACGTGCTGAAGCAGGGCGCCGCGGATTTCCTCCAGAAACCGGTGGACGGCGACCGGCTGATCGCCGTGGTGGAGGCCGCCGTGAAGCGCGACCTCGAGCGGGTTGAGGCGGATGAGCGCGATAACGCGGACCGGGCGGCCTTTGAGACGCTGACCGCGCGCGAAAAAGAAGTGGTGAAGCTTGTTGCCGAGGGGCTCCAGAACAAAGAAATCGCCGAGAAACTGAATATCGCCGAGAAGACCGTCAAGGTGCACCGCGGCTCCGCCACCCGGAAGCTGAACGTCCGTAATGGCGTTGACATTGCCACGCTGCTTCGCCGCATCGGCGTCATGAATTGAATATTTCTGCGGCCTAATCCGTCCGCAGTCTCGCCTAGAATCTGAATTTGTATTAATTTGCAAAACCGGATTCGGGATTTCTACTGATATAAGCACGCCGCCATAGAATGGGCTGTCGCAAGGGGATTCCCACGCGAGGCCTGTCTGAAGGCGTTTATTCCTCATTAACCGCAGAGAAGATTTGTCCGATGGCACCAGATAACAAGAAAACCGAAGCGCCGGTTAAAGTGAACTGGCAGCTTGCCCGTTCGATGGTGGAACCGCTCTACGCGGGGCAATGCCTTGAGACAGGCGAACCCCGTATGTCGCACGCAGACGGCATGGCCAGCATTCTGCGGGGCATCCGGGATGATGATGAACTGATTGCCGCGGCCTATCTCTCCTCCGTGCAGGATTATCTGAAGAATCCTGAGGAGTGGATTGAGAAGAGTTTCGGCGGCAAGGTGCTCGAGCTCTGCACCGATCTGCAGCGTCTGATGAAGCTCTCCGAACAGGCCCGTTCGAGCAACAAGGAAGCGAATGCCGCGTCCCAGCCCGAGAAGCTGAGAAAGATGCTGCTCGCGATGTGCGGCGACCTCCGGGTCGTGCTCCTTCGTCTCGCGAGCCGTCTGCAGACGCTGCGCTGGTTTGTGATGCACCCGTCGGATGACGCGAAGATCTACGCCGCGGAAACGCTCCAGCTCTACTCGCCGCTCGCGAACCGCCTCGGTATCTGGCAGATGAAGTGGGAGCTCGAGGACCTGTCGCTCCGCTTCACGCGGCCTGAGGTCTATCAGGAGATCGTGCGGCACCTCGACGCGAGCCGCGCCGAGCGCCTCGCCTTCGTGCAGCAGGCCGTGACGAAGATCCGGTCGCTGCTCGCCGCGCACCATATCCGGGGCGAGGTCTCCGGCCGCTCGAAGCATATCTACTCGATCTGGCTCAAGATGGAGCGTAAGCACCTGCCGTTTGAGCGGCTCTTCGACCTCCGGGCGCTCCGCGTCATCGTGGATACGGTCGAACAGTGCTACGAGGTGCTCTCGATCCTGAATGAAAATTTCACCGCGATTCAGTCAGAGTACGACGACTATATCGCGCATCCGAAGCCGAACGGCTATCGGTCGCTGCACACGGTTGTGAAGGCTTCAAACGGGCTTCCGGTCGAAATCCAGATCCGTACGCGCGAGATGCATGAGTTCGCGGAACTCGGTTTCGCGGCCCACTGGCGCTATAAGGAAGCGGGCAATTCGCTTGGCGTGAATTCCGCTGAAGAGCAGAAAGTTGTCTGGCTCCGTCAGCTGCTCGCGTGGCACTCGGACGTTGAGCCGCCGCGCGCGCCGGGTGTCGAGGACGATCTGATCTACGCGCTCACCCCGATGGGGCGCGTTGTGGAACTCGCGGCGAACAGCACACCGGTGGACTTTGCCTATATGGTCCACACGCAGCTCGGCCACCGCTGCCGAGGCGCGAAGGTGAACGGCGCGATCGTGCCGCTCACGCATAAGCTGAAGACCGGCGACACGGTGGAAATCATCGCGGCGAAGTCCGGCGGCCCGTCGCAGGACTGGATGAATCCGGAGCTTGGGTTCGCCGCCATGGCCCGGACCCGCGGCAAGGTGAGAACGTGGTTCAACCAGCTGCACCTCCAGGAGCAGATCGCACGCGGGCGTGATGAGCTCGATACCGAACTCGCGCGCCTCGGGAAGTCGACTTATAACCTTGAGTCGCTCGCGAAGACGCTTGGTTTTGAGTCCGTGGATGATCTCTGCCTCACCATCGCGAAGGACGAGATTTCGAACCGCGCGATCGAAGCGGTCGTGGTGCCTCAGACGCAGAAAAAGGCGGCCGATGAGCCGATGATCCCGGTGAAGCCCGCGCAGCCGCGTGCCCATCACGATAACGGACAGATTCTTGTTGCTGGTGTCGGATCGCTTCTCACGCAGCTCGCGAAGTGCTGCCATCCGGTGCCGCCTGACGAGATCGTGGGCTTTGTGTCCCGCGGCCGCGGTGTCGTTGTGCACCGCGCTGACTGCCCGAACGTGAAGAACCTGATGGAGCAGTCGAAGGAACGTCTGATTGAGGTCTCCTGGGGTGAAGCGCCCGAGGACACTCTCTACCCGATGGAGATCCTCGTTCTCGCCCGCGACCGTATCGGTCTTCTGAAAGATGTGACCGATGTCTTCATCCGCCTGAAGATCAACATCACGAACGTCAACACGCAGACTGTGAAGAACGTCGCGCGCCTGAAATTCGGGGTGGAAGTGGCCGGTGCCGCGCTGATGCAGCAGGCCCTGAAGGAGATTCTTGAGGTGAAAGGGGTCATTTCGGCCCATAGAAGCTAGTGAAAACCCCTAAAATAAAATATTTTTAGGGGGAACTCTTGCTTTTTTATTTTGGATCCGTAGAATTCTAATTCTCTCAGGCACGTAGCTCAGCTGGTTAGAGCATCACCTTGACATGGTGGGGGTCGTTGGTTCGAGTCCAATCGTGCCTACCAAATTTTTCTGGGAGTGCTGTGTTGTTAGATTTTTCTCTGATGAATCGAACTACACTGACCATCATCTAAAACCGATGGTGAGTCACACAGCAGTTCTGTTGCTTTAAAAAAGAAAGTGCGGCTCGGGCCGCACTTTTTTTTTATTCTTTGCAGCCCGAGCCGGCGGCCGATATCCTTTACCTGGGCGGACCGGCCGGCAGAACCGCCTGACGGGCGGTCAGAGTTGCCGCTCTTCAGGCGGCAAACAGTCTGGGCAAGAAATCTTTTGAAAGAGAAGTCCCTGTCTGAAGGGGTTGAAAAGGGAGTGTCAAATGTTGGAAATTACTTTGCCGGATGGTTCAAAGCGCGAGTTTGAAGGCCCCGTGACAGTGGCGCAGATTGCCGCTTCGATCGGTGCCGGACTCGCCCGTGCGGCGCTTGCCGGCCGCGTGGACGGAAAGCTTGTGGATCTCTCCGAGACCGTGGATCACGACGCCTCTGTCGCGATCATCACCGGTAAGGATGAGGAAGGTCTTGACATCATTCGCCACTCCACCGCTCACCTGATGGCTCAGGCAGTGAAGCAGCTCTATCCGGAAGCCGAAGTGACGATCGGACCGTCGATCGAAAACGGTTTCTACTACGACTTCTCCTGCAAGAAGCCCTTCTCGGAAGAAGACCTCGCGAAGATCGAAAAGCGCATGGACGAGATCGTGGCGGAGAACCTCCCGATCACGCACCGCGAAGTGACGCGCGACGAGGCGATCTCCTTCTTCGATAAGCTCGGCGAGCACTATAAGGTCGAACTCGTGAAGGCGATTCCGGAAGACCAGAAGATCACGCTCTACACGCAGGGCGACTTCACGGATCTGTGCCGCGGGCCTCACGTGCCGAGCACTGGTGTGCTGAAGGTGCATAAGCTGATGAAGGTGGCCGGCGCTTACTGGCGCGGCGACTCGAAGAATGAGATGCTGCAGCGTATCTACGGCACCGCGTTCGCGACGAAGGATGAGCTGAAGGCTTATCTGCACATGCTCGAAGAGGCCGCCCGCCGCGACCACCGCAAGCTTGGCAAGGACATGGACCTCTTCCACCTCCAGGAAGAAGCCCCGGGCATGATTTTCTGGCACGCGAAGGGCTGGGCCCTCTGGCAGGTGATCGAGCAGTACATGCGCCGCATCTACCGCGACAACGGCTACCAGGAAGTGAAGGCTCCGCAGCTTCTCGACCGCTCCCTCTGGGAGAAGTCCGGCCACTGGGCGAAGTACCGCTCCAACATGTTCACGACGGAGTCTGAGAACCGCATCTACGCTCTGAAGCCGATGAACTGCCCGGGCCACATCCAGATCTTCAAGAGCGCGCTCCGCTCTTACCGCGATCTGCCGATCCGCTACGGTGAATTCGGTCAGTGCCACCGCAACGAGCCGTCCGGCTCTCTGCACGGCCTGATGCGCGTCCGCGGTTTCACGCAGGACGACGGCCACATCTTCTGCACGGAAGATCAGATTCTCGACGAATGCGTGAATTTCACCGCGATCGTGAAGAAGGTCTACAAGGACTTCGGATTCGACGATATTGAGTACTTCGTCGCGACGCGTCCTGAAATGCGTATCGGTGACGACGCGACCTGGGACAAGGCTGAGAAGGATCTGATGATCGCTCTCGACCGCGCCGGTGTGAAGTACAAGGTGCTGCCGGGTGAAGGCGCTTTCTACGGCCCGAAGGTTGAGTACCACCTCCGTGACTGCCTCGGCCGCAGCTGGCAGTGCGGTACGGTTCAGGTTGACTTCCAGATGCCGGGCCGTCTCGGAGCGGAATATGTTGATGCCGATGACCAGAGAAAGGTCCCGGTTATGCTCCATCGTGCTATCCTCGGTTCTCTGGAACGCTGGATTGGTATGCTGCTTGAGAACTACGCCGGAGCCCTTCCGCCGTGGCTCGCACCGACTCAGGTAGCGGTTGCCTCCATTACGGATTCCCAGGCAGACTACGCTCACGAGGTTTATCAGAAACTCTTCAATGCGGGTTATCGAGTAGAAGAGGATTTGCGCAGTGAGAAAATCAACTATAAAATTCGCGAACTTAGTCTGACGAAAGTTCCTTACATCCTGGTTGTGGGTGAGAAGGAAAAGCAGGCAGGTACAGTGGCTGTCCGTGAGCGCGGTGGCCGGAATATCGGTGCTATGAGTTTTGACGACTTTGCTGCGCTGCTCGCGGCTCAGGTCGCCGATCACACCAACATTGAGGTTAATAAGTGATAACAAATAGTAGGGATAACCCTGCAAAAGAGGAAAATCGTCATCGTCTGAATCGTGAAATCCGGGTCCCCGAGGTCCGAGTCACGATGCCGGACGGAACCAGCGTCATCATGAACACGTACGACGCTCTTCACAAGGCTGAAGAGCTCGGCGTGGATCTGGTCGAAGTCGCGCCGAAGGCGCGTCCGCCGGTTTGCAAGCTGATTGACTACGGCAAGTTCAAGTACCAGGAACAGAAGCGCGCTCAGGAAGCCAAGGCCAAGCAGAAGGTCACGCAGGTGAAGGAAGTGAAGTTCCGCCCCGCGACCGACGAAAACGATTTTCAGACGAAGATCCGTGCTGTCCGCCGCTTCCTTGAAGGCGGAGATAAGGCTAAAATTACGCTCCGCTATCGCGGCCGCGAAATGGCCCATCAGGAATTCGGCGTGGAACTTATGGACCGCGTGAAGACCGAGCTGGGTGATATCGCTCAGGTTGAGCAGAATCCGAAGCTCGAAGGGCGCCAGATGATCATGGTGCTCGGGCCGAAGCGCAAGAAGTAATCAGACGAAATCGTCCGGGGGAGATGCGTTTCTCTCCTCCGGCATTTCTGACCAGTTTTGCAGTACCTCCGAAACTTCTCCCAACCCGGGAAGTGTCGGAGTTAGAAGAAGTGATTCAAGGGCAGTTCAAGACCATCCAAACTTTTTCCGGAAGGCGCCTTTGAGTCATCAATAAAGAGGAAACGGCAAATGCCGAAGATGAAAACCAAGCGGGCTGCTGCCAAGCGCTTTAAAGTGCGCTCCGGCGGTTCCATCAAGTTTGGCCACTCGACCAAGCGTCACATCCTGTCCCATCGCACGACCAAGAACAAGCGTCACCTGCGCGGCATGGTGACGGTTGCGAAGTGCAATGAGCTCAACGTCAAGCGCATGCTTGCCATCGCTTCCTGATCTGGATAGGAGAATAAAAAGATGCCTCGAGTTAAGCGTGGTGTAACCGCTCGTGCCCGTCATAAGAAGCTGCTCGCCCTGTCGAAGGGCTACAGCCTTCGTGCCAACAATGTGTTCCGTGTGGCCAAGGAAGCCGTCATGCGCGGCGCCCAGTACGCCTATCGTGACCGCCGTGCGAAGAAGCGCGTCTTCCGCCGTCTGTGGATTGCCCGTATCAATGCGGCTACCCGTCAGAACGGAATGACCTACAGCGCCTTCATCAACGGCCTTCACAAGGCGAACATCCTCCTTGATCGCAAGGTGCTCGCTGATATGGCTGTGTTTGACAAGGAAGGCTTTGTTGCTCTGGTCGAAAAGGCCAAGGCAGCTCGTGCTTAATTGGTGAATCCACTTGTCAAAGCACAGGAGCGCTGAAGCCTCGGCTGAGGTGCTCCAGCTTTAAAAGGGGCGGGCCAGCAGTACCGGGCCGCCCCTTTTTTCGTTATCTTCTTCTGTATTGCGGGCAAGAAAGCAGACCGCTGCTGCCCACGTTTTCCGTATCGGAATCAAAAAATGGAAGATTTATCCAAACTGATTGAATCCGCCCGGCAGGCTTTCGCTGAAGCGACGCAGCCTGCAGCGCTGGAAGATGCCAAGGCGAAATTCCTTGGGAAGTCCGGCACCCTCACGACAATGATGAAGGGTCTGCGGGATCTCGCAGCCGACCAGCGGAAGGCGGCCGGTGCTGAGATCAATGCCGCGAAGCGTGCTGTGGAAGAGGCGCTGAACGCCCGCCGCGAAGCGCTCGCGCAGGCCGCTCTCGAGAAGAAGCTTGCCGAGGAAGCGATCGATGTGACGCTGCCGGGACGTACGTCTCCCGCCGGCGGCATCCACCCCGTGATCCGCACCTGGATGCGTATTGAAGAGATTTTCCGTTCGATCGGTTTCGACGTGGCCTCCGGCCCCGAAATCGAGAACGACTGGTACACGTTCACGGCGCTCAATAACCCCCTCAACCATCCGGCCCGCTCGATGCAGGATACGTTCTACGTCGACATGAAGGATGAGAAGGGGCTGCTGCTGCCGCTGCGCCCGCACACCTCCCCGATGCAGGTCCGTTACTCCCGCACCCACAAGCCGCCGATCAAGGTGATTGCTCCGGGACGTACCTACCGCGTTGACTCCGACGCCACGCACTCCCCGATGTTCCATCAGGTCGAAGGACTGTGGCTCGGCGAAAACATCAGCTTCGCGGATCTGAAGGGCGTGTACTCCATGTTCCTGCGCCGGTTCTTCGAAACCGACGACCTCATCGTGCGCTTTCGTCCGAGCTACTTCCCGTTCACCGAGCCGTCTGTTGAAGTGGACATGATGTTCACCACCGGCTCCCGCAAGGGCAAGTGGCTTGAGATTTCCGGCGCCGGCGAAGTGCACCCGACCGTGGTCCGCAACTACGGGCTCGATCCCGAGCAGTACTGCGGCTTCGCTTTCGGCTCGGGTCTTGAGCGTCTCACGATGCTGCGCTACGGCATCGACGACCTGCGGCTCTTCTTTGAAGGCGACCTCCGGTTCCTTCGCCAGTTCAACGAGTAATGGGGAAGAAAAATGCTGTTTTCTGAAAGCTGGCTTCGTACGTATGTGAATCCCGCGATTTCGAGCGAGGAGCTCCAGGACGCGCTCACGATGCACGGCCTCGAAGTGGACGAAGCCCGTAAGGCGGCCCCCGATTTCACGGGTGTCGTGATTGCTGAAGTCGTTGAATGCCGCGACCATGAGAATTCCGATCACCTGCATGTCTGCCAGGTGAACGCCGGCACTGGCGAACTGATCCAGATCGTCTGCGGCGCGCCGAACGTCCGAGCTGGGGTGCGTGTGCCCTGCGCGATGGTGGGAGCTGAGCTCCCCGGCGGGTTCAAGATCAAGAAGGCGAAGCTGCGCGGCGTGCCCTCGAACGGCATGCTCTGCTCGGCCCGTGAGCTCGGCGTGTCCGAGGATCATGACGGTCTCTGGCTTCTGCCGGAAGACGCCCCGATCGGCGAAGATATCCGCAAGTACGCTCACCTCGACGACGTCGTGGTGGATCTGAACGTCACGCCGAACCGCGGTGACGCGCTTTCTCTCACCGGTATCGCGCGTGAAGTCCACGCCGTGACGGGGGCTGAGCTGAAGCTCCCGGAAATCCATGAAGCCGCTGTGACGACTGACGCGGCTCATGCCGTGAAGATTGAGGCCTCTGACCTTTGCGCCCGTTATACGAGCCGCGTGATCACGGGGCTGAACGCCAAGGCGAAGACGCCTGAATGGATGGCGGAGCGGCTTGAGCGCTGCGGTCAGCGTCCGATTTCGGCTCTCGTCGATATTTCGAATTACGTGCTCCTCGAGCTCGGCCGTCCGACTCACTTCTTTGACCTCGATAAGCTCTCCGGCACCGTGACGGCGCGCTGGGCGAAGAAAGGCGAGAAGATTGAGCTCCTGAACGGCAAGACCGTTGACCTGACCCCGTACTACGGCGTGATCGCGGATGATAACGGTTCGCAGGCGATCGCCGGCATCATGGGCGGCTCGGCGGACTCTGTGTCGGATGACACGGTGAACCTCTTCATCGAGTCCGCGTTCTTCCGTCCGGCCGCGATCCAGGGCCGCGCCCGTAAGCTCAACTTCTCGTCTGACTCCTCGTTCCGTTTCGAGCGCGGTGTCGACTATGGAACGACCCGTGAGCATCTCGAGTACATCACGGCGCTCGTTCTCTCGATCTGCGGAACCGACACCACGCGCGTCGGCCCGGTGAGCGACATTGAGTCCGATCTCCCGGAGCGCCGCGTCGTGAAGTTCCGCGCTGCACGCTGCCGCAAGCTCGTCGGTGTGGACATTCCGACCGACTTCATGGAAGAAGCCTTCAAGCGTCTCGGGTTTGAGTACACGCGTGACGGTGACCTCTTCACGGTGACCTCTCCCACGTACCGCTTCGATATCGAAATCGAAGAGGACCTCGTGGAAGAAGTGGCCCGTCTCTGGGGTTACGACAAGCTGCCGGAAAATCCGCCGCTTGAGCGCGCTGTGATGCTGCCGTCCCGCGAGGATCGCCGCACGCAGCATGACCTGCGTCTGAAGCTTGCCGGCCGCGGCTATCAGGAACTCGTGAACTTCTCGTTTGTCGAAGAGAAGTGGGAGAAGGATTTCGGCGGCGAAGCTGCCCCGATCCGTCTGCTGAACCCGATCGCCTCGCAGCTCTCCGTGATGCGTACGCAGCTGATCGGCGGCCTTGTCGACATTCTGCGCTACAACCTGAACCGCAAGGAAGACCGTGTGCGCGTGTTTGAGCTCGGCCGCGTGTTCTTCCAGGATCCGACGATTGAGCCTTCTGACACGTCCGTGAAGGGCGTCCGTCAGCCCGAGCACCTCGCCGGTCTCGCCTACGGCACCGCGGACGCTCCGCAGTGGGGCATCAAGTCCCGCCGCGTGGACTTCTTCGATGTGAAGGGTGACCTCGAACGCCTCGCCTTCCCGCTCACGCTTGATTTTGTTCCGGAAGTCTTCCCGTCGCTTCACCCGGGCCGCAGCGCCGGGGTGTATCTTGACGGAAAACGGATCGGTCTCATCGGCGAATTGCACCCGAGGCTTCAGCAGGCGTATGATCTCCCCCTCTGCCCTGTGGTGTTCGAGATCGATGTAGAGCCGCTGCTCAGCGTGCCGGTCCCCGAGCATAAGCCCGTTTCCAAGTTCCAGAAGTCGCTGCGCGATATTTCGCTCGCAGTGCCGGCCTCTGTGACTTCGAAGCAGATCTTCGACGCGGTGCGCGCCGCCCGGAGAACGGATGTGAGACTCGCCTGTCTCACCGACTTCCGTCTCTTCGACGTGTACCATCCGGAAAATCAGCCTTCCGCCGATAAGTCGATGGCCTTCCGCCTCGTGCTGGAGTCCTTCGGTGAAGAGGCTGTGACTGAAGCCCAGATCGAAGGCGCGACTGAAGCGGTGATCGCTGGACTTGAACCCCTTGGCATTAAACTTCGTGCTTAATTAGGTAACCTTTGAAATGGCTATTGAAGAGAATGATTTTTCCCCCACCGTCGGGACGACGATGACGAAAGCCGATCTGGTCGATATTCTGTTTGACCGGATGGGTCTTTCGAAGCGCGAAGCGAAGCTGCTTGTCGATGTGTTTTTCGACGAGATTCGCTCCCGCCTGGAGCATGGCAGCCCCGTGAAGCTTTCCGGTTTCGGCAACTTCCAGCTGCGCGACAAGCCCCAGCGCCCCGGACGCAACCCGAAGACGGGTGAGGAAATCGCGATCACGGCCCGCCGTGTCGTTACGTTCCACGCATCGGCTAAGCTCCGCGATGCAGTCCTTGCCGGCTTCCCGGCGAAGTCTGCGAATTAAAATCGCTTTGTAATCCGAGTGTTTGAGAGCGGCAGAACCGGTAAAACGGTTCTGCCGCTTTTCTTTAAGCCCGTCCTTTTAGCGGTTAGAATCGGAAGGTCAGCTAGAGAAGGAAAAGGGCATGTCAGAGAAAGAAATCGGAGCTTTTCCGCCGATTCCGGAGAAACGCTTTTTCACGATCGGCGAAGCGGCTGAGCTGGTCGGAGTCGCGACTTCGGTTCTCCGGTTCTGGGAGGATGAGTTCAAGCAGCTTTCGCCGGGCCGTCACGGTTCGCGCCGCCGCTATGAGAAGAAGGATATTCTCACGGCGCGTGAGATCCGCTCGCTCCTCTATGATCAGGGCTATACGCTGGCCGGCGCGAAGAAGCATCTGAAGCACCGGAAGACAGCAGTCGCTCAGGCGACTGAAGGCAGAGCCGCCGTGAGCCCGAATGTGGTCGAGGAACTCCGGAATATCAGGGATTCCATCAAAAATTTCCTTTTATGAAGATTTTGTGGTATAGTTCATCTCTCTCGGGGTGTGGCGCAGCCTGGTAGCGCACTTGCATGGGGTGCAAGGGGTCGTGAGTTCGAGTCCCACCACCCCGACCAATTCCAGGAAAGGAGACAACGAAAGTTGCCTCCTTTTTCTTTGTATTCATCTACGGCAACTCAATAAAAACAAGAGCTTAAGACACAATACGCGTGTTGTCTTTGTCTCTAATCCTCTCCGTAAGGCGTGTCATTATCTAAGAATCTATGCCACAATCATTACCACAAATGAGCGGGGAAACTTCAATTTCTCCCCAAACATAACGGAATTTTTTGTGGCAATAACTATATTTTTTATTTAAAAACATTTGATTACGGAGATTGAGCGTTATGCGCGTGGCAAACAGGATGACTGACAAGCGTTTGAAAGCCCTGACGGCTGACGCTTCATGCGGGATTGTCCCCGGGCTTTATGTTGGAGTCAGGAAGCTCAAGGACGGGACATATGCCCGTTATTTCCTGCTTCGGGATCGTGGTTTGAAGCGGGTCTTTACTCTCGGGAAGTATCCCGAAATGTCACTCGCTGAGGCCTTCGAGAAGGGGCTCAGATGGAGGAAACTGATAGCGGAAGGGATTGACCCATCTGAGCAGGAGAAAGCGACCAGAGACGCGCTACGCCCCTCCCCGGCACCTCAAAAAGAGAAGGACGCACTAACCTTTGAAAAACTTATCTGGAAGTGGATTGAGTTCAACACAAAGAGGGGGAGGTGGAAAAACGCTGAAAAATCCCGCGATCTGGTTTGGGATGGCTTTTTCAGGAATCACATCCCTAAAGAAATCAGAGACTGCCCGGTTGTAGACCTGAAACCTCAGATGTTCTGTGATGCCCTGGGGGAAAAGTGGGGGACCATGATTGACACGCCCGAAAGGATCCTTAGCGACGCTAAAAGAGCGATTGATTGGGCAATACGCTCGGAGATGATCCCGCCGATGGTTAACCCGTGCCAGGTGGTGGACGGGCGTTTAGGGGATTTGCTGCCACTAAATCGACCGGAAGGCGGGCACGAGCCGGCACTGCCGCCGAAACGTATGCCGGCTTTCTTTAAGGCACTTATGCAGCTTGTCCCGGTTAGTCAGACGGCCCGCTGCCTTGCATTCGCGATCCTTACTTCAGCGCGCAACACAACAGCGCGTGAAGCAACATGGGGGGAAATCCAGCAGGATGATGATGGGAGGTGGCTGCACGTTATTCCTCGTGCCCGCATGAAGGTGAAGAGCGAAAAGATTCCCTTTGACCGCAAAACACCGCTTTGCCCAGAAGCCGTTCAGCTGCTGGAATCAGCCCCACGGGTAGGGAGGTCTCCAGATTCCTATATTTTCCCCAATGTGAACAAGGGGAGAAATTCTCCTTTTTCCCGTGATTCTGTCCGGGCGCTGATTAAGCGCATGCACGACAAACAGAAAAGAATTGACGGGATTGGCTGGGTAGACCCCGATCAGTTCCATGCGAAGACCGGCAAACCCCGTATAGTGACCCTCCACGGGCTCGCGCGGGCAACTTTCAATACCTGGGCCAAGGATGCCAGGGGATACTCCCACAAGCCGTTTTCGCGCGATCTGAGAGAAAGCTGCTTGGATCACCGCAACGAGTCCTACCAGTGCGCGTACGATCGGGAGCAGGCTCTGGGTGATATGCGTGAGGTCTACGATGCCTGGGGGAAATTCTGCATGTCATTGGTTCATGTCGGATAAACTGGCAGCGCTTTAAGCTCCAGCGGTATAACCGTTCAAGCGCCGGAGATTTAGCTAAACAAAAAAGAAGCCCCAAAAGATGGATTCAATAGGGCTGAATGCTTTTACCGCATATTGTGCCTGGATAATAATTTGTTACATTTGCAGTTTTTTAATTTTATGTTTATAAACGATATTTTTTAAAACTGGTGATTTCGCCTGTTTTAACTAACCACAATATCTGGTTAAGGTATTTTTTTGAGTTCGTCTGCGCCGGGTAATCCATGTGTGGTGAGAGATTTCATCTGCCGTTGGGCTTCTACGCACAGGTAGCGCAGCCGGCGTGGTTTGGGCCATCCTTGGCGAATTAACAGTGCGTTTTGCGACTCGAGTTGGTTGAGAATTAGCAGTTGCTCGATAGAGGCGTTGTCGCGCATATTGCCTTTTGGCTCGGGATTGGTGTTTTTATACTCAGCAGCTGTACAACCAAAGACTGCGATATTGAGGATGTCTGCTTCTGTAGCATAGATTAAGTTGACTTCCGAACGTGGGGTGTTGTCTGTAACAAGAATGTTTTTAATTGCGTCGGTATGAACTCTATAAGCGCTTTTAGTAAGAAGCCTCTGTACGTTCCAGTCAAGTGCCGCATCCTGCTTTTCTGCCTCTTGTTTCTTGAAACGTTTGAATTCTGTAATGACAAACAAACGGAACGAAGCATTTAGCCAACCAGCAAATTCCAGCCCAATATCAATGTGCGCGAATGTACCCCCAAATCTTCCTGATTTTGCGCGTATGCCAATAGCGTGAGTTTCGCTTACCCACTTTTTTACAGGAAGACGAAATCGGTTCAGGCCGGCCGAAGCCATAATGTTGGCATAAGCCACATTGTCGAAATCGGGGTTGTTGAGCTGTTCCCAAATACCGAGAAACTCAATAGTGTTCTTATTTTTCAACCAATCATCGAGGAGACTAGCGCTTCCTTGTTTTGCCGCTAAATTGGTCAAGGAGATAAAATCACCCAAGCCCTCTGTTGAATACGTTTTCACCCCGAGAGACTCGATTTCAGAAACCTGTTCTTTTGTCATAGGTACTCCCATCAAATTGTCGTCATCTCGATCATTGTATAAATCTTTTAGTGGAGGCGAGGGCGGAGGGCTGTGGTTTTGATGCGCTTAGTGTTGCGCCACCAGGTACCTATAGCACGGCAAATCCTTTACAGCCATGTCGTGGTGGTCGAGGATCTTTTCGACCTCATTCATGTTTGCCTCGTTCATCATTTCGTAGAAGCGCGGCGCCTCTGGAGACTGGACTGCAACGAGGAGCTGATAGACAAGGTCAAGCTCCCTGCGGAAGAGATATTTTTTGTAGTAGACGAGGGTTCTGATACGTTCCATCTCGTCTCTTGAGAGCGTGATGCTGTTTTTATCTTCGAGCGCGGGGAGCTTTACCTCGCAGGTCGCGATGAAGTCGAGCGCGGTCTGAAGGTCCTCGCTTCGGATCTGGTCATACTTTGCGACCTGAAAGTGGGCATAGAGCGCGTGATAGATCGTCTGGTAAGCGACAGCGCTCTTCTTTGCGCGCGCCGAGATTGCCTTGCGGATCTGAAGCTGCTCCGCGGGGGTGAGGGTGGCTGCTGAGTAGCTCCCGGTCTTGCGGATAGCGGGGAGCACTTCACTTGTCACCCAGCGGCGAAACTTCTTGGCTTCTGGACGGCGGCTTTTGAAAATCAGAGCATAAAGACCAGACTCAGAAACGATTGAAATTTCTTGCTTCCCGCCGGGGGTGTCAATTGTATTTACACCCTTTTCGTCATCATCCAAAAGCGCAACAGAAGCACGGATATTCGAGAGTTGAAGAATCTTGCCGACATCGGCAGACGAAAACCACGGGGCACCCGAAACGAGGATAGTTCTTACGGGGGATTTCTCAAATGAGAACACAGAGAGATTAGACATAAGCATGTCTCCTAACAAGGGAATTAAATCCCTGCCACCACAACGCCAAGTGTGGCGGGCAGGCCTTGCAGGTTGGCGTACCGGTGTTAGGAGCCGGCCTCCCAAAGGGAGCCTGCAAGCCCACCCATAAAAGGTGACCTGCGCGCATAAGAAAAGCCGCATGAGGCAGCTATGCGCCTAACAGTCGGGACGCCAATCCCGCGTCCGGAATCCCGGACAGGGAAAATATAGCATATTCCATTCCAACGAATCCACTTTGTTAAAATGGTCAGCACAGACTCCTGGAGGGATCGCAATGCAAAAAATACGCGAAGAGGATTGGCTACAGACGAAGATTAATGGGGCTCTTGCGGATTATGTCCGGGCATCTGAATTTAAGCCGACTGAAGAAAGAGCCCTAACTGCCGTTACTATGGTTAAACACCTCTGGGCGATTTGTTTCTGGGGCAGTTGGATATTTTTTATTGGGTTGGGAAGTCTGCTTCTTCTTATCCTCCATCTGCACGCCACTCTTTAATCTCTCGGCATCAAGGGAAACTCACGCTGAGACTCCCGTACCGACGGATTTCACCCACTTCCTGATATCGTCTACCTTGAACCTCGTGCACTTTGGGCTGAGGCGCACGGGCTGAGGGAACGAGGGATCTTCCTTCACCTTTTTCCACACGGTGCTTTCCCCAATCGAGAGCATGGCCGCGGCTTCTTTCACATCCACCATCAGTAACCCCAGCGGGGGGATTGTTCTGCCACGCTTCCTCATTTCTCGCTCTCCTGTTCATCTATTGCTTTATCTATAGCGGCCAAAGCTTCCTCCCCATATCCGGACACAAAAAGCTTGATTGCTTTTGAGATTTCTTTGGCTCCAGGACCGCTGATCGCATTAGCGTTTTCACAAGTCATTCTGTATTCCTTATGGTAAAGATCGCGCGAGCCTATCGGGTAGTTATGCTCCAGGAGCCATATCAGATACCAGCGCGCCTTTTTCAGGTCATCAACTGCATTTCCCTTATATGGGGCGCGCATCAGGTACTTCACAACGTTCCCAGAACAGAAATCCCGATCGGCAACGATCTCGATGACTTCGTGCGGCAGCTGGTTGTAGTGCGCCGGGTGATTGATTTTTTCTTCAGGCATAGTGGATCTCCTTCCCCTTAAGCCCCAGCATCCCGTCCAGTTCGGCTTCAGCCTTATCGAAAACCCAGAGGTTCCGAGACTCCTGGCTGTGGCAGGTGTTGACTTCATGTGGTTGATAGACCGAGGTGATAGCCTCAAAAAGCTGAAGCATCAGGTGCTTGCATCGCTTCAGCTGCGGGTAAAGGATCCTCTTGTGATCCAGCCAGCAGTTAAACGCCGCCTGCAGGCACTTATTCGCCTCAGCGATCACCTCCCGGTATTCATCCCGCTCGATGAGAAGATTCCCAAGCACCCACGCCATGACGAGCTGATCCTTGGTTCTCCCGAAAAGCCTTTTCATGGAAGGATCCTCCCCTTTGCTCCAGTAGATCGCGTCCAGGGGGAAGAGGAAGTCCTGCGCGAAATCATTCAGCATGTCAGGCGTCCATTCCTCACCGCGGATCAGGAAACTGCAATGTTTCTCAGCGCTCGCCCAGGTGACTTTATGGTGGTGCTTCTTTCGAGGCTTCTTACTGGCGGGCATTTCCGCTCTCCTCGGCGGCGGTTTCTTCAGGAGGCTCAGTGGGTTCAGCGGCGGCTAGTGGGAGCTGCGGTTCTTCAGCTGCGGCGGTCTCTGCCTTTGCCCCTTCCCGTGCCTTGAGCTTGTCTTTCAGCGTCGGTTTCTTATCGGAGGCGATTTCCCCTGACGTCTTGGGCTTGAACCAGTCCTCCGGCACGCTCATACCGTCCTTAAGCGAGGAGTAAATCCCGCGGAGTCTCACGATCTGGGGACCGTTGATAGCCTCAGCCCGGCACCCGAAGAACTCTTCGATCTGCTCCTGCGTGACTCCGAACTTGTCCTTGAAGGTGTCGACCATCTTCTTGATGCCTTCCTTGGAGACGTCGACCGTGGTCGCAAGCGTCTTGCTGCACTGCATGACGGCCGCTTCAACCACGTCTCCGGGGATGACAGCGAGGATGCAGGCGCGGAGGCGGCGGGCTCCCTGATTGGCCACCATTTCGTACACATCCCGAGGATCCTCGAGCTTCTGTCCTCCTCTCCTTGTGTAGCGGATGTGGGGTACGGTAAACGTTACTTCGCGGCGCACGTTCGTCTCGACGTCCCAGGCGAAAGCCTGAACTTCGGACTGCTTGGAGTTTGAGGAGAGCTCGCGGATACCAAACTGCATATTGCCCCACTGCTGAGCGATAGCTTCGGCGAGCCGGATAGATGGGCCAGTCACACTCTGCCCGCCTCTGGGGTAGCTATAGAGTGCGGACTCAGCGAGCGAGGACCTCGTGCAGGCATTGATGATCCGATCCATAGAGACCCGCTGATCACGGGGGTTCATGCGTGCGATCATGAGCGCGGCCTGAACCTCGGCGACCGATCGAGCCGCGTCAGAGGACTGCATCACGGCGCCGGAAGGCATGGTGGAGGATACCGCCGTCGCACCATTCCCAAAGGGGTTGAGAACTACGTTATTTGTGGCCATTTTGTTTTTCCCTTACGTTTTCTTTGAATATCCACTTACTCGATAGAGTCCGCGAAAGCCTGCCGGACCATGAACCGGCGCGTCGGGGCGCCTTCCTTCAGGTACTTGTGATAGAGATCCGGCTCAGCTTTCCCGAAAGCATTGGTGTCGAAAGTGACGCGGGGCTTACTTGTTTTCCAGGTCGCGACCGGGGCGCCATTGATCAGCAGCTTCTCCGACTCTTCCATGTAGCCCTGAACCTCAGCTTTGAGTCCATCCAGGTGAGCTTTCTTTTCCGCGACTTCGCGCTCGGTGATCACCATTTCTTTAAGCGCGTCCGCGATCTCGGGAGTGGCCTCGACCTCCCCGCCGTTTGAGTCAGGGTAGGTGGCGGCCATTTCGCTGATACTCATGGGCGCGGGCGGGATTCCGGGGACGACATGCTTCTCCCAAAACTCTTCTTCATCGTTGATAAGGAGATCAATCAGTTCCTGATCCCGCCTGACCGTGTAGATGCGGAAGTCCGACCCGCCGATAAGAACCGCCACATCGCATACAGGAGCCCCCAGAACCGCCATGTAGTGTTGGACCTGCGTCTGGTAGTACTGGGGGATTTCGTCCGTGCCTTCCTCGCCCCAATCTTTGCCGGACCGGGCGGTCTTGCACTCAAGAATCCTTCCGTCTTCACAGATCCCGTCGACGTCAGCGATCATGAAGGGGTGGCCTGTGTTTACGAACATGGCATTAGGTTTCGAGACCCGGAACCCCGTAGCGTCCGCGTATTTCTCCCGGATTACGGGTTCAAGGCGGCGACCCCATTCCATCGAGGGGTTGTCTTCTTCCTGGTCGTCAGCAGGTTCTCCCTCTTCAGTCTTGTCGTTATAGATATCAAGCGGCGTGCGCCACTTTGAAATCCCGATGATCGCGGCGACATCCGACCCGCCGATACCGCGGCGGCGGAGTTTCAGCCAGTCGGCGCGGGTAAGACCTTCAAGAGAAATCGTTTGAATAGCAGCAGTCATTTTTGTGAGCCTTTTCTTTTCTTCAGAAATTCAGAACGGAAGTGAGGAGACGTAGAAGTGGGGGTGAGCCACTGGGAGAAGCTCGCCGTGCTTTTCCATCCACTCACGGTTACAGCGGAGGTTGAGTTTGTCGACCGCGACCAGCGCCTCTTCCTCCGTGTCGTAGTAGTCATGCCAGGTGAGGAAATCGACCCCAACCCAGAGACTCGCCTCGGCGGCAGAGAACGGGAATTGGCAGAGCGCGGCGTAGAAGTGTTTCCCGGCTCCTCGCATCACGGCACCCCCGCGATTGCGCAGATTGCCCAGTACATCCAGCCGAGCACCGTTGCCGCGCCGATGAGTGCGAGGAACAGGGCTGTACCCACGATGACGTTGTCTTTCATGTCTGTCTCCTGTTAATCGATCAGCTCGCACTCGGCTACGAACTTGCCCGGCAAGCAGATGCGGTACCCTCGTACCCTGGATTCGATCGCGGCATCCTTCATGTCGTCCCGGCTCACGAAGGCTTCAGCAACGCTGATCAAATCGCGGCTGGGCATGAGTTCCTTGCGGGTGATGGTTCCTTCGATATCCGCGAAGTTGGATTTGACGCTGATTCGGTAGGTGTACATGAGGGCTCCTTTGTAAACTTTTAGTTTCTTTCAGCAACTCAAAATATACGCTTACCGTTAACGATAATCAAACGATACGTTTATAGTGATAACCCCTATATGTAAACGAAGCATAAAAAAGCCTCGCAAGTGCGAGGCTAGTGTTTTAACTGTTGTTTTTAGATTTTTCTAACAAGACAGGTCGTGACGACCCTCCCTAAAATTTTGAATCCACTTTCGATGTCTGGCGGCGAAAGCGTGTATGTCTGGTAAAGATGATTGTCACTGATGATGTTTAGGCTTTTGCCAACTCGCTGTATCCGTTTTATAAAAAGCTCGTCACTGAAAATAAAAGCAAAAATCGAATCCGTATAGACGGAGTTAACGCTTGTGTCAAGGATCACAAAGTCCCCGTCTTCAAGAGTGGGGCTCATGGAGTCTCCGCTTACACCGATGATGTTTAGTGCCCTAGGGTTTGCATCTCCGCAATGTCGGGATACCCACGGTCGATTTACTTGAATCATCTGGACAACGGCTGCATTTGATAGCTCTCTCCCGTTGCCGCAGGAGGCTTTTACGTCCATTAAAGGGATACTTACCCAGTCCGCTGATACCAATGATTGATGAGCCGGGTCGTCCACTCTCCCCGTTATTAACCAAGAAGGGGAAACCTGAAGAGCCGCGCACATTCGCTCTACTTCATCAATCCCGGGGCGGTTCCTGCCAGACAACCAAGCCGAAAGTGCTTGAGGGCTGACATCTATTTTTCTGGCGAAAGACGCTTGCGATAAGCCCTTTTCATCAAGCAGCGCTCGAACGCGATTCATAAGAGATGAGGCGGTCATTTAAATTCTCCCGTTTTGGCGGATAAAGATTAACGCAAAGTTCACATTAAACAAAATAAAGCGTATACTTTTGGTGTACATTAAAAATGGAGAATTTAATGGATACGTTTACGCGAGCAATTGAAGGGGCGGGGTCTCTCGCCGAACTCTGCCGTCGCATGAGCAGAGTACCTGATAGCGCCCCCGTGACCCCTCAGGTTTTTTCTGGATGGAGACGTAGGGGACAAGTCCCTGAGAACCGAGTCTGGCAGTTTGCTGAGGCTTCGGGGATCGCCCCGTGGGAAATCCGCCCCGATATTTTCGACCGCCCTGAGATTTACCTTTCGAAAGTCGCAAAGATTGCGGCTAAGTGAGGGCTCTCATGAGCTTTGAGTGCGTCTCCCAAATTCTTAATAGCGACCTCACTAACGGTACTGAAGTAGCCGTGTTGGTCGCGCTTGCCCACTGCTTGAACGAGCAGACGGGGGATTGCTTCCCGTCTACGGAGACGATTTCTCGTCTTGCTAGGCGCTCTCCTCTCGTAGTGCGAAAAGCGCTTAAGAGGCTTACCGATCTTGGATACATCTCTCAGAGCCAGTCCCCCGGGGCTAAACGCTTCTTCTCTATACACCTCGACAAAATAACCGCCTTTGAAGGGGGTAAAGAACTTGAAGGGGGTAAAGAACTTGGAGGGGGTAAAGAACTTGAAGGGGGTAAAGAACTTGAAGGGGAGGGGGTAAAGAACTTTAGGGGGACCCCGTATAAAAGTTTAGGGGGAGGGGGTAAAGAACTTTACCCCGAACAAGGAAGTAATAAGGGAATTAATAAGGAAGTTAATCAGGAAGAGTTTCCTCCCCCCTCGCCTTTGGCGAAGCGGGAGGCACAGACACACCTCTTCTCGCTCTCCGAGATCCCGGATGCTTGGAAGGAATACATCGAAGCCGTACGCCCTGATTTGGATCCTAAGAAAGTCTTTACTGACTTCAGGTTCTACTGGGAGAACGGCAGAGGTTCCTCCACCAGAAGGTCAGATAAAGGCTGGACGCAAAGCTGGCAGACATGGGTAAGGAGAGAGAAAGAAGCACAAAGAAGGGAAGTGAGGCATCTGACTGCTGAAGAACGTCTATTTGAGGAAATCTGAAATGCTGATCAGTCAGGCAATGGATGCTGAACCAATGGATTCTGTCGTGGTCTTCTTTCACTCAGAGGCTCCAGATTTCCAAACCGTAGAGAAAAGCGAGTCCTTAGGAATAAAAGGTGTCGTAGACATCCTTCTTCAAGACCGTCTTTCTGTCATTGATTGGCAGAGGTTCATTAAAGGACGCATGGTACACGTTATGTACGACGGTGAAGAGGGGATGAAGAGAATGCTGGAAGCCAGAGAAGGAATCTTTTCGGGGCTTCCTCTTATTGTCGTCTTTGCGGCTCATGGAGATACCAAGGCAGAGAGATACATCAGAAATTATGGAGGGGCAGTTTATGAACGCAGGTAATTTCCTTCTGAAGCCAGAAGACGTGAAAGGCTTTTGGTCAGGGAAGGACCCATCACCAGATATCGTCCTTGCCGCAACGATGCAGGCTGAACTTATGGAAGAGGTGGATCATCCTCTTAGGAACAGCGGGGTTAGTTGTCCTGTGATCCCGAGGTTCCAGATGAGACCAGGTGAACTCACTGTGTGGGCGGGAAATAACGGCGCCGGCAAGAGCGCTTTGATGTCCCAGGTCGCGCTTTCAATGATGATGAAGAAGCGCGCCGTGTGCCTTCTCTCCTTCGAGATGGCGCCGAAGGACACCGTGATGCAGATGGTTCGTATGGCTTACGGCCGCGGTCTCTCCATCGGGGAGTCCGGAAAGGTGGAGAAGTTCTTCGACTGGTGTGAGCGGCTTCTTTGGGTATACCGCAACCGCGGGGCGATCGATCCCGGGTATGCCCTTGACGCAGTGGCTTATGCCGCTGCTGTCAAACACTGCCGGCATGTCTTCGTTGATAACCTCATGATGCTGACGGGCGGGCACTCGAGCGATCAGCTCTTTCAGACTCAGCGCCACATTACCGAGCAGCTGAAGCGGATCGCGGTTGAGACTGGTGTCCACGTCCATCTTGTAGCGCATCTCAGGAAAGCGAACGCTGATCATGACGAAGAAAAGCTTCCTGACCGCTACTCCATCTCCGGGTCTGCCGACATCAGCAATCTTGCCGATAACGTGGTGATTGTTTTCCGGAATTTCCCGAAGGAAAAGAAAGCGGTTGAGCTGAAGACGAAAAACTCCGGGTGGGATCAGGCGCCTGACACGGTACTGCTCCTTGATAAGCAGCGGAAGACCGGCGCGGTAGCGAAGCAGAAGCTTTGGTACGAAAAGTCGAGCGGTCAGTTCTGCCTCTCTCCTGGACGTCAGCTGATGGAGCTGATGCCGAAGAATCTGAGCGGGGCAGATCTCACCAGATCTCATCAGGCAGACGCTCTGAATGTGGCTGAGGAAGGATGGCTTTGAGGGCATGAAGAAATGATTTCAAACAGATTTATCGCGGAGACTCTCTCGGGAGCGGTCGAGGAGCTGGAGAAGGAAAGAGCCAAGCGCCACGAACAGCAGAAGAAGTGCCGGGAGAGAGCCTGCCGGGCGAGAGCCGCACGGGAGGTGGCGATGAAGGGAAAGGCTTCCTCTTTCTCTCATCCTAATTTAAACGCGCCAGGGGCTTAGAAATGAGATTTTCAGTACAAGGGAGTGGCGATGGAGAAGAGAGGGCGGGAAGGCGCCTTCTTGCCCCGGGAAACGGTATCAAAGGTAAGGATAGGAGTACAGCATGGCATCAGTAAATCGTGTGATCCTTCTGGGTCGCCTGGGGAGAGACCCCAAGACGAGCGACGCGCAGGGGCTGGCAATCTGCCGCCTCGCGCTTGCCACTACCCGCCGCTACAAGGGCCGGGATGGTGAAAAGAAAGAAGAGACCGAGTGGCATAACGTCGTGGTTTTTGGGAAAACGGCGGAAGTCGCTCAGCAGTATCTCGTGAAAGGCTCTGAGGTCTATATCGAGGGGCGGCTGCATACGCGGAAGTACACGGGCAAGGACGGTATCGAGCGTTACGCGACAGAGGTTATCTGCGAGTCCCTGCAGCTGGGGGCACGGCCTCAGGGGAAATCTTCATCTGCGTCATCGAAACCTGCAGCTACTACGGCAGCCCAGTACGCTGCGGCGAAGGGTAGAGATCTCCCGCGGAACACCGCATCTGCCCCTAACGAGGATGTCCCATTTTGACGGGGAGAGGATGAAGGTATGGCAAAAAAGCTGAGTCAGGATGATCTCTTGACGATTATCGACGCTCTTGGGCAATTCATAGGTGACTACAAATTTTACGAAAAGTATCCACACCTACAGGAGTATCAGGACCTTCAAGACGCTAAAGCTACCCTGAAGAAAGTCCTCGAGCTTTATACACATGTGGAGATGGAGGAGGACTGAGGGATGTTTTTTAAGACGCAGCACAAGAACTACGGCCTCACGGCTCTCAGAGCGAAAGGCCGGATGAAGAAGGGAGAGCTTAATCGAACCGAGTCAGCATACGCGATGTACCTCGAGGGCGAGAAGCAGGCCGGAAAAATAGTGGACTTCTGGTTCGAAAGCCTAAAACTAAAAGTCGCGGATGGCGCCTGCTGGTACCTTCCCGATTTCATGATCCTTCGACCGAACGGCGAGCTGGAGCTGCATGAGGTCAAGGGCAGCCCGCGAGTCTTCTTTGACGACGCGAAGTGCAAGGTCAAAGTGGTAGCGACTTCCTTCCCTTTCGTGATGAAGGTTGTCTATCCGCGCGCCAAAAAGAACGGCGGTGGATGGGATGTTGATGAGTTCTGACGGGAGAGATACGTGATCGAAGACCGGGATCTGAACGCAAGGCTTGAGAACTGGGCGAGAGTTTACAGGGACCGATCATGCTTACGCGCATCGTGGCTTGCGAAGATGATCGCCCTGTACGGAGCGGAAGGCAGGGGCATAGCGAACGAGTGTGAGAAAGATTGCAGCCCTGTAGATGTAAAAGACGCCGCCAGGGTTGAGCGAGCGCTGTGTTCTCCACTCTATCCGGAGAAGTACAGGCTTATGGTTTGCGCGCTCTACCTCCGCCCGTCTCTCTCGGTAGGAAGAATTGGCCGGGCGATGGGGCTAAGCAAAAGAAGGTTCGATGAGGAGATTCACAGCGCTTCGGTCATGCTTTCTAATATCCTGGAGTTTTACGCCCGGGATTGCTCTTGAAAAAATAAAATAATGGGATACAATTGGGGGTACCAGTAAGCGAAAGACGCAAGAAGTACGATTGGAGAGCCGGTTGGCTCTCTTGTTGTGCCCGAAAGAAACAGCGTGTAGGTGCTGGTTAACTCCTCCAGATATACAACTCCATCCTCGGATCCGTACGCAGATCCGGGGATTTTTTTGTGCGGGAGACTTCGCGTGGAGAGAAACGAAAACAGCAGAAAAGGTGTGAAGGCCATCCTTAAGCTGGGAAAAGACTCCAGGGTTGAAATAGGCGGGGATCAAGTCCGAATTTTTGGGGAGGTTATGGTCAAAGGATCTGTGCTAGAAACCAAATCCTTGGCTAATTTCGTCTCGGAACCCCTCAGGAAGGGCTGAAGATGGCTTTATTGCATATTTGCGCTTACCCAGGCTGCCAGGAAGCTATCCCTCTGTCTGATAAGTACTGTGCCCGCCATAAAGAGAAGGGCAAAGGACTGGCGGCGGAACGCGAAGCAAGGCGGAAGAGATTCAAAGGCTCCTCCGCTGAACGTGGCTATGGTTCTAAGTGGCGGAAGCGCAGAGCGGCATTCCTGAAAGAACATCCACTATGTGAGGAGTGTCTGAAGCGTGGGCTGCTGGGTAAGGCAACTGATGTGGATCACATCATTCCGCATCGGGGGAACCAGAAGCTTATGTGGGATCAGAGCAACTGGCAGGCGCTGTGCCATGCGTGCCACAGCCGTAAGACTGCCAGCGAGGACGGCGGCTTCGGGAACTCAATGTTTTGAATCTGTCGTCCCGGCTCAGTGATTGCAAAACAAACATCTTGGTCAAATTGATTGGATCGGAGAAGGTGAGCTGACGAAGCAGGGGTGAGGTGGCTTTAGGAATAAGGTGAAGCATGGTTAGAGACTGGGAACAGTTGCTACACGTTCTTGAAGACATAGAACGAGAGCGGGTCATTGATCGCCTGACGTCCATTGACGAAGCAGACGAGGATCTGTACTGCGGGCATCTTCTGCTGGCGGAAGACGCGGGGCTTATTGAAGGTCTCCATGTCCGCCGCCTTGAGGATGGAAGCTGGGGGTATGACAGAGAAGCCTACCCGAGGCTGACCTTTGCCGGGCACGACATGCTTGACGCTCTCCGTTCCAGCAAGGTCTGGAGGGAAGTGAAGCGTACAGCTTCTGAACTGATGGTGCCTATCTCTATGGAGCTGATCAAACACACGCTCACCAGTATGCTGAGCCAGCAAGCCCCGTGATTTAAGAGGGGGTTAGGCGGGTCAGATTTTGGACGCAAAAGCCCCTGAGACCGCGCCCTTCACCAATTTTTTACGCGTGCTTTTCAATTTTTGGATATGCCCAGGCTCAGAAAATCCGATGCGGAGAAATCGGCCAGAGGGACGCTGCAGAAATGCCGTTCTTCCAAGCCGTACCCGGTTTCGGGGAGTGTTTTATCTGAAGAACCTCCCGTCGGGATTCCGGGAGACGCAAAAGAGGTATGGGTGCTTGCGGTCAAGAACGCGCCGAAGGGGCGGCTGTCGGTTGTAGACGGGCCGGCGCTTGAGCAATGGTGCCGCACGTATGCTCTGTGGCGTCGGATGGCAAAAACAGTAGAGCATGGAGCCCTTTTTGATGAGGAAGAAACGACCGGGAGGAGGAAACTCAGCCCGGAGTTTCAAGCGATGCAGATTCTTGTCGGGACGCTGATCAAGCTTGAAAAAGAGCTTGGTTTTACCCCTGTCTCCCGCGCGCACGCGCCCGCGCAGGAAGAAGAGCTGTTAGAGAAAAATCCTTTTGAAGCCTGATGAAGAAACCTGATTACGTTGCCATAGCCAAGGAGTACATGCGCGGCGTATTGGATGGGAGTGTGCCCGCTTGTTCCTTTGTGAAGCAGGCAGTTCAGCGCCAGTTAAATGACCTGAGGCGATGGGGTCCCGAGGGTGGTGACTACTACTTTGACGAAAAAGAGGCTTCCCGGCCATGCTGGTTCATTGAGAATCTGACGCACACAAAGGGGGAGTTAGCGGGCAGGGCGATTCACCTAGAGCCCTGGCAATGTTTTCTCCTGACTACCTTGTTTGGGTGGAAGTCGAAGGCGGGTAATCGGCGATTCCGGTCAGCCTATGTGGAAGTCGGGAGAGGGAACGGCAAGTCGACGCTTCTGTCGGGAATTGGGCTTTTCTGCCTTTGTGCGGATCACGAGCCCGGGGCAGAGGTGTATAGCTTCGCGACAACGCGGGAGCAGGCGAAAATCGTCTTTGGTGATGCGCAGACGATGGCGCGGGGTAATCGCGCGCTGCAGGAAGCGTATGGGCTGGAGGTTACTGCGCACGCACTGTATGTCCCCGCGACCAATTCAACCTTTCAGGCGAAGAGTGCGGAAGGGTCTACTTTGGATGGCCTGAACACGCATCTGGCCATTATTGACGAACTCCATGCGCATAAGAAGAGAGACGTTTTCGATGTTGTCGAGACATCGCTGGGGAAGCGCAGAAATTCGCTAATGGTTTCGATCACAACGGCAGGTGTTGACCGGACGGGGATTTGTTATGAGCAGCGCACGCTCGTAACAAAGATTCTTTCAGGGTCGCTTCAGGACGAATCCTATTTTGGGATCATCTACACGCTGGATCCGGATGATGACTGGAAGAGTGACGAGGCGCTGGCAAAAGCCAACCCGAACTGGGGAGTGTCTGTCCGGCCTGAGGTCATACGGGCATTGCAGGCAAAAGCGATCGCGACGCCCAGCGCTGAGAACAACTTCAAGACGAAGCATCTTGATGTCTGGTGCAACGCGGATGTCGGCTGGATGGACATGAAGGCGTGGGATGCCTGCGCGGATGAAAGTCTGGATGAGTCGGATTTTGACGGAGAGCCGTGCTGGCTGGGGCTTGACCTTGCGTCTACGAGCGACATGACGGCGAAGGTGAAGATTTTCCAGAGAAAGATTGATGGTTCCAGCCACTACTACCTGTTTGGGGATTATTGGCTCCCAAGAACGGCGATTGAACGAGGGGTGAATTCTCAATACCAGGGGTGGGAGTACTTGGGGTATCTCCATGTTTGTGAAGGTCCAGTGACGGATTTCGCCGAGATACGAGATTCAATCCTTGAGGATTGTGGGCGCTACTCCGTTCAATCAGTGGCTTATGACCCATTCCAGGCCGTACAGCTCTCGAAAGAACTCAGCGATGACGGTGTGCCTATGGTGCTTTGCAAACAGACCGTCGCGAACCTTTCCGATCCTATGAAGCAGTTTCAGGCATTGGTACTTGATCATCGTCTGCATTTCAACGGAGACCCGGTTCTTACATGGATGGTAAGCAACGTGGTCTGTCATGTTGATGTCAAGGAGAACATTTATCCCAGGAAGGACGCTCCGGAGAACAAGATTGACGGGGTTGTAGCAGGGATCATGGCGCTCTCCCGGGCATTGCTGAATGACGAGCACCGGGCAATGGATTTGAATGAGTTTCTCAAATTATGAAGATATCCTCTATTTTTGGGTCTATTGCCCATATGGTGGGGTGGGGCTCACCTATCGGCGACGCGTCCGGGGTCCAGAACCGATTGCCAACGGGGGCAGCTGTCAGCGGCGTCCGTCCGATTCCGCCGGACCATGGCCTTCAGCTTTCGGCAGTATGGTCATGCGTCACTCTGCTTGCGGAAACAATAGCGTCTCTGCCCATTGTTGTTTATCGCAGAGATTCTGATGGGAATCGGGAGGAAGAACGGAATTGCCGAGTGTGGCAGGTGCTCCGCGCGCCAAATGCCAATATGACACCGCATGATTTCTGGATCGCGATGGGGCTGAATCGGTTCCTTCGAGGGAATGCGTATGCGCTCATTAAAAGGGACGGTGCGGGGCAGCTTGTGAGTCTGACACCTCTTGCCGCTGACCAGATGGAGGTCGGCGTGGTAAATGGCGAGGTTGTCTATCAGTATTACAAGGACGGGAATCTCTACGAGTTCAGAGCCGACAAAATTCTGCATTGGAAGGGGCTGGGGAACGGCATTGTGGGGTTGTCTACGCTCGAGTATATGCAGGCAACCACGGCAGAGCTTGTGAATGCGCAGAAGAATGCCACAACGATGTACGGTAATGGCAACCAGCTGACCGGTCTGCTGATGATTGACCAGGATCTGACGGAAGACCAGATTCGGCAGCTGAGGGAGCGATATGGGAATCTCCCGCCGGTGACCGGGAATTCAAGCGATTGGCTTCATGTTCTTCCGGGGGATATGAAATATCAGCAGATCGCGATGTCGGCCGCTGACGCGCAGCTGCTGGAAACCCGGCAGTTTGGGATTGAGGAGATAGGTAGGTGGTTTGGTGTTCCCAGCGCGCTTCTTAATAGCTCTGGCGGTACGGCGGCAAGTGGGCTTGAGCAGATTATTGAAGGCTTTTATCGGTCGACGATTCAGCCGCTTTGCACTGGCCTTGAACAAACGCTTACGAAAACGCTGTTTACGGTTCTCGAAAGCGAGACGCTTAATTGCGAGTTCAAGATGAGCGCGCTTCAGAGAGCGAATATCGCCAGTCGGTATGACAGCTACAGCAAAGCACTCCAGAACGGCTTCATGACACGGAATGAGGTGAGGCGGCTCGAGAACCTTCCGGTTGTGGATGGCGCGGACGCGCTGACTGCCCAGAACAATCTTGTCCCGCTTGACAAGCTTGGGGAGCAGAAAAACACCAGCCAGACCCCGCTGGGGGAACCAATTAAGCAGTGAGGCGCATATGACGCAGATTATTGAAAAGACGCTTTCGCTCGATGATGTGGAACTGAAGACAGAAGGAGACGCGGGAGTTTTCCGCGGTTACGCCTCAAAGTTCAACGGCATTGACAGCTATGGTGACACCATTCTCCCCGGAGCCTATCAAAAGGTCCTGGGAGAGAAAATGCCGCCGATCTTCCTGAACCACAACACGATGGATCTCCCGATTGGTCGGTATACGGCGATGAAGGAGAACGCCCAGGGACTTTATGTTGAAGGGAAGCTGACCCTTTCGATTCAAAAGGCCCGGGATGTCTATGAAGCGATGAGAGCGGGGACGATTGACGGGCTCTCCGTTGGGATCCTGCTTTCCAAACAGGACTATGACTGGAACGAGGACGGCGGACGGAACATCAAATCAGTTTCCGGGCTGCGGGAAATTTCAGTCTGCACATTCCCCGCTGATGACCGGGCGCGTATTGGCCTGGTGAAGTGTGAAGACATTCAGGGAGCAATTTCTATTCGGGAGCTTGAAGAGAACCTGCGGGACGCAGGCCTGTCCAAAGCTCAGGCTCAGGCCTTTATTTCGAAGGCCAAAGAGCTGATTCTCAGCGAAAGGGATCAGAGGGATTCTGAGTCTGAAGCTGAAAAACAGGTACTGGCGAAACTTAAGACTATCGCCGGAAGGTTCTAACTATCAGAGGAACTGATATATGGCAACAGAAGAAATCAATACCGCTCTTGAGGCTCTTTCCAAGATTGACGCCTCTATCGCGGGCATGCAGGAATCCGTTAAGAAGGGCGAAGCCGCGCAGGCGGATGTCCAGAAGAAGATTGACGAGCTGGGAGAGAAGCAGGTGCTTTTTTCCCGCCAGCTGCTGGATATCCAGCAGAAAGCCCAGAAGGCAGAGGGTGCCGCCGATCTGGTTGATAAATCGATTGGGGCGCAGTTTGTAAACTCTGATTCCTATAAGCGCTTCAAGGGCACTTCGGGCGCTCGTTCCGCGTCGGCTGAGGTTTCGAATAAGTCGGCAGAGAATCCCGTCACTTCGGCTCAGGCAAAACTGGCTCCGTATCGTGTTCCGGGTATTGTCCCGCTTGACACTCGTGAGCTTACGATTGAGGGGCTCTTCCCGAGGATTCCGACTGCGGCTCAGACGATTGAGTACATGCGTGAGAAGACTTTCACGAATGGAGCCGCTACGGTCGCGGAGGCGGCGATGAAGCCCTCCTCCTCTTTCGAGTTCGAACTGAAGCAGACCCCTGTTCAGGTGATCGCGCATTGGACCAAGATTACCCGTCAGCTTGCTGATGATGCTCCGGCTCTCCAGGCTTTCATTAACGCGCGCATGATCTACGGTGTGAACCTTGCGGCTGAGGATCAGCTTCTGACAGGGGATGGGACTTCTCCCAATCTGTCCGGCATTATGGCGGCGGGGAACTATACCGCTCAGAGCTTTAAGCTTGCCGACATTGGCGGCGCCGGCTCGACGATGCTTGACCTGCTCCGCGTGAGCTTCGCGACTATTAACGCCGCGGGCTTCCGCACAAGCGCGGTAGTGCTTAATCCGGTGGATTGGGCGGTTCTTCAGGGTCTGAAGGCGACGGATGGTGTGTATCTGCTTGGGTCTCCGGCTAACTCCTTCGCGTCGTCTTCGATCTGGGGAGTCCGCGTAGTTGAGTCTGCCGCTATGGCTAAGGGCAAGTTCCTTGCCGGCGACTTCGCCCGTGCCGCAACGGTCTATGACCGTATGTCTACGGTGGTCGACATTGCCGCGCAGAATGAGGATGACTTCATCAAGAACCTCTATACGATCCGAGCTGAACGTCGTCTTGCGCTTGCGGTTGAGCATTCCAACGCGGTTATCGGCGGCGCGCTCGCTGTTCCTGAGGCCTGATAAGCCATAACCGTTTGGTTTGACTGGGGCGGGAGAGGAAACTCTCCCGCTTTTTGTATGCGAATTGAATTTCTGAAAGACAGCCTTTCAATGATTGGGCGTCACAAGGCTGGAGATGTTGAAGAGATTTATGACCCATATGCCATTGTTTTGGTTGAAGCCGGGCTGGCACGGGCGGCAAAAGCGCTCAAACCGGAGGGCAGACCGCGGAAGGCAGTGAAGAAGGGCGGGGAAAATGAGTGATGTTGTTGGCGCCGTAGATCTGGAGACAGCGAAGAAGCAGCTGCGTGTTGAGTACACCGAGGATGACGCCCTTATCACAGCATATATTGCCGCGGCTACCGCGCAGTGTGAGCAGATATGTGGGCGGGAGATCGTGAAGAGGACGGATAGCAACGCGCTGTGTGAGTCTGTGGATACCGTCCCCGCGGCAGTCAAAACATGGGTGCTTCTGACCGTAACGGATCTGTATGAGAAGCGGGGGGCGTCTGAGAGCCCAGTGGCTACCGGCCGGCGGTTTTATGACCATTTGCTGGATGGGTATAGAACTTTTTGAGGGGCGATATGCAGCTTCCGACGGTAGGCGAAATGAGAAGGCGGGTTGCGATTTATAACGTTGCGTTCTCTTCTTCGGGGGCTTCGGCGCTTTCAGAAAAGCGAGTATTGATGCTGGAAGCGTGGGCGAAGCACGAAATAGTGGGCGGGCAGAATTACTGGGACTCGGTGAATGTTGAAGAAACCGTGACAGATCGATTCATTATCCGGTACTCAAAGTCACTGCAGACGACCCCTCCAAGTCTGAAACGGATGATTGAGCTTGATTGCGATGGGATTACGTATCGCGTCCGGCGCGTCACTGACATGAATGGAGTGGGGAGATTTACCGCACTTGAATGTGAGGCACTCCATGGATAAAGCATCTGCGCTTGAGTTTTCGGTTCGGTTCCGGAAGCCCTTCCGTTTTGTCGATTTTGACACCAAGGTGCTGAAACGGTCATTCCGAAAGATAGGACAGAAAGTCCAGGGGATGGCCAAGAAGAACGTCAGTACCAGAGGAGTTTCGAAGGCGGATGAATTCCCGGGGATGAGTACGGGGAAACTCAGGGGCTCGATTAAGTACCGGGTGTCCCATTCAGGGTTTTCGGTTGGTATTGCCAACTATATGACCAACAGCATTCGGGAGCGGGGAGCTTATTACCCCGCTTTTGTGTATTGGGGGCATAGGGCGCCGGGAGCGGACAGGAACGCGCTTCGTAAGCCGGACAGACGGCAGCAGCACAAAAAGAGGCACGGGGAAAAGGTAGCGGCTCCTCGCAAAAACTGGATTGTTGAGGCGGCCAATCAATACGGGAATGAAGCGTATCAGAAAGATATGGCGGAAATTCTTGATGAGGCACTTAAGCCGGGGATCATATCGGGATGAAGCTTGCGACGATCATTTCAGCTCTTAGAGCCTACTGCTCGAGTTTTGAAGGGCGGGTTGGGGGCGCGGCGGAATACGCGGCCATTGATATTACCAATCTGCCGATGCCTTGCGCCTTTGTTTTGCCGGTATCTGAGATCGGGGAAGACATGGACAGCATGGGGACCGATTACCGACAGCGTGTCAAACAGATCTTTTGTGTTGTTATTTTGGTATCTACGGCTGATCAGGAACGAGGGCAGGATGCTTTTGACGCGATTGAAGATCTGAAGGCTGAGATTTTCAAAGCGATTCTAGGAACCTCAACCGCCGAGACGGATGAGATTGTCTATGAAGGCTATTCAGATCCGGATCTTAATCGGGCCCGGCTGGCGCTTCAGCTGTCTTTCTCTGTTTCTTACGACGTTGTTGACGCAGATACGGGGCATGGGCGGGAGCTTGATGGCTTGCCTGATTTGAAAGGTATTGATTCGAAAATTGATCCAGCCCCGGCGGACTGGGTTGATGCAGTAAGTTTTAAGGTTAATTTAGACAAAAAAGCGGGGTCTTAAATGGCAATTTCGTTTTCAAATATTCCCAGCGGGGTCAGAGTCCCGCTTTTTTATGCTGAGGTTGATAATTCCCAGGCGAATATCGGGTCAAACAACCTGAAAGCGCTTCTGATTGGGCAGAAGGTATCCAGTGGCAAGGCAGAAGACGGAGTCCCGGTTCTGGTTACCGGTGACAGCCAGGGGAAAGAGCTTTTTGGCCATGGGTCGATGCTGGCGCGGATGAATTCAGCGTTCCGCGAGAATAACAGCGTTGGCGAAGTATGGGCTATTGCTGTCTCCGACCCGGAAGGCGGGAAGAAAGCATCAGGAACCCTCACTTTTTCCGGGGCGGCCACGGCGGCGGGAACGGTTTACGTTTACATTGGGGCGGATTGCGTAGCTATTAATATCCCGAACTCCTCAGACGCTGCCGCAGTTGCGAAGGCGGTCACTGCGGGGATTAACGCCAAAACCGATTTGCCGGTAACGGCTGAAGCGTCAGAAGGTGTTGTCACGATCCAGGCAAAGAATACCGGTGCATATGGGAATGACATTGCTCTGCAGTTGAACTTCCAAGGATATGCGGCGGGGGAGGAACTGCCTGAAGGCATTGCGTGCGAAGTTGCCACTCTGTCAGGGGGATCGGGAGAGGTCGATCTGGAGGCCGTTATTACAGCCATGGGGGATGAATCGTATGATTTCATCGCCATGCCATACGCGGATGGAGCTCATATTGCGAGTTTCACCACGGAAATGAATGACAAAACCGGCAGGTGGAGCCCTATCCGGCAGATTTATGGGCATGTGTATACCGCGAAGCGTGATACCGTCAGTAACCTTCAGGCGGTTGGGAAAGGGCTTAATGACCAGCACTTAACGGTGATGGCCGTTGAGCCGAAATGCCCGAGTCTCGCGGTTGAGGTTCTTGGGGCGCTGGTCGGGAGCTGCCTCACGGCTATTCAGAATGATCCGGCGCGTCCGCTTCAGACGCTTGAACTGGTTGGGATTACGCCTTCTCCAATTGGGAAGAGATTTACCCTTACCGAGAAGCAGACACTGCTTACATCGGGAATCGCGACCAGTTATGTCGCGGGTGGGTATGTGAGAATTGAGCGCTGCATTACGACCTATCAGACAAATAGTCTGGGGGACGCTGATACCAGTTATCTTGACAGCAACACACTCCATTCTTTGGCTTACATCATTCGGCGCCTTAAGAGTGTTGTCACGTCTAAGTATCCGCGCTGCAAACTGGCGGATGACGGGACTCATTACGGCCCCGGCCAGGCGATTGTTACGCCTTCTGTAATCAAATCAGAAATTATCGCCATGTATTCCCGCCTGGAGACAGAGGGCATTGTCGAGAACGCGGAAGCATTTGCTGAAAACCTGATTGTTGAGAGAAACGCGTCAGACCCGAATCGGGTAGATGTACTCCTGCCGCCCGATCTTGTGAATCAGCTGCGGATTTTCGCGACACTGGTTCAGTTCCGTCTTCAGTACAACGAATGAGGATTTAGAAAATGGCTAAAGGCATTGCGGGTACGTGTTACCTGAAGGTTGACGGAGAGCAGCTTTCTGTCAGTTCCAATTCGATTTCCATTCAGTCCGCGGAGGTGAAGCGGGAGGCTGTTATGGGGTCTACCGGGCTTGCCGGATATTCGGAGGAAGCGGTTGCCCCGACTATTTCGGGGACATTCAATGTTACGGCGGATTTCCCGCTGAAGAAACTGTTGAATGGGACAGAGTTCACTGTCACCGCGGAACTGGTGACAGGGAAGGTTTACACGCTTTCTGACGCTTTTGTTTCCGGTGATGTGAGCTACAAAACCGGAGAAGGCACAATTGAGCTGACTTTTACCGGCGTTAAAGGAGCGTGGTCCTGATGGGAGCGGCAGAATTCAAACTTACGGCGCCGATCAAGCGCGGCGAAGACACGATTGAAGTACTGGAGCTGCGCGAGCCGACCGCTAAGGATATCAAGGTGCTTGGCTTCCCGATTACCGGGGAGAAGCGTGTCGACGCGGCAGTTGTTTACGACTATATCGAGCGGCTGGCGGCTATTCCTCCGTCTACTGTGGATCAGATTTCGGCTTCTGATTTTATTGGGCTGATGGCGCTGGTCCTTGGTTTTTTCGGTGGTGCGCCGGAATAAGTGAGAAAGAGTTCAGGGGGCGGGTGTTCCAGCTGGCGCACTGGTGGGGCATCAACCCCTTTGAACTTGAAGAACGGCCTTTGTCTGACATCCAGGAACTGCTGTATCAGGCAAACGAGATTCACGAAGAGGAAGAACGATGGCGGCAACAAACAAAGTATTCTCGCTGAAAACTGTTCTTGCCTGCCAGGACGAAATATCCGAGAAACTGAAGAAAGTCAGGACGAATCTCAGGAGCCTTGATCGGGCTTTTGACAGAGTGAGCCGATCCGCTGGGGACGTTGCCTCAAAGGTTTTCGCGCCATTGATGGCAGTAGGCGGCGCGGGGCTGTTCTCTGTGGCTTCTTCTGTCCAGACGTTTATCGAGCTGGGAGACGCAATTGACAAGGCATCTCAGCGGGCAGGGGTAGGAACCGGAGCGCTGCAGAAGCTTCGGTTTGCCGCGAAACTTTCCGGGATGGAAGCCGAAGAAATGGATCGGGCGCTCTCCAAGCTCTCCGGGGAGATGGGGAAGGCCGCGAGTGGGGAAAATAAAAATCTTCCCCAACTGTTTTCTGATTTGGGCGTTTCATGGAAAGACGCAAAGGGCCACGTTAAAGATTCCGCAACGGTATTTCGGGAACTCTCTGAGGCGATCAAGGTTAATGAGAATCCCGCGACAAGGCTTCAGATTCTTACGGACGTTTTTGGCGACAAGCTGGCCGCCAGGCTGATCCCTCTGATGAAGGACGGGGCAGCCGGGCTTGACGAAATGTCAAAGAAAGCTGAAGAGCTGGGGATTGTTGTCAGTTCTGATGACGTCAAGGCGGCAGCTGAGCTTGGCGACACAATGGATATTTTCCATATGTCACTTTCAGCTTTGCAGACGACCATTGGCGCGCGGCTTGCCCCTGTCATCAAACGGGTGGTTGAACGTCTGGAAGATGTGATCGGGAGAAACAAAGAGCTGATCAGCCAGAAGATCGCGGAGGCTGTTCAGGCATTTTCTGACGCCTTGGAGCGCGTTCCCTGGGACACCGTCATTACAGTGATTTCATCGGTAATCAGCGCTTTTGGGTGGGTGTTTAACGCTATCGGCGGAGTGAACACAATTCTCGCTGTATTGGCGGGTGTGGGCATCGGACGTTTTATCATGAGCGTCGCCCGGCTTGTCAGCGCGCTGAATGGGGTGAGAGTCGTTTTTATGGCGTCTTTCGGGCTCCCGGGGCTTCTTATCGCGGGGGCTGTTGCCGCGGTTGTGTATTTGGCGACTGTAATTTATCAGCACTGGGACGTCATTTCGGAGAAACTGCGCATACTCGCCGCAAAATTTTATGAGGTGGCGGGCCCGGTTATCCGTGTTTTGAAAACGGTATTCCTGGCCTTTGCAGGAGTGCTGGCTGTTTCCATAGGGACAACGATTGACGCCATTTCCGCGATCATACGTGGGCTTTCTCCGGTTATCAGAGTGATAGGCGGAGCGCTTGTGTTTTTGGCGGGGATGGTACGCGATGCTTTTGTCGCGCTTACGTTTCCTATTCGCGCGGCATGGGATGCCTTGAAACCTATCCTCCAGCCGATTTTTGACTGGATTATGTCGAAGCTTGACGCGCTGGCCAATCTGGCGCCGTCGTGGCTGAAAGATCTTGTCGGATGGAGCGGAGGAGGAACAGCACCTGCACCCGCAGTCCCAGGAGTCCCTGCTACCGGTGGTTCTCCCTCATCTCCGGCCGCTGGAGTTGGCAGCATGACGATTCATGTGGTTGGGGAAAACGGGGCAAAGGCGAGAATCGATAATCTGGATGCCCGCAATATGAATATTTCGGCGGATGCGAAGAGTTATGACCCGGGAGATTCTTTCTAAATGACAGTATCATCGGCAGCAACAGAAGCGCAGAAAAATCTCATGGATGCGTCGTACCGCGGAGTTCCGTTCTATGTCACCAGTACAAAGCTGAAAGTGGGACGGCGAGTGGTGCTTTTTGAATACCCTCAGCAAGACAAACCTTTTGTAGAGGATCTAGGGCGGGCCGCCCGGATTGTAACGGTAGAGGCGTTCACGACCGGGAGGGATTATGTCGAGCGTATGAGCGCGCTGGTTAAGGCGCTCGAGACGCAGGGCGGGGGCGAACTGGTAGACCCGTGGGTAGGGAGGATGACAGCGACGCCTCAATCTGTCAGCCAGGTAACGTACACAACAAGGCTTCGGCTGGCGCAGATTTCAATCACGTTCGTGGAATCTGGTGAGCTGTCCTTCCCAACGGCCGCAATCAGTACGCACGATGATGTTTGTATTAAAGCGGATGGGATAGCTGAGGCGGCACAGAATTATGTGGGCACGGCAATTGACTTGTCAGGGGCTCAGGATTTTGTGGTCAGTAACATTGTGGGAAAGCTTGAGTCGGCCCTGAAAAATGAGGGGATACAATCGCTCGCCACGATGTTTAAGTTAGATAAACTGGATGAACTGGCAAAGGTGGCCGCGACGGTTCTGACGACGGATCCGGGCGCTTTTGCGAGTACGCTTGTGAGTTCGCTTGGTCTTGGTTCTTTTGTAGAAACGGTGAGGGACTGGCGGCGGGTGGCTTATCTTGCCCAGGGGATTTCATATGGGGCGGATTTCAATGTAAGGGATTCGATCCTATACCCATCCGGGACGGCTGATTATGAAACCGCGAAGGCTGTTGAGGCTATTAACACGGGGATTCGGCTGATCAGTATCAGTAACGCCGTTGGGGCGGCAGGCAACATTGGGACGGGTCTTGATCGGGTAGATGAAACTCAGCCTTCCCAGGTGATGGCTTATGACGACATGATTGCGGTACGTGATAGCCTGCTTTCCGCGATTGATAATGAGATGCTGAAGGTGTCGGATGACAGCGTGTACTCAGCGCTTTCTTTGGCTTACTCGTCCGTGTGGAATGACATGACGGTCCGGGCAGAAAACAAAGCCCGGCTGATTGACTACACCCCCGAGGAGATCATGCCGGCGCTGGTGCTGGCTTATGATTACTACGGAGACGCCGCGCGGGATACTGAAATTGTTGAGCGTAACGGCATTCGAAGACCGGCGTTTGTCCCCGCGAAGCCCCTGAAACTTTTGAGTACTTAATTTTTCTTTTTAAGATCCCTCCCGGGCGGTAAGATGAAATGAGAAGCTTTTCTCTGCCTACGCAGAGGTGTTTCTGCTGATGGAGGGGAGCATGAGAAAGATTTTCGTATTGCTGTTAGGTTTGCTTGTGGCAATCCCTGCCGTTTCGGCTGGTGGGAATTCTCCCGAGAGAAGGGCCTCCATTTCGTCGCCGGATAAGCCCCTGCATGGAGAAGCTACTGCTGCAGCTTCCAGAAAAGGGAAGTTTGATAAAAACGGGGTTTATGTTTCCCCTAGCGGATATGTATTTAGGGCAGGGAAGGGGGGAACCGTCAGGTTGGGGGAGCCTATCCAAAAGGAAACGCCACCTTCATTCCTTGACATGAGAAGGGTCGGACGGAATGGTCTTGGGGAGGTTTGGGAAGACACCAGAAATGGGCGCACCTACATATGCAATGAATCGGGGTGCCGATGAGACGGTAGTTAAGGGGGGGGATTAAGCGCTCTGGGAACAGGGCGCTTTTTTGTTATGGAACAAACGGTCGTAAAACTTCTGATTGGTGGTAAAGAATACCGCGCGTGGCAGCTTGTCAGCATATCTTCAAAGCTGCTGAGCTACGCGAGAGTGTTCAGAGTGGGTTTTACCCGTGAGTCAGCGGGGACTGGGATAGGAATTAAGATCGGCGATCTGGTGCGGGTAAAGATTGATGATGACCTGGTTTTGACCGGATACGTAACCAAGACAAATTTCTCGTATTCAGAAAAAGGTATCGAACTGTCCATAGAAGGGGCGAGTAAAACCGTTGATCTTGCCGAAGGATATATGGCGGTTAAGAGCGTTAAGCAATTCACGAATCTGACAGTGTCGCAGACGCTCCAGCTATTGGCAAAACCGTATGGAGTGTCGGTAGTCCGTCAGAAGGCAGGGAAAGACCCAAAAGCGTCAGTGGCTATTGCCGCCACAGATTCCATAAAAAAGATTTTGGATGGCGTGGTGAAAAAGCATACCCTCGTCATCACGGATAATGAAAGCGGCGATTTGGTAATGGCGAGCCCCGGCGGTGGTGGGCGCACCGCTGACTCTCTGGAGTTAGGGAAAAACGTCTTATCCGGGGACCAGACATTTGATTCTTCAAAACTGTTCAGCCGTTACTATGTGGTGGGGCAGCAGTCCAACTCGGGGAGCACTCATCCGGTTTCTGTGAATGGAGCGTTCAGGTACGCGGAGGATAGCCTGGTACAGCGTCCCCGGTATTACGTAGAGAAGCTAAGTGGGTCTCCCACGGCTGCGGATCTCCAGCAAAGATCGGTTCTTTTGGCCGAGTACCGTCGCGGGCAGGCTCAGGCTTTGCACTACACCGTGCAGGGGTGGCGGCAAAGCGACGGCAGCCTGTGGAAGGTTAATCGGCTCTGCCGGGTTAAAGATTCTATTTTGGGGGTTGATGCTCAGTATTTGATTACAGAGGTCAGCTTTACGAAAGATTCCGGAGGATCCAAAACCCAGCTGACGCTGATGCCGCCTGAAGCTTTCGTCATGATGAATGAATCTCCTGATGAGGCGATGGCAAAGAAAGCCACGAAGAAAGCGGCGGCAAAAACTGGTAGCAGCAGGAATTATGTGAAGGCGACGGTAGCTGATGCCGCATGGACGGGAAAGTAATGCTTGATGATATTAAAGACGCTATTTGGAATTTGATAGTCAGAGGACGCCTGACGGGATCGGCCGGGAGGAAGAAGATGCGAACTATTCAGGCCGAGACAATGGCGGGAGACCTCCGGGATGATGTCGAGCATTTTGAGCCGTATGGGTTCACTTCTGAACCGAAGACCGGCGCTGAACCGCTTATTGTCGCTTTGGATGGGGACAGAGAGCATTCGATCGCGATTTGTGTCGCTGACCGCCGGTACAGGCTGACAGGCCTTACTTCCGGGGAGGTCGCTCTTTACGATGACCAGGGGCAGGAAGTCGTCCTGGCTCGGGAGGGGATAAGGATCCAGACGGATAAAACTTTGGCTGTGGACGCCCCGGCGGCTGTATTTTCCGGGTCAGTCACAGTAGAGGGTGACATCGTGGGGAAGTCTCAGATTTATGACGCGAGGGGCAGGCTGCAATCGATCCGCGACACTTACAATAACCATACACATAACGGCGGCAGCTCCCCTGATCAAAAGATGTGAAGGGCACATCCGATCACTCTTGAGCTGATCAAGGTGGGATTAAAAGCTTTGGTCTAGCTACAACACAATTCAATATAAACATAAACCCAGTCAGACGGGATTTCTGGCTGGGTTTTTTATGACCTCAGTAATGGTGAGGACACATGGGAATTATAGCCATGCTCATCTTAAAACTACTGGATCCGGATCAAAAGATAAGGCTCTGGGGACGAGCGCTTCCTTGGTTAAAGCTTTTTGTATCAGGAATAATTTGTCGCTTGGGAGGGGGATGAAATATGCAGTTTTTCTTAAACGGCAGGCATCAGGCGACACTTTCAGACTTTGATACTGAGCCACTGGTTCGTTCCATCATCATCAGCCTTTTTTCCTGGAAGCGGGCTGGGGAAGATGATGCGCTGCCGGGGAAAAGCAGGATGGGGTGGTGGGCAGATTCATATAACGATGATGAGCCGCCAATAGGATCAAAACTCTGGCTGCTATCCAGAGAGGTACTGACCGACAGCACGCTGAAGCTTGCGAGGGAGTATGCCGAGGATGCACTTCAGTGGCTGGTCGATGACCATGTAGCGGAATCAGTAAGCGTTTCCGCGGAACGAGGCGGGGTGGAGCAGCTGAATCTGAATGTAGTCATAAAAAGACCTGATCAGGCAACACTTAACCTGCAGTTTCAGAACGTTTGGGGAAGTTGAAAATGCCATTTGAAAGACCTAATTTACAAACGCTGATTGACCGCATTGACGCGGATCTTGAGTCACGGTTATCAACTTCTCAGCTTCGCAGATCCAACGCGAAAGTGTATGCGCGTGTGCTTGCAGGGGTGAGCCATGAGCTGCACGGCTTTATTGAGTTTTTAAGCCGACAGTTGTTTTTTGATACAGCAGAGGCGGAGTACCTTGACCGTTGGGCGTCTATTTACGGGCTTGTCCGCAAACAACCTTCTCTGGCCAGCGGCACGGTGGTTTTTACAGTCCTGGAAGAGGGAGTCACGGTACCGGAGGGAACCTTGTTGCAGGCTGATAATGAGGCGGTATATGAAACGACATCCGCGGTCTCGGAAGGGAAAGCGTCGGTCAGAGCTTTGACTGCGGGGACGGCAGGCAATGTATCGGCGGGCGACACGTTAGTTCTTGTTTCTCCTATTGAAGGAATTTCCAGCGAATGCAAGACGGCAGAGGGCATTTCCGGAGGGGCCGACGAGGAAACGGACGAATCTTTGCGCGCGCGTCTGCTTTCGCGGGTAAGGGAGCCACCGCATGCCGGGACTGCGGCCGATTACAAAGCGTGGGCACTTGAGATTGAGGGAGTAACCAGGGCTTGGGTGTACCCGCTTGAAGGAGGGCCGGGGACGGTGACCATCCGTTTCGTATGCGATAACAGCAGCGACATTCTGCCCTCTGCAGAAATGATTAAGAAAGTGCAGGCATACATTGACTCTGTTCGCCCGGTTACGGCTAATGTCACCGTATCTGCGCCGACCATTCAGGCAATTCCATTCACGATATCCGGGCTCGACCCTAACAATGACACGGTGAAAGCCGCGGTAAAAGCCTCTCTGGAGACACTTTTTAGGCAGGAAGGCGGACCGGGCGCAGTGATTTATTTGTCCCATATCCGAGCCGCTATTTCCGCGGCTGTCGGTGAGACAGATCACACGCTCGTCACACCGGCCGGGAATATAGCGCTAGGGAACAAGATTCTTCCCACTGTTGGAGAAATCACATGGCAGTAACCGCAGCTGAATATGACGCCAATATCAAAGCGCTGCTGCCTCCCGGGCCAGCATGGCCTCGGGATGATACCGGTTCCGTAATGGCGATGCTGATTGAATGTTGGGCGGTGGAGTTTTCCCGTGTAGATTCGCAGGCAATGGCGCTCATTAATGAGGCGGATCCGCGGTTTTGTTCTGAGACATTTGAAGATTGGATCACCCAATGGGGGGTTCCTGATTCCTGCCTTGAGGCCTGGGGGTCGCTGCTCGCGGATGGGTTGACTGAAACCATTCTCCGGCAGGCCTTGCTGCAGAAAATCACAACAATCGGGTCGCAGAGTCTTCAGTTTTTTGTTGATCTGGCAAAAACCTATGGATACAGCATCACGATTGACGAGTTGTTTAATCAAACGGTTTTAAGCACAGTTTTAACGCCGTTTGCGAGCGGGACGGGCTGGGCATCGCAGTGGAGAGTCCATGTTTACAAAAATGCCGGCGCTACCGTTTCGAGGCATACGGCGATAGGGACAGCGGAAGAGGCGCTGGCCTGGTGGGGGGATTCTGTCATTGAATGCGTAATCCGGCATTACGCCCCAGCGCATACCAATGTAATTTTTGGGTATTTTGAGGATTAATAAATATGAAATCAGTCTATCAGTCCCGCGCGGTTTCTTATCCCCCGGAGCTGCCGAATTCTGCTTCTTCAGAGGGATATCCGACAAACGGCAGCCCTACGGGGGGTGTTCTTGCGACGGTGATTGGCGATTATTGGTACAACGCCGTTACCCAGGAGATCGTTAACGCGATCAAAGGGGGAGGGGTTACTCCCGACGCGGCGGATCTGACTCAGCTTGACGCCGCGATTAAAGCGCAGATCAGGACCGTGAATCAGGCTTTGTCTGATGTGGCGGCACAGATTCAGGCGAAAGTCTCACAGGTTGAAGTGGTCCCTTCCGGGATGATTATGTTTTTCCCGAAATCCACTCCCCCTAATGGGAACTGGCTGGTCTGTGATGGGAGAGCCGTGAGCCGGACGGGGTATCCGAATCTATTTGCGATGATTGGGACGCAGTATGGGGCGGGGAATGGCTCTACAACTTTCAATGTCCCTTATTTGATAGATCGTACAGTTTGGGGCGGAACGTCCAATGTCGGCGAATACCGCCAGCCGGGGCTCCCGAATATTACAGGCTCATTTGGCTGCGACGATCGTCAAACGTGGGACGGGACGGTTTCAGGAGCTTTCTGGGCAGATCCGAATAGGCACGAAACAGGCTCTAAATACAGTGATTATGGTCAGGCAATTTTCTTTGACGCCAGCCGCAGTAATCCGATCTATGGGCGATCCGGAACGGTACAGCCTCCGGCTTTGGTTCTGCTCCCCTGCATTCATATTTAATTAAACCTTCATAAAACAGGCAAACCCCGTTCAGACGGTTCCATCTGGTGGCGGGGTTTTTTGTTATCGAGAAGAACCGTTTCCCGATAAAGGTATTTTCTTTTAGGTGGCACCATGAAATTTGAATTCTTAGCGGATGCTTCTGATACGCCGCCGAAGCGACCCAGTAATCCGTCTGTTGGCTATCCATCCAATGGGGACCCTGTAACGGGGAAGCCGCCGACAACGCCCGGGGCGTGGTTTTACTACATGCTGATGGTTGAATTCACTACTCTTATCGAGCAAAACGGGTTAGAGCCAAGCGCGGAGAATCTTCATCAGCTTGCGGATGTTTTTGCTGATTTCAAAGCAAGGGCATCAGCGGCGGAAGGCTTCGCAACGCAAGCCAAGGCGAGCGCTGACGCGGCTGCGGAAAGCGCGTCCGGGGTAGTGACAGAGACCGCCAGCAAAATCAAAGAAATTCAAGATGAGGGAAGTAAGCAGGTTTCTGCTGTCACCGCGGCAGGGGGTTCTGTTTCTGGCGATGTCGAGGCAGGCATAGCGAGCTTGCAGAAAAAGCTTGAGGAGCTGGTTGCCCAGTTAGACGCAGAAGGCGGTACAGAAGCCGCTTACGTTAAACAGCAGGCGCAGGACATCCTCGATCAGATCACAGCCTCTGAATCTAATGCCAAAACATACGCTGAAAATGCTGCGGCCAGCGCGTCCTCTGCTGCAACCACGGTTTCGGATGGAAAACAGGCGATAACAGATCTTCAAGCGGCGGCCGTAGCGGCGATTCAAACACAAAAAAATGAAGCGGTAGCGGCTGTGACAGCCACCCAATCCACAGCAACTGAGAGCGTAACGGCCGCGCAGGCTACTTCTGTGTCTGCTGTGAAAGCTCAGGAAGCGGCGAGCATCCAGGCGATTGAGGCGGATTCTGTTCTTGCTGGTTACACGAAAAAGGATGAGCTGTTTGGAAACGACGGCGCTGGTCCAACGCTAAGGCCCGATATTCTTCCAGCCGCTACCGCCGATACGCCCGGAGCGGTCACAACGGGCGACGGGATCACAAATAATAATGGCAAGCTTACGGTCGATTTCTCGGCTTACGCGAAAGCCACGGATGTCGCCGCGACTTATCTGCCGCTGACCGGTGGAACGATGTCCCTAGGAGCAGAAACCGGGATCAAGTTTAATGGGCAGGCACAAATTTGTAGTTACATGGATGGCGCGGTTTGCATTCGGAATCTGAAAGACCCGACTATGCCAAAGATCTACATGGACAATCTGGGGAGTGGAGGTGGAACCCTCTCGTACACAAATCCTGGGAACTATTTCGCGTTTTCGGCCCCGGTCAAAGCCCCGTCCTTTCAGGCGACCTCTGACGCGAGAAAGAAAACCGGGCTGACTCCGGTGCATCCTGATCTTTCAGGCCTCACCGCCTACCGCTATACGCTGAAAGACGACGGTAAGACGCACGTCGGCCTTGTCGCCCAAGAGGTTGAGAAGGTTATCCCCGAAGCCGTAGCAGAGGATAAAGAAGGCTTTCTGGCGCTTGACTACAACGCCGTTGTGGCCGCTCTGGTGGACGAGGTCAACCAGTTGAAGGCCCGGGTCGCGGAGCTTGAGAGATGAGCGTCAACTATTTCAATTCCGCGGGCACCGACCTCGACAATCTGTTCTACACGAACAACGGAAACGCCGGGGCTGTGGGCTTCATAGAGGCTTCTGGCCAAGATCTTGGCAACCGCTACACGAACGCTTCGACTCTGGGCTATGCGGTTGGCCTCGTGAATTCGGCGGGCACTGATCTTGGGTACCTGCGCGGTAGCGGGGTACCACCGGGGGTTAATAGCTACTGGGCAAATATTGGGAAGTTGTACGTTAACTATAACTCCCATTACGAAAATTTTTCGGATGACGGTGAGAATGAGTACATCGATACAGAACACCACCGAGAGGTATCGGCTTACATCAATGCCGGCATCAATGGCCGTGGGGACGGCGGGGACCTTACCTATCAGCTCTGCGCCGCGGCGATTTCTGGCGCGAAAGCACTAACTGTCAGTTTCGCGCTCTGGGATAACGACACGGCGAAGCACGAAAACTGGAAAAGCCCAACAGTGATAGCCAGCGATTTCACGCTTAACGCTAACTCGGAGTCGACTTGGCTTACAAGCTTTACCGGTAGCTGTAACACAACACCCAGCCGCAATTTCTCGATCCAGATGAAAGGCTCTTACAGCGATCGCCTGACGGAAAACACGAGCGTTCCGCTGGGAATCCGGATCTATCAGCGTATCTACTCCTCGGTCGGGGATTCAGGCTGGGTGCATACCGATATCTGGTTCAGTTAATTTTTAAGGAGATCAAATTATGGCAACAACTTATAACCGTTTCAACGTCAATATCCTTTGCGTCGCGGATTCCGCAGACGCCACGGATCTCCAGAGCAAAGTGCTGCAGGCGCTCAGCTCCGTTCCGAAGCTCACTGTCAAGATGACGGCCCTGGACCGCTGGGTCGATGGGGCTACGGGGAAGGTGAAAGCATACGGCGAAGACGGGAAAGAGCTTGTGGAGACCACGACTTCCACGAGTGAAACCGTAACCGATACCAACGCCACTGGCGCCACTTCGGCCTGACGGGAGACGCGATGGATAAGAAACAAGGGGGCGGTGCTGTAGCGGCATTCTTCGCGAAGCCCACGATAGCCAAAGCCGCGCCGGCCTATGGAGTGACGGCGGCGGAGTTCTGCGGGTTTTCGCTGAACGACGTCCTGACCATGCTCACGATCATCTACACGCTTCTTCTGCTTTTCAACGCGCTTCCGGGCGCATGGAATGGCGTGAAGTTCCTGCTGAACGCGCGTTACCGTCGGGAGAGGGAGAAGCAGATCCGGGAGGACAACGGGAAGAAAGAATGAAAAAAGAAATCCCCGGAAGAGTTGCAGCTCTTTCGGGGACTGAGCAATGTGTACATATGAGGTCTGTACGTGAGAGATGATACCAAAGAAAGAATAGATAAGCCAGAGGCTTTTATGGATGAACAGAAGTTGAAACAGGCTCAGCAAGCGGCTATCAGCGAATACAAAAAGGAGCGTTTCCACTTCTGGAAAGAACTCGTGCTAGTCGCTTGCGCCGTTATCGGGGGCGCGTTGGGCGTCATCGGTTTTATCCGATCTCTGTAAAAAATCCCCGGGAAAGCATGCGCTCTTCCGGGGAAAAACTACTGACTCTATAGACCACTTACTAGACCACCTACGTAAGGAGAGAAACCCTACAGAGGGCATTATAACGAGAAACCGAAGGACGGGGCGCTCGTATGGGGAAAGATGGAGATTTATATGAACCGCTACCAGATCACTGCAATGACCGTTTCCGCCGCTGGGCTAATTGGGATTGCGGGATACGAAGGGTACAGTGCAACAGCCTACAAGGATACCGGCGGGATCCTCACAGTCGGTTTCGGGCACACCGGGAGCGAGGTTAAAGCTTCTACTCGGATGACCGTTTCTGAGGCTATGAAGACTCTGGGCAAAGATGTTGGCCACACAGAAAAGGTCCTCCAGGCGTGCCTCGGCGATGATATCAAGCTGACTCAAAGCGAGTGGGACGCCTATATCTCTCTTGCGTATAACGTAGGCGCTAAGGCGGTTTGTAAGTCATCGATCAAGTGGAAGCTTCAGACCGGACGATACCAAGCTGCCTGTGCGTCAATCCTCTCTTTCGATAAAGTCCGAGTGAACGGGAAACTCGTCAAGAATAAAGGGCTGGCGAACCGGCGGGAAGATGAGTATCGGATCTGTATGAGGGGGCAGGAATGATGAAAAGGGATTTGGCCATTGCCGGGGTCATTATCGGCGCCTTGATAGCGTCCGCGTTCTGGGGGTACTCCAGAGGAAGATCCTCGACGGCGGAGAAGTATGAAGCTCAGATCAGCGAGCTTAAATCTGATTGGCAGAAGCAGACCAGGGCGGTAGAAAAGGAGGCGCAGGAACGGTATGAGAAACAATCAAGACAATTGGCTGATGCGCTTGCCGCGCGAGACAAGGCTTTATCTGACGCTCGTGCTGTGCGGGTTACTGCTGTCCGGGTGCGCGACGCCGCAGACACCAGAGCCAAGAGTGATCTGCAAGCAGCCAGAGATACCGGAGACCGTACTCAAGAGCGCCTCGCCCGATGCGAAAGCCTACTCGGAGAAGGCGCAGAACTGGCTGGGGAGGGTGCAGAGCTTCTTACAAGAGTAGCCGCGGATAAGGAAACAATGAGAGCTACATGCGTGGCGGGGGACCTTCACAACCCTATCAATACTGGGAAAATTGTAGTCAACTGGGCGCCTTCCTTTTGATTTTATAAAAAGGCGCCCCCGAGTTTCCTCAAGGGGCGCGCACAGTTCTCTTGCATCTTGGCCTCTTATTAGGCCGTGCCAGTCTTACAAGGGGAGAGCTGGTGCCCACATGCGAACCACAGTGGCCCTCACGAGACCATATACATTATATATTGACGAAGGGAGAAGGGGCAAGCCCCCTCTCCTTGAGCTTTGCTTACTTCATATTAAGTTTGGCTTCGATAGCGTGGATTCTTTCCATCAGAGAGTCAATCTTTGACGTAGCGGCTTCCAGCTTTGAGTTGGAAGAAGCCAATTTTGCTGACAGATCCCGGTTTTCAGCTGTGAGAGTGCTTACCTGCTGAGTAAGTTCCGTTTTGTTTACCCGCACGCTGTCACCGCCAAAGCGATAATGCACGCCGAGATTCCCCATCACATCACTGCCAGAGGCGATTGATCCTCCCAGGCTGACCATAAAGTTCTCCGTCGGGCGGACGAAGATACCAAGAGCAGCCGCTCCGCTGCTGTGGTATTGGCCAAGGCCGAGAGAGGCGGACACCCGATGATTTTCATCGAAGTCCAGCGGATGCAGTGCGGCAAGAGCAGCCGCATGCGCGCCGGCACGATGGATCTTGCGGTTAAGTTCCGCGCTGCGGTTATACAGTTTGGAAATGTCATCAGAGTTCTGCTGAACGGCCTGATTCGTCTGATACAGCTGACCGCCATTCACGGCATCCGTAGAGTTTGCGGAAACGCTGCCAGCAGCAACGCCGGTGATCTTTTTGCCGTTGGCATCGATACCGTTCGGTCCAAGGTAGGTATTGGAATAGTCAATACCAGACTGAGCAGAGTGAGACAGTCCCACGGAGTAGATGGTTGCCCCGGTATTGGTTAAGGCATTTTCCTTCCGTGTTGTGATATCGATATAGCCCTGGCTGGCAGATTCCACCTTCGTAACGGAATTCTTCAGCTGCGAGAGGTTAACCGCATCAGTGTCGTTTTCGCCAGCAGCCACATTCTTGATGGTTTGCCCGCCATTATCTAGTCCATTGGATTTAAGGCTTACCGTTGTGCTGTCCTTGGCGATGGTCACGCCACCAGCAGAGATAGTCGTCTTTGCGGCGTCAGCCTCAAACTCCGCGCTTTCCATGCCGGTGAGTTTCTTATTCAGTCCAACCTGGTAGTTATGGGAGCCTGAGGGAGTCTCTGCGACGGTGAGGTTCCCATCAGTCGTAGCAACAGTCGTAGTCGCGGCAGCTGCAGCCTTCTTGAGCTGTGCAACGTTGACCGCGTCGGTATCATTTAAGCCTGCCGCCACCCCCGTAATCTGCCGCGTTACCTCATGTTCAACATCACCGACTGAGACGGCTGCTGCTGTTGATTTCCAAGCAACTGAAGTTTCTGTAGATGCCGCTCCGGTCGAAAGGTCGTAGCCTGCAACGCCCTTATCTGTAGAGGCAACAGAATTAGCCCCTAACGCAACGCCGCCATTGACGGTGACGTCTGCATTATGGCCAATCATTACCGTATCGCTGATGTCAGATTTGTGAGTTTTGACCGGAACTTTCTCTGTTGAGATGTCCTGGGAAACACCATTTGCAGTGACGCTATAAGTTTCCGTTACTTGCTGGGCCTGTGGCTGGTCCTGTGTCTCCATAGAGCCAATAATTACATTATTTCCTCCGCCAGAAAGAGTGTGATAATCGCCTATCACAATGTCACTCTGACTGCTGGATACGGTATTTCCTGTGCCAATCAGGGAGGTGTTCTTAATGCTGGTTCCAGTGTTGTTGTCGCCCAAAACCTTCACCTGAAGGCTGTTATCTACGGTGTTTTCTAAGCCAGTGATATAAGTCTGCGTAACGTTTTCAGCCGTGTTCTTGTAGCCGTTCAGCGCATTGTATTGGCTTATGGAACTGGACGTGCCTTTGAGCGTATTGTTAACGCCGATCAGCTGCGAGGCTTGGGTGTATTCAGCCTGATTCCCCCCCACCCAAAACAAGAGTTGCGCCGCCAGAATAATTTTGTAGACCATCGATAAAGGATTGCTGTAACGCAGTTACTGAATCGGGATGCCCCGTATAGCCGCTTGCGTCAATGTAATTAGATGATTCTTTGACTGTATTCCCCGCGCCGATGACTACAGCTCCATTGCTATTTGTTACCTTGTTAGCTACACCACCGAGGAAGTTAGCTACGCCGCTTGACAAAGTGCCCGTCATAGACTCGTTGGAATTAAGCGTACCGATGACAGTTGCGAAGGCATTTTTTGTTGCGTTTAGAGTATCCATACGGCCGTTGCCTGCGTATTGGCTGGACTGAACGTTATAGCTGCCAATCGTCGTGGCAAAACCACCACCTGTATAGGAATTAGTGCCAATCGTTGTGGCGGCGACACCCAACTGACGAAGTTTGTCAGCAGTGGTATCACCAATCGCAATTTTGTTTTTCTCAAGAGTATGATCACCGATCTGGATAGAGGCGGTACGAGCGTAGGTATTGGTTCCTACAGCTATCCCAGAGGGGAGGTTTTGCTTCGCAGCCGTGTTGCTGTGAATGTTCATGGAAAGTCCATGGTTGGTAAAGGAGACATCTTCCCCGAACGACAACATGGATTCCTGCGTCCCCCCACCAATAAACACCTTGGCGTTCTTACCAATGGCAATATTGGTACCATCGTTTACAGGGGAAATGTCATAAGCGATGGCCTGAGCTCCCTTATCAACGATATCGCTGTCAGCAGCCCAAGCCGAAGTCATGGCAAAAGATGAAGCAACAGCGATAGCTATAGTGGTTATCCTGAAGCGTGAGGACCTTGTACCTTTATTCTGTGTACGCATGTTTCTCTCCTAAGAGTAAAGAAATGTATGGATATGAGATTACCCCTCCTACCCCTCCCTCAATTCAGGGGTTTACCCCTAATTGTTGGAGAGCATAGGGATTTATTACCACAAACTAAGCCACAAACGGGCAATAGTATCAGATTAAAACCCTTTGTTAATAGTGGTATACGAGTCCCACCACCGACCAATTCCAGGAAGGGAGGTAACGGAAGTTACCTCCCTTTTCCTTTGTCTGCGTGATGAAGGCACAAAAAATCCGCGGTCGCTGATGAGCGATACCGCGGATATTTTTTTGCGGGAAAGCGGCCGCTCGGAATCAGAGCGTCACTTCCGTCTCTTCTTCCTTCGGTTCTGCGGCGGCAGCGGCCCGCTCGGCCGCGCGTTCAGACGCCCGTTCGGACGCCTTCAGCATATCGAGGTCGCCTTCGTGCAGCAGCGCGATCAGGGCCTTCGCTTTCGCGGCGGCTCCTTTCCGTCCGTAGATCTTCGCGCAGTACGTGTCGAGGAGTTCCTCAAGCGTCGTTTCGTCATCGTGCCCTGAGAACTGTTCATCAAGGGCGATGATGCGCCGTCCGTCAGACTGCAGCGCAAGGTCGAGGTAATCAAAGCCGGACGGGAGAATCCGATCCGGGGTTTCAACCACGATCGTTCGGATCTGGCGGTTCTTCAGGAGCTTCTGAAGACCGCGGCGGTTTTCGTTCGTCACGGTCGCGATTTCAGAAGCCTTATCAATGACGCTCCAGCCCATGCTGGCCGCATAGACTTCGAGCCGTCTCATCTGACGCTTCAGACGGTCCTTTTCGGCTGCCGAGGAGACACGGGCGTAGAGCCCCACGCCGCCGGCAGCCGGCACATCGTCAACAACGATGGTGCCGGACGGAAGCTGGCAGGCGGGAACCGGGAGTTTTCCGGTCTTCCACATTCTCCAGGCAGTCTGATAGCAAATGCCCCTTTGATGGGCCCAGGCGGATAGCTTCATGGATAGGGAGAGAAAAAATCTGAACAACTAATCAGTCAATGGCTGAAAGTATAGACTCAGACGCCATTCGGCGTGAGAAAGAACCCCGGAATAATTGTGCTTTTGCGTGACCGGCTGTTCCTATGCCATTATCATTAACCAATTACTGATTGAAAACGGCTTCTGCAGAAGAACGCTGAACGCAGGGGCTGCACGAGGGATTTGATGCACATTCTGATTTCAAACGACGACGGCTACTCCGCCCGCGGCATTCAGGCGCTTGCGAAAGCGATGGCGAAGTTCGGCCGCGTGACGGTCTGCGCGCCCGAGCATAACCAGTCGGGAGCGAGCAACTCCCTCACGCTTCAGCTGCCGCTCCGGGTGACCGAGGTGGCGCGGGATGTCTACGCGGTGAGCGGCACCCCGTCTGACTGCGTGCACCTCGCCTTCACCGGGATTCTGAACGACCGTCCGGACCTCGTGGTGTCCGGGATCAATTCCGGCGCCAACATGGGCGACGACACAATGTATTCGGGCACCGTCGCAGCGGCGATCGAAGGCTACCAGTTCGGCGTCGATTCGATCGCTTTTTCGCAGATTGACCGCGGCTGGATGGAACTTGAGTCTGCCGCGGAAGTCGCTCAGACTGTGGTAGAACAGTTTCTGAATAAGAAGCAGTCCTCCGATCCCGTGCTTCTCAATGTCAATATTCCGAACATGCCTTACAGCGTGCTCTCCGGCATCAGCGTGACGAGGCTTGGCCGCCGTCACAGCGCGGATCATGCTGTACCGGAGCTCGACCCGAGGGGAGAGCAGGTGTACTGGCTTGGACGGGCCGGCAAGCCCCGTGACCAGGGACCGGGAACTGATTTCTACGCAACGCAGCACGGCTTTGTCTCCGTGTCGCCGCTGCAGATTGATTTAACGCATTACGGCCGGCTGTCGGCGACTTCATCCTGGTTTGATGAGGCGCTTCCGGGGAAAGGCCATCCGTAACAGTCTTTAGGGGAGAGTTTCATGTCTTCAGCAGGTAAGCTTTTAATCGCCAGCGCGCTTGCCGCCGTTTTCGCCACGGCCTGTACGTCGACTCAGATTGCTCCGGTGTCGGATAACAGCACCACGGGCACGATCAAGTCCGGTCCCGCCTCCGTGCCGGCCGCGCCCGCGGCGTCCTCTTCCGGCGCTCAGGTGGTGCCGCTTTCAGGCGGCAGCGGCTTCTCCGGAGGTTCCGCTATGTCGTCCGCGGCTCCTGCCGCATCCGGGAACACCTACACCGTGAAGGCGGGCGATACGCTTTACCGCATCGCGAAGAACCACGGCGTGAACGTGAATGAGCTGATGCGCGTGAATGGCATTTCGGATCCGCGCCAGCTCGCGGTCGGCCGTACGCTGCAGATTCCGGGCGCTGGGCGCCCGGCGGTCCGCGTGGCGACAGCCCCGGTCGCCGCTCATCAGGCTCAGCCGACAACCGCTCCCGCCTCTCAGGCGGTAGGCGTGAAGCAGCCGGCGGCTCCCGCTGGTGCTGCGGCCCCTGCGGCGGTGCCGGCAGCCACGGCTCATGCACCGACCCCGATTCCCGGCACTCAGGAGACGCTCTCCTGGCCTGTGACGGGTGACGTTGTGAGCCATTTCACCCCCGCGACCCGCGGTATTGATATTTCGAGCCGCCGCGGCACGGCCGTGAAGGCCGCCGCGAACGGCGAAGTGCTCCTCACCTCAACCGCCTTCAAGGGATACGGCAATCTCGTGATTCTCCGCCACGGCGACGGTACGTTTGTGACGACCTACGGTCAGCTGCAGACGATCAACGTGAAGAAGGGTGAACACGTGAAGGCCGGCCAGAAGATCGGCACAGTGGGCGGATTCGATGCCTCGAAGCCTGTGCTTCACTTCGAAGTGCGTATTGGCGGCAAGCCCGTCGATCCTTCTCCCTATCTGCGGTAATTTCTGAAATCCGCTAATATGGCGCGCCCGGTACTTCCATTTTTATCAGGAAGTTCCGGGCTTCTGATTTTCTGGAAGCAGACCCCCGGATGTATGACGATTGAGGAAAAGCGATAATGGCGCGTTCTTTTCATAAAAACAAAAAACCACGCGACCGTTTTACGGTCGAGATTGAGAGCCTGGATCAGGACGGCCGCGGCGTAGCGCATCGCGAAGGTAAAGCGGTCTTCGTCGAAGGGGCTCTGCCTCACGAAGTAGTGACTTACGAGCGGATCCGCAATAAGACGTCGTTTGAGATCGGACGCCTTGTGGAACTGCATAACGAGGGGCCGCTGCGCGTGAAGCCCCGCTGCCCGCATTTCGGTCTGGAGCCGGGGTGCTGCGGCGGCTGCGCGATGCAGCATCTCGATCCCTTCGCTCAGGTAGCGATCAAGCAGCGGGTGCTGCTTGATGCCCTCTGGCATATCGGTAAAACGAAGCCTGAAAACATCCTTCCCCCGATCTACGGTCCCTTCTGGGGCTACCGCCACCGCGCCCGCTTTACGGTGCGCGACGTGACGAAGAAAGGCGGGGTGCTGGTCGGCTTCCATGAGCGGAGCTCGTCCTACGTTGCCGATATGCATAGCTGCGCGATCCTCCCGAAGCATGTTTCCGACATGATTGATCCGCTGCGCGAACTCGTGTCGACGCTCACGATCCGTCAGCGTCTGCCGCAGATTGAAGTGGCGGTGGACGGTCACGGCCGCACGGCGCTGGTTTTCCGTAACCTTGAGCCGCTCGGTGAAGGGGACGAGGAGAAGCTCCTCGCGTTCGGCGACCAGTACGGCGCGGATATCTGGCTTCAGGCGAAGGGGCCGGATTCGGCTGCCCCGATCCGTCCGGAGCTTGAAAACGCGCTCGGCCTTTATCTTTCCGAATTCGATGTCCGCATTGCCTTCAAGCCCACGGACTTCACGCAGGTGAACCACGCCCTTAACGAAACCATGGTGAGCCGCGCGGTGAGACTCCTCAGGCTTACGCCTGAATCCCGCGTGGTGGACTTCTTCTGCGGCCTCGGCAACTTCACGCTTCCGCTCGCCCGACGCAGCGCCCGCGTGATCGGTCTTGAGGGAAGCGAGGGACTCGTGTCGCGCGCGAAGGCCGGCGCCGCGGGAAACGGTCTCGCGGATAAAACGGATTTCGTTGCCCGTAACCTCTTCACCTGGTCTGAGCAGGACTGGGACGCGATCTGGAAAAAGATGGGCGGAATCGACCGCCTGCTTCTTGATCCGCCGCGCGAAGGCGCTCAGGCGGTCTGCCAGGTGCTTGCCGCGACCGATAAGCGTCCGGAACGCGTGGTGTATGTTTCCTGCAATCCGGCGACGCTTGCCCGTGACTGCGCGATTCTGCAGCATCAGGGCGGATGGCGGCTGCTTGAGGCCGGCGTGATGAATATGTTCCCGCACACGGGGCACGTCGAAAGCATGGCGGTGCTTGTGCCGGGACCCAAGCCGATTCCCTCTGAAAAGGCGGAAGATAAGGCGGAATCAGGGGATTCCCGTCCCGCGGAAGCTGCCTGAGTCTGCTCCTAACACATGCTAAAATAAGCACCTTTCATCCGGCAGCCCCTTCGGGATAACTGAGGGCTGGCTGCCTGTCGGAAGAATTCTTTTTTGCCTCCGGGCAGCCTCTCGTCAGGTGCCCCGGCGGTGTTTCTTTGTTTTTCAATTGGACTAAAAATGACTGTTCAGCGTACTCTTTCCATCGTGAAGCCCGATGCCGTCGCCAAGAATGTGATCGGCAAGATCTACACCCGTTTCGAAGACGCGGGCCTCAAGATCGTGGCTGCCCAGATGCGTCAGCTCTCCCAGGCTGAAGCCGAAGGCTTCTACGAAGTTCATAAGGATCGTCCCTTCTTCAAGGATCTCGTTTCCTTCATGATCTCCGGCCCCGTCATGATCCAGGTGCTCGAAGGCGAAGATGCGATTCTGAAGAACCGCGAACTGATGGGCGCCACCGACCCGAAGAAGGCTGCTCCCGGCACGATCCGTCACGACTTCGCTGAGTCGATCGACGCCAACGCCGTGCACGGCTCTGATGCTCCCGAGACCGCTGCCCGCGAGATCGCCTACTTCTTCCCGGCTCTCGCGATTCACTCCCGCTAATCCGGCGGCAGTCAGGCGCAGTTAGCTAGTACCCCCTCCCTTCGCCCGCGGGTGAAGGGAGGGGATTGCAGTTTTTTGAAGTTTCATTGATTCATGGGCCCGACGGGCCGTGGAGGCAGGTGTCTAATGGCGGCAGAGCGAGTGAATCTCCTTGATTTTGATCGGGAGCAACTCACCAGGTGGTGTGACAGCCTCGGGGAAAAACCTTTCCGGGCAGTCCAGCTCACACGATGGATCCACCGCAACCTTGAAAGTGACTTCAGCAAGATGACGAATCTCGCGAAGTCCTTCCGCGAGAAGCTGGAGGCGATGGCTGAAGTCCGTCCTCCGGAACCGATGCGTGAACAGATTTCCTCCGACGGCACCCGCAAGTGGGCCTTCGATGTCGGCAACGGCAACGCCGTTGAGGCGGTGTATATCCCTGAAGTGGACCGCGGTACGCTCTGCATTTCGACGCAGGCGGGCTGCGCGATGGGCTGCCTCTTCTGCTCGACCGGCAAACAGGGTTTTGCCCGCAACCTGAAGACCTCCGAAATCGTGGGTCAGCTCTTCTGGGCTGAACGCGAACTGAGGCGCGAAGCGGGAACCGATAATCCGAATGAGCGCGTGATCACGAACGTCGTGCTGATGGGCATGGGCGAACCCCTCCAGAATCTGGAAGCTGTGGTGCCCGCGATCCGTCTGTTCCTCGACGATCACGCCTATGGCATTTCGCGCCGCCGCGTCACGGTGTCGACGAGCGGCCTCACGAACCAGATGGATAAGCTCGCGGAGCTGGCTCCGGTGGCTCTCGCCGTGTCGCTTCACGCGCCGACGGACGAGCTGCGCGACAAGATCATGCCGGTGAACCGCAAGCATTCGCTTGAGGATCTGATGGCGGCCTGCCGCCGCTACCTCCGGTACGCGCCCCGCGATTACATTACTTTTGAATACCTGATGCTGGACGGCGTGAATGATTCGCTCGAGATGGCGGATAAGCTGATCCGCCTCGTGCGGAACGTCCCCTGCAAGGTGAATCTCATTCCGTTCAACCCGTTCCCGGGATCCGGTCTCTTCAAGTCAGACCGCGATACGGTGCTTGCCTTCGAGCGCCGGATGAATGACGCGGGCATCGTGACCACGATCCGCAAGACCCGGGGTGATGATATTGACGCGGCCTGCGGTCAGCTCGCAGGCCAGGTGAAGGACCGCACCCATCGTGCGATACGGCTGGTCCGCCAGAAGGAAGAGGCGGCCTCGATTCTCAATAAAGCCGAGGAGAAATGATGGAAGAACAGAAAGAACAGACGGCGAAGGAACCGGCGGCCGGCGCTCAGCCTGGATTCGGCAAGCTGCTGCGCAGCCTGCGCGAGAAGGCCGGACTGTCGCTTGACGATGTCGCCAACCGCACGAAGATCAGCCGCGGACAGCTCGAAGCGATGGAACGCGAAGAGATGCGGCTTCTTCCGGAACCTGTCTACGTCCGGGCCTTTATCCGCGACATCTGCCGCGTGATGGGCGCGGACCCGAAGCCGGTGACAGACGCTTTTGCGCGTGACTTCGCGCCTGAGGCCCCCGCGGCGCAGGCTCCGGCGGCTGCGGATGCAGTCCCCGCGCGGAAGATGGAGAAGGAAGTGGAATTCCATGCGAGCCCGAGAAAGAAGGGGTTCCGCGTGTTCCTCGCTTTCGCCGTGGTGATCGTTCTGATCGGCGCGGTCTGGGGCGGATGGCGTGAAGGGATTCTCTCGAAGCTTGGCGGTGACAACACCGAAGCCGCTCAGGTTCAGATGCAGGAAGCGTCCGGCAGAACCGCGGCGCTTCAGCGCCCGCGTTCTCCCTCGAACGCGATGCCGGCGAACGCGCCTCTTACGGCGAACCCGGATGGCACGGCGTCCTCGCCTGACGCTGCGGCTTCTTCTCCCGTGGCTTCGAGCCCGGCTGCCACGGCTCAGACCGCCGCGGCGTCCGCGAAGACTGCTGACACGGCAGCTGCTCCCGCCGGCACCGGCAACGTGACGATCCGTACGATCGGCAGCTCCTGGGTGAAGCTGATCGACGCGGATGGCAAGACCATTTTCCAGGGGAACATCAAGGCAGGGGACGAGAAGTCCTTTACCGGCAAGCTCCCGATCCGCGCGACGGTCGGCAATTCGACTCAGTGCGCAGTGTCTCTCAACGGCACGCCCTTTGATCTCTCCGGCTACACGAAGGGATCGGTCGCCCGCTTCATCCTTCAGTGAGAAACGGAAAGATGGCACAGATTGCGACGATTTCGCTCCCCGGCCGGCGTGTGACGCCGACCGTCCATGTGAAGTGGGGGAACACGGATATCGCTATGGGCTCGGGCCACCCGATCGTGGTTCAGTCGATGGCGAATACGCCGACCGCGGATGTCGAGCAGACGGTGGCCCAGGTGCTGGAACTCGCCCGCGCGGGATCCGAGCTGGTGCGTCTGACGGTGAATACGCCGGAAGCGGCGAAGGCGGTCGCGGTGATCCGCGACCGGCTCGATCAGGCGGGCTGCAGCGTGCCTCTTATCGGCGACTTCCACTATAACGGGCATAAACTCCTGCGCGATGTTCCGGAATGCGCCCGCGCGCTCTCGAAATACCGGATCAATCCGGGAAACGTTGGCAAGGGGGACGCGAAGGACGAGCATTTCTGCCAGATGGTGGAAGTGGCGATCCGAGAGGATAAGCCTGTCCGGATCGGCGTGAACTGGGGGTCGCTCGATCAGGAGCTCTTCGCCCGCATGATGGATGAGAACGCGAAGCGGCCCGTGCCGCTGCCGCCCTCTGACGTGCTGCGTGAGGCTCTGGTGGAAAGCGCGGTGGCGAGCGCGAAGCGCGCGATGGATGTGGGGCTTCCCGCTGAAAAGATCGTGCTTTCCGCGAAGGTTTCCGGCGTCCCTGATCTCGTGCATGTTTATGAAGAACTCGCGCGCCGCAGCCGCTGCTGTCTGCATCTCGGCCTCACCGAGGCTGGCATGGGGATGAAAGGCATGGTGTCGAGCGCCGCGGCGCTCTCCATTCTGCTGAACGAGGGGATCGGTGACACGATCCGCGTGTCGCTCACGCCGAAGCCCGGCGAATCGCGTGCTGAGGAAGTGCGTGTCGCGCAGCAGATTCTCCAGTCGCTTGAACTCCGCAGCTTTACGCCTGAAGTGACGGCGTGCCCGGGCTGCGGCCGGACCTCAAGCGATCTCTTCCAGCGTCTCGCGAAGAGCATCGAGGAATTTATCTGTGAGCAGATGCCCGTCTGGAAGAGCGAATTCCCGGGAGTTGAACGGATGAAGGTCGCCGTGATGGGCTGCGTGGTGAATGGCCCCGGCGAATCCGCTCACGCCGATATCGGCATTTCGCTCCCCGGAAGCGGCGAAAACCCCGTGGCGCCTGTCTACATGGACGGAAAGCGCTGGGGCACCCTTAAAGGGCAGGATATTGATACGGAGTTCAAAAAGCTCCTAACCGACTATGTCCGCCGGACTTACGGCCCGAAGGGCGAGTAGCGGACCATTTACTGAAGCAAGAAAGGATTACTTGGGATGGCTTCAAAAGCAAAAATCAGGGCTGTAACCGGCATGAATGACATGCTGCCGATGGACAGCGCCATTTGGGAATTCTTTGAGGATACGGCCCGCGACATCGCGACCGAGTACGGCTACCGCCCGATGCGGACCCCGGTGCTTGAGTCGACGGACCTCTTCACGCACGGTATCGGTGAAGCGACTGACGTCGTGGAGAAGGAAATGTATTCCTTCGAAGACTCCCTGAACGGTGAGCGGCTGTCGCTGCGTCCTGAGAACACCGCGGGCATTGTCCGCGCGGCGATCGAGCACAACATGCTTTACGACGCCCCGCGCCGTGTCTGGTACTTCGGTCCGATGTTCCGCCACGAGCGTCCGCAGCGCGGCCGCTATCGTCAGTTCTATCAGTTCGGCTGCGAGGCTCTCGGCTTCGCGGGTCCTGATGTCGACGCGGAAATGATCCTCATGACCTCCCGCCTCTGGAAGGCGCTGGGCATTCAGGAAGTGAAGCTTGAAATCAATTCTCTCGGTGAGCCTGCGGAACGCGCCGCGCACCGCGAGGCGCTCCTCAAGTACTTTGAGGCGCATCAGGATCAGCTGAACGAAACGGCGAAGCACCGCCTTTACCTCAATCCGCTCCGTATTCTCGATACGAAGGATCCGGACATGCAGGAGCTCGCGAATAACGCTCCCCGTCTGATCGATTACCTTGGCGAAAAGTCCCGTGCGTTTCTCGCCGGGATCGAGCATCAGCTGGAACGCGCCGGGATCGAGTACACGGTGAACCCGCGTCTCGTCCGAGGCCTCGACTACTACAGTCACACGGTGTTTGAGTGGACGACGGACCGTCTCGGCTCCCAGGCGACGATCTGCGGCGGCGGCCGCTACGATGGCCTGATGGAGATCCTCGGCGGAAAGCCCGCGCCCTGCGTCGGTTTCGCGATGGGAGCGGAACGCGTTCTCGAGCTCATGAAGGAATTCGGCGTGAAGCCGGAAACCCCTGACTGCTCGGTTTACGTGATCCACGCGGGCGAAGGCACGCTTGACCCCGCGGTCACCGTGGCTGAGTCGCTCCGCGACTTCGACGTGAGCACGATTGTTCACGGCGGCGAGGCGAGCATGAAGAGCCAGATGAAGAAGGCGGATGCCTCCGGAGCTGAATTTGCCGTGATTATCGGCGATACTGAAGCCGCGAACGGCACGGTGTCCGTGAAGCGTCTCCGCGACCGCGGCGAGGATGCCCGGTTTGCGCATCAGGAAACGCTCCCGGCCGACGACGCCTGCGATACGATTTTTAGCGAACTTTTAGCACTCGAAACGAAGGACCTTTGACATGGCATACAACCTCGAGGAACAAGAGTCGATCGACAACCTGAAGGGCTGGTGGGAAAAGTGGGGCACGCCCGTTCTGGTTGTCATCACGCTCGCCTGCGTCGGCGTCGCCGGCTATAACGGCTGGAAGTGGTGGAACCACCGCCAGACCGCCAAGGCTTCTGTTGCCTATGTGGCGCTTGAAACGGCTGTGAACAATCAGGACGGCAAGAACATCAAGTCGATTTCCGACGGCCTGATCGATCAGTACGGCTCCACGGTCTACGGTCCGATGGCGGCTTTTGTCGCCGCCCGCTATGCGGCCGATAACGGCGATATCGCCACCGCGAAGCAGAAGCTTCAGTGGGTGGTGGATCACGGTGACCGCAAGGAGTTTGAGGCGATCGCGCGTGTCCGTCTCGCCGGTCTCCTGATGGACGAGAAGTCGTACGACAAGGCGGTTTCCCTTCTCACGGGCTTCACTCCCGCGACCGACACGGAGCGTCTCGTGATCGATGACCGCCTGGGTGACGTGTATCAGGCGATGGGCAAGAACGCCGAGGCCCGCAAGGCCTGGCAGGATGGCATCTCCGCGGCCCGCGACGGTGATCCGCTGCAGAATCTGATCCGTCTGAAGCTGGATTCGCTTCCTGAAGACGGCACGGCTGCCCCGGCTCCCGCCGCGGCTTCTGCTGCCGCCTCTTCTGCCGCTGCCTCCGCTCCGGCTTCTCCCCCGGCTGCCAAGTCTTCCGCTGCCGGCTGATCAATCAACATTTTTGGAGTGTGAGAGCACATGAGTCAGAAATTACTTCGCACCGCAATTGCCGCAGGCCTTGCGCTCGCGCTGGGCGGCTGTTCCCTCTTCTCATCCGATAGCCCCCGGGCCCCGGTGAAACTCACCGAGATTCAGCAGTCCGCGACCGTGAATACGGTCTGGTCGACGAAGCTCGGCAGTTCTGAGCACTCCTTCCTTACGCCGGCTCTCGCCGGCAACGGACTCTATGCGGCGGGCTCGAACGAAGTCTTCCGTATTGATCCGTCGAACGGCGCCAAGGTCTGGACCGCCTCTCTGAAGGAGAAGGTGGTGGCAGGCGTCGGCTCCGACGGCTACTTTGTCGCGGTCGGCACGGATCAGGGGAACGTCGTGGCGCTCTCCGCCGAAGGCAAGGAACTCTGGCGCCGCAAGATGCCGTCAGAAGTCGATATGCCGCCGCTTGTCGGCCACGATCTCGTGATCGTGCACACGTCGGATACCCGCGTGACGGCGTTCAATGCCCGCACGGGTGAACAGGCCTGGTACTACCAGGGGCAGGTGCCGATCCTCTCGGTGCGCGCGCCGCGCCAGATGATTTTCTTCGCTGACGGCATTCTTGTCGGCCAGGCGAACGGCAAGCTGATCGGTATTTCGCTCACCGGCAAGGTGGCGTTCGAAGCGTCGATCTCGATGCCTTCCGGCATCACCGAGGTTGAGCGTCTGAATGACGTCGTGGGAGCGCCTCTCGTCACGTCCGGCGTTCTCTGCGCGGCCTCCTATCAGGGCCGTGTCACCTGCATGAGCGCCCAGAACGGCTCTGTCCGCTGGACCGAAAAGGTTGACGCCGTCACCGGTCCGACGGCTGACCTGAAGACCGTCTACGTGGTGGACGAGAAGAGCACGATTCACGCCTATTCGCTTGCGACGGGCGGCGAGCTCTGGAAGAACGACACCATGAAGTACCGTCAGAACTCCGCCCCGGTTGCCGTCGGCTCCTATGTGGCGAGCGGCGACTATGACGGTTACGTGCATCTCCTTGACCCGATCACCGGGCGTGAGATGGGCCGCGGCCGCCTCTCGGGCGCTATTTACACCACTCCGATTGCCTATGGCGACGGAGCCATTTTTCAAACGGTTGACGGAGAACTGGCGTTCATCCGGTCAACCAGCCGCTAAAGACAGCACAGCGGATTTTATTTTTTAGGAAATTTCTCTCATGCTTCCGGTTATTGCGCTTGTCGGTCGTCCGAATGTCGGGAAATCCACACTCTACAACCGGCTCACCAAGACTCGGGATGCCATTGTCGCGGACTTTGCCGGCCTGACGCGTGATCGCCACTACGGCGACGGCAAGGTGGGCCCGCGCCCCTACATCGTGGTCGACACGGGCGGTTTTGAGCCCCAGAGACCCGAGGGCGTGGTGAGCCACATGGCGTCTCAGGCCGAGCTGGCGATTGAAGAAGCGGATGCCGTTATCTTTATTGTCGACGCGAGAACGGGCGTTACGCCCCAGGATCACCGTATCGCGCAGACGCTGCGCGAATCGGGCCGCAAGATCTATCTTGCCGTCAATAAGGCTGAAGGCCTCAGCGCGATCGCGGGCTCTGAATTCTATGAACTCGGTCTCGGTGTCGAGCCGTTTATGGTGTCAGCCGCTCACGGTCAGGGTATCGCGAGCCTGATGGAAACCGTGCTTTCCCCCTTCCCTGAGGATGAGGAGGAAGAGAAGCCCGCCGAGGAGGAAGAGGGCGAACACCGGATCCGTGTCGCGATCGCCGGACGCCCGAATGTCGGCAAGTCGACGCTCGTGAACGCGCTGCTCGGTGAAGAGCGCGTCATCGCGTTCGATATGCCCGGCACGACCCGCGACGCGATCAATATCGACTTCGAGTACGACGGTCATCCGTTCACGCTCGTGGATACGGCCGGTCTCCGCAAGAAGGGCCGTGTTTTCGAGGCGATCGAGAAGTTTTCGATCGTGAAGACCCTCCAGGCGATCGCCGATTCGAACGTTGTGGTGCTCGTGATTGACGCCCGGAGCGGTGTCGCTGAGCACGATGCCCACATCGCCGAATACGCGCTCGACTCGGGCCGCGCGCTCGTCGTCGCCGTGAACAAGTGGGATGGCATGAGCGCCTACGACCGCTCGCAGCTTGATCAGCAGCTCGATATGAAGCTCCGGTTCCTGCACTGGGCGAAGTTCGTGCATATCTCCGCCCTGAAGCATAACGGCCTCAACCACCTCATGAAGGCGGTTCAGGAAGCCTATCAGGCCGCTATCGCGAAGCTGCCGACTCCGAAGCTCACGCGCGCCCTGATTGAGGCTGTTGAGCGTCAGCAGCCGCCGCGTGCCGGCAAGGTCCGCCCGAAGATGCGTTACGCCCACCAGGGCGGCACGAATCCGCCGGTGATCGTGATCCACGGCAATTCGCTCCAGCAGATCGGCGACAGCTACCGCCGCTATCTCGAAAGCTGGTTCCGTGATAAGTTCAATCTCGCGGGTACGCCTCTCAAGATTGAATTCCGTACCGGCCGCAACCCGTACGCGGATCCGAAGCCCGCAAACGGCAAGAAAAAGTAAAAAGAAGGCAGCACTATGAAAAGAACCAAGCTGTCAGCCTGGCTGCTGACTGTGGTCGTCTTCCTCATTTCGCTCGGGGTGATCTACTGGGTCGGCGTGCCGCTCGGTAACCCCGACGCGAATGTGCTGCTCGCGGTTGAGGTGGTGCTTGCCGCGGCGTTCGCGATGTTTGTGAACGCTATCGCTTATCCGCAGAGCCGGATCGGGGATCAAACGGGGCTCGGCGCTCCCTCCGTTTCCTTCACGGTGGCTGTGGTGACGCTTGCGATCGCGGGCCTGGCCGCGGCGTTCGTGGGACTCCGTCATCCGATGGTTGCGGCGTGGCTTGCCGGGATCGCCGCTGTGGCGATCGTTTTCCGGACGCTGCTCACGCGGTTCCTCACGCGTCTCTACTGGGGCGCGCCGATCAAGAACCGCCCGAGTGTCTGCACGATCTGGAAGGTGGGGCTCGCCGAGGTTGCCGGGAAAGAGATGAATGAACCCTTTCAGGAGCGTCTCTCTGAAGTCCAGGCGCTCTGCGCGAGTCAGCCCAAGGTGACCGCCGAGACCTCGCAGAAGACCGCGGAGCTGGATGAGGAAATCACCCGTGCGGTCCGCGAGCTGCAGGGGTTTGTCTCTGAGGGGGAACTCGGGAAGGCGACGGCGTCGCTTGACACGATCCGTGACGGTCTCCGCCGCCGGATTGAAATTCTCGGGTCCGGCAAGGCTCCTCATAAAGACGTATGATAATTGGGTGCAGACAGGTCTTTATTTGTCAGCACACACACTTCGTCACCCGCTTTTTTATTGGCGGGTGTAGCAAACAAAGAACAAGCGCAGAAGCGCTGGGAAAAACATTATGGCCAACAATAACAAGGGACAGCTTCTTCAGGATCCTTTCCTTAACGCACTTCGCAAAGAACATATCCCGGTCAATATCTATCTGATCAACGGCATCAAGCTGCAGGGTCAGGTGGAATCTTTCGACCAGTACGTCGTGCTGCTTCGCAACACCGTGACGCAGATGGTCTACAAGCACGCGATCAGCACGGTCGTGCCGACCCGCTCCGTCACTATCACGAACACTCCGGAGTCTTGATCTGACAGTATTTCAGGTAGACCGGGAGCGGGATGACCGCCCCGGAAAGGCTTGGCTTGTCTGCGTAAGCCTCGGCCGGGATTTCCGGCCGGATGCAAGCGAGGAGCTTTCGCTTCTCGTCACCTCGGATGCCTTGATCCCGGTGGGCCTCACGGAGGCTCACCGCGACAAGCCCGATCCTGCTACATATCTCGGCAGCGGAAAGATTGAAGAAATCGCGACTGCGGCCCGGGAGGCTGGAGCAGACGTGCTGATATTCGACACGCCGCTCTCGGCAGCCCAGGAGCGCAATATCGAGAAGGCGGCTCATATCGCCGTTCTCGACCGCACCGAGCTTATTCTCGAAATTTTCCAGAAGCGCGCAAAGAGCCGTGAAGGCCGTCTGCAGGTGGAGCTCGCGAAGCTCGAGCACCTGTCGACCCGTCTTGTCCGCGGATGGACCCACCTTGAGCGTCAGCGCGGCGGTCTTTCGAAGACCGGCGGCCCGGGCGAAAAGCAGATCGAGCTCGACCGCCGAATGCTTTCTGAGCGCGTGAAGCAGCTGAAGGTCCAGCTGAAGAAGCTGGAGCGGCAGCGTGACACGCAGCGTCGCTCGAGAACACGCGGCGATCAGATGACGGTGTCGCTTGTCGGCTATACAAACGCGGGGAAGAGCACGCTCTTCAACCGCCTGACACGGTCTGACGCCTATGTCGCGAATCAGCTTTTCGCGACACTCGACACGACAGCGAGACGCTGCTGGGTGGGCGGAAGCGAGATGGTGGTGCTTTCTGACACCGTCGGCTTTATCCGTGACCTTCCGACGCAGCTCGTCGAGGCCTTCAAGTCAACGCTTGAGGAAACCGTGCACGCGGATCTGCTCCTTCACGTGGTCGACGCTTCAAGCGAAGTCCGCGAGGATCAGATTGACTCCGTGAATCAGGTGCTTTCCCAGATTGATGCCGATACGATTCCGACGATCCTTGTCTATAACAAGATCGACCGGGCTCCGGCCGCGGCCGGTGTTGTTCGGGATGAGAAGGGACGTGTCCGTTCCGTGGGCGTGAGCGCCGTGACGGGCGAGGGGCTTGATGAGCTCCGGGCCGCCATTCTGGAGTTTGCCGAGCACTGGCATAAGGATCACCCGGTGAAGGCCCGTGAGCTTGAGCCCTGGGAACAGGCGAAGCTCGAAGCCGAAGCCCGCCGCGCGGGAAAACCGACGGCTTGATTCATGCGCCTTTTCCCGTCCCGGCGGGATCCCCAAAGGGGGTGCCCGGGGCGGATCAGGTGTTAGACTGAAAGACTTGCAGGCTGTACCCTTCGGGGCACGGCAGGGGTGCGCTTGCGCGCAGGAATTTCGGGGACATCCCCCTCAGGATTTTTTCTTTATGTCTATTGATGATTACCGCTGGGGAAGACACCCGGAACCGGAAAAGAAAGATCCGGAGAAGGAATCTTCTTCAGGTAAGAATGAGCCGGAAACGCCGAAAGTGAGCGGAACCGGTTCGGAACCTACCGGAACGCCGGAGCCTCCTCAGAAGCCTGAGGAGCCCCGTCGCGCGCAGCCGCAGCCCGAGAAGCCCGAAATCCGCAATCCGGGAACCCCGAACAGTGACTCTCACTCCGGCCGCCCCGAAGACACTGAGGAATCCTCCGCGAAGAAGAGCGGAAAGGACCTTGACGCTGAGTGGAAGGCGTTTAATGACCTCCTGCAGTCCATCTGGGCAAACGGTGGAAAGAACGGCCCCCAGGCATCCGGTGCCCAGCAGACTGGAAAGAAGCCCGGAACCCCGGATTCCCCGCGCCCGGATGATATCCCCCAGATTGATCGCAGCAGGCGTTCGAGCCGCATCGCGGCGCTGGTCGCGATCGTTGCCATTTTCTCGGTCGGCGCGTACCTCGGCGCCGGCTTCTACTCCGTGCCGTCCGGCGAAACCGCCGCGCTTTACGCGACAGGTCAGTTCAAGGAACTGGTCGGCCCTGGCACGCACTGGCACTTTCCGTGGCCCTTTGAGAAAGTCCGCATGGTGGATACGCGTCTCGTGCACAGCCAGGACGTGAGTTTCTCGGGGAAAGCGGGCGAAGGTTATCTCCTTACCGCTGACGGCAGCTTTGTTTCCGCCACCGCCACCGTAAAGTGGCAGGTCGCGTCTGACGGTGTCCGGAATTATCTCGAACATATGGTGAATCCCTCGGAAGTGATCGACGCGGCGCTTCGCCGCGCGCTCCGTCAGGAGTTCACCGATATGACGGTGCATGACGTGCTGAGCGGCCGGGCGGCGCTCCTGAAGGACGATCTCGCGAAGCGGGTCCAGAAGGAAGCGGACAGCCTCGGTCTCGGTGTCCATATCGAATCCGTGTCGGTCACGAACGCCGGTATCCCGACTGAAGTCCGTGAGGCCTCACGCGTGGCGCTTGAGGCGCAGAACGCGGGTGAAAACGCGTTCGGGAATGCTCAGAGGTGGGCTGAACTCGCGGGTGCGATGTCTGTCAACACGTCGCGCGCCATCTTAGAAAATGCTGAATCCTATCGGGAGCGCGTTGTGCGGGTTTCCGAAATGGACAGCCGCTATATCAGCTACCTCTATGGCGAAAAGGCTTCTGACGCCGCGAAGCGCGACGCGATTGAGCAGGCCTGGAATGCCGGGCTCGCGGCAGCCCTTCCGAACAAGGGATCGATCGCGAACGCGAAGCTTGATGACCTGATGGCCGTGATCCGTGCCGCGAAACCGAAGGCTCCTGAAGGGAAACCGGGTGAGGAATCCGCGGTTCCGGTGGTGACGGAAGCCCAGATCATTGCCCAGAAGAAGCTTGACGCGGAGAAGAAGGCAGCTCCTGCCGCCGCGTCTTCCGCTCCCGCGTCGTCACCCGCCGCTGAGGCAGCCGCAGAGGCCGCGGCTTCGAACGTGACAACTCCGGGCGAGGATCCCGCGAATGAGCGTGAAAGCACCACGGACCGCCGCGATTACCTCCGTAACCGCGGACGCTAGGAGACGATGATCATGAAGAAATTGATAGCAGCCTTTGTGATCGCCCTGGCAGCGATTCTCGCCGCGAGACTTTCCTTCTTCACGGTTGAAGAGGGAAGGGCGGCGCTCGTGCTTGGATGGAACAAATCCGTGTCTGCTGAGGTGACGGAGCCTGGGCTTCATGTGAAACTCCCGGACCCCATTGAGCGGACCGCGATGATTGACTGCCGCGGGCAGTCGCTTCAGGTGTCGGCGCTTGAGCCGAAGGGTGAAGGCAGCATTCCGACGCTTGGCTACGATGTGGTGTGGCGTGTCGTGAAGCCTGAAGTCTGGTGGAAGGAATTCAAGGGAAGCGGCGATCAGACGGCGCGCGAAATCACGCAGGCCGTGCAGACCGCGTCAGCCGGCGAAACCGCCGGGCTGAATGACGCGTCTCTCATCACGCGGGGCGGCGTCTGGATCTCGTCCCAGGTGATGGCGAAAGTGGCGCCTGAATTCCTGAAGCGCGGCGTGCGGATTGAATCCGTGCGAGTCGCTGAAGTGCGCCTCAACGCGAAGAGCCAGGCTTCGGCCCTTGACGCCACTGCGAAGATTCTGAATGGCCAGGTGCAGGCCTCGGGCCGCCTCGTCGAGGAGAGCGCGTCAGAGATCCGCGCCGCGGCCGACGCGAAGGCCCGTCAGACGCTTTCCGCGGCGCTCAGCCGCGCCGCTCAGATGAAGTCTGAAGCCGATGCCGCGGCGAACGCGAATTATCAGAAAATAGACCGTGTGACTGGAATCCGGGATTTCTCCTCGGCGCTTGAAAAGGCCCGTTCTGAAGAGAAGCCTGGTGAGAAGCTTGCCCCGATGCCCGACTTCCGGGGACTTCCTGGAGGCACAAAGCCATGATGGGACTGAAGGAGCTTCTGGTCGCCTTCGGGTTCATGATGATTTTCGAAAGCCTGATGCCGATGATCTCGCCCCGCCGCTGGAAGCGGGCACTGTCGCTTCTGCAGCAGGTGCCTGACTCAGCGATCCAGAAGCTTGGGATCGTCGGCGTGCTTTGCGGCCTCGCGGTTATCTGGCTGCTGCAAACCGATATTGCTTCGCTTTGATAGGATTTTTTCCAAATGACGAACTGGGTATTACCGGATCATATTGCCGACATGCTGCCCCGGCAGACGCGGGAACTTGAAACCCTGCGTACGCGCACCCTCGAAGTGATGAGGTCTCACGGATTTGAAGCTATCCGTCCGCCCATGTTCGAGTTCCTGGATTCTCTTCTCACCGGTACCGGCAACCGGCTCGATCGCACGACGATCAAGTTTGTCGATGAGGCGAGCGGCCGTCAGGCCGGGTTCCGCGCCGATATCACGCCTCAGGTGGCGCGTATCGATGCCCACATTCTGAATCGCACCGGGATCACACGGCTTTGCTACGCGGGGTCGGTGCTCCACGCTCGGCCTCGTCACCCGCTCGCTACGCGTCAGCCGTATGTGGCCGGCGCCGAAATGTTCGGTGCGACAGGGCGGGAGGCCGATCTTGAAATGGTGCGGCTCGCCGTGGATATGCAGCGCGAAGTCGGTATCCGGCGCGTACATCTCTCAATCGGCCACACCGGGATTGTGCGTTCCATCCTGAAATCGGACCCGGCGCTTACCCCCGCGATCCAGGACGCCGTTGTCGCGGCGCTTTCCGATAAGGATCCGGCGGGACTCGCTGTTGCCGCGGCGCCCCTCTCCGCGAAGACCGTTGAAGCGCTCTCCGGACTCTGCCTCATTTATGGCGGCGACGACGCGCTGGACCGCGTTCTCGCGCTCTGCAAGGGCGTTCCGGACGCCGAGAAGGCGGTCGATGAGCTTCGGTGGATCGCGGAACGCTGCGGCGCTGACGACGTCACGATTGACGGCGCCTCGGTGACAGGATTTGATTACTACACGGGTATTTCCTTTGCCGGTCTTGTTGAAGATCTGCCCGAACCGCTCCTTCGGGGCGGCCGCTATGACGGAATTGGATTAGCGTTCGGACGCTTTAGACCGGCAGTTGGATTTACACTCTATCTACGTGAGCTTGCTGTGCTCAGAACGCCCGAACTTCCCTTCGCGGTCATTGCGCCCCCGGCGTCAGAAGATCCGAAGCTGGAGAGTCTCGTGCGCAAACTTCGTCATGCCGGCAGAATCGTCGTGCAGCTGCTGCCGGGAGAAGACCCTGCCGGGCTCGCTGAGAGCTTCCAGGTAACGGAGCGTATTGTTTTCGAAAAGGGTGAGTGGCAGGTGGTTCCTGTCTCCGCCAAGTCCATTTAGGAGAAAAAGATGGCAAAAAATGTAGTGGTCGTCGGCGCCCAGTGGGGTGACGAAGGCAAGGGCAAGATCGTCGACTGGCTCACCTCCAAGGTCGACGGCGTCGTGCGCTTCAACGGGGGCAACAACGCCGGCCATACGATCGTCGTGAACGGCAACAAGACCGTGCTTCGCCTCATTCCGTCCGGCGTCATGCATCCGACGATGCAGTGCTACCTCGGCAACGGCGTTGTCTTTTCGCCGTCCGCCTTTTTCTCCGAGCTCGATCAGCTGAAGGAACACGGAATGGACGCGGAGTCCCGCCTTCACGTGTCCGGCAACTGCGCGCTTCTGATGCCGTACCACGTGGCGCTTGACCACGCCCGCGAGAATAACCTCGGCAAGAAGAAGATCGGCACGACCGGCCGCGGCATCGGCCCGGCCTACGAAGACAAGGTTGCCCGCCGCACGGTGCGCGTCGCTGACCTCTATAACGTCCCGTTCTTCGAAGAGCGCGTCCGCACGGCTCTCGAGTACCACAACTTCGAACTGACGCACTTCCTCCACGCTGAGGCCCTCGACCCTCAGAAGGTGATCGACGAAGTGCTCGGCTTCGCGGATCGTCTGAAGCCGCGCGTGATGGACGTCTCCCATACGCTCAATAAGCTGATGGCCGAAGGCAAGCAGTTCCTCTTCGAAGGCGCCCAGGGTTCGATGCTCGATATTGACCACGGCACCTATCCGTTTGTCACGTCCTCCAACACCGTCGCGGGTTACGCCACGGCGGGCGCGGGTGTCGGCCCCCATCACCTCAACTACGTCCTCGGCATCACGAAGGCGTACTGCACGCGTGTCGGCGCGGGCCCCTTCCCGACCGAACTCCTCGATGAAGAGGGTGAACGCATCCGTCAGCGCGGCGGCGAGTTCGGCGCCGTGACGGGCCGTCCGCGCCGCTGCGGCTGGTTCGACGGCGCGGCGCTCCGCCGCGCGGTTGAGATCAACGGCCTCACCGGTCTTGCCGTGATGAAGCTCGACGTGCTCGATGAGTGCGATGTCGTGCGTCTGGGCGTTGGCTACAAGAAGGACGGCGTTGAACTCGAAGTGATGCCTTACGGCGCGGAAGAGGTCGCGGGCTGCGAAGTGATCTATGAAGACTTCCCCGGCTGGAAGACCAGTACCTATGGCATCAAAGAATGGGATAAACTCCCCGCTGCGGCGCGCAGCTATCTGAAGCGCCTTTCTGAAGTGGCTGGCTGCCCGATCGCGGCAGTGTCCACTGGTCCGGATCGTGAACAGACCATTCTGCTCAGCGATCCGTTTGAAGCCTGAGCCCCATAAACAGGGGAAAGTCTGATCCGCGGGCAAGCGGATCAGACCGACAGCCTATAAGCATCACACAGGCGGCACTGCAGTAAAAAACGCAGCGCTGCCTTCCTTTTTTTGTTGGATTTGAAAAGCCATGGCGGATCTCTTTGTATCTTGGCAGGATTACATCGACCTGAATGAACAGCTCGTCCTCAAGGTTGCGGACAGCGGCTGGAAATTTGATTCTCTCCTTTGTCTCGCTCGCGGCGGCATGCGCCCCGGGGATATTTTCTCGCGCGTCTACTCGAAGCCGCTCTCCGTGCTGTCGACGAGCTCTTACCGCGCGATGTCCGGCACGGTGCAGGGCGAGCTGAATATCAGCAGCTGCATCACCGGCACCGAGGCTCTGAAGGGAAAGGTCCTTCTGGTCGATGACATGGTGGACTCCGGCATCACGCTTGAAAAGGTGGTGAAGCACCTGAAGAGCGACTTTCCGGAAATCACCGAGATCCGTATCGCTGTGCTCTGGTGGAAGGAACGCTCCATCTTCCAGCCGGATTATTTCGTCTCTTACCTCGAAGGGAACCCCTGGATCCACCAGCCGTTCGAGGCTTATGACGATCTCGGTATCGAGCGGCTCCGTGAGAAGCGCGCGATCGCCGGCAAGTAATCCCGCCTGACACTGCGGAAATTCATCTTCCGCTGCTTCTTTCCTGAGGCGGCGGCCGATGGCTTCTGTACAGAATCCCTGCTTCAGAAATGAGGCGGGGATTTCTTTTTTTCAGGTCTCTCACCCTGTAAAGGAAAGGCCGGTGACTGTAATTAAATGTGTATCTGAGGGGAATCTGTTGCTTTTTGGCAACGGCTACAATTTACACAAATGTATCACCTAGTTACATACACTTAGCCAGCAATCTGAATTCCTTCAAAAAGTTATTTTTCGTAGTGTTTTACAATCAGGGTTTGTACCATAAGACTCCTTTTTTTCCGGCCGCATCATGAAGTCAGAGGGGAGATTCACTCAGATGCATTTCCCTTCAGATATATTTTTTGGAGTCACACATAATGAAGAAATCTCTACTTGCTCTCGCCCTTCTCGGCGCTTTCACGGCTTCTGCTTTTGCTGAACCGTCCGTCACGCTGTACGGCCGCATTGATACGGGTCTTGTCTACACCCACAAGAATCTGGATAACACTGCCGGTTCCACCGACACGTTCTCCATGGATTCCGGTGTGACCACCGGCTCCCGCTGGGGTCTGAAGGGTTCTGAAGACATCGGCAACGCGAAGGTTGGCTTCGTCCTCGAATCCGGCTTCAATTCTGATGACGGCACCTCCGGCCAGAATAACCGTCTCTTCGGCCGTGAAGCTCAGGTGAACATCTCTGGTGCCTACGGTACCCTGTATGCCGGCCGCCTTGGCTCCATCGCGTCTGATAACGGCACGCTCGGCTATCTCGGCGATGTGTCCGCCTTCCCGTCTGCCTACGGTTTCGTCGGCAACCAGCAGGGCTCCACCGGCACGGCTTATGGCCGCTATGACAACACCCTCGCCTATGAGACCCCGACGTTCGGCGGCCTGCAGGGTGCCATCATGTATTCCTTTAAGGGCGACGCCAAGGTCTCCGACTCGAACCCGAAGGAGGTTGCCAACGCGCGTGAGAATTCCGGCGATGCTGACCGCTACCTCGCCGCTGGTCTCCGCTACAAGGCTGGCAAGGCCGCTGTTGTCCTCACCGGTGATATGACGATGTATAGCAATGACGTTAACAACGCCTATCACGACGTTGATAACGGCTACAGCTTCATCCTCGGCGGCAACTATGACTTCGGCGTTGCCAAGGTCTTTGCCAAGGCTACCTACTTTGATAACCAGGTGAACGTTATCGACTCCTTCAGCCTGATCAAGGATGCCCGCGCTCTGAGTACGCCCCAGGCTCTGGCTCTGAAGGGCTGGGGTGCTGAACTCGGCACGAACGTTCCGGCCTTCGGCGGCAACTTCCTTGCTGCTGTCGGCTATCGTGATGCCAAGGACGTCGATGACGGCTCCTACAAGTTCAAGCGCTGGAACGCGGCTGTCGGTTACACCTATGCCTTCAGCAAGCGCACGAACGTCTACGGTCTCGCTGGCTACGCCCAGGAAAAGGCGAACGCTCTTGACCGCAAGGCGAGCGGTGCCCAGGTTGGTTTCGGCCTCGTTCACAAGTTCTGATCTCTTAAAAGAGACCGGCAGAAGTTCGCCATTCTGCTGAGAACTGAAAAACCGCATTCCGTGAGGGATGCGGTTTTTTTGCGCCTCTGAAAAGCCGGCGGCTTCGACATAACGGGGATAAGAGGGCGGAGATGTGAATTTCTGAAATATGGATCACAAAAGTAAACTACTAAAAACTTGCTCCCAGATTTTCGGACAAGTCAATACCCTGTACTGTTTCATTTTGTAACTCACTCTTGGATATCGTTTTTTTATTTTCAGGGAAGCTTTTCTGAAGCTGTTTTTTGCTAGTTTGTTGCATAAAAGCAACAGAAAACGGCGAATTAAAGAAATACGAAAAATAGTTGTAACGTTGTCTTGATGATTGAAAATAAATAAAAAATTTCTGTCAGACATAAATTATAAAGGGTTTACCCGTATGAACGTCCGGGAAATATTTTTGCATCATGCACTTGGGGTGACTCCAAAAGCCCTTAAAACTGTAGTTAGCAATACACACATTCAAACTACTGGAGAAAATTTCATGAAGAAGTCTCTCATTGCCGCTGCTCTGCTTGGCACTTTCGCGGCATCCGCTTTCGCTGCTCCGTCCGTCACGCTGTACGGCCGCATCGATACGAGCCTTGCTTACACCCATCTGAACACCGATAAGGCTGGTGTCGACTCTACCGACACGTTCTCGATGGAATCCGGCTTCTCCACCGGCAACCGCTGGGGCCTGAAGGGCACGGAAGATATCGGCAACGCCAAGGTTGGCTTCGTTCTCGAATCCGGCTTCAACTCTGATGACGGCGTCTCCGGCCAGAACAGCCGTCTCTTCGGCCGTGAAGCTCAGGTGAACGTCTCCGGTGCCTACGGTACTCTGTACGCCGGCCGCCTCGCCTCCATCGCTTCTGATTCCGGCTCGATCGGCTACCTCGGTGATGTGTCTGCCTTCCCGAACGCCTTCGGTATCGTCGGCACGCAGCGCGGTTCCACCGGCTCGGCCTATGACCGTTACGACAACACGCTCGCCTATCAGACCCCGACGTTCGGCGGCCTGCAGGGTGCCATCATGTATTCCTTTAAGGGCGACGCCAAGGTCTCCGACTCGAACCCGAAGGAGGTTGCCAACGCGCGTGAGAATTCCGGCGATGCTGACCGCTACCTCGCCGCTGGTCTCCGCTACAAGGCTGGCAAGGCCGCTGTTGTCCTCACCGGTGATATGACGATGTATAGCAATGACGTTAACAACGCCTATCACGACGTTGATAACGGCTACAGCTTCATCCTCGGCGGCAACTATGACTTCGGCGTTGCCAAGGTCTTTGCCAAGGCTACCTACTTTGATAACCAGGTGAACGTTATCGACTCCTTCAGCCTGATCAAGGATGCCCGCGCTCTGTCGACCCCCCAGGCTCTGGCTCTGAAGGGCTGGGGTGCTGAAATCTCGACCGCTGTTCCGGCCTTCGGCGGCGCCTTCCTCGGCACCGTTGGCTATCGTGATGCCAAGGACGTTGATAACGGCTCCTACAAGTTCAAGCGTTGGAACGCCGCTGTTGGCTACTCCTATGCGTTCAGCAAGCGCACCAGCGTCTACGCTGCTGCCGGCTACGCTCAGGAAAAGTCCGACGCCCAGGACCGCAAGGCCAGCGCCGCTCAGGCTGGTTTCGGCCTCGTCCACAAGTTCTAATCTCGTAAAAGAGATCAGCAGAAGTTCGCCATTCTGCTGAGAACTTGAAAGGAAAAAAACCGCATTCCGTAAGGGGTGCGGTTTTTTTGTCGGGGGACGCACTGAAACCCGCGGGCTGATATTGCCTCTTTGTGCGAAAAAGCGGGGTTTGTTGCATGAATACAACACTTTCTTGAGGTATTACCCCGTTTAGGTTTTGCTTTCTAATTATATGAAATTAAACGATAAAAATTTATAATCAGCAGAGATAGGCCCTGAAGGCTCATTGACTTTGAAACTGCCTATTTGCAATATTCATTTCAAGGCAGATCGCATAACAACTATCTGATTTGCCGCTAATGCAAGAAAATTCACACACTGGAGAATTTTTCATGAAGAAGTCTCTCATCGCCGCTGCTCTGCTCGGCACCTTTGCTGCCTCCGCTTTTGCGGCTCCGTCCGTCACGCTGTACGGCCGTATCGACACGAGCCTAGCCTATACCCACCTGAACGCTGACAAGGCTGGTGTTGACTCCACCGACACGGTTTCGATGGAATCCGGCTTCTCCACGGGCAACCGCTGGGGTCTGACTGGCACGGAAGACATTGGCAACGCCAAGGTTGGCTTCGTGCTCGAATCCGGCTTCAACTCTGATGACGGCGCCTCTGGTCAGGACGGCCGCCTCTTCGGCCGTGAAGCTCAGGTGAACGTCTCCGGTGCCTACGGTACCCTGTACGCCGGCCGTATCGCCTCCGTCGTGTCTGACTCCGGCTCCATCGGCTACCTCGGCGATGTGTCCGCCTTCCCGTCCGCCTTCGGTATCGTTGGCAACCAGGCTGGCTCCACCGGTTCCGCCTACGCCCGTTACGACAACACGATCGCCTACCAGACCCCGGCTTTCTCCGGCCTGCAGGCTGCCGCTCTGTACTCCTTCAAGGCTGACTCCAAGAAGGATACGACTTCCCGTGAAAACTCCGCCGCTGCCGACCGCTACGCTGGTGCCGCTCTGCGCTACAAGGCTGGCAAGGCTGCTGTCGTTCTCGCTGGCGACTACACCCTGTACAGCAACACCACCTACAAGGATCAGGATAACGGCTACAGCGTGATCCTCGGCGGCAATTACGACTTCGGCGTTGCCAAGGTCTTCGCCAAGGCCACCTACTTCGACAACCAGCTGAACTATGTCGATTCCTTCAAGCTCATCCCCGACACCGTCGCTCTGAAGGGCTGGGGTGCTGAACTGTCGACGGCCGTCCCGGCTTTCGGCGGCACGGTTCTCGCCACCGTTGGCTATCGTGATGCCAAGGACGTGGATAACAGCGCCACCAAGTTCAAGCGTTGGAATGCCGCTCTCGGCTACGCCTACGCGTTCAGCAAGCGCACCAGCGTTTACGCTGCTGCCGGCTACGCTCAGGAAAAGGCCGACTCCAATGGCCAGAAGCCGTCCGCCGCTCAGGCTGGTTTCGGCCTCGTCCACAAGTTCTAATCTCGTAAAAGAGACCAGCAGAAGTTCGCCATTCTGCTGAGAACTTGAAAGAAAAAACCGCACTCCGAAAGGTGTGCGGTTTTTTTTGCTGTGCGAGGACGATGTAATGCGTTTTAGGAAAAAGAAAAGGTTCCTATACAGAGCAGGTGTTGTATGGATACAACACCAAAGACATAACTAACAAGCTATAAGAATATTGTTAAATTAGTGTTAAGTTATCAATAATAAAAATTAAATTTCAAATAACATCAAAATTTTAAAATAGAAGAGGGTGAGGAAAATTTTGTGGGTGACTCTGAGATAATTGCTCTTGGAGGAGCCT
>OOCS01000033.1_pt1 | contig 149243 bp, 140 predicted proteins | sample 1671411 | NCBI WGS metagenome assembly OOCS01 (sample SAMN06348154, study PRJEB24527) | human gut metagenome | biome: human gut; feature: ankylosing spondylitis patient; material: feces | host: Homo sapiens | place: China | collected 2015-10 | reverse complement strand
GAAAAGCCTGTAAAATAAGGAAAGTTCAGGAAATCTCTCCACAAATTCCGATTTATACATATTCTATCACACATTCATCTTTCCCACAATCACTTATTTTTCACCCATCCACTGAGGAAACTAATCTTCGGACACTATATTTCGTCCTTCCCACCCTCTTATCATACATCATCTGGTATAACACAGATTACCTTCCTCAATGCACCCTCAAAATCTCCCTATAAACAGATGCAATCCCTCACCAGAAACAACCATATCACAAGTAATCACTTACCACTGCTTCTGTTCACCACATCAAAAAATATATCCATTCGTACATTTTCCATCGCAGCTCTGTTTTCCTACAGCAATGTAAACATTGCTGTTTACACCAGAACCACATCTCTGTGCAACCTTGCATCAAAGATACAAGGTTCGCGGGCGCGCTCAGATACTTACGAGCAAACTCGACGCATCTTCACTTTGCCTTCGCGCAAAAGATTGAAAGAGCAGCCAAATCAGCCACTCTTCCTTATGCTTTCTATATCTTTGAAGTTTTAATGTCTCCGCTCCGCTTCGGTCGGTGCAAAACGGACATCCACCGGATGTCCTGCACCCTCATTTGTGGTATGGTTCACCGTAACACCATTTCGGATTTTCATTCCTCAGCGTAATCAGGTACTTTTGCATCCAGTGAGGTTTGATTCCTCAATGGAATTTGTCGTAGTTTACTTTTGTAATACAGTAATCCTCAATGGAATCAAGAAAATTTTGTCCATTGATGATTACATGTGTAAGTCAAGCTGTTACTTAGTCTTTTTTATAAAATCTTGAATAATAGTCAGAACAGTTTCAGAAAAATATATATTTCCTCCATGTTCGTCCCAATCCTTTATCTCATAATACTCCACGCTGTGATTTTTCTCTTCCAATTTTTCATATAAAGTTCTGCTATTTTCAACAGAAACAACGGGATCGTTTATACAATGAAACATCAATACAGGTGGCAATATTATATCCTCACTAATTAAAGATGTACATGATGCTTTATATGCAATTTCTTCATTTCCCTCAATACTATCAATTCCCAAAAGAACTGTTGATGGGCGAACAGACATCCAAGGTGGTAATGGCTCATTGGAACAAATCAAAATATCAGAGGATGCACTCTCTAAAATAACTCCTTTTACATTCGGCATTTCAATCATTCCACAAGCGTTATGTAACACTGCCATCATAGCTAAATGCCCCCCTGAAGAATGTCCCATAAGGTAAGCTTCTTTTATATCAAACGGAAGGTTAAATTTTGTTATTTTTTCTACAACGCACTCCATCGCATTTTTAATATCCTCTATCTGCGCTGGAAAAATTGCAATATCAGACTCACGAACCTCAATTGATACAATTGCAGCCCCCTTTTTCGCTAACTCTACGAGTTTTGGAATATCATTATACATTTCTTGTTTGTGCCATGCTGCACCAGTAATATAAAAAATAACTGGATATTTCTTTTCAAGTCCTTTTTTACTATATGGCATAATAACTTGCAAATGGCGTTTACAATTTCCATAATCAAAATATTCCCAATTTGGGGAATACAGCCATTCCAAATCATCAAATTTAACTGCTATTTCTTTCTTCATTATGTTCTCCTATATACTTTCACTATACTGCTATTTCAATTTTTAATTCACTGCATACTCTCTTTTACTATTTATTAACCCCAAATATTATAACCAAGTTTCCATTTCTCCTGAATCACCAAATCCAAATTTTTCATATAAATGTCGTCCTGCCGATGATGGCTTTAGTTTTATATTGTGTACCCCTTTATTTTGCAACCATTTAATCAGCTCCGCCATTATCTTTGAAGCATAACCACTTCTCCTCTTTTCCGGAACACAATATATATCAATTATATAGCCATACGTTGGAGTTTTGAAAAAACAAAACGGAACATCTTCTTTGATCACAGCACCTCCGCACGCAATAACAGTATCATTTTCATATATTAAATAATGACAACCTTTCCCATCCTGATATAATTCTTTATATTTCTCATATATCTTTTTTTCAGCATTATCCTGTAATAAAGATATTGAACCTACTTCTATAAACATTTCCATTTTCATTTTAACTACGACATCTAAATCTTTGATTTCAGCTTTTTTTATTTCCATAACAATACTCCAATTTACAGTTTCTATTTGCATTACCATTATCATTCTACCATAAATACCATATTCTTACAACGCACCCCCTTTCATCTCTTGATTACATTTTCTCCATCATAGTCGAATCACAAATGCCAATTTTTCCTCTTTTAAAGCAGAAAAAAGGATGCCTCTTTCGATGCACCCTCCTGTAAACATAAATATTCTGTTAGTTGTCTTTTGAACTTGATACTATAAAAATCAAATTCTATTCTTATGGTTGTATTCTCTATGTTATTTTAAAAGTTTCCTTCCAATATTTCTATTCCGTAATATAGTAAGCCAGTTCAAGAGCAATATCAAAATGTCCTGCATCATGCTGTGTATGCTTTACTTGATCTTTCTTCATCTGTTCATCCCATTTAGGTGCATCTAACAAATCACCACAAGTAAAAAAGAAGTAGGCATTAAGTTTTCTATAATCACATACAGCTTGAACAGCAGCACATTCCATTTCGACAGAAATGCAGCCATCGGCTTTACGTTTTTCAAAATTCGCTCTCGTTTCTCTATGCACCGCATCTGTTGTCCATGTTTTTCCTTTCACATAAGGCAAACCGACTGTTTCCATAAACTTCGCTACTACATCTGCATTTTGGATTTTAATATAATCTGAAGCAGGCGCATAATGATATGAAGTTCCTTCATCACGATAAGCCTCAGTAGGCACCATAACCTTTCCACGTGCAACCTCTTTATTCAAACATCCCGAACCACCAAAAACAACATATTTATCTGTGTTAATAATCGACATAGTATCTTCTATATCTGCCACACATGCCGGTGCTCCAACATAAGACATATATACAGCAAAATACCTATTCTTATACTCAAATCCATAAACAGGATTCACTCCATTAGATGAAAATAAATCTCCAATTTTTTTACACTCAAAATTTTCTAAAACATATTTTAAAATCACATGAGAAAATGTAAGAATGCAGGCATCTACCTTAACCGCATTATCGTTACGATTAACCTTAATTATTTCTTCCGATAAATTATCAAATGTATCTGTTATCATTTTTTAACCTCCAAGCCAGCAAATATTTATATTAATGCTTATTGTATCGTATATTTGTCCGTTGAGTATTACATATATATAATAATCTTATACATTATTTTTGATGACTGATAATCCATTGCAATATATCCTCTGCTCCTATTTTACCAGAGGCTAAATCAAGTATTATATCACTCAATTCCGTTTGCGTGTATGAAAGTTCATAACCATTTAATGCTAAAAATACCAGCATCACATGAGAATCTAAGCGTTTATTTCCATCAATCATAGGATGATTCTTTACAATTCCAAAACAAAGTTGTGCTGCTTTTGCTTGTATACTTGGATATAACTCTTCATCTCCGAATGACTGAAATGGATTAGCAAGTGCTGAATCAAGCATCCCATCATCACGAATACCGTTACTACCGCCAGTAGTCTCAATCAGCCTTTTATGAAGTAAAACGACCTGCCCTTTGCTTAATCTTATCATTTGGCAAGTACCTCATAAGCTTCCATATTCTGCTTAATAAGGCGTTCTGATATAGCAAACACGTCCTCCGTGGATGCTATTTTTTCCTGTTCTGCTTTGCCAAAGTCTATTACAAGATATTTTGGCACATTATTTTTAAGAATAACCGCTGTACCATGTTCGTCAACAACTCGAGCAACCTTTGAAAAATTCTGATTAGCTTCTGTTATAGAAATCATTGTATTTGTATCTACTGTCATAATATACACCTCTCTTTCACTTATATTATATACAAATCATACAATAAATACAAGCTATTTTTATACCTATTATTTCTGTTATTTCAAACCAATAAAACTATATATTCTTCTAAAATGATTAGAAGAAAAGCCATGACAACTTCTCTTCCATACAATTACTATATAATAAACATCATTACCTTGAATAAATTGGAATTTTTACCCGCTTCTATTGTTTATAGTTTGCTTCAAGCCATCTAGCAACACCATCTTCGTCATTCGACAAAATCACCTCTGTTGCAAATTGTTTTAAATCATTATGTGCATTTGCAACAGCATAACTTTTATCAGCCATTTGAAACATGTCTATATCATTTTTTCCATCACCAAACACAATTAGCTTTTCACAATTCAACATGCTTTGTAATTGCTTTATAGCATTTGATTTTGATGCTTCTAACGGCATAATTTCTAACCACTGTTCATTTGTATAAATATCCGTCTGATATACACAATGATATTTATCCTTATATTTATCATACAAAGGCATAAGTTTTTTTGGCTCATCAATACAAGTAATATAAAAAATATTACCCTCTTTCAACTCAGACAATGAATTCACCTCATTTGTTCGAACATCGCCTTTACGGCTTTCGAGGAACATATTCATACCCTCTGTACACATTTTTCGCACAAACGAAAATTTTTCCACATTATCAATGTATGCGTAAACAATGGGATACACATTATTACTAAACAAATCTTCTAGTACTGAATGTACTGAATCATCAAAATAATTAGCAATTAATATTTTTTCCGTAATATTATCAATCACAAATGCTCCGTTATATACAATCAACGGAATTTTTGCATTTATTCCTTCGGTCACTTTTTTAGCTGTAACTAAAGAACGTGCCGTAGCATAGGAAAAAATCATCCCTTCTTCCACCAACGAATTGATTACTTGATTTGTGTATTTAGAGGTTACTTCGCTACTTCTCAATAATGTCCCATCTAAATCTGAAACATACAAATTACTCATGCATTTTCCTCCGTCAAATATCGATTTACATTTTCTTTTATCATTCTAACACTACTACCATATTCTCACAATCCCCCTGCTTCATCTCCTTGTTACCTGATTGCTTTTTTTCCATCATAGTCGAATCACAAATGCCAATTCTTCCTCTTTCAAGGCAGAAAAAAAGGATGCCTCTTTCGAAGCACCCTCCTGTAAACATAAATATTCTGTTAGTTGCCTGTTGAACTTGATACTGATTGTATCAACTGACCTTGTTTTGCGGTCTATCGTTATTTCCTCTATCATCAAATGCATTAGTGTTCTTACTTCCTCGACCTTGCTTTTTTCAATGATTGGTTTAATCAGCTTTAATATAGTTTTGACCTGTTCAATAGAATAGCTACATTTTGTATTTTTACTAATCTGTTCTCTGGCAGAATACAAATTCTTTTTATATTATCGCTGATTTCCCCTCTATATTATATTGCTTGCGTACCTCAAATACTTCTTTTCCGTCTGCTGTTCCTATTACTGTAGTCTCCACATTAAATTTAAATTCATCCATTGCGTTTTCCTTTGCTTTCCACATTTCCATTATCCATTCCTGTCCTTCTGATTTTTCCATCTTCTTGACTTTCAGTCAAGAAGCATCCCTCGCTTTCAGCTCGGTCAATCAAGAATCATCAGTCTGATACCGTTATCCTTGAACCATTGCAACTCCGCTTTTATATCTGCTTTATTTCTAGACAGACGATCTAGGCTCATGATGTATAGTGTGTCACCTCTACGCAATACAAACCGCCCTTTTAATACCTAATATCCTCCTCTCTCTAAGTCTTTACCTGATTGCTTATCAGTAACAATGTTTTCTTCTGGAACATACTTTACCAACTCCGCCAGTTGTCTATCTAAATTTTGTTCTGTTTATGATACTCTAGCATAGCCAAATATTCTTCCCTGTGATATTTCACTCACGGTTCACATTCTCCTTCCTTAAAAATATGAAAAAGGATAAAGAACATATCGCTCTTTATCCTTTTTATAATATTATGTGTTTTATGTATCTAATTTTACTATAAATGTTCTTCATGTCAACAAACTGGAATTGATCACTCTCTAAAGAACTGACACATCGGTTGCTTTTTTATTCCGCTCTCTAATCGAAAGAACAGTTGCCATTACTATAATAATTATTTTACAAGCATAAGATACATTTTGATTACCACCTACTACTAATTGTGAGAAAACATTGATTAACGAATGTGTCATCACACATATCCACAAACTGTTTGTCTTTATAAATAAAGCGGATAAAATAAAGCAATTAGTCAACAATCCAAACAAAAATCCAAACACCTGTACTTGTGGCAATGTTCCTTCAATGTAGAAATAAGAAAAATGCCATATTCCCCATACAGCAAAAGTAATTATCGTTGATGTGATATAATTATGGCGTTCCTGTAAAACAGGTTGAAAAACATATCTCCATCCTACCTCTTCAATTCCACCAAATATGATTGCTTTAAAAAATAGAACAAGTGGAATATACCACGCACTTAGCACTAATTTTCCATTAAACACAACATAGCAAAAATCCAATAACAAGAATAAAAGCACAAATAAATAACTGCAAAATTTTTGTTTTACAGCGAAAAAATCTTTCAGTATTTTCTTTATACTGTATTTTTTGTACTTTTCTGCGATAATAGTGCCCCACAGAGCAGATGAAACTCCTCCAATCCCAATAGCAACCATTCCAACAAGAGTCGTATAATCTACAATCATACCACTACTACGCAATATAAATACTATAATACATATCATCCATATTTGCCCCAAAGTTCCTATCAAATAAAGGGCAATTGCTTTATTTCGGCTCAAAAATATCACCTACAACTTTCGATTTGTACATATTCTATCATACATTTATCTTTCCAACAATCACTTATTTTTCACCCCATCCACTGAGGAAACTAATCTTCAGACACTATATCTTGTCATTCCCACTCTCTCATCATACATCATCTGGTATAACACAGATTACCTTCCTCAATGCACCTTCAAAATCTCCCTATAAACAGATGCAATCCCTCACCAGAAACAACCACATCACAAGTAATCACTTATCCTCACTTGCGTCAATCCCATCAAAACGTATATCAGCTATTACATTTTTCAGCAAACCCCCGTTTCACACCCATTTACAGCCACATTCCTGTAAAAAAATTGGAAGAGTAACCAAATCAGCCACTCTTCCTTATACTTTCTATATCTTTGAAGTTTTAATTTTCTCATTTGTGGTATGGTTCCCCTGCATTTATCCTATATGCCCTGTATATCTGCTCCAGCAGAACCACCCTCATAAGCTGATGCGGAAATGTCATTTTTGAAAAACTCAACAATTCGTTTGATTTTTTTAGTATATCTTTATCTATCCCTATTGAGCCGCCTATTATAAAAATAATATGACTTACCCCGTTTATCCCAAGCTTGTCTATCTTGTCCGCAAATTCCTCTGATGAATATTGTTTTCCCTGTATGGCAAGTGAGATAACATATGCCCCGTCTTTTATGTATTTTGTGAGTCTTTCCCCTTCTTTTGCCCTTATTATATCTTCCTCATGCTCACTGGCATTATCCGGTGTCTTTTCATCTGCAACCTCTATTATTTCCAGTTTGCAATACCTGCCAAGCCGCTTTTTATATTCATCTATTGCCATTGTAAAGTATTTTTCTTTTATCTTTCCTACCGTCAGAAGTGTTATTTTCATCGTTCCCTCTTTTCCTTGTTTTGATTATCTTAAGCATCCTTCCTCAAGTGCAAGGCTTATGCAAAGTGCATGATTTATCCTCTCAAGTATCTCATCATCGAGATGGCAGACCTTTTCACGCAATCTTGATTTATCTATAGTCCTTATCTGTTCAAGCAATATCACTGAGTCTTTGATTATGTCATACCTGTTCACCTCAAGTGCTATGTGTGTCGGCAGTTTTGCCTTGTTCATTCTCGATGTTATTGCCGCACATATAACTGTCGGACTGTGTTTGTTTCCCATATCATTCTGTATTATAAGCACAGGGCGTATCCCTCCCTGCTCTGAACCCACTACCGGTCTTAAATCTGCAAAATATATATCTCCCCGCTTTATATTCAAAATTTTCACGCTCCTATCACAATAATCTGGAATTGACTGAGCAGCTTTAAGAGTTGTTTCTTCATTGAAATCCAAAAAGACAAACTCTATCAATCGCTCTTAAACTGGATTTGACTTAGCAGTTCTGAAAACATTTCCTGACTTAACATCAATAAAATGTACTCTTACAACTGCTCATAATCCGGAATTGCATTTTATGTAATTCTTTATGCATCCTATAGTGTTATTTCTTTCCATCTTTATCGTTTTTATACATATGTATCTTTAAAAAGCATGAATTTTTTACTATAGCCAGAGACTTATTCTAATACTCCGGATAAAAATCTTTTGTCGCAACTACTTTTCCGCCTCTGTAATACACTCTCGGTATTCTTTTTCCTATGTCGCAAACAAATTCATAATTAAATGAATATGACATATCTGCCACTTCTTCTATTGATATGTACTCATCTTTGTCCCTGCCGACAAGAGTTACCTCATCGCCCTGTTTTATATCAGGCTGACTGCTTATATCTACCATAAACTGATCCATGCATATTCTTCCAATTATCGGAAAACTTTTTCCCTTTATAAGAACTCTGCCCCTGTTTGACAATACTCTTGAATAGCCGTCAGCATATCCTACCGGTATCGTTGCCACTACCGTTTCACCGGTTGTCGTATATGTACCGCCATAACCTATCTCTACTCCGGCTTTAAGTGTCTTTACAAATGACACATAAGATTTTATCTCCATCGCCGGTGTTAGTTTTAATTTTGTTTTATCTACTTCCTCAGACGGATACATTCCATATACACATATTCCGTCTCTTACCATATCGAGGTTTACTTCCGGCTTTTCTATTATTCCGGCACTGTTTGACACATGTTTTACAGGTATTTTAATGCCTGCATCTTCTATTCTTTTTACAAAATCCATATATCTCTCAAACTGCTTCATGGCTTTTGTCTTATCTTTTTCATCCATTGTCGCAAAATGCGTAAAACAGCCCTCGATTTCTATTCCGGGAAGCTCTGCTATCTTTTTTATAACCGCAAGACTTTCATCGTCCTGCTTAAATCCTATCCTGCTCATTCCGGTATCCAGTTTTATATGAACTTTAGCTTTTTTCCCCATTTTTTCTGCCGTATCCGACATTTTTTTTGCCATATCATACTCAAATACCGCTGTTGCTATATCATATTTTATCATTGCACTGTAAAGAGGTGCCGGCGTATATCCAAGTATAAGTATAGGTTTATTTATGCCTGCCTGCCTTAACTCTATTCCTTCCTCTAGTATGGCAACACCGTATGCATCCGCAACATCCTCTAATGTTTGTGCGACCATGACAGCTCCGTGACCGTATGCATCTGCTTTTATTATAGCCATAAGTTTTGTTCCGGGTTTTGTAAGTGCTTTTGCATTTACAACATTTTCATGTATCGCATCAAGGTCTATATCAGCTTTCACTCTGTAGTATTCTTTTATTTTATTCGTACTCATTTTAATCCTCATTTCTCAGTTTTATTTACCATAATCTCCACTATCTACCTAGGCATTACATCCTGAAGCATATCTATTATATCAGATGCCGTCATACTGTACCTGCTTTTTGTCTCAGTGTATTTTTCTGCCGTCAGTCCGTGAACATATACCCCAAATGCAGCAGCAAGTGCCGGCTTCATTTTTATGTCCTGTGCCGCAATGCCTGCTATTATGCCACTTAATACATCGCCTGAACCGCCTGTTGCAAGTGCATTATTTCCTGATGTATTTATATATATCTTTCCGTCCGGTATGTTTCTTCCCTCACCGACAACTGTTCTCGCATCTTTTAAGACTATGTTACATTCAGCCTGTGCCGTTGCATAGTACGGCATATCATTTTTTATCTCATCCGTTGTCTTCCCTGCAAGTCTGCTCATTTCTTTTAAATGCGGTGTCAATATAAAGTTTGTTCCAAGATTACCGAGGTCATGCTCTTTATTTTCTATAAATTCAGCTAAAATATTTAGTCCGTCGGCATCTATGACAACAGTTTTGTCTTTCACTTTTAATATGCGTTTTACAAGCGACTTTGCTTTAATACTTTTTCCAAGTCCCGGACCTATCACAATAACATCAGCCCAGCCGATTGCCTCTTCTACCTCTTTTTTAGGTGTAAAATCTATGCCATCCTCAAATTCTTCATCATAGCTTCCCACTATAGCTTCAGGCAGTTTTGTCTTTAATATCTGCATATTTTCTTTTGCCGTAAGGACTCTCACCAGACCACATCCTGCTCTATAGGCTGCTGCGGCACTGAAATAACAGGCTCCGCACATTGCCTCGCATCCCGCTATCACAAGAACTTTGCCGTAGCTTCCCTTATTTGTCCGCATTTTTCTCTGTGGCAGCATACAGTAAAGGTCATTTTTTTCAAATGTATATGCTTTTGGTGACACGCTTTCTACTGCTTTATCCGGAAAACCTATGTCTTTGACCTTTATCTCGCCTGAATACACTGCACCCGGAAACAGCAACATTCCTCTTTTTAAATTTCCAAATGTAACTGTCATGTCTGCTTTTACGGCTGTTCCAAGTATTTTCCCGCCTGTGGCATCTACTCCCGACGAAATATCAACAGAAACAATATAAGAATTGCTGCCGTTTATTTTCTCTATAATTTCTCTATATTCACCTGTTATCTCTCTTGACAAACCAATTCCAAAAATGGCATCTACTATAATATCATATTCATTTTTTTTCATGTCCGTGACAAAAGAAATCCCAAGATTTTTTGCTATTTCAAGCTGTTTTTTCATTTCTTCACTTGCGTGTTCAATATTTCCTACAAGCTTTATCGCAGTTTTTATCCCGTCATGTTCTAACATTCTTGCTGCCGCTACTCCATCGGCTCCGTTATTTCCCATTCCTGCAACTACAAGTATTTTTGAATTAACATTTTTTAGTTCCACAGATTTTTTGCACCTTTGCGAATTCAAAAAATTATCTTCTGTTTTTCTCTTAACACAGGCATTAGCAGACAATTCTCCATATACCTTTTCAATCTCCTCTACAACACCAAGTGCAGCTCTCTCCATCAGTACAAGTGACGGAATACCAATCTCATTTATCGAAATATTATCTATCTGCTTTGCTTCTTTTGCATCAGTTATATATCTCATGTCTTAATCCCCCTCTGCTACCACATATGCCATTGCCAATTTATCCGTATCACTCAATGATATGTGAATTTTTGTTATACCTTTTTCTTTTACAATTTTTTCTGCTTTTTCGGAAAGATTTACATATGGTTTTCCTTTTTCATCTCTGAGTATCTCAATATCTTCAGGCATACAATTTAAAAAGCCGGTTCCAAAAGCTTTTGCTACTGCTTCTTTTCCGGCAAAATTAGTGGCAGCACAACTCTTTCTTCTTTTTATAAGTTCTCTTTCTGCCTCTGTATAATATTTATTTAAAAAACTATGTTTTTCACAACTTTTAAGCACACGCCCAACTTCAACAATATCTGTCCCGACACCAATAATCTTACTCATTATTTTTTACTTGAAATGTTTTCTTCTACATTTCCCTTCCATACATGATTGTTTTTATCAAAAATTTCTACTATCTGTGCTCCAAGAAGATTATGCATATATTTATACAACTCCGTATTTCGCATCTCCTTGTCCTGCTTGGCAAGAATCCTGTTTTTTAGTTCTTCTCTTGCCGCATTTATCCACGCATCGAGTTCCTCTATAACGGCTGTATTTTCCGTAAGTTCCCTGTAACATACATCCATGCAGGCAATGAGCAGCTCTTTATTTGCAATCTGTATCTCTGCCGGAAGCTGTCTTTGTAGCTGCTGTGCCTCGGCTGTCTTTTGGTTTATCTCATCAATCATCTTCTGATTTGCATCCTGCTTTTTATTTCTCAGCTCTGCGTCAGGCTCATGCCCATCCGTCATATTGTTTACAATATTTTCCATGACGACTTTCTTGGCTTTCTCATATTCCTTTAAATCATTTGAGGACTGTCCCTGCTGCTTGATAAGATCAAGAAGATGTTCTTCAAGTTTTTTTATTTTATCAGTTTTTCTAAAGTCCGGAAATAACTCATGCCACTTTGGGTCTAATACCAACACAGGAATCTGTTTATTCTTAAGTGCATCTAAATAAAAGTAAGTCATATCCTTGCTCTGTTTCTTTTTCTTTCTGCCAAACATTAAAATCTTCCTCCCGAAGTAAAACGGACATTCGCAATCCGCTTCGCTGCTTGCTCATTAACGCAGTCGCTTTATTTTTAATTATATTCCGTCACTTAACATAAGTCAATTGCATAGTTGTTCATTTTTATGTATAATAGTAACTGTAACAATGTAAATTGGAACAAATTCTTAAACTACGGAGAAAGGACAAAAATTTATGAACTTTGAAAATGCAAAAAACAAACTTAAAGAATATGCACAGGAACACATTCTTGACTATTATGATGAATTAAATGACTCACAAAAAGAGGCTCTCTTAAGACAAATTGACGAGACTGATTTTTCAGTTACCTCTAAAGTAATAGATGGTAAAGCCGAGGATAACAGAGGAGTTATAACACCTATAAAAGCTATGACGCTGACTGAAATCAATGCTTCAAAAGAACATTTTAAATCACTAGGTCTTGAAGCTATCCGTGCCGGCAAAGTCAGTGCAGTTCTCTTAGCGGGCGGTATGGGAACAAGACTTGGTTCGGACAACCCAAAAGGTATGTATGACATAGGTATCACAAAACCGGTCTATATTTTTCAGCGTATTATCAGAAATCTTCTTGATGTTGTTGACGAAGCCGGTGTATGGATTCACCTCTTTATTATGACAAGTGATAAAAATCATGAAGCGACAACTTCGTTCTTTAAAGAACAAAATTACTTTACCTACAACCCTGATTATATTCATTTTTTCAAGCAGGATATGGCACCTGCCGCAACTTATGAAGGCAAGGTATATATGGAAGCAAAGGATAAGATTGCCACTTCCCCTAATGGAAATGGCGGTTGGTTCTCATCTATGCAAAATGCGGGAATTGTCGATATAATCCACAAAGAAAACATCGAGTGGATCAATGTTTTTGCTGTTGATAATGTTCTCCAGCGTATTGCTGACCCATGCTTTATCGGTGCAACTATAGACCAGAAATGCACTGTCGGTGCAAAAGTTGTAAGGAAAGCAGACCCCGACGAAAAAGTCGGTGTTATGTGCCTTGAGGATGGACGACCATCTATCGTCGAATACTATGAGCAGACAGAAGAACTTCGCAACACAAAAGATGAAAACGGTGACCCTGCATATAACTTTGGCGTTATTCTCAATTATCTTTTCCACGAACCTGAACTTGAGGAGATATGCAACAACGAACTCCCACTTCATATCGTAGAAAAGAAAATACCTTATATGAATGAAAACGGTGAATTTATCAAACCTGAATCTCCAAACGGATATAAGTTTGAAACTCTTATCCTTGATATGATTCATATGCTTGATACTTGTCTTCCGTTTGAGGTTGAAAGAAATAAAGAATTTGCACCTATCAAAAATAAAACAGGTGTCGATTCCATCGAAAGTGCAAGAAAACTTCTTAAGGAAAACGGCATAGAATTGTAATATTAGAACTTTTGTAATTAAAAAGAACAGGATTTATAATAATATACTTTAAATCCTGTTCTTTTCTACATTAATCTACTCAGCATCCTCAACAAAATGAGAATTGAAAAATTCTTCTGTCAGCATCTCAATAAATGAAACATTTAAATCCGGATACTTCTTTATAAGGATTGATCTGATATGTGCCATAACTATAAGGTCATTCTCCTCATCTGAAACAGAATCGTCAATCCACTTTTCCACTCTCTCTTTAGTAATATTTTCTTCAAGCCATTTATTTAACTCTTCTGTAAGGATTTCTTCCTCCGGAATCTGAAGTTTAATCTTCTTCGACTTGACTACTGAAACAACTCCCATAACTATAAATCCGACAAATAATGCCGCTATGACACAAAATACAAATATGTTGTAATCAATAGCGATAATATCAAGTTTACATAATGTAAGATATGCTATACCTAGAATACCGAATATGATAAATGTAATCCCTGAAAATTTAACATCCTTATACTCATCTTCTTTTTTTACATATGCCTTTGACGGTGTATATAAGATGTCCGCCGTATCTTCTTCTATCTCATCGTCAGTGATGACATTATCGTGAAGATCGTCCTCCTCAACAAGTTTTTCATCATCTTCACTCTCATCCTTGTTTATATCCCATTGCTGTTCTGTTTCATCAGCCTGAGTATCAGCATCTATTGCACTCTCCATATCCGTACCAGAGGACTCCTCTGTCTGGTCGAAATCGGCATTTTCTGTTCCATCAACTGAAACATCTTCTGAGTCCTGCTGTGCATATGCTTCTTCCTGTGCTTTCTTTAAAGCCTCCTGTTTCTGCTTTTCCTTGTCTTCCTCTAATGCAAGCTGAAAACCTTTAAACAGTTTTTCAACCTGCTTTTCATATCTTGATGGCACGGTCACTATAGTAATTCCGTCCCTTATGACTTTCTTAGCATTTTCAATCTTTGAATATCCGAGATACTCGATAAAATTTTCTGCCATTTCATCATCTTTTAAATCACAGATCTCAACTACATCAAAGTCATCCGCTGTACCTTCAACAAGTTTTTCACCGCAATCTGCACATACTGTTATACCGTCACGATATTCAGTTTTACATTTTGGACACCACATCGTTTTTCCTCCTGGTTTTTGCTTTGTAATTGATATAATGTTATCATACAGCCACAAAAATGACAAGCTGGTAAGCCTCTTTATCACACAATTATCACAAAATCAAAAACTATCTGCTTACAAGTCCGACTATCAAAAGCTCTACACCTATCTGGTCATCTAATATTCCTGTCTTAAACTTCTGCTCCGTGTCAAGACTGCTCTCTAATGCATTTTTAAGCTGTTCTCTTTTAAAACCTGCTGCCTGTCTCTGATAATTGCCGACAAAATAAGGTGAAATACCAATCTTTGCTGCTATCTCATTCTTTGCTGCTCCTCCTAGTGAACTTATCTGAAGAAGTATATTAAAATGTCTTATGAGCATATACAAAATATAAGATGGAGCTTCTTTTAACTCAATCAGTTCATTATACAATTTCAAAGCCTTATCTGCATCTGATGCACCGACCGCATCCACCATCTGAAAAATATGATTTTGGAGAAATGCAGGACATATCTCGTCTATATCGGCAATCGTCACTTCCTGCCTGTCTCCTGTATATGCAACAAGCTTGTCAATCTCATTTGAGAGACTGTAAAGATTATTGTCCACTCTTTGCAAAAAATACTCCATCGTCTGTCTGGTGAACACTTTCCCGGCATCTTTTAATCTTCTCGCCGCCCAGTTTAATGTCTCCTGTGCGTCCTTAAGTTTAATCTCAGCAGCTATTCCGTTTTTGTTTACATATTTATATAACTTGTTTCTCTTGTCGATCTCTTTTTCAACAAAAATAATAATCGTACTGTCAGGCATATGCTCAAGATAATCAGCAAAATCATTTGATGTTTTAAAAAGACCACTGTCCTGAATAACAATAAGCCTGTAATCACTGAAAAACGGCAATGTATCGGCTATGGACTGTACCTCACTTAAATCAATGCCTCTATTTTCAAATTTTGAAAAATTCATCTCATCACTGTTTTCCAGAATAAAATGCTTAAGATTTTCCCTGTAATTTTTTTTGAGCAATTCTTCACTGCCGTAAAGAAGATACAGATTGTGAAACTTCCTCTGCTTTATGTCATCCTTAATACGATTCATATAAGTTCTCCAAAAATAGTGTTAAATCAATGATATGTTCTAAATAAACCTACTACTTTTCCAAGTATATCGACATTGTCTACGATAATGGGATCCATAGTATCATTTTCAGGCTGAAGTCTGAAATGACCGTCCTCTTTATAAAATGTCTTAACCGTGGCTGAATCATCGACAAGTGCCACTACTAGCTCACCGTTTTCTGCAACACTCTGCTTATGAACAAGCACCTTATCTCCATCGAAGATACCTGCATTTATCATACTCTCACCACGGACATTTAAGATAAACGCTTCTCCCTTTGGCATATCTCCCGGAAGTACAGGCATATATCCCTCTATATTCTGCTCCGCAAAGATAGGCTCTCCTGCTGCCACTGAACCAATGATAGGAACATTTATGAGTTCTCTCCTCACCAGATTAAAGTCATCATCAATAATCTCAATGGCTCTTGGCTTTGTAGGGTCTTTCCTGATAAAACCGTTTTTCTCCAATGTCTCAAGATGAGAATGAACCGAGGATGTAGATTTGAGATTGACCGCCTCACAAATTTCACGAACTGCAGGCGGATATCCCTTATTTATAATCTCTGATTTGATAAAGTCTAATATTTCTTTCTGCTTTGCAGATATTCTTTCTTTTGCCATAACACTGCCCTCCCGAATATGTATTGTAATTTTGTATATTTTATCATATTTGCAAGACATTGTCAAACATATGTTCAAAGAATTTTCTATAAAAAGTAACAGTTCAGCCATAAAAAGATAATTGGCAATACAATGAGCTTGTTCATTGTATTGTTAAGTACCTTTTTATGGTAGAATAGCCTTTCATTTCTGAAATGAGTAAACATAAGCTGCAAAGCAGCGACTGACAGCTCGCTGGCAGGTTTATGAATGTAAGAAATGCAAGACTGAACTGTTACTATAAAAAATGCCCTCAAATATGAGAGCATTTTTCACATACTAAACTATAACCATCACAACTCCTCAGGTGTGATAATCTTTCCGTCAGACCAGATTCTTTCAAGGTCATAAAAAAGCCTGTCCTCCCTGTTAAACACATGAACGACAACATCACCGAAATCGAGCAGAACCCATGAACTGTTCTTGTCACCCTCCATCCTCTTCATCACATATCCTGCCTTGTGGAGATTCTCCTCAACATTTCTCACAAGTGCCTGTATCTGTGTAGAGCTTGAACCGCTTGCAACCACAAAATAATCTGCCATGATTGAAATCTCGGAAATATCAATTATCTTAATATCTTCGCCTTTCTTCTCATCAAGTGCATCAAAAACAATCTTTGCCATCTCTCTCTGTTTTGTCATATATTCTCTCCTTATTTTTATATACTGCTATAGGTATTTGCGAAACTATCATAAATCTTGATTAGATTGTGTAAATATAAACAATAATGTTAGCAGTGCACTTCTGTCACCGTCAGCACTTAATCAGCGTTTTTTGCTGATTTATGTACTGCTACGAGTGACAGGTAGCAAAAGCGTGCCTGCGTTATTATTTGTTTATATTTACACAATCAGCACAACATATAATCAGTTTTGCAATCACTTAATACCTTTTTCATCATGAATTTTTTTATAATATTTATAGGCCTCAACTGAATGTTCATCAATCTCTTTTTCTTTGCCTGCTTCACTTTTCTTTTCATCACTCAGATAAGACAATGTGTTTTTAAGTATAAGATATACGGCTTCGTCAAGGTCAACAAATGCCATGCTTCTTATAAGCTTAAAGTTTGGAAGTATCTTTCTGCCAGGCTCTATATAATCTGCCGTAAACACAATGGCTTCAAGAACCGACATAACAGGCTTTCCTGTCGTGTGGTATCTGACTGCCGAACATATCTCATCATTGTCTATTCCGTATTTTTCTTTTACATAATATGCACCGAGTTTTGCATGGAGCAGATATCCGTTTCTTTTCTCCGTCTCACTACATTCTATACCATATTTTTTACATTTTTCGATAAGCTCATCATCAGTCATGTATTTTGCACAGTCATGCAACAGCCCTGCCATTGCCGCGTCATCAACATTTAGACCATAACGCATTGCCATTGCCGCTGCAGTATAGCTTACACCTATCGTATGTGCATATCTTTTTTCAGATAATCTCTTTTTTAGTTTTTCCTGAATTTTTACATATTCATCTTTCATCCCTATACACCCGTCTTTCAGTCTTTCATCCTTATTCCGTTTACTTCTGTATATCAAAGCCATCTCACATATTGCTATATCGCATCATATAATCCATTTGCATTTATATAGTTCCATACTTCTTTGTCAAGGTATTTTTCCATGTTTTCTCCATGTGCGATACCTTCCCGTATCATGCTCGAACTTATATCCATCTGCCGCATATGCACAAAGCGTATATCCGCCTTGTCATACTGTTTTATAAGCTCTTTTCTTTTTTCTTTGAGTTCATCAGGTGTTGAGCCGTCACGCCCTATTGCTAATATGACCGCCCTCTTTAATATCTCTTGTGGTCTGTACCATTTATCCAGATAGAGCAGCGAATCCGCACCCATTATAAAATAATAGTTATCGTCTGGATTTTCTTCCTGTAACAGTCTTAATGTATCTGCCGTATATGTCGTACCTTTTCTTTGCAGCTCAAAATCCGAAAATACAAATTTATCATATTCTGAAACCGCCAGCTTTACCATAACGGCACGCTCGTTTTCAGGCAATATACTTTTGTCTTTTTTGTGCGGCGGATTTTTTGACGGCATAAATAAAATCTTGTCTAAATCCTGCTGCCGCAGACACACTTTTGCCATCTCCGTATGTGCAAGATGGATAGGATTAAATGTTCCTCCCATAATACCTACTTTACTCATTTGTCTTATACACCACCTGCATCTTCAGTTTTTAATCTATTATTTATTCTTTTTTACCTGATTTTTCTTTCTCATGCTGTCAGCCCTTGTCCACTCTGACTTTGTTCCACGCTTGATTTCTTTTGCTTTTCTTTTTGCTGCCTCTTTTTTCTTTTCAGCTCTTTTTTCTGCAAGACGGCGTTTCTCAAGTTTCTGCATATTCTGTTTATAGAGTATTATCTTTTTACCGATAACCTGCACAACCTCCGCTCCCGTTCTCTCAGCGATAAGTTTTGCAAGTTCATTCGTATCATCATCACAATTCTTTAATACATTTATCTTTATAAGTTCTCTTGCCTTTAATGCCGCTCTTATAGCTTCTATAGACTGTGGAGTAAGACTTGATTTTCCTATCTGGAAAATGCTGTCAAGCTTCATAGCCTGTGACTTTAATTCTGTTCTCTGTTTACTTGTCATTATTATTCTCCATTCTGTCATTATCTTTAGAATACGATAACAACCCGTTTCTTTCTTAATTTTGTTATAAAATTACTTTTTGTCAGGCGGATATTTTCAATCCGCTCTGCTACCTGCTCAATAAATGCGAACAGCAAAACTATTATACACAAAAAAATCATTTTTTTCCACACCAAAACAATACAATTTTGTAATATAACCGTATATTTATGAATAAATATGGATTAATACATATTTTACCTGTATAAAAGGATGATAACCATATGTCTGCGAAAAAAAATCTTTTATTTATAATGTCCCTTACTCTTTTTATTTCAAACATTATTTATATACCTCGTGCCACTGCAAAAGCCGCATTATCAATAGACTCAAAGACTGCCGTTCTTATCGAGAACAACAGCGGCAGAATCCTATACGAAAAAAACAAGGATAAGGAAATGATTCCGGCGAGCATAACCAAGATAATGACCTTAAATCTAATCTTCGATGCACTGTCATCAAAAAAAATCAAGCTGACTGACGAGGTGACAACAAGTGAATATGCCGCCTCAATGGGTGGCTCACAGGTCTTTCTTGAACCTGGCGAAGCACAAAATGTAGAGACAATGATAAAATGTATTTCCATCGCAAGTGCAAATGATGCCGCTGTTTCTATGGCTGAGTTTGTCGCCGGAAGTGAGACGGAATTTGTCAAACTTATGAACCAAAAAGCTCAAAAACTCGGCATGAAACATACTCATTTTAAAAATTGCAACGGTCTTGATGATTCCATCTCATCCGGGCATTTCAGCAGCGCCTATGATGTTGCACTCATGTCGAGAGAACTTATCACAAAACACCCCGAAATCTCAAAATATTCTACTACATGGATGGATAAGATAACCCACAAGACCAAAAAAGGTGAAAAAGAATTCGGACTTACAAATACAAATAAGCTTATCAGAACCTATACAGGTATAACGGGACTTAAAACCGGCTCTACATCAAAAGCCAAATATTGTCTCAGTGCTACGGCAAGCCGCAACGGTATCAGTCTGACCGCCGTTGTGATGGCATCACCTGACCCCAAAAAAAGATTTAACGAAGCCGCAAGTCTTTTAGACTATGGTTTTTCTCTGTGCAGAAATTATTCGGAAAAGACCTCAAAAGTGCTTCCATCTAAGATAAAGATAGCCGGCGGCAGAAAAAAGTATCTTAGTTCATACACAAAAAGTAATTTTAAATATATACTTATAAAAAATGAAAGTTCAGAAAAAATATCAAGAAAGGTTTATCTTAAAAAGGACCTCACTGCACCGGTAAAAAAAGGTGAAAACATAGGGAAAATCACCTATTTTCTCAATGATACAAAAATTGATGATATTCCGATATATGCGTCCGAGTCCGTTAATCGTGCGACTTATCTCGATTATATATTAAAATCATTTAAAAAACTGGTGTTTTCCACATACGCTGCATAAATATACTTCTCATTCCATTTCTTAATGATTTTTACTTTCCAAAAAATTCGCATATTGTAAAAATAACAGACCGCCAAAATATAAAGGCAGTCTGTTATTTTAATCTTCGCAGTTCCTTATTTCTTTACTTATTTGTAAATTTTCCGTATTGGAATGCTTTCTTTCCATCATAATCAAATATAAATTTATTGAGTGCCTCAGCATTTGCACTTGAATTTCTGGTTGAGCTTACTCCGTCAGTCATAACGATAGAAGAACCACAACTGTACTCGCCTCTTGCCGATGCTCTGTAATATCCGTTTATAGGTACCTGAAGCTGGTTTACCTTTGTAGTACCCATCTTGACAACATCCGTGATATATTCAAGTATCTTTTCATTTGAAAGGTCTGTAGTAACATATCCATCAAGTACCTTGTTTGCAATATCAATCCATTTTGTTGCAGGCAGTGTCTTTACTCTGTCAAAAACTGCTGTAATAATGGCTCTCTGTCTCCATGTACGACCATAATCATCCGTAAGTCCTGTTATGGTATATGTGCCGCCTTTTCTAATACGGCAGTAACCAAGTGCCTGATTTCCGTTAAGCTTCTGCTTTCCAACCTTTACATGTCTGTATTTCTTTTTTGAAATATAGTTCGTAGTGTTTAAGTAATTTGCTTCTGACTCAGTAAGCTCTGCTTCCACACCCCCTACTGAATTGACAATTTTTTCAAATGCATCAAAACCAACTTCCACATAACCGTCAAGTTCGATATTAAAGTTCTGAGCTATTGTCTTGTAGAGAAGCGGTATTCCGCCAAATGAATTTGGTGAATTTAATTTGTTTGGATCATGTCCCGGTATGTCTACAATCATATCACGCATCAATGTTGTAAGTTTTAACATTCCATGCTTCATGTCCATTGTCGCGATTATCATAGTGTCTGTAAGACCGCTCGCATCATATCCTTTTTCTTTTCTGTAATCGTTGCCGACTACAAGAATATTTACAATATCATCATCAGAATTTACCTCAATACCGCTTAAGTCTACATTCTTAAGTGCCGTATCATAATCCCTGTTGACATGATTTAATGTATTGTTAAATGTAACCTGTGCCTTAGCCACAAAAAATCCGGCTGCACCGCTAATTATTATGAGAAGTGATAATATAATCTTCTTCCACATATCTTCATCTTCCTCCATTCCGTAAAAATGTGCTCTCGAAATCTTCTGAACGAAGAATTTTAAGAAGATACTGAGAGTACATAAAACATTCCAGCGTTACAAAATGTTATTTTACACGAAAACTGCTTTTATTGCAATAAAATTCTGACTACTTTTTATTTCCATACTTAAATTCATCTTTACCATTGTATTTGAATATAAAATTTTTCAAAATATCAGCATTTGTGCTCCAGTCAGTTTCACTTGAATTTGTTGAAAGAAGATATGCTCCGTCAGAGCTTGTCGTAAAATATCCCTCCATAGGTATCTGAAGCTGTTTTACATCAGCCGTACCAAGAAATACCGTATCTTTCATAAGAGACATTATCTTGTCATTGTCAAGATCCGTCTCAATATTAGAGAGAACCTTATTTCCAACTTCAAGCCATTTTGAAAGCGGCTGTTTCTTCATCTTTGCAAACACGGCACTGATAACTGTTCTCTGTCTCCATGTACGACCGTAATCATCGGTAAGTCCGTTTGCCGTAACGACAGGCTTTCCTATTACATCATATCCTTTTCGTATGCGGCAATATCCGAGTGCCTGATAACCGTTCAACTTCTGCTTTCCGACTTTTAAACCTTTACGATATTTTTTCTTTCTGATAAAGTTTGTCTTGCTCAGATAATCTACTTCCGTCTGCGTAAGCTCTACTTCAACTCCGCCTATCGTATTTATTGCCTGCGTAAAAGCATCAAAGCCGACCATGACATATCCGTCAAGCTTTATGTTAAAGTTCTCTGCAATAGCCTTATATATGCCCTTTATGCCACCATCATTGAAACACTCATTTAACTTTCTGTATTTTCCTGATGATGACGAATAAATTTTCATGTCCCTGAGAAGTGATGTAAGTTTTAATGATTTATGTTTTTTATCGAGAGTTCCTATCATCATAACATCAGGAAGCCCCTCCTCAACAAAACCATTCCACTCTTTTCGGTGGTCATTACCTATAAAAAGAAGATTTACAATATCATTATCAGAATCGACATGAATACCACTTAAATCAACTGTAGCTAATGCCGAGTCATAATTTCTCTTTACATGATTTAATGACTGGTTGAACATAACCTGTGCCCTTGCCGCAAAATAGCCTGCCGCAATACTTATTATAAGACAGATGCTTAACAGAACATTCTTTAATACTTTCTTCTTTCTTTTTTTTCTGCTTCTCTTTTTAAAACTGTTTCTGTCACTGTTTCTACGATTTTCTTCCATATACACTCCCATTTACTCACAGATATTATATTATGATGTTGAAGCTAAACAATATTTCTAAGACCGATGGATTACTATCTGTTTTTAACTTTTGCACCATATCATCTGATTTTATTTGTTATTTTTTACCTTTGAATATTATATAGGAGTCTTTCTCATATTGCAATAAATTTACGCAATTCTTAAGGATATTGTAAAAAACATTGAATCTTCTATTTTACTCTGCAGAAACTCACTGTAATGTAACATTGAATTACAAGCTTTTATATATTCAGCAAAAAGAAGTCTGCCATTTATAACTGTCTCAGTTTTTTTATTGCTTCGGCTATCCCGCCGACTTCATCGTAAAGTCCTTTTTTTACGGCTTCTTTTCCAACAAGTATCGTACCGAGATCCCTTGACAATATCCCCGGTGTCACCATCATCTTTTCTATCTCTTTTTTCTCAATTACGCTGTGTTTTGCGATAAAGTTCGTTATCCGCTCCTGTATGAGCTGAAAATACTCATATGTCTGAGGAGCACCCAGCACCGTGCCGCTCATTCTCACCGGATGTATGACAACCGTTGCGGAAGGAGCTATGATAGTGTGGTCTGCAGCGACTGAAAGCGGTACCCCTATTGAATGGCTGTCACCTATTATCAGTGAAACAGTCGGTTTTGTAAGTGATGCTATCATCTCCGCCAGTGCAAGTCCACACGAGACATCACCGCCGACCGTATTTATCAGAAAAAGTATCCCGTCTATATCCTCATCGCCCTCGATTGATACGAGCATAGGCAGCAGATGTTCATACTTTGTTGTTTTTACCTTCTCAGATGCACTGTTATGTCCTTCTATCTCCCCGATTATCGAGATTACCAAAAAATGTTTTCCGCTATTTTCATCGTCAAGTTCAATCATTCCATATTCTCTTATATTATCCATATTCCCCTCATTTCTGTGCTGTTTTTATTCATATCAACAATATTTTACCAAAAGGTATTTTACTCTAAATTTTCCAAGTATCGTCAACTGTTTCTGCCTCTTGCACAATAAAAGTATGTGCAGTTTTTTCTAAAAAATCCGCTGCAAAACACAACAAATCCATAAACAATAAAAAATCCTCCTTAAACAGATGGATATATCCAATCTGTCTAAAGAGGACTCTTTTTCAGACTATGATACAGTTAATCCCGCATCTTTTCTCTGCCTTTAATATAACTTTTATTTTACTTTGACAGTCTTTTTAACCTTATAATATTTTGATTTTGTTACTGTAATAACTATCTTAGTCTTTCTCTTAAGTTTCTTTGAAACCTTAAATGTAAATTTCTTACCTTTTACTTTTGCTTTCTTATTCTTTGCACTGCCTACCTTAACCATTACTTTTGTTCCTGAAACAGAAAGTACACCTGTTATCTTCTTAGTGTTTCTCTTTGCAATAACTTTTTTAACTGACATTTTTTTCTTTTTAACCTTTACTGTCGGTTTCTTCGTTGTCGCAGGTGTCTTTGTCGGATTTACCGTTGGTTTTGTCGTAGGTTTTACTGTCGGTGCCGCTGTCGGCTCGTTCGTAGGTTTCGTAGTGGTATTGTTATTGTTATCTGAACCGTTGTTATCCGGTGTTTTTGTCGGTGCAGCCGTTGCCTGTTCAGTCTGCTGCGGCTCACTTGTTGTCTGCTGTGGTGCCTTAGATGTCTCAGCAGGTGATGGTGTATCTGTAGCTTTTACATCCGGCTGTTCTGTACCTGTAGCAGGTGTTTCCGGCTGCTTTGTATCATCCCCTGTCACCGGTGATGGCGAAGGTGAAGCTGTTTCTTTGGCTTTCTTTACCGTATCAGCATTTATAACATTACATCCGAGTGCAGATACCTCTGACTGCGTAAGTGCCTTGTCAAATAATAATACATCATCAAGTCCACCATTAAAGTAAGCATCCCATGCATTAACTCCAAAGTAAACTGCGGCACCTGATTTTTTCATTATGTCTTTTGCAACATTTCCCTCAGATACAATTTCTCCGTTCACATAAAGTTTTCCTGATACAGTTCCGTCTTTTGTACCCTGTTTTGTTCCATCAACGGTAAGTGTGACTGTCTGCCACTCTCCTGCCGTATAAGCATTTGATACCGTTGTCTCAATATATCCTGCCGAATCATGTGTCCATATCTTTCCGTCAAGCGTAAGATTGAGCCAATATTCAGGACTGAATGTTCCTGCCGTAAGTGTAGGATTATACTTATTTCCGACTTCTGACGGCTTTATCGCAAAACTGATGGTATAACTCTCACCAAGTTTTGACGCGTCATCAAGAAGTTTAAGTCCGTATGTTCCGTCCATTGACAGTGCCTTATTTGTATTTCCGTCCGTGTAAGTATATGTCTTGCCTGAGATTACCGCAGGTACCAAAGCTTTTGAAACCGCTTTTGCTCCATCAATATTATTTTCAAATCCAAATGCCTTTACAAGATTTGCTGAAAGGTCAAGTCCCGTATAATCAGTATTTACGACAAGTGTGTACTCTGATACAGTCTCAAAATCCTGTGCATATACTTTTATCTTAACTTCCGTTACTTTTCCGTTTGTCTTTATCTTTTTATTTTCTGTTTCATCTACTATATCTGAGCCTGCCATCACATATCCGCCTTTATCCGAGATATTAAATTTAACCTCAGGTACTTTGTCATATGTAGTGTTTATCTCTATCTTACCCTCTTTATCAGGTGTGAGAGTCTGTTCGTTATACTCGACCGATGTAAGCGTGTTTGTATTTCTAAATGCCCTCATCAGCGAAAGTGACTTGCAAACTCTTGCCGACTCTTTATCTCCGCCTGAGAATGTAATGTTTATAACTTTCTTTGTAACTTCCTGTTCATTCTCAATAACCTTTAACTCACTGATATTGTCCTTTACAACATCAGCAGGAATCTTATACATCACCTGATAATAGTCTTCCCTGTCGGCATTGGCAAGTGTTATGTTCTTAACTTCAGCTTTTGTGCTGTCAAGTATCTCATCAGCTATAACGCTTTCACCGACAGTTATCTTTATAGGCTTTCCGTCATCTTCTTTTGCGTATGTCACAAGAAGATAATTATCCTCGCTCTCATCCGCAATCATCTTATATGTAAATGAACCTGATGCCTGTGCATATCTTGCTAAGTTTGGTGCATCTTCCGCAACGGAACCGTTGTCGATAAGTCCGTCCACGGTTTCCTTGCCGTCAGCAAGCGTAAATCTAAGCTCATACTGACCGCGGCCTAACTGCTCTATCTTGTCGATGGTTGCATCTTCTATCCTGTTTTTCTGCTTTTCATCAAGCACTGCCTGGCTGCTTCTTCCGTCAGCATCAACATAATATGTCCAATAGATACCGTAATTTTCCTCATCCTGATTGTAATGAGTAGTAAATACATAATCCACATTTGTACCGCTTAATGTGAAGTTCATCGTTCCATCCTGTTTTACAAGGTTTTCATTTATATTTGCGATAAACTCATCTACAGAATCGGCATTTGTGATACCTATAGTATCGTTTGCAACTGCTTTGGCACTCGGCACTGTCACGGAAACACCGTGTGAAGTTGTTGACTGTTTAGATTTTCCGAGTTTTGCACTGAGTACATATGGACCGTATTTAAATGCATATGTATCTTTGCCGTCAGCAAGATTATATGCCTTTACTTCCATAGGAAGTTTGATGCCAAACTCTGCTCCCTGACTTATCTTTTCGTTAGGGATAACTATATATCCGTCTTTTACTTCATAATCGTATTCTTCATCACCGAATTTTACTGTTGCCTTACCGTCTTTTACCCAATATGGCATACGGAGTTTGAGATTAAATGTAATACTGTCACCACTTACCTTAAATGTCATCGTGTCGCTCTTTGAGAGGTCACCCATCTGCTCAATGACATAGCCGTCACCTGTAGCTTTTGATGCAAGATACTGGTTTACTGCGATAACATTTTTACCCTTAAAGTAAATGCTGTCCTGAAGTTTTGTAAAGTTTTCCATTCCTGAACCCGTACAGCACCAGAAACTGTTTTCAAGCGTTCCAAAGACTTTCTGATAACCGCTCGCCATAGGCTGGAAATACATTGTAAGACCTGTTTTGTGATCCTGTGATGACATTATGGCATTTATAAGTGTTGTCTCATAATAGTCCGCATATTTTTTGTCACCTGTTATCACGAAAAGTCTTCTGCTGAGTTTGAGCATATTGTAAGTGTTACAGGTTTCGTTGTTGCAAACCGTTCTTTCACCGTCTAGAACATTGTCGGCACCAAAATGCTCGTCCTCACTGTTTCCTCCGGTAACATATGTATGTTTGTCTATTACCATCTGCCAGAAACTCTCTGCATACTGGAGATATTTTGTCTGTGTATCGTCCGTCTCATAGCGGCAGAGTGCACCTAAAAATTTAGGTATTGTAGTGTTTGCGTGTTTATTATTTAAGATATTATCCGTTCCTTTAAGAACACCCTCAAATAATGATGTCTCATCAAACTTGTGAGCTGCACTGTAAAAATCTTCTTTGTTTGATGCGTCAGTCACTTTGTAAAGCTGATATAACGCATCGTTCATTCCACCGTACTCTACCGAGAGCACTTTGTTCTGTGTTGATGTGTCCCAACTGTTCGCCCTGTCAGCTATCCATGTCGCAAGTTTGTTCGCAACTTCAAGTGCTGTCTCATTTCCTGCAACTTCATAGGCATCCGTAAGACCTGCAAGTATCTTGTGCATCGTGTACCACGGAACCCATGCCTGTGTTGAGATATTTGTCTTTCCGCTTTCTACATTGTCAAACTGAAGCACTACATTTTTCTTAAATTCACTGCTTGGAAGCGTTGCTCCAAATATATATCCTTCAATACCTGTTACTCCCTCTGTCTTTTTCTGACAGTCAGCTAGTGAGTCAATGATATAGTTTAATCTCTCCGTAAGTTTTTCTTTCTGCTCAGCCGTAACACCAGGATTTACTATTCCTTGTGCAACTGCTGACATATAATGTCCGAGTATATGTCCTCCGATAAGTGAGTTTTCCCAGTTACCTCCGTAGCGTTCCTTGTTTTTCATATACTCTTTTATTTCTGATGCACTCATTCCTGCTGCATAACCCGCCGTTTCCCTGAAACCTGCAAGAAGTCTGTCTGCATCAAGTTTTAACATATTCTCAACATCGAGTTCTAAAGCGTTCTGATAGTATTCATCCGTAACTTCCACTTTTTCGCTGTCAAAATACTCAAGGTCTGTCATATCTTTTTTAGCTGTGACTGTTACCTTAAAATCTTTTGTAAGTGTAACATTTCCGTTTTTAACCGCAGCCGTAAGTGTAACTTCAGCATCACTCTCACCGGCCGCAGGTCTTGTAACTTTTCCGTCTTTTGATATAACACTCTCATTACTGCTCGACCAAGTTATCTCACTGTCAGCTAAGCTTCCTTTTGACGGAAGTTCTATATCACCGCTCACTGTCTCCGGAATACTTATCGCATCAAGGTCTGTCTGTGCAAGCGTGGTATCTCCTGCTTCCTTGATAGTGATATAAGTCATATTTATTGCCTTATTGTCATCACCCGTTCCTCTTGCATTGATAGTGAGTTCTCCGTCTGTTACCTTTACTGTGCCTGTCACCACACCTGAGTTAGTGCTCACATCAAAATCTTTGGCAATCTCTGTCTCATCATCTTTGCCGATATTAGCATATACTGACGGTGTCTTTGAACAGCCCCACGGATCTGTAAAGCCGACCTCTACATAATATTCACCATTTTCGACTTCAAACTTATAATCAATATGTCTTGTCTGATTTGCCGATATAGTTGTGCTTGTCTCAAACTGGTTTTTTGTATATCTGTTTGTTGCAGTTTTTTTAGATTGGTCCCCACTTACAAATTCATATGGCCATGTCCAATCGGTGCTCACACCTCCAATCGAACAACTGCCGTTTGTAAGCGGAGAACTTACACTGTCAACGATTCCCCATTTATAACCTGTCTGTGCATCAGCACCATATACCTGATCCGTTACACTGTTGTGTGTTCCGAGAGGTCCGTCATCGGGTGTCGTAGTCACATCAAGGTCACCACAATCGACCGCATATACTATACTGTTGTCATCCCTGTTAATCTTTTGTGCCGCCTGTGCTGACATCTGAAGTCCTGCAATATAAGGCATTGAGAGAACCATAGCCGATGACATGACAATGGCAATACATTTACTAGCTGCTTTCTTTGTCTTTTTCATAACGCTTTCCTTTCTTTTAGTAATCTCAATATGTGTTAAATGTGCATATACACAAATTCCAAGTGCGAAAAAGCCTGTACATAGGTTATTCACACTAATCCTCATTTCTGCACATGTTTTTCACACTATATTCTCCTCCTGTTACAATATAAATTTTATCATCTATCCCATTTTTACAGAATATTATTAAGTTATGTTTGTTACGAAAAAGTTTTACCCAAAAGTTAGATTAGGTGTAATTTTTTCATAGCATGGCACTCCTGTATATTGCACACATAAATCCCATAATATATAATGTATATAAAGGATATGAAAGGTATGGTAAAACATATGGATGTATTAAATTTTCAATTAGCAAGCCCCTTGCAATTCAACTGGGCAGGCAAGTTTATTGCACCTGACGAAAACTGGACACACATTACAAGGGCACTTACGGATTATGAATTTATCGTTATGACTGACGGCGAACTTTATATAGCAGACGACAAAAGACAATACGTAGTAAAAAATGGAGAATATCTTATTATGCCGCCGACACTTAAACAGTACGGATATAAGCCGTCTAAATGTACCTTTTACTGGACGCATTTTACTTATCCTAATGAACTTATATCCCCCCGTTGTTCAATGAGCGAACATGATATTCTAAATAATATACATAAAAATCAAAATATGATTCTTCCCATGCAAAACACGATTCCGCGTATTGACAGAATCATAGTCTTATTAAAACAGCTTCAGGACAGCGACAGAAAATACGGAAGTAAAATGTTAAACTCACTCAATATAACTGCGGCACTGATGGAACTTCACAGCCAGCTCTACCTCTCTAACGGAAGAGTTTCTCTAAAAGGCGGCCATGTACAGTTATACACCGATATTGTCGATTATATCTCATGGCGGATAAGAGAAAATTTCAAAGTCAGTGAGATAGCAGAATATTTCGGCTACAATGAAAAATATATAACGACATTTTTTAAAAAAGCATCGGGTGTTTCACTGAAAACTTACATCTTAAATCAAAAGATGGATATGGCAAAGGCTTTGCTCAGTGACACAAATAAAACTATCTCACAGATTGGATATGAAATAGGTTTCTCTGATAATCACAATTTTTCAAGTGCTTTCAAAAAAATAACCGGACAAAGCCCGTCCGATTACCGCAATACTTACGCACAAAGAAAATTATTCCATGAATAGTACATATTCATGGAATAATTTTTTCACGCCTCTTCTGCCATACTTTTTTATATCTCTCATATGCTGACAGGCGGATTTTATAGATTATTTTTAGATTTCGCTTATGTATATTCAAAATTCATTGGCACATAGTCTGACTACCGTTGTCAGGTTTGCGAACGAATAACAAATCCAATCCTCTTTATCAGAAGCCCCCCTGCTATGCCGACGATTACCCCTGCAACAGTTCCGGATATTATAAGTGCAGGTAGATAATATATTAGCAATTTTGTCTTAAGAACGAGCATAGCTACTATTATCTGACCCGTATTATGACTCACACCACCTGCCACACTCACTCCGTTCACGGAAAAAATATCTGCTTTTTTTAAAATAAACATTACAAAAAAGCTCAGCATACCGCCCGCAAAACTATACATAAGACTTGCAAGACTTCCGAATGTAAATCCGACAAGTATTATCCTGACGATTGCTATGCCAAAAGCCGTAAACGGACCATACACATACATGGCAAAAATAACGACTATATTTGAAAATCCTGCTTTTATTCCCGGAATACCGATGTTTATAGGTATCATTGATTCTATATAGCTTAGCACAAATGCAAGTGCTATCATAAGCCCTATGCCTGAAATCTTCTTTGTACCAAGTCTTTTATGGCGGTTTTCTTTTTGCCTCATATCAATCCTCACTTCTACACTGCCACATCTGTACTGTCATTCTCAAAAACATAGTTTGCACACATATACTCAGGTATATAGAACAACAGGCAATTATCATCATTTGTATGATAAAATACTATTCTCATCTTATCACATTTGTATGACATAAATTCGTCACTTACTTTTACCGGAACACCATATTCGTTTATCAATGCATCTAAAACACTTCCCACTTTATCTCTCTTTAACAGAAAGACTCCAAGATTGACAAAACCCTTAAAAAAGTAATAATAAATCTTGTCCACACATTCATCAGAGGAAGATTGGGCAAAAATAAGGCTTTCGGTCTTGTTTTCATATGCAATTATAAGTGGTTTTTCCACAAGAAATCTTCCATTGTTAAATGTCTCTCCCCAATCATACCCCATAAACGAATCTTTATTACATAATTCTACTTTATCATTGTTTTTACTTGAAACTGCATAAGACTCGTCCATCTCTTTTTTATATTTTCCATAAAAATCAACAGCAATGCTGACAGCCTTGTCCATAAGGCTGTCAGAACCGTGTTTTTGAGTCACCTGAACAGGCGGAATCCATGTGTCAGGTGCCATATGTTCGATAAACACATCTGCAATATGTTCATCAAACTCTGTTCCCCTGCCATTGTATATGATGTCCATTGCCTTATCTGTTTTCCAGGCTTCTTTATATTGTCTTTTACTTGTAAGAGCATCATAAACATCTGCTATTTTAATAATCTTGGCGAGCAGATTTATCTCATCACCTTTTACTCCGTCAGGATAACCATAGCCGTCAATCCTCTCATGATGATGTCTTACACCCGCTACTATATTGTCACTCATACCAACTTCCTGAAGCATCTCAGCTCCACGCACGGTATGATTTTTCATCTGTTCAAAATCACTTCTTGTAAAAACACTTGGCTTATTAAGCACATAATCCGATACACCTATTTTGCCTATATCGTGCATGAGTGAAGCAAACTCAAGATCAAACATCTGTCTCTTGTCAAGTCCAAGCCATGTTCCAAGATCCCTTGACAACTCGGCAACCCTCTGTGAATGACCTGCTGTAACAGGGTCTTTTGCATCTATAACGGAAATCATCAAAGACAACATTGAAAAATAAATTCTCTGATGTTCATCTCTCTCATGTTTCGCCCTGAAATAAATATACATCGAAAATAACATTGTCGAGATATGCGATGCCCTCTGAACACCAAGTTTTCGTTCAAGACCTATGACCGTGTAAACCAATTCTTCTGAATTTTTGTCGATAACCGGCATTGGTATAAAAGCAAGATAAGATACTCCCCTGAAAAGTTTTGTCCTTGTCTGTACAACCGTTGTCGTGCTTGACTTTTCTCTGCCAAACAACTGTGTTTCCACAAACTTTTTGTTTCTGTGATTTTCATCTGAAAGTTTTTTAAGCAACCCTGAGCTGTTTGTCATTGCCGGATGTATCAGTTCTGCCGATAACGACTTTTCTATCTGTTTTTTATTGTTCAAAAGATAATTAGCATATGTAGTCTCTGATTCCATATTTACTATATTTCTAACAAACTTTACTACTGCACCTATAGGCAGGTTTTTCGTGTTGTATCTATATACAATAAATTTTATCAGACTGAGCATTACATATGTAATTCCTGAAAAGGACAAAATCTCAACAATCGGAATATAAAGGACACTCTTAAATATAAACCACCACTGTACAACCATAATCATAAGCAGGCCTGACAATGCTACAAATACTCCTTTTCTTGTGCGAAGCTGAACTGCAGTACAGCCTGCCATAAAGACAGCCAGTGCAACAGCAACCGCCTTTATATTAAATGGAAGTAACGGTATAACCTTTACTTCCGTACCTGCAATAATAACCTTTTGGTTTATAATACTAATTATACTTCCATTGCCATAAACTCCTGTCACAAACCGGTCATAAAGTATATCTCTATTTCCAACAATTATAACTGCCACCACTGACATAATCGTACACAGTAAAACACCCGCATACAATTTTACCGAATCCCTTTTTTCAATCGACTTCATGCACCTTTGACTCCTATCATATTTATTTTCTCCTATTATCCCTCTTTTTTCTCCCATTAATTACATATTACATCTATTGAGCTAAAATGTCGAGTATTTTTTGTAAGTTTTGGAAAAAGCACCCAGCATTTATGCAACAAAAATTATCATCTATATAATATACTGAAAAAAGAGATTCTGATATTATCAAAATCTCTTTTTTGCTTTTTATTCCGCTTTTAAATTAAGAACATTGTTCCTAATCATCTCACATCCTTGATGCTAAAGCTCATTCTGCCCATCTTGTCTTTTCCAAGACAGATAACCTTAACATGATCACCTAATGTAAGAACATCTTCAATATGGTCGATTCTCTCTTTTGCAATCTTTGAAATATGAACCATGCCCTCTTTTCCCGGTGCAAATTCAATAAATGCTCCAAATTCTTTGATATTGATAACTTCTCCTTCAAGAATCTGTCCTTCATAGAAATCTGTCGTGATGACTTCGATAAGTCGTTTAGCCTCAGCCATCTTTTCAGCATCTTCACCGCAGATAGATACATTACCGTCATCAGTAATATCAATCTTTACATCTGTGCGCTCTATAAGTGCATTTATAGTCTTTCCTCTCTGACCTACTACATCACCAATCTTCTGAGGATCAATCTGCATCTGGATAATCTTTGGTGCATATTTTCCAACTTCCTTACGAGGCTCGGAAATAGCCGGTTTCATACAAGTATCCATTATAAAAAGTCTTGCCTCACGGCATCTTGCGATAGCACCCTCTACGATAGGTCTTGTAAGACCGTGAATCTTGATATCCATCTGAATAGCTGTGATACCCTCTGTAGTACCTGTAACCTTAAAGTCCATATCTCCGAAGAAATCTTCAAGTCCCTGAATATCCGTAAGAAGTACGAAATCATCATCTGTCTCGCCGGTAACAAGACCACATGAAATACCTGCTACCATTTTCTTAATAGGTACACCTGCTGCCATAAGTGACATACAAGATGCACATGTTGAAGCCATTGATGTTGAACCGTTTGACTCAAAAGTCTCAGATACACTTCTGATAGCATATGGAAATTCCTCTTCGCTAGGCAGAACCGGTAAAAGTGCTTTTTCAGCAAGTGCACCATGTCCGATTTCACGGCGTCCCGGTCCTCTGCTCGGCTTTGTCTCTCCTACTGAATATGAAGGGAAATTGTAATGATGCATATATCTCTTTTCAGTAACATTAGGATCAAGTCCGTCAACTTTCTGCTTCTCAGAGAGTGGTGCAAGTGTTGTGATATTACAAATCTGTGTCTGTCCACGGGTAAACATTGCAGAACCGTGAACTCTAGGTATAAGGTCTACCTCTGCCGAAAGCGGACGAATCTGTGTAATCTCACGACCGTCAGGACGCTTATGATCCTTTAATATCATCTTACGTACTGTCTTTTTCTGATACTGATATACAGCTTCAGGCAAAATTTCAAGCCACTCCTCATTCTCAGCAAATGCTTCTTCAAGTTTTTCTGTTACCTGACGCACATTTTCTTCACGAGTCTGCTTATCATCTGAGAATACGGCAACTTCCATCTCCTCAGGAGGAACAATCTTTTTAATCTCATCAAACATTTCCTCAGGAATAGCACAGCTTGTATATTCATGCTTTGGCTTTCCTACTTCTTCAACCATCTTGTCTATAAACGCAATGATAGTCTGGTTTACATCATGGCATTTGTAGATGGCTTCTATCATCTTGTCCTCAGGAAGCTCTTTTGCTCCTGCTTCTATCATGATAACCTTTTCTCTTGTTGATGCAACTGTAAGCTTAAGTTCTCCACCGTCCCATACTTCCTGACTTGGATTTACAATAAACTCACCGTCTACCATACCAAGCTGTGTTGTAGCACATGGTCCATAAAATGGAATATCTGAAATAGATGTAGCTATAGCTGAACCAATCATCGCTACAAGTTCCGGACGGCACTCAGGGTCAACTGAAAGTACAAGATTGTTAAGAGAACAGTCATTTCTATAATCCTTTGGAAAGAGCGGACGCATAGGTCTGTCGATGACACGTGCGGTAAGAACTGCATTCTCTGATGCCTTTCCCTCACGCTTATTAAATCCTCCCGGAATTTTTCCAACTGAATACATTTTTTCTTCAAATTCTACTGAAAGTGGGAAGAAATCAATTCCCTCCCTAGGTTTTTCTGATGCCGTAGCTGTACAAAGTACAGTAGTATCACCATAGTGCATTAAAGCTGCACCGTTTGCCTGTTTAGCAACTCTCCCAACCTCTACCGTGAGAGTTCTGCCAGCAAGTTCCATGGAAAATGATTTATATGCCATGAAAATCTCCTTTCTCTACAATGCAAAACATTACCATAACACGAGGTATGCCCTGCCGATTTTATTTTATGTAGGCCCTTGTCCCGAAACAACTGAAAAATATATCTTAACACTCATTGAAAAATTTACTGTTTTTATATAAAATCTTTCATATAACAAAAAAAGATATACTTTTCAGCAGTCTCGGCTCCAGCCCACACAACATCTGTATAAGTATATCATTTTATTTTAATATTTGCAAGTTTATTTATTTTTCTGTATTTACAGCGACACATTAATCTTATCTTATGCAGCCAAAGTACAAAAACGCCATCAGCATTATTTATCCAAACAACACTGATGGCATTTTATGTTATGCTGTAATCTCCAGCATATTGATACCTAAACAGATTATTTTCTTAAACCTAATTTAGCAATAAGTTCACGATAAGCTTCGATATCTTTTTTCTTTAAGTAAGCAAGAAGATTTCTTCTCTGACCTACCATCTTAAGAAGACCGCGTCTTGAATGATGATCCTTCTTATTCTCTTTTAAATGCTCGTTAAGCTCAACGATACGTGCTGTTAAAAGAGCTACCTGTACCTCTGGAGAACCTGTATCCTCTGGTGTACGTCCGTAAGTTTTGATAATCTCTGCTTTCTTTTCTTTGCTAATCATAATTGACCTCCTGTCCCTCTACGGGGTATTTGATAATATTTCACCTGACACTAAGAATAGGACGGAGCGACCTTATACTGAGTGCCGGTAGTTTCATGCCGCAATTCAGATAAATCTGAACACAACTACTGTAGTTTAACATATTATCATATGCTTGTAAATATATTTTTTTCTTTTAGTTAAAGAATGAACCTCCATTCCGGCTGTTCTGACCGCTGTTACTGTCTGAACCATTATTTGTGCTGCCATTATCTGAATCAGAATTTCCCTCTGATGAACTGCTGTCTGTCGTTTCCTGTGGTGCATCTGATTTTCTGCCAAGTGTAACAGTAACCTTAACCTCTTTATACTCACCATTATCAGCTCTCTTTACGGTAATCTCCACTTTGTCTCCTGCCTTTGAGCGACTCATCTTCTCCTGCAGACCTTCCATAGTTGTTACATCTTTCCCTTTATATTTAACGACAACATCACCTTTTTTGATGCCTGCTTTTTCTGCCGGAGAACCACTTGTCACGCTTGATACATAAATTCCCTCCGGAAGATTGTAATACTGTGCGTATTCTGATGATACATCAGTTCCTTTTATTCCAAGATAAGCCTGTTCATCTTCTGATACAGTCTGAGATTTCACAATATCATTAATGATAGGTATTGCAGTATTGATAGGTATTGCAAACCCCATACCCTCAACTGATGTATCTGCATATTTTGATGAATTTATTCCTATGACTGCCCCTGTTGAATCAACAAGTGCTCCACCGCTGTTTCCCGGGTTAATAGCTGCATCCGTCTGGAGAAGCTTCATGTTAGTATCTTCACTTGATACTTCCCTGTCTTTTGCACTTATATAACCTACTGTTACAGATGTCCCATATCCAAGAGCATTTCCTATTGCGATAGCCTGTGCTCCAACTTTTGTCTTGCTTGAATCTCCAAGTGTCGCAACTTTTATATTGCTCAATGTATCTGCTGAAAGTTTTGATACCGGCACCTCAACAACTGCAAGGTCTGAGTCTGAATCAGTTCCCTTTACGACAGCAGAATAAACACTCTTGTCATTAAATGTAACAGATACACTGTTTGCATCAGCAACAACATGATTGTTTGTTGCAATATAGATATTTTTGCTGTCCTGTGCAACAATTATTCCCGAACCGCTTCCACTCGCATCCTGTTTGTATGTCCTTCCGAATACATCTGTAGAAGTTTCCGTCGTCTTTACGTCAATGGCTACTATTGACGGAAGTACATTTTCAGAGATGCCTGAAACTCCGTCAGAACTACTTGTCTTTGTAGATGTTGATGAAAGTGTCTTTGTATTGTCGATACTCTTTGTTGTTGAACTTGTGCTCTCTACTGCCGACTTATTTAAATACTTGTTTGAAATATAAGTCGTTCCCTCAAAACTCATTCCACCTATAAGTCCAAATACTGCTGCATATGTTGTTATCTTTAAAAAATTATTTTTACGCATATAAATCTCTCCTCTCACACTCATGTATCTTTATTGTTGCTTTTTGTTTGTGTCTGTTTCTTTATTACAAGTACAATAATACAATCAAAATTTGTTTAGTTTGTGTATTGATTGTGTTCAAATTGTGATTAATTATAAAAAAGAGATTATATTTATATCAATAATAAGCCCTATCAGTCACCGTCATATCTACTTTCACATCATTTTCTTCCATCTTGATAGTGTCGTATTTCTGCATCTGGAAATCATAACATATACCTATCTTCAAAAAATCATCCGCACCATACCGGTTCAGATACTTGTCATAAAAGCCACCGCCATAGCCTGCTCTGCCACGCTCTATATCAAAGGCAAGCCCCGGAAGTATCATGACAACATTTTCTGCCGGATTTAATCTTTCAAAATATTCCACATCTTTTACATTTACTAACCTGTGGTTATTCGGTTCTAATATTCCCATATTGCTTTTTTTAAGTTCATCAAGTGAGTCTATCTCAAAAAATTCCATCTCTGTGCCTAACACTTTCGGTACCGCAATATGTATATCTTTCTTATCTTTCAGACTCAGAAGATATTTTATTATTTCTTTTGTATCTGTTTCCGTTCCATATGATACGTAAATGTAAAACCATTTTTTATCTTTGAAGCGGCTGAGGGTTGTCAGGTTTTCAAATATCTTTTCATCTCTTATCTTTCGTTCCTCTGCGGTCATTTCCCTGCGCAGTCTTTTCATTTCTTTTCTTAAAACAGATTTTTCCATAGTTGTTATATCTTTTCCTTTATAATTTACGATGGTATCATCTTTTTTGATGCCTGCTTTTCACCTGAGAATCACATTTTAATGCAATTTCTTTCTTCTTTTCTTCATGTCAACCACTGTTCCGTCGGGATTAACTACTGTTATCCCCTCAAGCTGGCTCGTAAGATTTCCTCTTACGGATGCAATATAATCTTTTCTGAGCTGCTTCTGCTCCGCAAGTTCTTCTTCATTAAGTCCCTCAGCCTTAGATTTGTGGTATAACTCGTTTATCCTCTTTATCTTTTCATCCATTGTCATTGCTATTTTCCTCCTGTTATCTTTATTGCTGTCTTTATTCCATCCATCGCCGCAGAAGTAATACCTCCTGCATATCCTGCTCCTTCACCGCACGGATACAATCCTTTTATATTAGACTGCATGGTGTCGTCTCTTACTATCTTTACCGGAGAAGATGTTCTGCTCTCAATACCTAAAAGCAATGTATCATCCCTGCTGTAACCATTTATCTTCTTTTCAAATGCAGTTATTCCCTCCTCAATGGAATCTGCGACTTCTCCCGGAAGAATTTCCCTCACATTTGCAAATGCTGTCTCACCCTTTGTCTGAGGTCTGACATTACCAAACTCTTTACTTACAACATTTTTCTTAAAGTCACCAAAAAGTTGAACCGGTATCTTTCCGCCTGCCGCATCAAATGCTTTCTTTTCCCATTTTCTCTGAAACCTCATTCCTGCAAGTGCGTCTGTGCCGTCAAAGTCCTCAACTCCTACAGTCACGACGATGGCACTGTTGGCATTTATGCCGTCTCTCAGATAATCGCTCATACCATTTACGGCAAGCATACCTTTTTCGGATGAGGCATTTACGACATAGCCTCCGGGACACATACAAAATGAATATACTCCCCTGCCGTCTTTCGTCTGGTGCGTAAGTTTATAATCTGCCGTAGGAAGTGCCTTGTAAAGTTCGCCGTACTGGTTTCTTCCTATCATTTCCTGCGAATGTTCAACCCTGACACCTATCGCAAATGATTTTGGCTGCATCATGACACCGCTTTCATTAAGGCTTAAAAATGTATCTCTTGCACTGTGGCCTATCGCAAGTATAAGCCTGTCACATTCTATAACCTCCGCTTTACCTAAAAATCTGTCAGTAACATTTATAGATTCAAGTTTTTTGCTATCACCATTGCCTGTATTTTTTATATTTAATGAGTCTAATCTTACACCAAATCTCACCTCGCCGCCAAGTCTTTCTATTTCAAGCCGCATATTTTTCACAACATCGGCGAGTTTATCTGTCCCGATATGCGGTTTTTGAAGATAGAGTATCTCGGCAGGTGCACCAAATTTTACAAATGTCTCAAGCACTCTGCGGTTATAGCCGAACTTGTCTTTTACCATAGTATTTAACTTTCCATCCGAAAATGTTCCTGCACCGCCCTCGCCAAATGACACATTACTCTCAGTATCAAGTTCACCTGTTTTCCAAAAATGCTCAACTGATTTCTTTCTGCTGTCAACATCAAGTCCACGCTCAATTACAAGTGGCTTGTAACCGCTTAATGCAAGTTCATATGCCGCAAACAGTCCTGCCGGTCCAAAGCCGGCTATGACTATCTTTTCAGATGTATCTTTTTCTGCCGCAGCTTCACATTTTGCTGTATAGTTTTCTTTTTTTTCACTCTTTATCGTCACATCATTTTTCTTATAACGGCTCAAGACCCTTTTTTCATTGTCTGTAAAAAAATCAACCTGATAGATAAAAAATATCTGTTCTTTTTTTCTCGCATCCACCGATTTTTTGAGCACCGTAAATTCTTTTATGTCACTCTGTTTTATTTTCAGCTTTTTTTCTATATACCTCTTTATAACGGCAGTCTCACCGGCCGATATTATTCCTTTTTTTAAATCCTGTTTTGAAGCCTCCGCCATAACTTTTTCAACAGGTATCTTCAACTGACCTATATGTATCACTTCTGTTTTCCTCCTGCCGCACTCTTTCCTGCAATATATCCGCTGCTCCAAGCCCATTGGAGATTGTAACCGCCGCATATGCCGTCAACATCAACTATCTCACCGGCAAGATACAATCCGTCACAGACTTTTGAACTCATATCCTCAAAATCTATCTCACTTTTGCTGACACCGCCTGATGTTACCTGTGCATTGTCAAATCCCGCCGTTTCGCTTACATCTGCTCTGAAACACTTTACTGCCGCACATATATTTTGGCACTGTCTGCCCGTAAGTTCATTTAGTAATGTCCTGCTGCCTATACCACATTTTAATAAAACGGCATCTGTAAGTTTATTGTTCATAATACCCTCAAGTATATATGAAGTTTCAAGCTTTGGATGGCACCGTTTTCTTCTCAAAAGCTCTTCGTACAATTCTTCCGCACTAAATTCCGGCAGAAAATCAACTTCGATATATGGTTTTTTTGACATTTCAAGCTCCCTTGAAATATATCTGCTGACCTGAAACACCGGGATTCCGGATATTCCTGAAGCGACAAGCTGCAATTCGCCTTTGTCATGTGCAAGCAGCTTTTTATCTTCATCATATGCTTTTATAATGCCTTTTACTCTCACACCTGCCCAGAGTTTCGTGTATTTTTCTTTGAGTTTAAACCATGTCAGTGCCGGAACAGGAGTAACTACCGTGTGTCCAAGCTTTGCTAATATCCCAAAGCACTTTCCGTCACTCCCGTGGCACTTCGCAGCCATGCCACCCGCCGTCACGATAATCTTTTTAGCCAGATATTTATCTTTTGTTGTCTTTACGATAAAGCCAGTATTTTTTCCTGTCGCACTTGTCTTTTGCTCTATATCAGTTACTTCCTCCTCGAAGTGTATCTCAGCTTTATCAAGCTTTCTCCCAAGACAATTTCTAAGTGAAACAGCCTGCATTGACATTGGATATACATAGCCGTCTTTCTCCTCAGGATAAACTCCTGCTTCCTTAAAAAATGAGATGGTTCTTTTCTCATCAAATCTTCTGAGAAGTTTCCAGACATCGTCACTCCCTGTCACGTGATAAAACTCAGGCTGCTGTTTTAGATTTGTAAAATTACATCTTCCATTTCCGGTGGCAAGGATTTTTTTGCCAAGCATTGCCATCTTTTCAATAACCATCACTCTGCCACCCTGCTCTATTGCTGATGCGGCAGCCATCATCCCCGCTGCTCCACCGCCTATTATCAAAATCGGAACACTCCTCATTTTTATCTCCATTTCCTTAATATTGTCAGGATGAATAGTTCTCCAAAATGCCGTACAATTCATCTTCATCTTTTACTTCAACGCCCTTTTTAAGAGCATTTCTCTCTTTTTTGTCAAGTCTTGAGGTTTTTATCCCCGTATAGTCAAAAATTGTTTTCTTATCTCCATAATATACAACAACTTCACCGTCAATGGCAATAAGATAATACTTATACTTTATCTTTGTCTGGTCATATATCTTCTTTATGACAAGCCTGTCACTTGAAAAACTGACAACTCCCATACTTTGCAATCCTGCAAGAAACTCATCCGCCGACATATTGTTCATATAGTCATGGCAATATGCCTCCACCTGTTCTTTGTTCATTCCGACAAGTTTTTCAGGAAGATTTCTGTACTCTGCACTTGAAATATCTTTTGCAGAATCATATTTTTCTACCTGATAAATCGTCTGCACGGTAAGTTTATCATTATTTTTAGTACCCGCCGTCACACTTTCAGACCCACTACTGTCCTTAATCTTGTTATAATACTGTTTAACTTTTGCATCCGTATAATCTTTCATCTGACTTGTGATATATGTTTCCGACTTCTGCGACATTTTTTCAAGCTTTTTTACTGCTGACCTATAACTTATAAAATTTGATGCAGCTATCACTATTAAAAATCCACATATAAGTCCTGCTTTTCTCACATACGAACCATTAAAATCTCTGCTCATATAAACACCACACCTTTCTTTTTAATGTGTAGTGTTTCCATTTCAAATAAAGTTATACAATATCATTTCTGTTTTCGATTAAAAGCAACTTGATAATACATTGTCGCTGTATTTCTGTTTTCGCTTTAAACAAAGACAACGATATATTATTGCCACGCAGGCATATATATAATAAATATGATGATTATTCTGTTTCTTTCCAGAGTCCGTTTTTTAAGAAATCCCTTGCCTGCTTTTCAGCATTATAGGTTATAACCTTATCATAACCTATCATATTCAAAAGCTTTATGGCATTTCTTGTATTCGCCGCACCCTCTCTCAATCTATAATCAAACAAAACATCTTCCTCGTCAACATGCTCCTCAAAATGATAATTAACATAATACTTTTTGAGCATATTTGTAAGCTCTATATCATGCGTTGCTGCAAAACACATTGCACCTTTCCCCGCAAGATACGCAAGTATCTCGGATGATGATGCTATCCTCTCAAGTGTATTCGTGCCTCTTAGGACTTCGTCTATAAAACAAAGTACCGGAACTTTGCTTTCCTTTACTTTATCCAGTATTCTCTGGAGCGACCTTATCTCAACTATATAATAGCTTTCGCTGTTTTCAAGGTCATCTCTCAATGCCATTGATGAATATATATAGTAAAAACAGGTTTTATATGAGTCTGCGAGCACAGTATTTATCGTCTGTGCAAATATGGCATTTATCGCAACAGTCTTGATAAATGTCGATTTACCCGAAGCATTTGAACCCGTAAGAAGAACAGATTTTTCAACACTGATACTGTTTTTTACCGGCTTTGCAATAAGCGGATGATATAAATTTTTGGCTCCAATCCCGATATTTTTATTATCAAACTCAGGAATACACCAGTTTTCAAGACTTTCCCTGTATGAACAGATTGAAATCATACTGTCAAGAAAACCAATCACCTCATATATATTAAATAATTCCTCATTGAGTTTTTTTGCCTCAGATACCATCGTACACATCTTTATTATATCTATGTGTACCAACATTCTGACATAATCCATAAGTGAATCAAGAAGGTCTCCACCCATCTGACCTCCCGCTATAAGTGAACTGTGTTTACAAAACTTTTTGAAACTCTTTACACTTTTATCGAGACTATCCATATAATCTTCAAGACCACTTATCTTTAAATCTACAATATCCCGACTCTGTGCCACAGTGCGTACTATAAACCCAAATAACTGTATATAGGGTTCAATCAATGATTTGTCCTTATAATATGAAAAGATATTATGCACAACAACAGCCACAAAAACAATTATCATAACTGACGGCCACACAAAGCACAACGCTCCGCTTATGAGAAACAAAATACCAGATAAAATATGTTTTAATCTGTTCGGTGCATTTATATCTTTCACACTGTTCATATATTCGTAAACCGATATTTTCCCAGGTTTTCCCATCTGTGAAAATGCAATCTGAAGTTTCAATCTCTCTTCCTCATTATCTGCCATCAGCTCGATAACACGCTCTCTTTCTGCAAGCTCCTCACTGTCCGTGCAAGGTTTGTGCAGCATTGCATAGAGATATTCTTCTCCCACAGATGTCCTAGTATGATTTATCTTTTCGTAAACTCTGTCAAGTTCGAGGTCATTCCATGTAATATCATCGATATCATTCTCTCCTGCCGTGTTTTCATGATAATATTTTATATTTTTCCATATCACCTCGGAATATTCCTGTCTCGTCGGCTGTCCCCATGTCCTCTTAAGCCTTGATGTAAGTTTTTCCATATACTTTTTCTCGTCATATACCACTTTTATCACGACAAGAACCAGAATAATTATGACCCCTATAGTTATCTTAATTGAATTATCCATATCCATCCTCCACATACTTCATTTTCTAAAAAAGGACGCAAACTTTATAATTTACGCCCTTATTTTCATATCAATTATACCGTTGCCGCCAAACACCTAAAATTTTATAAACATTTTATATGTTCTGCTGCTTACACACAATCTTTACTGCAGCTCTACTATACAACCGACATTTTATACTGCCTGTTACACCCTTGATGCGACAAAAACTTTATATTATTTTACTTCTGATGATGACGAACTATCACTCTTTTTAAAACCGTCAATCTGATTTATAAAAGCAAATGAATTTGTCCTTATCCATGCCTTTCCTACTATGTCGCTCTTTAATACATTTCCCATGCTGGCATTTCGGCTGTCCTCACAGTCATTTCTGTTATCTCCGAGCACAAAATACTCATCATCGTCAAGTGTTATCTCATCAAGTGCAAGTCCACCGTTTTTCATAAGCGGAAAATCATACTTTTCATCAAGAACTTTTCCATCAATATAGACTTCACCGTTAGTTATCTTGACCTTTTCCCCCGGCAGACCGATAACCCTCTGCACCACATAATAATTATGCTCACTTCCATTCTGTCTCAAAACCACAACATCATTTCTTTTTACGGAATGAAGTTTATACGACATTTTATTTATAAGAATTGAGTCATCATCTTTTACAGTCGGCTCCATGCCATTTCCTGACATAGTCATTCTTTCAAGACCATAGCGGACTATCAAAAAAGCTGCAAGTACGACTATCGCTATCTCAATTAAAGTGATAAGGATACCGGTAATTATCTTCCTCGGATTTACTGATGTATCATCTAAATCATAATTATATCTCATGCTATACTACAATACTCCCACTTTATTTATTAATATTCTTTCAATACCTTAAGAGCATTTTTAGAAATAAGACACTCAAAATGTTCCTTGCAATACTGCTCTATGTATGCCTGCTGTGAACATAACTTTGCATATTCCGTAAGTTTATGACAGACTCTTGTATAATCACCAAACTTAAGTTTACCTTTTTTAACAAACAGATAATATTTTCCATTTGAAACATCTTTATAAAGTTTGCTTGGAATATTTTTGTCAAGTTTCAAAGTCTCGGCAAATCTTTCTATATCATGCAAAGTATCAAAGCAAAATACCTTTGCTGCTGATGCTGCCTGCTTTTCTTTTGCCTTCTTCTGCTTTTCAATATCTTTTAAATGCTGTTTAAACGCTTTCTTTTGCTCATCCTCTGAAAGAGAATTATCATTTTTAAACTTGTCCATCTGCACATTTTCCACCTCATCAGTGGCTGCTTCTGACAGTTCTTCATCACCTGACTCGTCTTTTTCCTTTAACACACCGTTCACAACAACATCCGGTGTGCCAGACTCATCAAGTATGCCCGCAAGATTTTGTATCTGATTGAGCATATTGTGAATGGCATCTTCCCCTCTGTCAGTAAATGTGATAGTAAGAGAATTGTCCGGCATACGCATAAGCTGCATAGACACCATGCCGCTTTCTATCTCATAGCCAATCTCTTCCTCTGCCATCTCAACGATACTCTCAAGAAACTCTCTTGACCTTTCCTGATTTGTAAAAAAATCCTCTATCGCAAAACCGTATGAATTCATTTCCTCCTCTGTCATTCTACACTGAACAGTATTTTCATCAATCCTCTGAAAATCCATACGAACACCTCCTTAAAAAGTTAAAGTCTCTGACTGATATAATAATGCTTATACGGGTTCTTGTCAACAACATCAAAACATAAGTTTTGATATTATATACCCTTACTGTATAAATTCTATATAAAAAAAGGGGGCATCCTGCGGGTACAGGATGCCTAGGTATGAATTGAAAAAAGGGTAGTAGGTGTTTCCTACTATCGAGTAATATTGTACATTGTTAAAAATATTATGTCAAGCTGTAAAACAACTATTTTACTGTTTTTTCTCAGTTTTTTTATACTTTTTCTATACTATTCATAATCATTTGCTTATTTACACACATCCGGATTTATTTAACCTGCCAACGCAAAATATCCGAGTACAAGTACCCCCAAAATAATTCTATACCAGCCAAACACTTTGAAATCATGCTTTTTAATATATCCCATGAGGAATTTTATCACAAAAAGTGATACTATAAATGCCGTTATCATACCTGTAAGCAATATTCCTGCTTCAAGAGCAGAAAAACCAAGTCCAAATTTAATTATTTTTATAAGACTTGCCCCAAACATAACCGGAATCGCAAGATAAAATGTAAACTCTGCCGCTACTGTTCTCGAAAGACCAAGTATAAGTCCGCCTATGATAGTTGCTCCTGATCTTGATGTCCCCGGAAATACTGCTGCTACAAGCTGGAACATTCCTATCCAAAAAGCTGTCGTATATGTAATCTGACCAATTTTATTAACTGAAGGTATATTTTTCTTGTTCTTTTCCTCGACAATAATAAATACAATACCTATCAATATAAGCATTATTGCTACGGTTTTGTAATTATAAAACCATTTTTCCAGATTATCCCCGAATGCAACTTCAACAATAATTGCCGGAACACAGGCGGCTACTATCTTAAACCACATTATAAATATATCCTGTTTGATAAACTTAAAATTATCTAAAAAACCGGCAGCTTTATGTTTTACATAATGTTTTTTGAAATTCTCCTCTTTACAAAACGGCCATATTCTCCACCAGAAAAGAAGAACTACCGCCATTATTGCTCCAAGCTGGATAACTACAAGATACATCTCTCTGAATTTATCAGATACATCCATCTTTATAAATTCATCAAGCAGAATCATATGACCCGTACTGCTTATTGGCAGCCACTCAGTAATTCCCTCCACGATTCCAAAAATAATTGATTTGATAATTTCTAACATGACACTCTCCAATCCTATAATTTTTACATATTTGAAATTTTAGGTATAAAACAGACTGTTTTTATATTGCAATATATTGTAAAAACAAAATCTATAAAACAATTTAAATATACTATATCTTCTATATATAATTTGTAATATATCGGGGCAAAATGCATTTTAACCATTGCATAACAAAATACAGTCTGACAATACAATATATATTATCAGACTGTATTAATTATTTCAATATGATGTCACCTAATTAAAAACTAAATAACTTTTTAACATTCAAATCAGACATTCTCAATCTGCTTTGAATATTTGCTAATTCTGCATTCAGCCTTTCATTTATTACATTCATAAATCTGTCTGCAAGCTCAAGTATTGCTTATTATCTTTATAGCTGAACTGTCACTCTCAAGTTATACTTAAGGTAATTCAATTTCAAGCAAATCTTTTGCCGGAAGCTTAGTTGTAGACTCTTTAACAGTCTTAGCAACGGCAAGTTTAGCCTTGTTGATTGGAAGAATAGTTCCAACACCTGCTACACATCCGCCTGGGCAACCCATTCCCTCGATCATGCAGCCGTCTTTCTTTCCGGCTTTTGCAAGAAGAAGCATCTTCTTACATTCTGCAAGACCCTCACAATGCTCCGTCTGGACTTCTGTTCCAGGATAGTATTCTTCGATACACTGCTCAATTGCACTGATAACTCCACCTGCAACAGCATATCCACGCCCTGCTCCTGTTGCTTCATGCATTGAACGACCCTTATCATATTTGCTAAAATCAATATTCTTTGCTTTAAATATTGCATTTAATTCTTCAAATGTAATAACAAAATCAACATCACTTCGCACAGTTCTTCTTGATGCCTCAAGCTTTTTAGCTGCACAAGGTCCTATAAATACTACCTTTGAGTTTGGATATTTCTTCTTGATACTTCTCGCAGTTGCAACCATAGGAGTAAGCTCCTGAGATACACTGTCGATAATATCAGGGAAATACTTCTTAGCAAGCATTGACCATGCAGGACAGCATGATGTAAGAAGAAACGGAAGATCTCCATTTACTACTTCCTTTACATAATGATGTGCTTCTGATACTGCACCGATATCTGCTCCAAGAGCAACCTCATGAACATCCTTAAATCCACATTCTTTTAATGCAGCTATAACCTGTGCAGGTGTAACATCAGCTCCAAACTGACCCTCAAATGCCGGGGCAATCTCTGCGATAACTTCATCACCGTGCTGGATAGCTCTGATCATCTGGAATATCTGTGATTTATCAGCAATAGCTCCGAATGGACAGCTCGCCATACACTGACCACATGATACACACTTCTCATCATTTATCTTTGCTCGACCATGCTCATCACTCTCGATAGCATTAATTCCACAAGCTTCGGCACAAGGTCTGATTTTCTTGATAATCGCATGGTATGGGCATATAGCTATACATTTGCCACATTTGATACATTTGTCCTGATCTACAAATGCGTGTCCGTCAACCATTGAGATAGCTTCTTTTGGACAGACTTCCATACATGGATGTGCTACACAACCGTGACACATATTGCTGACTTCAATCTTGTTGTCCTCACACATATCACAAGCCGATGGAATAACCTGCATAAGAGGCGGCTCATAATATTTTTCAGAAATATTACTCTCTGCAAATCCCTCTGTTATATGTACCGGTCTGTCTAATGGTCTGAGTGAAAGTCCCATTGCAAGACGAACTCTTTCTGATGCAATAGCTCTTTCTCTCCAAATGCTCTCACGGTAAAGCGGAACATCTGATGGTGTTATCTTGTATGGTATTTCCTCCAACTCGTGGCTTACATCTCCTGTACTGTAAGCAGCACGTGCTACTTCCTCAAATACCTGTTCCCTGATTTTCTTTGTCTGTGTGTCAATTCCACGCATGGCAATCCTCCTATTATATTTGTATAATACCAATAGTAACCTATTTATTTTAAGTTGCAGTCTGACAAACATAATATACATAACTCCCCTGTATATTATTAATTTCTAAAAATCTCAGCCACAACATTTTCACTGTAAAAACTAAGCTAATGCAGATATACTGAATTTGTTATTATTTTCCATATTTTTTCCGCACAAACCTAACATATTATACTATAATAGATAAAAAATCTCAATAGAATTTTTTAAATTTATTATAAACAAATTCTATTGAGTTTTTGACATTATTACAACAAATATCATTATACCTAACGGATATGGAATAAAAAATAAGTTTTCAAATATAAAAATCATGCAACAATTAAAAAGGCGGCATACCCAAAACCGGATATGCCGCCTTTATATATGAATTAAAGAACTACCAAAATATAATTATAAATTGTCTCTTCTTGACTTTCAGTCAAGAAGCATCCCTCGCTTTAACAAGCTCGGTCTATTTTACAACCTCTTTTAAAGCTTCTGTAAGCTTTGGTACGATCTTGTTGAGGTCGCCTACTATACCATAATCAGCTACATCGAAGATAGGAGCTGTCTCATCTTTGTTGATTGCAACGATGATGTCTGACTCTTCCATACCTGCTGTATGCTGGATAGCACCTGAAATACCGATTGCAAAGTAAACATTAGGACGAACTGTCTTTCCTGTCTGTCCAACCTGTAACTCTTTTGGCATCCATCCGTTATCTACTACTGCACGTGAGCAGCTAACTGTTCCGCCGATTACATCAGCGAGATCCTGAAGCATTGCAAAGTTCTCTTTGCTTCCAACTCCACGACCACCTGATACAAGGATTTTTGCATCCATGATATCAACTGTATCTGAAAGATCTTTAACGATGTCAAGGATCTCAACATATTTGTTATTTGGAGTAAATCCAGGATTGTACTCGATAACTTCTGCTTTTGCACCCTTTACAGGCTCGATTTTCTGCATAACACCAGGACGAACTGTTGCCATCTGTGGACGATTGTCAGGGCAAGCGATAGTAGCGATAGTGTTACCACCGAATGCAGGACGAGTCATGAGAAGCTGATTGTGCTTCTGTTTATCTTCCTGTCCAGGAATTGCATTGATTGGGAAATCACCAATCTCAAGTACAGTACAGTCTGCTGTAAGACCTGTCTGAACACGAGCTGATACACGAGGTCCTAAATCACGACCAATAGCTGTTGCACCAACTAATACGATTTCAGGCTTGTACTCGTTGATTACTGAAGATAATGCATGAGCATATGGCTCTGTTCTGTACTCTTTTAACTCAGGATCATCTACAACGATAACCTTGTCTGCACCATACTCTGCTAATTCATCTGTAAGACCTTTAACATCAGAACCGATAAGAACGGCTGTTACATCTGTACCAAGGTCACTTGCAAGTTCTTTTGCTTTTCCAAGCAATTCAAAAGCGATTCCGCTTAATTCGTTGTCTACCTGCTGTGCAAAGACATAGACACCCTTATATTCTTCTAAACCCATTTTAGTCACCACTTCCTTATAAATTTTAGATTACATGTTTCTCTTTTAATTTGTCCATGATGTATGAAACTGCCTGATCTGCATCTTCAGGAGTAACCTTCTCGCCTGCTCCCTTTCTAACTTTGTCAGAAGCTTTAGCGATCTTTGTAGGTGATCCTGCAAGACCGATATTAGAATCATCAACATCTTTAAGGTCTTTTCTGCCCCATACTGTAATCTCAGCATCGTAAGCATCAAAGATTCCGCCTGGAGTCATATAACGAGGCTCATTTAATTCTGAAAGAGCTGTAACTAAGCAAGGCATCTTAGCTTTTAATACATGATATCTGTCATCATACTGACGCTCTACTACAACACTGTCTCCCTCGATCTTAATGTCTTTAGCATAAGAGATTACAGGGATGTCAAGGTGCTCAGAAATCTGAGGACCAACCTGTGCTGTATCACCGTCGATAGCCTGACGACCTGTGATGATAAGATCATAATCAATATTTCTAAGTGCACCGGCAATTGTTGTAGATGTTGCCCAAGTATCAGCACCACCTAAAACTCTGTCAGTTACAAGGATACCCTTGTCTGCACCCATTGCGATTGCTTCACGAAGTACTTCCTCTGCTTTTGGAAGACCCATTGTAAGTACAGTTACCTCTGCACCATATTCATCTTTTATTCTAAGTGCTGCTTCCAAACCTGCTTTGTCGTCAGGGTTCATGATTGCAAGCATAGCACCTCTATCCAAAGTACCGTCCGGGTTAAATTTAACTCCGCCTTTAGTATCTGGAACCTGTTTTACACATACTACTATTTTCACAGCTTTGTCACTCCTTGTCTTATTTTTTGGTTTATGTTTTTATTTACGATATTATTTAAGTAATGCACCTGAGATAACCATTCTCTGAACTTCACTTGTTCCTTCATAGATCTCAGTAATCTTAGCATCACGCATCATACGCTCAACATCGTACTCTCTGATGTAACCATAACCACCATGTAACTGAACTGCTTTTGTTGTAACTTCCATTGCAACTTCTGCTGCACAAAGTTTAGCCATAGCAGCTTCTACTGAGTAAGATACCTTTGCACCGTCAGCAAATTCCTGTTTCTTAAGTGCTGCTCTGTAAACTAAATTCTTTGCAGCTTCAACCTTTGTAGCCATATCAGCAAGCTGGAACTGAGTATTCTGCTGCTGTGCGATAGTACGGCCAAACTGTTTTCTCTCTTTTGTGTACTCGATTGTTCTGTCAAGTGCACCTTCTGCAAGACCAAGTGCCTGAGCTGCGATACCGATACGTCCACCATCAAGAGTGTGCATAGCGATAGGGAAACCTTTGCCCTGAGGTCCTAAAAGTGCATCCTTAGGAATACGGCAATCCTGGAAAATAAGCTCATATGTTGAAGAACCACGGATACCCATCTTCTTCTCTTTTGTTCCGAATGTGAATCCAGGTGTTCCTTTTTCTACGATGAATGCAGAGAATTTCTTAATCTTTCTGCCTTTCTTTCCTTCGATGATGTCTGTATAAGCAATAATGATATAAACATCAGCAACCTCACCGTTTGTGATGAAGCACTTAGAACCATTAAGTACCCACTCATCTCCGTCAAGTACAGCTTTAGTCTGAACACCCTGAGCATCTGTACCTGCACCTGGCTCTGTAAGACCAAATGCTCCGATATACTCTCCACTTGCAAGCTTTGGAAGGTATTTCTTTTTCTGATCTTCTGTACCATAAGTAAGAATAGGATCTGCACAAAGTGATGTATGAGCTGAAACAATAACGCTTGTTGTACCACAAACTTTTGCGAGTTCCTCTACACACATAATATATGTTAAAATATCACAACCCTGTCCACCGTACTCCTTTGGAATAGGAATACCCATGAAACCACTCTTTGCCATTTTTTTAACAGTTTCCATTGGAAAATGTTCTGTCTCATCAGTCTCCTGAGCAACAGGTTTAACTTCATTTTCAGCGAAATCTTTGAAAAGCTGTCTCGCCATCTCATGCTTTTTACTTAATGTAAAATCCATGCCTTTCTTTACCACCTTTCATAATTTATATAATCAATTACTGTGCATCAACTGCTGTCTTTGTACGATCAGCATTATATACATAGAAACCTTTTCCACTCTTAACACCGAGATTTCCACCACGAACCATCTTACGGAGAAGTGGGCAAGCACGATACTTGCTGTCACCAGTCTCATTGTAAAGAACATCCATGATAGCAAGGCAGATATCAAGACCGATGAAGTCACCTAACTCTAAAGGTCCCATTGGATGATTTGCACCAAGTTTCATAGCTGCATCGATTCCGGCGATATCAGAAACACCTTCCATCTTGATGAATGCTGCTTCGTTGATCATTGGGATAAGGATACGGTTTACTACGAATCCTGCTGCTTCATTTACCTGAACAGGAGTCTTTCCAATCTGCTCTGCAATCTTCTTGATAGAGTCAACAGTCTCAGCAGGTGTATTTACACCAGCGATAACTTCGATAAGTTTCATACGGTCAGCAGGATTGAAGAAATGCATACCAACCATTGGACGTGTAAGTCCGTTGCCGATCTCTGTGATAGAAAGGCTTGATGTGTTTGATGCAAAAATGCACTCTGGTTTAGCAATCTTATCTAACTCAGCAAATGTAGTCTTTTTAACCTGCATATCTTCAAATGCAGCTTCTACGATAAGATCACAGTCTGCACAAAGGTTCTCTTTTAAGCCCGGTGTGATTCTTGAAAGGATAGCATCAACTTCTTCCTGAGTCTTCTTTCCTTTCTGAACAAGTCTGTCATAACCTTTAGCGATTTTTTCTTTTCCGCCTTCAGCCCACTCCTGCTTGATATCGCAAAGAGCTACTTCAAAACCTTCTGTCTGAGCAAATGCCTTAGCAATGCCCTGTCCCATAGTACCAGCACCAATAACGCCTACTTTCATGATATAACCTCCATAATATTATATTTATCTGTTTGTCAGATATTCCGGCTGCTATGTGACACTACCACTTTGCAGCCGGTTAAAAATCATTTTTCAGAAACACAAACATATTCTTACATATTCATGTTTCTTTTTAATACTTTAAATTAGCAGTTCTTAAATGGAACAACCTTAACTTTCTGATCCTTAGGTGCAAGGAAGTTTCCCATTCCTGCTTTCTGGTCTTCTGTCTCAAAGCAGTCACCAAAGAGTTTTTCTTCGATAACGATAGCCTTGTCCATATCAACCTGAAGACCATCGTTGATAGCCTTCTTACAATTGCGGACTGCAATAGGTGCATTCTTCGCAATTGTAGCTGCAAGTTTCTCTGCTGCCGGGATAAGCTCCTCAGCAGGATATATTGCATTTACAAGACCGATTCTGTAAGCTTCGTCAGCCTTGATGTTTCTTGCTGTGTAGATAAGCTGTTTAGCCATACCAACACCAACTGTTCTGGCAAGTCTCTGTGTTCCACCAAATCCAGGTGTAATTCCAAGACCAGCCTCAGGCTGTCCGAACATTGCATTCTCTGAGCAGATACGAATATCACAGCTCATAGAAATCTCGCATCCTCCACCGAGTGCAAAACCGTTTACTGCTGCAATAACAGGAATTGGTAATGTCTCAAGTTTGCGGAATACATCATTTCCTTTTTTACCGAATGCTTCGCCCTCAGCCTTTGTAAGTGTGCTCATCTCTCCGATGTCAGCACCGGCAACGAAAGACTTGTCGCCTGCTCCCGTAAGGATAACGGCTCTAACTGTATTAAGGTCAATGGCATCAAGTGTTGCATCAAGTTCATCAAGAACCTGGCTGTTTAAAGCATTTAATGCCTTTGGACGATTGATAGTAATAGTTGCAACTGCATCTTTTACTTCATATAAAATAAAATCCATGATATTTTCTCCTTTTTAAGATACATATTAGTCCGAATATCCTGAAAACTCAGGATATTCGGCAATATTTATTTTAATGCTTTTTAGGCATCCGTGACACCCGTACAGGCAAATGGATTAGTCTCTCTCAACAACTGTTGAGCAGCCCATTCCACCACCGATACAAAGTGTTGCAAGACCTCTCTTAGCATCCATCTTCTGCATCTCATGAAGAAGTGTAACGAGAATACGGCATCCTGAAGCTCCAACAGGATGTCCAAGTGCAATAGCACCACCATTTGGATTAAGTTTAGAAAGATCAAAGTTAAGATCCTTTCCAACTGCTACTGACTGTGCAGCGAAAGCTTCGTTTGCTTCATATACATCAAAGTCATCAATTGTAAGACCAGTCTTTGCAAGAACTTTCTTTGTAGATGCAACAGGTCCAACACCCATGATTGAAGGATCAACTCCGCCAAGTGCTCCGGCAACGAATGTAGCCATTGGTGTAACACCGAGCTCTTTAGCTTTCTCCTCACTCATAACAACGATTGCAGCAGCACCATCATTGATTCCTGATGCGTTACCTGCTGTAACTACGCCGCCTTCTTTTCCTGAACAGCATTTAAGTTTTGAAAGGCTCTCAGCAGTTGTTCCAGGACGTGGTCCCTCATCTTTATCGAATACTGTAACACCTTTTCTTGTCTTAATCTCAACTGGAACGATCTCGTCATCGAATGCACCTGCTGCGATAGCCTTTTCACATTTCTGCTGGCTGTTTGCTGCAAACTCATCGAGTTCTTCACGAGTAAGTCCCCACTGATCTGCAACATTCTCTGCCGTAATCATCATATGATACTGATTGAATGCATCCCAAAGGGCATCGTTTACCATTGTATCAACAAGTTTTCCGTTGTTCATGCGGTATCCGAAACGACCCTGCATCATAGCATAAGGTGCCATAGACATATTTTCCATACCACCTGCAACAACGATGTCAGCATCTCCTGCCTGAATCATCTGAGCTGCCATATTTACACAGTTAAGACCTGAACCACAAACTACATTTACTGTAACAGCCGGTGTCTCAACAGGAAGTCCTGCTTTGATTGAAGCCTGACGTGCAACATTCTGACCTAAACCTGCCTGGATAACACATCCCATATATACATGATCTACCTGATCTGCAGGTACATTTGCTCTTTTAAGAGCTTCCTTAATAACGATTGAACCTAATACAGGTGCCGGAGTAGTGCTTAATCCTCCACCCATTTTTCCGATTGCAGTACGACAAGCGCCTGCTAAAACTACTTTCTTTGCCATAAAAATAAGTTCCTCCTTGTCCGTTTTTCACTGATACAATATCAGCTTTATTTAGAAACCGACCTACTATCACATATATCCTATACATCAGAAAATCAAGTATGCACTCAATTTTCATATTATGTAACTCTCACATACAATCGGTTCTATCATTGATAATCATATAACAAAACGACAAATTAAGCAAGTTTTTTCAAGGTACTTTATTTTTAATTTATTTTTTATAGCTGAATAGCCTTTCATTTTCCAAATGAAATAAACATAAGCTGCGCAGCAGCGACTGACAGCTTGCTGGCAGGTTTATGAAACTAAGGAATGAATGACCGAACTGTTACACTTTATACTATAGCCTAATTACATTTTCTTACAATTCTGGCTGCCTGTCCCTCAATTCATTTGTTGATAATTTTTTTTATTAGTGTTATTCTATTGTTGGCAAAATTTTAGACTTTACAGTATAATTTTTCTCAATTTAATTTATACTGTAATTTGTGTAAGGAACAAATCTTATTTCTATTCCTGCATAATATAATGCCCGCATCAGTGTCACGATGCGGACTACGGTTACTGCCTATACTTTCTATAATGGCAGATAACAATCATTTCATATGTTAATGATGCAATTAGGACAACTACAATCTTGTGGCACAGAAAAGAGGAAGATTATGGATTTTAATGAAATTTACAAGCAGAAACTTACTACTGCTGATGAAGCAGTCAAAGTTATAAGATCCGGCGACTGGATCGATTATGGATGGTGCACCGGCACTGTTGATGCACTCGACAAGGCACTTGCAAAGCGTATGCCTGAACTTTCAGACATCAACATCCGCGGCGGTATTCTTATGAAAGAGCCTGAAATCTTCAAACTTGAAGATGCAGCTTCTCATTTTACATGGAACTCTTGGCATAGCAGCGGCATCGAGAGAAAAGCAGTAGCAAAAGGCTTTTGTTTCTACTCTCCTATCAAATATTCTGAACTTCCGGGATATTACAGAAACAGTCAGACCCCTCCTCGTGTAGCAATGTTCCAGGCTGCTCCTATGGATGCACACGGATATTTTAACTTCGGACCAAACGCATCACATATGGCTGCCTGCTGTGAAGTTGCAGATATAATTATCGTTGAAGTTAATAAAAATATGCCTCGCTGTCTCGGCGGATTTGAAAACGGCATCCACATCAGCAATGTTGACATGATAGTCGAGGGTGACAATCCTGCAATTCTTGAGACAGGTGCTCCGGCTCCTACAACTGAAGTTGATGAAGCTGTTGCAAAATATATCGTAGACGAAATTCCTGACGGTGCCTGCCTGCAGCTTGGTATCGGTGGTATGCCAAATGCCGTAGGTTCACTTATTGCACAGTCAGACCTTAAAGACCTCGGTGTACATACTGAAATGTATGTTGATGCATTTGTTGACATTGCAAAAGCCGGCAAGATAACAGGTCTTAAAAAGTCAAGAGACAAGGGCCGCCAGGTATATGCTTTCGGTTCAGGAACAAAGAAACTTTACGACTACTTAGATGAAAATCCTGAGTGCATGAGTGCTCCTGTAAACTACACAAACGATATGTCAGTTATCGCTTCTATTGACAATTTTATTTCAATAAACAATGCGGTAGATATTGATTTATTCGGACAGATAAATGCAGAGAGTGCCGGAACAAAACACATAAGCGGTGCAGGCGGACAGCTTGACTTCGTACTCGGTGCTTACCTCTCAAACGGTGGAAAGAGCTTTATCTGTATGTCTTCTACTTTCACAACCAAAGACGGCACTGTTCAGTCAAGAATCAAACCTACTCTTTCAAATGGTTCTATCGTTACTGATACGCGTGCAAACATCAATTACTTTGTAACTGAGTACGGCATCGTAAACCTCAAGGGACTTTCTTCTTGGCAGAGAGCTGAGGCTCTTATCTCAGTTGCACATCCTGATTTCAGGGATCAGCTTATCGCAGAAGCAGAAAAGATGCATATCTGGAGACAGAGCAATAAGAGATAATCTATTATTAAACACTACTAAAAAATTATCAGTATGGATTGCAAATATCCACTTGACTGCATCAAAATAATAAAACAAAAACTCCCGATAGTGCGAACTTTTTATATTCGTGCTGTCGGGAATTTTATTAAAATTAAGTACTATTACTTTCAGTTTTTATTCATTTTATAATCTATATGCAACTTACCTTTTGTGTGAAAATATCAATGTATAATTATTTTCAATTTTTATATCATATTATAATCTCTGACGCCCACCCTTATATATTATCTGTTCATTGAGATACTGCTGATAACTTTTTTACAACTTCTCTTACATATTCTTCCGGCTTCGACACTTTCTTTGCAATCTCTGGTATCGTCATATTACAATCTATATATGCTTCAATTTTTCCTTCAATCTGCCCGGCAATCCTGCCTTCTCGCTGTCCCTCATCTTTTGCATTTTTCAATGAATTTTCCCATGCTCTGCACACATCAACCACCTCGTCTTTCTCATTGCCGGCAATATTTGCACCGGTTATCATATTTATTAATTCTACTGCTTCTTTTTCTACATTTTGAAACCTGCGTTTTCCTTTAATCCATCTTCCATCGTCATCCGATTGATGTTTTATGAATTGTAATACCGACCCTAAATCTGTTTTAAACTTTTCATACTCGCTGTCTGAAACTTTTATCGGCTCTATCAGGTTTATCTTATAATCAGGAACATATTTTAAAATCTGTTCATCGTTTACACAAAACATATCATGAACACTTTTTGCTCCATCCCAGCTTTTATCTCCAAAATAGATAACCAGAGTTACCACCGGCATTAATTTATCTTCTTTTCTAAATCCCGATAAAAATTCTTCCGAACTCAATTTGATTGCGGCACCTTTGTTTTTATTACGATATGAACTCTTTGCTTCTTCCACCTGCTTTGCATACTGTAAAGAATCATAAAGCATATTTTTAACAGCCATTGCATAATGGATTTTGTCCTGATTTTCCGTGCCGAGTACAACATAAACCGCATTTCCGTCTGTGACACTTTCCCATATCATAAGATTATCTCTTATTTTCTGCACGGCAGCTTTAGCATCATTTCCATACGGCATCATAAACTCTGCCGTATCTATCTTTTGCAATTTTTCAGGCTTTATTATCTGTACTCCGTCATACACATAGAAATTAAAAGCATCTGCTATTATGTTTTTGTGCGACATATATTGTTTTGTTGCTATATCAATTTTCCCCATACATTATTCTTCCTTTCATTATATTTTGTTTATTTTAAAAAGGCAATATTTAAAGTTACTTTCTAAACTGGTTTAATCATATCAGACAATTTAATTTTTTAATATGTGCATTTTGCAAAAAATATTGTATCGGTTTTAAGGCAATACATATAATTGTATAATAATAAATTTTATGTTTTCTTATGCAATATGCATTATTTCCTCTGATTTTTTTGTGGAAATATGACAAAAAAATCGGCACTTAACTACTGTAAATGCCGATTTTATCGTTGTTTGGTTTACTTTTTACTTATGCTTGTTTTACAATCCTACTCAACATCATCGTCATCATACATACCGGGATTGTATGCTTTATAAAACGCTGATACTGATTTATATACCGTTCCTTTCCAAGTAATACTTGTTAAATTTTCACAATTCCAGAAAGAATTTTTATCTACCTGTACAGCATCAGGAATATTAATTTTTGTCAATGTCGATAAGTTATTAAAAGCCATATATCCAATTTTGGTTACACTTGCCGGAATAACAGTAGTCTTACAACCATACACAAGTTCATGTGGTTCATTATCAATTTGCTCAAAATCATAAATACTATCAAATTTTATTTCCTTTTTGGCAATTATTGCGTTACTGCCTTCTTCACTATAATAATATTCATTTTCTTCATCTACTGTCATCTCCTCTAAGGCGTTACAACCAGCAAATGCATTCACTCCTATCTTAGAAACTGTATCAGGAATATTTATATTCTTTAATGATGTGCACCCATAAAACGCTTCATCACCTATTCTTGTGACTCCTGATGGAATACTAATTTCTGATAATCCCGTCATCTGATAAAATGCAAAATCATCTATTTTCTTAACAGTATCAGGAATAACAGTATTCTTACAAGCTGCAATCAATACATAAGCATCATGGTCTTCGTTATAATGCTCTTCGTTTTCATCTACAACACCTTTAATTTCTTTTTTAGTTATAATGGCATTTACACCTTCACCACAATAAAAACATTCATTTTTTTCATCTACTGTTATTTTTTCAAGACTTTTTGTATTAAATAAAATACTTGTACCTATGTTAGTTACGCTTGCAGGTATCGCTATCTCCCTGAGTGAAACACAATCGGCAAACGCATTGCTTTCAATATTTGTCACACCATCAGGAATAATGAACTGAGGCATCTTACCACAACCTTCAAATGCTTCCACACCTATTTTTTTCAAATTTGACGATGCAGTTACATTTTTAAGATTTGTGCAATTCATAAATGCCCGGTCTTCTAATGCAGTCGTATTGGATATATCAATGTTCTCAAATCCCGTACAATCCCAAAATGCTTCTTTTCCTATTGAGCCCTTAGAAAATTCAAAATCTTTTATACTAACACAGCCTGAAAATGCTCTACTGCCAATATCCGTATTTTTATTCTCAATATTAACAGTTGTCAATTTATCACAGGCACTAAACATATCGTCTCCAATATAATTTATGTTTTGAGGTATGGTGATTTCCTCAAGACTTATACAACCTGAAAAAACACCTGATAAAATAGTTTTATCACCATTGCACTTTATCCCTTTTGACAAAGTCACTTTCTTTAATTTTTCACATTCCCGAAAACACATCTTGCCTACACTCTCTACCGTGTCTGGAATATTAAACTCCGTAAAAGCCGTACATGAAAATGCTTCCTCACCAATAGATTTTATATCATCATCAAATGTAACAGACTGCAATGATGTACACTCACTAAACATATAATCACTTATAATTGTTTTTCCTTTAGGCAGCACAATTTTTTTCAAAGCATTACAATCCCAAAATGCTCCTTCTTTTATTTCCGCATTTCCTTCTTTTATTTCAACATCGTTTAACACCGAACATGAATAGAATGCACTTTCTCCAATTATAGTACTGCCGGGTATAGACACCTTGTATAATCTGTTGCAGTCCCTAAATGCTTCCTCACCAATCTCCTTTACATTATCAGGAATTATCATCTTCTCAACTTTAGTTCCTAAAAATGCACCGGCTTTAATATACTTAATGCTGTCTGTAATAACCGTACCTGCACATCCTGCAACAATAGAATCCGTCGATTTTTCAACTATGGCATTACAATTATCCCTACTGTCAAAATATTTATTTTCAGGGTCTACCGTTATTTTTTTAAGCAATTCACAATTATCGAATACCCCTTTTCCAATCTTCGTCACATTTTTTGAAATAGTTATACTGACCATATGCTTGAAACCACAGAATTGTTCATCTTTTAATTCCGTCAGATCACTATCATTTTCAATAACAAGATTATATGTCTTATCATAACATTCATCACTTTCACCATTATAATACCATGTTATACCTGTCGGTTTTTTTGTCGGTTTTGCTGTTGGCTTTACTGTCGGTGTCGGTTTCTCTGTCGGCTTTACTGTCGGTACAAGTGTTACCTCAGGCTCTGTCTTTTTTGTCGGTGCTACCGTTGGTGCAGCCGTAACTACAGGTGCCACTGTCGGTGTTTCCGTAACCGTAGGTGCACTCGTAGCTGACGGTGTGTTTGTCACCTTTGGTGTTTCAGTCACGGACGGTTTTACCGTAACATCTGAGGAAGCGGTCGGCTTTGTTGTCGCCGTAGGTTCTGCCGTTGCAACAGGCTTCTTTGTTGTTACCGGTTTTTTCGTTGTTGCCGGCTTCTTTGTCGTTTTCTTTGCCGTTTTCTTTGCCGCAACTGTTATTTTACAACTGTACTTTTTCTTTCCGATAACTGCCTGTACCGTTGCCGAACCCTTTTTTAAACCTTTTACGGTGCAGCCTGTCTTACTCTTTTTAGTTATCTTTACATATTTTTTTCCTTTTGAAACTTTCCATTTAACACTCTTTTTGTTGTTTTTAAGTTTTACCATTACGGTCTTTCCCACCGTAACTTTTGCACTTTTTGCAATACTTGTTTTTTTTGCCGCAAGTGCAAATGTTCCAATATGCACATTTGAGATTATAAGCGATGCTGTCACAATCCCCGTAAGACACCGCTTAATTTCATTTTTTGTCCTTTTCTTCATAATAATCCTCACTTCTGCACACTTTTTTGCATATCAGGTTTGTGTCAGGTGTACACATACACAAATCCTGTGTGTGAAAAATATTATTTTTCACACTATGGTCCCTCTTTTCTAAGATTTCCAAGAGTAATTTTGTTATATGGGATAAAAATATCTCTGCAACAAAAATATTCTTAACAAGCATATTTTAATCATAATATTTATATTTGTCAACTTTTTACATTCTAAAAAATATTCCTATCTGGCACACGGCGGCTGTTTCTTTTCTATTCTTAAGAAGCATATTGAAATGTGAGCACACATCTATAATATCTTTATAATTTGGCATTTTTGCCGCTTTTTACACATATAGGAGGTTTCATGAAAGCATTTTGGTATAACGAAAACAGAAAAAATATTATCGGTCTGGAAATAAGAAAACTGCGCCGCGAAAAGAAATTATCAACACGTGATCTTGCTGCAAAAATCCAGGTTAATGGTTATAACGATATAACTGAAAACACAATATCTAAGATAGAACACGGACGCCGTTTTGTTCCCGACTACGAAGTCAAGATTTTTGCAGATGCTTTAGACACGACGCCTAGCAAACTTCTTGAAATTTCACAAAAAACATTATAATGTGAAAAAATCACCAGTGGTACTTCTTATTTAAATAACACCAAAAACAAAGTCCCACAGGAACTATCCCGTGGGGCTTTATGTTATCTTTGCGTATAATTTCAACTTACTCTTTGGCACTTTTATCTTAGCTTTTTTATTCAGCTTTTTAAATGCACCTTTTCCTACTGTTTTTGAAGTGAGTTTCTTTGTTTTAACTGTGAGGTCTTTTAGACCACTGCACCCGTAAAATGCATTTTTTCCTATTTTTTGTACTTTTGACGGAATACTTACCTTCTTAATCGGACAGAACAGTAACCTCACAGTCCGCTTCTGCATCTCCTAATTTAGCCTTTACCATTGCCTTTCCACTCTTATATGATGTTATGTTTCCTGCAATATCAACTGACACAACATCATCATTGTCAGACGACCATTTTACATTCTGCCCTGTTGTATCAATATCAGAATATGCAATGCTTAACTTGTCCCTGTCTCCTGCATTTAAGCTTAACTTTGTCTTGTCAAACCGTATCTTACTCTTTTCTTTATATGACAGACTTGAAGGCAATGTGTAGCTTATCTTTCCCTCTGCTGTCGCATACGCAATAACAGACTATCCCGATACATAACCGAGCGTGAGGTTTCTCACAACGCTTTTTCCACTGAACACCGTTTTCACAATCCGGTTATTCGCTTTTCCTAATGCGACTTTTAAACCCGTCTGCATACCCTCACTCTCGTTTTCATTGTCCTGTACCACTGTCGCCGCTTTTGCACTTTTGCCATACTGATATTGCGGTGTCCCTGTAAACACCATGGCAGATGCAGTTATAATGGAAATCACACGCCATATTCGACAACAGAAAGTGAATCAAAAAGGTACACTAATAATCTTCACAAAACCCTCCCCGCAATCTCCTTCCCCGAAACCGTTCCGGCAAGTCCACCTACTCCGGTTTCTTTGAGCGACTCATCCATCTTGTCGCCTACATAAGCCATCGCATCTATAACCTCATCAACGGGAATCCTGCTTTTTATGCCAGCCGATGCCATCTGGGAGCTTGATACTGCATTTACCGCACCGACAACATTTCTTTTTACACATGGCACTTCAACAAGTCCTGCGACCGGGTCACAGACAAGTCCTAAAAGATTTTTAAGTGCCATTGCCACGCTGTCTGCTATCTGCTGTTCATTGCCGCCCTGAAGATATGTGAGTGCTCCTGCTGCCATTGCACTTGCCGAGCCTATCTCCGCCTGACATCCTCCTCTCGCTCCGCTTATCGATGCTCTCCGGGCTATGACCTCTCCTATACCTGCCGCCACATAGAGAGCCTTTATTATCTTTTCATCTGCTTCTTTTTTTGCTTTTGTGTCTTTGTCCTTCTGCTCTGCATTATCGGTCGTTATGTTATTTGATTTATTATCTCCATAATCGGTAGTTATGTTGTTTTTTGCATTATCTTCCACATTTATATTTTGTAAAATCATCCTCTCATAGTAAGGCACGAGGATTGCAGGCATAACACCACACGCACCCGCTGTCGGGGCAGCTACTATCCTTTTCATACAGGCATTTGACTCTCCCATCTTAAGTGCCTCCGTGATAACTTTTCCCATAAATTCACCACAGAGACATTCGTGTGTCTTTATATATTCTTCCATCTTTTTGCCGTCACCGCCGCTTAGTCCGCTCGCTGATTTTATACTGCCGTCATATCCCTTAGCCGCCTGATACATTGCATCCCACAATTCTCTCATCTTTTGGGCAGACTCGTTCTCATCCACATTCCTGTCTGACATATCATCCTCAAGGATAACTCTCCAAAACTCCCTGCCATCACTCTCACACTTATCTAATATCTCTTTTATCGAACCAAACATATAGTTCCTCCTCTCACTCCATAATATTTACATAAGTAACCTTTATCACACCCTCAAGATGTTCAAGCCATTTAATAGACTCTTCCGGTATCTGCTGGTCTGTCTCTAGCACCATAACCGCATAACCTCCTCTTTTATCCCTGAAAAGCTGCATTGTCGCAATGTTTACACACTTATGTGAAAGCATTGATGTTACCTCAGCGACATGACCCGGCTGGTCTATGTTGTGAACGATAAGTGTCGGTTTTTCCGCTGAAAAGTTTACATCTATACCGTCTATCTTATTTACCATTATCCTTCCACCGCCGAGTGACGATGCCTGAACGCTTAATTTTCGGTCATTTTTTCCGACCATTTCTATAAGTGCAGTGTTCGGGTGTGCATTTCTTATGTCCGCATTGTAAAATTCAAACTCTATGCCTGCCGCCTTAGCAAGTTCAAAACTTTCAGGTATCCGCATATCGTCAGGATGCATATCAAGTATGCCTGCGATAAGTGCTCTGTCTGTTCCATGACCTTTTCCCGTTTGTGCAAATGAACCGTAAAGTCCTATCTTTACTTTGCATGGCTCGTCCTTTAAAAGATGCCTTGCGACATAACCTATTCTTACTGCTCCCGCTGTGTGCGAGCTGCTCGGTCCAACCATGACAGGTCCTAATATATCAAATAAGTTCATTTTTTCTCCTCCTTTTATTTTATAGATAACTACGAAACTGATATACTTTGTGTTAATTGCAATGATATCATCGCAATTTTATCAAGGTTTACGACAGTTTCGCAATTTTTTTATGAAAAAAGGAGCAAACATACTGTTATATATGTTTACCCCTTTGTAAATCTTTTATGACTTTTTTAGTTGTTTACACCGTGATGTACTGCATCTGTGCTGGCTGTTATAGGCAGGAACACATATCCGTGCTTTTTGCCGTATTTTATCATTTTGTCCAATGCATTTATTGTCTTGTCGTTTCCGTAAAAATCATGCATGAGTACGACATTTCCTCTGCCTTTACAAAGTTCGCTGGTAACATTATGGAAAGTCTGCTGCGGATTTCTTGCTCCGCCTGCATCTTCGCTATCGACATTCCAGTCAAAGTAATGATAACCCCAGCCGTCAAGCTTCTTTGTAAGTCTTGTCATGATGCCTTTATTGTATCTGCTGACTGTATTTGAACTTCCACCCGGAAATCTTGATACGGTGCACCATACTCCAAATTTCTTAAAGAAAAGATTGCGGAGTTTGTCAAGGTTTCCTTTATAAACTTTTTCAGATTTGTATATCTCATAATATTTATGTTTATATCCGTGTAAAGCAAGTGTGTGTCCCTCGTCTATAACTCTCTTTGTAAACTTAAAGTCATAGCTTGCAGGACGAAGTTCAAAGAATGTTGCTTTTACATGATTTTTCTTGAGGATATTTAATACTTTCGGTGTCGTGTAGCTGTTTGGACCATCATCAAATGTAAGATATACTATATTCTTTGGTCTTTTTTTAACTGTTATCTTTGATACATATGTCCTTTTGCCATCATTTCCTTTTATGATAACATTTCCTCGTTTTTTTGCAACCATTTTTCCTTTTTTGTTTATTGTTGCGATTTTTTTGTTTGTAGAACTCCACCTGACATTTTTAGCTTTTACCTTAGTGCTGAACTGCATATCTAAATGTTCACCGGTAAGCATTGTAAATTTAGGATAAACCATCCCATGTTTCGCTACCTTTATCTGATAATGGATGACTTCTTTATCACTTTTCATAGTAATGGTTGTTTTTCCACGCTTAACACCATGTACTACTCCATTTTTTGTGACTGTCGCAATTTTTTTATCTGCTGAACTAAACTCAGCATCTTTGACTTTGTCAGGCAGTGATTTTGCTTCACTAAGAACAAGTTTTACCGCCTCTTTTTTCTTTACGACATTTTCCTTTGCATTAACAGTTTCACCGCTTTTTTTTGCCTCATCCTTTTTTCCTCCACAGGCACTACAGCTTACTGCTGTTGCAAACAATACCCCAAATAAAATACCCTGAACATATTTTTTCTTCATTAGTCTCATTCCTCACTATCCCTATTTTTATTATCAGACTTATGTAAGACCAGCTATTGCCAAATGCTATAAAATCTGCTAAAACACAGATATTTATGTCATATTTTATCAATGCCATGCTTTTTATTGCCATATTTGACACTGTAAAAGCATAATCCACTACATTGTAAAATCGTGGTTTATGACATTGTAAAAGGGCAAACACATCTATGTTTGCCCTTATGGTTTTCACATAAGCAATATAATCATAACAAATTAAAAAGATAAGTCAAGGAAAAAAGTATTGCTTTTTGATTAAGAAATTGTTACATTTGCCAGCGTGCCACCTTTGCCTTGTCCGCCTCCATCTGGTTTTTCAGTTCGTCAAGTCCCGGAAATTTCTTTTCCGGTCTTATACGCTCATAAAATTCAACCATTATCTTTTTTCCGTATATATCCCTGTCAAAATCAAGCAGGCAGGTTTCCACACCTATGTCATATCTGCCGATAGTAGGTTTTCTTCCTATGTTTGTCACGCCTTTATAGACCATGTCATCACCTTCAATCATTACTTTTGACGCATATACTCCTGACGGCAGGAGCAGTTTTGATTTTTCCGGTATAATATTTGCTGTCGGCATATTCATTGTTCTTCCGAGTGCATTGCCATGAATAACAGTCCCCTCTATAAAATAACTGCGTCCGAGAAGCTCGTTTGCACGCACCACATCTCCGTCCTCAAGTTTTTTTCTGACAAGCGTGCTGCTTATTATCTCATTGTCAGACTCAAGCTTATGAAATATCTTTATGTCATAACCGTATATAGAAGCATATTTTTTTAACATTCCGACATTGCCCTCACGTTTTCTTCCAAAACGAAAATCTTCACCGACACATATATATTTCACATCAAGTTTTTCTACAAGAAATTTTTCTATAAACTCCTCAGGAGCCATGTTTTTTGTGTGCTCATTAAATGGAAATATAACCTCTCTTGCAATTCCTATTTCCTCTAATACTTTGTTTTTTTCATCCTGTGAATATATATATTTCTGAGGTGTATCTGACATTTCAAATGTAAATACGGTCGGTACAAGATCTTTTCTCTCTGATATTCCGTTAAGCAAAAGGCGGTGACCTCTGTGCACACCGTCAAACTTTCCAAGTGATACCGCACTGTTTTTTACTTTTATATCCAAACCTTTTAGGATTTCCATTTTTCTTCTGCCTCCTTGAAAACTAAAACATTTTAAACACTTTAAAATCATTTTCATTTTTCTGATATACTGCCTTAAAATTGTTATTTTCATCGTAGACAAGTATTTTTTCATCCTGTTTTATCCCGGATACATCCTGCTTAAAATCTTTTGCCTTTAAAGTATTTCCATTTTGCAAATACCTTATCCCGTCACCTGCCACATTTGCCTTAGAATAATCAAATAGCGAGTCAACGCTATAAACTTTCTCCCTGAATATCTCTGGCTTTTCTTTTGACAGAATTTCTATGTCATTCAATGTAAGTGCATCTTCTATCTTAAAAACTGACACTCTTGTCCTCATAAGTTTTTCCATTGTGGCACAGGCACCTAGTTTCTTCCCTATATCGTGACAGAGTGTTCGTATATATGTTCCCTTTGAACAGGTAACATCCATTGTAAATATTTTTTCTTCAAGATTTATATCAACAATGTCTATCTCTGATATTGTTATCTTTCTCGGTTTTCTCTCAACGGTCTTTCCCTCTCTCGCAAGTTCATACAGCTTTTTGCCATTGATTTTTAAAGCCGAATACATAGGCGGTATCTGCTCCGTCTCACCGACAAAAGAATTTACACAATCTCTTAACTGCTCCTCAGTAATCATATCAGTATCACATTCATTTAAAACTGTTCCTGTCATGTCCTGTGTGTCAGTCTCAACTCCGAGCCTGCACACTGCTCTGTACGATTTATCTTTGTCCGTAAGCAGTTCGCAGACCTTTGTTGCCTTACCGCAGCATACCGGAAGCACACCTGTTGCCTCCGGGTCAAGTGTGCCTGTATGACCTATCTTTTTCTGTCTTAATATCCCCCTGAGTTTTGCAACAACATCATGAGAAGTAAAACCTGCTTCTTTATATACATTAATTATTCCGTCCAAATTCCGCTTTCCATCCTTTATATTTTTGTAACTGCTATTATCATCTATCATAAACAGTCTCTTTATTTATTGAACATCTGACTTTCAATATGACCTGTTATATTGTTTACAACATCATGTGCAGAGCCACGCATTGTAAAGCCTGCCGCTTTTACATGACCGCCGCCGCCAAAAAATGATGCTATCTTACTTACATCTATATAATTGTTTGACCTTAAACTTACTTTGTATTCCTGGTCGCCTATCTCGTGTAAAAGTATTGCAACTTCAACACCCTGTGTTATGCGAAGCTGGTCAATTATTCCCTCTATATCCTCTGTTTTAGCTTCATAAAACTCCATCATTCTTCTGGTGATAGTCGCCACTATACACTTTCCATCCATAACACGCATACTCGCAAGAAGCGTTCTTCCAAGAAGCTGTGTCTGTGTATAAGTCCTCTGGAGAAAACACTCATCAATATATTTCCAAAAAGGAATACCTGTTTCTATAAGTTTGCCGGCTATCTCCATCGTCTTTTTTGATGTATTTGAATACCTGAACACTCCCGTGTCAAATATTATTCCTATGTATAAAGCTCTCGCAATCTCAAATTCCAGCTTTTTGTCATTTTCAAGCGACAAAATGGCATCTGTAATATTTGCCTTATTTAGTGAATTTGAGAACTTTTCATCCTCAGACATAAGACAATACAACACTTCACAGGTTGAACTTGCATCCGCTTCAACGATATTTACTCCCGCATAGCATCTGTTGCTTATATGATGGTCTATGCACATTGTACTTTTGGCATTATAAAATGCTTTCTGTGCATCACCAAGTCTGTCGGGCGAGCTGCAGTCAAGTGCTATAAAAAGGTCAAATTTATCCTGCGGCACACTGTTTGAGAATATATCTTTCTTATCATCCATAAACTGAAATACTTCCGGAACAGTTTCTATATAAACATATACATTTTTTTTAGGATAAAATCTTTTAATATATCTCTGTAATGCAACGCACGCACCAATACAGTCACCGTCAGGTCTTACATGACCTGCTATTATTATCTTTTTCGCTTCGTCAATAGCCTTATTTAATTCATTCATTTGTCATGTCCCCTTTTCTTCCCGATTTGCAAAAAAGAGCAAAACCAGCGTTTTGCTCTTTTTACGCCCTCATATCAGAGCAAAAACTTAAAATTATTTTTCATTTTCAGACTCTTTTTCTATGAGTTCATCAATTTTCTTTGACATATTTACACCGTATTCAATAGAATCATCTATAAAAAATGTAAGCTCCGGCGTGTTGCGAAGGTTTAATGATTTGGCAAGGAGCGAACGTATATGTGATGCGGCACTTGTAAGCCCTTTTTTTGTTTTCTCCTTATCTTCATCATTTCCAAGAACACTCACAAAAACCTTTGCAAATTTCAGATCCGGTGTCACATCCACTGACACAACAGATGTCATAGGATGTATTCTCGGGTCTTTAATGTCTCTTGAAATAATCTTACTTAGCTCTCTTTGAACTTCTCCATTCATACGAGAATATTTTATACTGTTTTTTCTCATATAAATCATCCCCCTATTCTTTTTTTAATGTACTCTCAAAATTCTTCGTTCAGAAGATTCTGAGAGTACATTTATATTGTATGAAACATAAACACTGCTGTCAAATCATAGGTATTACCTTATAACAATCTCTTAGCTTCTAGGAACTTCCACCATGATATATGCTTCTACCTGATCCTCTACCTTGATATCATTAAATCCTTCAAATACAAGACCACATTCATATCCGGCAGCAACTTCTTTAACATCATCTTTAAATCTCTTAAGCGATGCAAGCTCACCCTCGAATATCTGCTCGCCCTCACGGCTTATTCTTACCTTACAATTTCTCTCAATCTTTCCGTCAAGTACATAAGAACCTGCGATCATTCCGACACCTGATGCCTTGAATGTCTGTCTTACTTCTGCATGACCGATTACTTTTTCCTCATATTCAGGATCAAGCATACCCTTCATTGCTGCCTCGATGTCTTCGATAGCATTATAGATTACCCTGTAAAGTCTTACATCTACTTTTTCTCTGTCTGCTATCTCTTTTGCTGTATTGTCAGGTCTTACATTAAATCCGATGATTATCGCATTTGACGCACTTGCAAGAGATACATCCGACTCATTGATGGCTCCAACTGCCCCGTGGATTATCCTTACAGCAACCTCATCATTGCTGAGTTTAAGAAGACTCTGTTTAACTGCTTCAACTGAACCCTGCACATCAGCCTTAACGATAAGGTTAAGCTCTTTGATATTTCCTGCCTGTATCTGAGAGAACAATCCGTCAAGTGTAAGTTTTGACTTGGTATCATCAAGTAGTTTTTCTCTTCCCTGTTCAATATATACCTCGGCAATGTTTCTTGCTTCTTTATCGCTGTCTGTCGCCATAAATATCTCGCCTGCATCAGGAACATCATGAAGTCCCAATATCTCAACAGGTGTTGATGGAAGTGCAGTCTTAACTCTCTTACCCTGGTCATCCATCATTGCTCTTATCTTACCATATGCAGCACCAACTGCGATATTGTCTCCGACATGGAGTGTACCTTTCTGGACAAGTACAGTTGCAACAGGTCCGCGTCCTTTATCGAGCTGTGCCTCGATAACGACACCTCTTGCTTTTCTGTTTGGATTTGCCTTAAGCTCAAGCACTTCGGCAGTAAGGATTATCATTTCAAGAAGCTGGTCGATACCCTCTTTTGTGTGGGCTGAAACAGGTACGAATACCGTATCGCCACCCCAGTCCTCTGCGATAAGACCATGCTCTGTAAGCTCCTGCTTAACTCTCTCGATATTTGCACTAGGCTTATCAATCTTGTTTACTGCAACGATTATTTCTACACCTGCTGCCTTAGCATGGCTGATAGCCTCTATAGTCTGTGGCATAACACCATCATCAGCCGCTACTACAAGTATAGCTATATCTGTTGACTGTGCACCACGCATACGCATTGAAGTAAATGCTTCATGTCCCGGTGTATCGAGGAATGTTATCTTCTCACCGTTTATCTCTGTCACATAGGCACCGATATGCTGTGTGATTCCGCCTGCTTCTCTTGATGTTACACTTGTTTCCCTGATTGCATCAAGAAGTGATGTTTTACCGTGGTCTACATGACCCATTACACATACTACAGGAGGACGCTTAACCATAAGGCTCTCGTCTTCTTCATCTTCTTTAAGTATCTCTGCTATCTTGTCAACCTTTTCTTCCATCTCAGCGATACAGTTATATTCAAGAGCGATTTCCTCTGCCTCCTCAAATGTTATCTCGTGGTTGAGTGTTACCACCTGACCGCGCATGAAAAGATTTTTGATAACAGTTGACGGTGTTACTTTCATTATATCTGAAAGTTCTTTGATAGTCATCTTTTCAGGAAGTGTAATAGTACGGATTCCATCTTCCGGCTCCTGTGGCTTTGCTATAGGTTCAGGCTTGATGAAAGCACCCTTACGATTTGGATCCTTTTTCTTCTTTCTGCCCTGCGTAAACATCTCTTCATCATCCATATCTCTGTCACGCTCTCTGCCATGTCTTTGTTTTGCACTTCTTGAATCCTTGTTTGCTCTCTGCTGTCTTGACTGCTTAACCTCAGATTTCATCGAATCCATAGGCATTGCAGGACCTCTTGAAAATCCGCCGCCGTTTCCGTTTCTATTTCTGTTGTCTCTGTTTCCACCGTTTCTGTTGTCACGATTTCCATTTCTGTTGTCTCGGTTTCCACCATTTCTGTTGTCACGGTTTCCGTTTCTGTTATCTCGGTTTCCACCGTTTCTGTTGTCGCGGTTTCCGTTTCTGTTGTCTCTGTTTCCACTGTTCCTGTTGTCTCTGTTTCCACCGTTTCTATTGTCACGGTTTCCGTTTCTGTTGTCTCTGTTTCCACCGTTTCTGTTGTCACGGTCATCCCTATTTCCACCGTTTCTGTTGTCGCGGTTTCCGTTTCTGTTGTCACGGTCATCCCTGTTTCCACCGTTTTTGTTATCACGGTCATCTCTGTTTCCACCGTTTCTGTTATCACGATTTCCGTTATTTCTGTTTTCTTTGTTGTCTCTCTTTGTTTCTTTCTTAGTTTCCTGAGACTTTATTTCCTTTTCTGTTTCTGCTTCTTTCTTAGTTATATCTTTCTTTTCTTCAGCTTGCACAGTTTCCTCTTTTCCCTTTTTCTCTGTTTCCTTTGTCTCTTTTTCCGGCTTTGTCTCCTCAGCTTTTTCAATCTTCTTTTCAGTTTCAACAGCCGTCTTTTCTTTTATTTCTTCCTTTTCTGCCTTAGCTTCTTTTACTTCCTCTTTGACCTCAGCTTTTTTTACCTCTTTAGTCTCTTTCTCAGGCTCAGCTTTCTTTGCTGCTTTTGTTTCTTCCTTAACAGCCTTAGCCTCATCAGCTTTTTTTGAAGTTTCTGCTTTTGCTTCAGCTTTCTTTGGCTGTTCTTTTTTCTTTGCACTTTCTTTCTTTTTAGAATCTGATAAATGCTCTTTTGCGTGTTTTAACAAAAATCCTATAGCATCATCCTCTATAACACTCTGAGAGCCTTTAACCTCAAATCCGTTTTCCTGCAATAATGTAACAACATCTTTATTCTGTAAATTCGGAAACTGTCGCTGCATACTGCTGACAATTTCGTATATCCTCATTTTAGCCATATATTACCAAAACCTCCTAGTCTATATCCATTTTTTTCATAATTGCCTGTGCCAGACCACTATCAGTCACCGCCAGAGATGCCCGAAATGTTTTACCTGTTGCTTTTCCGAGTTCATCTTTCGTCCAACATTCTTTAATCGGCACATGATAAAACTCACACATATTTCTGAATTTTTTTTTGGTATTGTCAGATGCCTCCGCTGATACTATAACCAAAGATGCCATGCCTGACTTAACGGCATTTTCAGTCATAAATTCACCGCTTGCAATCTTTCCTGCTTTTGTCGCAAGACCTATCATACCAAGAGCCTTATCAACTTTCACCTTTAATCATCTCCTATCTCCTTTTCAAGTTCCTGATATATGTCCTTTGGAATCGGTGTCTTTAATGAGCGTTCTAAGGATTTTTTCTTAACCGCCTGCTTTAAACATTCAGTTGAATTACATATATATGCACCCCTGCCATTTTTCTTTCCGGTAAAATCAACTGTTATCTCACCCTCCGGTGTTTTTATAACTCTAATAAGTTCTTTTTTGTCTTTTTTGTCGCCACAGCCTATACACTGGCGTGTTGGCGTTTTCTTTCCGGCTAATGTATTACCCTTACCCAATTCTGACACCTCCTAAGTGTAACAATTATTCACATTTTATGTCTATCTTGTAACCTGTAAGTTTTGCTGCAAGTCTTGCATTCTGTCCCTCTTTGCCTATGGCAAGTGATAACTGATCCTGTGGAACAACGACGCTTGCAGTCTTTTCTTCCTCGTCTACATCAACAGATATGACCTTTGAAGGACTGAGTGCATTTTCTATAAGCACTGCCGGAGAATCACTCCAGTTGATAATATCTATCTTCTCACCACGAAGCTCCTCGACGATAGCATTAACTCTGCTTCCGTTTATACCTACACACGCTCCTATGGCATCTACATTAGGGTTGTCTGTTGAGACAGCCATCTTTGTACGCGAACCTGCTTCTCTTGCGATACTTCTTATCTCGACTGTTCCATCCTGTATCTCTGTTACTTCTTCTTCAAAAAGTCTCTTTACAAACTCAGGATGTGAACGCGAAACCGTAATCCTAGGCCCCTTTGTCGTATCCTTAACTTCAACGACATAAAGCTTGATATGTTCTGTCGGTTTGAAATGCTCGCCCTTGACCTGCTCACTCTCCATAAGGATGGCATCTACTTTTCCAAGATTTACACATATATTTTTTCCACTGTATCTCTGAACGATACCTGTGATAACCTCCCTCTCTTTTTCAAGATACTGAACATAGAGTACCTTTCTTTCTTCTTCCCTTATCTTCTGAACAACAACCTGCTTTGCTTTCTGTGCTGCAATTCTTCCGAAATTTTTAGGTGTGACCTCAACTTCAACGGTATCACCTATCTCAGTCTTGTCATGGACTAAGATTGCTTCCGTGATACCCATCTGTGTAGCTTCATCTTCAAGATCATCATCATCGACAACTTCTTTTATGGCAAATACCTTTACCTCACCCGTCTCTCTGTTGACATTTACCCTGATATTCTCTGATTTGCCAAACTGGTTTTTACAGGCAGCGAGAAGCGAATTTTCTATTGCTTCGAGAATAACTTCTTTACTTATCTGTTTTTCCTTTTCAATTATATCTAATGCCTCGATCAATTCAGACTTATCTGATTTTGTAGTTTTTTTAGCAGCCATTTTTGCCTCCTTATTCTTTATCATTTTAAAAATATATTGTCAGTTTTACAGTTGAAATATCTTTTCTGTTTATAACATATTCGTTTGCAAAATCTGTTTCAAGAGTTATCGTGTCCTTGTCAAACTCTTTGAGCATACCCGTTATCTGCTTAACAGACATCTCTTTGCCGTTTCTTGGATTTGGAATCTTAACTGCTTTATAAAATTTCACATCCACATCTTCACCGATGCTTCTCTTAAAATCTTTTTCTTTCTTAAGCTGTCTTCCAAGTCCCGGTGAACTCACCTCAAGTATATATGCATCCGGAATGAAATCCTGTTCATCCATAATATCACTCCATGCACGGTTTACAAGTTCACAATCATCAAGCGTTATACCGCCCTCTTTGTCAACATAAGCACGCAGATACCAGTTTCCTGCCTCTTTTACATACTCTACATCGACCAGTTCAAAATTATTCTCTGTCATGATAGGTTCGAGAATTTTTTCTGTCCGTGTTTCATATTCTTCGCGTTTTGTCAAGCACATAACCTCTTTTCCACAAAATTAAAGAGTGGACTTGGCAGCCCACTCTAAGTATAATTACTTATTAACAATAAGATTTTATCACAAATTCCCATAATATGCAAGTGCTTTTTGGTCGATTTGCCTATATTTCTGGTATTTTTACATCAAAATGATATATTTTCTATATTTTAATCAAAGGACTGACTGCCATTTCTCAGATTTAAACAGCATAGCATTATCTCATACTTTGACATTTATTCCGACTGATATTCCTGCTGAAATAACAATCCTCGTCTCAAAACCATTCTTGAACAAATTATCTTCCGCTGCCCTTGCATCAGCATACTTTTCATATCTGCCGTGGCATACACTGTAAAGTCGGCCGCTCTTTTCAACAAAACAGTCAAAGCCGAGTTTCTGGACATTTTTTGCAAGTTTGTCGGCATTTTCATAATGCCTGAACAGCCCCATCTGTACCGAAAACCTCTCAGAAACGCTGCTTAAATCAGCAGCAGTTCCACTATCTGCTCTATCTTTTTCAGCTTTGAACCCGACAGCAGTTTCGTCTTTTACAGCAGTTTTATTTCTATTCAGAGTGATTGCCGTTTTGCTCTCTGACATCATTGAAACTCCCGTTCCTGCTGCCCCCGACACCGTTCTTACGATGGCATCCGCTATTCCTCCTGCTATCTCATCGTTTTTTTCATCAAACAGCCTGTTATCCGCATCAGTATTTATAAATCCCGTTTCAATAAGCACCGCAGGCATCCTTGTTCCTCTGAGTACCGCAAGATTTGGTCTTTCGATTATACCAAGATCTTTAAATCCCACATTTACAAGTTCTTTATTTATATTTTGTGCCATAACAAGCGGTATTCCCTCTGCTGAATACACAAGCGTCTGAATGCCTGAATATGTATCAGGCATCGGGCTTGAATTTCTGTGAAATGATACAAAATAGTCGGCATCACTCCTGTTTGCGATACCTGCTTTCTGGTTTGGACTCTGGTAAATATCTTCCGTTCTCGTATAAATAACATTCACACCTCTGTCCTCAAGTTCCTGACCAACCTTGAGCGTCAGACTAAGATTGTCATCTTTTTCTTTTCTTCCGTTAAACATCGCTCCATTGTCAAAACCTCCGTGACCGGCATCAAGCATTACTGTAGCCAATTTTTCCACCTCAAAAACTTTTTGTATCTATTATATTCATGTATGGGTGATAATTGATAAAATTATTTTTTTAATATTCAAAATTTAAGGCAATAAACTTGACAAGAGCAGGAGAATACCTTCTCCCGCTCTTAATTTGCAAATTTTTTAATTCAATTTTTTCTTTTAAGCCATACTTTTTTGCATACTTTAAAATCTTAGTTTACACTTTAATTTTTCTTAAATTCAAGAAGCTCAAGCCCCTCATTATCCTCTAATACCATTCTTATCATCCACTCATTTACAAATAGTAATAAAGGATTTCCTTTCATGTCTTTTACGGCTTTAACATTGTTCATCCGCTTAAGTTTTGTCACATCTGTTGACGGGTCACCTACCCATCTGATGTATTCATAAGGAAGTGCTTCAAGGCGTATCTCACATCCGTATTCATTTTCAAGGCGGTATTTAAGCACATCAAACTGAAGCACACCTACAACACCTACGATTATCTCTGACATTCCCGCCGAAAACTCTTGGAAAATCTGTATCGCACCCTCCTGTGCTATCTGGGTTATACCTTTTACAAACTGCTTACGCTTCATGGAATTAAGCTGTATAACCCTGCAGAAATGCTCCGGTGCAAATGTAGGTATTCCTTCATATTCATACTTATGTCCAGGCATCGTTATCGTATCACCGATAGAGAATATACCAGGGTCGAATACACCGATAACATCACCGGCATACGCTTCCTGTATGACCTGTCTGTCCTGTGCCATTATCTGCTGCGGCTGTGAAAGTTTGAGTTTTCTTCCACTCTGGACATGATAAACATCTTTATCTGCGTTGAACTTGCCTGAGCAGATACGCATAAATGCTATTCTGTCTCTGTGTGCCTTGTTCATATTTGCCTGTATCTTAAATACAAACGCTGAAAACGGCTCCGATACCGGGTCGATAAGCCCCTCATCTGACATTCGCGGAAGTGGTGACGATGTCATTTCGAGGAAATATTTAAGGAAAATTTCTATACCAAAAGTATTTAATGCAGAACCGAAAAATACAGGTGAGAGTTCTCCCTTGCTTACTTTCTCCATATCAAGCTCATCACTTGCACCGTCAAGAAGTTCAATCTCATCAACAAGCTGGTCATAGAGATTGTCCGGAACAATCTTTCGTAACTCTGGGTCGTCAATCGCATAATCTGTTTCTGCCGCTGATTTTGCACCGCCTGTTGAAACAGCTTCAAAAGTCCTGACTGTCTTTGCTTTTCTGTCAAATATTCCTTTAAACTCCTTACCTGAACCGATAGGCCAGTTTATTGGGCAGGTTCTTATTCCGAGAACGGTTTCTATATCATCGAGAAGTTCAAACGAATCTTTTGCGTCTCTGTCCATCTTGTTTATAAATGTAAAGATAGGGATATGACGCATAACGCATACCTTGAAAAGTTTTATCGTCTGTGCCTCAACACCCTTTGATGCATCAATAACCATCACGGCTGAATCTGCCGCCATAAGCGTTCTGTAAGTATCCTCCGAGAAATCCTGGTGTCCCGGTGTATCAAGGATATTTATGCAAAATCCATCATAATTAAACTGCATAACTGAAGAAGTAACAGAGATACCACGCTCTTTCTCAATCTCCATCCAGTCCGATACGGCATATTTTGAATTTGCTTTTCCCTTAACCGAGCCTGCCGTATTTATGGCTCCTCCATAAAGAAGAAACTTCTCAGTAAGAGTTGTTTTACCTGCATCAGGATGAGAAATAATCGCAAAAGTTCGTCTTTTCTCAATTTCTGATTTTATATTATCAGCCATCATAACCTCTTTTCCACAAAAAATTACAGCTCACATATTTTATGTGTGAACCGTAATTTTTAATCATTTTTTATTTATCTGCTCTCTATAAGATGAACGCTTTTGCGTTCATCATTTCATCTGTTTTATATAAGCTTCATAACCTATCTTGCCAAGTTTCTCGTCTTTTGCAACTACCTGGTCTTTAAGTTCTTCCTTATAATTTGCAAGTTTCTCTCTAAGCTCCTTATCAGAGATAGAAAGCATCTTTGCTGCAAGAATAGCTGCATTTGCTGCTCCGTTTATAGCCACTGTCGCAACAGGTATTCCTGAAGGCATCTGTACAATCGAATAAAGCGAGTCAACTCCACCAAGTGACTTTGTATGGATAGGGACTCCTATTACCGGAAGCGGGAACATTGCTGCACACATACCGGGAAGATGAGCTGCTCCACCTGCACCTGCTATGATAACCTCAATGCCTTTGCTCTCTGCACTCTTTGCATACTCGACAAATACATCCGGTTCTCTGTGTGCTGATATTACTTTCATCTCATAGTCAATACCAAACTTTTCAAGCATCGCTGCTGCCTTTGACATAACCGGTAAATCTGAATCGCTTCCCATTAAGATACTTACTTTAGCCATTTTGTATTTCCTCCATTGTTTAAAATATTATAATGCTGGGGGCAAAAGGTGCTCTGCCCTTAACTGATGCCACAAATTGCTCCATTGCTAAACAACTTGAGCAATCCTGTATATTTACAATCAAATCTGATTTCTGTCTGCTTTAAAGCAGAAACTCTGACAAAATATAATTACTTAAATCAATTCCTTTATCTGTCAGATAAATTCTATCACTATTATCATTTTCAGACAATAGGTTATTTTTTATAAATTTATCTATCACATCACCGTAAATTTCATCAATACTGTAATTAAACCTGTTCTTAAACTCCGTTTTTGACACACCGATGCACTTTCTAAGACCGACAAACATAAATTCTTCCATCTTTGCTTTTTCTGTCAGCTTCTCATAACTTTCAACTTTACTTTTTATTTCCGTATCAAAATCACAGCCAACCGTGGAAGTTTTCATCCTGTTTTTTCCATTTTCTTTGTCTGAAACTATCGCATCACAAGAAAATGTATTCAATTCGTTTACTTTACCAGAACACATAACATCCTGATATTTCTTCATTTCTGAGAAGTTTGAAAATCTTGCTCCCTCAAAATATGATGAGGCACCAAGCCCTATACCGATATAATCGTCAAGATTCCAATAGACGAGATTATGCTTACATTCCCTGTCTTTTTTGCAATAATTTGATATTTCATATCGGTGGTACCCGTTTTCTTCAAGGAATTTTTTTGTATAAGAATACATCTGCCTGTCTGTATCTTCATCAGCAATATCAAGAACACCATCCTCGTGCATCTTATAAAAGACCGTTCCCGGCTCGATTATAAGACTATATGAAGAAATATGTTCCGGCTTCAATGCCACAACACGCTCAAGAGTTTTTCTGTAACTCTCGAAACTCTGCTTAGGAATGTCACTCATTAAATCTATGTTTATATTATCGAAATCAACACCCCTGAGCAGATGATAACTCTCAAGAAATTCCTCGTAGGTATGAATTCTTCCAAGAAGTTTAAGTTCCTTGTCAACTGTGCTCTGAAGTCCGAGACTCACTCTGTTCACACCCATCTTTTTGATTGCATTTATCTTTTCATTGTCAAGAGTTCCCGGATTTGCTTCTATCGTAAACTCTGCATTATCGTCAATATCAAACTGCTTTATAATATCTCCAAGCCGTTCAAGTTCCGATGCCGAAAGGCAGGTTGGCGTACCGCCGCCGACAAAAACAGTCTTAATCCTGTATCTGCCTGAAAGTTTATTTTTCCAAAAAATACTCTCCCTGTAAAGGGCATCAAGGTATTTTCTTTTCGTATCATCATCAGAACTAAACGAAAGAAAATCACAGTAATTACATTTTTTCACGCAAAACGGGATATGGACATATAACGCAATATCTTTTTGCATTTGCAAATACCTACCCTTTTATCTTAGTTTTAGATACGATGTTTTACTCCTCATCAAGTTTCAATACACTCATAAACGCCTGCTGTGGAATTTCTACATTTCCGAACTGACGCATCCTCTTTTTACCTTCTTTCTGTTTTTCAAGAAGTTTTCTCTTTCTGGAAATATCACCACCGTAACATTTGGCAAGCACATCTTTTCTCATTGCCCTTACTGTCTCTCTTGCTATTACTTTTCCTCCGACTGCCGCCTGAATAGGTATTTCAAAAAGCTGTCTCGGTATCTCATTTTTAAGTTTCTCACACATCTTTCTTCCACGCTCGTATGCCGTGTCTGCATGAAGTATAAATGAAAGTGCGTCTATTTCTTCTTTATTTATAAGAATATCAAGTTTTACAAGTTTTGACGGAACATATCCATTCATCTCATAATCAAGCGAAGCATATCCTCTTGAACGGGATTTGAGTGCATCAAAGAAATCGTAAATAATCTCATTGAGCGGCAAGTCATATTTAAGAAGTGCTCTCGACTCCTCCATGTATTCCATTCCAATATAAACTCCTCGTCTTTCCTGACAAAGTGTCATTATCGCACCTACAAACTCCTTAGTAACCATTATCTCGGCTGAAACCATAGGTTCTTCCATATGCTCTATTTCTGACGGGTCAGGAAGATTTGACGGATTTGTAACCTCTATCATTTCACCGTTTGTCTTGTAAACATGATAGATAACACCAGGTGCTGTCGTTACAAGGTCAAGATTGTACTCTCTCTCTAATCTCTCCTGAATTATCTCAAGATGCAAAAGACCAAGAAATCCGCATCTGAAACCAAAACCAAGTGCAATGGATGTCTCAGCTTCAAACTGTAGTGCCGCATCATTTAATTGAAGTTTTTCAAGTGCATCCCTAAGGTCAGGATATTTCGCACCATCAGCCGGATAAAGTCCGCAATAGACCATCGGCTGGACTTTTTTATATCCCGGAAGTGCCTCGTCACAAGGATTTTCTTCAAGCGTGACCGTGTCACCTACTCTTGTATCACTTACATTTTTAAGACTTGCCGTGATATAGCCTACCATACCTGCCGAAAGCTCATCAGACGGAATAAACTGACCCGCTCCAAAAATACCGACCTCGACAACATCTGCTTTTGCCCCTGTTGCCATCATTTTTATCTCATCACCCTTTTTGACACAGCCGTCAAATATACGGCAGAATATGATAACACCCTTATAAGCATCATATAATGAGTCAAAAATAAGTGCCTTAAGCGGCTTGTCTACATCTCCTGACGGTGCAGGAATCTTCTTAACTATCTGCTCTAAAACTTCATCTATGTTTGTTCCCATCTTTGCGGATATAAGAGGTGCATCCTCGGCATCAAGACCGATAACATCCTCTATCTCACTCTTAACTCTCTCAGGCTCGGCACTAGGCAGGTCTATCTTATTTATGACAGGCATTATCTCTAGGTCATGGTCAAGTGCAAGATAGCAGTTTGCAAGTGTCTGTGCCTCTATACCCTGTGCCGCATCAACAATAAGTATGGCACCCTCGCAGGCAGCAAGGCTTCTTGAAACCTCATAGTTAAAATCCACATGACCCGGTGTGTCAATAAGATTAAATATATATTCCTCACCGTCTTTTGCCTTATATACGATACGCACTGTCTGTGCCTTTATCGTGATACCACGCTCTCTCTCAAGCTCCATATTGTCAAGAACCTGTGCCTGCATCTCCCTGCTCGTAAGGAGTCCCGTCTTTTCAATGATACGGTCTGCAAGCGTAGATTTACCGTGGTCTATATGTGCTACGATACAAAAATTTCTGATATTGGACTGTTTAATTCTCTCCATTGTATTCCTCCGCTGTTTTTTTCCATTGTTTTTTATTGTATCACATACGACGGTTATCAGTCAAAACATTTAGGTTTCCGTAACAGTTCAGCCATAAAAAGATAAGCCTGTTACTATCTGCCGTCTATCAGTACCTCTTTGTCGCAGTTTAAAAAACAAACTGCAACAGATTTTGGCAATGCTTCGCATCCTAAATTGCCAAAATCCTCACACGAAACTTTTTCTTACGATATTTTCGGTTCCGAAAATATCTACCGTCCATCTATCAACACCTCTTTACCTCTAAACGCAAAACCATAGTGATGAATGTTTTCTTCTTTCACTCCTCGTTTAACAAGCTCTGCATTATAGTTTTTTTCTTCTATCTGCTTTAATGCTGCTGCGACTGTTTCTTCAAGTGAGTTTTCTTTTCTAGGATTTATCACTTTAAATTCTATTACGATGCCCGGCAGTTTTTCATTTGTTTTGTCTATTGGTTCAAGCATTATGTCATACCGTCCGTAGCCGCTTTCACGGTTTGAGGTAATGATGTAGTTTTCTGTCTGGTCTACTATAAGACCAAGTACAAAGCCATGGAAAAAGTTTTCCGGTGCTTTTCTTTCTGAATTATGTTTTCCTGAGTCAAATGAACTAAATGTATTCAATGCTACATCATTCATGTACTCATTCATACTTTCTATATCACCACTTATGAGTGCTCTTATAAACTCATTTGTTTCATGCTTTGCGGGACTGAACCATCTGAGTATCATTTTTCTGAACATAAACAATATCTCACGGTTTGTCAATGCAAGTTCATATTCATTATCGCTTTCTCTTATCAGATTCAACTCTTCTGACGAAACAACTTTCAAATAGCCGCTCGCAAGCATAAGACTCCACACAGCATCTTCTGAATAATCAAGTTCAGAGAATACTATCTGTTCATCTATAACGACATTTATTTTTTCACCCCTGATAAGATTTTCTACCATTGTTTTTATATATGAGCTTCCTTTTTGAACAAGACTGTTTATCAGTCCATTTGAACTTGACTCTGCCCAATACAATGCGATTTTCTTTTTATCCAGATAATTAATTATCGACCACGGATTATAAATATCACTTTTTTCTCCAAATTTAAATCCATCATACCACATTTTCACAATCTCTTTTTCATCTGGCAGTCCCTGTTCATCAAGTGCATTAAACACCTCTTTTTCTGTAAATCCAAATGCAGTAGTATATTTCGGTGATAATGTCGTAACTACTTCAAGATTATTCAAATCAGAAAATATGCTTTCTTTCGATACCCTCGTTATACCTGTCATTATCGCTCTTTCGAGATATGGATTTGTCTTAAATGTTGAATTAAAAAAGCTTCTTGTAAAAGCTACAAGTTCTTCCCAGTACCCGTTTACATAAGCCTCCTGCATAGGTGTGTCATACTCATCAAGAAGTATGATTACTTTTTTGCCATAATAACGGCTGAGATAGTGAGAAAGATTATTTAAAGCCTCTTGAGCTGTCTCATCATCCATCCCCACTCGAACAGATTTGTATTGCAGCCTTTCATTTTCATTATACAAATCACTTTTCATTATATAATCAAATACATTATATAGATTTATAAGTTCATTTTTTATCTGTTTTACTGCACCCTCATAAGTATTCTGTTTTATTTTTGCAAAACTAAGAAATATCACCGGATATGTCCCTTGCAATTTGCGATACTTTTCATCGTTCCATATTTCAAGCCCCTCAAATAAATCCCCTCTGTCTTTGTATTTGTTTGAGAAAAAACATTCAAGCATACTCATGTTTAATGTTTTTCCGAATCGGCGTGGGCGTGTTATAAGCGTTACATTATCCTTATTTTCCCACCACTCTTTTATAAAAGATGTTTTATCTATATAGAAACAATTATCTTTGCGTATTGACTCAAAACTCTGATTTCCTATACTTATAACCTTTGCCATATGCACCCCTCCTGTTTATATTTCAAATCAAACTCCGTATTTAGTAGCTTTATTTTAACATTGAAGTAACTTTATGTAAAGCTAATACCCCTGCAGCAGCTTACCTGCCGCCAAGCACCTGACCTATCACTCCTGCAAGGTGCGGCATGGCATTTTTTGCCTCCTGTAATGTATTGTTTTCATTTCCAAGTTCTATAAGGAGCGACCTTTTTCTAAGATGCAGGTTATAGCGATAGCCTTTAAGATAGACCGGCTTTGCAAAATCAGTATAATTTTCCATGCACTTTAATTTTAACTGTAAACTAAATGCAAGATTGTATTGAAGATTTGGATTATAAAGATACCCTATATTTCCACGGCGGTTTCTTGATAATCCGTTAAAAAGCATTATCTGTGCTGTCCTCTTACCGTTTATCACGGTTGTTCTGTGCACCTTGTTTCCTACTCCGTCCCTGTGCAGATCTATCACCACTTGTACTGACGGATATTTTTGCAATGTCCTCTTTACCTGATTAGCCGCATTATTATAAGCCCTGTTTCTGTCTATCCTGCCATTTATTATGTCATATCTGGTTGTATCATGTATCACATTGTAACCTTGTTTTTTCAGATAATATGTAAGTGTTGTACCGACTCCGACAATCGACTGGCTGACGACTCCGCTCTTGCTGTCACGAAATGCTTCTGAACCTCCATGAGTATGAAATATAAGTATCTGCGGCTTTCTTCTGTTCTTTTTTATTCTAAGGTCTGCCGACAAGAGTTTTTTTACATTAAAAATCTTATCATCAATGGAAGTTGTCGAATCTGTTATATAAAAATTTTTTAAAAGGTAATTCCTGTTAAGTCCTTTTTTCAGCGTATTTATTTTACTTATGTTTGCCTTTAATGCAGCCCTGCTGTTATGACTTATCACTATATCCTTCTGTTTTATCTTTTCACTGTCACCTTTTAGTTTTTCCTCTTTTTTTGCCGCTTCATTTTCTTTTTTTGCAAGCTCTAAATCTTCATTTTCTTCCTGACAAGCCTGTCTGTATAATTCTCCTGACATTCCGCTCCATGTATTTTTACGACTGTTTTTTCCCGCCCATGTCATTGCCGTTTTTTCAGCATTTTTCTCACTAACACTCTGAAATCTGTTTCCATTTTCAACTATATATGTAACTCCCGAACTTGTTCCTGTTATAAACTTAAGCCATATCGGAACCTCACTTCCGTTTTTTGCCATACTTATTGCCGTGGAATTTGAATATCCAAAATCCACGAGTATATTTGCAGTCATTTTTTTTAATTTATCCGCAATATTTAATTTCTCCAGCCTGACTATAAAAAAACTTGACAGCCATATGATAACAACAGCAACAGCAACAAATTTCCTTGTATTTTTCATATACCATGTCCTACTCTTTCCAACAGCAAATCCCCACTGCTGATGTGTCACGGCATCCATTTTTATATAATGTACCCCGAAATCTTCTGAATGAAGAATTTCGAGAGCACATTATGCCTTTACACAACAGCTATTGCCGTTATTACATATTTTAAATATTACTACTCACAGTTACGATGTAAAAGTAACTATATATCTTCTAAGAACAAAATATGCAGAAGATTTTATTTATATGATTTTATTTCTGCAAAGCCATATTTAGTCCGCCGGCTATTGCTTTTCCGATAAAAAATATCTGCTCGTCAATATCTTTAGGTGTCACAAACAGACCGCTGTATTTGTCATTTGACATTCCATTTAAAAATATGTCAGTTTCCTCCTGAGAAAATCCCTGCTTAAGAAGCGTCTCCTCTATACAGTCATATGCAACCGTAGCCATTGATACAACTGTCGGCACACCTATCGCAATCACCGGAATTCCCATGACATCCCCGTTTATCTCTTTTCGCCTATTTCCAACCCCCGCACCTGGTGATATTCCCGTATCCGTCACCTGAATTGTATGACACAGCCTTTCAGTATGTGTTGAGCAGAGTGAATCTATCACTATAATGCAGTCAAAATCCCCTTTGCACACAATATTTCTTATTATGTCGCAAGTCTCCATTCCTGTCTGCGACAACACTCCCGGTGCTATGGCACATATTTTTTCAGGGACTATATCTATATACTCCACAACTTTATTACCGAGCATATCAGGCGTCGCATATCTGTTGCCAAGCCCAGCTATCATTATTCTTTTATCTGCTTTATCTCTGCTTACTGTTATATTATCTATTTTTATTTCACTATTCTCTCCATATATTCTTTTTTTATTTGATTTATCACACTCTTCATTTTCTCCTGTTTTGCCTTTCTTTATCCTATCATTATCTTCATCTTCTTTATTTTTCTTCTGATTTTCCCGATTTTCGTTTTTTTTATTCTTATTTATATTCTCATCACCTTCACCCAATACACTCCCTGCCACTTTTCTGTTCTTACTTATTTTTTCAACAATAATGCTTTCCACAATCCCTGCCAAAACTTTTTCAAGCCCTGTCTCGTCACTTTTTTCCCACTCTCTATCTGAAAATTCAAGAGTAATATATTTTCCTACCGGCTTTCCCATCGCTTTCATGCCATGTTCATCCTTAATTTCAACCTCCGTCATAAAAATTCCTGAAATGCCGGTATCTCTCTTTATTATCTTAACTCCTGAAATCTCTACATTATCATCCGGAAAACTCTCCCTGACTTCAAGAGCCAAATCTGTCACTCTGCTAAGCATAATTTCCTCCCAAATATAAGCTGTGTTGATTGCGAAGATAACGATGTTTTTCAATCACACGATTACTCATAAAAATAAATTTTTCCATTAATATATCTAAAATAACCACACCTTTTAACCTCTCCAAAAAAAATATAAATATACAATTACAAATACAAACAAATTTTCCACCACACCAAACTCACAGCCGAAGCAAAAGATTATCATACTGACCGAAGGGCGTTAGAACCGTGTCTGTACTTGGCAGATGTATTTTATCTGCCTATGTACTGCTACACGGTTCTCCGAGCGAAAGCGTCCCTGAGCGTAGCATGATAATCCTTTGCTTCGGCGTCCGTTCGCCAAAAAAATTATAAAAAACTCTCAAAAACCACTTGACAAACACCTTAAAAATCACTATGATAAATGAGTATGTTTACTTCAAAGCGACCGTGTCCGGTTTGATGAAACAAAAGATTTCACAATTGGGAGGTGTAAGGAATGGCTAACATTAAATCAGCAAAGAAAAGAATTTTAGTTGATCGCAGAAATGCAGAGAGAAATAAAGCAATCAAGTCTAAAGTTAAGACAGCTATCAAAAGTGTTGATGCTGCTATCGCAGCAGGAGACAAGGACGCTGCTTCTAAGGCTTTAACAACAGCAATCTCTGAAATCAATAGAGCTGCAAGCAAAGGTGTTTTCCACAAGAAAACAGCTTCAAGAAAGATTTCTCGTATTACAGTTGCTGTAAATAAAATCGCGTAATCTATTTAAAATTTAAAGAGTTGCCAATGGTGTGGGCAACTCTTTTTTAATGTATATGAAAATACTCGTAATGCAGCGTGAAGCCAACGAGAATTGCAAAGCAATTCTTTGGAGAAAACACTGGTTTCGCCCTTTTTATAATATAGAAATACAGGAGACAAACGATGAAAAAAGAAAATTATTTAAAATGGGATGAATATTTTATGGGCATTGCTCTCCTCTCTGCTGAAAGGAGCAAGGACCCCCACACAAGCGTGGGTGCCTGTATTGTCAGTGAAGATAATAAAATCTTATCTGTCGGCTATAACGGGATGCCTATGGGCTGTTCTGACGATGAATATCCGTGGGAACGCACTTCTGACAATGAACTTGATGCCAAATATCTTTATGTCTGCCATGCCGAGCTTAATGCATTATTAAACTATACCGGTACAAACTTAAAAAATGCCACGATTTACACTACACTCTTTCCGTGTAATGAATGTACGAAAGCTCTCATTCAGTCAGGTATAAAGGAAGTTATATATATGTCAGACAAATATTCTGATACTCCTTCCGTTATCGCAGCAAAAAGGATGATGAACTCAGCAGGAGTAAAATTTACCCCATATAAACCAATAAACCGAAATATAGAATTACAGCTTTAAACCTAAAAAGGGAAATACCTCATAAACGGTATTTCCCTTATATTTATATTTGTTTTTATCTATACTTTCTTACCGAGGCTTTCCTTTGTATCTCATTATGTAAGACCAAATATCATTTTTTAAATCTCTCCATTTAGTCTTATGCTTGACATAATAGAGTGGGCAAAGCTTACCAGTCACATCATAATGTCTTATCACATCACTTTTACTGACATCGTACCGCGTACAAAGCCATCCTGTAAGTTTTATCAATGACTTATAAGTTTCCTCGGAGAACTTACCGGTTTTGTCCGGATGGCAGCACTCAATCGATATAGTATCAGAGTTTCTATTATTTGAAGCATAAGAAATTTCATTTAAAGGAATACATTGTATAATCTGTCCATGAAGACCGATAATAAAATGACTGCTCACTTTGTTTTTGCTGCTGTCTTCCTCATTTTTCCTGCTCTCAAAATAATTTCTGTTTGCCATCGCATCAGTTCCCGGATTTGCTGTATAGTGAATAACAATACCTCTCACTCTTCTTAAAGCAATTCCGGGTCTTGAATTTATATTTTCCGTAAGTAATCTCACATTTATCTTTGGTCTTGGTACTTTTATACTACTCAAGTTGATTTTTGATACATCAGAGTTTCTCACTTTTAAAAACTCTGATTTGACAGCCAATATGCCACCCACAACTAAAACAGATATAACCGTTGCCAAAACCGAAACACACAATACTTTCATTCTACGACGCCGCTTCGCTTTTGAAAGTCTTTTCATATTTCCTAGTTATCTCCTACGCTGTAGTTTGGAGCTTCCTTTGTAATATGTATGTCATGTGGATGACTCTCTTTAAGGGATGCTGAACTAATCTTTACAAACTCTCCTGTCTCCTGTAATGTCTTGATATCAGGTGCTCCACAATATCCCATACCTGAGCGAAGTCCTCCCATAAGCTGGAATACAGTATCTTCTACCGTTCCTTTATATGCAACTCGTCCCTCTACACCTTCAGGAACAAGCTTCTTTGCACCTGTCTGGAAATAACGGTCTTTACTTCCATTTTCCATAGCTGCGATAGAACCCATACCACGATATACTTTGTATTTACGTCCCTGATAAAGTTCAAATGTTCCCGGACTTTCATCACAACCTGCAAAGATGCTGCCCATCATGCAGACACTTGCACCTGCTGCGATAGCCTTTGTCATATCTCCCGAATATTTGATACCACCGTCAGCGATAATAGGAATATCATATTTTTTAGCAACTTCATATGCATCCATGATAGCTGTTATCTGTGGCACACCGATACCTGCAACAACACGTGTTGTACAGATAGAACCAGGTCCGATACCAATCTTGACACAATCTACACCAGCTTTTATAAGAGCCTCTGTAGCTGCTCCTGTTGCTACATTGCCTGCGATTATCTGAAGGTCAGGATATGCATCACGAACCATCTTTATAACCTTTAATACATTTGCACTGTGACCATGTGCAGTATCAATAACGATACAGTCAACATGTTTTTCAACAAGTGCTGCAACTCTGTCAAGAATATTTGCAGTAACTCCGACTGCCGCACCACATAAAAGTCTGCCCTGTGAATCTTTTGCTGCTAAAGGATACTGTATCTGTTTCTCAATATCTTTTATTGTGATAAGACCTGCAAGATTTCCATCCTTATCTACTATAGGAAGTTTTTCTTTTCTTGATTTTGCAAGAATCTTCTTTGCTTCCTCAAGAGTAATTCCAACCTGTGCAGTAATAAGTCCTTCTGAAGTCATAGACTCCTTAATCTTCTTAGAAAAATCAGTCTCAAATTTCAAATCTCTGTTTGTGATTATACCGACAAGTTTTTTACCCTCTGTAATAGGCACACCAGAAATATGAAACTTAGCCATAAGATTGTTTGCATCTTCTAAAGTATGCTCCGGTGATAAATAAAATGGGTCTGTGATAACACCGTTCTCTGAACGCTTAACCTTGTCTACCTCATCAGCCTGTGCCTCAATTGACATATTTTTGTGGATGATTCCTATACCACCCTGTCTTGCCATTGCAATTGCCATACGATACTCTGTAACAGTATCCATTCCTGCGCTCATCATAGGTATGTTGAGCTTAATTGATTTAGTCAGATTGGTTGCTAAAGAAACCTGATTTGGAATTACCTCTGAATAATGTGGTACCAATAAAACATCATCAAATGTAATGCCTTCACCAATAATCTTACCCATCTTAATATCCTCCTTATTAAATTCGTAAATAGTGTATTGTATTAGTATATAACAATGTTTTTAAGCTTGTCAACACTGATTTTACCTATGCCTCCTGTACCTTACTTCTTCCCTTAAGTTTCATAAGCTCAAGCATTTTTTCATCAGGAGTAAATCTTATCCTCTCTTTTCCTTTGTCCCCAAGTACAACTGCGATATAATGCTTGTCACCGGACATTCTTGAAGAATAATCCTCCATCGGAAGATTTCTTGAATTGTATAAAACCGGTGCATCTTCCGGTGCAATAAGTTCTATTTTCTCCATATCAATTCTCTTTTTATGTTTTCTTCTCTCACCGTTGATTATAAAATCAAAGTCTATCTGACCATCGACAAAAACATATTCATATGCAACATTTTTCTTTGGCAGAAAATAAATTATCATGGCATCAACAATAAAAACAAATATCAGAAGATATAAGCTTTTTAAAACCATAAGATCAAACACTACCAAAAAAAGACATAAGAAAATCAGCCCAAACCTTAATGCCGTTCTTTTCGGTGACGGCTTAGCTTTTAAATAAGTTTCTGAATATAATTCTTCCATATTTTATATTTCCTCTCTTTATCATGAAACTATCTGACTCTTCTTCTTTCCAAGTAAGAACCAGAATTTTGAATTTATTATCAATATCAGACTATACTCTATCATCATAAGAATAGCCAGTATGATAATACATTGACCGACATATTTGTGATTTCCTACATCAGGAAGAAAAGTAACCTTTTCCCATCCAAAATACGCTACCGAACGCAGTCCGAAAACAGTATGCGTACACATGACGGCAAGCGAATTTTTTCCCCAGAAATCAAGACCTGACAAACTGATTCTTTTTGACAGGAAATCAAGTATCATTATGACACCAAGAGACCCAACAATGCCACAGATATAAAACAATGCAGGTTTGTCTCCCTCCTCAAGCATATGGATATCTATATGTGAATTCATCTGTGACAATATTATATTTACAACAGAAAATGTAATACCAGCCACCAATTTTAAGCCGTCACTTTTTATCTTGCGATAGTATTTATATATAACATATCCTACCCCGATAAACCATGCCGCCATAAATCCCTTTCCGATGGCACCAAGCAGAGTCGAAATATTGTCTATGCTTGTCTGTGTAAGCTTTCCGTCTGCACGAAGCACAAAACTGTCAATAATATTGTTTGTCGCTGTTATCGCATACAGACCTGCAACTGAATACAAAAGCTTTATTGCAATGTGGCTTCTTATTAAAAAGAAGAATATAATCTCTCCGAAAAAAATAGTCGGCAAAAACCACATTGAATTTATACCTGCTAAAAATACACTGTCCCACAAATATTCCCAAAATACTTTTGTAATCTTTTTTATTGGCTTTTCCTTCACATAAATACAACCAACTTTGAACATAATACCAAGAATACTAAAGGTTACATAAGGTATGGCAAGACTTGTGAGTGTTTTTTTCATGAACACACCAAAACTTCTCTTTTTGACAGATCCCGTGTAACTCATCAGAAAGCCGGACATAATATAAAAAATAACTACCTTAAATGATGACATCCATAAATCAACAGGATTATCATACTTAGTGATGTGTCCTAACATTATCAGCAACATTCCCAACCCTTTAGCCGCATCAACATAACCAATTCTTTCTTTCATTGTCAAAATCCATCCTAAAACATATATTTATTTGTGCAAAGTTTATTATAATGCATACACTTTTTATTTTCAAGACAGAGTTTTCGTTTTCATCGTCCACATACACAATTAAAACCAACTATCACAGCATAAAAGTAACCTGAATTTCCAGGATTTCATCTTGTTAAAAATCAACAGAGGGCTTCATATCTGAAACCCTCTGTCTTAAATTTAATAATATGGTCTGTATTATTTATTACATCATTCCCATTGGTGCCCCACCTGCCGGCATAGCTGCTGGTGCATCTTCCTTGATGGTAGATACTACTGACTCTGTTGTAAGAAGTGTTGATGCAACGCTTGTAGCATTCTGAAGTGCACTTCTTGTAACCTTTGCAGGATCAACGATTCCTGCTGCCACCATATCTGTATATTCTTCTTTAAGGATGTTAAATCCTGTTCCTACCTCAGACTCACGAACCTTGTTGATGATAACTGCACCTTCAAGACCTGCATTATGTGCGATAGTTGATAAAGGTGCTTCGAGTGCTTTAAGGATAATATTTGCACCTGTCTTTTCATCACCCTCAAGTGTAGCTGCAAGTTTTGCAACTTCTTTTGAAGCATGAATATAAGCTGAACCACCACCTGAGATGATTCCCTCTTCTACTGCTGCCTTTGTTGCTGCAAGAGCATCTTCCATACGAAGTTTTGCTTCCTGCATCTCTGTCTCTGTAGCAGCTCCGACACGGACAACTGCAACTCCTCCTGCAAGTTTTGCAAGTCTTTCCTGAAGTTTTTCCTTATCGAAATCAGATGTTGTCTCTTCCATCTGTGCTCTTATCTGGGCAATTCTTCCTGCGATAGCATCCTTGTCACCTGCACCGTCAACGATAACAGTGTTCTCTTTCTGAACCTTAACAGATTTAGCACGACCAAGCTGCTCGATAGTTGTATCTTTAAGCTCAAGTCCGACTTCCTCAGAGATAACAGTACCGCCTGTAAGGATTGCAATATCCTCAAGCATAGCCTTTCTTCTGTCACCATATCCCGGAGCTTTTACGGCTACGACATTGAATGTACCTCTAAGTTTGTTGATAACGAGTGTTGTAAGAGCTTCACCCTCAACATCCTCAGCGATGATAAGTAATTTAGCACCGCTCTGTACAATCTGCTCAAGTAATGGGAGGATTTCCTGAATGTTAGAAATCTTCTTGTCTGTAATAAGGATGTATGGATTGTCAAGGTTTGCTTCCATCTTATCCATATCTGTTGCCATATATGCTGAAACATAACCTCTGTCAAACTGCATACCTTCAACGAGGTCAAGTTCTGTTTTCATAGTCTTTGACTCTTCGATAGTGATAACACCGTCATTTGAAACTTTTTCCATTGCATCTGCAACCATTTCTCCGACTGCTTCATCACCTGCTGAGATTGCTGCTACTTTGGCAATCTGGTCTTTTCCTGTTACTTTTGAGCTCATGCTTGCAATAGCATCAACTGCACAGTCACAAGCCTGCTTCATTCCTTTTCTTAAAATGATAGGATTTGCACCTGCTGCAAGGTTTTTCATTCCCTCATTTACCATTGCCTGAGCGAGAACTGTAGCTGTTGTTGTACCATCACCTGCAACATCATTTGTCTTTGTTGCAACTTCTTTTACAAGCTGAGCACCCATGTTCTCAAATCCATCTTCAAGTTCAATATCTTTTGCAATAGTAACACCATCATTTGTGATAAGCGGAGCACCAAATGATTTATCCAATACTACATTTCTTCCTTTAGGTCCAAGTGTAACCTTTACTGTATCTGCAAGTTTATTTACACCACTCTCAAGAGCTGCTCTTGCGTCTGCACCGAATTTAATTTCCTTTGCCATTATTAAAAGCCTCCTAATCTGCTATATTTGATTTCTACAAATCACTTTAATTTTATTGTGTCAAATTCTATTGTTTTAAATCTTTTTATTTGAAATAAGATTATATCTTATAACTGATATTTTTTAAATAAAATATATTAACCTTAATCCTCTACGATTGCTACAATGTCATTCTGACGAACTACGATAAACTCCTCATCTCCGAGTTTAACTTCTGTACCTGCATATTTAGAATAGATAACCTTATCTCCTACACTAACCTGCATCTTAACTTCTTTACCGTCAACAACTCCTCCCGGACCAACGGCAATTACTTCTGCCTGCTGTGGCTTTTCCTGGGCATTTCCCGGTAATACGATACCTGATGCTGTTGTCTCTTCTGCTTCTAACTGTTTTAATACAACTTTGTCTCCTAATGGTGATAATTTCATGTCTATATCCTCCTTACGCTTCTTAGTTTACTAGCACTCACTTACTCCGAGTGCTAACCATAGTTTTAATATATTTCATTTAATGATATTCTGCAATATTATTCATTATGAAAAAACAGCCTATTTTCCTATAATTCTCATCTTTTCTCTTATTTTCTCTTTTTTACTCACTTTTAAATTTTTTATATTTATTTTCACAATTTTAAACTTTTGGCATTTAAAATTTACCTATATCTGCATCAAAGCAGTCATAGCGAAAATAATTGGAACAATAATGTTTTTTGACAGCCGAACCTATATATAATATAATTTTTTAAGAAACACAATTAAATCAGACACCTATGGAGGTCACAATGAAAGAACAGCTTTATACTATACCTGTCAATGATGCATTTAACGAACCATGTGAATGTCCTCTCTGCAAGATATATGACAATCTCGAACAGGAATCAATTGATTTTATGTTAGGGCCAAGCTATATGGAAGACGACATACGAATGGAGACAAACAAAACCGGATTTTGCACAAAACACATAAAACAACTCTACGACAGACAAAACCGTCTTGGTATCGCTCTTATGCTGCATACACATATGAAACATACCGGTGAACATATTGAGAAAATGGCAAAATCATGCAATTCTTCCAAAAAAAGTCTGTTTGGCAAAAAAGAAAAATCACCGCTTATTGATTATATTAAAGAAATTGAAAATTCATGCTATATATGTAACCGTATAGAAAATGTATTTGACAGATATATAAAGACAGTCATACACTGCTACACACATGATGATGATTTCAAAAAGAAATTTAATGAATCTAAAGGCTTTTGCACAAAACATTATGGTATGCTATATGAATATGCCGAAAAAACATTAAACTCTTCAGCTTTAAATAATTTTATATCAGACTTAAATGATATATACATAAATAATTTTAAGCGTGTGACAGATGAGCTCGAATGGTTTATCGATAAATTTGACTATAAAAATGAAAATGAGCCCTGGAAAAATTCCAAAGATGCCATTCAAAGAAGTATATTAAAAACAAATGGACTTTTCATAGAATAGACTATTTAAAAATATACCATTAACAATCTGTTTTAAAATCTTTTATGCTATAAACAAAAAACAAACCGGAACAGCCACACAGAATAAAAAATCATCAGAACAACAAAGAGACAGAATTTAAAATTCTGTCTCTTTTATCATTTAGCTGATACCGGCTTTCTTCTTGTCTTCGTTAAGAAGCTCCTTAATATCTCTTGCCTTATTTTTAATTCTCTCATTTGCATTGCGTGAAGTGAGCACTTTTGATATCCATCTTCCTGATTCTTCATATTTGCCCGTTCTTCTTGCAAGCTCGGCAACAAGGAAAGTAACCGTCATTTCATCCATACCGCACATAGGAAATGACTCTCTTGAAAATGCTGTCATAAATCCATCATAAGCCTTAGAAAGAAGTTCTGTTTCCTCTTTTTTAAGCTCTTTTATAGTCTTATCATAGTCCTTTGTCTCTTTTGGAAGAGTCTCTGCTTTTCCTCTGTAGAGCCATGCCATTTTAAGACAGGTATATGCTTTCTCACTGTTCTTTGCCTTTTTCACTATCGCATTTGCGAGAGCAAGCTGATGACGAAGTATCGCATCATCATATGTGTATGTACTTCCCGTTTTCGGAAGTCCGCTGAAATTTTTACTTATATTTTCACGAATAAGTTTCGCCTGTGCCGGCATCATAAATTTAAAAAAACGGCTTAATGATGCATATCCGCACTCAGGACACACAAGTGCATCATATTTAAGCGAATCTACAAGCTGATATTTAGGTCTGAGATCAGTATCCGCAGATAAAAGCTTAACTTTTCCGGTTCTTATCATTTTTGAATGAAATTCATTGTCACATACCGGACATGTATATGATTTATCAAACAGCAGATCTTCTTCTGTCACCTTATGTTTTTGTGTAGCCGCTGTACCCGGCTGCCCTGGCTTTGCAGCATTTTTCTTGGAATCTTCTTCAAATATTTCAAGCTTGTCAAGCTTTCCAAGTCCAATTTTCTCTAATCCGGAAAATAATCCCATGATAAATCCCCCTTACTTTGGTTTGTATGAACTTTTTAATGAAACAATACGATTAAATACCATATGCTCTTTTGTTGAATCTTTTGAATCAACACAGAAATAACCATGTCTTACAAACTGGAAACTGTCAAGTGCTTCTGCTTCTGCAAGAGCAGGCTCTACATAACAATCATCAAGAACTGTCAATGAATTTGGATTAACATTAATCGAACCATCTTCATTATACACCCCTTTTTCTTCATCTACAATATTCTCATACAGCCTTATCTCACATTTTTCCGCTGTTTCAGCACAAACCCAGTGAATCGTACCCTTAACTTTTCTTGCATTAAACCCTGAACCACTCTTTGTCTCCGGGTCATAAGTACAATGTACTTCCGTGACATTTCCGTCTTCATCAGTCACATAATCCGTACAAGTCACGAAATATGCATTCATAAGACGGACTTCATTGCCTGGATACAGCCTGAAATACTTTCTAGGAGGTTCAATCTTAAAGTCTTCTCTATCAATATATAAAACTCTGCCAAATGGAACCTTTCTGCTGCCCATCTCAGGATTTTCCTGATTGTTTGACACATCGAGATACTCTATTTCATTTTCAGGATAATTTGTAATAACAAGTTTTACAGGATCGAGCACTGCCATCATACGAGGTCTTTTCATCTTTAAGTCCTCTCTTATACAATACTCAAGCATCGCATAATCAGATGAACTCTGTGCCTTTGATATTCCCGAAAGTTCAATAAACATTCTTATTGACTCCGGTGTAAATCCACGCCTCTTAAGTGCTGCTATAGATACAAGTCTTGGATCATCCCATCCGTCAACTATTCCATCTTCAACCAGCTTCTTTATATAACGCTTACCTGTCACAACATTTGTAAGGTATAATTTTGCAAACTCAATCTGTCTTGGCTTGTTTTCCATGTCGATCTCATTTACTACCCAGTCATACAAAGGTCTGTGATCTTCAAACTCAAGTGTACATATAGAATGTGTAACTCCCTCAACCGTATCTTCAATAGGATGTGCGAAATCGTACATAGGATAAATGCACCACTTGTCACCTGTTCTGTGATGACTCATTCTTGCAACACGGTAGATTACGGGATCTCTCATGTTTATATTAGGCGAACTCATATCTATCTTCGCACGAAGTACCTTGCTTCCATCCTCAAATTCACCGTTTTTCATTCTCTCAAAAAGATCAAGGTTTTCTTCAACCGTTCTGTCTCTATATGGGCTGTTCTTTCCCGGCTCCTTTAATGTTCCACGATACTCTCTTATCTCATCTGCTGAGAGATCACATACATACGCCTTTCCTTTCTTGATAAGTTTTACGGCACATTCATACATCATATCAAAATAATCTGATGCATAAAAAACATGCTCCATATCAAGATCTCCGCAGATCCATTTAACATCTTCGAGAATTGAATCAACAAATTCTGATTTTTCTTTTGTAGGGTTTGTATCATCAAAACGCAGATTAAACTGTCCGCCATATTCTTTTGCAAGGCCTGAATTTAAAATAATAGACTTTGCATGTCCAATGTGAAGATAACCATTTGGTTCAGGTGGAAATCTTGTTACTACCTTTTTGCAACGTCCCTCCTCAATATCTTTATCTATTATGTTTTCAATAAAATTACGAGATACTGTCTCCTTCTTTTCCTCTGAATTTTCCTTAATATCAACCGGACTACTCAACTGTGTCTCCTCCTTCGATCTTATATCTTATATTTAAAATACTGTTACCTCTCACATTATCGTGCAGCGATAACAAAATACTGTCCTATATTCTAACATAAAATTTACAAATATTAAAGTATTTTTTATTTTTCGCTTTTTAATGGTAACAGTTCAGCCTTTTATTTTAATTGTAATATTTCTATACTTTCAAAAAAGACATATCAATATCATGACATGTCTTTTGTATTCTTAATATATTATTTAAATTTATGACCACCAAGTTTCATTCTGGCACCTGCAAGATATACACTGAAGAAATGAAAACTTTTCATATTCTTTGTCTTTCCTCTGTAAAGGATAGTTTTCTGTCCCTGTAAAACTCTTTTTGCAGCACTTATACAGCTTTTCCACTGCTTTGAACCTGTTCTTTTTGCATCATACTGTTTTAATCTTTTTTTAAGCGAACCATTTCTTACCGGCGAAAACTGTCCTTTCTGATAAATAACACCTTTTATGCTGTTTGGAAATGACTTTGAACTTACTCTGTTCATTACCACGATACCAACTGCAACTTTTCCCTGATAAGGCTCTGAACCTGCCTCACAGTTAATTATGCTTGCCATAAGTCTTAAATCAGATTTTGAATATTTTTTCTTTTTTCTTTTCTTAGTTGTTTTTTTAGCCTTTGTTGTCTTTTTATTTGAAGCCTTTGTATCTGATTTGTCTGATATACTTGAAGATGTTGCAACAGACTGAACTACAGTAGTTTCTTCTATATTTACATTTTCAGATTTGAGTATCATGCCCTCAATCTGGGTATCTGCTGTCTCATTGGCTGATGCATATGAAGAACCGGCTGTGAATGATGTCATAAATAATGATACTGCCATGACCATCACAGCGACTTTCTTGAATCTCATAAAATATAACCTCCTAAATGTTATAATTGCTTTAATGCAATGCAATATTTTTTAAACCTTTGCTTAACAATTATGTAACAATTATAACACAGATTTTAAAAAATGCAACCCCCCTAACACAAAATTTTAAATCCACACCTATTATCCCCTAATAGTTATTGTATATTCTGTATGTTTTTGCATTAAAAAAGAGTGTAAATTTTGTCATTTTTCGACAATTTTTACACTCTTTATTTTGTTTATATTTATTTTGATATTTCGCATTTAAAATTTATTACAAAATTGTTACGCCATTTCTTACACATTGCACATCTTAAGATTTGCATATTTTATTTTTCCGCCAAAGAGATCAAGTGCACTTCCTATTGTAAAATCAACCCTGCCATTTCCCTTTTCCCTGATAAATGAAATATCTTTCATTGAATGTATTCCACCTGCATATGTCACAGCTTTGTCCTCGAGTTTTCCAAGTGTTTCTACAACATTTTTTTCAATACCCGATGATTTTCCTTCGACATCAACAGCATGAACAAGAAACTCATCACAATAACTTCCAAGTTTCTCTAGAAGTTCGCTATCAAATTTTTCTTTTGTCATCTTCTGCCATCTGTCAGTGACTACATAATAATCATTGCCATCAGAACGGCAGCTAAGATCCAGTACAAGTCTTTCTTTTCCCACTAAATGAGATAGATTTTTCAATCTGTCATAGTCTATAATACCATCTCTAAATACATAAGATGTCACGATAACATGGGAGGCTCCCATATCCAGATATTTTTCTGCATTATCAGTATTTACTCCACCGCCTATCTGCATTCCTCCAGGATATGCTGCCAATGCAAGTTTTGCCTGTTCTATATCTTCATTATAATATGTACTTCCTGCCGGGTTTAATATAATTATATGCCCGCCTTTAAATCCATCTTTCTTATACATATTGGCATAAAAATCCGCTTTTTTTTCAGAGACAAAATTATTTTTTGCCTGATTTTCGTTGTCAGTCAGCGAACCTCCAACTATCTGCTTTACACATCCGTTATGAATATCTATACACGGTCTGAACTTCATCCTGATTCCTCCATTTTTACTGCACTGCGGCAAAAACAAAAATATTTATATTCACACTATTTTTTGCTGCCTGACTTTTTCTGTTTAGTTATCATCTTGGCTATCTCACTAAAATCCTCATCCTCTTCAAACTGATACTCGCCAGCCCTTATCTTTCCGGCATAATCATTGTCTTTCATATAATCGACAAACTTATCTGAATCGTCTATAACTCCTTCTTTTTCAAGTTTATCTGCGACTTTCTTTGCCCAGTCTCCGCTATTTATTGTCAGATTTTTCTTTTCATTTTCCATATCCTGCTCTAACTTTTTCTTTTCACTTTTAAACTTGTCTGTATCACTGCTCTTTTTTGAAGCCTTAGATGATGCTTTTGGTGTATTTTTAATATTGTTATCCTGCTTATCTGCATCTTCGCTACTTGACTTGCTGTCATTTCCACCTGATACTGAGGAACCTGTTGCCGGTACTTTTGTATCTAATACACTTTTATTGCCGCTCGTGCTAAAAGTCATACCAAGCTTTCTCGCTCTTGATATAACTGCCGAATCAGATGTCCGTATAAGACATGATATTCCAAGGATAACAGCAACAAACAAAACTCCTGTTCCAAAACCTCTTATAAATGATTTTTTATCCATTTTATCTCTCCATTTCATTACCTGTCAATCTATCGCAGCCGTCCACATACACTATAACTATACAACCGCCATTTATTACTGTTCCCCCCACGGTGCAGCCAGAATAATCTGACATTATCTTGCGTTATATAGGTCTACAACAAGTTTTACCTCTCCCTGTCCGATTGAAAGCATCTTTGATATTTCCAATATACTTATTCCTTTTTTATACAATGCAATAATCTCACTATTTGAATTTGAAGAATTATCATTTCTTTTATTTCCGTCATAATAAGTATTTTCTTCTTCAGAATATCCTCCGTCCGATGTCTCGGTAATCTCAGCTATTGCCTTTGCTTCATCATCATCAAGCACTGATGAAAATGCCTCATTTGATTTCTCATCTTCACCTGTATTCCTTACATTTTCAACCTCAATCTGCCTAATGGCACTGTCAACATCCGACAACTGTTTCTTTACTTCCTGATATGTCTTAGCTGCTTCATCACGAAGACCTGCATTTGTTGTATCTACGCTGTGAACAAGCTTCTGTATCTCTTTTTCCTTTTCCGTCAGCATATTGTATAAGAAAACAGTTTCTTCATGATTTTTTTCTATTTTATCAAAAACCTCTTTTGAATACTCATTAAATCCCATTATCTTGTCATTTGAAATCTGACTGAATTTTTCATCTGCTTTCGTTATGATGTAGTCTTCTGTTTCTTTAACGGCATCCTTTATCTTTTCTTCGAGTTCTTCTGCATCTATATTACTCTTTGTATTATCTGTTTCCTTTTCATCTGACAGACGAAAACTTGCAATAACTGCTGCTATACCAATTATGAGCATTATTATTTCTATTGCGATCATTTTACTTTTATCCTCATTTCTTTATCATATCTTTATATCAAATAATCCACCCTCTGTCGGGTTAAGATTTTTAACCTTGTCTTTTTCGGAAGATTTTTTATTTTTTCCGTTGCTATTCTTCCCGTATTTTCCTTTTCCTCCACCCTCTTCATCATTCTTTAATTCGTCATTATTAACATTTCGTCTCGCTATTGCAGTTTTTGTTTCTTTCTGCACAGTCTGTTCAAACATTGCCGCCGTCTGCTGATTCTCAACATCCTGTTTTATATGCTCCGACTGTTGAATCTGTGAAATTTCCTGCGATTTTGGTGGCATTGTTATATAATCTACCGTCAATGACATTGAAATCACCCCTTTCAGCTTTATAAAATTTCTTTTTTAGTAAGGTTTTATTCTTATATCTGCACCTTCTCTGACAAAAGTGCAATGCTGCGTTTCTGTATGTATAAATGATGTCATGTTTGATATTACTATCTTAACTCCGGGATATGCAATACTTTCTACTCTTATCTTTCCTCCGTCAGAGGTTCTTCGCATCTCCTCATCAATTTTTTCATATTCTTCTGTCTCCTCCTCAACAGTATTGTCAATGACTTTGATTCTCTCTGTACCCTCTTTTATAAATTTCATCTTATCTGCCGGAAGTTTTCCCTGTGTCTTTAATCGCTTTTGCAGCAATGCGAGATTTTTTACTATCGACTCTTTTTCATCCATCAATTGGTCGATATGTTTTTCTATAATACGATATCTTTCACCTAAAGTTGTGTCCAGACCAACCTCTAATTCTGTCGGTGTCCCCATTGTAGAGCCTGCAATTTTTGTCTCAATCCTTGTCGTAGTTGCAACACTTCCACCTGCTATCAATCCTCTTTTACCACTTACTATAATGTCACTGTTTGCATCAATCTTACTGTGCATTATGGCATCTGTGTAAACAGCTCCTCCGGCTTTAACAGTTGCACTTTCAATGAAGTTTGAAATAACATCACCTTTTGCTTCCATAACTCCTTTTCCCATGCCCTGCATACCTCTTTTCAGGACTATCTTCCCTTCTGAAATAAGTGTCGCTCCCTCTACTGCACCTTCCACTGTAATATCTCCGGCTGCCTTGACAGTATATCCGGTAATAACATTTCCTTTAACCTCTACTGCACCATCATAGTCTACATCTCCGGTTGAAGGACCTACATCACCCTCTATAACATATGTATCTGATACAAAAACTCTGTCCTCAACAAGCGTTACATTACCTGAAACATCCGAATACATCTTAAGACCATCTTCCGATAAATGTATATTTTTCCCATGTCTTAGTCTCTTATTTCTGACTTTTTTAGGTCTTATGATATTTCCGTAAACATCCTCTCCCGGTGTACCATAATCAATCGGAACAAGAGTAGCAAGTAACTGTCCCTCCTGTACTTTTTCTATCATGTCAAGCTTATGAAAATCTACACTTCCATCCTCACTCATCGCCGGTTTTGATGTTTTGTCAGCATCAAATTCATATATTATCTCTGCACTTTTTCCATCTACCGGCATCTTAGCCTTGGCAATAAGTATATCCGTACAATATAGTCTGGCTCTTAATGCCATTTCAATATTTTTGTCAATAAAACCAGATTTGATTCCACGCTGCTCTATCAGATTTTTCAATTCTGAAACCGAAAGTCTTGCCCCTTTGTCGGATGGCGGATATAACCTGATTTTTGCATAAAATCCATTTTTGTCCGTAGAAATAATTGCAAATTCTTTCTCAGGAAGATGATTTCCTTCTAAAACTTTAACTTCTACACTTCCTGTTTCGTCTGCATTCGCCTTTTCTACAAATTGTTTTACATTTCCTGTTTCTATATCTCTTAGATTTTTTTTGTCTATATAATCAAGTATATCCTCCATTGTAAGCTTTTTTCCGCCTTCAACTTCCGGATATGATTTAAGATACATCCCATCTTTTTTTTGTATAATCTGAAAAAATGCATTTCTCCTCATCAGCCTACTCCTCTCGATAAATCGCTTTATATATACGATAACTTCTATATACACATATAAGCACAAACTCAACATGCCTGTGCTTATATATTCAATATACTGAAAATACCCATATTTTCTTTTCCAATTTTTTCTCTCATTTTTTTAAGTGCTTTTGTATGAAGCTGAGAAACCCTTGACTCTGACACACCAAGAACTTTACTAATCTCTTTTAGTGTCAGTTCTTCAAAATAATAAAACGCAATTACTTTCTGTTCATTGTCATTTAATGCTTCTATAGCCTCCGTCAATGTTCTTTTAAGTTCCTGACGGTCTATAACCTGTTCCGGACTTTCAAAACATGACTTGTTATTTCCTTCTGGTGATATATCGCTTCCCTGTTCAAGATATTCATCAAGCGAAACAAGACTTGCTATCTGTGTCTGATTTACAAGCCCCTTTAACTCTTCTACTGATATATCCATTTTTTTTGATAATTCTTCGCTGGTTGCAGCCCTTCCAAACTCTACTTCAAACTCATGCATAGCCTGCTCAAGTTTCTTTTGTTTCTGTCTGAGAGTTCTCGGAATCCAATCCATCTTTCTTATCTGATCAAGTATAGCTCCTCTTATCCTAAGACTCGCATATGTCTCAAATTTAACACCCTTTGTAAGTTCAAATTTGTCAATAGCATCAATCAAACCAAATATTCCATAACCTACCAGATCATCATATTCAACTGTATAACCAAGATACATAACAAGACGACCGGCAACAATTTTTACAAGTTCGGAATATTGCAATATAAGTTTTTCTCTAATCTTAGGATCTTTAGTCTGTGAGTATTCTTCCCACAAAGCTGTCTTGCCTTTTTCATCCATAGATATTTTCCTTCCACTGCTGTCCAGAGTCCTTATTATTTATTCTGATCTTCATTGTCAGATTCAGACTCTTTATTACCTTCTGAAGGAGAATCTTCTTTTTTCTCCTCATCAATATCTTCTTCTGCCTGTTTGTCAATCTTTTTTCTTAAAACACTATTGCTGATAAGTATATTCTGTATCATTCTTTTCACAAGACAACCTACTATATAAAAAATAATAAGCGTAGCCAGTAAAAATTCTAACGAGCGCGTTACATCCACACCGTTTATAATACAGACTATTGATACTATAGCACCTGCAAGCAGTGTTATAACTTTTGGTATAATCTCTGTTTTCACAAGATAATCCCCCCATTAAATAGTCTTTACGAGTTTTCCGACAGACTTAATTATAAAATCTCCTGTCTCCGGATAAAATTCTACCGTACGACCATAATTTAAACCTGTATCCTCAGCAAGTATGCGAATGCCTAATTTTTTTAATTTATCCTTAACAGCCTCCACATTTCTTTCACCTACTCTAAGCATATCATTACTGGAACTAAACGCAAACATCTGTGCACCTCCTGCAATTTTAGCAGTAAGTGAAGATTTTTTTGCACCTTCCTTTTCTAACAATTCTATCAGATAATCAATTCCTGTATCTGCAAACTTTGCCCTATTCTGATTTTGTCTGACTTTCGTACTGTCAGGAAGCATAACATGCACTAACCCGGCTGTTTTTGTGTTTTTGTCATATAAAGCAACACCAACACATGAACCTAATCCCAATGTTGTTATTGCATCTGGTGAATGACATATATTTAAATCTGCCATTCCAACCTTAACCATTTTTGCCATTATCCATCACCTATAACCCTAACGATGTCAAAATTCGTCCATATGATTCTAATGTAGGTATTAATATGAAATAACCACTGATATCTACATCCAAATCCTTAAACTTCGATTCTATTAATAACGCTTTATCTCCAAGTTTTCCAAATTCAATAGCCGGGACACTAAGGATTGCCCCTGCCATATCCACTGCAAGATAAGGAACCGAAGATGTTATTTTCATATTTGTTAATTCTGAAATTGATGATAAATATGCTCCTGCAATAATGTTGCCGATTTCCATCAGAGCCGACTGTTCCATCTCTGAAAAATCTCCCTTGTTTTCACCTGAAACACACCCCATCAACTGGTCTACAAGAAGATGTGCAGCAGAACTTTCCAGCACAAACAGCATCATTCCGTCTACATCACCTTCTAAAGACAATAATATACCTGCAACCAGTGTTTCTGCTCCGCCAACAATCTCCGCCAGCTCTGAAAAACCAAGCAAATCCACTTTTGGGACACGCATATCAATACGAGCGTTTATGAGCTGGGACAATGCTGTTGTTGCATTGCCCGCTCCAATATTTCCAATTTCAGTGAGAACATCAAATTCAATTTCTTTTCCCTCTGAATTATTATTGTTTTCCTGCACTTAATTTCACCTCTGCGATTTTAAATAATCTCTTTTTCAATTATTACTGATGCAATATTAAGCAAAGAAATCAATCCATCTCCATGCTTTCCTATTCCACTAAGATACTGCACCATAGAATCTGATGCATCTGAAACGGTTGGCTTCTCTATTGAATCTTCACTTAATGTCACAACTTCCTTTACCTCATCAACAATAATCCCGATAGCAGATTGAGGTTCAAGCTTTATTATGATTATGCGTGTTGTGTTAGTGTATTCATCTGGTTCAAGTCCAAATTTTAATCTAAGACTCATAACCGGTATGATTTCACCACGAAGGTTAATAACACCTTTAAAGTAAGGCTGAGCCTTTGGAATTCTTGTAATACGCTGATTCCTTACAATGTTGTCAACATATTTTATATCTATACCATACTGCTCTGTTCCTATCCTAACTACTATATACTGCTTGCCATCACTTGCAGTTTCTATATTCTGTACATCATTCATATCTTCCATTGTCAGACCCTCCCTATACCAAAGAATTTACTTCAAGAATCAATGCTATTTCACCGTCTCCAAGGATAGTTGCACCACCGATCATCTTACTACAGTTAATGTAATTGCCGATTGACTTAATAACAATCTCCTGCTGTCCGATAAGATTATCTACAACAAGTCCTGCAAGCTTGTCGCCTTTCTTTACGATTACAACCGTAAGATTTTCTGAATCATTTTCAACCGGTTCTACATCAAGTATCTGGTCAAGTCTGATAAGCGGAATAACCGTACCACGAAGATTGATAACTTCCTTAGTCTGCACATATTTTACATCTGAGATAAGGACATCTTCTATAGTCTGGATATTTCCGAGAGGAATAGCGTATTTTTCAGTACCAAGTTCTACCATGAGAGCCTGAATAATTGCGAGAGTAAGAGGAAGTCTGATAATAAAGCTGCTTCCCTCTCCAAGCACTGATTTACATTCTATGTTTCCACCAAGTTCCTCGATCTTTGTCTTTACGACATCAAGACCTACACCACGACCTGATACATCAGTAATTTTTTCTGCTGTTGAAAAACTTGGTCTGAACAGAAGGTCGATAACCTCTTTGTCAGTCATATTTTCAGCCTGCTCAGGTGTTATTGTTCCTGAACTTATTGCCTTATTTTTAACTTTTTCGATATTGATTCCGCCGCCATCGTCACGCACTTCAATGTTTACATTATTTCCATCCTGATATGCATCAAGATATATATTTCCAACTTCTTCCTTACCTAATGCCACACGCTCTTCATTTGATTCAAGACCATGATCAGCGGCATTGCGAAGAAGATGCTGAAGTGGATCTCCAATTTCATCTATAACAGTTCTGTCAAGCTCTGTCTCCTCACCTGTCATATGAAGTGTCATCTTCTTGTTGAGTTTTTTCGTCAAATCTCGAATCATTCTAGGAAATCTGCTAAACACACTCTCAATAGGTACCATCCTGACTTTCATAACTGACTCATGAAGATTTGTAGTCACACTTTCAAGATATTCTATCTGTTCATTAAATCCTGTGTCATTTCTGGTATCACTCTCAGACGAACTTATTGAAACAAGTCCATTTTTTGCAATGATAAGCTCGCTAACGAGATTCATAAGTACATCAAGCTTTTCTATATCTACGCGGACTGTTCTTCCTACAGCCGGCTTTGCGGCTTTCTTTGCTGTAGCAGTTGTCTTTTTATTCTTTGCCGGAGCCGCCTCAGCTTTTGTAGCAGCTTTTGCAGCATTGTTTTCGCTGCTCTTTGCAGCTTTTGCAGCTTTTTCCTCTTCTTCTTTTTTCTCTTTTTCCTCCTGTGCTGCCTGTTTTGCCGACTCGTCAAGTTTTATCTCAAATGGTCCTACTACTGCGTTTTTCACTTCAGAAACATTTTCAATGGCAGCCTTAACAGTTTCAAGACTCTCTTTTGTGAAATAGACAAGACTGAAATCAAAATCAAATTTTTCATCCTCAATATCCTGCACATTTGGCACTGCCTTTATAACTTCACCTAATTCTTCAAGTGCCTTGAATACAAGAAATGCCCTTGCGGCCTTCAATATACATGATTCCTGAAGATATACCGTAATACCAAAAATATTCTGATTCTGACTTTTTGCCTTATCAAATGTATTTCTCTCAAAATCAGATATTTGAATAGAATCATACTTAGCACCCTGGATATCTTCTGTCTTTTCTTTCTCCTCTGCCGGTTTAGTTTCTGCCGGTTTTGATGCTGTGCTCTTTCCTGTAGCATTCTCAGCAATGGAGTTTAAAGCATTGATTATTTCTTCATTATCCTCTGTTCCTTCATCAGCAGTATTTATAATATTATTTAAATATGCATCTAAAGCATCAAGTCCTCTGAACAATACATCAACAAGTTCCGGCTTGACTTTCATGTTTCCGCTTCTGATTTCCTGAAAAACATTTTCCATGTCATGCGTAAGACGCTGCATACGCTTATATCCCATGGTTCCTGCCATTCCTTTCAAAGAATGTGCTGCTCTGAATATCTCATTAATCGTATCAGTGTTTTCAGGTTCCTGTTCAAGTATCATCAACTGATCACTTAAAGTCTGTAAATGTTCTTTTGTTTCATCAATAAAAATTTCAAGATACTGGCTTACATCCATTTTATCGCACCCCCACATGTCTTGTTATCGCATCAGCTATCTGCTTTAATGGCAACACCTCATCAACTAATCCTGACTCTGCGATTGCCTTAGGCATACCGTAAACCGTACAAGTTTCTTCATCCTGACCGATAACGTAAATTTTGTTGGTTTTATTTAACTGTACTATTCCCTGAGTGCCGTCGGCTCCCATACCCGTCATAACAACACATATCACTTCATCAAAATCCATATCCATAAGTGACTCATACATTATATCCGCACATGGTTTCAAGCCGTTTCTGGCTGCCTCAACTGTTACTGACAATGTGTATGTCCCAGCAGCAGCTCTTTTAAGTCTCATCTGTGAACCGCCTTTGGCAATATACACTGTGCCATTTTGAAGAATGTCTCCATCTGCTGCTTCCTTAACATTAATCCTGCTTAATTCATTCAGTCTTTTGCTAAGTGATGCCGTAAATCCCTCCGGCATATGCTGCACCAGCAGTACGGCTGCATCAAGATTTTTAGGAAGGAATGGAATAACATACTGTAGAGCTCTGGGACCACCGGTAGAGCACGCCAATGCCACAAGCTTCTTCCTGTACTTTACACCTGGAACAGATGCCGATGCTTTACGGTTTTTAGTTCCACCTGTCTTTATAACCGGAGTCTGCTTTCTGCCGCCTACCATGTTCTTAACTTCTTCTGCAGCTTTTTGAACTATGTATGTGATTGAAACATTACATGCCGCATAAATCATACTTATAAGTCTGTTTGAAAATTCAGAACCCTTTGCTTCAGCAAGGCTGTCCGGTTTTGTGACAAAGTCGAATGCACCAAGTTCCAATGCTTCAATAGTCTCCTTTGCACCCTCCTTTGCGATTGTGCTTACAATAATAACATTTTGTTTTATCCCTTTTCTGTTCATGGTCTTTAAAAACTCAATGCCATTCATCTTTGGCATATTTATATCTAAAATGATACAATCAAATCTCTGCCCTGACTCAAGCATATTTATAGCTTCAAGACCATTTGTAGCAGTTCGCTCACTATGCAATTCTTCATCTGAATTTATTATATCAGATATTATCCTTCTCATAAGTGCAGAGTCATCTATAATCAATATATTTTTCAATATTTTCCGCCTCCATTCTGAACTTAAGATTCATTTATGGCTATCTTCACTTATATCTATACTTCAAAAACCATATGAAACTACAATGTTCCTATTTATTTCTATTTCTAAACATTTTTGAAAACAAACCTGACAAACCTCCCAATGTCTGTCTCTGATTCTCCGGCTCAACATTAGCAAGTTTTTCTGCCATTGCCTTAATGGATTTAGATGCCGGAGTATTCGGATATGCGACTGAGACCGGCTGTTGTTTCATCACAGCTTTTGTCAAATTTACATCAAAAGGAACTGAGCCCAGATACTCCATATTCATATGTAAAAATTTAGTGACAACCGAGTTCAGTTTATTATAAAGTTCTTCTCCATCTGACATACTCAGCGTTCTGTTTCCGATCATCTTTATTTTTATATTATCATTACTGTAACCCGGAGCTTTATTTATAGTTTTTAACAATGCATATGCATCTGTTATAGATGTAGGTTCCGGAGTTGTGACAAGTAATACCTCTGAACTTGCAAGTACCATGTCAATTACCGCATCTGATATTCCTGCACCGGTATCTATTATAATTACATCCGCTATAGAATCAAGCTCATACATCATATTTACTATACCTGAAATCTGGTCTTTAGACAAGTTTGACAACTCTTTAATTCCGGAACCCCCTGATATAAATCCTATATTTTCAGGGCCACGGCAGATTATATCCTTTATGCCTTTCCTACCGTATATCATATCTGCCATATTGTATCTCGGTCTTGTTCCAAGCATAACTTCAACATTGGCAAGTCCAAAATCAGCGTCGAGTATCACAACCTTTTTCCCAAGTCTGCCAAGCTGTATTGCCATATTGACAGACATATTTGATTTACCGACACCACCTTTTCCGCTTGTTACTGTTATAACTCTTGCAAGATGCTGCTGCATATTCTGTTGTTTTATTATATTTCTAAGCTGCTGTGCCTGATCCATCAACCATTTCCTCCAAGTAGCTGCTTTGCAATTTTCTGTGCATTAAATTTCCCTATATCGTCAGGTACATTCTGCCCCCAGGTCGCATATGAGAGCGGAGCACCTGTTAGCACTCTCAGATTATATATGTTTCCTACTGTATCTGTCTCATCAAGTTTTGTGAAGATAAGATTATATTTTGTCATTTCTGAATATACCTGTGATATTCTTACGAGGTCATTGTATTTGGTAGTAGAGCTTAAAACAAGAAATACCTCCTGCTCGTCTTCAGGTACGGATGCAAGCAGCTTTATCAAATCTTCCTTTTGCTCGGCATTATTATGTGAACGACCTGCCGTATCGATAAGAACAATATCAAATGCAAGCAATTCGTCCCTTATACTCTCCATTTCCTCTGCGGTATAAACTACTTTAAGCGGAATGCTTAAAATATTCGCATAAGTTCTAAGCTGCTCAACTGCTGCTATCCTGTATGTATCTGATGTAACTAATGCAACTTTTAATTTTTTTGATAACTTCATAGTTGATGCTATCTTTGCAATAGTTGTCGTTTTGCCTACTCCGGTAGGACCGATAAAAAATATAAATTTTGTTTTCTCATTATCTGTATCAATCATGTGAGGCTGACCGATTTTTAAAACAATCTTCTGATAAACACTTGCCAGAACATTATCGAGTGAAACATTTCTGCCAAGACTTCCCTTAATCTCATCCATAATCTGATCTATATAGACAGCCTCAACTTCATTTTGCAAAAGCTGCTTCTTTATCAGCTCAAGATAGCCCTGATTTTTATCTTCTTTTTGTTCATTTGCTTTTTGCTCATCTTTAATACTCTGAGCCATCTGTTTCTCTATAAGATCCTGAAGTGTATTTAACTTCTGTTCAATCTCATTGCTTGAATCCATTTTGCCGCCGACAACATCAACAACATTATCCCTTATAACCTGATTATTTCTAAACAGTCTCTCCTTATTTTCTTCCATTCTTGCTGTCTTAGAATCCGGAGCCGGTGTAAAACCATTTCCATCAAGTGCCTGTTGAAGTTTTGCAAAATCCGTATGCTCTTTTTTTCGTTCAGGTGTTTTTGATTCCGTTTTGACATCATCGATTGCAGCAGTAACTTCGACACTGCTCTTTTTAAACAATCTTGAGAGTCCTTTCGGATTGTTTTCTTTAATATTCATAATTGTGACATCTTCACCAAGCTCAGCCTTTGCAAGTGAAACTGCCTCTTTTTCAGTCGTTGCAATATATTTCTTAATAATCACTATACTGTCACCATCCCTATAGATTGTAATTCAACATCAGTATCGATTTCATTGTAAGATACAACTATCAAATCCTTAAACTGCTCTGATGTTATCTTCTTAAAATACATACGAACTATCGGCGAAGTCACAATTATAGGATTTTTTCCAAGTTCTTCCATTTTGTCAACTTCCTCTTTAACCGAGTTTAATATATCCTGTGTCTTTTCAGGTGCAAGATTGATATATGCTCCCTGCTCTGTCTGTTTGACAGAACTCATTATCTCCTGCTCTATCTTAGGATCAAGTGTTACTACACTTGTCATCTCGTTTGCAGGAAAATATTTATTAGATATAGCTCTCTTAAGACTCTGTCTTACATACTCCGTAAGTACATCTGTGTCTCTTGTCGTTGCCGCATTGTCGGCGAGCGTTTCAAATATCGTCACAAGATCTCTTATCGAAATCCCCTCTTCAAGAAGATTCTGGAGCACTTTCTGAATCTCACCTACACTTAAAAGTTTAGGTACAAGTTCAGAAATAAGTGTTGTATTTGCCTCCTGAATATTATTTATAAGATTCTGAACATCCTGTCTTGTAAGAAGTTCATTGAGATTGTTTCTTATAACCTCAGTAAGATGTGTCGCGATTATCGAAGGCGGATCCACAACCGTATAACCGAGTGATTCTGCCCTCTCCCTCTGTGACTCTGTTATCCATATTGCCGGCAGATGGAATGACGGCTCAAAAGTCGGAATACCTGTTATCTCCTCCTCAACATATCCCGGATTCATAGCCATGTAGTGGTCGAATAATATCTCGCCCTCGCTCACCGGAACACCTTTTATCTTTATAACATATTGGTTTGGATTAAGCTGTATATTATCCCTGAGTCGTATCATAGGCACGACACAGCCAAGTTCAAGTGCTATCTGTCGTCTTATCATAACCACTCTGTCCAAAAGATCACCGCCCTGATTTACATCGGCAAGCGGTATGATACCATAACCAAACTCTAATTCTATAGGATCAACTTGCAAAAGTGAAACGACATTTTCCGGCCGCCTTATCTCCTCTGCTGACTGCTCCTCAGTTTCAACTTCATCCTCGATCTCTGCTTCCTCAACATTAGCCTGTATCGCTCTTCCGGCCGCAATAAATAAGACTGCATATATAAGACATAACAATGTGTTAAGCGGTGTGCATATGCCAAGGAAAGCCATGGTCAATCCGACTATGTATAATACTTTAGGTATTGAAAAAAGCTGTCTTATAAGGACATTTCCAAGATCAGATTCTTTTGATGCCTTTGTAACTATAATACCTGTTGACAAAGATATAAGCAATGACGGAATCTGCGAAACAAGACCGTCACCTATCGTAAGAATAGTGTACTTTGACAACGCATCACTTATTTCCGCTCCCTGTACAACAACACCGAGTACAATTCCGCCAACAAGGTTTATCGCCGTTATGATAAGACCTGCCGTGGCATCTCCTTTTACATACTTTGTAGCACCATCCATCGCTCCAAAGAATGTTGACTCGTCCTGTATCTTTTCACGACGCCTTTTTGCTTCGGCATCATCTATCGCACCCGTATTTAAGTCGGCATCTATCGCCATCTGTTTACCCGGCATGGCATCAAGCGTAAATCTCGCAGTAACTTCTGATACACGCTCAGAACCTTTATTGATAACTATAAACTGAATAATTATCAAAATAAAGAATATAACCATACCAACTACAAGGTTACCGCCACCTACGAATTGTCCGAATGTCTCTACGACATTACCTGCGTATCCGTGTAATAAAATATTTCTCGTAGAACTGACATTGAGTGACATTCTAAACAGTGTCGTCATCAAAAGCAGTGTCGGAAATATCGACATATTTAATGCTTCTTTTGAAAAAAGTGCATTAAAAAGAATTACCAGTGCAATTCCTATATTAAATAAGATTAAAATATCTAGTAACAATGTTGGAATCGGTACAATCAAAAACACGACCGGTACCAAGATATATAAGCCCAGAAATATATCCTGTCTTTTCATACATACCTCCATATATTAATAACAATTTTAATATAACTTTTAATTTATACACAACCGTATGAACATATATATGATAACATAACATTACGGTATGTATATTTACCCTTAAGATTTCCCTTTTAAATTATATACATAAGCGAGAACTTCTGCAACCATCTGATACAATTCAGGTGGAATTTCTGCACCTATATCTACATTATGATATAACATACGCGCGAGCGGCTTATTCTCAACTATTTCTATTGAATTTTCTGCTGCCACATCTTTAATCTTACGTGCAAGATAATCAGCACCTTTTGCAAGAACTATCGGTGCTTCATGTTCATTTTTATCATATTTTATGGCAACCGCAAAATGCGTCGGGTTTGTAATAACAACATCAGCCTGCGGAACTGACTGCATCATACGCCTTCTTGATGCCTGCTGCATACGTGCACGCTGCTGACTTTTAACTTTAGGATCACCCTCTGAATTTTTAAATTCATCCTTAACTTCCTGTTTTGTCATCTTCATGTCATCATGGAACTTCCATTTCTGATATGCAAAATCAGCGGCACCTATAACTATAAACCACATACTGACACGCATACCTATATCTATGATAATGTCTCCTATAAGTGCTATTCCCTGTGTGAGCGTATAGGAATACATTTTCATTACAAGATCCCACTTATCCTTAAGATAACTGATAACCACGGCACACAATATAACAAGCTTTGCCGTATCAAACAAAGTCTCAAAAAGTTTATTCTTTGAAAATATCCTCTTAACACCACTGATAGGATTAAATTTTGAAAACTTCGGCTTCATGGGTTCAAATGAAACTTTCCACTTTATCTGAGCCATCTGTGATATAAATGCGACCACAAATATAACTGCATAAAACGGAAGACCCGTGATAAGTATATATTTTACCATGTCTCCCATAAGTGCACTGGAAAGCGGAACTGTAAATTCATCATTTCCGTATTCTGAAATATGCTTAAAAACATATTCAAAGCAGCTTAAAAATCTGCCTCCGAGATATCCTATAAAAAATTTTAAAAGTACAAAAAATGTAAGCAGCATTGCTGCCGTTGTAACTTCCTTACTTTTTCCTACCTGACCTTTTTTTCTCGCATCAGATAACTTTTTAGAAGTCGGCTCCTCTGTCTTTTCGCCGTTAGGACCATCTTTTGCAAACAACTGCAAATCGTAGCAATAAACAACTTTTAAAGAGTCTTTTTCAATCATACTGTTCACCCTTTTAAAATAATATAAACCATTTGCATAAAAATAGCAAATATAAAGTTACCTGTCACACCATAAACCTATACAGTACATTGATGAGTCAGGCAGATGTTTGTAATCTGCTCAATAACACTATTAGCAGCTATGGTGTTATTGATTTAATGAACAACTGCGTCATGTCCTGCATCTCCTGAAAGATAAAATCACATAATCCCGGAAGAAGATTTAGCACAAAATATATAACTACAAGTCCTACAAAAATCTTTAACTGCATACCTATTACAAACATATTCATCTGTGGTGCTATCCTCGCAAGAATACCTAAAACGACATTTATTACAAGAATACACGAAAATACCGGCAGTATTATTCTAAATCCAATAACAAAATAATCAGTTATATATTTTACCATAGATGAAACAACACCACCATTTGGCACCATTCCACCTATAGGTATCGTCTCAAATGAACCGTATAGTGCATCAATAAGATAATAATGCATATCTGTCACTAGAAACATCAGCATAAACGAATACTTCAAAAAATTTGATATTACCGTTGACTGCATATTGGATGTCGGATCAAACTCAGTAGCCATAGACAATCCAAGCTCTAAACTCAACATATGTCCGGAAAAATCCAATATATATAATGATAAATTTGCTGCCATGCCTATCAGCAGGCCGGTGATTGCTTCTTTTACAACAAGAATGCTGTATCCTATAACACCAGTATAAGATACAGCATTATAATCAACTGTATTGCCAACCAGAACTGCAAGAAAAAATGAAATCGCTATTTTCACTTTGACCGGAATACTCCTGTCGCCAAAAAAAGGCATAATATAAACCATTGCAGAAATCCTTACCATCACAAGCAAAAAAACTTCAAGATATTCTACAGTAAATTTCAACAGTCTCACCCCTATTTAATATAATTTGGAATGTTTGCCATCAATGCTTCAAAAAGCGTAACACATTTATTCATAATCCAGTTTCCACATAATACTACAACAAGCATTATTGCGATAAACTTTGGAATAAAAGTCAATGTCTGTTCCTGAATTGATGTAATGGTCTGAAATATACTTATTATCAGACCTATCACTAATGATATCAATAAAAGTGGCATCGATGTCTCTACTATGGTTAATACGGTTTCCCTTGAGAGATCTATAATCGTAGCCTCATTCATAATAACCCTCCAATTTTCAAAAAACAATTTACTTTAGGTGCTGACCTCAGTTAAACGAATTAACAAGCTGCCCAATCACCAAATTCCATCCGTCTGCCAAAACAAACAATAACAATTTAAACGGCAACGAAATCGTTGTCGGTGGGAGCATCATCATACCCATTGACATAAGTGTCGAGGCAACAACCATATCTATTACTATAAATGGAAGATATATCAAAAAACCTATTATAAAAGCCGCACGCAATTCGCTTATGATAAATGCAGGAATCACTATAGTTATTGGTATATCATCATAATCTTTTATATCATCAGCAGATTTTTTATTAAGATCCATAAATAATTTTAAATCTTTCTCCCTTGTCTGCTTCAGCATAAATTCCCTAAGAGGTGACAGCCCCTTCTCTATTGCCTGTTCCTGTTTAATCTTTCCTGCCGTGTACGGCTTAATCGCCTTAGTATTTACCTCCGTAAAAACCGGTGACATAATTGCAATCGTAATAAACAATGCAAGTCCAACAATCACCTGATTCGGTGGTGTAGTCTGCGTTCCCAAGGCAGTCCGCAGAAAGTGAAACACAACAACTATTCTTGTAAATGATGTTACCATTATAAGAATTGACGGTGCAAGTGATAATATAGTCAGCATAATCAAAATCTGAAGTGTTGACTCCAACTTCATGCTTCCCGCATTAGATGATATATTGATGTCTAGTGTATTATCATCTATATCAGGCTGTCCGCTTATTTCATCCTGAGTCGTTTTATCTACACCGCTTGCCACTGCAAATGCAGGTCTTGAAACAGAAAAAAGCAGGACAAACATACCTATTATCATAAGAGAATTTATGACTTTTTTTAACTTTTTCTTATTAATTTTGTTTATCATTTATTTTCCTCATAATTTCTTGTCTGACTTAGTGTCTTTTTTTCTGCTTTTAACAATGTTTGAAAAAACATCTTTAAAAGAACTGTCCGAAATTTCAACTTCGCGGTTCAGAATGAGTTCTTCCTCCGTAAGCTCTGCCAATTTAACCACATTATCCTTAAACTGTGCTAAGGCAACATATTTCTCGCCTATCCTTACAATAGAAATCGTCTTTCCGGGAGCAAGCTGAAAAGACTCTTTAATCTCTATATTGTTTGTTTTGTTTTTTACAAGACCGGAATTTGCATACCACTTTGTAACAAGATAAGACAACACGAGAATAACTATAAAGATAATGACAAGAAAAATCAATTTAAAAATGCCGGCAAATGTAGAATACTTTGTAATTAAACTAAACATATCTACACCTCCAGCATTTTAATTTATTTTTATTTTGAAATTTCAACAAGTCTGATACCAAAGTTTTCTTCGATAACAACTACTTCGCCTTTGGCAACAAATTTACCATTGACTAATACATCTACCGGCTCACCTGCAAGTTTATCAAGCTCTATAATAGTTCCCGGAGAAAAATCAAGAATTTCCTTAATTGATTTATTTGTGCGACCAAGTTCTACCGTTACCTCCAATGGCACATCGAGCACAAGATCTATATTTTCTTCCTGCATAAGCGGACTGACACCTGTATTAAATGTCTGGAACTGTGCAGACTGCACATTCACATTTGGCATAGGCATTGCATACTGTGGCTGCTGCATCTGTTGTGGCATTGGCTGTGGTACAGGCTGAGGCTGCACTGGTTGCGGTGCCGGTGTTGGAACCGGTTCCGGTGCCGGTGATACAGGCTGAGTCTGTTCCGGCTGTGATGCCGGTGCTGCTGTCTGCTCAACTTCCGAACCCATAAATTTCTTATACAATTCTCTAGCAAAATCAAACGGATATAACTGCATAATCTGGCTGTCAACCAAATCTCCGATTTTCATATCAAATGCTACCTGAACAATGTCTCCGTCTAAGAAATTTGACAATTCAGTATCTTCAATAGTGTCATTTAAGTCTACAAGACTTGCAACTGGTGGACTGATATCCACTTTCTTTTCAAGCATTGAAGATAAAGAGGTCGCAGCAGAACCCATCATCTGATTCATAGCTTCACTGATAGCACTAAGATGAAGTTCAGACAACTCGCCCTCAGTATTTGTTCCATCTCCGCCCATCATCAAATCTGTAATAACTTTAACATCATGTTCCTTAAGAATAAGGATATTATTTCCATCTATACCGCTTATATAAGATATATGTATAAATACACATGGTCTGTCATACTGTGCTGACAGTTCATTCAAGGTAACATATGAAACTCTTGGAGTTGTAATCGTTACCTTATTATTCAAAAGAGTAGATAATGTTGTCGCAGCAGTGCCCATATTGATATTGGCAATCTCACCTACCGCATCTCTTTCTGCATCTGTAAGACTTTCACTAATATCTGATGCCTGCTGTGTACTGCTATCTGAATTGTTGCCACCCGTCAACGCATCAATCTCTTCCTGAGTTAACATTCCATCCATATGTCTATTGCTCCTCCCTTATCACTGATGTAACTCGAACAGCATAAGAATCACTAGTCGCACCCGGAAGTGCAGTAAACTTCTTTATGTTTCCCACATAAACCTCAAGTTCATCATTAACTTTAGTATCCAGCTTAATAATATCACCAATCTGGATATTGATATAATCATTTACGGAAATCGTACTCCTTCCCAGCATTGCTTTTACCGGAATCTTTGCATAGTCGATTATATCTTCTATAACTTCCTGATAAGCACCCGAATCACTCTCTTTCATGCTTGAATACCAGTACTTCGTATTCAGCTTGTCTATAACCGGTTCAACACATGAATACGGAATACATATATTCATCAGTCCCTCTACTGAACCAATCTTGACACTCATTGTAATGATTGCAGTCATCTCACCCGGAGATATAAACTGTGCAAACTGTGAATTTGTCTCTATTCTCTCTAACCGGGGTTCTATAGACACAACGCTCTCCCATGGATCAACAAGCAGATTTGTGCATACTTCCAAAACTCTTTCTAAAATAATAAGCTCAATCTCTGTAAAATCCCTGTTTCTTTCTAATGGTGCCCCGCCACCACCTAACATTCGATCTACTATCGTAAATCCGAGATTTGCTGAAAGCTCAATGATAATGTTTCCTTCTAATGGAGCAAAATTAACAACTCCTAAAATAACAGGATTAGAAAGTGCATTTGCAAACTCAGAATATGTATTTGCTTCCGCATTGACAACTTCAACCTGAACATTTTTTCTAAGATATGCCGGTAAATTTGTCGATAAAAGCCTGCCATAATTTTCAAAGATAATTTCGAGTGTACGAAGATGATCTTTTGAAAACTTTGATGGTCTGGCAAAGTCATAATTTTTAACCTGTTTTTCCTTGGTGTCACTAAAATCATCCGCATTTAAATCACCATCATTAAACGCCTTGAGCAGATTATCTATCTCTTCCTGAGATAAGGTATCTCCCATTATTTTCACCTCACACCTAAAACCCTGTATATGCTAACACAAAAAGATATCCAAGATTTCAGTTTTCTAAACCATAGTAATAATAACACATTTTTAACAAAAAGCAAAGTAATTTTTTTGTCAAAACTACTGATACATAAAGTTTGTTAATGTAATGCCTACGATCGCCTTAGTATTAAACTTCTTCTGAATCTGCTGCAAAGCTTCTTTCTTTACAAGTTCCTCTGATATATCATCCTTTGAATGTGACTGTATTACTGAACGGACAATATCCGTATATACAGATGATTTTTCCGTAACTTTATCTGTAGCAAAATCTTTATAATCATCAGCCTTTTTGTTTACTGAAATCGTATATCCTGATAACATAGCATAATGCTGAGAATTATCTGAACCTGTTTTAAGATTTATAGTCTGCTGTGAATCAAATGAAACTGTTGTGTCCTCAAGGTCACTTATCTTGTAATCAGCATCACCTTTTGCGTCCGAATCACCATCAAGTTCAAGATTGAGCACTGATGCCACCTGTGTTATAAGATTATTTGTTTTATTGAATGTTGGAACCATTATAAAAAACATGATTGCTGTCAGTACTACATTCACCACTGTCAATACTGTAATAATTACACTAAAAATATTTTTTTTCATATTACTTTTGCACCTTTCCTAATCATTATTGCTGTAGATTTTTATTTCTACACGTCGATTCTTTGACCTTCCCTTTTCGGTCTTGTTATCAGCCACCGGATTTACATCTGCCCTTCCTGATGCTTCAAGATATTTTGCATTTAAACCTTTCTTTTGTGCAAGATACTGTAAAACACTTGTTGCTCTTGCTGTTGAAAGTTCCCAGTTGCTCGAATATTTCGATGTACTTCCTATAGGAACATTATCCGTATGGCCTTCTATCTTTATCCTCTTATTTGAATAATTCTTAAGAATATCTCCTACTCTTCCTATTATCATGGAAGCTCCTTTTTTGATATCAGCACTGCCTGAATCAAACAAAATACCACCACTAAGAGAAATCATAACATACTGATAACTATTATCCATAGAAACCTCTATGGCATCCTGAAGGCGATTATTTTCTGCTTTTTTTACAATATCACTGTATAATTTTTCCGTAGATTTCTTTTGTTCCTCTTTTTGCTGTTTTTCAAGTTCTGACATGGGATCTTCTTCTTTTTGAGATTCTTTTGCTTTTCCCATATCAGAATAATATTCATCCAGATTGTTTAGCTGACTTGCACCGCTTGAAACAAGTTGTCCGTCACCAACTGCTTTTTCCCCACCGGTAAATATACTGAAACTGTTTGAAAGCGAAGCTACGAGTTCGGCATACTTGACCTGATCAACATTCGACATTGAGTACAAAAGGACAAAGAAACAAAGCAACAAGTTCATAAGATCCGAAAATGTATCTTTCCAACCGTCGGTTCTTATTTCTTCCTTTTCTTTTTTTGCCATTAAGCTTCACCACCTTCAGCCGCCGCTTCACCAGCCTGTGCATCATCTCCCTGATTTTCACGCTCACCCGGCGAAAGGAATGATTTAAGTTTTTCTTCAATAACTCTAGGGTTCTCACCTGCCTGTATTGATAAAAGCCCCTCCACCATAATCTGTTTCATCGTAATCTCATCATCATTCTTCATCTTTAATTTGAATGACACCGGAATACAAATCCAATTGGACAATAGAGAACCGTATAGTGTAGTCAGAAGTGCAACCGCCATATTAGGTCCGATAGAACTCATATCATCCATGTTGTAAAGCATATTTACGAGTCCGATAAGTGTACCTATCATTCCCCATGCAGGACCCATTCCACCCCAGTTAGCCCAGAAACCTATTTTTTCATTATGCCTTGTATCTACCGCATCAAGTTCTGTCTGCATTATATTTCTTACAAGTTCAGGATCCGTACCATCAACAATAAGCATTATTCCTTTTTTAAGGAAATCATCCTCTATAGAATTTGCAGCTTCTTCAAGTGCAAGAAGACCTTCCTTACGTGCTACATTTGATAAATCAATAATATTCTTTATTGCATCTGCCTGATTTAATTCTTTTTTCTTTAATGCAATCGAAATCGATTTAAATGAGTTTATAAACTCCGGAAATCCTTTTGCCTGAATCATCATACAGCATATAGAACCACCAAGTGTAATAAAGACTGACGGAGGATCACCAAAATGAGGAATACCCGCAAATCCATCTACACCTGTTATGATACCGAAAAATACAACGACGATACAAACTATCATACCTACAATTGTTGTAATATCCAAAACAGCCACCACCTTAATTTTATTTTTTATTTATATAATTTCTATTTAAAATCAATAGAATTGCATTCACGCTTATATAATATTACTAAATTTTTGACTTTCTGTCTACTTTCTTTTATAATAATTTTCTTTCCTGTAGTCAGGGTTAGAACAGTATCAGGATTTTCCTCAACCGTTTCTATCAGATCTGAATTTATGGTCACTTTAGAACCATTCATTTTTGTGACATCAATCATATACCAACTCCCCTTTTCTTCTTTCTTTTTTCATATAACAGTGACGGCAAAGTTAAAAAGAAATAACTCTATCAATATCCTTACCATCACTGTTTTATTTAAGATACACTCTGCAGACGCATTTAACTGAATAAAATCCCGTTATACTTCTTGCAAAATATTTATTTAATCATAATTATCGTTTAAGGTTTACAAGTTCTTCAAGCATCGTATCTGATGTTGTGATAATTCTTGAGTTAGCCTGGAAACCTCTCTGTGTTGTGATCATACTTGTAAATTCTGCTGCGAGGTCAACATTTGACATTTCAAGTGCACCTACCGCAAAACTTCCTGAAAGACTTACATCCTCACCTACACCATCAAATGTTCCTGAGTTAAGTGTTGCTGAGAATAATGAATCACCCTCCGCCTCAAGACCTGACGGATTTGAGAATGTTGCCACAGCTATCTGTGCAAGAAGTTTCTTTGAACCATTGTTGTATGTACCATAAATCATACCCTTATCATCGATTGAAATACCTGACATCTCACCTGCCGTGTTACCCGTGCCTAGTCCTTTTGTACTTCCTTTGCTGTATGATGTGCTTGATACACCTGAGCTTGAATACTGTGTAAGACTTGAAAAATCTACTTTAACTCCGCCTGAATCAGTTGCAGGAACATACTTTGTAAATGTGTTGTCAAGAGTACCTGCATCAGTAACCTGAAATACAAGACTCTTCCCCCAGTCAGTTGAGGTATTTGGAATATTTGCATCACTAACGGTTGAAAAGTCACCTGTCTCGGCTATAAAAGAGAGTGTAGGCACTGTTCCTGTTCCTGTTATGGTAAACTCTCCTGTTTTCTGATTTATATCAGTAGTCTCATTTGCTATCGTGTATTCAACACCACCAAGATTTATCTTTACTTTTGTTGATGAATATGAAGTTGCTCCGTTAGCAACCGTTTTCTTCACAAAAATAGAATTTCCGTCCGCATCAGTTACATCGGCAAGTGTTACTGAATATACGGATGTTGCCTGTGCATCAGTTCCTGTTCCTGTAGTTCCTGAACCGTTTCTGTATAAGTTCATCTTAACTGTATATTCCTGACCAAGTTCATCGTAAAAACTGAATGTAAGCTTCTTACCGTTCTTTGTATCTATGATTGTCGGATCATTTACCACAAGGTCTGTATCCGCTTTATCAATATTACCTGTTATTGTAACTGCTGATGTTTCTGTAGGAGCATAGTACATATTGGCTGCAGACATTACCTGAAGATCCTGAACCGTATTTTTTACAATACTCTGATTTCCCTGTGCGTCTGTCTGTGCCATCCATCCCTGAACAGTAGCTCCGTTTGTCGTACAGTATAATGTACCGTTTGCATCTACATTTAATGCTCCTGACTTTGTAAAGTATGTAGCTCCTGCTGATTTAACGATAAGGAATGAATCTCCGTTTATTGCCACATCAAGTGCTCTGTTTGTCGTCTGTGTTCCACCCTGCTCTGTTATATTTGTCGTTATTGATGCAACTGTTGATCCAAGACCTATCTGCTTTGCATTTGTACCGGCTGCTCCTGTTGCTGCATCTGCACCTGTTGCATTTGACATTGTCTGATAAAACTGATCAGCAAAGTTTACACTGCTTGACTTAAATCCTACCGTGTTTACATTGGCAATATTGTTACCAATAACATCCATCTTTGTCTGGTGTGTTTTAAGACCTGCAACACCAGAATAGAGTGATCTCATCATAATATTTTTCCTCCTTCATATAAAATACAAAAATTTTGTATTTTCAAAAGCTTTGATACTTTGGGATTTATCAATCAGTCAAAATCCCTACGCTTCCTTATGAGGTCCGGCGTATAAGTATTTTAGCTTATCACTGCTCCGTCAATATTCGTAAATATTGAATCTGTTTTGTCATTCATCGCTGTAATAACCGTATTGTTTTTAACATTGACGATAAATGCCAAGTCATCTACCATTACCAAAGACTCCTGAATTCCTTTTTCCCTAGCCTTCGTTGTGCCATTTTCAAGACGCTCCATCTGCTCCGCAGATAAGTTAATATTTCTGTCTGCCAGTCTCTCATTGGCATGCTTTGAAAATTTTAAGCTCTCAGCAGAATTTTTCTGAGTAGAGTTGAGTATTTCCTCAAATGAATCCTTTGAGTCAGTGGATGTATTTCTGTTTACACTTTTCTGATTTATGAGCTGACTTGCCATTTTACTGATAGATGAATAACCATCATTAAGTCGTTGCATAATCTCCACCTCTCTCTTATTTTCCCTTTTTCAATCCTGCCTACTCAGTTTTTGCTGTACTGTTGTCTGTATCCGTACTTCCATCAGAATCATTGTCAGACTTGTCTGTATCTGTTTTGTCAGAAGATGAATTATCCCCCGTTGTTTCTTTTATTCCCTTTACAACAAGAGTTACACTTGAAGCGTCAACCGTGCTGTTTGCATCATCAAATACAAAGCCAATCGTATATGTACCCGCATCGAGACTTGCAAATGCTGACTTGTCTATAGTAAGAACTCCATCCTTATATGAAAGCTTACTTGCATCAACCTTTGTAGTATTGCCCTTAGAATCAATAAGACCTATGCCTATTGAAGCTGCCTGATAACCGTTTGAGCCAAGACTTACACCCTTTATCACTACATCCTGTGGTGCTCCGTGAAGATATGTAACCGTCTGCTTACTTACCTTTGGTATGTACTGCGATATAAGATATGATGAATCTATCACCTCTGAAATGTCATCGTACGAATAAAGATTACCATTTACCTGAACATATGCTTTATTATTCTTAATAGTTACCTTGTCTACAGTACCCTGCATCTCTGTCACCTGACCTGTGCCTGATGTCTGTTCTATCTTTACTGTCTTACCTACAAGTGAATATGCCGATGTATTTACAGTCGTACTGTTTAAGTTTTCCATCTGCTCAAGTTCTGAGAACTGTGCAAGCTGTGCTACATACTCAGTGTTATCTGTAGGTTCAAGCGGATCCTGATATTGCATCTGTGTTACAAGAAGTAAAAGGAAGTCTTCTTTTCCAAGCGAATCATTTGTCTTTCTCTCTTTTGTCTGTTGTGAATCCTCTGAAATCTGAACCTTACCGTTTACTACCGGTGCTGTTAATCCCATAATATTCCTCCTTTCCTTTCATCTATGCCGTAAAGTCTATCTGCGAACCATTGTCACGCATAACCTGTTTTCTCACGGCTTCTTTTTCCTCGTTTGAAATTGCTGACTCATCTGACGAATCATCCCCAAAGTCAAACTTCATCTGTTTGCCATTTCCATCATCAGCTTTGCTCTGTCCGCCGTCCATAGCCTGGTCACTTCGTGAAAAATCAAAATCTGACACATTTACTTCAACCGCATCGACTTTAAGTTCTCTTAACTCAAGATTTTCACGCAATGTGAACATCTGGCTCTCAAGTGCCGCTTTTGCTTCTTCCGACTGCACTGAGAATACTGCTGTCATCATACCGTTTTTAGACGATACATTGAGAAGTACTTTTCCTAAATGTTCAGGATTAAGCTGCATCTCCATAGATGTCGATTCAGTTCCAAGTGAAACTTTTATCTTTTCGACAACCTGATTTACAATGTCAACCATCTGCTGCATCCTTACAGTATCCGGTCTTGCACTCTGTGTCTGTTCAACACTTGCAGCCGCCTGCTCCATGTTCTGAATAAAATTATTCTGAACATTTGTCTGCCTGCTACTTACCGCATCATCGTCAGACACTGTGCTTTCAGCTATTTCTTCTGACATATTTTTACCGGCATCTGAATCTGTCTGTGCCGAACCCTGCTCTGCTTCGTTCTGATTTTTCTCTACTGCTACAGCAACATCCTGTTTTGCATCTGTTATATTATCAGAAACATCTGTTATATTATCAGAAACATCTGTTTGAACATTCACCTGCCCGTCCGAAGCATCTTCCTGAATCACACTAAATGTTTCACCATCAGAAACAGTTGTCATCAAATTTTCATCTTCAATGTCACTCTGCTGCATTGAATTTGCAAGAGCTGTGGCAAAATCTTCTTTAGACATTCCCGTCAACTCTTCCCAATTGATATTCTCAACAACATCAATAAGAGAATTTAACTGGTTCATCATATTCTCATCAGTGAGCAAATCCGTAAATTCACTGCTTCCATTGATTGTAAGAACAAGTTTTGCAAGATTACTGGTATCGAGCAAGTCAAGTGCACTAAAGCCAAGTGCTGTCATGGCATTTGCCAGCGTCTCGTCATCGACACCAAGTATATCCCTGACCTCATTTGTTATCTCATTTGTTATCTCATTTGCAACATTTTCTACTGATTTTAAATCTGCTTTCACTGATGTATTTGCATTAAGTTCTGAAATGTTATCATCTGTGTTTTTTGCGTTTACAGTATTTGATTTTGCAACCTTAAGATTACTGCTTTTCTGATTGTCAGACACACTGTTCTTAGTATTAGCAGTATTAGCAGTGTTACCATTTTTAGATGCACTCAGGCAATTTGCAAAATCATTTGCATTTTTGTCTTTTTTCATCTGTACCTGATTGTTTGACTGAACCTTTGATAATGAATCCATCATCAATGATTTGATCTCTGCCATCATTTCACCTCCTTATATTGATATAGATATATATGTAAACGGCTAATGCCGTAAACATCTGATTACTTTTCCAAGCCACACTTGCAATGTGAAAGATAACTATTTTTTCACTGATGATATTTTCTTTGTAACCTGTGCGGCGAAATCAACATCCATCTCCTGCAATATTGCAGCCGCCTGTTTTTCTGTCATATTTTCAAGAATATCCCTGATAAGTGAAAGGTCTTCAGACATCTCTGAAAGTCTTGCAGCCGCCTTATCAGCATCCATATTAGCATAGAATTTTCCAAGTTCTTCTGCTTTCTTTGTGTATTGAAGTTTGAGGAGCACCTGTTTGTATATCTTTTCGGCATTTTCCGGTTGAATTTCCTCATAATACTTTTGATACTCTGAGATATCCGGAGCATTCTTTGTAAACACAACCTTTTCATCAAACTCTTTTACACGCTTCTGAAAATCATCATACTCATCTTTATACTTCTGGAGTTTCATTAACTTAGCCTCAAGTTCTGAAATATAATCAGAATTTGCATCCTGTGTTCCATTTTCAGACTTAAGTTTACTCTCTAATTCTTTAATCCTCTCATTTGCAGCTTTAAGTGTTGTGTATTCATAATCACCCTCTTCAGCCTGCAAATCTTCTGAAACATTAGGAAGTATCTTGTTTACTACCGGAACATCTTTAAGCACCGGATACAATACTTTACTTCCAATACCTCCTACATCCATTTTTATTAAAAATGCAAAAACTGCCAGCCAGATAAGAATGATAACGATCGCTATCAAAGCAGTTACCAGCTTGCTTCCACCGCTCTCATTTTCTTCACCTACTATTTTGTCCTTATCTTTCTTTGCCATCCGCTTATTCCTCACTTTCATCACTGCCACTTCTAAACTTAAAACTTACAAGTTCATTTATCTCTTTTTGTTCTTCTGCATTTATCTCTGCCTTAAATTCTTCAAATGCATTTTCTTTTAATTTTTCATAAGTTTTTCTTTCTTTCATGGCATTGTCAAGTTTTTCTCCTGCCTTCTCAACAACTCTCTGCTGATTTGCGACAACCACCATCTGCAGTTTTATGTTATATTTTATATTTTCGACGCTATCTTCAAGTATCTTTATTTCTAATATATTCAGCTTGTCCGTTACCGCATCATAAAGTTTTGACTGGTACATATCCCGTCTTAATTTTAATTTATCTAACTTTTCTTCTTCCTGCCTGAGTTTCATCATCTCAATACTGTATTCGGCTTTTGCCTGTTCTTCAAGTTTTTCTTTTACAGAAAGAATACTCTCCATCTTAAATATAAATTTTGCCATCAGCCAACCTTCAATTCATTTATAATAATCTAAATCTCTGCTTCTTCAACATTCTCCTCGAAAATATTCTGAAGCCTTTTTATCGTATCCTCGAAAGAAACTTTCTCATATACATCCTGAATCAAAAATCCGTTTACGGCATCAATTTTAGATAATGCAAAATCAATTTCTTTATTTGAACCCGGCTTATATGCACCTATATTTACAAGGTCCTCTGCCTCTGCATATGTCGCCATGACATTTCGTAATTTTCCAGCCCATTGTTTATGCTCTTTCGAGGCAATACTACTCATAACGCGGGATATGCTCGCTAAGACATCTATAGCCGGATAATGATTTTTCTGAGCAATTTTTCGGTCTAGTACGATATGTCCATCCAAAATACTTCTTGCCGTATCCGTGATAGGCTCGTTGAAATCATCCCCATCAACAAGTACCGTATAAAGACCTGTTATTGAGCCTTTTTCGGAACATCCTGCCCTTTCAAGCAGTTTTGGCATTTCTGCATATACACTTGGCGGGTATCCTCTTGAAACAGGCGGCTCACCCGATGCCAGACCTATCTCACGCTGTGCCATAGAAAAACGTGTCAGTGAATCCATCATAAGAAGCACATCTTTTCCCTGATCTCTGAAATATTCTGCAATGGCTGTCGCCGTCTTTGCTGCTTTTTTTCTTATGAGTGCCGGTTTATCTGATGTTGCCACTACGACAACCGAACGTTTCATTCCTTCAGCTCCTAAATCTCTCTCGATAAACTCCCTGACCTCTCGTCCTCGCTCTCCAATAAGTGCAATCACATTTATATCAGCTTTAGTATTTCTTGCGAACATACCCATCAGTGTACTCTTTCCAACACCACTTCCTGCAAATATTCCTATTCTCTGACCTTTTCCGACTGTAATAAGACCATCTACTGCCTTTACACCAAGCGGAAGCACTTCATCGATTATCTTTCTTGTAAGTGGATCCGGCGGTTCAGCTTCAACTGAATATGCCCCTTCTGTTGTCAGAGAAGTATTGTCTATAGGATAGCCCAGACCATCGAGCGTCTTTCCAAGAAGTTCATCACCAACGGCTACTTTCAGAGGAGCACCTGTATTTTCCACTCTGCTTCCAAGTCCTACTCCCTCAGTCTGATCATAAGGCATGAGTAACACTCTGTCATCTTTGAAACCCACAACCTCCGCATTAATAACCTGATTCGTCTCTTTTGTGATTATGTGACATAAATCATTAAGCTTTGCAGACGGTCCGATTGATTCTATCGTAAGACCTACCACCTTAGCAACTTTGCCAAGTTTTTTCTCAAATGACTGATTTAGAAGCATATCATATTTTGATAAATCAATGTCTATCATACCTATGCGCCCCTCTCTTTCCTTACCTTACATTGCTATCATTCTTAAACTGTCCCTAAGACTTTTGAGCTGTGTATCAAGACTGCAATCTATAACCTTTGTATCAAAGTCTATAACACACTGGTTATGTTCAAGACTTGTATCCTCAATAATATCAACTTCTATATCTTTATTTAAGCCTTTTACAAGATCATCTTTCTTTGCAGTAACGATTCCCATATCAGCTTTCGAAATATGCAATGTAATGTTCTTCGTTTTTTCTGCTCCCTGTAAGTTGCCATGCAGAGCATTATCTATCAGATAGACTATAATATCTTTTTTATCCCGGCATACAACACCTGTTATTTTTTCAACAAGTCCCGCAACAATATCAGCATACTTAGGTTCAAGGCTCTTTGCCATGTTATCGACTTCTGCCATTTTTAAATTATAATCTTCTTCTAACTTTTCTTTCTGTTCTTCAATCTCCATCAGACCTTGATTTCTGCCTTCCTCAAGACCACTCTGTTTTCCTTCTTCAAATGCCTGATTTTTTATATCATCTGCTGAAAGGTTTGCACTATCAATAATCTTCTCTGCTTCTTTTCTTGCTTCCTGCAGGATTTTTTCTCTTTCGTCATTGAGTTCTTCTGATATTATTTTCTTTTCTTCTTCCCTAACCTCTTCCATTGAAAGAACATTCATGCCCTCCTGAAAATCTTCAGGCTGCTCATCCATATTTTCCAAAGAAGCCGCCGTTTCATCTCCAAGCTGTCTGAAGCTGAATGGTTTTATTTCACTTTCTACTTCTTTGCCATGGTATATCTCAGGATGAACCTCTTTTCCATAATCATCAGAATTAATTACTCTCTTATCTTCCTCATCTACGGTAAAATAAACATTTTTAATAAGATTAGACAACTATCTCGTCACCTCCACCTCTGGAGATAATAATCTCAGCAGAGTCTTCGAGTTTTCTGATAATATTAACAATCTTCTGCTGTGCTTCCTCAACATCCTTCATACGAACAGGTCCCATAAAGTCCATATCTTCTCTTATCATTGTAGCAAGACGTTTTGAAAGATTGCTGAAGATAAGATTCTGAACCTCTTCGTTTGAGCCTTTAAGTGCAACGGCAAGTTCGTTATTGTCAACTTCACGAAGCACACGCTGGATAGATCTGTCGTCGAGCGAAAGAATATCTTCGAATACGAACATCTTCTTTCTGATTTCGTCTGCAAGTTCCGGATCTTCGATTTCGAGACTTTCCATAATATGCTTTTCTGTTCCTCGGTCTACTGTATTTAATATATCTACGATAGAATCGACACCACCAACAATTGTGTAATCCTGATTGACAAGGGAAGCAAGCTTCTGTTCGAGCACCTTTTCAACCTCCTTGATAACATCCGGCGATGTTCTGTCCATCTGAGCAATACGCTTTGCAACATCTGTCTGTTTTTCAGGCGACAATGCCGAAATAATTGCTGATGCCTGATTTGATGACAGATACGACAAAATAAGTGCTATCGTCTGCGGGTGCTCGTCCTGAATAAAGTTCAACAACTGGCTTGCATCCGTCTTTCTGACAAACTCGAACGGTCTGACTTGCAATGATGCCGTAAGTTTTCCAATAACATCTTTTGCCCTTTCTGAACCAAGTGCCTTTTCGAGAAGGTCTTTTGCATAACCAATACCACCTTCTGCAATGTACTGCTGTGCAAGACATACTTCATAGAATTCATCCAGTACCGCATCTTTCATAGCAGGAGATACACTTCTCGTATTTGCTATCTCAAGGGTAAGCTGTTCTATTTCGTCCTCCTTCAAATGTTTAAATACATTTGAAGACTTATCAGGTCCAAGTGCAATAAGCAGTATGGCAGCTTTTTGCACGCCTGTAATTTCTTCTGATTTAGCCATACCAATCCTCACCTTTCAATTATCTCTGTATCTTTATTATTCCCACTCATCATTTAGCCAGTTACGAAGCAACTGTGCAACTGCCTCAGGATTTTCATCAACAAATTTTTCTATCATCTTTCTAGTCTCAGATTTATCACTAAATTCAATGTCATCCAAAGACTGGTTCTCTTTTGTCGTTGCAAGGAGCTGTTCTACTGAAAGTTCCGGTTCTTCGTCCTCTGCCGCAAGTGGTGACGCACCACGGAGGATTACGAATATGAGCAACGCAATTATAAGAACTGTAAGTATTATCATCAGATAATTTGAAATACCGTTTGATGACTTTGTACTGCTTACAAACTGTGGAACATTGTATGCGAGTACTGTAATCTTATTTGCACTGACACCTGTTGCTGCTGAAATAAGATTTATCTCATCAGTCGATACTGTTGTAGTGCTTATCTTATTATTCTGAGATATAAACTGATCCCATGTCGTCTTATCAAGAGTACCATCTGCCTTAAGATCATCCTCTTTATAAACAGTATATTTTCTTACGACAATACCAAGTGAAGAATCTGCAAGCTTAATGGCAGGTGTTTCCTGCTTAATGTTCTGAACTTTCTCGTTTGTAAGAAGATCTGTGAGTTTCTGCACATCTACAGTGTTCGATGTACCTGAGCTGCTGTTATTTACATAATCAGTGTCACTGTCATTTGAGTCTGTTCCCGGTGTACCGCCGTTTCCTGACGCACCTTTTGAACTATATGTATAAAGATTTGTCGGATAACCGTACTCTCTTCCATCATCAACAGAATACTCTTTTGTGAGAGTTTCTATCTTGTTCATATCGAACTGTATGCCGTCTGTTCCTACCTGTGCATCATCATAACCGCACCTTATAAGAAGTGTTGTAACATTGTCTGCTATTGTATTGCGGAGTTTGTTGCAATATTCTGTGCTTCCGCCTGTGAGCACTCCACCTAATCCATCACTGGTATTTCCATTATAAATGCACTTTCCATCGGTATCATTGATGATAACATTCTTCACATCTGTACCTACTGTATTGGCAAGCCAGTACGCAAGTGTCTCTGCTGTCTTATCATCAAGCAGATCCTTATTTTTATCATTTAATTCAATGCTTGCCGTAATAGATGTCTTTGCTGTTTCTGCATCATCACTTGATAGAACAGTATATGTAGTCTCCGGGACATTTATAAATACATTTGCATCATCAATGAATTTATACTGAATAAGACTCTGTCTTATCTCAGACTGTAATGCAAGAACTCTCTTTTGATCCTTTTCACTTTCCGTTGTTGACATGGAATTATCAAACGCAGCATCCCATGTATATCCTTTGTCAGTGAGACCGTTATCACTCATTGCATAAAGAGCATTTGTCATATCATCCTGATGTACATATATAGTTTTTCCGTCACTCGATGCCTTCCATGTAATACTCTGGTCATCAAGTGCCTTGGTCATGGTATTTGCATCATCTACACTGTCAAACACCTGAAACTTTGACCATGTAGGTCTCGAAGCAAGCCATGCCACAACTCCTATGGCTATGAGAACCACACATATTATAGCAATAACTATAGTCTTTTGTTTGCTTGTATATTTATCCCAGAACACTTTAAATTTTTCCGGAATTTCTTTTACTTTTTCGCGCATAATCCAGTTCTCCTAATTCCTTTCGGCTTATTTTAGAATTGTAAATTCATCAATTCTTTGTATCCCTGAACAAAAGCGTTTCTTACAGCAACCGTATATTGTAACGAAACATTTGCTTTTTGCTGGGCTATCTGCAGATCATGAATACTATCGGACTCTCCTAATGCATATTTTATTTCTTCTTCTTCTGCTGCATTACTATAGTCATTTGTCTCATTTACCATTTTTACAGCCGAATCAAACAATGTAGAAAACGCACTCTTGTTATCATCTGAATTTATAATAAGCGAATCACTTCCATCTGAAAGAGAAGATGATATCGCCGGTGTCGTAAAATTATCATAATTAACACCTGATAATGCCGTTAAACTCATTTATAAAATCCTCCAATCCAATCGCACATCAACATGTGCTTTTATCTCACATATTAACATTACTGATTTTATCATGATGATTTGCCTATATCTAATGCCTTGAGCTGCATATTTTTTGAAGCATTAAACGCCGTAACATTAGCCTCGTAAGATCTGCTCGCATCTATCATGTTAGTCATTTCAGTAACTGTATTTACATTTGGATATGTAACATATCCTTTTTCATCCGCATCCGGATTTGAAGGATCATAAACCATTCGACATTCTGTCTCATTATCCTCATATATCTTTGTTATCTTTACACCTTTTCCAAGTGTGCCTGTCGCATTTATAAGAGCATCATCAAAAGATACATAATTTTTTTCTTCAAAAACAACTGCTTTTCTTTTGTAGACATCTCCGTCTGCTGTTCTTGTAGTATTTACATTTGCAATATTTTCTGAAATAAGATCAAGTCTTGTCCGCTGTGCCGTCATACCCGTGGCACTTATATCCATTGCTGAAAAAACACTCATACTTTTCCTCCTGTTTCAATCCATACACTATCAGCTCGTCTTAAATACACTCTGTATCCTTTTAAATTCCTGACTGATAGAATCCAACATTGTGTAATATTTAATCTGATTTTTTGCAAGTTCTGCATTTTCTGTATCAATATCTACATTATTTCCATCTATGCGGTAACTTGAAGACGCATAGTCTGTATATGTAGTTCCGGTAAGACTGTCCAGATCAGCATCGGCTATATTGTCATCTAATGATGAACCACCACTGACAGCACCCTGAAGATATTCCTCAAATCTTATGTCTTTTCTCTTATATCCCGGCGTATCTACATTTGCAATATTGTTTGATATTACTGAATTTCTCGTCCAGCTTGCATCACTTGCTTTTTCCAGAACATTTATGTAATTATAAGCCCCTGATGAAATCATACCCGCACTCCTTTCATTTTATATCATTTTATCTCTACATAATTTATCTATCATCACAATGAATTATATTTAATTCATTATCTATGTATAAGAATACATATTCAATTATAAAGAAATTACGACAAATTACAAGTATTTAAGCAAAATTTATTTATTTTTTAGTAACAGTTCAGCCATAAAAAGATAATTGGCAATACAATGAGCTTGTTCATTGTATTGTTAAGTACCTTTTTATGGTAGAATAGCCTTTCATTTCTGAAATGAGTAAACATAAGCTGCAAAGCAGCGACTGACAGCTCGCTGGCAGGTTTATGAATGTAAGAAATGCAAGGCTGAACTGTTACATTTTTTGTTAAGTAAGTCATTTTATGTAAAAAAACCATGCAGCACTTAAAATGATTAAGCACAGCATGGCATAATATTTATATATTCCGTGCAATTATATCTTCGCACAGCAAATCATTTACAATATGTATTGTAGTTCCTTTCATACCCGATGATTTAGTTTCAATTATACCTGCACTCTCACACTTTTTCAAAGCATTTACTATAACAGATCTGGTTATACCAACCTTATCAGCAAGCCTGCTTGTAATAAGTATCCCCTTTTTTTCTTCGCCAAGCTCTGCCAACACATACATCATCGCATGTGCTTCAAGTTTTGACAATGTTTTTATCGCAGCATATATATCATGCTCCTTGTGATGCTCCTCAGAATTTTCTTCACTTTCCGCTCTCTGCATCGCAAGTCCTATAACTGTAGCACCATATTCTGTCAGTATTATATCATCTATTGAGAAATCATTATTTTTACGATAGACAAACAAGGTACCCAGCCTTTTGCCTGACATACATACCGGTGCTATCATTGCCCGATACTCTAATATATTATCGCATTCTAACCCAATAGTCAACAGATTTACATTTTCCTTTGTGGATAAGATATTCATAAATCTGTCTCTTATGGCACTGTCTATATAGTCTCCATATCCTATATCTTTTATTTTCGGAAATTCCTCGATGCCCTGACATTCCTTTAATCCAAGTACCTTTCCTTTTTTACTCGTGAGCAGTACATTGACATTAAGCTCATTTGACAACACATTGCAAAACTGTCTGAAATCAATTTTATCTGATTCCTGTTCAGTCAAAAGTTTATTTATCTTTCTAGTCTTATCCAGTAACTCCAAACTCATTTTATTTCTTTTCCTTAGCCTCTACATAACCACATTGTTCATCCATGCACACAATTTTATTTCCTTTTTCAACCATTGCTCCGCCACATTTTGGACATTTCTTTTCTGATGGTTTCTGCCATGACATAAAGTCACATTCAGGATTGTTGATGCAGCCATAGTATCTTCTTCCTTTTTTGGTTTTCTTTATTACAATATCATCACCACACTTAGGACACATAACTCCGATTTTTTCATAATAAGGTTTTGTATTCCTGCAGTCTGGAAATCCCGGACACGCAAGGAATTTTCCATGAGGTCCATATTTGACGACCATATTTCTTCCACATTCCTCACAGATAACATCCGTAACCTCATCCTCGATCTTTACCTGTTCAAGTTCCTTTTGTGCCTGTTCTACTGCCTCATGCAAATCCGGATAAAAGTTTCTGACAACCGTCTTCCATTTTACTGAACCATCCTCAACTCTGTCCAAAAGCCCTTCCATATATGCTGTAAAATTTACATCCACGATACTGGCAAAGGATTTTTTCATAATATTATTTACAACCTCACCAAGCTCTGTAATATAAAGATTCTTTTGTTCTTTTGCAACATAATGTCTGTTTATTATCGTTGAAATCGTAGGTGCATAGGTACTTGGTCTGCCTATACCAAGTTCTTCCAGCGTTTTAACAAGTGATGCCTCCGTAAAGTGTGCCGGTGGCTGGGTAAAGTGCTGCTTTTTGTCAACCTCTTCAAGACCAAGCTCCATTCCCTTTTCAATCTTCTTAGAAAGAGCCTTTTTATCTATTTTATCCTCATCTGTCTGATATACAGTAAGATACCCCGCAAACACAACTTTTGAAGATGCAGATGTAAATCTGTATTTGTCCGAATCTATCTTTACTGATTTTGTCTCATATTTAGCATCTGACATCTGGCTTGCCACAAAACGTTTCCATATAAGCTGATACAATCTGAACTGATCTCTTGATAAAGAGTCTTTAACCTGTGCCGGTGTAAGATCAACATATGTCGGTCTTATCGCCTCATGTGCATCCTGTATCTTTTTTTGACTCTTTCCGGCTTTTTCGTTCTGGTTAAGATACTCCCCGCCATAACTTTCTCTGATAAAATCAGCAGCACTCTGTTTTGCTTCATCTGATATTCTCGTAGAATCTGTACGCAGATAGGTGATAAGACCTATAGTTCCTCTTCCTTTTATGGCAGTACCCTCATAAAGTCCCTGTGCTACCCTCATCGTCTTCTGTGTCGCAAAATTAAGTGTCTTTGCTGCCTCCTGCTGCAATGTACTTGTAGTAAAAGGTAACGGGCTTTTTTTTGTCCTTCCGGAAGTTTTAATATCTGAAATTTCAAACTTAGATTTTTTTATTTCTTCTATTATCTTTTCTGCCTGCTCTTTTGATTCAATGGTCATCTTTTCTTTTAAAGTTCCATAGAAATCTGCCGCAAGAGGTTTCTTCTCTCCGTCAATCTTAAACTCCCCTGACAATGTCCAATACTCTTTTGCGATAAAGGCATTTATCTGCTCTTCTCTGTCTGCTATTATCCTTAAAGCAACAGACTGAACCCTGCCTGCACTAAGTCCTCTTTTTACCTTTGCCCAGAGCACCGGACTAATCTGATAACCAACCATTCTGTCTAGCACTCGCCTTGCCTGCTGTGCATCAACAAGATCCATATCTATCTTTCTTGCCTGTTTTATGGACTGCTTAACAGCATTTTTTGTTATCTCATTGAATGTAATACGCTTTGCATTTTTGTCATCAAGTTTAAGTGCCTTTGACAAATGCCACGATATAGCTTCTCCTTCACGATCCGGGTCAGTTGCAAGATAAACTTTATCAGCTTTCTTAACTTCTTTTCTAAGTTTTGCAAGAAGCTCGCCCTTTCCCCTTATCGTAATATATTTAGGTTCAAAATCATTCTCAATATCAATTCCAAGCTGGCTTTTGGGCAAATCCCTTACATGACCATTTGAAGCTATCACTTCATAGGTACTTCCCAAAAATTTTTTAATAGTCGTAGCTTTTGATGGCGACTCAACAATTACCAGATTCTTTGCCATACTGTTTCCTTCCTTTCACCCAGGCTTGCAAGATCTCATATCTTTATTGCATAATAATTGTTTCCGACCGTGTCAATAAGCCCCTTCATCTCAAGAGATAAAAGGCAGTCCATCACATCAGGGATGCCAAGTCCCGTTTCAGATGCAACTTCTGATACATGTGCCGGCTCCAAACTTAAACTAGCATACACTATTTTTTCAGTGGTTTCAAGCAAAAGATTATTTTTTTTATTTTTAATCTCAATATCTTCACTATAAAATATGCCAAGTGCATCTAAAATATCTCTGCCGTTTGTGACTAAACAGGCTCCGTTTTTTATCAGTTCATTACTCCCATAATAAAAGCTGTCATTTATACTCCCGGGTACCACAAATATGTCCTTTCCATGTTCTAATCCAAGCTCTGCCGTAATGAGCGAACCACTCTTTTTTCCCGCCTGCACAACAAGTATTCCATCAGACAGTCCGCTTATTATCCTGTTTCTTCTCGGAAAGTTTCCTGCCACCGGACTTACACCGGGTGCATACTCTGAGATTACACCTCCCCTTGTCTGCATCATTATATATTCATTTATATGCTGCCTCGGATAACATATATCTATCCCACATCCAAGAACAGCAAATGTTCTTCCTCTTACAACTGACATTGCCCCCGTCTGGCTTTTTATATCAACTCCCCTTGCAAGTCCGCTTATCACCTGCACACCGTACTTTGCAAGTTCACGCCCAAATTTTTCCGCTATACATCTTCCCTCGTATGTTGCATTTCTTGCTCCGACAACTGCTACTGCCGGTTTATTATTGTCCGGAAGTTCCCCCCTGTAAAAAAGACTATACGGAGGGTCATATATATTTTTTAACTTTTCAGGATAATCCTCTGCTCCGATATATGTAAAATTTGTCCCTGCATCACACATTTTCTGCCATTTTTTGCTTATATTTTCGATATTCCTGCTGTCAATAAGTTTTTGTATCACATCTTTCCTTATACCGTTTACTTCATACAGCTTCTCACTATCCGCTTGAAAAACAGCTTTTTCACTCCCGAAATAATTTATTAGTCTTTCTCTGGTTTTTGTCCCGACTCCCTGAATACAGCTAAGCCAGAACGGATACAAAATATCTTCACCTGTTTTCACATAGTCACCCCCCAATACTTCTTATCTGCGGTACGGTAACATACTGCCTCTGAAATATGTTTTCTTTTTATTTCCCCGCTTTCGTCCATATCTGCTATTGTCCTCGCAGTCTTTAGGACCTTGTGATATGCCCTCGCACTAAACTCCATGTTCTCAAATATATTTTCAAGATATTCCTTTGCCTCATTATCCATGACACAATATCTTTTTATCATGCCTGCACTTAGTTCTGAATTAAACAATATCCCGTCATTTTTATAGCGTTCTTTTTGAATATGGTGAACTTTTTCTATCCTCTTTCTGACATCATATGAATTCTCACCTTTGTCACTGTTGCTTATTTCTCCATATTTTAATATTATCGTTTCAGTAAAAATATCTATCCTGTCAAGCAATGGTTTACTTATCCTGCCGAGATAATTTTTTATCTGTCCCTGCGAACAAGTGCATTTTTTCCTGTCGGGGTAATATCCGCACTTACATGGATTTAACGCAGCCGTAAGCTGAAACTTTGCAGGATAGCGGTAGCTTCCCTCCAATCTTGAAACATTTACATACCCATCCTCTAAAGGCTGTCTCATCACCTCAAGCACCTGTCTTTGAAACTCCGGCAGCTCATCAAGAAAAAGCACACCTCCCGACGCAAGGCTCACCTCCCCCGGCTTTGGATACCTGCCGCCTCCTGCAAGTGCCGTCTGAGTAACAGTGTGATGCGGAGACCTGAATGGTCTTTTTTGCACAACCGGATTTTCCTTGTTTAAAAGACCGGCAACGCTATATACTTTTGATATTTCCATTCTCTCTGAAAATGTAAGTTTTGGCATAATACCAGGTATGCACTGTGCAAGCATTGTCTTTCCCGTGCCCGGAGCGCCAATGAGTGCAATATTGTGCATACCTGAAACAGCAACCTCTACCGCTCTTTTTGCCCCCTCCTGACCCCTTATGTCAGATAAGTCATGTTCATCGTCTTCTACTTTAAACGGCATCTTGTGTTTTGTGTCGGATATGTACCCGGCAATATCCTCCGAATTCAATATCTCAACCATCTCTTTAATATTTTTTACACCTATGATTCCTACATCATCTATGATACCTGCCTCACAAACATTGTCAAAAGGCACGATACAATACTTAAATCCGTTTTCATATGCTGTATAAACTCTGGGAAGTACGCCATTAACTGATTTGATATTTCCATCAAGACCTAACTCACCGATAAATAGAATTTGTTTTAAGATTTCTTTGTCTATATAACCAAATGCCGCCAATATTGCAACAGCAATAGACAGGTCAAATGATGTCCCGTCTTTTCTCACATCAGCAGGAGAGAGATTTATCGTTATTTTTTTAGGCGGAAATCTGTATCCGCTGTTTTTTAATGCAATCCTTACCCTCTCTCTTGCTTCTTTTACTTCTGACGACAGATAACCTACCAGAACAAGACCCGGAAGTCCTTCTGATATATCTGTCTCAATATGTACTACACAGCCGTCTATTCCAAATATGGCGGCACTAAATGATTCACTATACATAGTCTACCTCCATGCACAGCAAATCTACCCGTAAATCATAATGTTATATTATCAGAACACTCTGATATTTACAAGCTGTAATTTTATTTATCAAGAATTTTTTTCAGCTCTTCCATAAATGTATCTACATCTTTAAATTCTCTGTATATGGATGCAAACCTGACATATGCAACCGCATTGAGTTTTTCAAGCCCCTCCATTACAAGTTCTCCTATAAGGCTGCTTGGTACTTCATTTATCTCTTTGTTGAATATCTCCGTCTCCACCTTATCCACTAACAGATTCATATCGTCAACCGATATAGGCAGCTTGTGACATGACCTGAACACTCCTCTTTCTATCTTTGCACGGTCATAAGGCTCTCTTGTCTGGTCTTTTTTTATGACAACAAGAGGTATCGACTCTACCTTTTCATATGTAGTAAATCTTTTATTGCACTTATCACACTGTCTCCTTCTCCTTATAGATGTATTTTCATCTGCCGGCCTGGAATCTATAACTTTTGTATCTGCTTCTCCGCAAAATGGACACTTCATCGCTGTTTCCTCCATCAAATATATATTATATTCAAAATATTTTTAGTCTGTTTTTAATATCATGCTCCCCGGCCAAATATATATCGACCTGTGGCTTTTGCCCATGCTCAATATATTATAATAGAAGAAATCTAAATTGTCCATTATATAAATTGTTACCATTCACATTTGTGAAGACATTTTGATGCTTCGACCTCAACCAATACAACATCCGCACCAATCCTCTTTACACACTCATATGGAATTATATATTCACTGTCACGCCCTATAATGCCAAACACCTTACATGGTCCCGGTATTATCAGCGAGCAGATTCTGCCTGTACGCTCCTCAAAATCCACATCGCAGATATTCCCAAGACGCTCCCCGTCACACACATTTACTACTTCCTTCTCCCTAAGCTCACAAATTCGCATAAAGCCCCCATAATAATCAAAGATATTGTTTCATAACCTTAAGTGCTCTTTTTTCGAGACGACTGACCTGTGCCTGTGAAATACATATTTCATTTGCAACTTCCATCTGTGTCTTCCCCTCATAATATCTCATCTTAATTATACGGTTCTCTCTTTCAGACAGGTGATCTATCGCTGCTTTTATCGACATTTTCTCCACCCAGTCCTCCTCAAGATTCTTTTTATCACTTATCTGATCCATGATATATAGTGTATCTCCGCCCTCGGCAAACACGGGTTCATAAAGTGACACGGGACTCTGTATGGCATCCAGTGCAAATGCCACATCTTCGGGCGTTGTTTCAAGCATTTTTGCTATCTGCTCTATCCCCGGTTCTTTTTCGCTCTGCTTCATAAGTGCTTCTTTTGCATATATGGCTTTATACGCAAGATCTCTCACCGACCTGCTCACCCTTATGCTGTTATTGTCCCTTAAATACCTGCGTATTTCCCCAATTATCATCGGAACAGCATAGGTACTGAATTTTACATTCATTGTCACATCAAAGTGGTCAATAGCTTTCATAAGACCTACACAGCCTATCTGAAACAAGTCATCACTGTTTTCTCCGGCGGCACCAAACCTCTGGATTATACTTAAAACAAGTCTCAGATTCCCCTTTATAAATTTTTCCCTGGCTTCTCTATCGCCCTTTCGTATCTTAACAAAAAGCTCCTTTTTCTCTTCTTCGGTAAGCAATGGTAATTTTGATGTATTTACACCACATATCTCTACTTTATATACAGCCATCATAACCTCCGGATATTTTGAAATTAAGCTTATACAAAGTAGGATTTACCAAATCAGACGATTCTATTCCATTCTTACTATTTCTTTTTTCAGGCGTCTGATTATTTTTTTCTCAAGTCTTGAAATATATGACTGGGAAATCCCCATCATGTCTGCCACTTCTTTCTGCGTTTTTTCTTCCCCATCAGCAGAATTTATCCCAAATCTTAACTCAATAATCGTTCTTTCCCTTTTGTTTAACTTTGACAATGCCATTCTAAGCAGTTTTTTGTCAACTTCATCCTCCATGTCTTTTGAAATAACATTTTCATCAGTGCCAAGAATATCCGATAAGAGAAGTTCGTTTCCATCCCAGTCAACATTTAACGGTTCATCGATAGAAACCTCAAGTTTAAGCTTATTATTACGCCGCAGATACATAAGTATCTCATTTTCTATGCATCTTGACGCATATGTAGCAAGCTTTATGTTTTTAAGCGGATTAAAGGTGTTTATCGCTTTTATAAGTCCTATCGTTCCTATTGAGATGAGATCTTCAACTCCGACCCCGGTATTATCAAATTTTTTTGCAATATACACTACGAGTCTGAGATTATGTTCGATAAGATTGCTCCTCGCCTCCTTATCCTCATCACCTCCGAGTTTTTTCATAACCTGTTCTTCTTCCTCTATCGTAAGCGGAGCCGGAAGTATCTCTGCCCCTCCTATATAATGGATTTCTCCGCCCCTTTTGGGGAATATAAATCCTCTTATCTCCGGCATCATCCTGAATTGAAATCTGTTTGGTATTGACACTTTTACCATTTTTGTCCTCCTTTTTGCACAGGTACAATCTATATTAAAGCATTAATGCCCACCTGTTGTACCATGCCTTTTTATTTTTTTATTGGAACAGTTTAATATCATCTGAACATCACCGGTTTTATCAATTCTTTCACTAACTGCTCCTAAAAAGTTCATCATAATACTGCCATCCATAAATACCAGTTTTTCAAACCTGTATGTTTCAAGCAGTCCGCTGCCACCTATTGAATTATAAGGTATCAGAATCGGTTTCTGCTTATCCCTCACTCCCATTTGAACGACTGTCTCTTTTGATATTATGTTTACGGGTTCATTTGTGTATGGACTGAAAAGATTATTTCCCGTGTCATACAATACATTAATATTTTTTTTTACACTGCCATGTATAAGCGTGGCACACATTATAGTCTCACACTTTTCAGCTTCATTCTTAATAATATTACGCATCACAAAAAATAATGCATACAATATCGCAAATGAAATGATATTAAAGATAAACGCCTTTTTAACATCTGCACTTTTCATATCGCCCATATGCTCCTGCATGAACAAAATACATCCGGCGGTAATACTCACACCAAACATCAATATAACCATATCCGTGAGAATCTCCGTCAGTACACTTCTCTTTTTATTGCTCTTATATTTATAGGATAACCCTATCAGCATCAACACGCAAAACACGCAATATGCACCATCCGGAACAACACTTCTCTGCTCTAAAACACTTATTTTATGTATAACTGAGATAAGTGCCACCACGGCACAAGCCACCGCCCATCGAAACGGTGTATATTCCTTTCTGCGTATAAATGCCACAAGCCACACCAGAAACTGGTTCATTACAAAGTTTAAAATCCAATAAAAATCAGCATAAAAAGAGTACACAAAATCTTAACCCCCGTGTTCATGTGATGTTAAAATCATACTACACTATTTCTTATGCGTATTTTGTCAAAACAGGTCCATTTTCATAAATTTAATTATTATCTTTACACCACAGTCGTGCATGAACGGTAATATCAAATAAAAGGTGCAATAATCACAGAATTAAATTTCAAAAGTCAATGCATACAAAAAAGACATGACATCTAAAAAAGATTGTCATGTCTTTTTATATAATTCACCTCTAAGCATTTTCATTGAAAAATCTCTGCTTCAGAAACATTACTTACTTTCCGTCCGCTTAGTCCAGATATAATGTAGTAAAATTCCAAAGAAGCGGTTTTCCTGCACTAAGACAAACATTGTCCTTATCTTCAACTTTTGCGATAAATGCGTTTGGTATGTCTTCATCCACGATACCATTTTCTTTCGCATATTGCAGCGACATATATCCCTCATCAGCATCATAATCAATCTCATCTGTAATCTGATAATGAGCTGCATCTATCTTATATCCTTCAAGGCTCTTTCCGTTAAAGTATATCTTTGTATAATCTGTAAAACCCTTTCCCTTGACAATGTAACCCTTTTTATTTTTCCTTACATCTTCAAGCGTAACAGGATAAGTTCCCATCTGAAGATTTGACTGCACAAACTCATTCTGACCGTTATAGGCATATTTTTCTCCATAGAACCAGTCATATTCAAGAGTCTTTAAGTCCGAAAGATAAGAATTGCTGTTCCAATCCATCTGCTGATGGTATCTTGTTATAAGCCCCTCATGTATCCCCGCCTTTCCGAGAACATATGAATACAACTGATATGCAGCCATATCCTTATCTAACTTTTTAAGACCAAAATTATCCCAAATAACATACTGCGTCTGATACAAATCAGAATTTTTGAGTTCATCTGCTGATATATCAAGGCTTGGAAGATGATCTCCATAAAGAACGAGAATAGTCTTCTCGTTTCTCTTCCGTAGTCTGTTTATGAGATTTCCAATCATATTGTCAACCTGTGCAATCTGATTTACATAATAAGTGTATTGGTTTTCCATACCTTCTTTTGCACCGGTAACTTTTATCGGCTGTTCACCTTCAATATCAACATCATATTTACCATGACTCTGAACCGTAATTCCAAATGTAAAGTCTGAACCCTGTGTAGAATCAAGTGTCTTAATTATCTGCGGTACCATCACATCGTCATTTACCCAGCCGTTTAGATTTTCCTTAAGACCGTTCATATATTCCATTGAAGTAAATGTGTCAAATCCAAGATTCTTAAAAACAGTATTTCTTCCATAGAATGTAGCATTGTTATTGTGAACACAATGCGATTTATATCCTATCGAAGCAAGATCATTGCATACGCTCTCAGAAGTCGTGCTCTTAAGAACTGTCTTATACGGATACTCACATACCCCAAAGTCTCTCTGACGCATACCGGTAAGCACTTCAAACTCAGTATTAACTGTACCTGCACCAACCGTAGGCACTTTTAACAGTCCACTGGAATAATTTTTACAAAGTTTGTGGAATACCGGTAACGGATCTTTAGAAAACTTTAAATTTTTCATATAATCCACATCAAAAAATGACTCTAACTGTATCATTATAATATTTGGCTTATCATCACTATTTTTTGACTTTGACTGATTTTTTGAGCTGTCATCAAGTTTATTCACAATTTTCTTAACTGACTTCTCGCTGTAATCATCAGGCTCTGATATACCGGTATCTATAATACTGTTTGTAAAGCAGTAAACGAAGCCGTAATTTTCATATGCTTCAGATATATTTGTATAGTTTGTAGCAAGAGCCTGTACAGAACCGCTTGAACTTTTCATAAATACGAGTGCAAGCGAAATTGATGCAACTGCCATAACTGAAACCACTATGTGTTTATGATTTCTCTTATGATGTTTTGGTGCTCTTCTATAAAGTGACACCATTGCAAAGCCCAGCACACCGGCTGCAACCACCATCATAAGCACATTTAAAACCGTGAGATAATGACCTGACACACTTATTGCTGTATTTATCATTGTAAAATCAACTGCAGAAAATGGTGTGACCCTGAAGTGGAGTATCACAAAATTTGCAACTCCAAAACAAAGCCATACGACTGCCACTGTTATAAAAACAAAAATCTCCCTTTTGAAAAAAAGTGCAACTGATAATGTCAGCATTATTATGAGAGCATTAAACGAAAATAACACAGGACTTGAAAACATATATCCTATTCCTGAAATCAATGACTTTCTGCTCAATGACTCTATTATTATTTCCAACAATACAGGCATCATCAAATACCGAAATATATATGTGAACGCTTTCTTCAAATTATAATGCATTAAAACATCCCCTTTATATGCCATCTTATCTTATGAACCGACTACTATTCTGTCATATTTTTATATATCCTTGCAACTTTGTCAACCGGACCTGATGCAACAAGCCTTCCACTGTCAAGTATTATCGCCCTGTCACAAAGTCTTTTTACCTGTTCAAGTGAATGAGATACAAAAAGTACGGTAACTCCGTTGTCAAACATACTCATTATCTTTTTTTCACTTTTAGTTCTGAATTTCTTATCACCTACCGACAAAACTTCGTCAAGTATAAGAATATCAGGCTCTACAATTGTGGCTATCGAAAAACCGAGACGGGATTTCATTCCTGAAGAATAATTTTTTATAGGAACTTCTATAAATTCTCCAAGTTCTGAAAAATCAACTATCTCGTCAAACTTTTCATCAAGAAATTCTTTTGTATAACCGAGCACTGAACCGTAGAGATAAATATTTTCTCTTCCGGTGTACTCCGGACTAAATCCTGCACCAAGTTCAAGAAGCGGAGCTATAACACCTCTCGTTGTTATGCTTCCTGCTGATGGTTTTAAAACTCCTGACACCACTTTAAGAAGTGTACTTTTGCCTGAACCGTTAAGACCTAAAACTCCGAGTCTCTGACCCTTTTTTATCTCAAAATTTATGTCTTTGAGTGCCCAGAACTCACTATATTTTAAATCTCTTTTTAAAAATTTTATAACATATTCTTTTAAGTTGTCAACTCGTTCCTGATTAAGATTGAAACGCATTCCAACATCTTTTACGCTGACTGCAACATCTTTTTTCACAGCAACCTCCTGAATTATACATACAATATAAATTTATCCTGTTTCTTGTAAAATAATACCGAACCGACTATGACACTTACAATTGCAAATATCGCAGAATGGATACAATAGCTCATGTCCATTGGTTTTCCATACAAAACGGCATTACGGAAATTTGCTATACACATATACAACGGATTAATATTAAACACCCATCCGTTTCCCGTATTTATAACTCTCTCTGTCGTATAGAATATAGCCGATGCATACATGATAAGCATACTTACTACAGTCCATATATACTCAATATCCCTGAAAAATACATTTAATGTAGCAAGGATAAGACCTATTCCGAGAGTCATAACAAACAATATAACTAATGGCACAAGTCCCTCTATAATATGCCATGTAGGCTCTACTTTAAGAACTGCACCTACTCCTACAAGTACAATGAGCGATATTAAAAATATAACAAAGTTCGATACAATCGCAGCTACAACATATATATACTTAGGTACATATACTTTCTTTATCATGGCGGCATTTCCACTTACTGCCTTTAGTCCTGCCTTTGTAGCTGATGAGAAAAATGAATACAAAAGTCGTCCACACAATATATATACCGGATATGTCGGATCATCTTTTCCAAACAATGTACCAAACACAAGTGTAAGAACTATCATGGTAAGGAGTGGTTCAATAAGTGTCCATAAAATACCAAGATATGATCTTCTGTATTTTAATTTAATATTCTTTTTCACAAGTTCGTACAGAAGGTATTTATACTTGAGAAAATTCTTTAAATGATTTTTAATCTTCATATTTAATGCTGCTCCATATTTGATAAATATATGTTTACGGTTACAATCTGCCTTTTAAGACAATTACTTTATCTTATATATTTAATGTGTCATTTGTCTGTCAAAAGGCAAGTCAAAGGTAATTATAACATAGACTTACAAAAAGTCAAATGATACATAACAGTTCAGCCATAAAAACATATTGCTACTTTTATTAAAATAAGATATACTTTAATTAATATGATTTGAGAAACGGGGGATTTTATGAATAATTTACATATGTCAGAAATTCTGTCATCTAAATATGATGTACATTTAGATTATCAGATTACCATGTACGATCAGCTTCCGTACAAACGCAATGCAGATTTGTGTGGTGAACAAAATATTGCTATGTATAGCGGACACATTATAAAATACTATATGTGCGATAACAAAGAGGATTCTTTCGAGGTGGACAACCACGATGGCGAAATAAAAACACTTCTCGCAGACATTGAGGCAAATACCTCTGTCACACCAACCGTAGAAGATATTTCTGATAATGAGGATGATATGCCTGAGGGCATTTCACAAAAACAGGTGCAGACACTTCTCGATGACAAACCTGAACCTGAAGATATTTCAGTAAAAGAATTTGAGTCTTTTGACGATGTCCCTGATAATGAACCAAATCCTTCCATACCGACTGTTGATGCATTCGCCGGTATAGAAGACTGGTAGTGCAAAAGACTGTCCGGGTAAAACTTTAGCTCTGATATTAAGTTTTACCCGGACAGTCTTTTTTAAGTATATGAAAATGCTCGTAAAGTAGTGTGGCATCAGGAGCAAAATGTTGGTTTTGCTCTTTTTTATTTCATTATATTTTTATTTCTTTTTTCTTCCAAACGGTCCTTTTTTACCG